>ENA-OWPB01000001-OWPB01000001.1-human-gut-metagenome-genome-assembly--contig:-NODE-1-length-528406-cov-5.875278_pt1 | contig 528406 bp, 352 predicted proteins | sample MGYA00248260_ERZ651838 | MGnify/ENA primary metagenome ERZ651838 (study PRJEB26924, sample SAMEA4378304) | human gut metagenome | biome: human gut; feature: human-associated habitat; material: faeces... | reverse complement strand
TTTTCAGGTAAGAGAGGATATTCCGGTCAAGACGGGATATCCTCTTTTTTTGTTTCCTTTTTGCCGTGCCGGTAATCCGTCAAGGCCGTTTGTCCCTTGGTAAGGGAGTGATTAAAAAATGAATTACTTGCAAGCCAGATAGGGAGTTTTCGTTTGTATGATTAGCCTTCCCGTACATGCCGTAAGGGTGGCCGTCGGACATGTCCGGCACTTTCCCTGGGTGAAATCCGTTGTCCCGCAACACAGTACGGGCATACTTCCGTACTCCGTCCGGACACCTTCTTTGTCTTGTCCCGCTTTACCTTTCTGTGGCCCTTTATTTATTTTTTCCTTTTCTGTTCTTTTCCCATCTTCCACTATCTAAGCTATCGGTTCGTTGTTTGACGGGACGGAGTGCGTATTACGGGGAGTGGAGAATATAGTTCAGGAGTATACTTGCAGTCTGGCCGAAGGATGTCTGAAAGCTTGCTGAAAGATGAATTTTCTCCATTCTTCAGTGGTAATGTATTGTATATTAGGGTGCTTCCAGGATAAATGACGGATGAAACATGATTTTGAAAACTTGTTGGGGAAGGAATGTCTTTTGGGTACATGAGTTTGTTTATAAAAGGTCTTTACTTATTTCCATTTCATATTGAGGCGTAAGGACGATGTTACATTGAATTTGGAAGTACCTTTCGCTTGTTTTTTGCTTAAAAGCTTAAAATCTCACGATAAAGTGTTATCTTTATGCCCGAGAACCATAAATCTATCTGATATGAAAAGAAAAGTACTTAGTTTGAGTTTGTTTTTGATGTTGTTCTTCGGCACATTTTGGCTTCAGGCACAGGAATACGTGCAGCAGACAGATTTGCCCACTATTTATATCGAGACGGAAGGCGGCCGACCTATTGTGAGCAAAGAAGACTATGTAGATGCCGTGTTGCATTATGTGGACAGTAATGGCGTGAAGACGTACGATGCCTTAGGTGTTAGGGGACGTGGTAATTCTACTTGGAATTTAGAGAAGAAACCTTATAGGATAAAGTTTGCCGAAAAGCAGGAGTTCATGGGGCCGGAGCGAGCAAAGGCGAAGAGTTGGACACTGTTGGCCAATTTGGCAGATAAAACTTTGCTTCGCAATGCTGTGGCAGCCTGTATCGGTGATTTTGCCGGACAGCCTTTTACCGCCGGTGCTCAGTTTGTGGACTTAGTATTGAACGGTACATATTTGGGTAATTACCAATTGTCCGACCAAGTGGAGGTGAGGAAGAAGCGTGTGGATATTGATGAGCAGGATGAAATTCCTACGGAGGATGCCAATATAACCGGTGGATACTTTTTGGAGGTTGACGGTTGGGCTACGGCTGAGCCGGTTTATTACAAAACGAATCGCAATGTGTTGGTCACGGTGAAATCTCCGGATGAGGAAGTGATTGTCTCCAGACAGTTGGAGTATATCAAGAACCACATGCAATTGTTCGAAGATGCCTTGTTTTCTTCGGATTTTGCGGATCCGGAAAAGGGATATCGTCCTTATGTGGATTCCTTGACTCTGGCCAGTTGGTATATTTCGACAGAGTTGACCGGCAATGTAGACGGTTTTTGGAGTACCTATATGTACAAGAAGAAGGATGACCAAAAATTCTATTGGGGACCTTTATGGGATTACGATATTGCTTTCAATAATTGTAACCGAGTAGGAGATGTATCAGAGGCCCTGATGATAAATAAAGGCTTCGGAGGAGACTTGACACAGAAGTGGGTATTGCAAATGTGGAAAGATCCTTGGTTCGTACAGTTGATAAACCGGACGTGGCAGGAGTATCTGGCACGTGGGATAGAAGAGCACGTCGTGGATTATATCGACAGTATGTCTGTGGTTATAGACCGTTCGCAAGCCATGAATTTCCAGAAGTGGCCTATTGACCGACGGGATTATAATGAGATTGTGCTTTTCAGTACATATCAGGAGGGGATAGATTATTTAAAATCATTCCTGCATACGCATTGTGCATATTTGACGAAGACTTTTGCCAAAGCTGCGGAAGAAATGGGGAGCATGGAAGAACCTACTCCGGAGTTTACGTTGGATACGGGCTTTTATTATCGTCTTTATAATAAAGGAACGGGCAATGCCATTGATGTTTTAGACAACGAAGAGAATAAGGTATGTACATGGTCGCCGGCTCGTGAGCGAGAAACCCAGCAGTGGGAGATTTTGGCAGTAGGAGAATACTATCAGGTCGTCAATCGTGAAAGCGGCTTGGCTTTGTATGACTGCGCCGTGAAAGAAGGAGATATTTATAAGACAGGAACACAATTAGAGTTACGTAAACCGCGTAGTTCCCAACATCGTCAACAATGGAGCTTTGTACCGGTAAATACGGGAAACACTTATGTATTAGTCAATAGGCTGACCCAATTGGCTGTAAATAATGCGGGAGGTTCAGATGAGAATGGAAATAGTGTATTAAGTTGGACCAATGATTCGGAAAACAGTTTGAAAGATACCCGGCAGTGGCGTATTGAGAAGGATGAAGTAAAGGGGGAGACCTCCGTACAATCATCCGGTCGCGAGACGCAGTATTGGGTATTGTATAATCCGGACACAAAGCTGCTGCATTTTGAGTCCAATGACATGGAGCAAATAGACGGGCATGCTTACATTTATGCGGCAAACGGTGAATGCGTTATGCGGTTTAGGGTAAGCCAGACAGCGGATTTATCTTCTCTTAGAAAGGGTATTTATATTCTTACTTGGATGGAAGAAGATACAAAGCGTACGGTGAAGGTCACCGTGAGATAGCGGGTATATTCCGTATATATTTGAGGAACGAAATTCTCAGGGACGAGGAAGAAACAATACGCCATTTTGAATACGTACGGTTTCTTCCTCAATCATTTGGTGTAGAAGTTGTGCTGTCTTTTCACGGGAGATGCCCGGGAAGGTCATTTCCGACAAATTGTGCTTCTGCCCGTCTTTTAAAGTCTCCAGTATAAGCGCGATGATTTGTTCGTCCGTAGTATCCGCATGTGGATGAGATTTCCGTATCCGGCAAACGTCACATTGTTCGCAGGGTTGTGCGTCTTTTTCGCCGAAATAGTGCAAAAGGACTTTGCTACGGCAGAAGTCAGCCTCTTCGGCATAGTACAACATGGCCTCAATCCGCTCTTTAAAATTTTTCTTGCGTTCGTCGTACACGGAAGAAGGGAATACGATACGTTCTTTTTCGATGCGTTTACAGGAAAAGGTGATATAAGGCGTTTTTTTGCGGGGGATGTAATGGAGGATTCTGGCCCTGCCAAGTGCCAATAGTCCATGGTAAACCTGGTCTGTGGTCAGGCCGGATAAAGTCGCGATACGCCGTTCGTCTATAAAGACATAATCGCTGAATACGCCTCCATAGCTGCGTAAAACCCATTGGATGAGTTGTTCCTGTTCCGCTTCGAGTTCATGAATGCGATATAGCTCGTCGCGGCGGAGCAGAAAGTGTATGCGGGAGGCGTTGTCTTGTTCTTCCGTATATTCGATATAGCCTGCCCGTTCCAATAAATGCAGCGCACTGTCGGTCTGAACCGGAAAGTGTTTGAAGTTACGGCAGAATTCGTCCAGGTCGAATTCGCGGGTTACGTTATAACCGTCTCCCATGGCCATCTGGTAATAATAACAAATGTGTTCGTACACTTCCCGTATGGCATCCTTGTCCGGAAAAGTATCAGGGATACGTTTCATCAAGCGTGTACGGTCGTGTCTTTGGTATAGCAGTACTGCGTAAGCTTGTGCGCCGTCACGTCCGGCCCGCCCCGCCTCCTGGAAGTAAGCCTCTATGGAGTCCGGCAGGTCGAGATGGATTACCAAACGTACATCCGGTTTGTCGATTCCCATGCCAAACGCGTTAGTCGCTACCATAATCCGTATTTTGTCCTCTTGCCATTGATGTTGGCGAAGGTCTTTTTCCGCATCGTTCAGTCCGGCATGGTAAAAGGTGGCGGACATACCGGCAGCTTGTAACTTCTCCGTGGTCTCCCGGGTATTCCGGCGGCTTCTGGTATATACAATGGCCGATCCTTTCGTGCTGTTTAGAATATGGATGAGTTCCCCAAACTTGTCTTCTGTATGCCGGACAATGTAAGCCAGATTTTTCCGCTCAAAACTCATACGGAAAGCATTCTCTTCCCTGAAAGCCAACTGGCGTTGGATGTCCTTGACCACTTCGGGTGTAGCCGTGGCCGTTAGGGCAAGAACCGGAATGTCCGGCAGGATTTTACGGATTTCCGCAATCCGGGTGTACGAAGGCCGGAAGTCATATCCCCATTGGGAGATGCAGTGCGCCTCGTCCACCGTAAGGAAACTCACGGGCATGTGGCGCACCTTTGCGAGGAAGATATCCGAGGCCAACCGTTCGGGGGATACATAGAGGAACTTGTAATTGCCGAAAATGCAGTTCTCCAACGTAACGAGGATTTCCTCACGTGACAGCCCGGAATAGACGGCGGCAGCCTTGATGCCTCTTCCGCGCAAGTTACGTACCTGGTCTTTCATCAAGGCGATAAGCGGAGTGACCACGATACAAATGCCGTCACGGCTGAGCGCAGGTACTTGAAATGTAATGGACTTGCCTCCTCCGGTAGGCATAAGCCCCAAAGTATCCCGTCCGTTTCCGATACTTTCTATGATTTCCCGTTGTATGCCGCGAAACCCGTCATACCCCCAATACTTTTTCAATATGGACAGATAAACGTCTTCCATGCGAGGCTCCCGTGAAGTTTATTCTTTACCGGAGGGGCGGATGTCCTCTATCTGAAGTTGTACTTCGCCCCGTTTATGCGTATTTTCTTCGATAGTGTAGCAAATATCGAAAGAACGTTTGGTCTTGATATAACGAGCCTGTGAACTTTGTCCGAAAGCGATGCCGTTCATGACGTTGTTGCTCTTGTTGTCCACCAATTCCAATTTGATATGTTCTTGTTCGCGTCCTACGACCTTGCTCGTTCCGTAGTCATATACATGTTGCGTACAAAACAGCGGTTTCGTATTGTCCGGCCCGAAAGGATTGAACTTTTTAAGGTCGTGGTGAAACTTGTGCGTGATGTCTTTGAAGTCTATTTGCGCGTCGATGTTCAATATGGCCGAAGTCTGTTCCGGCAGGATATGTGTTTCCACGTAAGCTTCGAAGCGTCGGTGGAATTCCGGTACGTTTTCCACTTTCATGGACAAGCCCGCTGCATACGTATGTCCCCCGAAATTCTCCAATAAATCCCGGCAACTTTCGATAGCCTTGTAGACATCGAATCCCGAAACGGAACGCGCCGACCCCGTGGCCAGGTTGTCCGTGCGGGTCAGTACGACCGAAGGCCGGTAATAGATTTCCGTCAGTCGTGAAGCCACGATGCCGATGACCCCCTTGTGCCACTCTTCGTTGTAAATGACGATAGACCGTTGTTCGCTTTGTTTGTCCAGTTTCTCTACGATACTGTTTGCCTCCTCCGTCATAGACTTGTCCAAGTCTTTGCGCATGTCGTTGTAGCGGTTGATTTGTTCCGCCATTTCATGTGCCGTCTGATAGTCTTTTTCCACGAGCAACGCCACGGCCTCTTTTCCGTTTTGTATGCGTCCCGAAGCATTGATACGCGGTCCGATTTTGAAGATGATGTCACTGATGGTCAGCTCCCGCTCCGACAAGCCGCATACGTCGATGATGGCCTTGAGCCCGATGCTCGGGTTGGCATTCAGTTGTCGTAGACCGTGGTAAGCCAGGATACGGTTTTCTCCCATAATCGGCACGATGTCCGACGCGATGCTGACGGCACAAAGGTCCAATAACGGGATTAGTTGGCTGAACTCGATGCCGTTGCTTTGTGCGAAAGCCTGCATGAACTTGAAACCCACGCCGCAGCCGGACAAATGGGGATAGGGATAAGTTGAGTCGAACCGTTTGGCATTCAGAATCGCCACGGCCGGCGGAAGGATTTCGTCCGGTACGTGGTGGTCGCAGATAATGAAGTCGATACCCTTTTCTTTGGCGTATGCAATCTCATCTACGGCCTTGATGCCGCAGTCGAGCACGATAATCAGTTTTACACCGCTTTCGTATGCATAGTCGATTCCTTTGACCGACACGCCATAACCTTCTTCGTAACGGTCGGGGATATAGTAGTCGATATTGGAATAATATTGTTGCAGGAACTTGTAGACCAATGCTACAGCCGTGCAGCCGTCTACGTCATAATCTCCATAAACCATGATTCTCTCCTTGCGTCCCAAAGCTTTGTTCAGACGCTCTACAGCCTTGTCCATATCGGTAAACATGAACGGGTCGTACAGTTCTGTGAGCGAGGGACGGAAGAATTTCTTGGCATCCGCCACCGTCGTGATATTGCGTTCTATCAAGAGACGACCGAGAATAGGGCTGATGTTCAGCTCTTTGGCCAGTCTCTCAGCCGCTTCCAGTTTTTCCGGTGTAGGAGGTTCTAATTTCCATTTATAGTTCATTATATGTATTTTTTTCCTTTTTATGCTATCTCCGGGCGTGAGGCTTGTCACGAGGCCACACGGTTATTCATGTAAAAGTAGGAAAAAAATATAAGAAAACCGCAGTTTCCCCATCTTTTTTGGAAAACTGCGGTAGCTTTTTACTCTCTTTATGAGAAAGCGGCTGCTCCTCTGCCTTTTTTAATTCAGCCCCAATTTCTTCCGGATCGGTTCGGGGATGGCATTCTTGTTCACTACGATATTCATGGTCTTGTAGGCTACGAATGCTTTCGAAGCATACCAGATGCCTTTGTAAGTTCCGGCATCCCCCCACGAGTTCTTCACCATGTAGTATTCTTTTCCGTTCTGGTCTTTGGCGATACCGTAAATCTGCATGCCGTGGTCGTCCGTCGTTTCCCAATTGTCGTAAGCCGTCTGACGCATTTCCTGAGTGACTTTTACCTCCGGAAGCGGTTTGGAAGTCAGTTTCTTGACGATTTCCGCACGTTTGCTGTTGTTGCTCAATCCGAGCCAACGTGCAGCGTCCGAACCTACCAGGTCTTCTGCCTGCTTCACGTCCGGCATCACGGCGATACCGTTGCGTGTGAAGCCCGTCTCGCTCACGTCCGAACCCCATGCGATGGTATATCCGTTGTGAATGGCATAGTCGAATACCTCCATCAATTCGTCGATCGGCAGGTTGTAAGACAGCGACCAACGCCAGTTGTCTTGTACTTCGATGACAAACGGTTTGTAGAACGGATGATGGGTATAAGAAGTCAGGGATACGTAATCGTCCATGTTCAGGCCCAGCGATTGCATGTAGCTTTGCGGAGTGTATTCCTTGCCTTTGTAAGTGAATTTTTCGGGGCATTTGCCCAAGTAGGCATCATAGATACCGCTGAAAGCCTGTTTCCATACGGGAGACAGCTTCTTCAATTTGCTCGTGGCCAAAGCATCTACAAAGGCTGTGGCTACGAGGTCCACCTCATTGTGGTTGGGCAGGGTGTCGCCGTAGAGCGTACCCGGCTCCGGCATGGCTTCTTGCGGTACGATACCGTAGTTCTGCATGCAGTAAATCACGTCGTAGAAACTTCCTCCTTGCGCGAACGAAACATCGCCGTGTGTACGGACGGTTTGGGCTGCACGGTCTTCCATGGTTTTATGTACGACGAACATTTCGCAAAGGTCATGTTCGCCTTTTCCCATGCGGAGCAATTCGGATTCGAAGAAAGACAGTGTGCTGAAGCACCAGCACGTACCGCTCTGATTCTGGTTCTTGATAGAGGTGATAGGGTTTTCTTTCACCGTGGTAAAGACGAAACCGGTGTCGGCTTTTTCCACGTGTTTCTTAGCCGATACGCCAAGTGACAAACAAGCACATGCGATAAATAAAAGTTGTTTTTTCATTTCGGATATTTTAGTGATACATTAATTAGTCCTTTGTGCCATAAACTCTTCCACATCGTCCATGTGGTACGGGATGCGTTCATGTCCCAGCATGCGGCAACCGCTTGCTGTAATCAGGATGTCGTCTTCTATGCGGATGCCCCCGAAATCCTTGTAAGTTTCTAGGAGGTCGAAATTGATGAAATCCTTGTGGATGCCTTTGCTTTTCCATTCATCGATCAGAGCCGGGATGAAATAAATGCCCGGTTCGTCGGTCATGACCCAACCTTCTTGCAGGCGGCGTCCGCAACGCAGGCAGTTCGTACCGAATTGCGTGGACGGCTGCACTTCGTCGTCGAAGCCCACATATCGCTGTCCCAGCCCTTCCATGTCGTGTACGTCCATGCCCATCATGTGCCCCAGGCCGTGCGGGAAGAACATGGCGTGCGCTCCGTTGCGTACGGCTTCTTCCGTGTCGCCTTTCATCAGGCCGAGTTCTTTCAGGCGCTTGGTCATGAGGCGGGCTACGCTCATGTGCACGTCCCACCATTTTACACCGGGGCGTGCGATGTCCAATACGTGGTCATGGCAAGCTTCCACGATGCTGTAAATGTCCCGTTGGCGGGAGGTAAACCTGCCGTTGATGGGAGTGGTGCGCGTATTGTCCGAGCAATAGTTCTCATTGGTTTCCGCTCCTGCGTCGCAAAGCATCAGCCGTCCGTCTTCCAAAGGACGTGGAGAAGGGTATCCGTGCATGATTTCCCCGTGCATGGAAAGAATGGTGGGGAAACTGGTCATGCACCCTTTGGCCGATGCGATACCGCTGATGGTGCCCGCGATGTATTGTTCGCTCACTCCGGGGCGGCAAAGGCGCATGGCCGTCGTGTGCATCTCATGACCGATGGCACAGGCCCGTTCGATTTCCTCTATTTCGGCCGGCGTTTTCACAGCCCGTTGGTCGATGACCGCCATGATGAGTTCCAACGATGCTTCCTCGCGTTGCCGTGAAGGATGTATGCCTGTCAGGTCCATGAGTTGAATCATCTGGTCGTGACGGTAAGGAGGCAGGAAATGGATTTTCCGGCCTTGGGTGCGGGCTTGTGTTACCAGTTCTTCCAGACGGTTCATCGGAGCACTGTGTTCCACGCCGCTTTGTGCGGCGAGGTCGGCCACGCTGTCCACGGCACCGAACCATACGATGTCTTCAATGTCGATATCATTGCCAATCAGATATTCCTTGTGGTTGTCTATGTCGATTACTCCCACGAGTCCTTCGCGGTGTTGTCCGTAAAAATAAAGAAAACTGCTGTCTTGCCGGTATTTGTATACGTTAGCCGGATAATTGGATGGCGCATCGTTGTTTCCGAAAAGCAATATCAAGCCTTCTTTCACCTGACGCTTCAGCCGGTCGCGTCGGGCTGTATATGTTTCTTTGTCAAATAACATAAACGTAGCTTAAAGATAAAACATTTAATAAAGTATGCAAAAATACTGATTTCATTTGGGATTTTCATTAACTTTACTCGTAAATTAGGAATAATTATGGAGATAGACAAGCATACGGGTTTAGTGCTGGAAGGCGGGGGCATGCGCGGAGTTTTTACATGCGGGGTGCTGGACTGGCTGTTGGACCACCACATTGATTTTCCCTACACTGTCGCGGTGTCGGCAGGGGCGTGCAATGGCTTGTCTTATATGAGCCGTCAGCGCGGACGGGCGAAGTACAGCAATATCGACATGCTCAAAAAATACAAATACATCGGTATGCGTTTCTTGTGGACGCAGCATAGCATCCTGAACCAGGAACTGCTGTATAAGGATTTTCCGGAGCGCATCGTGCCTTACGATTTCGAGGCTTATCGGGCCAATCCCGGAGTGTTCGAGATGGTGACTACCAATTGCCTGACGGGGCGTGCCGACTATTTGTCGGAGAAAGAGAATTACAACCGGTTGATACGGATAGCCAAGGCTTCAAGCAGTTTGCCTTACGTCTGTCCGGTTGTCGTCGTAGACCGCGTGCCGATGCTCGACGGCGGTATCGTGGACTCCATACCGGTGGAGCGGGCGATGTCGCTCGGTTATGAGCGCAACGTGGTCGTGCTGACGCGCAACCGCGGTTATCGCAAGACGGGCCGGGACATCCGTATTCCTTCTTTTATTTATCGCCGTTTTCCCCGTCTGCGAGTGGCGCTCAGTCACAGGTGCGAGTGCTACAACCGCCAATTGGAGCTGATAGAGCAGCTCGAGGATGAAGGAAAGATTCTGGTGGTGCGTCCGCTCGAAAAACTCGAAGTGGACCGGCTTGAAGACAATATCGGGAAACTGACGGCCTTGTACGAAGAAGGATATGCTTGTGCCGAGACGGTTTTAGGAACGTGTATTTTTAATGAATGACGAAAGATGACAGAAGAGCAAGAACAGAAGCCTGCGGTGGAAAAGAATCCGCATATTTATAAACCTGCATATACGAAACAGGAAGTGGACGAGTTGACGCGTTGGTTTGAAGAACGGATGGACCGCCTTCCCGCGACATTGCAACTGAACGAGGCGACGGCGGCTTCCGACCTTCCGCGCACGGTGAAAGCCCTATTGGCGGTGCTGAAGGTACATAAGGAGAACATATCCGTGACTTTCAGCGGATATATGTCCCATCTGGACTTGATTCGTTTGCGGTTGAAAGAACAAGGTCTGGAGTAAATCGTAAAAGGGGAAAGACGGATGAAAAAGCGGATACGGACGATATGGGCGGGCGTTTTGTGCCTTTGTCCGGTGTTGGCATTGCAGGCCGGATGGGGAGATTTGCAGGAACAGTTGCGACGTATGGTGGCGGACAAGAAAGCGCAAGTCGGAATAGCCGTCATAGTGGACGGGAAGGACACGCTGACGGTGAACAATGATGTGCGCTACCCCATGATGAGCGTGTTCAAGTTCCACCAGGCTTTGGCTGTGGCAGACGCTTGCGGACAGCGCGGTGTTTCTTTCGATACGTTGGTACATATCCGGCCGGACGATTTGCGCCCGGATACGTACAGTCCGTTACGGGACAAATATCCGGAAGGAAACCTGTCTCTTTCCGTGGGAGAGCTTTTGAAGTACACTTTGCACCTGAGCGACAACAATGCCTGCGACATCCTTTTCCGGGTGTTCGGAGGCCCGGCTGCTACGGATGAGTATTTGCGCAGCATGGGCTTGCGGGATTTTGCCATTGAAGCCACGGAGGACGATATGCACCGCAATCTGGCGGATTGTTACCGGAATTGGACGACTCCGTTGGAGGCGGTACGCCTGTTGGAATGGCTGGTTTCGGGTAAGGCGGCTAAGGGAGCATACCGGGATTTCATAGAGCAAACCATGATTTCCTGCCAGACGGGGCGCGACCGTCTGCCGGCACCGCTTGCCGGTACGAAGGCAGTCATCGGGCACAAGACAGGTACGGGCGACCGTAACGGAAAGGGACAGATTATCGGGACAAATGATATCGGTTTTGTTTTCCTTCCGGACGGGCGTCGTTACAGTATTGCCGTGTTGGTCCGCGATTCGGAAGAAAGCGAACAGGCCACAGCCCGGATTATAGCCGATATTTCGGAGGCTGTGTACCGGTATGTAAGCGGGGAACGTTAAGATCAGGAGGGCGGGATGCAGCCTACAAGAATTTGCTTCATCCCTTTTGTAAAGAATAAGTTTCGATTGCCATATCACAAATGAAGAAGTGGTAAGTTGTTGTAAAATAGTATATTGCAAGTGCTGAATCATTCTGCGCCAAATGAAAAATCGTTTGGCTGAGATTGATTTTTCATTCGCCTGAGATTGATTTACCGTTCTGCTCTTATCGGTTCGACGTTCTCTACCGAACGGAAAGATGTAAATAAAAAAACAGGGAACGAATCACTTCGGCCCCTGTTCAATCATTAACTTAATCCTAATTTCAATAATGAAAAACCATACTATCCGGTTATTTGATGAGCACTTTTAAAGTCCTCTTTGTGCCGTCGCTCATCTTATCCTCACGGATGTAGATGCCCCGTTGTGTCGGACGAGATATGCGCATACCGTTCAGGTTGTACCATGCGGTACCGACCACGGTGCTCTTTTCATCGGCTACGTTGTCGCTGATGCCGTCGCTGATGTCTACGTCATCTAAACCTTCGGGTCTGTTTGCCTCTCCATCGCCAAGGTAATACAAGTGGAAATCGTCGATGAGTACCCAGTCGTTGACGAGCGTATCGGTTTTTTGCACGCCGAGACGAACCGTTTCACCTTCTTTGACATAGAAATACGATTCCATTTCATAATATCCCTGATTCATGGCCGTACGGGCGCCTTTCCGGTCGTTGATGACGCAATTGTACACCCGTCCCGAGTTGGGGAAGAGGCTGTCTGGCAGCACGATGTCGGTCGCTGTGAATTTGCCGTTCTGTACGCATTCGAAGAACGAAGGCAAGGGTTTCGAGTAGTTGGCGCTTTCCGTTTCGGCATATACCTTGGCGTTCTGCTGTTCTTCGCCTTCCCGGCGGGCCAGTGCGGCCACGTCGGCCTCGCCTGCGCGGTAGAATCCGTAGAGCGTCACTTTGTAATATCCCGGATGGAGACGGTACATCTTTTGGTAGATGTGGCACGTGTCGGTATTGTAGAATTCGAATACAGAGTCGTTCGCTTCCTTTATGCCGTTCGTAAATTCCGTTGTCCAGCCGGCATCGGTGAATGCAACGGAGTCCTTCTCCTCGAATACTTGCTGGAAGTTGGGGTTGATGAGCATATCTGTCACATCGGTCGGGGTGTCTTTGGAAGCCGTTCCCACGTCGATGCCTTCGTACACCATTTGATTGTATGCCTCGTTCATCTCGATGATGTATTGTTCGGTCTGTGGGATGTCTTTGAACTTTCCGTTTTGGGTGAAGACATCCAAGACTTCATAAACCACGTTGGCCAATATGCCCTCGTCGTAATCGGCAAAAGCTCCGCTGTTGATTTGTTCGTCATACATAAGGGCAGTTTGGTGCAACGTCTCTACCTTTTCCACCGAATTCCGGTTCAGAATGATGGCCTCGTCCAGAGCCTTAATCTGTGCGGTATAGATTTCCTCGGTCAGTTCGCTTTCCAAGCTTTTCTCGGCATCTTGAATGGCTTGGCCCAGTGCGTTGTACGCCTCTTCCGTCGTAATGGCTTTGTCTGCCAATGCGGTGTTGGTTTCTGCTATTTTGGCATTGAGTGCACTCATGGCACCCGTCATGTCGGCCGCACCGAGGTATTGGATGTGGAAATTGTCGAACAGCGTCCAGTTGTTGGAGTTCGGGCCGGTGGGCATGGTGATACCGAAACGGAGTTTACCGTCCTCGCCCACATAGCATGTAATAGTGGTCGTATAGTCGGTGCGGTCGTTGAAAGCAAAGGCGGCCTCTCCTCCGGCTACGCCGTCGGGTACCCATTGTCCGTCGAGTTCCGTACCGGTACCGGATATTTGTACGGCATTGTTGGCCAGTTCTTCTTTTGAGGCGTAGTGGTATTCATATAAGTGATGAAGTTTTTCTTTTGCATCGTTTCCGAAAAGATAAGAAAGGACATCTTTTTTAGGATCTGCAGCATTATAAGAAGAGGCAATGTCTGCATTTGCGCCCTGTCGGTTATAAGCTTGCACGGAAATCGTGTAAGAACCTTTGGGTAGGCCGGTGAGCTCCTGGTACACTTCGAAAGAGGAGCCTTGCCATACCTCGGCCACGTTGTTGCCGTATTTGAAATCTCCGTCACCGGTTTTGGTCCATCCCGAATTGCTTCCGGTGAAGTCTAAATTAGAGGCCATTCCGTCGGCATTCTGGGTGTCGCCTGCGATAAGGGCTTCGCATACACAGGCTTTGAACATGCGGTCGGCGCGTGGTTGGATACTGTCTATTTCCAAGGGGTTGAAAGTCCGGTTGTCGTGTATTTCTTCCAGTTCATACAAGAAATCCTCGTATGAAATCAGGCCATTTTCGGAGTAAGGGCTGGCGTCGTAAGCTTCATTCAGCTCTCCGGTCAGCTCTTCCAGTTTCTCGTATGCGGCCACGTCGAGGTTCAGCGTGTCCATGGCGAGCATCAGGCCGTTAAGGACTTCGCCTAAAGTCGCTTCGTCCACACCGGCTGTTCCAGAAGTTTGCTGGGCCAGACTGAGTGCTTGGTCGAATTTCTCTCCGTTGGTTATCGAATATTTGATTTGGGCATCGTCGTATCCTTTTTTCAATGTTTGGGCATCGGTGATGGTCTGAGCCAGTTGTCGGGCTAATCCACCTTCTTCCAGTCCTAAGTATTCCAGTTTGAAATTATCTACGCAAACCCAGTTGCAATTCGTGTTTTCGGTTTTGAAACCGACGGTGAGGTTTCCGCCCGCCAAGAAGAATTCCAAAGTAGCCAACCGTGGGGTTGGTGCGTCGGTAACGTAGCCGTCGTTACCCCTGATGGCACCGAATTCCAGTGTGTGTGCCTCGCCTTTGTATTCAGCCCCTTGTACGCGGGCGTAAATATAGACTCCTTCCGGCGTAAGAGCCATGTCGCCTTGCTGGTAACCGATGGTATTGGCCGAGAGACGGTATTTTCCGGCCGGCAGATCAGTCAGGGTTTGCGAAACATCCATCGAGTTACCCAGGTTGCCGCCTCCTCTAACCCATCTTTCCACGAAGTTCTTCATCTCGTATTGGCGGTCTTGGGTGGCGTAGAGCGTAGCTTGGTAACCTACGCTTTCACCGTTTATGTCCCAGTGATCGGTGTTGGACTCGAATGCGTTGTTTTGGATTCTTCCGGTGAAATCAGCCGGATGTTCTTCGTCCACGATGGACAGTTGGTAATCTGCGATGGCTTGTTGCAGTTGTTCGGCAGCTTCTTGCACCTGTTTTGTCGTCGCATTACCGTCGTTGTATACGGTTTCGTAAGCCGACACGTCGGTGTAGCCTATTTCGCTGGCGGTTTCCAGTTGCTGTAGGAGGAGTTTCTTGGCCTGATAAATCTCGTATGCTTCCGGCTCCACGAACTGCCAGTCTGTTTCTGCGTTCTGGTATCCCTCTTGAGAAGGGTCGATGAAAGGATATACGATGGTCGATTCCACACCGTCTGTGCCCCACATGCCGTTCATCGTCAAAGCGTTGGCGGAGCTTAATCCGTATTGGGCATCCTGGTCTACAATCTTGATACGGTAATAGCCCTTGTCTTGCGGCAGGATTTGCCATAGGGTGTGTCCTTGTTCATTGCAGTCCACCCATGCTCCTGTCTCGCTGCCTGCGTAGACTTCATGGAAACCGGAGTTGCTTTGCGCTTTCAACATATTGAAAGTCCATCCTTGTCCGGGCACTACCGGTTCTTTGCCCATCAGGGGAGCGCGTTCCTCACCGTAAGACAGTGTGACTTCCTGGCCCGTGTCGCCTACGCTGAGTCTTGTGTTGTAATCATTGCCGTTCGTGAGGAATTTGTTTGTGGCTACATGGTAGACGTAGTACACTCCACCGCCGGTTCCGTCGGTAGCCAAGTTCGGCTCTACGGTTTCCAACTTCGGATTTTCGTACGCGGATGCCCACAAAGGCATGGTAGAAGATGTGGCACAGCAAAGAGCTATGGCCGTCAGTAAACTGTTTTTCATAATGTTTGTTTTTAAATGGATAAAGTTTGGTTTTTATATCGGCAGGGGAAACCTTTCCCCTGCACGAATGGAGTTTAATAATCGATGCTGATTTTCTCTGTGGCGGTTGAACTGCCCTGAATGGTTTTCACCATGTAGGTGCCCAGAGCCGCTCCGCTTTGTTTCAATGTACGGCGGATGTCCTTGCGGGCGCAGGTGAAACTACCCACTTGTGCGCCTCCGACGGTGAAGACTTCGCAAGTGACTTCCTCGTCGGCACGGATGTCGTTGACAGAGGTGCTTAGCTTCACGCGGACGATACCGTCTTCAATGTCGGTAGTATCCCATTCCAGTCCTTCGCCCGGGCTGTCCAGTTCAAATGTTGTAGTGGTACGGGTACGCGTGCGGTTGGCCTCCCACAAACGGAACTCGTCTCCTGCTTCCAACGCAAGACTTTCGCGGACATGTAACCTGAGTATGCCATACAGATTCAGTATTTTTATACCGGTCAGATTGGTGCAACGTGTCTTGCTGGCGATGTTCAGCGAGAGGATGCCGTCCTTGTCTATGGTAACGGAGTTTTCCGAAAAGTCTATCGTACCGGTAGTCGCGGTTTCTGAAACGCCAGGGTACAGCAGGCCGTCTTTTTCCACCGTGAACGCGCCGTTATCCAGTTTGCCGCGACCGCAGAAGGTTCCGTTGGCTTTAACTGTGACGCTACCTGTACCTAGCATGCCTTCGGTTGCCGATGCGTTATTGATGAGGAGCGTACCTTCTTGCACCGTGCAGTCTCCGGTGAAACTGTGGATATTTGTAAGGCTCATCTTGCCTGTCCCTACTTTAATCAGTTGTGTGCCGGTGCCTTCTATCTTGCCTTGGAAAGAGAAATCTTCGTCCAACGAACCGATACGCCAAGTGTTGTTGTCGCCGGTTAAGGTTCCTTTTCCGGTCACTTTGCCGAGGGTGTAAGGTTTGGCCGTATTGCTTACAGTGGTACGTTCCGGTATGTTTAGCGTACCCTTGGGCATGCCATAACTGTTGTTTAAGGCGAACCAGTTGTCGGGGTTGGAAGGTTCTACCGTACCTTCGAAAGCCGACCAGTCGCCTGTGAAATCCGAACGGATCCACGGCACGTATATTTTCAGCGTACCTTTTCCGAATAGTTTGATGCGGTTCTCGCAACGGCTGTCGCATCGCATCGTGCCCGTCACGCCCTCTTCCACTTTGAGATTATTGAGGTTCAGGCTGTAGGTGTTGCCGTCGTCAAAGTCCTGATAAGTGGCATTACCGATGAAAATCAGTGTATCGCCGAAGAGCACGCCTTCTCCTTTGGCCTGTAGCGTACCTTCTTTCAGATAAGTCTTTTTCAGGTTGTCGGCAGCAAACAGTATCAGGTTGGCCGATCCGGTTTTGGTCAAAGTGTTGCCATTGCCATATAGAGGCTTGTTCAAAGTCAGTTCGCCGTCGGTCTGGAAGACGGCTCCCCCTTCACCGATGGTGATGGGCACTCCGTTTTTAATGGCTACTGTGTTGCGCAAGGTGGCGCCGTTCTTGATTTCAAAGCGGCCTATTTCTTTGGTATAGCACCCCAAAGCTCCTTCGCGGACGATGGAGTCGGCCAAAGCCGAGACGGCAGTGACGCCTCCTTCTAACGTTGTTTTTCCCGTGTAGGTGTTCGTACTCGTGATGACCAATGTTCCGTTTCCTTTCTTGGTCAGTCCCGTTTCTCCACTGATACCGCCGTTGCCGCTTAGACTGTAGGTTTTCGTGTCATTGTCGAATGTCACCGTTTTGGGGTAGAGGTTCTCGTTGATGCGGACGGAGGCGTCGGTGGCCGCATCGTCGAATACCACGTCGTCGCCGGAAACGAAGATGTCGGCTTCTCCCGCATTGTTGAAGTTCTCGTTTTCATTCAGGTTCCATTCGTTGAGCGTGTGGGTTCCGTCCCAATACACTTGTGCGGCATCTCTCGTTTCCTTTATGATGAGGAATATTTGTCCGTTTTCGTATTCCAAGTGGCATTTTTGAGTTTCCAGTCCCTGAAGGAGGATGTCATCTACGTTGCCGTCGATCTTTTTCACTTCGGCGATGAGGTATCTTCCGGCTGCCATCACGTTTTTCCCGTTTTGATAGTGAGGAGTAAAGCGGAATATCGGTGCTTGGAACTCGGGACCGTCACTTCGGTTGAGGGTTTCCAGGGAAAGGCCTTTGGCCAACACGATGCGGTCGGCCTGGGTGTTCTCGGAATAGAGGTCGAATTCCATCACGGCACCGTACCGCATGGTCACACTGTCAGCGTGGATGGTGGCGGCTTCTCCCGTTCCTCCTACGCGGAGCACGGAAGCATATTCCATTTTGATATCCTTTCCGAAGTCAGCCTTGGCGTTTAATTCGGCAAAGCGGTTCATCCATACGCGGCTGTTGGGGAGTTTTCCTGTGAAGTTCACGGTGCCGCCCCAAAGGTCCGTCGGGCCGGAATAAGTATGTTCGCCGCTCAGGTTCAGGATGCCTTCGCCTTGTTTCACCAAACGCATGTCTCCGCCGAACGTACCGCCTTTGAGCGTATAGGTGGAGTAGGAAGTGGTGATGTTGTCGTTGTTGTCATGTCCTTCCGTATGGGAGAAGGCGTTGACGGTGAGGATGTAAGGCGATGCGCCTTCGGCGACTGTCACTTCTCCGCCCTCGGGAGCGGCCAATAACACGTGCTGTCCGTTTTGGGCGGTTGTAATGGCATCTTTCACTTCCGTGCGCCCGTTGGTCATCAAAGGGGGAGGGGTGGTGGTATATCCTTCCGTCTCTCCCATGAAGTAACTGACGTGGGGCGGTTGGTTGTAACCGCACATCTGCCAACAGATGGCCTGCCGGTATTGCATGTCGTGCAGCAGGGTATAGTTGCGCCAAGGCGTCGGGATGGTTGTGGTATAGATGATCAACGACTGGTCGTCGGTGGACGGGTTGATGACTTCCTCGCGCCAGTCTCCGAAAATGTCGGCCTGAAGGGAAGGCGTGCCTTTGCTTCCGTTGTTTGAATGGATGCCTTCGAGCGTGGTAATGGTACCGTTGTAGAAGGTGAGGTTGGTGCCGTCCAATGATTCACTGCATAAATCCCCGTCCCAATAGATGCGGAAACTGGCACCTAAGAGGCCTGTGGCATTGGGGAGGGCTTCGTCTATTACCGAACTGACGGTGCCGGACCTTCCGGCTGCCATCTGGCTACCCATGAACTCTTCGGTAAACTTTCCGGCCATGCAACGGCCGCAGTCTTGCGGGTGTTGGTACCAATAATAGACTCGGCTGCTAGTCGCATCGCGGTAGTTGGCACCGGCCTTGTTCTCATTGCAAGCAAAGATCTCCTGTCCTTTTCGGTAGGGGTCGAAGTCGCTGCAATGCTGTGCGTCGCCGTGGCCGTAACCTGTTGTGGAAAGTCCTTTGCCATTGTCGTCTACGACCATCGAGCCGTAGACGATTTCATCGCGTCCGTCCCAGTCCACGTCGGCGATGCCGAAGTTGTGGTATCCTTCGCCGAACCATGGGCTGCCCGGTTCATTGTTGAGCCACCTCCAACGCTCCACCAGTTCGTGGGTTTCCGGATTCACATCGTAGGCAATCATCTTGTGGCGCGTGTAGATGCCGCGTGCCAGAAAGATGCTCGGATGGCGGCCGTCCAGGTAAGGCGCACCGAAAAAGAACTTGTTGGCGCGGTGGCCGTAACCGTCGCCCCATGCGGCGTTCAGGTCCGTCTCGCCGTTCTCCAACCGTTTGAGGGGGAATTGCATGGCCGGGTTGTACAGTTTGGCTGTGGCTCCCTCCATATATATAAGGTATTCCTCGCCCGCCATGGAATATGTCATGTTTGCTGTGTGCAGCACGCTGTCGCGGTAGTTCTTGGTCGGGTCGCCGATTACTTGTTTTGTCCCGTCCGAAGCATAGACTATGGTGCCGTCCATGGCGCGCATCAGCAGCTCCGCCTTTCCGTCTTCATCCCAATCGAAAGCCGTGATGTTGGTTTCCACTTCACCTGCGCTGATCATGTTGGGGCCGATGTCTATTTGCCACAGCCGCGTGCCGTCCAACTTGTAAGCCTCGAAGAATGTGAATGCGCTGTCGTTTTCCGGATAGAAAAGTCCGTCGTTGTTATGTAGTCGCTTCACGATGATTTCCATTTCTCCGTCTCCGTCCAGATCTGCCGCTGTGGCATCATTTAGGAAGTAGTCCAACGTGATGTCCGTTCCTCGCCGGGAATACATCTTGCCCATGGGGATTGTCAGATACTGTTTGTCCCACACTTCGGCAGGTTCGCAGGCATCTTGTTCTTCGTCCCGTACTACGGCTTTTACCGTGTAGGTGGATGAGGCCGTGCCTTCGGGGTCGGTGAAGTTGGATACGTCTAACGGTTCCGGATTTACCAACTTGCCGTCGCGGTAAAGGTTGTACTGTGTGTCATAATACTCCGTGCCATGGATGCGCCAACTGGTGAACACGCCTTTTTCCGTTTGTACGGCTACGAGTCCCCGGTTGAGGTCTTCCATCATACGTTGGGCTTGTGCCGTGAGGCAGCAGGCAGCCAACATAGATAATAGTAATTTCTTTTTCATGATTTTAAGTTTAATGAATGGTTCCTTTTTTACGGTTTGCTTTTTAATTTGACGACTGTCAGTGAGTAGGCAGGCAGTTCATCCCGGTATTGAGGTCCTATGGCGACGGGCGAAGTTTCAGGGCGAGCCTTCCAATCATCCGGCATACCGCTCAATACGGTTTTCGTGGCATCTTGTTTTCCGGTGATGCCCAAAGCGGCAAGGTCTATGTTAGCCTGTACTTTGACCGGGAGGAGGTTGACGATTTTCAGTATGAGGTCTTGGCTCAGACTGTCTTTCACTACTGATATGCCGATGCGTTTGCGTACATCGTCACGGTTATCCGACAGGGTGAGCACGGAAGGAATATATTCATTCCCTGAGTTTTGTCCGAAGAGGAGTTGAGTGTAATAACTCGTACCGGGCTTGACTTCCATGTTGTTGAAATAAATCAGGTCGGGACGCCATCTTGTCCGTCGGTCTTTGGCCAACAACGGGGCATAAGACGTCATGCTGACGATATCGCCGTTTCGTTCGCAGCCTATCAGGTGGTAAGCCTCCAATAAGGCGGTCTCGATGTTATTGCCTTTGCCGGGGATATGTGTGGCATATTCTCCGAGGTAAACCTTGGGTTTGGAACGGTCGTAGCGGTCGTAATAATCGTGGTTGTTGAGGAACCATCCTGCAGGTTGGTAGTAATGTTCATCCACGAGGGGGACACCGAGCTTGCTGGCTACCTTCCATCCCTCCACGTAGTCCGGGCCTTCGCTGAAGGGGCCGGAGGTACCTACGACCTGTATTTCCGGATACTTTTCTTTGATAGCCTTGAATATCATGGTGAAACGTTCTTCAAACACAGGCGTGATGAGGTCTTCGTTGCCCACACCGAGATATTTCAGGTTGAAGGGTTTCGGGTGTCCGGCTTCCGCACGCATCTTGGCCCATGGGCTTTCGGACGGGTCGCCGTTAGCCCATTCGATGAGGTTCAGTAGGCTTTCTATGTATTCCGGCATTTCTTCCATGGGGATGCCCATTTGACCTGCGCCTCCGATGGAAGAGTTCTGGCAACACACACCGGCTGCAACGACGGGCAGCGGTTCCGCCCCGATGTCCTCGCAGAATTGGAAATATTCATAATAGCCAAGCCCCATGGTCTGATGGTAGCCCCACAGGTTGCGCAAGGGTTTGCGGCTTTCTAACGGGCCGATGGTGTTTTCCCAACGGTATATATTATCCAATCCGTTGCCATGAGCTACACATCCTCCCGGGAAGCGAACGAATCGGGGGCGGATGTCGGCAATGGCTTGGGCCAGATCGGCACGCATTCCGTTCTTCCGGTTTTTGAATGTCTTTTGGGGAAAGAGGGAAACCATATCTAAATTCACTTCACCTTCCATGTCCGGAATAACCTCGATGCACCCGTTTACGGCGGAGCCGGTAGCCTTTACCACAGCCGTGAGCTTATTCCATGTTTTGGAAATCTTGCCGGTGCGGGCTTCGCCGATGACTTTTCCGTCTTCGTCAAGTAGTCTTACGATGATTCTTCCCCGTTTGTTGCTGGTACTGCGGGCAAAAACCGAGAAGTCGTATTTCTCTCCGGCCTTGACGGGAATACCGTCGAAACCGTCGTTGACCAGTCCATGTCCTTTTTCTTTAATGTCCAAAACGGCATAATGGGGATTGTGGGCATGCAGCGGAGCCACGGTATCTATGTCAAACGAAAGGCCTTCTCCGTCCGTGCTCCACGAATTGGTGGCCGTCCAGTTCTCTTCACGACCGATGTCATTCGGAGAATATTCGAAATCGCGGTTTTGCACGAGTTCGGCATAAAGTCCTCCGTCCGCCCCGTAGTTGATGTCTTCAAAGAAAACTCCGATGAGCATATCGCTGATTTTCTTGCTTTCTTCGGGGCGTGGCGTTACGTTCAGTGTGATGGTATCTTTGAAAAGATCCGGGTTGATGGCCAGTCGTTCCGCATTTTGGATGGCTTTGTACTTTGCCATTTTGTCGGCTTGTATGAGTGCTTCCACTTCGTTCCATGCCACACGGTGGAGGGTTCCGCTTTCTGTGATTCCGTTGATTGTGACCTGTTGTCGGTGGGGGACGGCGACATTCTCCGCTTGTGGAATACTGTAAGTACGGAAATCTTTCGTGCGGCAACTGTAGGTTTTCGTGTTTTCCTCCTGTAGGCTATTCCATGTGATAAGATAGTCTTGGCCGGTGGGCGAGAATGCAACCGAAGGATTCATGCAATTACCGGTGTATCCTGTAGTCGGAAATGCCTGTTGTCCCCAGGAGATTAAATCTGTCGATGCGCAATGGGCAAATACGGCATATCCTTCATGTACGCTCCATAGGCAGTGCCACATCCCGTCGTTTCCCTTTATTAAATAAGGTGACAACATTCGTTTGCCGTGCCGTCCGCTGGCATATTCGTTTCGTAAGAACGTGCGTTCCGGACCGATGGAGTGCCATGTGTTCCGGTCTGTGCTCCAAGCGAAGTGCAAGCCGTTGCGTCCGGCGTTCTTATCGGTTGCGTATGCGAAGACATAGGCAGAGTCCGGTTCGTTCGCCATAAGGCTGTGCTGTAGGGAGAATCCGATTGTGATGAGTAGAAAGAATAAGAGTTTTTTCATCGTGCGCTTGTTTCTGCTTTTTATGATTAATGGATATTTTAATTTGTCACCGTAAAAGTCGATATTTTTTGCGCGGATGAATGGTATTTACGTTGCAAAGAATGGAACGTAGGTTGCATTCCGGCTTTTTTTGATATATTTGAAAGCCCATGCAACCTACGTTCTATGAAAAAGGAACTGTTCTTTTAAGTTTTGTGGTATTGAGTAGGAAGTACGCCGAATTCTTTTTTGAATGATTTTGTGAAATGGCCGGGACTGCTGTATCCTACAGAATATGCGATTTCCGTGACGGACAGGTGTCCCTCCGTAATCAGTTGGGCGGCGCGTTTCAGTCTGGTATTTCTTATGAAGTCAGTAGGAGACATACCGATAACAGAACGCATCTTGCGGAATAAGGTTGCCCGGCTCATGGCCATGTCGTCACTAAGTTCATCTACGGAATATTCGGAGTTATCCATATTCTTTTCTACGAACCGTAAAGCCTTGTTCAGAAAATCTTCATCGGCCGGCGATATGGTAACGTCCTTGGCTTCGGCCTCGGCGTTTTGTTTGAATTCGTTTTGTTGCTGCCGCCTTTGCGCAAGAAGATTATGAATGCGGGCAGTCAGGATTTCCCATTTGAACGGTTTGGTCATATACGCGTCCGCACCTTCTTTGTAACCCCGTTCTTCATTTTCCACACTGGCGCTGGCCGTGAGTAATATGATGGGAATATGGGATACGTCGATGTTGTGTTTGATTCGTTTGCAAAGTTCTATACCGTCCATTTTAGGCATCATCAAATCGGTAATGATGATGTCCGGTTTTTGTTGCAAGGCTACAGCTTCGCCTTCTTCTCCGTCCGAAGCTTCGAATACGACAAAGTGGCGACGGAGTTCCTCCTGTAAATAATGGCGGAAATCGTTGTTGTCCTCTACCAATAATATTTTAGGAAGGACGGTGTAATCAACGGGCAAAGGGGGATTGTCCATCGGATTCCCTTGTTGCGGAGCTGTGGGGAGAAGCGGGGACGGTACGTGGCTAATGTTTCCTACGGGAATACGGACGGTAAAACGACTCCCTTTTCCGGAGCCGCTTGATACGTCGATTTTTCCGTGGTGCATTTGGACATACTCTTTGGCGACATTTAGCCCTATACCGCTTCCTGTATTGCCCTTATGAGAGCTCGCCTGATGGAATCGTTCGAATATATGTGTCTGCTCTTCGGTCGGGATACCGATACCGTCGTCCTCCACTTGTATGACAGCCATCTCTCTCCCGTCTGAGGGTTCCGGATAGGCTTTTAAGGTCACGTGTCCTCCCTGAGGAGTGAATTTGAATGCGTTGGACAGCAGGTTGTTCACCACCTTTTCTATTTTGGGGCTGTCCGCAGTGACAAGAAAGGTTTTCGGGTGGCAATGAAAGTCAAAACGGATATTCTTTTCTTCAGACATGGGAAGGAAACTTTCATAAATACGCGATAGCATATCCTTTAGGTTGAAAGTTTCTAAAGCCAATGTTTCTCCTTTCATCTCGATTCTCCTGAAATCAAGTAGCTGGTTGACTAACGACAGGAGGTTGTGGGCATTCCGGTCGATGGTTTTCAGTTGTTTTCTGGTGTCGGGATTCTCTTCCTTTTTCAGTAGGTATTCCAATGGCGCGATGATGAGTGTCAGTGGCGTGCGTAGTTCATGGCTGATATTGGTGAAGAACCGGTATTTCATCTCTTCCATTTGTTTCTGGGCTGCCTGTTGGTTTTTGGCTTGTTGGCGTTTCAGTACATGGCGAATGTATATGAAAAGCACGGCTACGGCTCCCAAAACGTATAGGAAATAGGCGGCATAAGTTTCGTACCACCATGGTGCACGATAGATATGCAAGACTTGGCTCTGCGTTTCATTCCAATGTCCGTTGGCATCCGTAGATTTGATTTCGAGGCTGTTGTCTCCCTTGGAGAGTTGTGACAGGTGGATGCTGTTCTGTCCTTGCGGAAGGACGTTCCACTCTTCGTGGCGACCGGCATGCCGGAACGCAAAGCGGATATTCTGGCTGTGCAGGGGCGTGAACGTGGAAAGGTGTAGCGTGAGATCTTGTGCAGAAGGAGGGAGTTTCAAGGTCGTTGTAGCAGAAGATATAGGTCTTGTTTGGGAGTTGACCGTGACGGCGGTAAGACGCGGCAAGAAATCTTTTTCTTTTTTCTTGTCCGAGAAAGCGTTTGTTCGGACAGACAAGTAGCCGTTTTGTCCCCCGATGTAGAAGCAGTCGTCGCTATCTTTGTACATACAAAGGAAGTTTTCCATGTCGATGTGAGGAGACGATGCGCGCAACGTACTGAATGTTTGTTTTTCAGGAGAGAATATCGTGACGTTTTGCCGGGTGAGAATCCATAGTTTTCCCTTGCGGTCGGTCGTGATGTTATAGATGCTGTTGCCGTTCAGTCCGCACTCCCGATCCATGGAATGCAGGGTTTTGCGGTGCAGGTCGTAACGGAGTATATTGCCTTTGGCTGTGCTGATCCACAGGATTTCTCCAGGTTGCAGGGCTAATCCGAGACCGTTCTCGGCTATTTTTATTCTTTTTTTCGTTCCTTGCCCCTCTATGACGAGCAATCCGTTGTTCTCGGTGGAGACGAATGCGGTATGTCCGTCCGTGACGATATCATTTATCATGTGAGTGGATGCCCATATTTTTTCCAATCTATGACTTGACAGGGAGTACCGATATAAATTTCGGGAAGTGCCGATCCAGAGTTGTCCGTAAGCATCTTCGTGAAGTGTACGGATGTGTTCGTCCGCTTCGGCTACGGAAATCATATTCACGATTTCGGTTTCGTGTATATCGTTATGCTCGAATGTAAGACGGATTACGATGTTGTCTTTCAGGATGCAATAGATGCCTTTTCCGTTGCGTACCTTCGCCAGCAAAGGGGTGGTTCGCCTGTGGGACAGCTTGCTGGTGAATACTTTTCCGTTACTTGGAAAGTAGGCGAAAAGCTGCTTTTGCTTATTCAGGCACCAGATGAGGCTGTCTTCGTGTATCAGCAAATCCATGTTAGTAGGGATTCCGTATCTCTGGAGAGATTGCGTGCTATAGCGTTGGATGGCGGAATCCAAAGAAGAAAGGATGAAGGAATTATGGATGTCTCCTGCAACCCACAGGTTGTTTTCATGGTCGAACATGGCTGACGTAAAGACCTTGTTTTCCAGTTGTAAGGACGGAGGTGTACTCAATCGTTCCAAACTGCCTTCAGGATAGGTCTTGTAGCGGCACAAGCCGTCGCCGCTTCCTGTCCACAAGTCACCCGAAGCAGGATCTTGCAACAGGTTATAGATGATTTTTGCGGAAGGACTTCCCAGGGCTTCTTCCCGTATGGGGACATAAATGCTACTGCTGTTCCGGGCATCGGGGCGGAAACGGAAGAGTCCGTTGCCGTATGTGGCAAGCCAGATGAAATGGTTGTTCTTGTCCCGTACCAGTGCGGTGGGAGGAGCCTCGAACGGCCAATAGAAGGGAACGAAACGTTCTTGTTGCTTGTCGAACCAACATAGTCCGCCTTTTTGCAATGTAACCCATAATTTGTGCGTTTGAGGGTCTTCGAAAAAAAACGAGACTTTATTCGGTACACCTTGCCACTCTATATCGTAGCTGTGGGTGAGGCGGGTGGAGCGGGCATCGAAACGGTACACTTTATTGTTGGTGGCAATGTAGACCAAACCATCGGAGGTCGCTTTGATTTCATCGATGCTCCATGAGTCGAAGCCGTAGCCTTCTATGGGCGTGATGCGGTAGTCGTTTTTGTCCAGAATATAAGCTCCGCGTAGAGTGCCGAACCAGATTTTTCCGGAAAGGTCTTCTGTGATACAAGTGATGTGGTTGTGTTTAATTACGTCCGGTGTCTTGAAGTCGGAGCGGAAGATTTGAATGTTGTAACCATCGTCGCGGCATAAACCGTCTTCCGTACAATACCATATAAGCCCTTCCGAGTCTTGGAATATCTTTTTGATTTGTCTGTTGGGGAGTTGGTCGTAATGAGGCAACTCGAACCGCCCTATGTTTTGCGATTGAAGTTTGTATGCTCCGGCGAAAAAGACGATGATGAGGAACATGCAAGTTATGGAATGGTGCAGTGCTTTATTCATCATTTGTTGAAATTAAGGTTAAATATGCAGATGGAATCGGGACTATGCCCTGAAATATATTAGAAAAGGAAGTGCCGGAATGGTACCGACACTCCCTTTGTCATGTATGGATTGATAGGATTGGCTTATTCGCTCCAGTCCATCTTGGTCATGCGCACGTAGCTCTGATAACGCTTCTTGGCCATATCCTCGCAAGCGTTGAAGAGGTCGGCGGCTTCGGTCGGGTATTGCTTCATGACGGAAGCAAAGCGGACTTCGCCTTTCAGATAATCTTGGAAAGCATCCCAGTTAGGCTCTTTGGAGTCGAGCGAGAACGGATTCTTGCCTTCGGCTTCCAAAGCCGGATTGAAACGCCACAAGTGCCAGTAACCGCACTTCACGGCTGCTTCTTCCTCAGCCTGGCTCTTGCCCATACCCTTCTTCAAACCATGGTTGATACAAGGAGCGTAAGCGATGATGATAGACGGGCCGGGATAAGCTTCTGCTTCGCGGATGGCCTTCAGACACTGTGCCTGGTCGGCTCCCATGGCAATCTGTGCCACGTACACGTAACCGTAAGTAGTGGCAATCATACCCAAGTCTTTCTTGCGTACGCGCTTGCCGGAAGCGGCAAACTTGGCAATGGCACCGAGCGGGGTTGCCTTGGAAGACTGGCCACCGGTGTTGGAATATACTTCGGTATCCAATACGAGGATATTGACATCTTCACCCGAAGCGATGACGTGGTCCAGACCACCGTAGCCGATATCGTAAGAGGCACCGTCGCCACCGATAATCCACTGGCTGCGTTTTACCAAATAGTGTGCCAGTTCGGACAGTTTGGCGCAAGCCGGGCAACCGGAAGCCTTGCCTGCCTCGATCATCGGGACGAGTTTTTCGGCAGCGGCCTTGCTGGCATCTGCGTCGTCCTTGCCTTCGAGCCATTCCTGAGCGGCAGCCTTGAAGTCGGCCGGAGTCTCATCGGCTGCAATGGCACCCTTGAGGAGTTCTTCGATACGTGCACGCATCTTCTTGTTGGCCAATGCCATACCGAGACCGAATTCGCAGAAGTCCTCGAACAAGGAGTTTGCCCATGCCGGACCTTGACCCTTGGCGTTGGTCGTATAAGGAGTAGAAGGAATGGAACCGGAGTAGATGGAAGAGCAACCGGTGGCGTTGGCAACGATTTCACGGTCGCCGAACAACTGGGAAATCAATTTCACATATGGAGTTTCACCGCAACCGGCACAGGCGCCTGAGAACTCGAACAACGGTTGTGCGAACTGTGAGTTCTTCACGTTGCTCTTGACGTCTACCAAGTCTTGTTTGCTCTTCACGTTCTTCACGCAGTATTCCCAATTCGGAGCTTCATCGAGTTCCTGTTCCAACGGAACCATCGTGAGCGCCTTGCCCAATTTCGGATTGCCCGGACATACGTCGGCACAGTTGCCGCAACCCAAGCAGTCCATCACGCTCACCTGGATGCGGAAGTTCATGCCCTTCATGGCTGCCGGAGCCTTCATTTCGATAACCGGAGCGTTGAAGCCCTTCATTTCTTCGGCATCGAGAACGAACGGACGGATAGAAGCGTGAGGACAAACGTATGCACACTTGTTACACTGGATACAGTTGTCTGCGTTCCATGTCGGGACAAAGGCTGCCACACCGCGTTTTTCGTATGCGGCCGTACCTTGCGGCCAAGTACCGTCCTCGATACCCTTGAATGCGGAAACTTTCAGCAAGTCGCCGTCCTGTGCATTGATGGGGCGTACCACTTCATTGATGAATGCAGGGTCGTCGTTGGGCTGTGCAGCGTCTGCAGCGAGATTAGCCCATGCCGGGTCTACGGCCAGTTCCTTGTATTCACCGCCGCGGTCTACGGCAGCATAGTTCTTGTTCACCACGTCTTCACCCTTCTTGCCGTAGGACTTCACGATGAACTTCTTCATCTGTTCTACCGCCAGGTCTACCGGGATGACACCGGTGATACGGAAGAATGCAGACTGGAGGATGGTATTGGTGCGGTTGCCCAACCCGATTTCCTGTGCAATCTTGGTGGCGTTGATGTAATATACCTTGATATTGTTCTTGGCAAAGTAAGCTTTCACCTTGTTCGGCAGGTTCTTGGCCAGTTCTTCGCCTTCCCAGATGGTGTTGAGCAAGAACGTACCGTTCTTCTTCAATCCGCGGGTCACATCGTACATGTGGAGGTAAGCCTGAACGTGGCAAGCCACGAAGTTAGGCGTGTTCACCAAGTAAGTGGAGCGGATGGGGGCGTCTCCGAAACGCAAGTGAGAGCACGTGAAACCGCCGGACTTCTTAGAGTCGTAAGAGAAGTAAGCCTGACAGTGCTTGTTGGTATTGTCGCCGATAATCTTCACGGAGTTCTTGTTGGCACCCACCGTACCGTCGGCACCCAGACCGTAGAACTTGGCTTCGAACATGCCTTCGCCACCCATGGCCACCTCTTCTTTCTGAGGAAGCGAAGTGAACGTCACGTCGTCCACGATGCCGAGGGTGAACTGGTTTTTCGGTTCCGGAAGAGCCAGATTCTCGTACACGGCCAAGATTTGTGCCGGAGTTGTGTCGTTAGACCCGAGGCCGTAACGTCCGCCTACGATGACCGGGGCGTTTTCCTTGCCGTAGAAGCATTCCTTCACATCCAGATACAGCGGTTCGCCGTTGGCGCCCGGTTCTTTCGTGCGGTCCAGTACGGCAATCGTCTTGGCTGTGGCTGGAACGGCTGCAAGGAAATGCTTGGCCGAGAACGGACGATACAGGTGAACGGCTACCAAGCCTACCTTTTCGCCCTGTGCGGTCAAGTGGTCGATGGTTTCGCGGATGGCTTCGGTTACGGAACCCATGGCGATGATGACGCGTTCTGCGTCTGCGGCACCGTAGTAAGAGAACAGGCCGTATTTGCGGCCGGTGATTTCAGACACCTTGTTCATGTAGTCCTCTACGATGGCAGGAACTGCGTCGTAGTAATTATTGCAAGATTCACGGTGAGTGAAGAACGTGTCGGGATTTTCGGCCATACCGCGTGCCACCGGATGTTCGGGCGACAGAGCACGGCTGCGGAACTCCTTCAAGGCCTCCTGGTCTACCAAAGGAGCGAGGTCGTCGTTCTCCAGCATTTCAATCTTCTGGATTTCGTGAGACGTACGGAAACCGTCGAAGAAGTTCAGGAACGGCACGCGGCTCTTGATGGTAGACAAGTGTGCCACGCCGGCCAGATCCATCACTTCCTGTACGGAACCTTCGCACAACATGGCGAAACCGGTCTGGCGGCAAGACATGACGTCCTGATGGTCACCGAAGATACACAGTGAATGAGAAGCCAAGGTACGGGCCGACACGTGGAACACGCAAGGCAGCAGTTCGCCTGCAATCTTGTACATGTTCGGAATCATCAGCAACAAACCCTGGGATGCCGTATAAGTCGTGGTCAGCGCACCGGCCTGCAACGAACCGTGGACGGCTCCGGCGGCACCGCCTTCCGACTGCATTTCCTGTACCAATACTGTTTCGCCGAAGATGTTCTTACGGCCCTGTGCTGCCCATTCGTCCACGTATTCTGCCATGGTCGACGACGGGGTGATGGGATAGATGGCTGCAACTTCTGAGAACATATACGAGATATGCGCTGCGGCCTGGTTACCATCACAAGTGATAAACTTTTTTTCTTTTGCCATAATAATGATTAATATTACGAGATTAAACTACAATTTCTTTATTTTCTCTTTAGTATAGGAATCCGAACAACCATATCGGTATTTCGTTTCCGTGCCCTATTTCTATCTTATGCCGGGCATATATCGTTTCGGCGTTTCGCCGTCGTTCTTCGTTGGGGCAGATTTTGAATCTCAGATTTTCATCCACCAAAAACGAGGTGCCCTTTTCTCCCTTGTTCAGTTTATGGTCTTTCCACATCGTGTTTTGGAAGAAAGTCTCCAGGATGTCCTGTTCTTCCAGGCGGCACGGGTAGATGACGTACATCAGATTGCTGTTGTGCATCATGATTCGGGCCGGTTTTTTGGGAAAGGTTTCCCCTTTCGGGTAAATCATGTTGATGAGCCGCGCGTCGGCCAGATACTTGATGTAGTTCATTACCGTGGCCCGCGACGTGTGGATGTCTTCCGCCAATTGGCTGACGTTGGGAGCCACCGGACTGTCTATCGCGAGCAAATATAGCAATTTTTTGATTTTTGCCAAATATTTCAGCTCGATTTGTTTGATGAGCAAGATGTCCACTTCGAGCATCATGTTCATGGTCTTGAGCAGATTTTCAGAGAAATTCCGCTTTTCCAGAAAGAACGGGTAGAAACCGTGGTGCAGATAGTCTTGGAAGAACTTCAGCGGACTGGCTTTAGGCAGGATGCTGCGCACGATTTGTTCATGACGGTTCAGGATTTCGTCGAGCGTATAAGACGGGAAGTCATTGCCCGTCTGCAAGTTGAGAAACTCGCGGAAAGAAAATCCTCTCAGGTTGTATGATTTCACCAGTCCGTTCAGTTCCGGGTTCTCCGTCTTCAGCCGCATGACGGAAGAGCCGGTGAATACGATTTTCAGTCCCGGCAGCGTGTCGTAGCATTTGCGCAGGTCTGTGCTCCAGTCCGGTTGTTTGAACACTTGGTCGATCAGCAATACTTTTCCTCCGCCTTCGTAGAACTCTGTGGCGAATTCGGCAATGCCCTTGCCCTGAAAATAGAAATTGTTCAGATTGATGTAGAGGCATTTCCGGTCTTCCACGTGGAAATGTTCTTTGGCGTATTGCAGAAGGAAAGTGGTCTTTCCTACTCCGCGTGTACCTTTAATACCAATCAGACGGTCGTTCCAGTCTATCTCGTCCATGAGGGCGCGACGGACAGGAGCGTGGGTATGCTCCACAAGGTACGCATGTGTTCTGAAAAAAGACTCCATTCTTTGGTACTTGATACAATTTGCAAAGATAGTGTAAAACCGTAAAAGTGCAAAGTCGGGTTGGCAAAATCTTTGTTTTTTCTTCATTTTGCATCTCGAAATGCGAGGGTTGTCAATTTGTCAATCCCGGCCTTGCAGGATTGAGCCATTTGAACCGGGAGACGGAGGCGCGCGGAAATACGCGATTCTCGCGCGTCGGGGGAATGACATTCTGAAGCTCCTTCGGCCTGTCGGGCTTTCAAAATGCACGGCATTCGGGCACGGCGTGCGTACGGGGTCGGGATTCGTGGAAGCGTGAAACGGCATCCGTAGGGCATCCTGTCATTCGTTTTTTGTAGTCCGATGCGCTCCGTTTAGGAGAAAAACGAGCCGTATGGGCATATCTTTTTTCTGTTTTCAGGGCTTTTCTCCACCCACATGCAGAGAAAGATGCCCCACCATGAGGACAAAAAAAATGTTTTCTCAGCCGAACGAAAAATCATTCGGCTGCGATTGAAATGCGTTTAGGCTGAAAAAAAGCTAAAAACAAGGCTGAAACGTGAATTTATGTATCTAAAAAGGGGCAAAAATGGCATGGAACGTAACTGGAACATGGAACTTTTCATTCAGAAAAAATCCGTAGAACTTACGTTTTGTCGGTAAAAAAGGCGTATGTCTTTTCATTTGTTTATTAGGAACGTTTCCTGTGCTTCTTGTTCCGCTTGTCGGAAAAGCTTTTTAAGCGGCAAACGGGTGCGTCCTAAAGGAATAGGATTTTGCCGTTTGCCACATCAGAAATGGAGATTAGGTTATGAAATTGGTTTTTTACTGTTTGGCTTCTTCGGGGACTCCTCCCCATCTTTGGTCCAGACGGATGGCCTCTTCGCGGGTGATGCCGATGACGGAACCATGGCGCGGATGGAAGTTTTTGACGAAGGTTTCGGGCTTGGAACTGAAATGCATAAGGTCTTTGCTGCGTTGGAATTCATAGCGTCCGCTGCTGTAAAGGTCGTACATCAGGATGTATTCGTCCGAATCGTTCAGTTTGAATATGCTGGAGCCTTCCACGTGCGTACGGGTTCCGGCATACGCGTCGAGATATGCGAAATGTTCTTTCCACGGGCCGCGCAACGACGGGGCCGTGGCTTGCTGTATGCCGCTTTTCAGCTCTTTGCCGTTCCGGTCTTTGGTATTTCCTTTATAGAAGAAATGATAGGTGCCGTCTTTATGGATGATGTCGCCGTCTATGGCACCGTATTTGGGAGCGAACATCAGTTGAGGCTCGTTCTCGAAGGCCGTGAAATCTTCGTTGGCGTATGCGCAATAGAAATTGAGGGCAGTGTCGTATTCGAAGCGTACGGTGAAGTAGACCAAGTATTTCCGTGCTTCGGGGTCGTAAATGGTTTGGGGTGCCCACACCCATTTGATGTGGGCGAACTTCTCGGGATAGGATTTTTCCAAGTCGATGATGCCGTGTGTCCAATCGGTCAGGTTGCCGGATTTGAGCAAGACGATGCCGGGATTGTATTCCCAACCGTTCTTTCGGGTGAACATGTCTGTGGCCGTGATATAAAAGGTATGCCCGTCTTCTCCGCGCAGGATGTGTGGGTCGCGTATGCCTCCGGTTTGGGATATTTCGTCCGATGGGATGACGGGGCGGTTCCCGTTCAGGGCTTTCCAGTGTACGGCATCCGCACTCACGGCAAATCTCAGTTGTTCTTGTGTCGCCAGTTCGCCCGAACCTTCAAAATAAGCAAACAGATAGGCGGTGTAGTCCGGCGTTTTTTGTGAGATGCAACTTGTGAGGAACAAGATCGAGGTGCAAGCTAAAATAAAAATGTTTCTTCTCATGTTTTTTGGGTTGATGTTTGATATTTGACAGGGCAAAAGTAGGCTCTTTTTCCCAGAAGGACTGTTTCTCTTGTTGCATGTAATGGAAGATTGGTTTCAAAAAAGCGTGTTTTTGATTGTTTTCAAAACAAAATCGGGGCGTATGCCGGTTGAAATCCGGAAGGACGGGTAGGCTGGTTGTCCGGAATGTGTTATATTTGCATTGGCTTTGACACTTGTTTAATTTTTCTCCATGACCTTGCATATATTCAATCCCGAGAACGACCTGGCGTTGGCCTGTCCCAGTCCGCATTTCATTCCCCCAGTTTCGGCCCGGCAGATGGCCGACGACCTTTCGGCGTTGCCCGTATGGTGGGCAATGAGGGGCGATGCCGTGTGTGTGGCTTCGGTGGAGGCAGCCCGGCGTTGGGCGGAAGAAACCGGTGGGATTTGTCCGGAAGTGAAATGGGTCGGGCGCGACAGCTTGCCTTCGGATGCCGATGTTGATCCTTGGGGATGGAGCCCGTTGATGGTGCAACGTCTGTTGACGGGCGGTGCGGACGGAAGCCGTTTGCCCGATGAAGCGCGTTTGGCGCGTTACCGTGAGCTGTCGAACCGCCGTCATGCAGTGGACATGTTGGCTTATTTATGCGGTTCCGGTTCGGATTTGGGACAGAAGTGGAGGGATAGGCTTTGTGGCGTTTCTTATTACTGTACCGGCGAACAGGAAATCATCCGAAGGATGCGGCAATATCCCGAAACCCTATTGAAAGCGCCGTGGTCGGGCAGCGGAAAGGGCTTGCGTCTGGGGCGGGGAGGTTATGCGCCGCCGCTTTCGGGTTGGTGTGGCCGTCAGCTTCGTGAACAAGGCGGGGTAATCGTGGAGCCGCTATATAATAAGGTGTCGGATTTTGCCTTGGAATTTTATGCCGACGGTGCCGGAGGCGTGCGGTATACGGGGCTTTCGGTTTTCCTGACCACCGCACGCGGTACGTACGCCGGGAATTGGGTGGCGTCGGAAGAGGATAAGGTGCGTTGGCTGACCGATAGGATACCTTCGCCTTTATGGCAGATGTTGCAAAAGGCTGTTACGCACTACTTGGCCGGTTGGTTGGGCAACGGCTACAGTGGCCATCTGGGTGTGGATATGATGTTGTGCCGTGTACCGGGAACCGAATACCTGTGTGTGCATCCTTGTGTGGAAATCAATTTACGCCGTACGATGGGACAAGTTTCTGTCGATTTGGCTTCTTGCTTGTCTCCCTCTTCGGAAGCGCGTTTTGTGATAGACTATGAGAAGGAAGCGGGGCGGTTGTGGTCGGAGCACTGCCGGTGCGAAGAAGCCCATCCGTTGTGCTTACGGGAGGGAAAACTCCTTCAGGGGTATTTGCCGTTGGTTCCGGTGACCCCCTCCGCACATTACCGGGCGGCGTTGTGGGTCTCTCCCAAGGGTAGGAGATGTCCGGTCGTATAAGTTAATTTGGAAAAAGAAGAAATGATTAGACCATTGGGAATTTCTGATATGGACACGGTGCTTCGTATTTGGAAAACGTCAAATCTTCAGGCGCATTCTTTTGTACCTTCCGGATATTGGGAGCGTAACGTGGAGTTGGTTCGGAAGGCAATGTCCGATGCGGAAGTTTGGATATACGAGTCGGATGGGCGCATAGTCGGCTTTGTCGGATTGACAGGGGATTACATCGCCGGTATCTTTGTGGAGATGGAATGCCGTTCTCGTGGGATAGGACATGCGCTGTTGGATTTTTTAAAGAAAAGACATCGGTTCTTGTTGCTCCATGTGTATGAAAAGAACAGCCGTGCCGTGGCATTTTATCGTAGAGAAGGTTTTGAATGCCGGGATAGGCATGTGGAGGAGGATACCGGGGAAATGGAGTGGACAATGGCATGGATGAAGGAAAATATTCCTTTTTAAGTTTTTTTATTGCCCTGCAAGTGGGGACGGGGAGTGGATAACTGTTAACTTTGCGTCTCTGTCTTATAAATCTTTCTAATCAACCGAAAACGGCTTCTAATAGCTGAAAAAACGCTTTATGGAAACAAAACGAATTGTATTTTTGGACTATCTGCGTGCCATCGCATGCTTTATGGTCATTCTCGTACATGTGTGCGAGGCTTTTTATTTCAATCTGGACGGTATCAGTTTCTCCAGCAATGCCGACCGTTGGTGGATTTCTTTCATCGACAGTTCCCTGCGTCCTTGCGTGCCGCTGTTCATCATGGCATCAGCCTATCTTCTGGTTCCGTTGAAGGACAGTACACCGGTCTTTTTCAAACGCCGCTTCACCCGTGTGTGCATTCCCTTTATCGTCTGGGGACTTCTTTATGCCTTTTTACCCTTGTTGTGGGGCGGTCACGGTTGGGACGGCGCGAAAACCCACTTGCTTACGTTCCTTTACAATTTCCCGTCCAACGCCATACATCTCTGGTTTGTGTACATGTTGATAGGGGTTTATTTCTTTATGCCGATTTTGTCTCCTTGGTTGAAGCAAGTAGGTCGTAAGGAGGAGCTTTTCTTTTTGGGACTTTGGTTCCTCACTACATTCTGGCATTACGTGAAGCTTTGTGTGCCGGGCGGAGAGATTTACGGAGAATGCAGTTGGAATGATTTCCACATCTTGTATTACAATGCCGGTTATATCGGTTTTCTGTTGATGGCACATTACGTCCGTACCTACATTGACTGGAGTCTGCGCAAGACGCTCGCTGTGGCCGTGCCTGTATTCTTGGTCGGATATGCTTTCTCGGTCGGTGCGTTCTATCATCTTTCTTCCGTGAGTTCAGACCCGTTTGTGGTGGAACAGCCTTGGCGTTTTTGTACGCCTAATGTGGCGATGATGACTTTCGCCCTCTTTATCGTATTCAAAAAGATTAACTGGGACAGCGGGTGGCTCTACCGTGGCATCTTCTCCATTTCAAAGTTGAGCTATGGAATGTATCTTGCACATTATATGGTGTTGAACCTTGTGTATCCTCACGTGGCACCGCATTTCAATACGCCCGGTACCATTTTGGTGGCCGGTATCGTGATTTATGCGATTTGCTATGTGTTGACAAAATTACTCTCTTATCTGCCCAAGAGTAAATATATCGTAGGATAGTGATGCCGGACACAAAGGCTTTTTATCAGGATGTGTATAGCATCGTGAAAGAGATTCCGGCCGGTCGGGTGGCGACGTATAAGCAAATTGCCATTCTGACCGGCTTTCCCCAACATGCCCGTTTGGTGGGTAGGGCTTTGCGTAACGTACCGGATGCGCTCGGCCTTCCCTGCCACCGGGTGGTGAATGGCTGTGGACGCCTTGTTCCGTCCTGGCCGGAACAGAAAGCATTGCTGGAAGCCGAAGGGGTGGCTTTCAGAAGAAACGGAAACGTGGATATGCGGCGTTATGCTTGGAATCCGGATGGAGCGGCATCCGTGACCTTTTGATAAGCAATGCGCGGCGACTGACGGGTATAAATGATGCCGCACTCCCGGAATCCGTTGGTCTTTAACAGGTTTTGCATGATGAGGTTGTCAGCGTGGGTGTCTGCGCGTAAATTGTGGTGTCGGGCAAAACACCATGCGATGCATTGCCGGGCGATGCCTTTGGCCTTTCCGTTGGATGCCAGGCGGTGAATCACACCGTATGGCGCCTCATTCAGCCATTTCCCTTCGATATGAGAATAGGTAGGGTCGTTTCCCACCGAAAAGCAAAATGTGGCTACCACGCCGTCCGTTTCGTTTTCGCAGACGAAGCAGTGTCCTTGTCGGATTTCCGTTTCCATGAGTTCTTCCGAAGGATAACCGTCTGTCCATTGGTAGGGGTTTCCGTTTTCCCTCATGAATTTCCGGGCGTGGTCGAATATGCCCATGATGTCGGGCATATCGGTGAATTGTGCAGGTCTGATGTTCATTTTGTGTCGGGTGTGGTGGTGTCTTGTGTCTCTTTTCTTTGTCGTGCCACGGGCGTTTCAAAGTGCGCCCCACAGTCTTTGCATACATATTCCCAATGCGTCGTGCCCGGAGGTGCGCCGGCCAGGATACTGAATATGGCGGCCATGAACGCCCTGAAACTATGAGACTTTTTCAATACGAACTTGATGTGGGGCGAATGGCAGCAGGGGCAGTATTTTAATTGTTCCGGTATCATCTGGTTGCGTTCGAGCAGGGCCATGGCACGTTCATAGTCGTCTTCATACACGAAAATATCCACTCCGGAAATCGTGGGAGTGAATCCGCGCAGGATGTTGGACGTGTTTTCGTTGTGCAGGACGGAGGCGATGCCTTCGTTTTCCAACGCCCCCTGAATCAAACGGGCTTGAAAGGCTCCGTCACAGGTGATAAGTCTGACTGTTTTCATAAGAAGGTCGAATTATTTGATAAAATATCCGATGTGTTTTGAGCGTCCTTTCTTGGCTAAGGTCCTGATTTCGTACAGTCCTTTGGCTAAATGCCCGATACGGACACGGCGGCTGTAAGGTGCCGTACTGACGATACGTCCGTACACGTCTACAACCGCTACGTAAGGGCTGTCCTGTTCAGGGATGTTCAAGGTCTGCGAGTCGTGCGGGAGGAACCGCCCTGAGAGGTTCGGTCTGTCGGACCATCCGGACGGGAGCCGTGCCGGTTCGCTTTCATTCCCGAAGCGGTCTATGGCCGTTACCGCGAAACTGATGCCGTTGAGGGCGCAGAATTCCTCGTTGATGGGAAGGCTGCAAGAATCCACATTCACGGCAATGAGATTTCGTGCGGAAGCGATGTCCACGGGAGAGGTTCGTGAAGCGTACACGTTGTATCTCACATCTTTTCCACATAGATTATCGACAGACGGCGACCATTGGAGCACATACGTTTGCGCTTCCCGGCTTTTGTGCAAATTTTCCGGACGTTCCGGCGGGATACTGTCCAGACTGTTACAAGCCGATGGCAGTGCCGGGAAGGGGTAATATACGTCTTTCAGGAAATCAAACAAGCCTTTGTGGTTGTCGTTCAGATACGCGTAACGGAAGAATGCCTGTCCTCCGAGATCTAAAGATCGCGTGAAATACAACTCACGGGTAATATCCTCCAGCGGCCAGTCTTTTTCTTGCGGACTGAGGAAGTAGATACCCAATCCCGGGACGACCGGTCGGCCGTAGTCGTTTTCTTTCCAGTCGATAGCGAAAGGGTAGAAATGATTGCCCCGGAAGTACATCATCGGGAACAGCATGTCTTGTATCCCTTCGCGTAACCAACCCTGCGCGTCTTGGTAAACGGCAGAGTAGGCATTCCAGTTATAGGACGGATAGCGGCTCAGGTTGCTGAACTTGCCCACGGGCGAGGAGCTGACCTTGACCCAAGGTTTGGCCGCTTTCACGGCCCGGTACATCGTCCGTACACAACGGGTCATGTTGTCGCGACGCCAGTCGGCCTTGTTTTGCCTCTTGCCGTATTTGCGGTAAGAGCTCGTATCGTTGAATTTCACCGCGTTTTCCGGATAACGGATATAGTCGAAATGGATGCCGTCTACGTCATAGTTCGCAGCTATTTCACGGCAGAGGGAAGCCAGATATTCGGCGGTCTCCGGTTGCCCCGGGTCGAGATACCAACTGTCTCCATGGCGTACGCAAAGTTTGGGATGGGTTTTCAGTACGGAACGGTTTCCCATACGTGTGGCAGCGGATACCTTGAAACAAGGTATGGCTACAAGCCACGCATGCAGTTCCATCCCTCGTTTGTGGCATTCCCGGATGGCAAAGGCCAAGGGGTCATATCCCGGCGCACGTCCCGGAGTGCCGGTCAGGCAGCCGTCCCACGGTTCGATGGCCGAAGGATAGATGACACTCCCCCTCACGCGGGTCTGCAGCAGCACGGTGTTGATGTTCACTTCCTTGAGCCGGTCGAGGATGCGGCACAGTTCATCCTGTTGTGCCTTGATGCCGGTCGGGGATGTAGCTTTGTTCTTCGGCCAGTCCAAACTACTGAACGTGGTCAACCACACGGCTCGGGTTTCCCGTTTGGGGGAGGACAATGGATCGAAACGTTGCGTGGCCATTGCCGCCAGGCAGCCGATGATACATATATATAAGGAGAAGATATATCTTTTCATGTAGGTGTATGCAGCTTTATCAGATGCAAAGTTAAGCTTTTCGGGGTATAAAATGAAAGTTTCGGGGACAAATGCCATGGTTTACGATACAATTTATTATTTTTGCGTAATTTAATTGATAACCTGATATGATAACATTCACTACGGCATTGGTGCTTCTGGTATTGGGCTATGTGGTCTACGGCGCCTTTGTCGAAAGAGTATTCGGGGCGGATGCCTCCCGAAAGACACCTTGTTATACGATGGCTGACGGTGTGGATTATACACCGATGCCTACGTGGAAAGTCTATCTCATCCAGTTTCTGAACATTGCCGGGACGGGACCTATATTCGGTGCGATTCTGGGTATCCTTTATGGGCCGGCGGCTTATTTGTGGATTGTGTTCGGATGCATATTCGGCGGGGCGGTACACGACTACCTGTCCGGCATGATTTCCCTGCGGAAGAACGGAGCCAGTCTGCCCGAAGTGGTGGGCGACGAACTGGGGGCGGGCATCCGCTTGGTGATGCGAGTTTTTTCCCTGATTCTGATGGTCTTGGTCGGCACGGTATTTGTCACCACACCCGCCGGGTTGTTGGCTTCCATGACCGGAGACTGGGGCGTATGGGGTTCCGCTTTGTTTTGGAGCGTGGTGATTTTCGTGTATTACGTGTTGGCTACCTTGCTGCCCATCGATACCCTTATCGGACGCATCTACCCCCTTTTCGGCGTGGCCTTGTTGTTTATGGCCGTCGGCGTGTTGGTCGGCATTTTCACCCATGACGGTTGGATGCCCGAGATTACATCGGCTTTCGAGAGCCATCATCCCGATAAGAATCTCTCCATATTTCCCATGCTTTTCATCACGATTGCCTGCGGAGCCATCAGCGGTTTCCATGCCACTCAAAGCCCGATGATGGCGCGTTGCATGAAGAACGAGAAGCTGGGGCGGCGCGTGTTCTACGGCGCCATGATAACCGAGGGCGTGGTGGCTTTGATATGGGCGGCTGCAGCCATTAAGTTTGCAGGCAGTTATGAGGCGTTGGCCGAACTGATGTCGCCGTCGGGAAAATCCAATCCCGCCATTGTGGTCAATGCCATTTGCCAGGATTGGATGGGGACGGCGGGAGCCGTGTTGGCGATACTCGGTGTGGTGGCGGCCCCTGTCACTTCCGGTGATACGGCCTTCCGGTGCGCACGTCTGATAGCCTCCGATTTCCTGCATTACAGGCAAGACACCATTTTGCGCCGCTTGATTATTTCATTGCCTTTGTTTGTCATCGCCGCAGTGTTAATGAATATCAACTTTGATATATTGTGGCGCTATTTTGCGTGGTTTAATCAAACTTTGTCTATCTTTACGTTATGGGCGGTTACCGTATGGCTTGCGCGGAAAGGAAAGACGTTTTATGTGACCCTGTTTCCGGCATTGTTCATGACGGCTGTCTGTACGACCTATATACTAGTGGCTCCCGAAGGATTCGGGTTGTCCTACGTGTTGAGTTGCGCAGTCGGGGGAGGGGTGGCCGTACTCTTATTAGGAATGTTCATGAAATGGTATTTACAATTTAAAAAGACAAGGGTATGAAAAGAAGACGGTTCCGGAAATCCACCGTTATCTTGTTGGGATTTACTTTATATTCCGTAGCGGTATATGCCTATTTCATCCCCCGTACGGATATGAGCAGCCGGCATATTTGGGCTACGATGGCCTTGAATGCCGTGATTCTGGTGGCGTTGTGGTATCTTTACCGGCGGCGGGAAAAATTGGCGGACAAACGCGGGCAAGATGTGAATATTAATCAAGAAAAAAGATAATATGAGAAAGTTAATGCTGTCCTTGCTGCTGATGATGGTGGCAATGGGTGCGAAGGCACAATTTGAAAAGGGTACTACGTATGTGGCGGCATCCACTACGAGTTTGGGATTATCCTATAGTTCCAGCGAGAAATTGAATTTCGGTCTGGATTTCACGGGTGGTTATTTCGTGCAGAGCGCGTGGATGCTCTATGGTAAATTAGGGTATGATCATACGCGTTATACCGACCATTTCCAGATGGGAGTAGGCGGGCGTTATTATTTCACGCAGAACGGCATTTATATGGGCCTTGGTTTGCAGTATGAGCATGCCACCAAGAGCGTGAATAATTTGCAGTTGTGTCCCGAAGTGGGGTATGCCTTTTTCGTGAACCGTTTCATCACGATAGAGCCGGCAGTGTATTACCACATGAGTCTGAATGACTTTTCAGACGGAAGTAAGGTCGGCTTGAAGTTAGGATTAGGTTTCTATTTCTGATAAGAAACATCCGATAAGGCTGTGCCGGAATACTTGTATAGGTCTTCCGGCACAGTTTCTTTTGCCTTCAGGATGGCCGGTTTGTTCCGAGGGATAACAAGAACTGATAAATTGCCGCGTTTGTTCTCGTTTTTGTTGCAGAATGACAGCTTTTTCCTCTTTTCTGTGAAGTGAAAACCGGATAAAATGAGACGGAAAAACGCGGGTTTTGAATAAATATAAGTTTTAGGCTGCATATATGCGGCCTTTTTCTGTATATATGCGTTTTAATCTCAAGAGAGTGATTTTTCAATCGCAGGAAGAAAAAATTTTTTCTCCTCTTGTTGCTACGGGTGTGTACTGAAATAGAGGTGAAAATGTCTTGTTTCGGGAAAGAAACGAGGCCTTTTCCCCGTTTTTTTCTCTTATTGGGAGTTGTTCGAGTGACGGAAATGGAAATCAGGATGTCAGCAAATTCGGGGATGAAACTTACGTGCCGGCGGACGGTGTGCGGTTCAATGGCTTTTTCGTCTGTCAGCGTGTGCACGAAAGACGGGTATAAGTTGTCATTGGGATAAAAGTCCGATGTGCGAGATTTCGTTTTTTTCGTGTCTGTCGGCGGCGGAAGGGATATAGGCGATTCTCGCAGTGGTCGGCTTGACGTTTTGACAATTTGTAAAATGCGTAGGGCGGATTATGAAATCTCTTCCAATAATATGTGGAAGTACAGGCCTTAAGAGCATGGGTATTTTCGGTAGATAAGTTTTCAAAGGTTTTATGTCGGTGAAAAAATACGAGGATTTCGGTATGTGTGATTATAATTTCAAAGGTTTTATCATGTAAATACTGATAAATCGAAACATGGTTAGACTTGTTTTGTAAAAAGGATACCATATTTGCTTATTGAATTGTCAAAAAGATATAACTTTGCATAAAACAAAAGCAAATTGCTTGCTTATTAAGTGGTTTTGCTTTAAAAAGAAATTTTCCATGCGCAGGGAAGTGTTTGACAATAATGTGTAATTAGACAAGGTGAGAAGAATGAAAACGAAGATTCAGAAAACCATGTTCCTATGGGCGGCGGCAGTGGCATTCCCTGTGGTCGCAGAAGGGCAAGACAAAGTCGAGGCATCCGTGGGGGCGGATCTGGTGAGCAGTTATATCTGGCGTGGGCAAGAGTTGGGCGATGTCAGCATACAGCCTTCCGTTTCGCTTTCGTGGAAAGGTCTTTCGCTTACGGCGTGGGGTTCGGCCTCTTGGGGTCGCGAATATGCCAAAGAGTTCGATTTGACTTTAGGTTATGCCGTAAAAGGTTTCAGTGTGTCGGTTACCGATTACAGTTTCAGCAAAGGGACGAATTTCAAGACGGGCACCGATATCAGCGGGAAGTATTTCCATTTCGGCAGCAATTCCACGTTGCATGTCTACGAAGCGCAGGTGGGGTATGACTTCGGCTTCCTGGCCGTGAACTGGTATACGAACATCGGTGGCAACGACGGGCTGAAGAAGGACGGTAAACGGGCCTACTCTTCTTATGTCTCGCTTTCCGCTCCTTTCCGTTGGGGAGGTTTGGACTGGGGTGCCACGGTAGGTGCCACCCCGTGGGAGACCTCTTTCTACAACGGTGGCAGTTCGGGCTTTGCCGTGTCCGAGGTAGCCTTGCGGGCGGCCAAGGAGATACGGGTGACCGAGTCGTTTGCCTTGCCTTTATTTGCCAAGGTCACTTGGAATCCGGCGTCCGAGAACGCCTATTTTACGGCAGGACTCAGTTTTTAAGCATAACAGAAATGTGATAGGTTCCAAAAGGTATGTTTTGTAAGGGGTAAATAAGATTGTTTGAAAGGATAATATAAAAAGAGAGGATAGAATCAATCAAAGAAAGGGGATAATTATGAAAAAAATCGAAGCGATTATTCGGAGAACGAAGTTCGACGACGTGAAGGACGCCTTGTTGGCAGCAGACATCGAATGGTTCTCGTATTACGAAGTGAGGGGCGTGGGCAAGATGCGTGAGGCGCGTATTTACCGTGGGGTGGCCTACGATACCAGTTCCATCGAGCGCATGTTGCTGTCCATCGTCGTGCGCGACAAGAATGTGGAGAAGACTGTGCAAGCCGTGACGAAAGCCGCTTATACGGGCGAAATCGGCGACGGGCGCATCTTCATCATTCCGGTCGAGGATTCCATACGGATCCGTACGGGAGAGCGTGGCGACATTGCGCTTTACAACGCGGAACAAGAGAAGTGAGGCGGGACGGTTCCCGCCAAGGTTAAAAAGATGGTTGAATGATAAAAAAGTAAGATTATGGATACATCAGTGATATTGGATTCAGGCCACACGGCTTGGATGATAGTGGCAACCCTTTTGGTGTTTATGATGACGATTCCCGGAATCGCCTTGTTCTACGGCGGCCTTGTGCGCCAGAAAAACATGCTGAGCCTGGTGATGCAGAGCCTGGCCATAGCCGGGGTGGTCAGCATCTTGTGGGTGGCCTTCGGCTACAGCCTTGCCTTCGGCACTGGATATGAAGGCAGCGGTTTCTTCAAATACGGCATCGGGGGATTCGACAAGGTGATGTTGAACGGCATCGGCCTGGATACGCTGACGGCGACCGGCATCCCCGAAATGCTGTTCGTAATGTTCCAGTGCATGTTCGCCCTGATTACGCCGGCTTTGATTCTCGGTGCGTTCGCCGAACGTGTGAGGTTCGCCGGTTTCTTGTGCTTCACGGTGTTGTGGAGCATACTGGTCTACATGCCTATGGCCCATTGGGTATGGGGTGGCGGTTTCCTGATGGAGATGGGAGCCGTGGACTTTGCCGGGGGCACGGTGGTACATGTCAATGCCGGCGTGGCCGCATTGGTGATGGCGCTTATGGTCGGCCGTCGTAAGGATTACAGGGCGGGCCGTCCCATTACTCCGCACAACATTCCTTTTGTCTTTTTAGGCACGGCATTGCTTTGGCTGGGTTGGTTCGGATTCAATGCCGGAAGCGGCTTGGCTGCCGACGGTCTGGCGGCCAACGCGTTTTTGGTGACGCATATCGCCACGTGCATGGCAGCGGTCACTTGGGCGGCCATCGACTGGGTGGTCAACAAGAAATGCACTACGGTGGGGGCTTGTACGGGAGCCGTGGCCGGTTTGGTGGCCATCACGCCGGCAGCCGGTTCAGTAGATTTGGTCGGTGCGCTGTTCATCGGTTTGATAACCTCGGCCGTTTGTTTTTGGATGGTGGCTGTCGTGAAGCCCAAGTTCGGTTACGATGATGCCCTCGATGCCTTTGGCGTGCATGGGGTAGGCGGCATCATTGGGTCTGTGCTCACCGGTGTTTTTGCCACGCAGTTCGTGACCGGTGAAGGTGGTGTGCAGGGTGCACTCTACGGGGATTGGAACCAGTTGTGGATTCAGATTGCGGCCACGATCATTTCGATGGTGTTCAGTGCGGTGATGACCTTCGTGTTGTTCAAGGTAGTGGACAAGCTGGTCGGCATTCGTGTGGACAAGAGAGTGGAAGAAGAAGGGCTTGACATTTACGAACACGGTGAATCTGCCTACGATTTGTAAGACAGTCCGTAACAGGCAAGAATAATATGAAAATCAAAATACTTAGGTGATTATGTCAGAATTAAGATTCAGAGTTGTAGAGAGTGCTTTCCATGCGAAGGCGAAAGAAGTGACCGTTCCGGTGGAACGACCCAGCGAATATTTCGGCAAATATGTGTTCAGCCGTGAGAAGATGTTCAAGTATTTGCCTAGTACCGTATATGCGAGGTTGGTGGATGCCATGGACCATGGTGCCGCTTTGGACCGCAGCGTGGCCGACGAGGTGGCTTCGGGCATGAAGCGTTGGGCCGAAGAATTGGGGGTGACGCACTACACCCACTGGTTCCAACCGTTGACGGAAGGCACGGCAGAGAAGCATGACGCTTTCGTGGAACACGACGGCAAAGGCGGGATGATGGAGGATTTTTCGGGCAAGTTGCTCGTGCAGCAGGAACCCGATGCCTCGTCCTTTCCCAGCGGGGGCATACGGAACACGTTCGAGGCGCGCGGTTACAGTGCCTGGGATCCTTCTTCGCCCGTGTTCGTGGTAGACGACACGCTGTGCATCCCTACCGTGTTCATCGCTTATACCGGCGAGTCGCTCGACTACAAGGCACCTTTGCTGAAGGCTTTGCGCGCGGTGGACAAAGCGGCGGTAGAGGTGTGCCATTACTTCGACCCCTCCGTGAAGAAGGTGGTTTCTTATTTGGGATGGGAGCAGGAATACTTTCTGGTGGACGAAGGCTTGTATGCCGCCCGTCCGGACTTGTTGTTGACCGGGCGCACGCTGATGGGGCATGAAGCGTCGAAGAACCAACAGTTGGAAGACCATTATTTCGGAGCCATCCCGACCCGTGTGGCCGCTTTCATGAAGGATTTGGAGATACAGGCCTTGGAACTGGGCATCCCTGTGAAGACACGCCACAACGAGGTGGCACCGAATCAGTTCGAGCTTGCTCCTATCTTCGAGGAGTGCAACTTGGCGGTAGACCACAACATGCTGATCATGTCGCTGATGCGCAAGGTGGCCCGCACGCACGGTTTCCGCGTGTTGCTGCATGAGAAGCCTTTCAAGGGCGTAAACGGTTCCGGCAAGCATAACAACTGGTCGTTGGGTACCGATACAGGCGTGCTGCTGATGGCTCCGGGCAAGACGGCGGAAGAGAACTTACGTTTCATCACGTTCATCGTGAACACCCTGATGGCCGTGTTCCGGCACAACGGTTTGCTGAAAGCCTCCATCATGAGCGCTACCAACGCCCATCGTTTGGGAGCCAACGAGGCGCCCCCGGCCATCATTTCCTCTTTCCTCGGCACGCAGTTGAGCCGTGTGCTCGACCATCTGGAGGAGAGTACCGACGAGGAACTGGTCCTCTTGGAGGGCAAGCATGGGATGAAGCTGGACATCCCCCAGATTCCTGAGTTGTTGATAGACAATACTGACCGTAACCGTACGTCGCCTTTCGCCTTTACCGGAAACCGTTTTGAGTTCCGGGCCGTGGGTTCGGAGGCCAACTGCGCGAGCGCGATGATAGCCCTCAACGCCGCCGTGGCCGAACAGTTGACGGATTTCAAGGCCGAAGTGGATGCCTTGATGGAAAAAGGCGAGGCCAAAGAGGCTGCCCTTATCCGGGTGATCCGCAAATATATCAAAATCTGCAAGCCCATCCGTTTTGATGGGAACGGTTACAGCGACGAGTGGAAGGCCGAAGCAGAGCGGCGCGGTCTGGATTGCGAGACGAGCTGTCCCGTTATTTTCGACAACTACTTGTCGGCAGACAGCATCGCCATGTTCGAGTCTACCGGGGTGATGACCCAAGTGGAACTGGAAGCTCGCAATGAAGTGAAATGGGAAACCTATACCAAGAAAATCCAGATAGAAGCACGTGTACTCGGCGATTTGGCCATGAACCATATCGTGCCTGTAGCCATCGAGTACCAGAGTAGGTTGATAGACAACGTGTACAAGATGAAGGGGCTGTTCAGCGCGGAAGAAGCCGGTAAATTGTCGGCCGAGAACCTGGCCATCATCAGGGAGATTTCCGAACGCACGGCCTATATCAAGGAGCACGTGGATGCGATGGTCGAGGCCCGCAGGGTAGCCAATAAGATTGAAGGCGAACGGGCAAAGGCCGTGGCCTACCATGACACCATTGCGCCGATGTTGGAACAAATCCGTTATCATATCGACAAGTTGGAGTTGATTGTGGACGACCAGATGTGGACGTTACCTAAGTATCGCGAATTGCTGTTTATTCGTTGACAGCAAGGTTCTTTATTTTTTAGGAATTTAGATGGTGGAGCCGGGGTGTCGTGAGACAGTCCGGCTTTTTGTGGTTTATCGGTCATATTTCTGAAAAAATGTTTCTCCCGTAGGTATTTTAAACGTTAGCAACGTAGTGATAAATAGAAAGAACGTATTAAAATGTATATGGGAAAGATTATTTATGGGGTGTTACTGCTACTGGTAGTGGGAGCAGGGCGACTTTGTGCAGGGCAAAACGAGTGGGAGAATCCGGAGAGGTATGAGTGGAACAAGGAAAGTCCGCATACGGTCTTCATGTGGTATGACGATGAACCGGGAGCGTTGGCTGGCGATTTCTCTAAGTCGCCGTGGTATGAATCCCTGAACGGGCGGTGGAAGTTCTCGTACGCGCCGGACATCGAGGACGCGGAAGAGGGCTTTTATAAGAAAGATTTCGATGATTCTTCTTGGGCCGATTTGGACGTCCCTTCGAATTGGGAGCTGAAAGGGTTCGGCGAACCGATTATCCGCAATATCCAGTATGTTTTTCCGGCCAACCCTCCTTACGTGGACGTGGCCAATCCGGTGGGGACGTACCGTAAGGTGTTCACCGTGCCGGAAGTCTGGGACGGCCGCGAAGTCCTGTTGCATTTCGGGTCCATATCCGGTTATGCACAGGTTTTCCTGAACGGGAAAAGGATCGGGATGACCAAGGCGGCCAAGACACCGGCTGAGTTCAACGTGACGCCTTACCTTTGCGAAGGGGAGAACCTGTTGGCCGTCCGGGTGTATCGTTGGCATGACGGCAGTTACATGGAAGACCAGGATTTCTGGCGTTTGACGGGCATCGAGCGCGACGTGTACCTGCAAGCCTATCCCAAGTCGACGGTGTGGGACTTTTTCTTGCATGCCGGTTTGGACAGCCGTTACAGGGACGGTATTTTCAATGCCACGGTGGATTTGCGTGCATTTGCAGACAGCGAGCCCGGAAAAGGCCAAGTAGAGATGAAACTGGTGGACAAGGCCGGTAAGACCGTATGGGCACAAAAGCGGAAGTTCGAGATGAAGGGGGAGGCGGAAACGCTTTCCTTTTCGGGGCGAATCAAGAATGTGGCCAAATGGACAGCCGAGACTCCCGAACTTTACGACTGCATCCTGACCTTGCGGGACGGGGAAGGGAATACGTCGGTGACGGCCTGCAAGACCGGATTCCGGAAGATAGAAATAAAGAATGCCAAGTTGACGGTAAACGGGACGCCCGTATATATAAAAGGTGTCAACCGCCACGAGCATAGCGACACCTTAGGCCATGTGCAGACGCGCGACTTGATATTGGACGACCTGAAACAAATGAAACGCTTGAACATCAACGCTATTCGGACTTGCCATTATCCCAACCATCCGGACTTTTATGACTTATGCGACCGTTACGGTTTCTACGTGGTGGACGAAGCCAATATAGAGAACCACGGCATGGGTTCCGTACCTTATTTTAAGGATACCGTCAACCATCCCGCTTATAGGGAAGACTGGTATGCGGCGCACGTAGACCGTATCAACCGCATGGTGAAGAGAGACAAGAACCATCCTTGTGTCATCGGTTGGTCGTTGGGCAATGAGTGCGGCAACGGAAAAGTGTTCCACGATGAGTACAAACGGTTGAAAGCCTACGACCCTTCACGCTTTGTGCAGTTTGAACAGGCGTGGGAGGATTGGAACACGGATGTGGTCTGTCTGATGTATCCCAATATGGGAAGAATCAAGGACTACCGGGAGTCCGGCAAACAGCGTCCTTTCATCATGTGCGAATACGCCCATGCGCAAGGCAACAGCAACGGAAATTTCAAGGATATATGGGATGTCATTTACGACAGTCCCAACCTCCAGGGCGGTTTCATCTGGGATTTTAAGGACCAAGGTTTCAGAATGGAGACGGAATCCCGGGACGGTAGGATTTATTGGATGTACAACGGGAAAATGGGAAGCTACAAATGGCTCGAAGACAAGCCGAGCGAGTGGAATACAGGTACGGACGGTATTCTTTCTGCCGACGGTACGCCGAAGCCGCAGGCTTGGGAAGTGAAAAAAGTGTACCAGTATATCCAATTTAAAGGAAAGGATGCCGCGCACGGGTGGATTACCGTGCGGAACCGCCACGACTTTACCAACCTGAAAGACTATGCTTTCGCTTGGGAAATATGCAGGAACGGGGAGAAGACCGCGTCGGGCACTTTCTCTGTGGATTTGCTTCCCCACGGGCAGAAAGACATCCGTTTGGACTTGCCGGAAATTCCGGATGACGGAAATGAATATTTCCTGAACCTGTATGCTTATACGAAGGCAGCGTCCGGTTTGTTGCCTGCGGGCTATGAAGTGGCGAAAGAGCAGTTGAAGTTGGGTGAGGGAGATTTCTTTGCCCGTGTGCCCGAGGCTTCCGGAAATCTGGAGTACCGTGTGGACGATGGCGTGTTGGTTTTTGCATCGGGCGACGTGTCCGGGAAAATAGATTTGAAGAAAGGTGTCTTGGCCGATTACGCCATCCGGGGCGTGCGCCCGTTCAAGAAGTATCCGGAACCCGCTTTCTGGCGTGCTCCGGTGGACAATGATTTCGGGAACAAGATGCCGTGGACGTGCGGGGTATGGCGTACGGCCCATGTCAACCGTTACGTGAAAAACGCCACCGTGGGCGAACGGACTCCGGAGGGGCTTCCCGTGAAGGTGGAATGGATATTGACCGATATACAAGTCCCCTACACCATGGAATTTCTGGTACGCAATGACGGCTCGTTGCAGGTGAGCGGCACGATGGACATGACCGGGAAGAAATTGCCGGAACTACCTCGGTTTGGTATGCGCATGGAGTTGGCCGGCCGGTATGAAAACCTTTGTTATTACGGGCGCGGGCCGCAGGAGAATTATATCGACCGTTGGTCGTCTGCGTTCGTCGGTCGGTATGAAGACAAAGTGGAAAACCAGTATTACCCGTATGCCCGTCCGCAAGAGACGGGGAACAAGACGGACGTGCGTTGGCTTTCCTTGTCGGACGGCGAGGGGACGGAAGTGGAAATCACGGGTGTGTCGCAACCCATTGCGTTTTCGGCCTTGCACTATGCCCCGGAAGATTTAGACCCCGGCCTGACGCGGAAGATGCAGCATACGATTGATGCGATACCGCAAAAAGATGTATTTTTGCATGTGGATCTGAAACAACGTGGGCTTGGAGGCGATAACAGTTGGGGGATGTTTCCCTACAATCCGTACCGTTTGTGGGACAAGAAATACAGTTACAGTTATCTGATTCGTTTGAAATAAAAGGCATGAATAGTAGAAAGGTATGGCTTTGGGGCTGCTTTTGCTTGATCGTCGGGTGCATGCAAGCCCGGCGGCCCGGTGAGATCCGGTCGGCTTATGTCGGAGTAGACCACGGCACGTTGTACTATGAAGAATGCGGTGAAGGTCAACCGGTCATTCTGGTGCACGGTCATTCGTTAGACCATCGCATGTGGGACGGGCAATTTGCAGATTTGGCACGGGATTACCGTGTTATCCGTTATGATTTGCGAGGCTACGGACTTTCATCTCCGCAAACGGAGGATTTCCAGTTCACCCATGTAGAAGACTTAGTGGCGTTGATGGATTCGTTGCATATCGAAAAGGCGCACGTCGTGGGCTTGTCGTTAGGAGGCTATATCGGTGCCGACATGTTGGGGTGGTTTCCGGAACGGATGCTGTCGGCTTTCTTAGCGAGCGGAAATGTACGCATGTCTCCGGGCCCTAGCGAACCGATGGACGCGGAGGAGGCGGCCCGGCGCGATCGTGAAATCGCGGAATTGAAGCGGAAAGGCGTGGACGTGATGAAACGGGAATGGTTCGAGGGGCTGATGAAATCCGGAGGAAGCCGACGCGAACGGATGCGCAAGCCGCTTTGGCAGATGATTCAGGACTGGGATGCCTGGCAGCCTTTACACAAGGAAGTCCGTGTCGTGGCGGGGAAGGATGCTTTTCGGCAGTTGAAAACCCGTAAGCCCGATGTACCGGTCTTGATTGTGGAGGGAAAATCTCCCGGGAATAAGTTTCCGGAACATCCGGAAATCTTGGATTACTTGCCCAATGGCAGGATGTTGGTGCTGGAGGATTGCGGACACATGATGAACATGGAGCGTCCGGAGGAGTTCAACAAGGCTTTAAGGGAGTTTATCAGTAAGGTGGAATAAATAAACATGAAAGGTATGAAGAAAATCGGAGTTTGGATATGGGGATGCCTGTTGGGGGGCATGGTGGCCGCTTGCGGCGGAGGAAACGGAACGCACGGGGAGGAGCCGGACTTTACGGGGCTTGACTCGTTGATTCAAGGTTGGGTGGATAAAGGATATTATCCCGGTGCGGCCATTTGTGTGAAACAGGATACGGCGGTTTTGTTCCGCAAGTCATACGGTGCCGTGTCGCCGGATACTCCGGTTTATGTGGCTTCTGCCGGAAAGTGGGTGGCTGCTGCGGTGGTGGCCGCCGTGGTGGACCGGACGGAACTGTCGTGGGACGACCCGGTGGAGAAATGGCTGCCGGAGTTCAAAGGCGACCCGAAAGGTGTGATTCCCTTACGCCGGTTGTTGTCGCACACGTCGGGCATCCGGCCTTATTTGCCCGAACCCCGGGTGGACAATTACAACCATTTGGATTCGGCCGTAGCGGAAATCTTACCTTTGGACACCGTCTTCACGCCCGGAACTCGGTTCGAGTATGGCGGCCTGGCCATGCAGGTGGCCGGACGCATGGCCGAGGTGGCTGCGGGGAAGGAATTTGAAACTTTGTTTCAGGAGCTTTTGGCTGGGCCTTTACGCATGACCCGTTCCCATTTCACTCCTGTCAATACGGACGGAGGCCACGCACCCATGTTGGGCGGCGGGCTGTGTACGACGCTGAATGATTATATGAACTTTTTAGACATGATTATACATGGTGGCGTTTTCGAGGGGCAACGGATTCTTCGGGAGGCTACCGTGAAAGAAATGCAGGCAGACCAGGTGGGACGTGCCAAAGTAGCCGAAGGAGAATATGTGGAGCGTGCGCTCGGACGGCATCATCAGGGCGTTTACGGATTGGGCGAATGGCGTGAAATGGTGGACGAGAAGACCGGAGAGGCCTATCGTATCAGTTCGCCGGGATGGGCCGGAGCTTACCCTTGGATTAACTTGCGCGAGGGTGTCTATGGTTTCTTCATTGCCCATGTGACGGGCAGCAGTAGCAAACCCGACGGTTTTTCCTCTTTTTACGGCAGTCCGGTGATTGCCGATAAAGTTTCTGCCGCAATTTCTAAAAAAAGTGGGAATGCGGTTAAGTAGTTTGCCGTTCTCAAACGTATAAGATAATGAAAGCAGTTAGTTAACATTGAAATTAGGTTAATGTGGTTTCTAGGTATTAGGTTTGTCTAAGGTGGAAGGTTGTTTTCAGGATATTCGTTTTTCATCTTAAAGATTCTCATGGATATGGCAAAAATCACGTGGCTTTCTCTTGCTTTCTGTGGGTGGACCGTCGTAACTTCCGCTCAAAATATGACCGACTTGGCTGTAATGAACGACAAATCGGCCGACCGTCTGGTGTTGAATATCGGGACGAATCCGCCTGTTGCGGATACAGTCTTCCTGCATCCCGACCGTGTACGTTACGACCATCGTTGCTTCCAGATAGAAGGAAAGGACGTTTTCATTTTCAGCGGTTCTTTCCATTATTTCCGGGTGCCCCGTCCGCTGTGGGCCGATCGCTTCCGAAAACTGAAGGCTGCGGGTTTCAATTGTGTGGAGACCTACGTCCCTTGGAACTGGCACGAGCGGAATATGCCCCGTTCCGTCCGGGACGATTCGCAAATCGAATTGGGGGATTTGGAAGCGTTCTTGCAGATGGCCGAGGATTTCGGGCTTTATGTGATTCTGCGTCCCGGCCCTTATATCTGTGCGGAATGGAGCGGGGGCGGTTTCCCCCAGTGGTTGATGCGCAAGAAACCGGAAGAGACGGCTTATAAGGTCTGGCTGCAAAGCGATGATCCTGAATTTATGCGATGGAACGAACACTGGTATCGGGCCGTGTGCCGTGTGGCAGCCCCGTATCAGTTGACCGAAAAGCCGGTAGGCGGGAAGGGGATTATCCTGTTTCAGGTGGAGAACGAGTTTAACCGTGTGAACTGGTTTCCGAAAGAAGCCAAGCGCGGTTATTTGGAACAATTAGCCGGAATCGCCCGCAAGTATGGCATTGAAGTACCCGTTATCACTTGTTGGACGGATGAATCGCGGAATGTGGGCGAAGGAGTGCTGAACGGAGTGGTCGATATGGTGAACAGTTACCCCCGTTGGCAAGTGGAGAAGAATTTCGGACGGTTGGTTAATTTGCAGATGAAGACACAGCCCGGAAAACCTCTGGTCTCCGGGGAGTTGCAAGGCGGATGGTGCTGCGAGTTAGGGTGGCCGTTGAGTTGGGACCAGGACGGTTTGCCACCGGTGCAGACCCAAAACCTCACGCTTTATGCCTTGGAACGCGGTTTCGGCGCATTGAACTTTTATATGGTCGTGGGAGGGACGAACTTCGACGACTGGGCGGCCCGGCAGCAAATCACTTCCTACGACTATGCTGCCGCTATCGGTGAGGGAGGCATGACGAACGAGCGTTACCGCCGTTTTCAGGGGCTGTCGGCTTTTATCCGTGAACACGGTACGCGCATAGCCCGTGCGGATTTGGACTACGTGCCTTATACTTCTACCGATACCGATGTGAAACTGGCCGTAAGGACCACTCCGGACGGCGACCGTTATTTCTTCATACGTACCGAGGAACGTTCACGTCAGCACTTCGGTACGATATATGCTCAGGGACTTGCGTTAGACTTTGCGTTGGAACCTTTCGGAGCGATGGTATATTATTTGCCGTCGGGTGCAGGGAAGGGGACATGGTATCCCCGTCTGCCCGAGCTGCAGGTACGTGACATGCGGCCTTTGCCTTCGGTGGAACTGAAACAGGAAGGTGTGATGGAAGACCCTTTGCCGGTGGAATGGACACGGTTGCGGGACGGTGAAACCGTAGACAACGACGGCATTTACGGACGGCATTTCATTTATTACCGTACGTCAGCCTACCGGGGCTGTATGCTCGAAGTCGGACGGATTGGGAAGAATGTCATGAACCGTTCGGCGGCCGATACCGTTTTGGTGGCGGTCGATGGCAAATTGGTACCCATTGACAAGGAGACACCGGAAAAGGCATATTATCGTATTCCCGGCGATTCGGCCTGCCGACAAAAAACGGATGTCTTGTTGTTGTTTGAGAATAGAGGTTTGCATCATCATACGAATGCTGCCGTCGAAGCGCATTGGAAGATAGGTCCGGCTTTTGTTCGCAGCCGAGGCGAAGATTTGCCTTTGCGATATGCTTATACGGAAAAGGCCTGTGGAGAACGGTGGTCGGCCGGGGGCGATTGGCCTCACCTGACTTCCGTTTCGCAATCGGAGAATCCTTTGTTGAAATGGCACTTCTACTCTTTCGAGACCGTGGGCGACCGGGATGACGTGCTTTACTTCCTGCGTCTGGAACATGCCGGAAACGGATTTGTCTATGTTAACGGCTATTGTATCGGACGCTGCTATCAGGAGGGGCCGCAACGTGAATACTACATACCGGAATGCTGGTTGCATCAGGACCGTCCGAACCGTGTGGCGGTGAGTTTGAGGCCGTGTTCCCAAGGAAATGCCGTGGAATCTGCGTTAATTATATTAAAAAACAGAACTCCAGACAGGTAATTCGTGCCGTATGACCGTATATATAATTGTTGAACGTACGGTCTGACGACGGTAAAGAAAGCTTTTTTGTCCTATATCCGTTAAGGATTGTCCTATCATTGTAAGGAATAAAGACCGTATCTTTGCCGAAAATAAAACATGATATGCGAATGAAAAGATTTTTAATATTCTCTTTGGCCGTCGGGTTCGGCTGGGGAGTTCAGGCTCAGGTGACGGAACGCGAACGACCGGCAGAGTGGAAAAATTTGGTGGAAGGAGCACGTTTTATGGACCGTCTCCAGCCGATGAAAGGCGAAATGCTGTCTTCCGATGTGTGGGGAGCGGACAGCGTGCGTCCGCGTCTGGTAGATAACGGCATTGAGTTGCCGGAGACTTCTTTTTGGGGAGGGAATATCCTGCAAACTTCAGACGGCAAGTATCATCTGTATGTTTGCGGTTGGCCGGAAGATTCGCCCAAAGGTCACATGTTTTGGCGTAATTCTACGGTGTTCCATGCAGTCGGTGATAAACTGGAAGGCCCGTACGCCATTCGCGATACGATAGGAAAGGGGCATAATCCCGAGGCTTTCCGTTTGCAGGACGGACGTGTGGTGGTATATGTCATCGACGGATATTATATCGCCCCTTCGGAGAACGGTCCTTGGCGTTACGGACGTTTTAATTTCGACGCACGCAGCCGGAGGATTGTCGAAGGGCTGTCCAACCTGACGTTCGCCCGCAGGGAAGACGGTTCTTACCTGATGGTGTGCCGTGGCGGAGGCGTTTGGGTCAGTCGCGACGGGCTTTCCCCGTACGAGCAGTTGACCGACCGTAGCGTATATCCTCCGGTAGAAGGCCGGTTTGAAGACCCCGTGGTGTGGCGCGACCATCTGCAATACCATCTGATTGTCAACGATTGGTTGGGGCGCATTGCCTACTACCAGCGTTCGAAGGACGGTTTGCATTGGGTGACGGAACAGGGAGAGGCCTACGTGCCCGGCGTGTCTGTCCATCCGGACGGACAGGTGGAGCATTGGTTCAAGTACGAGCGTCCCAAAGTGTTCCAGGACAGCCTGGGGCGTGCGGTTCAGGCGAACTTTGCCGTGATCGACACCATCAAGTGGGAAGATCTGCCGAACGACAACCATAGTTCCAAGAATATTTGTATTCCTCTGAATAAAGGATTGTTGTTGGAAGTGTTGAACCGCGATACGATTACGGCGGACACGAAAACCATAGAAGTGAGAATCAGGGCGGAAAAGGACTTCGACCCGCAAAAGGACGTTGACGTGAAATCTTTGCGTTTCGGTGCGTTTTCGGAGGTGAATTTCGGACGGGGATGCAAGGCCATCCGGTCGCATAAGGTCGGGAAGGATTTGATTGTAGAGTTCGACGGAGCCGGGAACGGTATACAGCCGGACGAGTTTGCGCCCAAGTTGTTGGGACGTGATAAAAAGGGTCGGTTACTGTACGGCTATGCCTCCTTGCCTTACGTGAACTACCGTCCGGCCATGCTTTCGGCTGCTTATCCGATGTATGACAAAGAAGGGAAGGCGCTGACATTGGAAGTGAAGAATTATGGTTTATCGTCATCCGCTCCGTCGCAAATTGTGGTTGAGGTCGGGGGACGGAAGCTGGCCGAGGGGCAAATCGCGCCTCTCGCTCCCTACGCCACGGCGGCCCTGCGTCTGGATTCGGATTTCGTACCGACGGAGAAAGAGCTGTCAGGCTTGACGGTCATTTTCTATACCGACGGGAAAGAGGTCGGACGTAACAGGTTGAATTATTAACAACGGGGAATATCATGAAAATATGGTTGAAATGGCTTAATGTCTTGTGTTTGTGGGCGATGGTGCCGGCTTTGTATGCCGGGAATACCTCACGGGAAGTGTTGAACCTCAATCCGTCTTGGAAATATTCGAGGGGGGATGATGCCGGTGCGGAGCGTACTGCATACGATGATTCCGCTTGGGAGCGTGTCGGACTGCCCCATTCCTTCAGCATACCTTATTTTATGAGTAAGGACTTTTACGTAGGCTATGGCTGGTATCGCAGGGAGGTGGATTTGACCGCGAAGCAGTTGAAAAAGAAAATCTTCTTGGAGTTCGACGGGGTATTCCAGGAGGCGGAAGTCTTTGTCAACGGTGTTCGTGCCGGAAGCCACGTAGGCGGTTATACGGGCTTCTCCATTGATATCACTCCCCAAGCCCGGAAAGGCCGGAATGTGATAGCCGTAAGGGTGAACAACCTGTGGCATCCCGATCGTGCTCCGCGAGCCGGTGAACATGTTTTCAGCGGCGGTATCTACCGGAACGTCCGGCTGGTATTGAAGTCACCGGCCTATATAGATTGGTACGGAACCAGTGTCACCACACCGGATTTGGCGCAGAACGACGGGCGGAGTTCTACCGTGCGCGTCGTGACCGACCTTTGCAACGCGACCGGAAGTGAGGCCACGTTCCGGTTGCAGACCGATGTGGTAGATGCCGAAGGGCGCACGGTAGCCTCAGTGACTGATGATTATAAAATAGCGTCGGGTGCATCCGTGCAGGCCGACCAGACGACACCCACTGTGGAGCAGCCTGTATGTTGGTCGCCCGAACAGCCTTATTTATATAAGGTGGTCAGCACGCTGTCGCGGAAAGGCCGGATGCTCGACCGTACAGAGACGGTTTTGGGATTCCGATGGATGGAGTGGACGGCAGACAAAGGCTTCTTCCTGAATGGCAAGCACCTTTATTTGCGAGGGGCTAATGTGCATCAGGATCATGCCGGATGGGGCGATGCCGTGACCGAAGCCGGCATGTGGCGCGACGTGCGTATGATGAAAGAAGCCGGATTCAACTTCATCCGTGGCTCCCATTATCCGCATTCCCCGGCTTTTGTCGAGGCTTGCGACCGCGAGGGCATGCTCTTCTGGTCGAAAAATGCCTTTTGGGGCATCGGCGGTTTCCGGGCGGACGGGTACTGGAATGCCAGTGCTTATCCGGTGGAAGCAGAAGATCGTGCCGGATTCGACCGCAGTGTGAAAACGCAGTTGGCCGAGATGATACGAATCCATCGCAACCATCCTTCTATTATTGCGTGGAGCATGTGTAACGAAGCGTTCTTCTCCGCGCCCGCTGCGATGGACGGTGTCCGCGCGTTGCTGAAGGAATGCGTGGCCCTGTCCCGGCAGCTCGACCCGACACGTCCGGCAGCCATCGGCGGCGCACAGCGTCCGTTAGGCAAGGACCGGATAGACCTGTTGGGCGATATTGCCGGATATAACGGCGACGGTGGCACTATACTTGATTTCCAACAGCCGGGCATTCCGAGCATGGTGTCCGAATATGGGAGCGTGAGTGCCGACCGGCCGGGTAAATTTGCTCCCGGATGGGGAGAATTGCAGAAGAATGAAGCTTATAAAGGATTGCCGTGGAGGAGCGGACAAGCTGTATGGTGTGGTTTCGACCACGGCAGTATCGCCGGAAGCACTTTAGGCAAGATGGGCATCGTGGATTATTTCCGTATTCCCAAACGTGCATGGTATTGGTACCGCAAAGCGTACCGGGGCGTGGAGCCGCCCACGTGGCCGGTGGAAGGAAAAGCGGAGCGTCTGGTGCTGACATCGGACAAACACGAGGGCGTGCGTACGGACGGGACGGACGATGTCATGTTGCAGGTGGGAGTGCAAGACGCTGCGGGGCGTGATTTGTCCGACAATCCCACGGTGACGCTGACCGTAGTGTCCGGTCCCGGTGAGTTTCCCACGGGGCGTAGCATCACTTTCAGTGCAGACAGCGACATCCGCATGGCCGACGGCAAGGCTGCGATAGAGTTCCGGGCATACGAAGCCGGTACGGCTGTGGTTGAGGCCCGTGCCGAAGGATTGCCCCCGGCGCGTATTGAAATCGGTTTCGTGGGAGATTGCTCCTATCGCGAAGGAGTTACCCCTGTGGTGAAAGAGCGTCCTTACGTGCGGTATGTCCGCGAGGCGGAAAAAGAGATACTTACTTTCGGTAGGAACAATCCGACTTTTGCCAGTAGTCAGGCGGAGGGGCAGGCTTCCGGACAGGGTGCCGACGGCAATTCCTCTACTTATTGGCAGGCTGCTGCCGACGACCCGTCGCCTTGGTGGATGTCCGATACGGAAAAGGGGTTGCTCTTGCGCCGTATTAAAGTGACTTTCCCTCGCGCGGCAACCTATCGTTACCGGATAGAAGTGTCTTCCGATAAGGAACATTGGCAGAAAGTGGCGGAAAATAGCCCGTCTCCGAAGATAGAGAACGTTCGGGTGGTGGAGTTTCCTGTAGAAGTTCCGACCGTTAAAGCGCGTTTCGTGCGAGTGAGTTTCAAGGACAACACTGACGGACTTCCTGCGGCAGTGTCCGAGATAGAAATCACCGGTGTGGTGGCGGACTGAGACGCTCAAAATACTTTTTAAGGTCGGCTTTGCCGACCTTTTATTCTTTTTAACAGAATCGGGTGCGTATTTTGGCAGACTGAAACGTATATAGAAATAAAGAATAGGTTGTTTTTCATGTATTAGGTTTAGAGAATTAGGTTAATGTAAGGATTTAGGTGTCGGTTTTGTTTGAGGTAAAAAGTTTGTTCTAAGGATAGTATAAGGTCTGTTTTTATAGAATTGTATATGAGAAGAATATTGTTGTTGCTCGTTATTTTGAACTCTTTTTATATTATGGCCGTAGAACGGGAACCGGATGGGTTGGACTGTTATAATGTAGTATGGGACGCCCCGTCTCGTAATGCATTAGAGTCTATGCCGTGCGGCGCAGGAGATATTGGGATGAACGTATGGGTGGAAGATGGGGATTTACTGGTTTATTTGAGTAGGAGTGGGACATTCGACGAATTGAACTCATTCCCGAAGTTGGGGCGACTGCGCATATCTTTGTCTCCCAATCTTTTTAAAGATTCCAATGTCTTCCGACAGGAACTTAAATTAAAGGAAGGCGAGGTTGAAATCCGGGCGGAAAAAGAGGGGCAGCAAGTGATTGTCCGTTTGTGGGCGGATGTGTTCCACCCGGTGGCTCATATCGAAGTTGAAAGCAATAAGCCGTTGACGGCTTATGCCGCTTATGAAGGCTGGCGGTATGAAGAAAGAACCTTGGTAGGGAATGAGGCGGAAGTTTGCAGGACCTATAAGGGAGCACCGGTTCCGGCTGTGGTAAAGTGCGATACAGTACGGTTTGATGGTGGAGGGGTTATGTTTTACCATAGAAATTCAGGTGAGACGGCTTTTGATTTGGCTGTGCGTCAGCAAAAGTTGGAAGGCGTGAAAGGTGAGTTATGGAATCCTTTGCCTGGACTGATATACGGTGGACGTTTGTCGGGGGATGGCATGGTTGTTTACGATCAGGTATCCGGTAAATACGCTTCTACTCCGTTTCGGGCCTGGCGGTTGAAGTCTGTCCGCCCATCCAAAAAGCACCATATTCAGGTGGTATTTCATACACAGAAAAGAGGGACTGAAAAAGATTGGAAAACCGGTTTGGTACAGGTGGAGCAAGAAATAGGAGAGATGCGACGCAAATCGAAAGAAAAAACGCTGGACTGGTGGAAGAAGTTTTGGGATAGGAGTTATATATATGTCAATAATGACCAAGCCGACATAAAGGACGAAAAATGGCAGGTAGGACGTAACTATCAGGTATTCCGTTACCAGTTGGCGTGTAATGCATACGGAGAGTATCCTACGAAGTTCAACGGGGGGCTGTTTACCGTAGACCCGGAGTATACAGATGCCGGGATTCTCCATACTCCCGACTTTCGGAAATGGGGAGGAGGCAGTTTTACGGCTCAAAACCAACGTTTGGTGTATTGGCCGATGTTGAAGAGTGGAGATTTTGACATGCTTCCCTCGCAGTTCGATTTTTATAAGCGTTTGTTGCCTAATGCGGAAGTGCGCTCACGGCATTATTGGGGACATGGAGGGGCATGTTTCACAGAACAAATCGAGAATTTCGGTTTGCCGGTAGGGTTCGAGTACGGTTGGAAACGCCCGAAGGGATTTGACCCCGGCCTGCAATATAATGCATGGGTAGAGTATCAATGGGATACGGTTTTTGAATTTTGTATGATGATGGTCGAGGCTTACCGTTATGCACGTATGGATGTGTCGGAATACATGCCATTGATGTTAAGCTGTTTAAGGTTCTATGACGAGCACTACCAGTATTTGAGTGCATTGCGTACGCCTAAAAAACTGGATGGCGAAGGGAAGTTGGTGTTATATCCTGCTACGGCTTTGGAGACTTATAAAATGGCCACTAATCCCATCACCACCCTTACAGCTATGGAGTGCCTGACGCAAGCTCTGCTTGAGTTGCCGGACACTTTTCTGACGGCCAGTGAGAGACGTTATTTGGAATCCCTACAGAAACGTATACCCACCCCTGTTCATTATCGGACGAAGGAGGGGCATAAGACTTTTTCGCCGGCACAGTCGTGGGAAAGGGTGAATAATATGGAATATCCCCAATTATATACAGTGTTTCCTTGGGGAGTACATCATATAGATGCTCCGGAATTAGATATTGCCCGTAACACTTGGTACTATGGTGCGGATGTTCCTGCCCAAAAGGGCTACAAGAGCTGGGAACAAAGTGCCGTCTTCTGTGCGCGTTTAGGCTTGAGGCAAGAAGCGGCAGACTTTACTATAAAGAAAATGAAGGATTCCGGGCGGAGGTTTCCTACTTGGTGGGGGCCGGGGCACGATTGGGTTCCGGATCATAATTGGGGTGGTTGCGGAATGATCGGATTGCAAGAAATGGTCATGCAGTGTTACGGAGATAAGATTTATATCGGTGCCGGATTGCCCGACGATTGGGATGTCGATTTCAAATTACATGCTCCACAGGAAACGGTTGTCGAGGGATGTATCCGCCGGGGCAAGGTGGTGCGTCTGGACGTGTATCCGGAAAACCGGATGAAGGATATCGTGGTTTGGTTGGGGAAAGATTGATAGGGATTTTCAGAAAAAGGATAAAATGAGAAAGAAAAACGTTGTATGGTTGTTGCTATGTGCTTGGACTATATATTCACATGCCGCCGAATGGCAATGGTCCGTTTCGGTTTCCAAAGTCATCGCGCCCGAAACGGGAAGACATCCGCAAGCCTTCTTGTGGATTCCGGAGGACTGTATGCAGGTCAGGGCGGTGATGATAGGCACGCACAACATGTGTGAGGAGACTTTGTTTGAGAACGAGCTGTTCCGCCGCGGGATGAAAGAGGCAGGTGTGGCATTGATCTGGATTACCCCCGGATGGGACCAGCAGTGGAAAGCGGATTCGGGAAGCCCGGAAGCTTATTGGCAGATGTTGGACGATTTGGCGGAGACCAGCGGATATGGTGACTTGAAATTTACTCCCATTATCCCGATAGGGCATTCCGCCATGGCGACCTACCCGTGGAATTTTGCGGCCTGGCATCCGGAGCGCACCTTGGCCGTGGTATCTTACCATGGGGATGCGCCGCGTACGAACCTGACCGGTTACGGACGAGAGAATCTGGAGTGGGGACGGACGCGTAACATCGACGGTATTCCCGGCCTGATGGTAGAGGGGGAATATGAATGGTGGGAGGCCCGGGTGAATCCTGCATTGGCATTCCGTATGATGTACCCCGAGAGTTGCATTTCTTTTCTCTGCGATGCGGGGCGAGGCCATTTCGACGTGTCGGACCGTACGGCGGAATATATCGCCTTGTTTGTGAAGAAGGCCTTGCAGGCACGTCTGCCCGATACGGTGGCGCAAGACCGTCCCGTGGCTTTGCGGAAAGTACGCCCACAGGACGGATGGTTGGCAGAACGCTGGCATCCCGTGCAACCCCACAGGGCGAGGCCCGCACCTTACGCGAAGTATAAAGGCGACGTGCACGATGCTTTCTGGTACTTCGACCGTGAGATGGCTGAGGCTACGGAAGAGCGTTATGCCCGGGAGAGAGGGAAAGAAATGCTGTATTTGGGGGTGGAACAGGAGGGGCGGTTGGCACCTTACAATCCCCGGTCGCATGTCAAGGTCAATGTGCCCTTCCGTCCGGAAGCCGATGGCGTGACGTTCCGCTTGAAAGCCGTCTTTACGGACAGCCTTCGTGCGTCGGTAGCGTCGCCCCGTGTGGAAGGCCGTCCCGTCATCACCCGCATCTGCGGTCCGGTGAAGAAGTTGGACGACACGACATTCGTGGTCGATTTCTACCGTATGGGACTGGGTAATTCGCGGCGTGTGTCGGATATGTGCCTGTTGGCCAGTTACGACGGTGACGACCGTTACAAGAGCGTGGTGCAGGAACTGAACGTCCGCCTTCCTTATCCTCTCACGGAGGGTCGCAGGCAATATTTGCTTTTTCCGGGCATCGCAGATGTGACGGAGGGGACGGAGACCGTTCCGCTTCACGCCACGTCGGATTGCGGTTTGCCGGTGCGTTATTACGTGAAAGAAGGTCCGGCCGAGGTGGAAGGGACAAATTTGCGCCTGACACGGATTCCGCCCCGTGCCAAGTTTCCTGTGAAAGTGACGGTTGTGGCCTGGCAATACGGGTTGGCCGGACGGGTACAGACGGCTGAACCCGTGGAGCGGAGTTTTTATATCGTCCGGGAGTAGAAGGAATTTCTCCTGTGGCGACTTCCTTTTTGACATTTTGTCAATCCGTCGCGGTTTCGTTTGCCGAGGGCGTGTCCGCCTTGTTTTTAGACGGATGTCCTGTTCCGTGCTGCTGTAAATACTCAGTCGGGGTGCAGTGCTCGAACTTCTTGAACGTGGCGAAGAAGGTGGAGCGTTTGAAACCGCAGGTTTCAGAAATGGCTACGACCGTATATTGACTGTATTTCTCGCTCGCCACACGGCGTTTGAACTCCTCCACGCGGTAGAGATTGACGTAGTCGAAGAAATTCTGCCGCAAATGTTGGTTGAACATTTGCGACAGTTTGGTCGGCGTACAGTCTACCATGGCGGCAAGGTCCGTAATACGCAGGTTCGGGTTGGTATAGGGTTTGTCGTTTTCCATGCAGTCTTTGACTTTTTTGTGCAAAGCCTTATATTCATTCTGGTTCATTCTCGATTTTTCATACATGGCCTGCATTTTGGCTTCCTGTGCTTCTTGCCTTTTCTTTTCCTCTTCTTCCTTTTGTTTTCTTATGGCTCGTCGGGCGGCGATTTCCAGGTCCATGGTATGTTTACGTACCAGAAGATTCCTGAAGCGTATGCGTTTGTCTTTGAGAGCCTTGGCATACCATGCGAAAAATACGAGTAGGACGGCCAACAGGGTTTCTATATAGAAAATGAGGGAAGGGCTTACCGAAATCCGCCAGGTTGTGGCGGTCTCTTCGTGTCCGGCCAGTCTGATTTTCAGGGTATGGCTCCCTAAGGAAAGCTTGTCCGGAGAGATCGTTTCCCCGTCCCTTGAAGACCGGTATTCCGCTCCGTCCAGACTCCATTCGTAATATCGTCCTTGCGGCTTGGCATAGTTCAGCAGAATGGGGACGACGGACAACGTCTGGCAGCCGAAGTTCCAGGAAAGGCTGATTTCCTTTTGTTCTAATTGTCGTTGGAAATCTTGCGGCTGGACCTCCCGGTTGGCTATGGTCATGTGGTTTAAAGCTACTTTTCCATGGATTTTTCGGTTAAGGTCGGTTTGCATTTGTGGGGTAAGGTACATCAATCCTTTCGTATTACCGAGCCAAAACACACCGTCCGGCGTTTCCTGAAATTCATTTCGGTTGAACCGCAGTGACGGGAGGTTGTCGTTTTCGTTGAATTGGCAATAGTTTTTCAGGTCCTTTTCAAAAAGGAACAATCCATTGTCCGTCCCCATCCAATATTTGCCCTGCCGGTTTTCGGTGATGAAAAAGATGTTCCCGATGTTCAGCCGTTGGTAAAGATCCAAGGTAGTATATTCGCTTAAATCCGATTTGGAACGGAACACTGATGTTTCGGATACGGCCAGCATATCTCCGTTCCGGCATAAGTTGAATGTAAGATTGGATTCTTTGTCGAAGAAGCCTTCGGGAAAATCCCGGGATTGTATGGTTTGAGTAAGCGGGTCATAAATGGCCAAGGAATACATGGTGCCGATCCACCCCTTGCCGGTCAGGTCGAAAAGGATGTCGCAGATGTAAGCGTTGGGGAGTTCCGAGTTGCGGCTGTGGAAATGCTTGACGATGTTGAAGTCGGTATCGAACACGAAAATACCCGTATTGCTGCATGCAAACAACCGTTGGTCTTGCAGAGGCTCTATACGGCTGAAGTTACCGTTTTTCAGGTTATCGTTGTAGTCGAGATGCCTTAATTCCAAAGTCTTAGGGTCAAGAATGCTCAAACCTTTCTCATAAGTGGCGATGACGAAGTGCCCGCCGAAGTATTGTATGTTCGTAACGATGCGTCCTCCGATTTCTTCCGAGGTAAAATAGCGGATAATGTCACGCTTCTCCGAGACAAACCAAAGACCGTCTTGGGTTCCTATGGCTTTGTCGCCGTCGTGGATACAGAAACTGCGGACGGGCAGCCCATCGGTGTTGAGGTCTTTGTAACGATAGATTTTGAAAAGCGGATGACGGTGGTAGTTGTAACAGATGCCGTCGGTGGCAAATCCGAACCAACTGATGCCGAGCGTCTTGTCGTGCCAAAAAGTATAGACGGCATTGCTCGGCAGGGGAAAGTCGGCTGTATTGGTACGATAGGTATTGACAATTTGTCTTTTGCGGGTGTCGATAATATAGGCTCCGTTCCCGTCGGTGGCTACGTACAACAAGTCTTTTCCGTCGGAGTTCAGATCGGCTATGACGGGACAGTCCAAGTCGATGTAAGGTTCGGTAGATGCCGTAGAGGGATCGAAGACGAGCAGTCCGCTGTTACGTGTACCTATATATATACGGTCACCGCTCCGGCAGATGTTGCGTAGGTTGCCCGTCAGTAGGTCTTTGCTGATTTTATACTTTTTCAGGCTTCTGTCTTTCAGGTTTAAATGAATCAGGAACTCGTCGCTGCACAGCCATGCTCCCCCTTTTCCGTCGTCCGTGATGTCGTTGACGATATTACCTTTGGAGATGACGCTGTTTTCAAACTTGATGGGTTCTGCCTCTTCCGGGTTTTTATATATCCAAAGCCCGTTCGCACTCCCTATGAGGAGAGTTTGTCCTATTTTTCCGATACAGTTGACAAAGGAGATTTGGGGGCATACCTGTACACAAGTCTGTCGTTCCGGTTCTACAAGGTAAAGTCCCTTTCGGGTACCGAACATGATGTGCCCTTCATGGGTTTCCACGATATCCGTTACGGCATTGAGAGGTTTGGGGAGGTCGATGTGAAACTTGGTGAAAGAATGTCCGTCGAAACGGCAGATACCGTTGAACGTACCTATCCACATCATGTTGTGGCTGTCTTTAAAGATTTTATAGACGGTATAGTTCGGCAGCCCGTCTTGGTCGGTAAGATAGTTTACCGTGGGTGCGGCTTTTATTGGGTGAAGAGGCAGGCCGACGAAGAGGAATCCTACAAGAATTAAAAAAGAAAGGAATCGTATCGGGTATTTTTTCATGAGTCATCTTAAACTGTTAACGCATACAAAATTATATTTTTAAGCGAATGATTGCAAATTTTAGTGCTTTTAAATACGTAAAATGACGCAGAAAGTATTATCTTAGTAAGGAGGAATATAGTCCGATAAGTCCGTCCAAATTCAGCGGACTGTTGAAATGGTTGATTTAGAATATTGATTTTTAGTGGAATAGACGGTTTGGTGTCTAAATACATTGCGGTGAACGCTTTTAAGAATTTCTTCTGTTGTTTTTTGGTTTTTCAAACGATAATTTTGTCTTGTCCAAAAGAATCGAAAACTTAAAAAACATATAGTATCATGGAAGACTTGAAGAATACGCAAGAGATGACATTGGTAGCTGAGGCATATACCCGATACCGTACGTTGTTGGTGGCCTATGCCAATAAAAGAACCCGGAATCTGGCGGATGCCGAAGATGTGGTGCAGGAAGCTTTCATTAAAATCATCAATATGGGAGACATGGTGTATGCGGCTACCATCCGGAATCTGGCTTTTACAACCGTACAGAATCTTTTGATAGACCGCCTGCGCCGCCGGGTGGTGGTGTCGGAAGTCCATTCTTATATATACGACATCCAACCGGAATTTACCGAAGAGACAGAGTCGGCCATTCACGCGAACAGTCTGCTGCAAGCGGAATATGCTTGGACGAAGACGCTTCCCGAAGCATGCCGGAAAGTATATTGCATGAACCGTTTCGAAGAACTGACGGCAGAAGAAATATCGAAGGAACTTCATATCAGCCGCCGTACGGTGGAGGCACAGATACAGAAAGGGCGGAGAAGGGTGCGTCCTTATCTCAAGGCTGTAGGAGGCTTTTAACGGGAAGACAGAAGAATCATTTACCTTAAAAAGAAGATAAACATGAAAACAATGAGATTGTGGATGTGTGTGGTGTGCGGATTGTTGTTCGCGAGTGGTTTGTATGCCCGGAAAACGGGGGTATTGGATGAAATCGTTTTCGGGCATTCCGCTTCAGAGAAGAAGCATGGATTTTCCGCAAAAGCCAGTCAGGTGGTAACCGGCGGCTTGGGAGAAGAGGCCCGTGTGCTGTTGCCTATACCCGGCGAAAGGGTAGAGGGGGGGCATATCACCTTTACGATGAAAGTCGATCCGGAGAAACAGAATTATTTTACGGCCCGTTTCTGGGGCTCGGACAGCGGGAACAGCAATATCCTCATCTTGTTTTGCGAGGGGAAACAGATAGGATACCGTCATTTGGGCGACTATGACGTGTTGGACATAGCCAATGAAGATAAGCCTTATCCCGGCCGGTTCACGTATACCACGCTGCCCCTGCCCATCAGTATGACTCGGGGAAAAAAGGAAATAGAATTGAGTATCCGTTCTACCGGACGTATATTCCGCTACGGAGAAACTTTCGATGCTTATCAAAAAGTAATGGAAAAGCCGTCGAAAGCACTATATAAAGGATATACCCATACGGAGACTTGTTTCCAGCCCTCGGAGAAAGAGAAGAAGCAGATTGAAAAGATTGAGCGTCGGGTACGTACCGCATCGGGAGCGGAAGTCATGGAGGAGGTCAGGCAGTTCGTGAACCGTCAAATTTCAGGTTACCTGAACCAAACGGAGATGGACCAGGAAACCGCTTCGCTTTTGGCGTATGCCTATCATGAGCCGTGGACAGTGGCTTATCGGAACAAGGACGTGGTGGAGAAGGTCATCCGTACGGCCGACCGGTATTATGAGCGTTATGCCCAAAATCCCAAATCGGTGTATGACGGGTCGTGGCTGACGGTGGGGCCTTTGTGTCAGGCCTTGAATTCCTTTATACCCGAAATCCGTGAGATTTGGGACGAGAAGATGCCGAACGGGAAAACGCGCCGGGAGAATTGGACGGCTATGTGCCGGGAATGTGTGGACTACGCCAAGACGCATCGTCGCAGTTATACCAACCAGAGCATGATTGTGGATTTGCATCTGTATAATGTGAACCGTATGCTTTCCATTCTGGCACCCGAAGAGGCTCTGCCCGTTTGGCAGACTTTGAAATTCATTTATGAATCCATGGGTATCGCCCCGTGGTCGGGTAGTTTGTCGGCAACGGGAGAACCGACCTGGCCTTTGGGGAAAAGCTATTACCAGTTTTCGCCGGACGGTCTGAGTAAGGAATTGGGCTATGTGGGCGGTTACGGTGAAATCCTGAACTGGATGGTGCATCTTTATGAAGTGACCGGTGAACGCGGCCTTACCGATACGCGCGACCCGCTGATTCGTGCCCAAATGCTTAAGATCATGCACACGCGCAGTCATTTCCGTTATCCGACATTGGATAATGACGGATATGCGGCCATGCGCGGCGAGTCGGTCATCGGCTGGCGTGACCATGGCTATTATCCGGCCGGTATCACTTACGGAGAGCGTGGCTACCATCGTGAAGGCACGCCTATCATGGCGGCTACGGCCACATTGGATCCTGAAGCGGTGGCATACGCCCAACAGATGATGGAAGACAACCAGTTCTTTGCCGTAGTCAAGGAGAAAATGAAAGATCGCGGATTGAATTCCACCTACACGTTGCTGCGATTGCCGGGTGAGTACGATTTGATTATGAAACAGCCGCGCCGCGAGGGTCGCTTGCCCATGTCGGACGGTATGCCGGACGTGTTGTTCTCTGACGAGGAAGTCGGCGTGGTGGCGTTGAAAAACGGGGATGAAATCTTGTACACATCTTTGTATTGGCGGGCGAACTTTGCCGTGAACTTCTTGGCACGTGTGCACTACATTACGCCGGAGTGCGACCGTGTCGCCACGGTGTTCGAGGACATCCGATACACGCCGAGCGGATATACCTATACCCGTCCCGAACGGAACAATCTTTATTTCTCGCCTGCCCGTAATTTCTATCCCGAAGTGAAGTCTGCCCATACCGGCGAGCAGTTGCCTATTGCCAAGGCACCCGAAGGCGTTCACTTTGAACCGGGTCAGGAAAGCGTATATGCCGGGAAGGGAGATTTCTACACCCTGCGTTACGGCAAGTATTTGATAGCGATGAATTGTACGCCGGACAGGACATTCGATGTGGAAGTGCCTGCGGCGAAGTCCGTGAGAGCATTTCCCTCCAAGGAGACGGTGACAGAACGCGTGTTGCAGGTGGAACCGAAATCCACGGTGGTATTGATAGTGGAATGAATGGGATAAACAAAATTCTAATACCAACTCATGATGAGAAAGATATTTTTGATTGCCATTTTATGCCTTGTGCCTTTTATCGGACAGGCGCAGGAGTTGCAGGCTCCGTTCGCACATCCCGGATTGAATCACTCCCGTGCCGATTTGGAACGGATGAAAGAGAAAGTATTGGGTAAGGAAAAGCCTTGGATTGACGGTTGGGACGCTTTGTGCGCCTTCCGTGACGCACAGTCGGATTTCAAGGCGAGTCCCAAACCGAGCCTCGGCGGAACGGACGGAACCCGTCAACGGGCATCGCGCGATGCCATGGCGGCTTATTATAACATCCTGCGTTGGTACGTCACGGGAGATGAGGCGCATGCCCGGTGTGCCGTGGATATATTGAATGCGTGGTCTGCCAGTGTGCAGTCTGTGGTGACCGGAGAGTTGTACATGCTTCCGGCATGCGAATTTATGGAGGCAGCCGAACTGGTCCGGCTTTATCCGGGATGGAAAGCCGAGGATGTGGAGCGTTTTGAAAAGATGGCGCGAGATTACATTTATCCGGCATGCCGGGACTTCCGGGGCGAGGCGGGGACATGGCCCGGTTGGGATGGTCCGGCCAATGTCGCTTGCCTGTACATCGGGATTTTCTTGGATGATGCGGAGATGGTGAATGATGCCATCGCCTATTACAAGACCGGCAAGGGAGGCGGTTGTATTACGGAAGGCATCGTCTTTGGCGGCCAACCGGTAGAGATGGGACGCGACCAACCCCATGCAGCCATCGGGATAGATGCGTATGCCGACCTTTGCCAGGCTTTATGGAATCAAGGGTTGGATATGTATGCCTACGAGGACAACTTGCTGTTGAAAGGCTTCGAGTATTATGCCAAGTTCAATCTCGAACACCCGGTGGACTGGACGCCGATAGACTATCACGGGCATAAGTTTTACTATCCGGCTCCGTCGAACAATGCTCCTTCGTCCATGCCCAACAACCGTATCCTCGCCAATGAGGCGGTTTATCATCATTATGTAGACCGGAAAGGGCTTGATGCTCCTTATTTGCGTACGATGATGAAGTTGAAAAACGTAGATGTATTGACCGGCATGATGTACACTTATTCCGATACGACCACGGCGTATGTTTCCTATCCCGTTCCACCGGTTCCGGAGGACGTGAAAGTTACCGGTAGCATCGGGCGCATAGATTTGGATTGGGCATTGGCGGAAGGAGACGTGGCCAATGGGTATGACGTGCAACGTTCCGTTTCGCCCGACAATGGTTTTGAGACGGTAGGCAGTTGGTCCGGCAACTCCACAACGGAGTTTGCCGATAAGGACGTGGAGCCCGGGACAACCTATTATTACAGGGTAAGGGCCAAAAACCGGTCCGGCGAAAGTGCATGGAGCGAGCCGGTGAGCGGGACGGCCCAGCCGGGTTCTTCCAACTCCTTGTTATCCGGGTGGGCGCAACAAGACATCGGGAAAGAAGAGTGGATGATAGACGGAGTCACGAAATACTCTCCCGTGAACGGGCACACCTTTGTGCTGACCGGTTCGGGACGCGACATATACAGTGCGGAGCAGCCCGAGGGAAACTTTACCTATACGGCCGTGACCGGTGATTTTGAACTGGTGGCCCGGATTTACGACGGGGAGCAAGAGGGCAGCCAACTGAAAGAAAAGTTCGGACTGGCCGTGCGTGAGAATACGACCACTTCTTCTCCTAAAGTCATGTTGTGGGTCGGTGATGCCGGTACGCGTTACACGCATTTCATGTGGCGCAATACGGTGGATGGCAACGGAGATGTGGCGGGGAGCGATCACACTTGGGTGCCGGTATGGCTTAAACTGGTACGTAAAGGAAATGTTTTCGAGGCATACGTGTCTGACAGCGGCACGCGTTGGTATGCCGTAGGTGCTTCGGAAATTTCTTTCCCCGACGATTGCCTCGTGGGAATGTGGGTTTGTGGCGGTGCTTATCGTCCCGAAGGATATACCGTAGGGTTCGACCATGTAACCTTGACGTGCGGTGGAGGCACAAAGCCCTCCGTGCCGACCGATTTGGAAGCGAAGGTATTGGGCAGCACTTCGTTAAGTCTGTCTTGGAAGGCTTCGGGGCATGTGTCTTCCTTCAAACTGTGCCGGTCTACTTCTCCCAACGGGCCTTTTGAAACCGTGGCCGGAAGTTTGTCCGCCCCGTCTTATACGGACGAGGGGCTGGAACCGGGTACGACCTATTATTATAAGGTATGGGCGGCAAATGCCGTGGGGGAGAGCGAAGAGGCCGCTACGGTTTCGGCGGCTACGGAAGACCTGAGCTTGCCCGGTCGGCCGGAGGCGGCAGAAGCAAAGGCTGGTAACGGATACGTGAGCCTGACGTGGGACGCTACGGGTGAGCGGACGGCTTACTATCAAGTCCGTCGCGGAAGCATGTTCGGCGGCCCCTATACCCTGATAGGAAGAGCCATGGAAAACCGATATACGGATCATAAGGTGGACAACGGGAAGATGTATAATTATGTGGTTTCCGCCGTGAACGCCGTAGGAGAAGGGACTTATTCGGAAGAAGCCAAAGCCTATCCGCAAGTGGGAAGTTGCCGTTATTGGCCGTTTGACGAAGCGGGAGGTACGGCGGCATCGGATGTATGGAACGGAGGAGAGGCACAGTTGGTGAACAATTCCCGTTTTGATACGGGGAAGTACGGTACCGGAATTCATTTGTCCGGTGGCCATATCACGCTGCCTGCCGGAGTGACAGAGACGTGGAAGGACTTCACCTTGTCGCTTTGGGTAAAGCCCGACCGCGTGGAGGATTGGGCTCGTATCGTGGATTGCGGCACGGGGACGGATAATAACCTCTTCCTGACCATTAAGGCAGCTCAGACCGGTTGTTTGCGTTATGCCATCGTGCAAGGGACGTCGGGGGAACAGCAAATCAATACGGACTTCTGTCCGAAAGCCTCCGAATGGACGCACATCGTGTTGATACAGCAGGGTACGACAGGCATTCTCTACGCCAATGGTGCGGAAGTGGGACGCAATGAGAACCTGACCCTTTCTCCGGCCGACTTGGGATATACCACGCGGAACTATATCGGACGTTCAGCCCATACGGCCGACCCTTATTTGCAAGGGATTGTGGATGATTTGAGAATCTACGATTGCGCTTTGGAGGACGACCAGGTATCAGCCTTGTATCAGGCTTCCGTCCAGCAGATTACTTTTTCCGGCTTGCCCGCTATGAAAGTAGGAGACGAGGAGCTCACTCCCTCGGCCATGGCCACTTCCGGCCTGTCATTGACTTTCCGGAGCAGCCGTCCTGAGGTAGCCGAAGTGGTGGACGGATGCCGTATTCGGGCCTTGTCGCCCGGGGAGGCTGAAATCACCGCCTTGCAAACGGGAAACTTGCTTTATGCGGCGGCCGCTCCGGTGTCGCAAACCCTGGTGGTGGAAAAAGGTGACGGAGTGGGCAGTTTCCTTTCGGACGATGTGAAGACTCGTCTTTCCGGCGGCTTCCTGTGCGTGGAATTTTCCCGGGAACCGGCTTGCCATACCACGGTGGAACTGTGGACTTCCGACGGATGTAAAGTGAAAGGTATGTCCGTCGGCGGATGCCGGACGTGCATGATACCGGTCGTTGGCCTTTCCTCCGGGCTTTATCTTTTGAAAGTGACAAACGGGGACGGTGGCCTGTTCCGTAAGGTGGTTCTGTAAACGACGGTAACCCTGTGTAAAGGAATGTGTATACGCCCGATTGCTCCTTTGCGGATAAACAGGGCGTTGGCTAAGTCGTTGAATATGAGTAGTACATGAAGGCGTATTTTTCTGCGCCAAACGATTTTCCAATCTCAGGAGATTGATTTTTCATTCTCTTGAGATTGATTTTCCGTTCTAAGGCGAACGGTTTTGCGTTCTGTGGAGGCGGGGGCAGCCCCTTCTTCGTTTGTCCTGCTTTTATCATGGAATCCCAAAGATGATTTTATTTTTTTCTCTGTGGCGTAAGTATGAAACCGTTTTGAAACGTAGTAGGATATAGAGACGAAAACAAGTTTTATATGGTTTAACTTTAAATTGTTTTTTTATGAGATTGAGACATTTACTCAGTGCGTCTTTGCTTTGTTGGGCCGGAATGGCCGGGGCGCGCGACGTTCACGGCGTGAACGGGTATTACAACTGGACGACGGCCCAAATGCAGACCAGTGCCAATCTGGCTTTTGGCAGCGAGGGCTATAAGTTTCCAAACTGGGAGCCGCGTTATGTTTTCGACGGCGATTATATGAAATTCTATTTGGGACTGAACGCTGACGACCGCGACCCGGAGAAAGGAGGCTTTACCAACCGTGCCCGTCTGGACTTTCGGGAAAAGGTGGCCGGAGAGGGATTTATGGTGATGCAACCGGCCAACCCCGTATTTGCTGTCAAACTGTCTGCGCCGAAACTGGCGGAGAACACGGAAGGGAACAACGGTTCCATGTGGATTGAATTTTATTGGCATAATCCCTATAACGGGACGCAGGACGAACCGATGCCTCATGACGGCGGAGGCGGCTTTTGGGGATTGCAACCCAAATCGTTCGACCTCTTCACAGCCCATTGCCCATGGAAGAAGGATGAATTCGGGCGTGATTCGGTGGCGTTGAAATACGTTTCCAAGACAGACGAGACGGTGTCCATCCTGAGTGGGAATGGAGACAAGCAGGCTCAGGCCAGTGATACGACTTTATATATGAAGAGAATCCCGGTGGGGTACGACGAGGAGCGTTCGGACATCGTGCTGGCTTTCAACTTCGCGGCTATCAAGGACAGCGCACAGGATTTGCGGTTGGAGAGCATGAGACTGTTGGACCGTGTGCCCATCAAGATTTCCAAGTTTTTGGTTTGTGCCATCGTGCGTGCGGACACGTTGAAAGTAGAGTATGACGGCGAGGGCAACGTGGTGTCTTCTACGGTGAAGACATTGGACGAGATGCCATACGTCGACATCAAGTGGATTAAGACCTTCCACTCCATGACGGAATTTGAGAAAAGCCTGACGGCCGAGAACAACTGGGGCGACGGTCCGGTGGAAAACCCGCAAAAGGGCGTATTGAACACGGCTTTGTATGAAGCGGAGACCGTGATAAAAGGTTTCGAGAATTACATGGGGGCGGCCGATGAGGCGTATGCTGCTTTGAAAGCCGTGCATGCGGAAGGCGATGTGGTCTATAATAAGGCAGATGCTACGACGGAAGAATACCTGACAGCCATAGAAAACATCAATGCGGCTGTCGAGGAATTCTATTCTTATGTCAATCCGTCGGAAAAGCTGGTGTACAACTATATCCGTACGTCCGATGCGGCCACATCGTTGTATGCTTTGGCCGATGAGGTGACGAAGGACAGTTACACCGGACGGCCTTTGGCTTTGGGCGCGAACGAGAGTGCCATACCGTTGACTTTCGTGCCGGTAGGCGAGTCCGGCGGACAGCAAGTATATAATTTGAAGAGCAAGGATGGCGTAGTCGTACAATGTACGGACGGAACTTTGCTCTTGGTGAAAGGTTCGAGCGCGGCTGCCGCTTTCACATTTGCCGACCGCGACGGTTACGGGCTGTTCGACATGAAGTGCGGTTCTTTCTATTACTATAAGTCGGGTTATGAATTGAAGACCGTGAATGCGTTCCCGGAGGTAAGTTATGACGACATGCAGCCTTATTTGTTCCAAATCGTAGACGCATTGGAAAGTTATAATCCGACGGAAGACGAGAAGAGCGGACTGTTCGAGGCTTGGGAATTCAATGGCGAAGTCGAGGAAGACCCGAGCACGAAAGGTACGATAAACGGTGCGGAACTGGTTATGGGCGAACACGGACAGACGTTTATGTTGGATGGTTGGCGTATGCAACGCTGGCGCATGTGGTCGCGTGTGAACAAGGGTACTTACAAGAGCGAAGACGGAGAAGACTTGGGTTGCCTGAAACTGACGGCGGCAGAAACATACGATTCGTTCGACGGGACTTCTTTAGGCAATGCGACGGTTTATCCGGCCAGTCCTTCCATGCGTCGTGAAGGCGGTGTATTTACGAACTTCTACGACCGCGACCCGGCGGGAGGTGTGCGTGACGAGTCTTGCTTGGTGAACTTGAATCCGGGTGTACGGCGTTATCTGGCCATCAAATGTAAAGGGACGAATCCCGACATTACGGTGGATGTATTCAACTTCTTGAGCAAACCGGAAACAAGTGCTACGGACTTTGCTTTGAATCTGGCCGATGCCGAAGCCAAGGGCGATGTATATTACTGGGACTTACTGAAATATATCAGTGTGGGCAAGATGCCGTACGTGAGCCAGTATTTCAGTACGATGGGCTTCCAGAAAGACGATGCGCTCTACATCGACTGGATCCGTACGTTTGAAACGGAAGAAGATATTCCGTCCGAAAGCTTCGCTACGGCCATCAGCGATGTACAGGCCGACGGAGACGGTTTGAAGGTGTTCGTGACCGGTCGTACCATCAATGTCTTCACGGCAGAGGCCGGTGCCATTTATACGGTAGACGGCATGCGCGTGGCTTCTTTTGAAGGTACGGTGCATCAGACGGTTCTTCCGGGCATGTATATTGTCCGTGCGGGCGACGCTGTGAAGAAAGTACTGGTGAGGTAAACGCAATATCGTATATTAGATAATGATTAGGCGGAGTTTTCAAGGCTTCGCCTAATTTTTTTCAAATAACCGTAAGTATTTGAGCCGTGAGATACGTAGTAGGAAATAGAGAGTGGCAACACGAAACGTATGATTGTTTAAAAGAGAGATGAAAATGAAAATAAAAAGGATTTTTTTCTTAGGAGCATTGGCCTGTATGTTCTGTTGTTTTCCCGGATGCCAGGATTCTGATGACGTGGGAGAGAATTACACGACTTTTACGGGGGAGACCATCAGCGACTTTTTGCAGAACAACGCGGACTATTCGGATTTCGCGGAAGCTTTGAAGACGGCGGGGGCTTTTTCCCTGTTGGAATCATACGGCTCATACACCTGTTTTGTGCCGAACAACACGGCGATGGAGGCGTATGCGAAAGAACAGGGTTACGGGTCGTTCGAGCATTTTCTGGATTCCGTGGAGGCGGTCAAGGAAATGGTATTTTATCACCTGATAGACGGAGAGGCCAACGAAGTGGGAAACTATGAAACGGCCGGTTTTACGTCCGGAGCCATCGACACGAAGAACATGTTAGGGCGTTATCTGTACACGTCCATCGCACCCGACGGTACTTCGTGGATGATCAACAATTCGGCACGTATCGTGTCGGGCGACCATATCAAGGTCAACGGAGTGGTGCATATCGTGGACAAGGCTTTGGCCGGCAATACCGACTTGTTGGCCGATTACATCGAGACGGAAGGCCATTTCAAGCTTTACGGCGAGGCTTTGCATGCTACGGGTTTGCGTAATTCCCTTACGCTTCTAGACGACGAGACGTACGTGCCTGCTACGACCAAACCGTCGGACGACCCGTACGCTTCCGGCGCGGAGTTTCCCAAGACCAAGAATTACCGTTATACGGCTTTGCTGGAGACGGATTCGGTGTTGGCATTAAACGGAATCCGTACGCTGGACGACATGCGGGAATATGCCAAACGTTTCTATCCGGACGGGAAAGATCTGTCGGATACGGACGAGGGCAGTAGCCTGTACCGCTTCGTGGCTTACCACTTGTTGCCGGTCATGCTGGCTTCCAATCAGATCGTGAACACCCGCGACTACGTAGTGACGCACACGTGGATGGATGCGGATTGGCTGCGTGAGAATTACCGCGACGGCTCGTTCTGGCTGGAACAGTATTTGGTGCCGCTAGCCGAGCAGTCTATCATTACGGTGCAGGCTTTCAAATGGGGAGACCAGGATGCGCAGAAACCGGTATTCAATGACGAACGTAACTGTTATGATGCGCAGTACACGAATATGGCGGAGGAATTGGACGATGTGGTGACCTTGGACATGGCGCATAGCAATCTGGACTGCCAAAACGGAGTTATCCATGCGCTGACGGGGATGTTGGTGTACGATGAGGATAAGGTAGGGCGTATCATGCGCGGCAAACGCATACGTATGGACTTCACCATCTTTACACCGGAATTGCGGAATAATGACATCATTTCCAAAAAAGACTATTATGTGCCGCAGGGGTATTGCAAGAATTTCCACTTTGAGGAGAGCAGTACGGTGTTTGCCAAATATATCGGGTCGAACATGCACAGTTTCTTTTTGGGCGACTATTTGGAGATTTGGGGGATGTTCGATGCTTCGATTACCGTGGGGCCCGTGCCGGCCGGAAGTTATGAAGTACGTATCGGTTATCGTGTGGATGCGGCCACGCGCGGCATTACGCAGTTTTACTTGGATGATGAGCCTTGCGGCATTCCTATCGACATGCGTCTGAAAGGTACGGATGCCGGAATCGGTTGGGAGCAGGTATGGCAGTTCACGCAGGACAATCCCGGAGCGTGGTGGGATTATGATTCCAAGGAAGACGATCCCTACGGGTATGAAAACGATAAGAGTATGCACAATCGCGGATTCATGAAAGGGCCGGATTCCTTTGCTTCCACGGAATTGATGATGGGGCAAAGCGGAGGCATCAAAGGCTCCACCCGTAACGACCCGTTCGAACTGCGCAAGGTGCTGGGTATATTCAGTTGGACGGAAATGTCCACGCATGAGTTCCGTTTCGTGCAGATGCTCAACGGCAACTGCCATTTGGATTACATCGAGTTCATGCCGACCAATCTGATTGAGAGTGAAGACACGCATTGATTTCTATTTAAACATTTTATACCATGAAGTTTTATAAGTTACTGGCTTTGCTTTCCGTAGGTGTGGCAGGGGCTTTCCCTACGGCTTGTACGGACAAGTATGAGGACATGGAAAACCACATGCCGTCGTGGCTGAACAGCAACATATACGATTATCTTTCAGGCCGTGGGGACTGCACGTATTATATTCGCCTGATTGATGACTGCGGATACACCGATGCCATGAAGGTGTCGGGGAGCAATACGCTGTTCTTTTCGAACGATGCTTCTTTCGAACGCTTTTTCCAGACGAACGAAATGGGGTATCGCAGTTATGAGGATTTGCCTTATTCGTTCAAGATGATGTTGCTCAAGTTGGGAACGATACCTTATTCCCAACTCTTGGAACGTTTGTCTTTGAGCGACAGGGGGCAGGTGACTTTCCGCCGGACGACCGATTTCGAGGTGGAAGACACGATTCCGGTAGTCGCTGCGGAGGACTTGCCGGACAGTAAATACTTCGCTCCCTACCGCCGGGCGGGCAAACCGATAAAATTGTTATCCGATGCCACGAAATGGACATTGGTACAGTTCTTTCCCGATGTAATGTCCGGGAAGCACATTACGGATGATGATTTCAGTTTCGTGACGGGTATTCCCCGCGAGGCGGACGATGCGTCGTTGTTTGCCAATAAGATTATCCAAAAAGATATCGTTTGCCAAAACGGGTATTTGCACGAGTTGGCCGACGTGTTGGTTCCGCCCGAAAACATGGCGGCTTATATCCGGGGGAATGGAAAGGTGAGCCGTTTCAGCCGACTGATGGACCGTTTCGCCTGTCCGGTGTTCTACAAACGGGATGCCCAGGGCGACTCCATCTTCCAGACACGTTATTTCAATCAAAGTCCGGCATACTCCTTTACGGAATATAACGGTACGAATGCGCCGGGCCTGTTGTATTTCGATCCGGGATGGAACTTGTACCAACCGAAAGGTGGAAACACGAGCCAGCCCGGCTATGAGACGGACATGGGCTGTATGTTCGTACCGACCAATGAGGCGATGGACCGGTTCTTTTCTCCATCGGGTGAGGGAAGCGACTTTTTTGAAGCTTTCGGTTCGTGGGACAAGGTGCCCGACAATATTGCCGCAGACTTTGTGGCCAACCACCAGAAGTATTCTTTCCTGTCTTCGTTGCCGAGCCGTTTCGGGGACATCAAAGATGAGGCCGGTTATGAGATGGAGGTAAGCAAGGAAAATATTGTGGATAAGTTTGTGGGGCGTAACGGGGTGGTCTATGTGACCGACAAAGTCTTTACGCCGTTGGATTATCGTACGGTAATGGGGCCGGCCAAGATTGACTCCCTGAACTCCATCTTCAATCAGGCTATGACGGATGCACAATTTGTTTATTATTTGCGCTCGTTGAAGAGTACGTATCAGTTCTTTGTCACGCCGAACGAGTATATGAAAGACTATGTGGACCCCGTGGCGAAATCATACGCCTCGGAAAACTATCGGTGTAACCTGGAGTTCCAGTTGACGCCGCAGAATACGGTGGCTGCCGTGCCGACCCGTACGTCCGACGGGACGGTGATTACGGACAATAATTTCCCGTTAGGGTATAATGGAACGATTAGCAGTACTTCCATCCTGAAGAACCGTTTGGAAGACATCTTGAACTGCCAGACTTTGGTCACGGAAAGCAATGAAGCCTTCGAAGCGGCTCGTGCGGGCGGACAGGAGTACTTTATCACTAAAGGATATGCGCCGGTTCGTATTACGCAGGACAACAAAATCAGCGGGGCCGGAAATGAACGGCCGCTCACAGTGAGTAAGATATATAATAAGGAAAACGGAAATACTTACCTGATAGACGGTATCTTGCAGAACACGACGACTTCCATTTATGATGTATTGTCGTCCAAGGATGATTTCCGGGAGTTTTATGACATGTGTGCTTTGCTGGGCATCTTCGTCAACAATCCGACGTCTTCTACCGTGGCACCGGGACGTAAGGTGAAGTTCCTCAACCAGTATCATTATACGGTGTATGTACCGACGAATGAGGCGATACGCGAAGCTCAGGCGAAAGGATGGATTCCCACGGTGGGGCAGATAGAGAACGAGGGGGACCAAAGCGTGAGGGATTCTCTGGAAAACGTAATGGAGCGTTTTGTCCGCTATCATTTCCAGGATAATTCCGTGTTTATAAAAGGTGAGAAGGTGGAAAACAAAGCCTATCTGACCTCTACGATCAACGAAGCAAGCAATAAATTCTATCCGGTGTATGTGACGAACAAGGACGGGAATATCACTTTGGTTGATGAGGCTGACTATGGCACGGGAAGGGTTTCGGCTCGTGTGGTCAAAACGGAAGGAGTGTATAACCTGATGACTCGCGACATGACGTTGAACAGCGGCGATAAGGAAAAGGCCACGACAATAGAGGCTTATACCTACGCCGTGATACATCAGATAGACGATGTGTTGTGGTTCGAACTGCCCAAAGGAGAGAGTGCAAAAGACCAAAAATGACCTTAAAAAAAGAGAACGATGAAGAGATATTTGTTATTAATGGCTTTTCTATGCGCGGTATGGCGTGCCGGGGCGCAGGTCATGGTGAGCGGGCGTGTCGTGGATGCAAACGACGGGCTTGAACTGATGGGATGTACCGTGGCGGAGAAGGATGCGACCAATCGTGTGGTCGGCGGTATGACGACGGACATGAACGGTAACTTTGCCTTTAAGGTGAAGAACGTGAACAACAAACTGGTATTTACCTTTATGGGATATAAAACGCAGGAATTTCCTATCGGCTCCCAACGTAAGTTCAATGTCAAGATGGAAGACAACACGATGAAAGTGAGTGAAGTCGTGGTCAAAGCGCAGAAGAGAGGACCGGACGGGGCTTTCAATATTCCGCAACGGGAGGTGAGTATGGCCATGACAACTTTCAAGATGGATGCCATGGAAGGAGTGTCTGTAGCCGGAGCCGACGATGCTTTGCAGGGACGTGTGGCCGGTTTGGACATCGTGGTAGGCGGAAGTCCCGGTTCGGGCAGTCAGATGCGTATCCGTGGAACGACTTCCATTACGGGTAACTCACAACCTTTGGTGGTGGTGAACGGCGTGCCTTATAGCGGTGAGATTGATGAAAGTTTCGATTTCGGTACGGCTAATGAGGAAGAGTATGCAGACTTATTGAGCGTCAATGTGGAGGATATCGAGGAGATTACCGTATTGAAAGATGCCGCCTCCACCGCCATGTGGGGTTCTAAGGGAGCCAACGGCGTATTGTTGATCAAGACGAAACGGGGTACGAGGGGGAAGACACGTGTGTCTTATACCTATAAACTTTCCGGTTCCACCCAACCCAAAGGGATGAAGCTGCTGTCGGGAGGGGATTATACGATGATGATGAAGCAGGCATACTTTAACCGTACTTTGAGCGGACGTGACGAGACTTACGAACAATATGATTATGACGAGTTGCGCTACGAACCGGACAACCAGAATTACAATAATAATACAGATTGGGTGGACGAAGTGACGCGACACGGATGGACAAACGACCACTATCTGACCGTGTCGGGTGGCGGTGAACGGGCTGCATTCCGTATTTCCGGTGGTTACTATGACCAGAAAGGTACGGTCATGGGGCAGCGGTATCAACGTTTTTCTACCCGTTCGCAACTGGATTATTATGTGTCCGACCGTATGGTGTTCGGTTCGGAATTCCAATTTACTTATTCGGATAATGACCGGAATTATGAGAATTTGTTAGACATCGCCTACAAGAAAATGCCGAACATGGCCGTGTATGAGGAAAATGCGGACGGCAGCAGTACGGGGCGTTATTATAATATGGATGCCGAGTCGGGCTTCAACAAAGAGCAGCGGGAATTGAAGAATCCCGTGGCGTTGGGCAAGTTGGCCAAGAACAACCTGAAAGGGTACCGTATTATGCCCAAGTTGTCGTTGCAATACGACTTTTTCAATCCGGAGGAGCATTACTTGCGCTATCTCGGCTGGGTGGCCATTGACTTGAACAATGAACGGGAAGAGAAGTTTCTACCGGCGGAATGTGTGTACAATGCGGCGGACAACTATGGTTCGGCCAATGTGGCGGAGACGAAAACGTCCGGCAAGCTGACGGTAGCCACGGAGCACGGACTTACATGGCAGAGCCGTTTCCTGAATGACGACCATAACTTGCAGGCGCAGGCTCTGATGCAGTTGACTACGACCACGAGCCATTCCCAATATGTGAAGATGCAGGGATTGCCGAGTTCTGCCATTAACGACGCCACGGCTACGGGATACATATCCGGCACGGAAAACGGGAACAGTAATGACAAGACTTTAGGTTGGATGGGACGTGTGCACTACAGTTTCAAGGGGCGTTATATCTTTGATGCCAATCTTCGTGTGGACGGTTCCACACAGTTCGGTCCTTCCAACCGTTACGGATTTTTCCCGGGAGTGGGTGGCAAATGGATTATCTCGGACGAACCGTGGTTGCAGAAGTACACGGGAAAAGTGCTGACCTTGTTGGCTTTCCGTCCGAGTTGGGGTATCGCCGGTCGGCAACCCGGACAGAATTACCTTCAGTATAGTGTATTGACGACGAATTCTACAGGCTATATGGACATGAGTGCCGTTTATCCCACACGTATCCGTCTGGACGGGTTGAAATGGGAGAAGGTGACTTCGTTGAACTTGGGTTTCGACATGGAACTTTGGAACGGAAAGGTGTCTGTCATTTACGACTGGTACAAAAAGCGTACAGACGATCTTCTGTTTAAAGATATCGACATTCCGTCTTCTTCCGGCTTCGCCACATTGACTTACAAAAACGTGGGGCGAATGGATAATGACGGTTGGGAACTTACGGTCAATTTCAACAAGGTGGTGGAGAAAGGTAAGTTCTCGTTGGACATCAATACAAACTTTGCTTCCAACAAGAACATGATTCGCAGTCTCGATCCGAGTGTGCTGAACAACTTCAACAACCATTCCGACTTCGGAAACGGGGCTTACTATACGCGTTTGCAGGAAGGCAACTCGTTCGGCTCCATCTATGGGTTCCGTTACAAGGGGGTATATTCCTACAGTTACGACCGTTACGACCAAGCGGTAGCAGAAGGAAAGACGGTGCCTGTGGCCCGTGATGAGAACGGAGTCCCGATGACGAATTTCGACGGTACGGTGAAACCGATGTACTATTACCACAGTACGACCAAATACCAGTTCCAGGGGGGGGATGCCATCTACGAGGATATCAACCACGACGGAAGCATCGACCAGTATGATGTGGTCTATTTGGGTAATTGCAATCCTAAACTTACGGGTGGTTTCGGCTTTACGTTGCGTTATGACCGCTTCTCGTTGAATGTGTTCTGTAACTACCGTTGGGGGAACAAAATCGTGAACATGGCGCGTATGAATGCCGAGAACATGTATCATGCCTACAACCAGTGTACGACGGTGAACTGGCGTTGGCGCAAGGAAGGAGACGTGACGGACATGCCGCGTGCAGTGTACAACCAAGGTTATAACTGGCTGGCATCCGACCGTTATGTAGAGGACGGTTCGTTCCTGCGTGTGAAGTACATCACGCTTCGTTATCGCTTCCCGTCCAACTGGGTGAAGCGTATCGGCATGACGAACCTGAGTGCTTATCTCACTGTGAACAACCTGTGGTGTTTTACCAAGTATTCCGGTGTAGACCCTGAGATTTCTATTTGTACGGATACAGCCAAAGACTATTACGGCATAGCGGTGGACAATTCCATGACTCCGCGTGCCAAGGAATGGACATTCGGACTTTCAGCTACATTTTAATTAAAAAACGGAAATGATGAAAACAATGAAATATTATCTGAAGAATATCTTTCTGGTGGCTTCCTGCTTGTGGCTTTTTACCGCATGCAACGACTTCCTGACGCTTTATCCGGAAGACGATATCGTGGACGACGAATATTGGGAAACGGGAGAAGACGTACAGAGTGTGGTGGCTTCCTGTTATCGTTTCATGCTGGAGGATAATGTGATCAGCAGAATCATTTATTGGGGCGAGGCGCGTTCGGACAATATGGATTATTCTACGTCGGCTTCCACTGACGAGCAATATTTGAAAGATGCGAACCTGCTGTCATCGAACGGATTGGTGACGTGGGGCGATTTCTATAAGGTCATCAACATTTGCAACAAAGTCATCAAGTCGGCTCCGGCCGTGCGTGACCGCGACGCCAACTTTACCGAAGAACGCCTGCACAACTATTTGGCGGAGGTTTATACTTTGCGCGCACTCTGTTATTTCTATTTGGTACGCAGTTTTGGCGACGTGCCTTATGTGACAGAGCCCAGTGAGAGCGAACAACAGGACTATCAGGTAGCACAAAGTTCGGCAGACGATGTGATTGTACCGGCTTTGATTGAGGATTTGAAACTGGCGGAAGAGTATGCTCCCGAAGAATGGCCGACGGAACAATACACACGCGGGAGGATTACGAAGAACGGTGTGCGTGCCCTTTTGGCCGATGTATATTTATGGAAGGCTTCCGACGTGGGCAATTCCGAAGCGCAGGCGGATTATCGGTCTTGTGTGGAAGCTTGTGACCGTGTGCTGTACAATCAGGCCATGTATGAAACGGAAATGATGATGGTAGAGGGTAACAGGATGTATAATTCGGTCTTCTACACCGGTAATTCCACGGAGGCGATTTTTGAATTGAACTTTGATAAGGACGGAAAGATGAACGGGGCCACTGCCAATTTGTACGGGAATACTACAAAAGGCAAAAGTGCCCATTTCGAGCCGACGGCACAGTTGTTCAATACCTATTTGGATGTGCAGTACGATTATCGTGCCCGCGACTTTATTGCAGCTACGGTAGAGGCCGGTTCCGACGGTTCCGTCGTGCCGCCCACGAGCTTCAAGGTATTCAAATACGAGGGGCAGTCGCCGGCATCGGCCTTGGTGCCACACACGTCGTATGAATATAGTTATCGTGCTTCTACCAGCACGGCCAACTGGATATTCTACCGTTTGTCGGATATTTACTTGATGAAGGCGGAAGCATTGGCCGAATTAGCCGTGACGGATGATGACCGCAAGACAGTCATTTCCTTGTGTAACGTGACGTACAAACGGGCTACCATGGAGATGGACTCTTTGGAATATGCCGACTATCCTTCTATGGATGCCGTGAAAGCGATGGTACTCCAAGAACGCCAACGCGAACTTTGTTTCGAAGGCAAACGCTGGTACGACCTGTTAAGGAAAGTTCGGCGTGAGGGGGCGACTGCGGGGGCTTACGCTTTGTTGGAAAAGGCGTATGCCCGGGAGGTTTCCACCTATAAAGCCCGGTTGTCCAATCCGGAGGCGTGGTATCTTCCTATTTCGCTTACGGAGATGAACGCCAATACGCAATTACACCAGAATTCATATTATGCAATGAAAGAACAGTAATCACAGAGGAAAGCTATTATGAAAAGGACTATTATACAACTATCGTTCGGTTTGGGTGTACTGGCTTTTGCTGCCGGTTGCCAAGACCATTTGTGGGACGACCATTACGGGATAGACGGTTCGACGGAGACCCGTACGCTCATGCAGGTACTGGAAAGCCGTCCGGAGTATTCGGCTTTCTGCGAAGTCGTCCGGAGCCAGGGGCTTGATTCCTTGTTTTCCACGGACCAGACCTTTACGGTGTGGGCTCCGACCAATGAGGCCATGGCGGGTTATGTAGAGGACGTAGATACGAAAGACCAGTTTTTGAACAACCATATCTCCCGTTACCTGTACGGTATGGTCGATTTGGCGGATACCGCTTCCGTACGGGTCAGGATGCTGAACGGCAAGTCGCAGGACTATGTACGTGAGGGAGGAGCATACACTTTTGCGGGTGTATTGGTAGAGGCTACGGACATTGCGGCCGGTAACGGGATTATCCATACGCTTCGCCAAAGGGCACCGTTTTATTATAACCTGTATGAAAGTATCCGGCAAAAGGATAACGGGACGGACTCCATAGCCCGTTTCTTGACCTCGTTCGATGAATATACTTTCGACGAGGAGGGGAGTACGGCCATCGGAAAGAATGAGCAAGGCCAGATTCTTTACGACTCGATTTTCGATTTTAATAACGATTGGTTGCGCCGCTACGGTTTCCTCCATTCAGAAGATAGTGTGTACACGATGATCGTACCGACCAACGAGGGATGGGAAGACGGACGCAGGCGTATGGCACGGTATTTCCGGACCTTCGGAGAGACATTGAAAGACACGGTGAAGTCTTTGATTATTCCCGACCGCGAGTATGCCGTGGGTACGGCATTGGCCGACTCTTTGTCCGATACCTACCTCAAGCAGGCGATGTGTATGGACTTGGTGTTCCGTAAGGATTTGGATTTCGGAGATGTGCCGGGTGACTCTTTAGCCTCTACCTCGGGAAATGTTTTCCACCATCCGTCTTACCTGTTGTCAGGAGCGACGGAGGTTCCGGTCAGCAACGGCAGGATATGGAAGACCTCGGCGTTGAAACACAAACCGGAGGAGTCGTGGCTGAAGACCATTGTCGTGGAAGCGGAGAACACTGCCGGACGGGAGTCGAATTATGCGGTCATCAGTTCGCGTAGTGCATCCTCCACGTCGTTCCGCGATTCTGTATCGGAAGGACGTTTCATCGAGGTGGCCGCTACCAGCGAGAATCCCCGCCAGCAACCCGTGGTGCAGTTTACCGTGCCGAACACATTGGCAGCCAAATACAACGTGTATTGCGTGTTTGCTCCGGCCGGAGCTTATATGGAAGGAGTCGCTGCCGATAGCACGAAAGTGAATTTCTATCTGAATTATGTGCACGAAGACGGAAGGATGTACGAAGATGCGGTGATTGCCGGCCCGATGCCGACTCATGGGGAAACGATGACCAAGATGTTTGTGACCCAAATAGAATTGCCATATGCCAACTATTCTGAATCCCCGTTCGAGGGACCCCTTACGCAAGACGACGATTGTGTGAAGTTGCGTGTACAGGCGAATGTCGACCGGAACGAGACCACGAAGTTTACCCGTACCATGCGGATAGACTGCCTTATTTTTGAACCTGTAATAGAATGATGCGATGACGAACATATTGAAATACGCCATGCTGGCCATGGCTTTGGGGACAGTTCCCGCACGGGCAGCCGGGGACGGTGTTCCGTCGGAAAAGGACGGACAGGAGATATATGTAAATGGCCGGGTTACGGACGCTCGGAGCGGAAAGCCCGTACAAGGTGTCAGGGTAGCGGCCGGTTCATGGTCGGCACTGACGGACGAGGAAGGCCGTTATAGGGTACGCGTGCCGTCTTATATGGTGCAGTTGACCCTTTCTTCTGAAAGTTATTTGCAGAGGATAGTGCCTTTGCAAGGAGATTCGGTGAAAGATGTGTCTGTTTATAGCGATGCCTTTCTGACCTTGAAGGGAGATGATGCTTTTACCAATACGCAAGCTGTGTCGTTGGACGAAGTCTTGGGCGGACGTTGGGGAAGCGATGTGCGTGCGGCGACCCGCAGTGCAGTGGGCGGCGAAGGGGCGAACCTCTTTATACGCGGATATAATTCGCTGAACGTGAACGCACAGCCGCTGATTGTCGTAGACGGTACGATTTGGGACACTTCGACGTTGGTGGAATCCGTTCATGACGGTTTTTATGAGAACCCTTTGGCTTTCGTTGATGTGAACGACATAGAGTCCGTGCAGATACTCAAAGACGCTACGTCCTTATATGGCAGTAAGGGAGCTAATGGGGTGATACTCATATCCACAAAGCGGGGACGGAGCATAACGACCCGTATTGCGGCCGATCTCTCATACGGATTTGTGCAATCGCCCGAACCGATACGGATGATGGGAGCCGCCCAGTATCGTACTTATCTGAGCGAGATGCTGAAAGGAAGTGGTCAAGGCAATAAACTGGCCACTTTGTTCGACGGATACCTGGGGATGAATCCGTCATCGGCAGATTATTCCACATATCATCAGAACAATGATTGGACGGACAACGTGACCCGTAACGGCAACATGCAACATTACGGTATTAACGTGCAGGGCGGGGACGACATAGCCAAGTATTCCATCTCGTTGAGTTATGACAATCAGAAGGGAGTCGTGGAAGAAACCGGATTCTCCCGCTTGAATGCCCGTATCAATTCCGATGTGTTCCTGACCAAGACGCTGACCTTGGGCACGGACATTTACTTTACGAACTTGAATTATACGCTTCAGGACGACGGCGTGAACGCTACGACCGCTCCCCGTTATCTGGCGTTAATCAAAGCTCCTTTCTTGGTGGGCTACAGCTATACCGACGACGGAACGCAGCTCACGAATACGTTGAACGACGTGGACGAACTGGGGGTATCCAATCCGTTGGCTTTGTTGGAGAACGCGGAGAATACCAATAAGCAATATCGGTTTGGAGTAAGTCTGGCACCGAAATGGGACATCACGGATGACTGGGCGGTAGAGGGACGTTTCAGTTACAGTTTCAACAACTCCAAGAGCCATTATTTCTCCCCGATGGTCGGCGTGGCTCCGCAGGTTGTGGGTAACCAAGTGTGGGAGAATACGGTGAAAGACCAGACGGCCACGCAGAACGATTTGTTCGGCAACGTGAAGTTATCTTATCGCAAACTGATTCATAACGATCATTTCGTGGATGCTTTCGTGGGTTACCGCATTATGAATACCTCTTTCAAGAGTGTGTATGAGGACGGGCACAACACGGGCAACGACAAGGTGTCCAACATGAATAATTCGTTGTCTTACCGTACGGTAGACGGCCTGAATACCGATTGGAGTTCTGTGGCTTTGTATGCGCAAGGCAAATACACTTTCCAAGAACGTTATACTTTGTGGGCCGCCGTGTCGCTCGACGCTTCTTCGCGTTTCGGCAAAGATACCCCCGGAAGTTTCCGCATGTGCGGCGGCACGTGGGGCACGTTCCCGAGCGTAGGCGGCTCGTGGTTGGTCACAGACGAGCGTTTCATGCGTCGGCTGACGTTTTTGGATCGTTTGAATCTGCGTGCAAGTTTCGGGGTCACAGGAAATGATAATATCGACGGGATGTATGGCTACTCTTATCTATCGGGTGTGAACTATTTGGGCTCGGCCGTGGGGTTGAAATTGGCCAATCTGGCTAATTCGTCTTTGAAATGGGAGACCACGCGCAAGTGGAATGCCGGAATCGACTTGGCGTTCCTGAACGACCGGATAGGAGTGAGTTTCGACTATTTTCGGCACAAGACCAAAGACTTGCTGACGTGGAAGCAGGCCGATACGGAGACCGGGCTTGACACCTATTTATATAATGGCGGAGAACTTATGAACCGAGGTTTCGAAATTGCCCTTTCGGCCAAGGTGTTGGACACCAAGCCCTTTAAGTGGAATGCGGAGCTTGGTATCGCGAGGTACAAAAATGAGATCTCGGCCTTGCCCGATGGAGATTATACAACGGAAATCTTAGGCGGTGAAGTACTGACGGCCGTGGGCCATCCTGCCGGAGTTTTCTACGGTTATGAAGCCCACGGGGTATATGCTACGGAAGCCGAGGCGCAGGCCGCTCGCTTGAAAGTGCAGCATGAAGATGCCTCTTACACCTATTTCCATGCCGGTGACGTACGTTTTGCAGACCTTCATGCCGACGGGGTATTGGACGAAAGGGATAAAACGATTATCGGTGACCCGAATCCCGATTTCACGGGGTCGTTTGCCAACCGTTTTACGATGGGACGTTTCGCTTTGGATGTGTTATGCACGTTCAAATGCGGGGGAGACGTTTATAACTACCAGCGTCAGACATTGGAGAGCATGACCGATACTTACAACCAGACCGGTGCCGTCATGAACCGTTGGCGGCATGAGGGGCAGGTGACGGACATGCCGAAGGCCGTGTATGGCGACCCGATGGGTAACAGCCGTTTCAGTTCCCGCTGGATAGAAGACGGTAGTTTCTTCAAGTTGAAGAATGTGCGTCTTTCCTACGTGTGGCCGATAAACAACGTCTTTATCCAAGGGGTGACTTTCTGGGCAGGTGCATCCAACCTGTTGACGTTGACTAAATATTTAGGTCCGGATCCGGATGTGTCGATGCAGACCGGCGTGTTGTACCAGGGCATCGACAACGGATTGCTGAGCCATGGACGTTCTTATCAAATCGGTGTGAAACTTAATTTATAAAAGTCATGAAGAAATATTTGAGATATATTTTACCCGTTTGTCTGGCCGGAAGCCTGTGCGCTTCCTGTACCGACTTTTTTGAAACCGATTCGGACGGGGTTCTGAAAACCGAAGGCCAGCGTTACCAGGACGAGACCACGGCGCGGGCCGGTCTGTTCGGTTTGCTGCAAGGTTTGCAACGAATCGGCGACAACTATGTGATTATGGGTGAGCTGCGCGGTGACTTGATGGACGTGACGGAGAACTCTTCCCAGGAACTGCGCGACATCAGCCGTTTCGAGGTGGATGCGGAAAATTCCTATCTGAAAGAGCGGGAGTATTATTCGCTCATCAACAACTGCAATTATTACATCCATCGTTTGGACACGACCATATCCCGACGGGAGGATGACAATAGCTATCCGGTGAAAATCCTTCGTCCTTACATGGCGCAGGCCAAGACCCTCCGTGCGTGGTGTTATCTCCAGTTGTGTCTGGACTACGGACGGGTGAAGTATGCCGACGAGCCTTTTTTGGATGTCAGCCGTCCGGTGGAGATGCAGGCGTTGGACTTGGACGGTTTGTTGCCCGTGCTGATTCGGGATTTGGAGGGCGTGTTGCCTTGGATGGTGTCGGACGACATGCCGGGGAGCAGCGGATGGATGCAGGGTAATGCCGACCCCGGATTTGCCGGTTCCGTGCAATATGAAGGCTATACGGCCAACCAGTTGATGCTTCCCGTACGTTTCGTCTTGGGCGAGCTGTATATGTGGAACCAGGATTTCCAGAAAGCGGCCCAGACATATTATGACCTGATTTATTGGAATCAGTTGTATGTCTCACCGAGTTATGTGAATTCGTATAATGAAACCACTCTGTTACCGGCCGGAGAGAATTGGACGGACCAATTCTCAGGATTTTTCTACTACGACATTCTGACTGCCATTCCGTTCACGGATGAATATACGGATAATTCTTCCGCTCTTTCGAAGATGTTCACCACCTCTTATGTGCTGGCACCTTCGCAGGCTTTGATTGATATGTTCGACGACCAGTCGTATTCCATCAACACGAAACCGGTGACGGGAGACCTTCGTGGGGCTTACGGAACTTATTATGATAAGGAAGAGACCGTGGACGGCAGTGAGACGGAACGCCCGTATGTGGATAAGTACAACTATATGCAAAAGAATGAAAATGCTTATGTGGTACTTTGTCGTACCGCTTTGGTTTACCTGCGTTATGCCGAGGCCGTCAATCGCTTGGGGAAACCCAAACTCGCTTTTTATGGTGTGCTGAAATATGGTTTGAGCAAGAACACTTTCGAAATCTACAATGACCTGTTGAAAGACGAACTTACGGGTGAGCCATGGATCGACTTCGGCCTTACCTCTTCTGGGGATATCGGGATGTTCGATGTCAATTCAGGGTTGCATGGCCGTGGGTGCGGCTCGCAAAATCTGGAGTTGGATCCTACTTTCGTCATCGAAGCCTGTGCTTCGTCGGCCGATACCTTGTTGCAGGTGGAAGACAAGCTGCTGACGGAGTATGCTTTGGAAACGTCATTGGAGGGCAACCGTTTCCACGACTTGATGCGCGTGGCCCGTTACCGGAACGATCCGTCTTGGTTGGCGGACAAGGTGGCTGCCAAGTTTCCCGAAGGAGAGCGCGAGGCCATCCGAGCCAAGTTGCTCAATCGGCAGAACTGGTATCTGCCTTCCACAGTGGAATTTGGAGAGGAATGAACCTAAAAGGAATGTAAATAGAAATACTCCTTTTGTAGGTATTTATGCACCCTTCTGCTGACATTTTGTAAAAGTTGAGGTTGGGAAAAACGGTCTTATAGCAAGTCGGATATACGGAAAAATAGAATATTTATTCATTTTTTCGTATTTTTATGCAGGTTTTTCTGTATATCATGCAATCGTTTGCAGCCGAACGGAAAATCGTTTGGCTGAAAGCGAAAAAAAGTTCTCCGCATGACTTCTGGAAGTTGTGCGGAGAACGTTTCATTATGGCGGTGCCGAAGGGACTTTTTTGTCCCGTAACGGCTTTGTTTTTCTCTATTTCAAGAGGATTTCCTTTCCTTTTCCAACTTTCATTTATTCGCCTTTTGGCTCATTCCGGTAGACGGCTGTGTGACTTTGTGCGCAGGGTTGACCGTGGTCTTCGTCCGCATGCAAGCGAAAGGCGATGAAGACTGACATGTTGTATCTGCGAAAGTGTACGAAAATGGCGCGAATCCCAAGGAGCAGGGATTCGCGCCGAAATAAACGATTCTCGCAGGGCTGTCCTGACAAAATGACATTATGGCAGCGGCTCAATCTCCATGGCTGCCCCTCCGCTGGCCAGTAAGTCGAGACGGATACTGTCGCCCCCTTTGATGGTCTTCCGTGACACGGCTACTTTCGTACGTGTTTCCATTTTCGGGTCATCCTGATAGAGGGTGAGCGTGTATTTCTTTTTAGGGAGCAGGAAATCGGTCGGGATGGTCAGCTTCCGGGCTTCCAGTCCGTTCATTACGCCCACGAACCATTTCTTTCCGCTGCGTCGTGCCATGGCAATGTATTCGCCCGGTTCTCCGTCTATCGGGTAGGTCTCGTCCCATGTGGTCGGTACGTTTTTCCAAAATTCCAGTTCTTTTTCGCCTTGATACAGCGACGGAGTATCGTACCAATAGAGGAATGTGACGGGGCTGTAATAGACGACGGGCATGGCCAGTTGATGGGCGTGCGTGTTCTTCACCCTCGCGTTGAAGTAGCAAGGGGTGTAGTCGGCCGGACCGCAAAGGAAGCGGGTGAACGGCAGGATGGTGTTGTGGCGTGCGTCCGGCATGGTCTCGTTGCCGGCGATGCCTTCCTGCGTCATCAGGTGGGGCAGGGTACGGCTCACGCCCGTGGGGCGGTACTCGTCGTGTATGTCCACCATGATGCCGTAGTCGGCACATTGGCGGACGGCTTTGTGCAGCCAGATGGTCCAGAATTGGTTGCCTACTTGCACGAAACCGAACTTGATGCCTTTTATGCCCCATTCTTTATAAAGAGGCAGCAGCCGGTCTATTTGTTGGACGAGGGCACGTTGGTTGACGTAAAGCCATACGCCGATGCTTTTCGTGGAGGCGTAGTCGCAGATGGCCTTGATGTCCAGGTCTTTGCTTTCGGATATACGGGTCGCGTCGCTCTCCATCTTCATTTCCGGCCCGTACCACCCGGCATCCAGATGGATGTATTGCAGTCCGCGTTCGGCGGCGAAGTCCACGGCGGCCAGTGCTTCTTTCTGCGAGAGTCCGCTACGGAATGTCTTTCCCGGCCTGATCCAAGACAAGTCCCCTTGCAGGACATTCGGTTCGTTCAGGTTCAGGTAGATGAAGTTGTGGGCTATCAGGTCCACGGGGCGTTCCGCTGCCATGATGACGCGCCACGGCGTGTCGTAGGGCGTGATGATGTCGGCACAGTCGTACATGGAGGTTTTCAGCGTGTGGGCTTTTCCGGGAGCGAGGGCGAACTTGGTGCGTACGTAATCCACCATGCGGGCTTCTCCGAGGGAGACCGTCAGGCCGTTCCCCAGTTTCATCGTCAGGGGGCGTTCGCTTTCACCTTCCCAACCCTCTAACGGGAGTAGGGAAACGGGAGCCTGTGCCCACGGCTCGTGCCAGGCCATGGTACCCTCCGGCATGGCAAATTCGGTGAGTTCGTCTGTAATGTGCAGGAACAGCCCGTTGCTGGTGGCCGGGAAATGATAACGGAAAGCCACTCCTTCGTTGTAAGCCCGCACTTCCACGTTCATGAAATAAGTGCGTGAACGGTCGTAACCGCCTGTCACTTCGCTTGCCGGTGCTTCCCCTTTTCTGAATTTGATTTGCAGGCTGCGGTAGCGGTCCGGGATTTCTTTGCGTTCGCCGTATAAGGGTTGCCATGTTCCGTCGTGCGAGGCCGAGTCTGCCCCGATGAATGTCAGGTTGTCCCTCCAGTTCCTACAGGCGTCATTTTCGATACCCAACGCGTTCTCCAAGAGTTTGTTTTCGATTTCCACACCCAGTTCCGAACGGTGGACAATCTCTTTGCCTTTATAGGATAAGGTGTAATACATCCGTGTTTTGCCTTCCGGCTCTTCCTGCGTGAAAGTGAACACATAGTTGCGGTCGGGCGACGACACCCGGAACGTATGGGGCGAGGCCCATCCGGTGACGGCCCACCATGCCATACATAGGGATATGAACTGTTTTTTCATTATGGATAAATTTGTAGTTTAAAATATGCTTCTACTTCTATATACGATTGAAAAGGACGTTTAACGTACTCCGAGAGAAAATTTTTATGCGTGGTGTGCGTAAATAGGGCTTTTCAATCGTATTAGACTATAGAGACATCAAATCATAAGCATATACAGATGAAGAAAATCGTAGTTTGTGTGGGAGGCTTTCTGTTGGGCCTTTCCTTATGGGGGCAGCGCGTCAACCATCCGGCGTTGCTCTTCACGAAAGAACGGGTGGAAGCGGCCAAGACACGTGTACAGTCGGACACTTGCATGGCCCGTTGTTGGGCGGACATCCGTAAGGTGGCCGATGCCGCATTGGAGAAAAACGACCTCAACCGATCGGATTATCTGGCTCTGGCTTATCTGATGACGGACGACCGCCGGTATGCCGACCGTTTGAAATCTATTTTGCAATCGGCCACGCAGGCCAGGACTTGGGGAAGCGAGGAGATGTTGTCACGCAAACCTGTGTGGCGTGCCGATTTGGGACTTTCCCATAAATGCCTGATGGCCGCGTTGGCTTACGATGCCATTTATGAGACCTTGTCGTCCCGTGAACGGAAGGAACTGGCCGAAGATTTGCTTCGTCTCGGTGTGGAACCTTCGTTGGGCGACTGGGTGTTGGAGCCTACCCGTATCCATTCCCTGAACTCCATGGGGCATAACTGGTGGACTTCGTGCGTGTACAACGGCGGAATGCTGGCCATGGCTTTACAAAATGAGTTGCCCGAAGCCGTCGAATGGGTGGAGACGCTGAACGAGGCCATGCCGGAGTGGTTCGGTTTTGCCGGTGACGTGTTGCAGGCCAAGATAAAATCTTTCGACGAAGCCGGTGGTATGTATGAGAGTTTGAACTATGCCAATTTCGGTATCCAAGAGGCTTTGCAATACCGGATAGCCTGGCAGAACACCCATCCGGGGCGGAAGGCGCCGGAACTGCCCCAGTTGGAGCGTTTGCCCGACTATTTCGTACAAGTGTGTTATCCGCGTACGGGCATATTGTATAATTTGAATTTCGGTGACAGCCATAAGAACGTGACGGCAGAATCGAGCATGATGCTGTTGTATGCGTTAGGCATACGGCGACCGGAAATCCTGTGGTACATCAACCAGGTACAGGAGGGGCAACATCGCGACGGCTATTTCCGTAACCGCCCGATGGGATTCCTTTACATGCCGGATTGCAGTAAGGCACCCGCCAGGCCGGACGTGGCTATTTCGTGCCTGTTTGCCGATTTCGGCTGGGCTGTGATGCGCGATTCTTGGAAAAAGGACGCGGCGATGCTGGCCGTGAAGAGCGGACAGACGTGGAACCACTCGCACGCCGATGCCAATTCGTTCATCTTGTTTTATAAAGGCGTGGATATACTGAAAGACGCAGGCAACTGTTGGTATCCCAATCCTGCCTACCGGAACTACTTCTTCCAAAGCCAGGCGCACAATGTGGTGTTGTTCAATGGGGAAGGACAGTCGCGCGAACAGCAGTATCAGGGTTCTTATTTGCGCGGAAGCCTGCATTACCTGATGGATAATGGGAAGATGAAATATGTGTTGGGCAACGGTACGGGGCCGATGTCGGACAAGTTCAGCCGGAACTTCCGCCATTTCCTGTGGATGGACAAGGTGATTTACATGATAGATGACATAGCTGCCCATAAGCCCGGGCATTTCGAATGGCTTTGGCACTATAACGGGAAAGCCGTGAAGCGGGGAGCCGACGTGACGGTGACTTCCGACAGTGCTTCCGTGGTCATCCGTCCGTTGTATCCCCGTCTGCTGGCCTTATCCGATTTCGTACATGACTATCCTGACGATTTGTATTGGGAAGTGAAACAAGGACCGACCGAGGATTTGAAAGGTGGGGAAGAATACTATTCGTTCCATCTGCCCGGCGAGCATAAACGTGTCAAAGGGCTGACGGCCGTCATCCTGAAGGATTCGCCCGACGATAAGGATTTGCCGATGATGGAACGTACGGAAGGAAAAGACTGGATAGGGTTGAAAGTGCGTCGGAACGGAAAGGTCACGGACATTTATATCAACCAGTTGGCCGACGGACGGCTGATGCACAGCAATTCATGGATTACGGCCGACGGATGGACTACGGATGCCTACATGTTTGCCGTGACGTATGACGAAGGTACGGATCCGGCAAAGGCTTCGGAGATGTTCGTTTGTTACGGCAGCGCATTGCGCCGGGGCGAGGTGTCTTATTATTCATCCTTGTCCAAGCTCTTTGTCATGCAACGCCGGGAAGGCAAAAAACTGGATTTGCGGGTGGAGGGGCAACCCCATATCCGGGCTGCTTTCCGTCAGCCGTCTTGTCCGGCGGAACTGGAAGTGAACGGGCAAAGGCAGAAAGCGGTCTACGAAAACGGGAATGTCATTTTGAAGAGTAAACTATAAAATTGCAATACGATAAAAAGACATGAAGAAGGGAATAATTATCAGCCTGTTTTGGGGAATGGGCATGGCTACAGGAATGGCACAGTCTGTTTATCCCGGTATCTGTGAGAGGCAATTTCGTGTCTCGGTGCAGGTTCCCTTGGCTGCCGAATCGTTCGATTTGCAGGACGTGCGCCTGTTGCCTGGACGTTTCCGTGACAACATGATGCGGGACTCGGCGTGGATGGTCTCCATCGGGGTCGATCGTCTGCTGCATGGTTTCCGGACGACCGCAGGGGTATTTGCCGGACGTGAGGGAGGATACATGACGGTGAAGAAACTCGGCGGATGGGAGTCCTTGGATTGTGAACTTCGCGGGCATACGACGGGTCACATGCTTTCGGCTTTGGCTTTGATGTATGCAGCCACGGGGAGCGATGTTTTCAAGATGAAGGGGGACAGCCTTGTGGCCGGACTGGCGGAAGTACAGGCCGTGGGGACGGGCGGTTACCTGAGTGCTTATCCCGAAGAGCTCATCAACCGGAATATCCGGGGGGAGAGTGTTTGGGCACCTTGGTACACGCTGCACAAGTTGTTTTCCGGCTTGATAGACCAATACCTGTATGCCGGGAATGCGCAGGCGTTGGACGTGGTGCGGAAAATGGGAGACTGGGCTTATGGGAAACTTCGGCCGTTGCCGGAAGAGACGCGCCGCAAGATGATTCGTAATGAGTTCGGAGGCATCAACGAGTCTTTCTACAACCTGTATGCCTTGACGGGAGATGAACGTTACCGTTGGTTGGCCGGTTTCTTTTATCATAATGATGTAATAGACCCGTTGAAAGAACAACGGGATGATTTGGGGACGAAACATACCAATACATTCATTCCGAAAGTATTGGCTGAGGCGCGTAACTATGAGTTGACGGGAGATGGAGACAGCAAGGCTTTGAGCGAATTCTTCTGGCATACGATGATAGGCCGCCACACCTTTGCTCCCGGATGTAGCAGCGACAAGGAACATTATTTCGATCCGGACGAATTTTCCAAGCATATCAGCGGTTACACGGGCGAAACCTGTTGTACTTATAATATGTTGAAGTTGAGCCGCCATCTGTTTTGTTGGGAGGCTTCTCCCGAGGTGGCCGATTATTATGAGCGTGCCTTGTACAATCATATCTTGGGGCAGCAAGACCCTGCGACGGGAATGGTATCTTATTTCTTGCCTTTGCAGTCCGGCACGCACAAGGTGTACAGCACGCCGGAGAATTCTTTCTGGTGTTGCGTGGGCAGCGGTTTCGAGAGCCATGCCAAATATGCTGAAAGCATTTATTATCGTGGGGAAGACTGCCTGTATGTCAATTTGTTCATTCCGTCCGAATTGGCGTGGAAAGAAAAAGGGTTGAATTTGCGTCAGGAGACCCGTTTCCCGGAAGAAGAAACCACTCGCTTGACCTTGGCGTTGGAGACTCCCCGTAGGTTGGCTGTGAAACTCCGTTATCCGTCGTGGAGCGGCCGTCCTACGGTCAGGGTAAACGGGAAGTCCGTACGAGTGAAACAGCACCCCGGTTCTTACATCACGTTAGACCGGCGTTGGGAAGACGGCGACCGTATAGAAGTGACTTATCCCATGCGCCTTGCGATGGAACGCATGCCGGACAATCCCCGTAAGGGCGCGTTACTTTACGGGCCGGTCGTATTGGCCGGTGTCTTAGGTACGGAAGGAATGCAACCGCCCGCTCCGTATTCCAATCCTTTGCGGTACAATGATTACTATACTTACGATTACCATATCCCCCAAGGTTTGCCTTGCTCGTTGCCCTGGGATGACCGACATCCGGAACGTGTGTTGAAACGTACGGGGAAAGGGTTGACTTTCGTCACGGAAAGCGGGGTGCAGGTGCTTCCGCTGTATGATGTCCACCGTCAGCGGTATGTAGTGTATTGGGATTGTATGGAACAGCAATGAGCCAAGATAAAGTCCCGTTTGCCTTCCATTGGACATACGGATGGCAAACGGGACTTTTCTTTTGTGTGTATTCTTAGGGTAAAATTTCTTTTGCTACTTCTTCTTTATCGTGTATGTTACCGTCTGTCCGGCTTTCACCTTGACCTTATCCTGCCAGTTCAGAAACGCATTGTCTCCTAACGGTAAAGCGGATTCTTCTGCACCCTCGGCAAAAAGAGTGACTTGTGCGTCGAACTTCGTGGGGTTCGTAATACGTAGGATGGTTTTCCTTTTGTCGCTTTTCATGATTTCCGCTTCGACGTGGTCGAAGACGTAGAGTTTGTCGAGGTCGGTACGGACGTAAATTCCCGGGATTTCCAATGCCATCAGCGCTCCGTTCGTTTCGTTCCAACCCGTTTCCCAACCGTCGGCACGGGAGCCTCGCCGGTCGGAATCGCAGTACGTGAGCCGTTCGGTGATTTTACCGTTCGGTTGGATGCCTTCGGCGTGGGCATGGATGATGTCGCGCAGGAGTTCGGCATACAACGTGTCGCCGGTGGTGCGGTAGATTTTGAACAGCACGTCGCCCGACTGCGTGCAGAATCCCGGTGCACCGTGTTTGTTTTGCGTACTGGCCCATACGGCGCCTGTCAGGTTGGCACCCAGTTGGGCCAGCGGCGTATCTTCCGGTAAGCGATAATCGAAGGAAACCGTCCATGTGGCGCACAGGTGAGCTGCGTCACGGGCTTGTTGCAGATACCCTGTTTCGCCCGTCGTTTCGTATAATGTGAATAGGGAAGTGGCCAGGGCGACAGCCGTTTCCGAGTCGGAATTTTGCAGGATGTCGCCGCAACCGCCTGAAGTAAAGCCCACGATGGCAAACTGGCGGTAGAGCGCGCTTGCGGCCTGCCGGGCGATTTCCAAATATTCAGGGCAGTTGAAATAAACGGAGGCCAATGCCAGTCCGCCTATGGCCATGGCACCGCCGGTGGTGTTGTACACTGCTACTTTCCCGCTTTCCACGTGCAGGTAATTACCCCACGTGCCTTCATTTTTCCAAGTATTGACGAATGCGTCGGCCAACGAACGGACGTTCTTTTCCCATTCCGGACGGATGAAGTCCTTGTGTCCCATGCGCTCTAATAGATTGAACTGTTTTACCATCCAATACAGTACGTCCCCGTTCCGGCGCGTCACCGCCACGCCCGGCACTACGGCTGCGGCATCGCGGTTGAGCACTGTGCCGTCCGGTTGCAGGATGTCATAGTAATATCCGCTTTTGCCTTTCGCCCGGGGCAGGGCGAAGTCAAAGGTGCGCGCCACGCGGCGCAGGTGCTCGTCGTCGCCGAGCGCGAGCATCGGATAAGTATTGATGAGGCCGCCAATCCACCCGTACGACATCCAGTCCGCCGTTTCGGGGCGGTAGAATTCCACGCTGTCTTTTTGGTAGTAGCGGAGGTCGATGTTTTTGTCCATAATGTCCAACACCCGGCTCATCGGTACTAAATTGCGCGGTGCGGCGCACCGGATGTGGCGTTTGCGCTCTTCCATGAAATGCCCGAGCAGGCAGGGTGCGTCCGTGCAGGGATAAACGAGGCGTGTGATGCGGATGACGATTTCGTCCCCTTCGCGCACCGTGATTCCCCGGTCCGGACTTTTGCTGAAGCCGATGAACTCCGGTTTCTTTTCGCGTACGCCCGGTGCGCTGATAACGAAAGAGGCCACGCTCCTGTCCGGCGTTTCTTCCACGATGAGTCCGTGGTCCAAGACTTGCCCGTCGCGTACGATACCTTGGTCTGTCAGCAGCAGGACACCCTCTTTCTTCTGCCGGTCGAGGAAAGCAATGGCCGGGGTGGCGGCGTTGCATACGCTGACCTCCAGACGGGAGGGGCTGCCGAAGTCGGGCGAAAGTTGGGGAATGGGATTGGAGGTTAAGGCCAAATCTGGGCGGTCGTAGTCCGAAGGGTCAAGTCCCGTGGCATAGTTGCGGTTTACGATACGCTGACGGTTTCCGTTGTACACAGAGGCCGGAATCATGACATAGTTGTCGCTTGTCCAATGATAACGGTCGAAAGCCACGGCAACTCCGGCATCCGTGAGATTTTTCAAAGCCTTGAACCGGAATACGAACAAGGTTCCGTCCGTCACTTCGGTCTTCTCCACCGAGGTTCTCCAACAGGAGGACGTGTCGGTCAGTTGTTCGCAACTTTTGAGTTTCTCTTCATGGTAACGGCAATCCAACAGTCTTATTTCCTGATGTGCATTTGCCGTATCCGGCAACCAGTTCTGGGCTTGCAGGCTCATCGGGCAAAACAGTAAAATACTTCCCGTCCATAATTTATTTATCATACGAAATATGTGGTGTATAAAGATGAATGAATGTGTTTTGTATGCAAACTTATAGTATTGGAAAATGGAGGCAAAATAAATAAACGTTCTTTAAATGTTTGACTGAAAAACGAAGCAATAATGTCAAAACGTGAAGCATTTGTTGTGTGAAAAGAAGCCGTTTAGGTCAATGAAACATGGCATTTCGTTCAATTTTATATAGCCATTGTTTTATGTAGGCTTTATGCTTTATATTTGCATTGGCTTCGTGGTGCCGTCAGACTTTAATATGATTATGTTTTTAAATTGAATATTATGAATTTCTCTACAAAAAATCTAAGAAGAAAAGGTCTTTATGGGGTATGTGCCTTGATGATGACTCTGAATGTGGAAGCGGAAAGGTTGCCAGAAATGCCGCTTAAGGCAAGTCTCAACGGAGTTGAAGTGTCAGATATGGGACGGTTTATTCCAGGTTTGGGAGATTATACATTAGAGGGGAAAGCAAAAGTGGGACGTACCATCCGTATTGCTTTTTCTGGAGTTGAGTTTGAACCGACAGAAGACGGTGACGTACGTTTGGTACAGAAAGACGGGACGGTCTATGTTTTCCAAAATGGTCGGTTCAAGTCGTTGTCGTCTTCTCATCCGATGTATGAAGAAGGGAAAAATGTGGTGAAAAATCCCAGTTTTGAAATCGTGGCAGAAGATTATGGTAATGGGCGTTGGCGTCCTGCAGATTGGGAAACATGGAATGGTGGAATGCCAACTTGGGGTGGTGATGTGGGTAAGACTAACGTACGCGAAAATGCTGCATACCGTTCCGATGGGGTAAAGTCAATTATCATGCACAGCGAGTCGCGCTATTTGATGCAGGAACTTGCTGAAGCGGTTGTGGAACCGGGAGCTTATTATTGCCTTTCTTATGATTATTGGACTTCGGAGGGAGTAGGAAATGGAGGTTCTACATATCGTTTGATGTTTGGCACAGAAAGAAACACCGGTAATATATTGGATTTAAAAGGGCATACTACTGAGTCAAATGGAACGGCACGGTGCCATTTTGTGACTTCATTTCGTATGCCGGATGAATTACCTCGAAATTTATGGTTCTCTTTTTTTCGTGGCGAATCTAAGGTGGATTGGATTGATAACGTGAAACTTGTCAAAATTATGCCCGATGCGCAAGGTTTGTCTGGCCTGGATAATGCTACGTATGTAGAGGGGCAGGCTTATGCTCCGGAAAACTTGGCTTTGGAAGGTGATGATTATATGGATATGACAGGCCGGTTGGTTAATCCGTCCTTTGATGAGGGTACGAATGGTTGGGCGCTTACAGCGGATGGCGTACAAGTGAAAATCAGTACGGGAGAAAAAGGCGGTGTCATTAAGGGAGGACAGAACCATTTACAATTATGGAAGGGTAGCGGAGGCATTGATGGACGTTTTTATCAAGAGGTGAAAGACCTGCCTAATGGAAAATATACAGTAAGAGCTGCCATTTCCTCTTCATTCAATGGAACCGTAAAGTTGTATATGAACGATAGTGAGAAAAGTCTGTCGGCTGGAGGAACCTGGGCAGAAGTTACAGGTGTGGTTTTCGATGGGAATCTTGACTTGGGGCTTGATTTGGCAACAAGCGGAAGCCCGACCATAGACATGGATGATTTTACTTTATCTTTCCACGGTGCCGATAAGGAGAGTTATATGGCGGTATTGACCCGTCAAATGAAACAGGCGGTGGCTGATACTTTGGCAATGACGGGACACACGGGAGACCTTCCGGGTTATAATAATATCGAACAGTATCGTGAAGTAATGAAAGATGTGAATTTGTTGCCTTCCGATGCGGAGATATCAGAGGTAGAACGCATTTTATCTGATTTGGCTTCGGCTATGGAAGAGTGGGAAAGTATTCAGATTGATTATTCCAGATTAAAGGACGCTGAGAAAAAATTAGAGAATGCAATCAATGTCTCCGACTATCCGGATAAGTCTTGTTTTCAGAGCTTAATAAATGAAATGAATGGAATGTATACCGGTGAGAAAGATGTGCGTCCACAAATAGATGAGGTCTTGGATAAGGTAGATGAAGCTTTAGCGGAATTGGATGCTTATCGGGTTTTAGTGGAGTTGATTACGGATTTTAATACACGTATGGAGCAGACTCAATATCCGGGGCAAGAGGATTTGAAAATAGTGATAGAACAAGCCTGGGAAGTAGCAAAAGCACCGTTTGGTAAGGATCTGACAGAGGTCACTAAGAGGCTTCGTCAAGCATGGACTGCTTACTACGAATCTCAATTCACAGAGAAACCGATAAAACAAACGGTCTCAGTTGTGGATACCAGTCTCGACGGGTCGGAAAAATTTGTTTTGCGTGTAGATGGTAAGCCGTTTTATATGACCAACGTACAGTTACGTACTGATAAGTTGCGCGGTTATGAAGGTTGGACGGAAGAGGCCATAGAGAAAGCTGTAAAGCAAGCGGCCGATGATCATTTCAATACATTGTCCATTCCTGTTTTTTGGCGAGAAATAGAACCGGAGAAAGATTGCTTCGACTGGACTATATTGGACCGTTATATGGGTTGGTGCCATAAGTATGGACTTAAAATGGAATTGCTGTGGTTTAGTTGGAGTAGCGGAGGGCGAGTTCAATATTTATGGAATCATAATGGACGTAAAGAACTTCGTACGCCTGATTATGTTTGTTCGCTTGATGGGAAGAGTGATTTTAATATGAAGCGAACAGAGTGGGAATATTCTTTGGATTGGAAAGATAAGGAGCTTATGGAAAGGGAAAAGTATGTATTGTCGAAAGTGATGGAACATGTGGCGCGCTGGGATATCCATAACGGTGGAGGACATACGGTTGTGGGGGTACAGTTAGGAAACGAAGCACGCTCTCATGGAAACAATATGGCTTCGGCTGCTGAGATAATTGATTATTATTCTTATGTAGGGGCCGCAGTAAAACAATCTGAATATGTGGTTTGGACTCGGCTGAATTGTGTGAGTTGGGAGACTGCTGGTAGGGTAGATGCTAATGAGAAGAAACGTGTGAACAGTGGTACGAACATTGATTTTGTCGGGGTAGATATCTATGGGGCAGATGCCGGTATGATAAAAGGAGATATGTGGGGATATTTGGGTAATAAGGGGAAGAATTTCCGGATGATTATGGAAATAGATGCCAAAGATGCCAATTCGCCGATTTACCAGATGGCGGCTTTGGCTGGAGACAAATCGTTTGATTATTACAATTTCTGTGTGGTGGACGGGAACGCCCTTTATTCTAACAATGGAATGGAACTTGTTGAACGAGCTCATATTGGTTTAGTGCGTCAACGTAATAAGATATTGAATTTGGCCAATCAGGATTTTGCGCTCAAATCTCATGGAAAAGGACTTTATGTGTATAACTATGCAGGTAAATCCACGGATTTGGAAAAAGGGTTGGATGGTATAGCCTATTTTCCCGGGACTGCTTCGTCGCAAGCTGTTGCTATTCGTCATACAGACGAGGACTATCTTTTGCTCAGTACGTCAACCGGAAATTTCAGTCTCCCTGCTTCAATGGATGGTTGGAAGGCGACCGCAGGATATATGAATGAAAATAATGAATGGGTGTCGGAGTCAGACGTGGAAATAATAAACCGGGTAATCAAGTTCACTGCTCCTGCTTGTGTAAAAGTCAGTAAGGAGGTAACGTCCATTCCTTTTGTTCATGTTGAATCTGTTGACATCCGTCCGGGAAGGGGAGGATTGATGGTGAGAGCCGACCATACGATAGGTATATACAATTTAAAAGGTGAATTGGAAGCCAATGTGAATGCCAATGAAACTTATGTATGGGTCTCCTTGCCGTCAGGATATTATGTTGTCGAGAATCGGAAAATAATGGTGCGATGAGGTTTTAATAGGATTTTGTTTTGCTATCGTGCTGGATAACTGTTCCCCGCTGTATGGAACCAGCGGGGGCAGTTCTTTTTTATCAGAATGAGGACATGGGCTTTTTGTGGTGTAGCAAACTTTTTAGGCCATGTTACATTACGTGTATTTCATGTCATATTTTGTATTTCTTTGCCGATAAAAACTCTATATTTGCAAACGTGTACGGAAAAATAAACTTTAAAGAATAACCGGAAAAACATGAATGGATCGAATCAAACATTTGCAGGAATGACCCGTTATCGTTGGGTCGTATGTTCCATGTTGTTCTTGGCTACGGCTATCAACTACATGGACCGTCAGGTTTTATCGCTGACGTGGAAAGATTTTATTGCGCCTGAGTTCGGATGGAACGACACGGACTACGGTCTTATCACGGGCTGCTTCTCCATCGTCTATGCCATCGCCATGCTGGTCGTCGGCAAGTTTATCGACAAGGTGGGGGCGCGGCGCGGCTATTTGTGGGCCATTGGGCTGTGGTCGGCCGGGGCATGCCTCCATGCCTTCTGTGGGATTGCCACCAACGGACTGTTGGGCGGCGAGTGGTTGACGGGCTTCGAAGGGGCGCGGCAGAACCTGTCCACGTTGCAGACGGTGGCGGACGGCATGTGGACGGTGTCTACGGTCAGTGTCTGGCTCTTTCTGGCTGCCCGTTGCGTATTGGCCATCGGGGAGTCGGGAAACTTTCCGGCAGCCATTAAAATCACGGCGGAATATTTTCCGAAAAAAGACCGTGGGTTTGCCACCAGCGTGTTCAACAGCGGGGCACAGATTGGCGCCTTGCTCGCTCCTTTCGTCATACCTTTGTTGGCCCGTTGCTGGGGATGGGAGATGTCCTTCCTCTTGGTGGGTGCCGTGGGCTTTGTTTGGATGGGCGTTTGGGTGTATGTGTACGATGTCCCACAGAAGAGCAAGCATGTCAATGCAGCGGAACTGGCCTACATCGAACAGGATGCTGCCGTCGATGCTTCTTTGACCGAAAGGACGGAGGAAGTCAAGCCGGCGAAGGGCATCAGCATCTGGAAGTGCCTGACCTACCGCCAGACGTGGGCTGTCGTGGCCGGGCGTTTCCTGCCCGACGGAGTGTGGTGGTTTTTCCTTTTCTGGGCACCGGCTTATGTGCATGACGTCTATGGCTATAGTTCGGATTCCATGACGGGGATGTTGCTCATCTTCACCCTTTACCTCATTTCGATGCTCTCCATCATTGGTGGCTATCTGCCCACGTGGTTCGTGGGGCGTAAAGGGACGAACCCGTATGCCGGGCGCATGCGTGCCATGCTCATCTATGCTTTTTTCCCCTTGATAGGGTTGGTGGCGCAGCCTTTAGGCAGTTGGTCGTATTGGTTTCCCATCGTGATAATCGGCATCATAGGGGCGGCGCATCAGAGTTGGAGCGCGAATGTCTATTCCGTGGTGGGCGACATGTTCCCCAAGTCTGCCGTGGCCACGGTGACGGGCATCGGCGGCATGTCGGGCGGTATCGGTTGCCTGCTGTTCAACATGTGCTCCGGTATGCTGTTCACGTATTCAAAGGAAACACAGATGGAGTTTTTGGGCTTCCGGGGTATCGAAGCCGGTTATATGATAGTATTTATGGTAGCGTCGTTAGGATACCTGTTGAGTTGGGTGATTATCAAACTCTTGGTGCCGCGCTACCAACTGATTAAAGAATAGGAGACAAGAAACATGAAAGCATTTATGGATCAGGATTTCCTGCTCGGGACGGACACCGCGCGGGAACTGTATCACGGGCATTCCGAACGGCTGCCCATCATAGATTACCATTGCCACCTGGACCCGAAGATGGTGGCAGAGGACTACCGCTTCCGTTCCATCACGGAACTGTGGTTGGGCGGTGACCATTACAAGTGGCGTGCCATGCGTACCAACGGGGTGGACGAACGTTACATCACGGGAGACGCTTCGGACTGGGAGAAGTTTGAGAAGTGGGCGGAGACAGTACCCTATACTTTGCGCAACCCGTTGTACCATTGGACGCATTTGGAACTGCGTACGGCTTTCGGCATCGACAAGTTGTTGAACCCCTCAACGGCTCGCGAGATTTATGAGGAGTGTAACGAGAAGTTGGCACAACCCGGTTTTTCTGCCCGGGGGCTGATGCGGCGTTACCGTGTGGAAACGGTATGTACCACCGATGACCCGGTGGACAGCTTGGAGCACCACATCGCCACGAAGGCGAGTGGTTTTGAAATCCGGATGCTCCCGACGTGGCGACCGGACAAGGCGATGGCCGTGGAGAATCCCGCATCATTCCGTGACTATGTGGAGCGGTTGGAGCAAGCTTCCGGGCAGACCATATCCGGTTTTACTGATTTCATCGGTGCGTTGGAACATCGGCACGATTTCTTTGCGGCCCAAGGTTGCCGTCTTTCAGACCACGGGCTTTCGGAATTTTATGCAGAAGAGTATACAGAGGACGACATCCGACGTATATATAATAAGGTATATGGCGGCAAGCATCTGGACGAGGCGGAATGTACCCGTTTCAAGTCGGCCATGTTGGTGGAGTTTGCCCGGATGGATGCCGAAAAGGGATGGACGCAGCAATTCCATTACGGGACGATACGCAATGCTAACAGTCGGATGATGCGTCTCTTGGGACCAGATACGGGTTTCGATTCCATCGGCGAGTTCAGCACCGCCCTCTCCATGGCGCGTTTCCTCGACCGATTGGACAGCCGTGGCATACTTCCCCAAACCATCCTCTACAACCTGAACCCGGCAGCCAATGAGATGGTGGCTACGATGATTGGTAATTTTCAGGACGGAAGCGTGCCGGGCAAGATACAGTTCGGTTCGGGATGGTGGTTCAACGACCAGAAGGATGGGATGGAACGTCAGATGAACGCCCTCTCCGTGCTCGGTCTGTTGAGTCGTTTTGTGGGGATGCTGACCGACTCCCGGTCGTTCCTCTCGTATCCGCGCCATGAATATTTCCGCCGCACGCTCTGTAACCTTTTGGGGCGTGATGTGGAGAACGGTGAGATGCCCGTAGGCGAGATGCCGCGTATCCGGCAGATGGTGGAGGACATCTGCTATTACAATGCAAGAAACTATTTTAGGTTCTAAAGAATAAGACATAATGGAAAAAACTTGGAGATGGTTCGGGAAAAAAGATAAGATTACGTTGTCCATGTTGCGCCAGATTGGTGTGGAAGGCATCGTAACGGCTTTGCATGATATCCCAAACGGGGAAATCTGGCCTTACGAGGCTGTGGTGGAAATGCGGGACTATATCGCAGCGGCCGGATTGCGTTGGTCGGTGGTGGAGAGCCTACCGGTGAGTGAAAGCATCAAGTACGGCGGCTCTGACCGCGACCGCCTGATAGAGAATTATATCGTGAGTTTGGCCAATCTGGGTAAGGCAGGCGTCAAGACGGTATGCTACAATTTCATGCCCGTGCTCGACTGGGCGCGTACCGATTTGGAGCACCCGAATGCAGACGGTACGTCATCGCTCTATTTCGACCGTGCGGATTTCGCTTATTTCGATTGTTGCATCCTGAAGCGAGAAGGAGCTGAAGCTGACTACGGAGCGGACATCATGGAGCAGGTGGAACGGAAGATGGCTGTAATGACACCGGAGGACGACCATAAGTTGGTGGAAAACATCATTATCAAGACGCAGGGCTTCGTGAACGGCAATATTAAGGAAGACGATGAGAAGCCGGTGGAAATCTTCCGCGAGTTGCTCGGCCTGTATAAAGGTATAGACCGTGATGCCTTGCGCGAAAACATGCGTTATTTCCTCTCCGCCGTCATGCCGGTGTGTGAGCAATACGGGGTGGACTTATGTGTGCATCCCGATGATCCGCCCTTGCAGATACTGGGGTTGCCGCGCATTGTGACGTGCGACGAGGACATCGCTTGGTTCCTGAGCACCGTGGACAATCCGCACAACGGGTTGACGTTTTGCGCCGGTTCGTTGAGTGCCGGAGCACATAACAATGTGCCGGAACTGGCACGCAAGTATGCTTCCCGCACGAAATTCGTGCACTTGCGCAGCACGGACGTGCTGCCCGGCGGGAACTTCAAGGAGGCTTCCCATTTGGCCGGGAGGGCGGGTATCATCGATTTGGTGCGCACGTTCCAAAAGGAGAACCCCTCCCTGCCTATGCGGGTAGACCATGCCCCTTTGATGCTGGGAGACGAAAAGATGGGATATAATGCCGGTTATTCGTTCCACGGGCGTATGTTGGCCCTCGGGCAGATGGAAGGGGTCATGGCGGTGGTGGACCGTGAGATAGCAGAAGGTAAAATTTGAAAATGAATGAAGGTTAAAAACAAACGGACATGAAGAATTTATTTGATATTCAAGGACAAGTGGTGGTCATTACCGGCGGTACGGGTGTGCTGGGTCGGGAAATCGGGGAATATCTTGCCCTGCAAGGAGCCAAGGTGGTACTGATGGGACGTAATGAAGAGACTGGCAAACAGATAGTGGATGGGATTCGTGGGAAAGGCGGCGAGGCGATGTTCCTGAGGACGGATGTGATGAACCCGGAAGTGGTGGAGCAGAACCTGCAAGACGTGTTGTCGGCCTACGGCAGGGTGGACGCTTTGCTGAATGCGGCCGGAGGCAACATGCCGGGTGCCACCATTGCGCCGACCGGGACGTTCTTCGACCTCAAGGTGGAAGAGTTCGAACGGGTGCTGAATGTGAATCTTACGGGAACGGTCATCCCCACGCAGATATTCCTCCGCCCGATGGTGGAGGCAGGAAAGGGCGCGATTGTTAATTTCAGTTCCATGGCGGCTTTCCGCCCCATGACCCGAGTGTGTGGTTATGCGGCAGCCAAAGCGGGCATTTCCAACTTCACGGCTTTCTTGGCCAATGAAGTAGCCACAAAGTTTACTTCTGACATCCGTGTGAACGCCATCGCACCGGGTTTCTTCCTGACGAACCAGAACCGTGCGTTGCTCACCAATCCCGATGGTAGCCTGACACCGCGTGGCGAGGATGTCATTCGCCAGACACCATTCAAACGTTTCGGCCGTCCCGAAGAACTTTGCGGTACGATACACTATCTCATCAGTGAGGCCTCGGCCTTTGTCACTGGTACGGTAGCCGTGGTGGATGGTGGCTTCAATGCCTTTGCCATGTAAAAAGCATTATAAGTCCACTCCGCCTGTGGATGGAGTGGACTTTTATATTTGTGGATAAGATTCCAAAAGAAGTAGCAATTGGCTTTGTTTTAGGTTTTAATAACGATAAAAATATAACGCCGTGAATGTGAAATGTATATTGATGTCACTATTTGTTTGGGCAAGTACAGTTCAGGCGCAGACTTACTATTATTATAAAGGCAAGAAAATAGGGATTGCTTTGGATTCAACCAAGTGTACGGTATTTAGAGACACTCCTCCTTTGTTGCTACGTAGTGCAGGAAGTGATGTTGGTAAAAATTGGAATGTAGTGGAAAAGGACTCTATAAAAATCTTGCAAGCACGTAATAGTTCGTTGCCATCGGACATATTGGCCATAGAACCGGTTCTTTTTCCGTCTGAAACGCCGGTATCCCGTTTGTTTTATGTGAAGTTAAAGTCTGAATGTGATACTTTGTTCCTTAAGACGTTTGCCGAGGAAAATGGCTGCAAGGTGGAACGTCAGGTAAAACAAATGCCGTTGTGGTATGCCTTGTCCACTTCACTCCATTCTGCTGGAAATTCGATAGAGATGTCTAACCGTTGCTTCGAAACGGGTCGGGTGGCGGATGTCGACCCGGGATTCATGTTCGATTTTCTGCCTAATTGTATAGATGAGCCTGCGTGGAACACCAATTCTTTATGGAATTTGCAGGCAATAAATTGTTGTGATGCATGGGATATAACCAAAGGGGATAGCAATATTGTAGTTGCCGTGTTGGATACAGGGGTTGATCCTAATCATGTGGAATTGCCGAGAGTATTGGATGGATATGATGCAATGACGGGAGGTAAGGCAAATGTATATTATAAAGTTGATGCTAATCATTCAAAATATATTAAATATCATGGAACTATTGTAGCAGGAATGATTGCTGCTGCTCAAAACGGGAAATATACTTCAGGTATTTCTCCCAATGTGACACTTTTACCCATAAGTCATAATCTTGAATCATCAGAAACCTTATCTGAAGAGCTGGCAACTGGTATTTCGTGGGCATGGAGAAATGGAGCACATATCATTAATAATTCATGGGGCGATGGAGCAGGAGTTTATTATGATGTATTGCATAGTGCTTTACTTGAAGAGGCTATACATGATGCAATGAACGAAGGACGTAATGGCTTTGGTTCAATTGTAACTTTTGCCAGTGGAAATCATAATTCCATAAACTATCCGGCATATGCTAATGATTCGATTATCTGTGTAGGATCTATAAACCAATCTTTTCAATGGTTCGAAGGTTCTGGATACGGAGAAAAATTAGATGTTGTAGCACCAGGAGGACAACTGTTAGGGACAGTTCCTTGGTACGAGGGGAATGTGTATTCCGATGCATCAGGTACTTCTTTTGCTTGCCCTCATGTGTCCGGCCTAGCCGCATTAATGCTAACTGTAAACCCTTTGTTGAATGTGGAACAATTACAAGCAACAATAGACTCCACTTGTGTGAAGTTGGATGGATATGGTTATGGCATAACTTATCCGTACGGCTCTTGGAATTCCAAAACGGGATACGGTTTGATTGATGCCGGACGCGCTGTACAGGCAGCCAAGGATTTATTGCCTCAATTGAAAGTGTCGGAGATTGTCAGATATAATGACCGCCGAGTCGGTGGTTGGGTTATTTTGGATGTGATGGGGCTGAAAGTTCCTGAAATATGTGACGTGGAATGGACTATTGCCAACCAAGACATGTGCAACATAGAGTCTTATACTGTTGAGATGGTGGGTCGGGAATATTTTATTATGGAAATTAAGGGGAACGGTTTAGGTGTCATCCCCCCTTTTGATGTCGAGGCCAAGTATGTGATGAATGGAAATGTTCCGTCAACAAAGATTATTGGTGGGGGAGGCAAAAAGGAAGTTTATAGTATGAGAGCGCATGTTCCCATAGGATTTTCTTTACCATATTATTTCTTGGAAGGCAATATCGTTAGTCAAGAGTTAACGATTAAGAAGTCCATAAAAGGCACGAAGGAAAAGGTAGGTGATGTTTCGTCTTTACGGGTTGAGATTTACTCTTTGCAGAACAAAGTGAAGACTGTTGAGGTTGATCCTTTGTCTGTAGATATTAAAATTTCCGTATCAGATTTGCCAGATGGAAACTATATACTTAATATGGTGGAAGCTGGCCGGGTTGTATTTACAGATAGAATTATAATTAAAAAACATTAAATTTATCAGACATGAAAAAATATAGCTTTTTGTTCCCGATAGCTTCATTGTGTTGGTGTTTGTTCGGCTGTAATGAAGATTGTGGTTTCGGCTTTTCAGAAGGAGATGCAGAGAATGTAATTCCACAACAAGGGGATATTGTACCAATGACGATGGACTCCGAAGATTCAGCCTTTTTCTCTTCTTTGCTTCCGTCGTTGGAGCGAAACAAAGTGATGCGAATTGACAGTCGTGATGAACTTTCAACGTGGTTGCCGGACTCCTTGCTGATTCCTGATGATTTGGATTTTGAAAGGTATACTTATCTGTTAGGTTGTGCAGAACTTCATTCCCCTTCGTACTATGTTAAACAGGATACGTTGGTATATGCTTCCGGTCGGTTTGAATATTTATTTGATTACTTCTATTCTCCTTCTGATGCTTCTTCCGTTCGTTTGATCTGTGGAAAATATGTTAAGTTTTCTGTACCGGGAGGCGTGTCGCTTTCCATAGATGGTGAACGTGGTTTGGGGCTTGTGTATAGTACTGAGATATTAGGAGAAGGTCTGTCAACACCGGATTTTAATATGGAGGACAGGGAATTTGCTTTGATACGCATGATACCGGACTTGTATAATTATATACAGTGGCCTGAGGCTTGGAATTATCCGTTCTTTTTTACAGTGGATTATAGCCGGTATTCTGTAATATTATGGAAACGTAAATTTGACGGAGTTTTTCTCGTGAGTAATCCTGATTTTAAAATCACTCCCTTGTCACCTGTTTCATACCTTTATGAAGTGACGCATAAATTCACTCCTTCTCTTATTGGTGAGCCGCGTACTTCTTATGTGGTTTCTGTGATAGATAAGATAACAGATGACGTACAGTTAGAATGTGTATTTAATGATATTGTGCAATGAAGTGATTTAAACTTATGTTGGGGTTGTAGAAATTTAGTTGGGGTTAAGAAACAGCAGGCAATCAACGGGGGTTATTGTCCTTTCTGCCGATTGGGCATCTCCCTACACTGGGATTTTGCAAAAAGTGCTTTCATCTTTCAGGATGCATGGTAACCTTCTCATAATATTGGTGTTACGGGCTGAAGGATGTTCCGGCATCTTTCAGCCAAACATCATTTCGTTCGGCTGTGGTTGGAAAATCGTTCGGCTGAGATTGAAACATCATTCGGCGCAGAACTTTTTCACTCTCTGCAATGAAAGGAAGCTGAAAGATTCCTGAAACATCCTTCATTTTATAACGAGTTGTATGACAGAAAGTTGGGATTCGGGATGAAAGATGAAGGCACTTTTTGCAAAACTCTTGGGAGGGAGGCAAAATGTGATGGTATTCCGGTTGGATGGTATACTATTTGCTTTTCTATAGTTTCCCAAAAAATCCCTGCTGAATATCTATAGTCCTGTGAAAGGTTCGGCAAAAGTAAAGAGAATAAAAAGGAAGCGGAGGGACTTCTGGGAAAGTAAAAAAGGAAATGTGCCTCATGGCACACTCCCTTGTCGTGTGAGGTTCCGGTTTGGCTGTGTTTATTCCTTCCGGTGGTTTGTAATAAGTTCATGGATTCTTCCGGCCTCAGGTGTTGAATAAAAGAACATGTCCGTGGCCGGATGGAAAATATAGTTTTCGTATTTCAATAACTGTAACCGGGCAAACTTCTTATCTTCCGACATGAGGATATCCAATCGGACTGTAGTATTGTCTGCCTGACTTACCGGAATACATTCGGGAACCCCATTGGCACCAATGATATGTTGCAAAGTACCAAAATGTTCCGGTGAATAGTATAGATGGTATTCTTTAATTGTACTGCCGGTAGGAGCATATACGGTTCTGGAGGCATGACTCAAAATCCGTATCATACCATAAATGGCCATACTTCCTCCACACACCATGAGGACGAGTGAAAGGATATTGCTGTCTGTGGTGTGCATCGTAAGGGTGAGCGACACCATGAAAACGCCTATTACTATCAGTATGCCGGATGAAATAGCGTTGCGTGAATTGAATCTTTTTTGGATGTCCCGTTCGTTAGGACGTTGGGTTATAGCTTGATTTTCCATATCTTTTTAATTTAGAAATAAAACATGATGAGATAATACGCGACTTTTCTGGCAAAATGAGCTTTTGCCAGTCTGTCTGTAAACCGGATAAGGAAATCTCGCTAAATGAGTAGGCGGCATAAAGCGAACACATAGTATTCGCATGAAGGTTGACAGTCGAATGGGGCTGTCGTTTCGAATTGTTTGCCATTGGTGCTCATTCCGTATTGTGCAGACAATAGTTTTTGGGTGCGGAATGGCAGGTATTGCAAAGTCTGTAAATGGGAAGTTTGCAGAGAACGTGTAGGTTGGGCTGTCAATATCCGCGCCCATACGATTTCCGGTGAAATTTCCCCATCGAATAAGACTTGTGGTTTTACCGTGTGTAACTCTTGCTGTTTGTGTACATTTTCGGCATATACTTTTTTATTTTCCGGATTTTGTTCACGGAAAACGTTCGTATTGGCAGAAATTAGAAATGTAATGGCTGCAAATAGGAATGACAGTATGATTTTTTGAAAATGTTTCATTATAATACAAAGATACGCACTCTTTTGTCTTTTGAACAAAAGAGCGGAATCCTTTTAACTTAATTTATGTAGTGGTTGGGATATAAAAGTTTCTATTTATATCCACATCCTGATGCGCCGCATGGCTTCGATGCAGTCTTCGCGCTCGCCGAAAGCCGTGAGGCGGAGGTAGCCTTCGCCGCTGGGGCCGAAGCCTACGCCCGGTGTGCCGACTACGTTTACTTCGTATAGCAGTTGCTCGAAAAAACGCCAGGAACCCGTGTTATCGGGTGTTTTCAGCCAAATGTAGGGCGCATTGACTCCGCCATAGACCTTGAATCCGGCAGATTGCAGGCCTTCGCGCATGATGCGTGCGTTTTCCATATAATAGTCGATGGTGGCTTTCACTTGCGCCTTGCCTTCCGCCGTATAAATGGCTTCCGCTCCGCGTTGGGTGATGTAACTCGTGCCGTTGAACTTGGTGCATTGGCGGCGGTTCCATAGTTTGTTGACGGAGACGCGTTCACCATCCAACGTGGCGGCTGTCAGTTCTTTGGGTACTACCGTATAACCGCAGCGTACGCCAGTGAACCCTGCCGTCTTGGAAAAGCTACGGAACTCGATGGCACAACGTTTTGCACCCTTGATTTCGTAGATGGAGTGGGGAACATCGTCTTCACGGATGTAGGCTTCGTATGCGGCATCGAAGAAAATCAGGGTGTCGTTGGCTAAGGCGTAATCCACCCATTTCTTCAGTTCGGCCTTAGCCAGGGTGGTACCGGTAGGGTTGTTGGGGTAGCACAGGTAGATGATGTCTATGCGCCGGTCGGGGATTTGCGGGATGAAATGGTTCTCTGCCGTGCAGGGCAGGTAGGTGACATTGCTCCATTTCCCGTCTTCCCCCAATTCGCCGGATCGTCCGCACATGACATTGCTGTCTATGTAGACCGGATAGATGGGGTCGGTCACGCCCATGCTGTTGTCCCAACGCAGGACCTCACCGATGTTGCCGGTGTCGCTTTTGGCACCGTCGTTGATGAAGATTTCAGTAGGGCTCAGGCTGATGCCGCGAGAAGCGAAATCATTTTTGAGGATGGCTTCAATCAGAAAATCGTAGCCTTGCTCTGGTCCGTATCCATGGAATGTTTCAGCCTTGGACATTTCGTCCACGGCCTTATGCATGGCCGTGATACATGCCTGTGGCAGCGGGCGGGTCACGTCGCCTATGCCCAGACGGATGAGCCTTTTGCCCGGATGGGTCACTTTGAACGTGTTTATTTTCTTGGCGATGTCCGAGAATAAATAGTTTCCCGGCAGTTTGAGGTAATGTTCGTTTACTAATGCCATAATGCTATGTTGTTTTTATCTATCCATATTTATTGTTCCGTCGAATACTTTTGTGGCAGGACCGGTCATCAGAACCCGATCGTTTTGCGGTTGGTATTCGATAGTGAGTGTGCCTCCGTCCATGATGATGTCGGTCTTGCCTTTGCCACGTCCGGTGAAAGCTGCGGCTACGGCCGTGGCGCACGCTCCTGTTCCACAGGCCTGTGTAATACCGGAGCCTCGTTCCCATACACGCATCCGGATATTCCCGTCGGGTAAAATCTGGGCGAATTCCACGTTGACGCGGTTCGGGAACAGCGGGTGATGTTCCATGGACGGACCTTCGGAAGGCAAGTCAATAGCAGAAACGTCGTGGGTGAAAATCACCAGGTGCGGGTTGCCCATGTTTACGGCTGTACCTTCACGGAAAAGGTAGCCGTTTCCTAAATCCACGGTACGAATGTCGCGCGGAGCTCCCATGTCTACGGTTACCGAATCCACATTCTCGCCTTGTAAGTGTAAATATAAGGTTTTTATTCCGGAAAGGGTTTCCAAGGCAATTTCCTTTTTATCGGTAAGGCCGTATTCATACAGGTACTTGCCGACGCAGCGGCTGGCATTGCCGCACATCATGGCTTCAGAACCGTCGGCGTTGAAAATACGCATGCTGAAATCACCTTTCTCGGACGGTCCTATCAGGACGAGTCCGTCGCTCCCGATGCCGGTATGCGGTTTGCTCCATTCTTTTGCGAATGCTTCGGGCTGCACCAAGGGATATTTCAGGGTGTTGACATAGATATAGTCGTTGCCAGCTCCGTGCATTTTGGTAAATTCTATCTTCATATCTCTGTTTTTGAGTAAGCATCTTCGTGTATTCCGTTTACGGCTCGTCCGCTCGGTTCGTTTTGTCCTTTGAAGGAGGTGTCCCAAGCCAAAGCCTCGGCTGTGGAGCAGGCCACACTCGGTACACTCGGTACGCTTCGGGCTGCGCTGTCGCTCGGGAAATATTCTTCGAAGATGCTACGGTAATAGTATTCTTCTTTGTTCATGGGCGGGTTGATGGGAAATCGTTCCGAGGCATGTGCCATCTGTTCGTCGCTGACGGCCTGTGATGTGATTTCCTTCAATGTGTCAATCCAACTGTATCCCACACCGTCGCTGAATTGTTCTTTCTGCCGCTGGGCCACGCTTTCGGGCAAGAGACAGGAGAAAGCGTCACGCACGATTTTCTTTTCGATGGTCTTACCCGGACACATCTTGGCGGACGGGTTGAGCCGCATGGCCACGTCGAGGAACTCCTTGTCGAGGAAAGGTACGCGTCCTTCCACTCCCCATGCCGAGAGGGACTTGTTGGCACGCAGGCAGTCGTAAAGGTGCAGTTTGGAGAGTTTGCGCACAGTTTCCTCGTGGAAGGCCCGTACGTCCGGTGCCTTGTGGAAATAGAGGTAACCGCCGAATACCTCGTCGGCTCCTTCGCCGCTAAGCACCATCTTGATACCCATACTCTTGATGACGCGGGCAAGCAGGTACATCGGGGTGGAGGCGCGCACGGTGGTCACGTCGTAGGTCTCGATGTAGTAGATGACATCGCGCACGGCGTCCAAACCCTCTTGAATGGTGTAGTTGATTTCGTGGTGTACGGTACCGATATGGTCGGCCACTTCCCTGGCCTTGGCCAAGTCCGGTGCGCCTTTCAGTCCCACGGCGAAGCTGTGGAGTTGCGGCCACCACGCCGTGGATTGCCCGTCGGTCTCAATGCGGCGTGCCGCAAACTTCCGCGCTACGGCTGAAATGACGGAACTGTCCAATCCGCCGGAGAGCAGCACACCATAGGGAACATCGCTCATCAGTTGGCGGCGCACGGCAGCTTCCAAGGCATTGCGTACGGCTTCTACCTGTACGGAATAACTGTTTCCACAGTCCGTGACTTTTGTAGCGTTACAGGCGTCAGGGGTATAATTGTCCTTCACGTTCGAGTAGTCCATCCAATCGCGGGTGTACCAGCGCGTCATTTTCCCTTCCTTGCCACAGTAGTAATGTCCCGGCAAGAACGGCTCGTATTCGTCGCAGAAACCTTCAAGTGCTTTCAGCTCGCTAGCCAGATATAGGATGCCGTCCTTGTCATGTCCTATATATAAAGGTATGACTCCGATGGGGTCGCGGGCTATCAGGAAATCGTCCTGTTCTTCGTCATAAAGGGCGAAGGCAAAAATGCCATTCAGGTCTTCTAAGAAATGGATGCCTTTGTCTTGGTAGAGCGCGAGGATGACCTCGCAGTCGCTGCCCGTTTGGAAGTCGTATTGTCCGGCATACAGTTCACGGATTTGGCGGTGGTTGTAGATTTCCCCGTTGACGGCCAGTATCTGTTTACGGTCGGGCGAGAAAAGAGGCTGCCCGCCGCTTTGCGGATCGACGATGGAAAGGCGTTCGTGGCACAAGATGGCTGTCTTGCCACAATAAATACCGCTCCAGTCCGGCCCGCGGTGGCGAATTTTCTTGGACATGGACAAAGCCTTTTTTCGTAATTCGGGCGTTTGTCGTTTGAGGTTGAAAAGAGCTGTTATTCCACACATAGCGTTAAGGTTTTAGTTAAGTAAGCGTTGATGTCTTGGGCTGCTTTGCGTCCTCCTGCGATGCAGCGGACTACGAGGCTGGCACCGGTGGCCGCGTCTCCGGCCACGAAAACGTTGCTTGCGAACGCCGGCTGTTGGGGTTTGAGGAATCCCATGGCCAACAGCACGAGGTCGGCCTTGAGAGTTTCCTTTTTCCCTGTAGGGCGCATGACGGGGCGGCCTCCGTCCGGGCTGGGAATCCATTCCACTTCTTCCACTTCCACACCGCAAACTCGGCCGTCTTTCGTGCCGATAAAACGGTTGGATGTCAGGCTCCACCGGCGTTTGCAACCCTCTTCGTGACTGGAACTGGTTTTTAATACCACGGGCCATTGCGGCCATGGTGTGGTCGGGTTGTGCCCTACCGGAGGTTTCGGCATGATTTCGATTTGCGTGACGCTGGCCGCACCCTGTCGGTTGCTCGTACCGATGCAGTCGCTTCCCGTATCTCCGCCACCGATGACCAACACATGTTTGCCTTTGGCGTTTATGCGTTCTTCCTTGCTGAATGTCTGTCCGGCCAGGACGCGGTTTTGTTGGGCCAGCATTTCCAATGCGAAGTGTATACCTTTGAGGTTGCGCCCCGGGATGTCGAGGTCGCGCGCTTGCGGTGTCCCGGTGCAGATGCAGTAGGCATCGAAACCTTCAGGCAGGTGTTCCACGTCGATGGGAGTGCTCGTCTTGAAGGTGATGCCTTCGGCTTCCATGATTTCCGCCCTGCGGTCGATGATGGCCTTGTTGAGTTTGAAGTTCGGGATGCCGAAACGCAGCAGCCCGCCCACATATTCGTCCTTTTCAAACACCGTCACTTCATATCCCATGCGGTTCAGTTGGTTGGCTGCGGCCATGCCTGCGGGACCTGAACCTACGACGGCCACTTTCTTCCCGTTTCGAGGGTAGGTTCGCGGCTTGATGTAGCCTTCGTGGAAAGCTGCTTCGATGATGGCCGCCTCGTCCTCTCGGATGGTGACCGGAGCGTCGATAGCCAGTTTCAGCACGCAACTTTTCTCGCAAAGCGCAGGACAGATGCGTCCGGTGAATTCCGGGAAATCATTGGTCTGGGACAGGATTTCGTACGCTTCTTTCCATTTGCCTTTGTAGAGAGCGTCTTGGAACTCCGGAGGACGGTTGCCCAAAGGACACGCCCAATGGCAGAACGGTACGCCACAATCCATGCAGCGTGAGGCCTGCTGCTTGCGCTCGCTGGTGTTCAGGGTCTGTTCCACTTCGCCGAAGTCGTTGATGCGGTCGTGTACCGGGCGGTAGCCGGCTTCCTGCCGCGGTATGGTAAGGAATGCTTTAGGGTTTCCCATTTTTTTTCTTTATTTTTGTCGTTTGTCGAATCTGTTAGTAATCCCGTTGTACGTCTGCTATTTTTTGTTGCAGCTTGCGCATCTGTTCTTCCGCCAGTACGCGTTTGTATTCGATGGGAGTGACTTGTATGAACTCGTCCACGTAGTGGTTCCAGTCGTCCAGCATGGTACGGGCCAGGGTCGAACCGGTGTAAAGGTAGTGCTGGCGGACAAGTTCATGTAGCTCTTTGCGTGAGGTGGAGTTTTCCAAAAGCGAAAGTTCCACCATTTCCATGTTGCAGAAGTAGTCGAACGTGTGGTCTTTGTCCCAAACGTATGCCACGCCTCCGCTCATGCCGGCGGCGAAGTTTCGCCCGGTTTCGCCCAGCACGACCACGCGTCCGCCGGTCATGTATTCGCAGCAGTGGTCTCCCACACCTTCCACGACGGCGATGGCTCCGGAGTTGCGTACAGCGAACCGTTCGCCGACCCGGCCGTTGATGTAGACCTCACCGCTCGTGGCACCGTATAGCAGCGTGTTGCCCGCAATTGTGTTCTTATCCGCATCGAAGTTGGAACGCACGGGAGGACGCACGGAAATCAGTCCGCCGCTCAGTCCTTTGCCCAGGTAGTCGTTCGCCTCGCCTTCCAATTTGAAGCAGATGCCGTGGGCCAGAAACGCCCCGAAGCTTTGTCCGGCGGAACCTTTGAATTTCACGTTGATGGTTTGTTCGGGCAACCCTTCGTTGCCATACCGTGTGGCCACGGCACCCGACAGCATGGCTCCTACGGAGCGATCGGTATTGGCGATGGCGTATTCCAGGGATACTTCCTTGCCATGTTCGATAGCTTCTGTGGCTGAGGCTATGATTTCCACGTCTTTCACGTGGCTTATTTCATGCTTTTGTTCGCATATATGATGGATGGCAGCGTTCCCTTCCACCTTGTGCAAAAGGCGGCTGAAGTTCAACAGTCCGGCCTTGGTCTCTTTCTCTGCCGGTTTAAGTTCGATGAGGTCCGTGCGTCCCACGATATCTTCCAGTCGCGTGAATCCCATTTCCGCCAAGTATTCACGGACCTCCTCGGCCAAGAAGCGGAAATAGTTTACCACGTACTTGTAATGTCCGCGGAAGTGGCTGCGCAGTACCGGGTCCTGGGTAGCCACCCCGACGGGACAGGCGTTGGTGTGGCACTTGCGCATCATGACGCATCCTAACACGATAAGGACGGTCGTGCCGAACCCGAATTCTTCCGCACCGAGTAGGGCCATGCCTATAATGTCGCGCCCCGTCTTGAGCTGTCCGTCAGTTTGTAAGCGTACTTGCCCGCGCAGCCCATTGAGTACCAATGTCTGTTGGGTCTCGCTCAGTCCTATTTCAGGCGAAATGCCGGCGTAGCGCATGGAAGAGGCCGGGGAAGCGCCCGTTCCGCCTTCCGCGCCGGAGATAACAATCAGGTCCGCCTTGGCCTTGGCCACTCCGGCAGCTATCGTGCCGACTCCGCTTTCAGCTACCAGTTTCACGCTGATTTGGGCTTTCGGATTGACATTCTTCAGGTCGAAAATCAGTTGGGCCAAATCCTCGATGGAGTAGATGTCGTGGTGGGGCGGTGGGGAAATCAGGGAGATGCCCGGAATGGAGTGGCGCGTCTTGGCGATAACTTCGTCCACTTTGAAACCCGGAAGCTGCCCGCCTTCCCCCGGCTTGGCGCCTTGGGCCACTTTGATTTGTATCTCTTCGGCATGGACGAGGTATTCGGTCGTGACACCGAAGCGTCCGGAGGCCACCTGTTTGGTCTTGCTGCAAAGCGGGATGCCTTCGTACGTTTCGTGGAAACGGCTGCTGTCTTCGCCGCCTTCCCCCGTGTTGCTTCGGGCACCGAGTTCGTTCATGGCCAATGCCAGGGCTTCGTGCGCTTCCTTGCTGATGGCGCCGAACGACATGGCACCGGTGACGAAATGCTTGACGATGTCCTCCACGGGTTCCACCTTGTCGATGTCGATGGGGTTGCGCTTGAACCCGAAGAAGTCGCGCAGGAATATCGGTCGGCTTTTCCCGTCCGCCATTCTTGTGAACTCCTTGAATTTCTTGTAACTGCCGAGGCGTGTGGCAATTTGCAGGGAGGATATGGTCTCAGGGGTCCAAGCATGTTGCTCGCCATCCTTGCGGAAAGAGAAAAGTCCGATGTGGGGCAGGAGATGCCCAGGCTCTGCGGGCCGGAAACCTGCATCGTGGAAGGCGGTGTAGTCTTTTGCGATTTCCTCCAACCGTATGCCGCCGATGGTAGAGACCGGCGTGCCGAAATAGGTTTTCAGCAATTCCTCGCTGAGTCCTACGGCTTCGAATATCTTGGCACCCCGGTAAGAACGAATCGTGCTGATGCCCATCTTGCTCATTACCTTGTACAAGCCTTTGCAGATGGCCTTGATGTAGTTCTTTTCCGCCGTTTCGTAGTTCATCTGTATTTCATTCCGCTTGACCAGATTGTCCAGTACGGCAAAAGCCATATAGGGGTTGATGGCACTTGCTCCGTAGCCCAGCAGCAGGGCGGCGTGCATGACCTCGCGGATTTCCCCGCTTTCGATAATCAGGGCGGTCTGTACACGTTTCTGTACGGAAATCAAATGGTGGTGTACGGCACTTACGGCCAACAGTGAGGGAATGGCTGCGTGCGCGGCATCCACTCCGCGGTCGGACAGGATGATGTAGTTCACGCCCTCGTCGACGGACGCTTCCGCTTGCTTGCACAGGGCGGACAAGGCTTCTTGCAAGGCCGCCTTCCCTCCGTGCACGTCGAACAGGATGGGGAGCTTCACGGTGTGGAAGCCCTTGTAGCGTATATTGCACAGGATGTCCAACTGGGTGTTGGTCAATACGGGGTGCGGCAGTCGCACCATCTTGCAGTGCGCTTCGCTCGGCAGTAGGATGTTCATGCCCACGGCGCCGATGTACTCGCTCAGCGACATGACCAGTTCCTCACGTATCGGGTCGATGGGAGGGTTGGTCACTTGGGCGAACTGTTGGCGGAAATAGTTGAACAACAGTTGGGGTTTGTCGGAGAGCACGGCCAACGGGGTGTCGTTCCCCATGGAAGCGGTCGGCTCCGCCCCACCCGTTGCCATCGGGACGAGCGTTCGTTCGATGTCTTCGCGTGTATAACCGAAAGTACGCAGGCGGCGGTCGTAATCCTCCACTATGTTTTCCACCTTTCGTCCGCTCCGCAGGGTGTCCAGTTCGATACGGTTCGTGGAGAGCCACTGCCGGTAAGGTTTGGCGGCAGCCAATTGGGCTTTCAGTTCCCCGTCATAATATATTTTCCCTTCTTGGGTGTCCACCAGCAGTATCTTGCCCGGTTGCAACCGTCCTTTTTCCTTGATGTCTCCCGGCTCGAAGTGGATGGTACCCGCTTCGCTGGCCACGACCATCATGTCGTTCCGCGTTATCAGGTAGCGGGCCGGGCGCAGGCCGTTACGGTCGAGCATGCCTCCGGCATAACGCCCGTCACTGAAGAGCAGGGCGGCCGGCCCGTCCCACGGTTCCATCAGGATGGAGTGGTACTCATAGAAAGCTTTCAGGTCTTCGCTGATGGGGTTCTTGTCGTTGAAGGACTCCGGCACCAGCATGGCCATGGCGTGGGGTAGGCTCAGGCCGGACATGACGAAAAACTCCAGTACGTTGTCCAGCGAGGCACTGTCGCTCATGCCGGGTTGGATGATGGGCCTGATTTGTTTCACGTTACCGAGCGTGGGCGTGGAAAGCACGCTTTCCCGTGCCTCCATCCAGGCGCGGTTGCCCCGTATGGTGTTGATTTCACCGTTGTGCGCCAACAGGCGAAAGGGCTGTGCCAGACTCCAGGTCGGGAAGGTGTTGGTGCTGAAACGGGAATGCACGACGGCCAGTCCGCTGGTAAAGTATGGTTGGGTCAGGTCGGGGAAGTATTCCCTCACTTGCACCGACGAGAGCATCCCTTTGTACACGATGTTCTTGCTCGACAGGGATACGATATAGAAATCTTTGTGATGTATGCGGTTCTCAATCCTCTTCCTTATTATATATAGGGTGCGTTCCAAGTTTTCCGTATCGGTAGAACCGGTTATGAATATCTGTTTGATGCTCGGTTCCGTGGCCGATGCGTCTTTTCCGAGGATGGACGAATTGACCGGCACGTTGCGCAAGTGCATCAGGTTCAACCCTTCCCGTTCTATTTCCTCAATCATGACGCTCAGCATGTGCGATTGCTCCTGCTCGTCCTTGGGTAGGAAGACAAGTCCCGTGCCGTATTTTCCTTTTTCCGGTACGGGGATGCCTTGCAAGAGGATGAACTCATGGGGAATCTGGAGCATGATGCCTGCCCCGTCGCCCGTCTTGTTGTCGGCGCCTTCCGCTCCCCGGTGTTTCATGTTTTCCAACACTTTAAGGGCTGAGTCCACCAATTCGTGGGATTTGTTGCCGTGGATGTCCACAATCATGCCTACTCCGCATGCGTCATGTTCGTTCGAGGCGTCGTACAATCCGCTTGTCTTGTGGATGTGCACCTTTGCGTCTTTAATACCGTTATATTTGATAAAAGGATTTTGTTTCTCTTGTTTCATAATCTATATGCAATGATATTTTATTATATAGCGTCATTTTGTTTTGCAAAAATAATAATTGTGTGCCAAAATGCAATGAGGTATGCTTCGGTTTTTATAGAGAAAATGAAACAGTGCTTTTTAAAACTAACGATTCGAATAAAAAATGCATAAAAGAATGAGGAATGGAAATATAAATTATGATTTAAGCTTTAAATCATAATTTAATTATCAATACTATAAAAAAATATTCAGGAATCAGTAGGGGGCGTTCTTTTTCCCCGCTGGGTTTCAAGTCATCTTGTGGTGAATACATGGTGAATCCTTTAGACGTGGAAAGTTCACTTTAAGTTGTTGAACTTCAAAAGGTATGAAAGATGCGAAGGCTTTTTGAGACTAAATTTTTCGGCAGGGAGGAAAGCTGTGAGAAGTCGGTTTGAGACCGGATAATCAATTTCAGTAGATTGAAAAATCATTCTGCTGTGATTGATTTTTCAATCTGCTGAAAGAAAAAAAGGAGAAAAAGGAACATGTGGGAAAAAGAATATCCCGCCTCAAAATCGAGGCGGGATACCAACACAAAAACTAAACTAAACTTTTAACTAAGCTATCTTAAAGTTTCACAACTTTATTTCTTTTACGTTTCAAAGATAGTTATTTCTTCGACTATATCCAAATAGAATCTACGAAAGAACGGTTTTTTTCTACGAATCCGGATATTTTTTCTTCGTTGCAATTACAAATGAGTGGTTTTGTTGAGCAGATAATAATCCAGAATCGTCATGGCCGCCATCGCTTCTACCACAGGTACCGCACGGGGGAGTACACAAGCATCGTGCCGTCCGCGGGCTTTTATGATAGTCGGGGTTCCGTCCAGTGTTACGGTTTCCTGTTCCATCAGGATGGTAGCGACCGGCTTGAAAGCCACCCTGAAATAGATGTCCTGCCCGTTGCTGATTCCGCCTTGTATGCCTCCGCTGTGGTTGGTACGCGTTCCGATGGCTCCGTTTTGGGGGATGAAGACATCATTTTGTTCACTTCCCCGTTGGCTTACTCCGGCAAACCCTCGTCCGTATTCGAATCCTTTTACGGCATTGATGCCCAACATGGCACCTCCTAATGCGGCGTGGAGTTTACCATAAACCGGTTCGCCCAGCCCTATGGGGCAATGGCGGATTACCCCCGTGATGATACCTCCGATAGTATCTCCCTTTGCTTTGACTTCCGAAATGAGGCCTTCCATGGAAGCGGCTTTTTCCGCATCCGGGCAACGTACATCGTTCGTTTCGATTTGTGTCGGGTCGTAATGCGTATAATCGTGTTCCAAAGCAATGTTGCCCACTTGTGAGGTATAGGCATAGATTTCCACACCGATTTGTTTGAGGGCCAGTTTTGCCAAGGCACCGCCCACGCAACGTGCTATGGTTTCACGTGCCGAAGAGCGTCCTCCGCCCGTATGGTCGCGCAAGCCGTATTTTTGAGTGTAGGTGAAATCGGCATGTGACGGTCGGTACAGGTTGCGTATGTTGTCGTAGTCATTGGAATGCTGGTTGGTATTGCGTACCAGAAAGCCGATGGGGCATCCGGTCGATTTGCCTTCGAACACTCCGGACAGCAATTCCACCTTGTCCGCTTCTTTGCGGGGAGTCGTGATTCTGCTTTGTCCCGGACGACGGCGGTCCAGCTCGTGTTGTATGAAGTCCTGGTCGATGTCGATGCCGGCCGGAAACCCGTCGACGACTCCGCCTACTCCCGGCCCGTGGCTTTCTCCGAAAGTCGTCAGCCGGAATATATTACCAAATGTATTGCTCATGTCTCACCCTTTCAATATAAAATATACAGATGCCGCTTTTAATGGCAGTGTCCGCATCCGCAACCCTCTTCATGGTGGTGGCCGTCGCAGTCGCAGTCGTCTCCGCAACCCCCGCCGCAACTATCGCAACCGCATCCGCAACCTCCTTCGCCGCTCAGCATGTTGAGCATGCCTTGTATTTCGTCTTTTGTCGCATCGCGGTTTTCAGTGACTTCGCCGATGAAGTTCAACGCTTTTCCGGCCAAGGGATGATTCAGGTCTACGGTTACGGTATCTTCTTTCACATCTGTGATTGTTCCGTTGAAACGTGCTCCGTCTGCATTCATCAAGGGCACCACGCTTCCCGGATAAATATGCTCTTTGTCAAAGTGTCCGTTTACTTTGAATACATCTTTGTTCAGTTCCAGTACGCGTTCCTGTTCATACTCACCGTAAGCTTCTTCTACGGACAGTGTGAAGTTGAATTTCTCTCCTTTCTGTAACGGTTTGATTTGTGCTTCAAAGGCATCCAAAGTTGTGCCCATATCCGAAATAAACTGGAATGGGTGTTCGATAGGAGCTTTTTCCACTAATTCTCTTTTCCCGTCGAAATCCGTATAGAGTTCGTATGCGACGGTGATGTACTTGTTGGGTGTCGTATCCATATATGTTTTCTAATTATTGATATAGGGTCGCAAAGTTACGGCAAATAAATGATAATCGGAAACGTATTTTCCTTTTTGACTATCTTAAACGATTGGTTTCTTCATTTTGAAATTTGTCAGAAGTCGTAGCATGGCTTTTCTCTGCTGTTTTTCCACGATGGTGTAACCTTTGCTTTCGAAGAACGGGCGGGCTGTCAGGCTGACTTCGGACGTGATGTACGAAACGCCTTGCAACCGGGCGTATTTTTCCATGTCTTCCAAAAGCAGGGAGGCGATGCCTTGGCGTTGGAAGTCGTGGTGCACGAACATGGAGTTCAAATAGCCGTCCGGGCGGATAGCTGCGAATCCGACGGCATGTCCGGGGTATTCTTCGGCTATCATAAAATGGTGTGTGGCAATCAATTCTTTCCAATGGCCGGGTTTGTCGGCGCACGCAGCCCAGTCTTCCACTTCCTCTTGGGTGTAGTCCTTGCGGTTTGTGCGTAAGACGGTGTCTGTAAAGAGGGTCTTGAGAACCGGAATGTCTTCAGGTGTCGCATGGCGCAGGGAGAACCTTTCCCGTTCCATTTTCAGGATAGGGAAAGGATTGCCTTGTCCGTCGGTTTCCGTACGTTCGAAGGTTCGGAAGCCCAAATGGCGGTAAAAGCCTTCCGCTTGCGGGTTTTGCTCGTTCACATCCACATATCGTATATTGAAATTCCTGAAGGCCATCAGTACCAGTTCTTTCCCGATGCCCATGCCCCAGAAGTCCGGTGCGACGAAAAGCATTTCGATCTTGTTTTTTTCGAGACCGATAAAACCGGCAGGAACGTTCTGTACATACGCCACAAAAAGCCGTTCGATGTGGCCCAATCCGGACTTTACAAAAGGGGTGAGTCGCCGTATGTCGGCCTCCGTCAAGAAATGGTGGCTCCGGCGTACGGAGGCTTCCCACAAACGGGCTAACGTGTTGACTGTATCTTTCGTGCGTATGGGAGATGTAATGTGCATGTTTTGAATTTTAAACGTGGTAAAGTTACGAATAAAAAAGAAAGTTGCTCACAAGATATGGGATGATTTTTTGGGGTGGGTGTGGCGATTTGTCAAATTGTCAATCCATCCCCTGTGAGATTTCGTTATTTTGTATCCAGACCGGATTGGTTTGAAAATACGTGATTCTTACGTGCTGGGAGAATATCCTTTTGACAGCCAATCAGTGGTTTTGCTTTTAATTTGTGCGACAAATAAACTTGGTATGTAGACGTGAGTGAAGAGATGTACGTATATGAGGTAGCAACAGCGTGACATATTGCCATCCGTTTTTTGACTGCAAACGTGGTTCTTTTAGAGAAAAAATAGTTGGTAAAAGCATATTTCGGCTTCGCTTTCATGTGTTTTTTCCGAGAGGGCGCAGAAGATGGGTACGCAATCTGCGGAGATAAAAAATGTTTTTTGCTCCGAACGAAAAATCATTCGGCTGTGATTGAAACGCACTTTGAGTTAAAGGAAGTGAAAAACAAGGCTTAAATATAAATTTATGTATTCAAAAATAGGATCATACCTCGTGGAATGCGTCCGGAATCAGAATATTATCCTTGAGAGAAAGGGGCTTATGACTTACATTTTGTCAGCGAAAAGATATGATTTGCGGAAGTCTCATGGCTTGAAAGAATAAAAAGACATAGCGGGGGGATATGCCGGAGAGATAAGAAAAAATCAAGCTTTGCCGAAACAGCAGAAGCTTGTGCGGGTATGGTTTTGATGACTCTATGGTATATTTGCAAGGCTTAAGTGATAGTTTGAAATTAAATACAGTGGTGTTTATGTTGATTTTGTTTAATACCGCTCGATTTGATAACTATTGTTTATGTGTATCTCACTTTTATACCCTAAACTTTTGTCTAATATGAAAAAAGGGGCTAAATTTGCAGCACTATAAAGAAAAAGTATAAAAACGCTATAAAGATGAAACATAAGTTGCGCAGTGCGCAGAGCACTGAAGGACGCCGTATGGCGGGAGCCCGTGCATTGTGGGTGGCCAATGGGATGAAACGTGAACAGTTCGGGAAGCCGATCGTGGCCATCGTCAATTCTTTCACCCAGTTCGTGCCGGGGCATACTCATTTGCATGAAATCGGGCAGATGGTGAAAGCCGAAATCGAAAAGATGGGATGTTATGCTGCGGAGTTCAATACGATAGCCATCGACGACGGTATCGCCATGGGGCACGACGGGATGCTGTATTCTCTGCCCTCGCGCGACATCATCGCCGACAGCGTGGAGTATATGGTCAACGCGCATAAGGCGGATGCCATGATTTGCATTTCGAATTGCGACAAGATCACGCCGGGTATGTTGATGGCCAGTATGCGCTTGAATATCCCTACGGTGTTTGTTTCCGGAGGGCCGATGGAGGCACACAAAATCAACGGGGAGAATGCCGATTTGATTACGGCTATGATCAAAGGAGCCGATACGTCGGTGAGCGATGAGGAGATGGCGAAGATTGAGGCTTGTGCTTGTCCCGGTTGCGGTAGTTGTTCGGGGATGTTTACAGCCAACTCCATGAACAGCCTGACGGAGGCTATCGGACTTTCCCTCCCGGGGAACGGGACTATTTTGGCGACGCATGCCAATCGTATCCGTTTGTTTCAGGATGCGGCCAAATTAGTAGTAGAGAATGCGTTCAAATATTATGAGGAAGGGGATGAGAGCGTATTGCCGAAGAGCATCGCCACGCGCCAGGCTTTCCTGAACGCCATGACGTTGGATATTGCCATGGGCGGATCGTCCAACACCGTGCTTCATCTGTTGGCCGTGGCCAACGAAGCCGGGGTGGACTTCAAGATGGCGGACATCGACGCGCTGAGCCGTAAAGTGCCCTGCCTATGCAAGTTGGCGCCCAACACGCAGAAGTATTCCATCCAGGAATGTAACCGTGCGGGCGGTATCCTTAATATATTAGGTGAATTGGCAAAGGCCGGTTTGTTGGATACGTCGTGCCGTAGGGTGAACGGCCGTACTTTAGGCGAAGATATTGCGAAATATAGTATTACGTCCGGACAGGTGGACGATGAGGCGCAGCGTATTTACAGCAGTGCGCCGGGCGGAGTCTTCAGTAACAAGATGGGTTCGCAGAGCAAGGTGTACGATACGTTAGACACCGACCGTGCCACAGGGTGCATCCGCGATGTGGAACATGCTTACAGCAAGGACGGTGGTCTGGCCGTGTTGTTCGGGAATATTGCCCAAGACGGTTGCGTGGTGAAGACGGCCGGAGTGGACGAAAGCATCTGGCATTTCAGCGGTCCGGCCAAGGTGTTCGATTCTCAGGAAGATGCTTGTGAAGGCATCCTGAACGGCAGTGTGGTAAGTGGTGACGTGGTGGTCATCACTCACGAAGGACCGAAGGGCGGGCCGGGTATGCAGGAGATGCTTTATCCGACATCCTATCTGAAAAGCCGCCATTTGGGAAAAGAGTGCGCCCTGATTACCGACGGGCGTTTTTCCGGAGGAACTTCCGGTTTGAGCATCGGACATATTTCGCCCGAAGCGGCAGCCGGTGGGAATATCGGTAAGATTGTGGACGGAGACATTATCGAAATAGACATCCCGAACCGGAGCATCAATGTCAAGTTGAGCGAAGCTGAATTGGCAGCCCGTCCGCAACGTCCGATGACGCGTAAGCGTGTCGTACCCAAATCGCTGAAAGCATACGCTTCGATGGTGAGTTCGGCCGACAAGGGTGGAGTTCGTATGATAGATTAAAAACAGTATTCAATATGGCAAAAGAAAAGATAACAGGCGCAGAGGCTTTGATGCGTTCGTTGGAGCACGAGGGGGTTACGACGCTCTTCGGCTATCCGGGCGGAGCCATCATGCCGGTATATGACGCCTTGTACGGATATAAAGATAAGTTGAACCATGTATTGGTACGGCATGAGCAGGGGGCTACCCATGCGGCACAAGGGTATGCCCGTGTGTCGGGCAAGGTCGGAGTGGCTTTGGTGACCAGCGGGCCGGGGGCGACGAACACCATTACCGGTATTGCGGATGCCATGATGGACAGTACGCCCATCGTGGTGATTGCCGGGCAGGTCGGTGCTTCTTTGTTGGGGTCTGATGCCTTCCAGGAATGCGATTTGGTAGGTGTGACGCAACCCATCAGCAAATGGGCCTATCAGATCCGTCGTCCGGAAGATGTGGCCTGGGCGGTAAGCCGTGCCTTTTATATTGCCAAGAGCGGCAGGCCGGGGCCGGTTGTGTTGGACTTTGCCAAGAACGCGCAGGTTGGCTTGGTGGACTATGAACCGCAGGGTACGGATTTCATTCGCAGTTATGTGCCTGTACCCAAGACCGACCCGTGGGCGATACGTCAGGCGGCTGCATTGATAAACAACGCGAAACGTCCGTTTATCCTTGTTGGACAAGGGGTTGAGCTTGGCGGCGCGCAAGAAGAAGTCCGTCAGTTGATTGAACGGGCCGACATTCCTGCCGGTTGCACTTTGTTGGGCTTGTCCGCTTTGCCGTCCGACCATCCGTTGAATATGGGTATGCTGGGTATGCACGGAAGTCTGGCCAACAGCACCAAGACGCAGGAGTGTGACGTGTTGATAGCCGTAGGCATGCGTTTTGACGACCGTATCACCGGTAAGTTAAGTACATACGCCCGTCAGGCCAAAAAGATACATTTTGAAATAGATCCCAGTGAAGTCAACAAGAATGTACCGGTAGATGTAGCCGTGTTAGGAAATTGCAAACAGACGTTGGCTCAGGTGCTCGAACAGGTGAAACCCAATCGGCATACGGAATGGATTGACAGCTTCGGAGAACATCACGAGAGAGAAAAGGAGGCAGTGATAGAACCTGAAATCCATCCGGCAGACGGACCGATAAAGATGGGGGAGGTCGTACGTAAGGTAACGGAGATGACCGGTAATAAGGCTGTCTTGGTGACCGACGTGGGGCAAAACCAAATGATGGCTGCCCGTTATTTCAAATTCTCGGAACAACGCAGCATCGTAACCTCCGGCGGTATGGGGACGATGGGATTCGGATTACCGGCTGCCATCGGAGCCACATTCGGCGCTCCGGGACGTATGGTATGTCTCTTTTTAGGCGACGGAGGCATTCAGATGACACTTCAGGAGTTGGGCACGATTATGGAACAACGCAGTCCGGTGAAAATCATATTGCTCAATAACAACTATCTGGGTAATGTGCGCCAGTGGCAGGAGATGTTCTTCGGGAAACGGTATTCTTTCACGCCGATGATGAATCCGGACTACAATATGATTGCTTCGGCTTACGGCATACCGAACCGTACGGTCGTGGAGCGTGAGGATTTGGCTGCGGCCATACAGGAGATGGTCGATACGGACGGGCCTTACTTATTGCAGGTGGCCGTGATAGAAGAAGGTCGTGTGTTGCCGATGTGTTGTCCGGGCAATGACGTGGACGACATGGTTTTGGATTATTAACGGGAGGATTTTTAGATGGAACAAGAGAAGAAATTCTATACCTTGATTGTTTTCTCCGAGAACTTTGCAGGGCTTTTGAATCAGGTGACGGCGGTTTTTACCCGCAGGCAGGTGAATATCGAAAGTCTGAATGTGTCGGCTTCCAGTATAAAGGGGGTGCATAAGTACACCATTACCTGTTGGAGCACGGAGGAACAGATACAGGTTATCACCAAACAGATAGAGAAACGCATAGATGTGCTCCAGGCTCATTATTTCACGGACGACGAAATCTTCATCCAGGAAGTGGCGCTTTATAAGCTGGCTACTCCCAAGGTGTTGGAGAATCCGGACATCTCGAAGGCCGTACGTCAACACGGAGCGCAGATTGTGGAGGTGAATCCGACTTATACCGTGGTCAGCAAAAAGGGAATGACGGACGATATCATGTCGCTTTATTTCGCCTTGAATGAGTATAAGTGCGTGTTGCAATACGTGCGTTCGGGGCGTATTGCCATTACGAAGAGTTGCACGGAATATCTGGACGAGTTTTTGGAAGAACGGCGGCGTGCGTACGAGGAGCTTCAGAATAAGGAATAAATAAGGTAAGGATTCGAATGAAAGAGAATAAAGTCGGGACTTACTCGTTTGTGGCCGAACCTTTTCACGTGGATTTCACGGGAAGGCTTTTCATGGGGGTGTTGGGCAACCATTTGCTCAACTGTGCCGGATTCCATGCCACGGAGCGCGGTTTCGGTATGGCGGAACTGAATGAGAGTAACTATACGTGGGTACTGTCACGCTTGGCCATCGAATTGGAAGATATGCCGGCTCAATATGAGGAATTCTCGGTAGATACGTGGGTGGAGAACGTGTACCGTTTGTTTACCGACCGTAACTTTGCCATTTACGGGAAGGACGGGAAGGTTTACGGTTATGCGCGTTCCGTGTGGGCCATGATCAATATGGATACCCGCAAACCGGCCGACTTGTTGTCGCTGCACGGCGGTGACATCGTGGACTATATAGAGACGGAAAAGGCTTGTCCGATAGAGAAGCCCGGTCGTATCAAAGTGAGCAGTTGTATGCCGGTACGTTCTATGGATGTGTATTATAGTGATATTGACATCAACGGGCATGTGAACAGTATTAAATATATTGAACACGTGTTGGACTTGTTTTCCAAAGATTGGTATGCCGGACATGTCATCCGCCGTTTTGAAATGGCGTACGTGGCCGAAAGCTATTCCGGCGACACGCTCAGTTTCTTCCGCGAGGAAAACGAAGACGGGACTTACGATGTCGAAGTGCGTAAAAACGTCGGCGGAGAGAATCCCGAAGGGGAAGTCGTGTGTCGAAGTAAACTTAAATTTGATAACAAATAGCAATTTATTGTAGGTGTATTAGAATAATTTTGTAACTTTGTTGTCGAGTTTCGTACAAAAAAGAATTTTAATAAAGAACGCGGCTATTTGTCGCACAAAACAGAAATAGAAAATGGCAGAATTGAATTTTGGCGGTGTTATCGAGACCGTGATGACCCGTGAGGAATTTCCATTGGAAAAGGCTCGTGAAATATTGAAGAACGAGACGATTGCAGTTTTAGGGTATGGTGTTCAAGGACCCGGTCAGGCTTGTAACCTGCGTGATAACGGTTTTAATGTAATTGTAGGCCAGCGTCAGGGCAAGACATACGACAAGGCTGTGGCTGACGGCTGGGTGCCGGGAGAGACTTTGTTTTCTCTTGAGGAAGCTGCCGAAAAGGGTACGATAGTTTGCATGTTGCTTTCCGATGCAGCTCAGATGCAGTTGTGGCCGACCATCAAGCCTTATCTGACTCCGGGCAAGACCTTGTATTTCTCTCATGGTTTCGCTATTAACTGGAGTGACCGTACGGGCGTGGTGCCTCCTAAAGATATTGACGTCATTATGGTGGCTCCCAAAGGTTCGGGCACTTCATTGCGCACGATGTTCCTCGAAGGCCGCGGCTTGAACTCTTCTTATGCTATTTATCAGGATGCCAGTGGTAAGGCATTGGATAAAGTATTGGCATTCGGTATCGGTATCGGTTCAGGTTATTTGTTCGAGACCACATTCAAGCGTGAGGCTACATCCGATTTGACCGGCGAGCGCGGTTCTTTGATGGGTGCTATCCAGGGCTTGTTGTTGGCACAATACGAAGTGTTGCGCGAGAACGGACATACTCCTTCCGAGGCTTTCAATGAAACGGTGGAAGAATTGACTCAATCCTTGATGCCGTTGTTTGCCAAGAACGGTATGGACTGGATGTATGCCAACTGTTCTACGACAGCGCAGCGTGGCGCATTGGATTGGATGGGACCGTTCCACGATGCCATCAAGCCGGTGGTGCAAAAGTTGTACCAGAGCGTAGTGACCGGTAATGAAGCGCAAATCTCGATTGATTCCAACTCGAAACCGGATTACCGTGTGAAGCTGGAAGCTGAATTGAAGGCTTTGCACGACAGCGAGATGTGGCGTACGGCAGAAACGGTGCGTAAATTGCGTCCGGAGAACAATTGATGAATTGAAAATTTAATAAAACCCAAAGGTGTCGGATAAACCGACACCTTTGGGTTTTATATTTAGTAGTACCATGAAGAAAAAGCTGATATTGTTTTGTACATGAGTCAACCTGAATGATATGCAGGGTACAGTGGGAATATACGCTCATTATGGTATCAAAGGTATTCCTCATTACGTGATTGTATCGCCTGAAGGGCGGATTATACATGTATGGAGTGGTTATGGGACGGGAGTGCTGAAAAAGAAATTGGAAAAATGGGTGAAATAAAGTGGGACGAAACCTGACGTTCCGTCCCATTGTGAGTCATCTCTTCTTCGGGCTTATTGCGTGGAGTATTCCCCGTAATAGAGTACCCGGCATTGAATAGCGGAAAGAATTGCCTTGGTCTGTCCGTTCGTCTACTTTTTCGATGAAGCGTTCTGCATCTTTTTCAGAAATCACGCCATCGTCTTGGAGTTTACGGATGGTGCGGCGCTCGTAAGTGAGCATCATACGGATAGACTTGACGGTGAGTGCATGGCGGTAAGCCTTCGGGTAATTTTGTTCCAGTTGCAAGGTGACATGATTCATGCGGTCTATGTTATGGTTGATTTCCGTACGAAGAATGTCCAATCGTTTTTTCTGATCGGGCGTGAGGAGTTCGGAAGCGTTGAGTTCGTTCAATAGGTTCAGGTCCTCGTTTTGTAAAATGATGAATCCTCTGGCTAGGTCATATACGTTTACGATGCGTTCACGGAAGTAGAAACTGATGCTGTCCCCCAAGTGAAGTTTCTTTTGGATACGAGGCAGGATGGAGGTGCGGTTGCAATAATTGAATATGGAGGGACGGAAGTCCAACGTATCCTGTCCGTCATGGTCGTACATCTCGTCAAGAGAGTTCATCAAATGAAGGAATGTGGTTTTCGAAACGACGCCTTCATCATAAAGTTGATGGCATACGGCCTTTTCGCGGTCCAATATACGGAGACGTATTTCGGAAAGGAATTCCATTGTGGGAAGAGGTCCGGACGGAGACAAAGACAGAGACGGTGGAAGGTATTTTTTCACTTTGTTCCAGTTTGCGTCGTGCAGTGCCGCCTTTGCAGACAGTTTTTCCATATACTTTTCTGCACTGTCGTGTAAGTACCCTTGGATTTTGGAGTCTATCAGTACTCTGGCACTGGAAACTTGTATCAGGCCCAATCGTCTCAGTAGCCAACGCATGGTGGTGGCATTGATGGAAAGAGTGAGCGTGACGATACCGGCTGTGAGAAACAAGACCTGTCGCCTAATGTCTTCCGGAATTCCCGGTGTGTAAGAAACCATCAGGGCCAGTGTCATACCTAATGCTCCGCGAAGACCGCCCCATGTCAGGATGACGGACTCGCGTTTGGAAAGTCCGTATCCCAATCTTTTCATAACGGGGTAGAAAAGCATGATCATGGCAAACCGGATGAGGTTTAGTCCTACGTAAACAAGCAGCAAAATGATGAGGTCGGACCAATTCAGGTCTACTTTCTCTGCGATGACCACACCGACCATGATAAAGACTAATGTATTGGCTATATGGGTAAGAAGTCCCCAGAACTTTTCCATGAATACGTTGACTTGCGGTTTCAGTCTGGGGCGGCCGGTATAAGAGATAGTCAGTCCGAAAGCCACTAAAGCGATGACACCGGATATGCCCATATAGTATTGGGACAGAATAAACGTGACGTAGGCAGAAAGGATGATGACGCTGTTTTGTATCATCTCTTCCGAGTTGATACGTGTAATGAACCAGATTGTCAGTCGGGCCAGGCAGAATCCTAAAAGTATTCCGCCAATAACGACTTCCAGAAATTGCACTACGGGAGAAGCTGTGCTTGCTCCACTAAGCGTATAGGCTCCGAAAAACAGCATGAAACATACGATGCCGGTTCCATCGTTGAGCAAAGACTCTCCGTCTACTAAAGTGGAGAAGCGTTTGCTGGTACCCAGTTCGTGCAATAAAGCTACGACGGCTACCGGGTCGGTTGCACTGATGAGGGCGCCGAACATGAGAGCCAACGGCCATGTCCACGAGGTGTACTCTGGAGCAAACAGGCTGATGCCAATCATGAGGGCGGCTGTAAGCAGCATGCAGACTACTAATCCGGGAACAGCCAACAGGGTGGAATTGGCCAATGTTTTCTTGAAGATGTGCATGTTCATCTCGTATGCCGCATCGAATATCAAAATGGGGAGGAAAACATATAGAATGAAATCCGGATTTGTATCGGCTACGGTTGCCACTGCATTTTCTACGCGTGGCATGAAGTCGAAATAATGAAAACGGTTGAGGAGGCCTATCAGTAAACCGAATACAAACAGTCCTACGGTATAGGGAAAACCGGTTCGTTTCAGTATGGACTTTAATATAGCGCCGGCTAACAAGCCGACAATGGCCAGCAGTAGAGGGGCCAGTAAGTTGAAATCTTCCATAATATTCTTTTTAATGGGTAGAAAGGTCTACTCTACAAATATAACGAAAAAAACCTACAAGACCATATCATCTTGTAGGTTTCTATTGTTTTTGTCGTAAAGTCTCTGCTTTTTCTTAGAAGAAGAGGTAACGATTGTCTTTTACTTCGGCCTTTTCATACAGTTCATTGGCAAAACGGCTGATGGCGCGCATGTTGAGAGACTCTTGTTGAGCTTCTTCTTTTTTAGCGTCGAACTTCTCGGCCGATTTGTTCTTATTGATAACCTGCAACGTGTAGACTCCGGCATTACCTTTGAACGGGCCTGCGAATTGATTGGCCGCTGTTTTGCTGGCTACGGCACTTAACATCGGTTCGCTGGAGCCGGTCTTCATTACGAAAGCGGAGGCACTGAACGTCACGTGTTTGATGGTGTCGCTTACGGCACCTTGTACTTTCATGGCATCTGCTATGCTCTTCGTCTGAGCCAGTTTCTCTTTCAGCATCTCGGCTTTTTTGTCCTTGATGACTTCTTGCGTGAGATATTCTTTCATATCCTCCATCGTGCGGTAACCTTCCTTGTGTATACCGGTAAGGATGGCCACAAGCATGTGGTCGTTCTCACCACATTCGTAAAGAGGAGATACATTGCCTATTTCGGTGTCTTCATTGAATATCCATCGCATGGCTTCACGCGTGTTGCTTACTCCTCCTACATAATGTTCATTGTTGAACAAGTCTTTGCGCTCTTGTAAGTTATAGCCGTTTTTCAGTGCTTTAGCTTCGATATCCTTTTGGGTAGGATTGGAAGCAATGAAGTGGCTGAAGTCGTTATAAGCCTTTGCATAAGTGTCTTTACTGAACTCAATCGGGCATTTGATTACGGCCACATCATATTTGTTGATCATGGCACGGCGGTCTGTCACTTGTGCGATGATACATCCCTGAGTAAAGTCAATCTTTTCGGTGGCATTTACCGGCATGTTGGTGATGGTTTTGATAAACTTCAAGTTGTCGCCGTCCAAAGGAGCACCTTCATAATTACGTGAAGTAATCCATGTCTTCTCGCCGGTCTGGTTGTATTTCTTGGCGATGGAATCAAAAGCCACACCGTTGTGCAATGCCGTCATGATGCTGTCGGCTGTCTTTTGGATGGCATTCATATCGGCACCTGCCACTTGTATTTGACGAAGTTGGATGGAATCCGGTGCGGAAATCTTGTTGATAACCTTGATGATGTTCATCGTGTTGTCTCCGGCATAATAATAAGGAGCTTTCATCTGTCCTACAGCCATGGAATCCAACTGTGAAGCTATGTCGTTGGGGAATATGTTCTTGCTGACCGGAAGCGGACTGTAATTAATCGTAGAGCCACTCTCACGGACAATTTTAGCAATGTCGCCTCCAGCAGCCAAAGCTGTGGCTGTTTCCGCCATATCTTTGTCTAAGGTTGCTTTGTCGGCTGCGCTGGCTTTGACCTGAACATCGATAAATTTAATGTCACGGCTTTCGGCTGTTTGCTTGAATCTTTCTTTCAACTCATTGTATTTGGCTTTTAAATCGCTTTCTTCCACTTTGATATCTTTGTCATTGATGGTAGAGTAGGGCACGGCAGCCATGATAATGTCGCTTTCATTGGTACGTGCCTCGAATGCGGCCTTGTCTATGATTTTGTTGCCTAACATCGCTTTGCTCAGCAGTACTTGATATTTTTGCGCAAGACTTTCCTGACGGAGTGTCTTTTCAATGAACATCCAGAATTTGTAGAGACTGTTATAGTAGTCCATGTATTCGGCCGGCATCTGTTCGCTTTTGGTTTTCATGCCTTCATAATCGGTCAGGAACTTCTTCAGTACATTGGCATCGAAACGGCCGGTTTGTTCGTTGCGGAAAGGTGTTTGCATCAGTATGGGACTGTTGCCTTCCGAAATAATGGATTGGATTTCTGCGTCAGTGACAGTAAGTCCCAATTCCTCAGCTTCGTGCTCGATGAGTTTGTTGTTGACGTATGTGTTCCAAACTTGGTCGCGTAATTGAGTGAGCTGTTGGTCGTTGAGTGCGCTGTTGCCACTGGTGAACTTCACAACTTCCGCATATTCGTCCACTAAGTTTTGGAATTCATGTACTGAAATCCGCTCTCCGTAAATTTCGCCGACTTGCTGCTTGCTTTCGTTAGAAGCAGACTGGATGGAGCGCATGGCTTCCTCGGCAATGAATGCAAAAAGAGCCAGACCGATCACGATGACCAGCAAAGGCCCCTTAGCTCTGATTTTCTGTAATGTTGCCATTGATTTAAATGATTATTATTTTTATTATTTTCTTTAAACGATTTAAGCGCACGAAGATACAAAAATCTTCGCACATATTCATGTCTGTCGGGCTAAAATTTAGTTATTCGACGATTTTCAGACGTACAAGTTCTATTTTTGTCGTTGTATTCTTGATGATTTTGAACTCGAAATGGCCGAATCTGATGATTTCGTTCAGTTTCGGAAAGCTTTGATACTGGTGTAGAATCAGTCCGCTGACCGTGACATATTCTTCGGATTCCGGCAAATCCAATCCCAACAATTCATTGGCTTTTTCTATTTCCAGTCGTCCGGACAGGACGTATTCATTCTCATCGACCTTTTGGGCAATGTAGTTTGTATTGTCGTGCTCGTCTTCAATATCGCCGAAGATTTCTTCTACTAAGTCTTCCATCGTTACGATTCCCGAAGTTCCGCCGAATTCGTCTACTACGATAGCCAGAGATTTTTTCTGCTGCATGAACTTCTTTAATAGCTTTTGGGCAGACATCGTTTCCGGGACCACGGGAGTTTCTTTAATTCGTAAAGTCCAGTCTGCCGGGTTCCGGAACATTTCGGATGAATGGATAAAGCCTACGATATGGTCTATGTCTTCTTTGTAAACGATGATTTTGGAATTTCCGCTTTCAATAAACCTGTTTTTAAGGTTTTCTATGGATGAACTGATTTCCACCGCTTCTATTTCTGTCCGTGGCACCATACAGTCCCGTACCTTGACTTCCGAGAAGTATAAGGCATTTTGGAATATCTTGATTTCATCCGTAATGTCGTTTTCATTTTGAGCCGATTCGATACTGGATTGTATCAGGTTGTCTAAGTCTATTTTGGTAAAAGCTTGTTCCGACGCTTTCTTGTTTACTTTAAGTCCCATCAGGCGCAATATGCCGCGAGATAGCGCACTGGTGAATTTGGATACGGGATAAAGAAGTATATAGATTATAAACGCCGGAACGGCGAATATCTTCAGCATGCGGTTCGGGTTTATCTTGAATAGCGTTTTCGGAAGGAACTCTCCGGTTACTAATACGATTAGGGTTGAAATGATGGTTTGCAAAGCCACGTTCAGTCCTTCGTGTTGGTTTAAATGGATCGGAGAAAGGACGAATTCGTTGATCACTCCTGCCATTAAAATACCATAGACGACCAACGCGATGTTGTTTCCGACCAAAAGGGTAGAGATGAAATCATTCGGACGTGTATAAAATATGGTCAGAATTTTGGAAGTCAGACTGGCATCGCTACGGTCTAACTCAACTCGAAGTTTGTTGGAAGAAACAAATGCGATTTCCATCCCCGAGAAGAAGGCGGAGAGCAACAGTATGATGATGATTTCTATAATGGTCAGTGTCATGGCTGATTGGGTTTGGTGGGAGCGGCACGCATGACCGATTCATTGGAGGATGAACTGCCACTGTCGCTGAAAGGCGTTTCGGCATTGGCGTTGCTGACAGAGTAGCGTGTCATTTGTTCGTTGGAACGGAAATTATAACCTTGGAGGAATTCATCCGGTTTCCGGATGGTCATGAACATGTTGGAATACATTTCATGACGGTCCATATCCCAAAAAAGTTCTTCGCTGGTAAAGACAGTACCCTCTTGGTTGCGTATGACCACACGTCCGCGCAACTCCCATAGTTGTTGATTGTGGCAATATGCCGTATCCGATTGCACGAACCAATCGATATGGAACGTGGAGTCGAACTTTTCCAAAAGTATGCCTTTTACGAAAGTCCATCGCGGCGGATTGGTCGTATTGTAGATATTCCATTCTTCTGCCGTGATTTTATAGCGGATGACTCCGGAGTCTGAAATGAGAGTCGAGATGCCCCACGATTGCATGAAAGGCAAGGAGTCGTTTTCGTTTACGGCCGGAGCGTGGTTTGATTTTTCCGTAGAGCACGAGAGTATTAAAATAAGCATAACAGTCGCCCAAACGGAGACTGTTATGTGGGTCAAACGGGACAATCCCGTTGTAGACTTAACCTTACTTTTTCTCATTACTGAATCTTCCATTTCATGAACCATCTTTCGTTGAACGTAATACCGACGTTGAGACGCAAGTAGTTTTCAGTAATTAAAGATGATACGCTAGGAACGGACCTGCCCCACTGAAATGCGATATTGACCACGGAACGGTTATTGATATTGTTGGATACGGGAAGAGCGAATCCCGCCGTTACACCGAATTCCCGTGGGCCGTTATGTCCGTTTACCTTATAATAAGGTGTGGAAAAAGACGCCCCCATACGATATTGTACCCGTCTTAAGTATTTGCTGCTGTAACGGTCCGGTTGGAACTCCCCTCCGATCACAATTTTGGTGCGGTTCATATAGTTTTCCGTAGTGCTGACAAACTTGTCGTTTATAATTTGAGGCACACGGCATTCTCCCCATCTTTGATGAGTTACGTCCAAACCAACTTTCCATTGCTCTTTGTGTGCCCATGCCAATCCGGCTCCGAAAGATGTGGGTAATTCAAAAGCCTTTTCTATGACGGATTTCGTGGTATCTCCGTTGGCCACATAACTGTAATAATGGGCAGGAGAGTTGATTGCATGTCCGATACCGTATGTAATACCGGGAGTCAAAACGTCGTTTTTGCCGATTTTAATGGGATATTGTACTCCGATATCTATTTTATAGGAAGAAAGGTCTGCTTCTATTTGTCGGCGTAGCCCGTTGCTTGCGCTGGTGGCTGTTCCGTCTTCATAAAAAGTCTGCGTGATATTTTGGGCATAGTTTCCCCATACATATCCGAAATTGGCTCCGACAGAAAAGTCTGCGAACGGATTCCATCCCAAACCCACATACACCTCATGCAGTCCTCCGTCGCCGGTATAGCTGTTGGTATAAGTCATGGTCGAACCGCTGTTGAAATGATCGCCCAGATATTTGCTTTCCGAGAAGTCATATCCTATACTGGAAAACGGGATAAAACCGAATGAAAATCCCAATCCCGGGCACAAACGGAAGCCCGCGTTGATATAGTCCAACGTGGTGTTGTGCGCATTGATACTGTTGCCTCCGCTTTTGAAATTTACGTTTTGCAACGTGAGACCTACGTCGAAGATGAATGATAAGGAATCTATGGCGGAATAGGAAGCCGGATTTTGCATATTGATGCGGTTTCCGTCGCGGAATCCCAATGCCACTCCGCTCATAGCCTTGTTGAAACCTTGCGACTGGTCTTTCAAGCTGCCGAGTCCGAAACGGGAATACGGGGAGTTTGAACCATTGGTCTGTGCGGGAGCATATAGTGTTGCCATGGCCAGCAACACGCAGAGTATAAGTTTATGACTGCTCATTATTAAATGCTAATATTCGGTTTAGCCCTCTGGGCACTATATATTTATCTGCAAAGATGAGATTTTTTATTTTGCTATCAAAGTTAAAAATATCGCCACCAGTTAAAAAAACCAAAAGGGACGGGTATTTTTCTTGGAAATATTTGATGCGTCCTTCTATTTCAAACTTCATGCCCTGAATGACTCCGGAGCGGATAGACGTTTCCGTATCATATCCGATGTCTAAGAGCGGCCCCTCGCTGTCTATCAACGGAAGTTTGGCTGTGAAAGCACGGAGGCTTTTTAGGCGCATTTGAAGTCCCGGAGAAATGCACCCTCCTTTGTAATGTCCGTTTTTGTCGATGAATTCGTAAGTCAGGCATGTTCCGGCATCGACTATAAGGATGTCATGCCCGGGGTATTGCATGTAGGCACCTACAGCCGCAGCCAACCGGTCCGCTCCCAACGTGTCCGGAGTCCGGTAATCGTTTGTGATCGGGACGGGAGTCTGTGCATTTAAATACAGCAAAGGGAAGTCGAGCCTTTTCAGTTGTCGTTCGGCTTCTGCGGTGATGCCGAATACACTTCCGACGATACCTTGTTTAAACGCATATTTATTCACGAATTCCGGCAGGCGTTCCAGTGTTTCATTTGAGGTTTTGATTTCTTCCACCGGAGTATCACCGTCAAAGGCTACCAGTTTGGCCAGCGTATTTCCTATGTCTATGATTAAATTCACGTGTTCATGCTTTGCGGTTGCAAAGTTAATCAAAAAATAACATGGCAGATGATTTCTTTGTCAAAAAGATGCTCGTCTCGCTTTTTTCCGTGAATGGCATGGGGCAAAAGGGAAAATGCACTAACTTTGCAAAGCTAAATATGGCATGGAATGAGATATTTGAGATTTGTGTTTTTATACACCTTATTACATATAGGAGGGATGGCTCATGCCTTTCCGGCCGACTCTGTCGAGGTTAGTCTTTTGACTTGTTCTCCCGGAACCGAAGTGTATTCTTTGTATGGTCATACGGCCATTCGTGTGAAATCATATACCACGGGGGAGGACTGGGTTTTTAATTACGGTGTGTTCAGCTTCAACCGTCCGAATTTTATATGGCGCTTTACGCGCGGCGAGTGCGATTATCAGATTGGAGCCTTGCCTTTTGCTTACTTTGCCGAAGAATATGAAGAGCGTGGGTCGGCCGTCTATCAGCAAGTGCTGAACCTGAGGGCATCGGAGAAGGAACGGCTTTGGACGCTGTTGGTAGAGAATATGCGTCCGGAAAACCGGGAATACCGTTATAACTTTCTTTATGATAATTGTACGACTCGTGCACGCGACCGTATAGAGGAAGCTGTGGAGGGAAAGATCATTTATCCGGAGCAAGACACTGTCCATACCTATCGTGAGATTATTCATCAGTATACGGCTCAGCATCCCTGGGCGGAATTGGGTAATGACATTTGTTTGGGGGCGGAGGCTGACCGTCCTATTTCTGTACGTGACGAGATGTTCGCTCCTTTTTATTTGTTGCGTTACGCCAATGGCGCGGTGATTCAGGGCTCCGACGGCAGTACGCGGCCGTTGGTGCTGTCTCAATCGAAAGTGGTTGAAGGGCGTGATGTGGAAATACAGAAAGAATTCCCTTGGTCTCTGGCACTGTCCGTATGGATACTTTTCTTTTGTGTGGCGGGGTTGACCGTGGTGGAACGGTGGCGCCATACATGTTTTTGGGGGATAGACATTTTTTTGATGTCATTGGTCGGAGGAATCGGATTGGTGGTCACGTTTCTTTTTTTCTTCTCCGTTCATCCCACAGTAGGCTCGAATTGGCAGATTTGGGTCTTCAATCCCATTCCGTTGGTGGCTATGCCGTGGGTGGTTTGGTGTGCTGTTAAAAGGAGAAAAACTTACTATCATCCGTTAAATGCGTCGGTTTTAATATTATTTATGTTTTTTTCTGCCCTGATACCACAAGATTTTTGTGTGGTAGTTGTACCTTTGGCCTTAGCTTTGTTGCTACGTTCGTGTAGCTATTGGATAAGCTATCGAAAAAAAGAAAAATAAGCAAGCCATGCATTCTAAAAGCTATCGTTTTCTGACTCCGTTGATAATGGTGCTGACCTGGGCCAATATGGAAGCCCAGACGTCGCATCCTGTCCCTCGGTTGGTGGTCAACGTGACGATAGACCAGTTGCGTACGGACTATATGGAAGCCTTTTCTTCGCTTTTCGGAGCCGGAGGTTTCAATAAGGTGATGCGCGACGGGCGTAGCTATATGGATGCCGCCTATCCTTTTTCCCACATAGACCGTGCTTCGGCAGTGGCGTGTATCATGACGGGCACCGTGCCTTACGATAATGGAATCGTGGGCGAGCATTGGATGGACCGTAAGACCTTGCGTCCGATGTATTGCGTAGATGATGCGACGTGCGAGGGATGGCTGACTTCCGAGAAGTACTCTCCGGTGGCGTTGAATGTTTCGACCGTCACCGATGAACTGAAGATGGCTACCGGAGGACGGGCTTTGGTGTACAGCATTGCCCCGGATGCCGACGCTGCAATTCTGGCAGCCGGGCATGCCGCCGACGGTGCTTTTTGGATAGACAATGCTTCCGGGCAGTGGAGCAGCACGTCTTATTACGGCCAGTATCCGGATTGGGCCTTGCGTTATGACGTTTCCGACCGTTTGTCCGGTCGTATTTCCGATTTGTCCTGGACTCCAATCAGTCCGATTGTAGAGAATTTCAATTTCTTTATTTCGCCTCAAGAGAGCAAAGGGTTTACACATAAGTTTACGGGAGACCGTAAGATTTATGAGTTCAAGACCAGTGCGTATGTCAATGACGAGGTCAACCGTTTCGCCAAACATTGTCTGGATCATACCGAGTTGGGCGAAGACCTTGTGACGGATTTCCTGTCCCTGACGTATTATGCAGGGACGTTCGATCACAAACCGGTAGCCGAAGTTCCGGTAGAGTTGCAGGACACGTACGTGCGTCTTGATCTTGAATTGGCAGAGTTGATTACGATGTTGGAAAAGAAAGTAGGGGCCGGACGTTTTTTGTTGGTCGTTACTTCTACGGGATATACCGATGACGAAATCACCGATTTCTCGAAATACCGTATTCCTACTGGTACGTTCAGTGTGACGCGTGCTTCTGCGTTGTTGAACATGTACCTGATGGCTGTATATGGCCAGGGGCAGTATGTGGAGACGGAGTTTGGCTCGCAACTGTTCTTAAACCAGAAACTTATAGAAGACAAGCAACTGAATTTAAGTGACGTGCTGACACGTGCGCAGGCTTTCCTGATTCAGATGGCCGGCGTAAAAGACGTGTACACTTCCCAGCGGTTGGCTTTGTCTGCGGGAGAAACCGAAATACGCCGTTTGCGGAACAGTTTCAACCAGATGCGTTCGGGAGATATCTTCATTGAAGTGTCTCCGGGTTGGAAGGTCGTCAACGAGGAGACGCATGAACAAACCTTGGAAAGGGCTTCATACGTAGGTTTTCCCATTTTCTTTTTCGGCTGTAACGTACGGCCGGAAACGATAAAGACGCCGGTAACGGTGGATTGTATCGCTCCCACCGTAGCCCGCTTCATGCGTATCCGTGCTCCAAACGCATGTTCCGCAGCCCCTTTATCGGCCGTCCGCTGATGAAGATATTTAAATAATTTTCTATTCTTTTACTTTTTTTGATTAACTTTGCGCAAAGAAGCGCAAAGCGCATCGCGTGAATAAAAAACAAAACAAAATATATGGATATAAACAAGTTTTTGAGCAAGCTTTTCGGGAATAAGTCTACCCGGGACATGAAGTTGATTCAGCCGTTGGTAGAGACCGTGAAAAAAGCTTACCCTGAAATTCAGGCGCTCAGTAATGATGCCCTGCGCGCCAAGACGCAGGAAGTGAAAAAGTACGTGCAGTCTTCGGCCGACGACCTCAAGGCTAAAATTGCAGAGTTGAAGGCAAAGGTGGAAGAAATGCCGATTGAAGACCGTTCTTCTCTTTTTTCGCAGATCGACAAGTTGGAGAAAGACGTGTTGGAACGTTATGAACAGGCTTTGAACGAAGTCATGCCGGTGGTGTTCTCCATCGTGAAGTCCACGGCCGAACGTTTTGCCACTCAGGAAATCGTGGACGTGACGGCCAACGATTTCGACCGCGAGTTGGCGGCAAAGTTCGATTTCGTGGACATTGAGGGCGACACGGCGCATTACCACAACCATTGGACGGCCGGAGGAAACGATACGGTGTGGAATATGATACACTACGACGTACAGCTTTTCGGTGGTGTCGTACTGCACCAAGGCAAGATTGCCGAGATGGCGACTGGTGAAGGAAAGACGTTGGTGGCTACCCTGCCTGTGTTCCTGAATGCCCTGACCGGAAACGGCGTGCACGTGGTGACGGTCAATGACTATTTGGCCAAGCGTGACTCCGAGTGGATGGGGCCGCTCTACATGTTCCACGGTTTGAGTGTGGACTGTATCGACAAGCATCAGCCCAACAGCGACGCCCGCCGTCGTGCCTATCTGGCCGACATCACGTTCGGAACGAACAATGAGTTCGGTTTCGACTACTTGCGCGACAATATGGCAACGAATCCCAAGGATTTGGTGCAACGTGCACACAATTACGCCATCGTGGACGAGGTCGACTCCGTATTGATTGACGATGCCCGTACTCCGTTGATTATATCCGGCCCCGTGCCTAAGGGCGACGACCAGTTGTTCGAACAATACCAGCCTCTGGTAGAGAAGTTGGTCGGCGTACAGCGTCAGTTGGCCACTCAATACTTGGCCGAGGCCAAGCAGATGATAGCTTCGGGCGACAAGGAAAAGGTGGAGCAAGGATTCCTGCAACTGTACCGCAGTCATAAGGCGTTGCCCAAGAATAAGCCCTTGATCAAGTATTTGTCCGAGCAGGGTATCAAGTCCGGTATGCTGAAGACCGAGGAAATCTATATGGAAAACAACAACAAGCGCATGCCCGAGGCTGTGGAACCGTTGTATTTCGTTGTAGATGAGAAGTTGAACAGCGTGGACCTGACGGACAAAGGTTTTGCCTGGCTGTCCAAAGCTACCTCAGACCCGGAATTGTTTGTTATGCCGGATATTACGTCGGCCATGTCTGCGTTGGAGACAGATAGTTCTTTGACCGACGAGGAACGCGTCATGAAAAAAGACCAGCTCTATTCCGACTATGCCGTGAAGAGCGAACGTATGCACACCTTGCAGCAGTTGCTGAAAGCTTATACCATGTTCAACCGCGACGATGAATATGTCATCATCGACGGCGAAGTGAAGATTGTGGACGAGCAGACGGGACGTATCATGGACGGGCGTCGTTGGAGCGACGGCTTGCATCAGGCTGTGGAAGCCAAGGAGCACGTTAAAGTGCAGGCTGCAACCCAGACTTTTGCCACGATTACCTTGCAGAACTATTTCCGCATGTATCATAAGTTGGCGGGTATGACCGGTACGGCCGTAACCGAGGCCGGCGAGTTTTGGGACATCTATAAACTCGACGTGGTGGAGATTCCGACCAACCGTCCGATTGCACGCAAGGACATGAACGACCGCGTGTATAAGACACAGCGTGAGAAATATAAAGCCGTCATCGAGGAAATCGAGATGCTCATCAAGGCCGGACGTCCCGTGTTGGTCGGTACGACTTCGGTGGAAATCTCGGAGATGTTGAGCAAGATGTTGCAGATGCGTAAGATTCCGCACAACGTGCTGAACGCCAAATTGCACCAGCAAGAGGCCGATATCGTGGCGCAGGCGGGACAGAGCAGCACGGTGACCATTGCCACCAACATGGCCGGTCGTGGTACCGACATCAAGCTGAGCGACGAGGTGAAGAAAGCCGGCGGTTTGGCCATTATCGGTACGGAACGTCATGAGAGCCGCCGTGTAGACCGTCAGTTGCGCGGTCGTGCCGGACGTCAGGGCGACCCGGGCTCATCCGTTTTCTTCGTGTCCTTGGAGGACAAGTTGATGCGTCTGTTTGCCAGCGAACGGATTTCCAGGGTTATGGACAAGCTGGGCTTTGAAGATGGCGAGATGATTGAACACAAGATGATCAGCAATGCCATCGAGCGCGCCCAGAAGAAGGTGGAAGAGAACCACTTCGGTGTGCGTAAGCGTTTGTTGGAATACGACGACGTGATGAACAAACAGCGTACGGTGGTCTATGAGAAGCGTCGCCACGCCCTGATGGGTGAGCGTATCGGGATGGACATCTCCAATATGATTTGGGACCGTTGCGTGAACATCATCGAGAATAACGACTATCAGGGTTGCAAGGAAGGCTTTATCGAGGTCATGGCCATGGAAGTGCCGTTTACGGAGGACGAGATGAACAGCATGAAGCGTGAAGATTTGTGCGAAAAGGCCTTCCAAGCTGCCATGGAACGTTTCAAGCAAAAGACGGATATGTTGGCTGCTGTGGCCCAGCCTGTCATCAAACAGGTGTATGAGGCACAAGGGCACATGTATGAGAACATCATGGTGCCCGTGACGGACGGACGTCGTATTTATCAGATTTCCACTCCGCTCAAAGAGGCTTACGAAACGGAAAGCCGTTCCATCGTGAAGGCTTTCGAGAAGGCCATCATGCTGCATACCATCGACGAGGCGTGGAAAGAGAACTTGCGCGAACTGGACGAGCTGAAACATTCCGTACAGAACGCCAGCTACGAACAGAAAGACCCCTTGTTGATTTTCAAACTCGAAAGCGTGAAGCTCTTCGATGCCATGGTGGACAAGATTAACAACCAGACCGTCAGCGTACTGATGCGCGGGCAGATTCCGGTGCAGCAGCCCGAACAGGTGCGTGAGGCCGAACCGGAACTGGCTCCCCGTCAGGAGAGATACGTGGAATCCCGCGAGGACTTGACCGACCCCAACCAGGAGGCCGCTGCCCGTCAGGATACGCGTGAACCGCAGAAGCAGCAACCTGTAGTGGCTGAGAAGCTTCCGGGACGTAACGACCCTTGTCCTTGCGGTAGCGGAAAGAAATTTAAGAACTGCCACGGACGCGGGTTGTAATCCGTAGGTCGTGCTGCCATAGTATACAAGGCATCTCCCGGAATGGAGAGGAGGCAATCCTCTCCATTCCGGGAGATGCCTTATTTCCACCCCTGCAGGTTGAAAAGGATATGGGTGAGTTTTTCTAAGGATGTCTCTATGCGTTTGAATCCTTCTTCTGTGTTTATGTCGATGCCGCAAAATGGTGCGCATGGGCTGTGCAAGGTGAGGTAGTAAATGCCGGCCGTGAGTAGGGCAGATACGGCATTGATGTCTATGCTTGTGTTTTTAAAAGTTTCTTCATATCCCCCTACGAGTGGCAAGGTGTGAAGTTCGCGGTTTTGTGCCGTATGTTTGGTTATGTCGTTTGCGTCAGATACTTCCCACCTGAGCAGTTCCTGCATCAGGGGACTTTCGCCCAATCCTCTGAGTAGTCCTTTTAATATGTTGGAGTAACGTTCTTCCGAGCACGCTCCGGACGTGGAGTGTTTGACAGTGTCGCTAAACCAGTAATCAAATTGATGTGTGAAGTTGTTGTAAAAATCTTCCAGGTTCTTATAGCGTTTGTAAAAAGTGGCAGGTTCTATTTTTGCCTTTTTGATAATGTCTAAAATGGTCGTTTGCGCGAACCCCTTTTCCATGATGGTGCTTCGGGCAGCTTCGTTTATGGCTTTTTCTATGTCTGCCTTTGTGCGTCTGGCCTTTCTTGTCTTCTTCTTTTCGTTCATCATTTTGTGCTTGCATGTTTTTTCTATTACAAAAGTAACTAAAAAACAACAAGTTTCTTGATGATACATTTGTTATAAGAAGATTTAGTTTCCGTTTTTTTTGTGTGTTAATGAGGGTTAAACTTGTGGTTTTTATATGGTATATACATATCGATATGTATATTTGCAGTGTGCTTCGTAATGATGACAGTGAATAAACTTAAAATAATACGGTTTATGAAAGAATTGGTTAAAAGGCTATCCGTTCCTATTGCAGAGATGGGGGCATGTATGGTGATGGTCTGTCTGTTGCCTTCGTGTAGCGTAGCTTCTTTGTTCCATGAAGAAATAGGAAAGGAAGAGGCCATGGTCTTGATGGCGGACAGTACAAGATATGTGGGAAAGACGTTTTTACCTGATTTCCAAGGCAAGTCGTTTCGTTTGGTGACGGATGAAGGCAAGCGGGTTAAAATCAAGTCGGGCGAAGTGGAACAGTTGCGTTTCAGGCGTGACGGAAAGCAGTCCGGGGTGTTTGTTTATGTGCCTTACGTGGCGCGTGGCGGAAAGGAAAGCAAACCGGGTTGGGTTAATTGCCAAGGTGTGGGCAGGCATCTGAAGATAGGTTTGTTGGCCTTTGATTGGCGATTCAACCGCAAGGGTGAGTTGGCTCCTATGAGTTTTGCTGATGGGGATGTGTATATAATAGGCATTAAGGAAGATGGAAAGGGGCAATTCCTTTCCACGTTGGGACGGACAAAGGCTGTGGTAAGAAAAGCTTTGTGCAAGTTTTTGGCCGACGATCCCGTATTGTGTGGGCAGATTGAAGATAAAGAGGTGGATGCTTTTGATTTTCAAGAAATCTGCAACCGGTATACTCCCGGAAGGGAACAAGGGCATGGAAGCTATGAAGTGATGGCCGTTCCATTGCAGGACGGAATGGACGAAACAGAAAAAGGAGGTAATGTATGAAACGGATGAGGTTTTACATGATGTTGGCTATGGTGTGCTGCGCTGTAGTTTCGGTAAGGGCGCAAGGGCATGGGTGGGTTCAATATTCTTTTTCCGGTGCCTATGAGAACTTTGCCCACACGTTTGAAAACTCCGGTTATACCTTGACGGTCGAGGCCGAAGGGCATTCCAAGCGGCGTGTGTACGGTGCGTTTCTGGTCGGCTTGTCAACTTACGAAGGTTCCAAGCCGATTACGTTGGAGTCGGATCTCGGCCCCGTCAGCGATAATTTGGCCGACAAGAAGACGCAGATGTTGTTTGCCTTAGGGCCGGGTTTCGATTTGTTGAGCAACCAAATCGACCGTTTTTACTTGAACCTTTACGGTGGCTATGCAGTGGTGGATTATGAATACGACGTGTGCGATGATGTTTTGAGGGATAGCCGGGACGAGAACCTGAATGGCTTTTGGGGGATGGCCCGTTTGGGCTACGAGCACCAATTCGGACGTTCGTTTTCCCTTGGTGGTTTTTTGCAAGGAGCCTATGTGGGTGAGGAATTCAATTGGGGGATAGGCCTGCGCATAGGTTTCCGTACGAGTGACTTTCGTTGGAAGAAGCCTTCGGCAAGTTATTGATGCCGGATGCGGGAAATAAATAAAAGTTTAAAACAAGAAGCGTATGAAAAAGAATGTAGGTTGGTCTTTGGTCTTGGGTTTGATGGCCTTGGCCGGTTTGCAGTCGTGCCAATTGGTGGCGGGTGCCATAGAAGTGGCACGTGAAGTGAAGGATTTCCCTATGGAAATCAAGTTGCATGACGGTACGGTGTTGGCAGGGGAGGCCCGGATGCCCAATGGAGGTACCCGGGATGTGAACCTGAAGTTGGCGGATGGTACCAAAAAAGAAGTGGAGTCCGAGGATATCGCGTATCTGACGGCCTGGAACCCGAAGATGCCCGATTCCAAGTTTGCCATGGTGTATAAGGACAAGAAATGGATGACACCGAAGGCTGTTGGAGAACATGTGGCCATATTTGCTTATGCCGCAGACTTCTTTGTGGGTAAGGACGGTACGATGACAGTGTCCGGCACGTCCATCAGCTACATTGCTTTCCGTCCGGGTGAAGAGGAAGGTACGGTGGTGTGTTCTTCCGATTCCAGTAAAAAGCGGGCACGTAAGAGTTTGATGGAATACTTTGCCGACGATCCGGATTTGTGTACCGCATTGGATGATGGGGAAATCGGCCCGTTTGATTTTGAAAGGATTTGCGAAGCCTACGACCCGGCAAAATAAGAGACGAAGCATTGTTTCATTATGTTCCAGTGGTAGAAAAGTAGGAAAAATTAAAATTTCGCGTTTCGTGGCCGGATTGTAGGAGATGCCTCCCTGTACAATCCGGCTATGTTTGGGTGAACTGATGTCTTTTTGGGGGCAAGGATTTTTATTTTCCATGGATTTGCTTTTGGGATTTGTTTTTTTTGTACCTTTGATACGAGTATAAGTAAAACGACAGATTATGAAAGCTACTTCACAGACCATCCAACAGATTGAACGCGCCCTCAGGAAAATTGCAGCCAAATACCCGCTAGGTCGGGAGGATTTGGTCTTGACGGATATCCATCTTCAGGTAAAAGCCGATTCCGGCGAGTTGTTGGCGTTCAACGATGACGATGAAGAGCTGACGCGTTGCGTGGTAGAGCAGTGGATGGATAACGGAGATGAGGATTTCTATGAAGAGATTACGCCCGTGTTGCGCCAGTGTATCCAAAATATGAAAGATACGTTGGAGAACCTGTCCTTATTGAAGCCTTATTCTTTCGTCCTGGTGGATGAGGACAAGGAAACGCTTTGCGACTTGTACCTTGTGGACGATGAGACGGTGATAGTGGACGGTGAATTGCTGAAGGGGTTGGACGAAGATTTGGATGATTTCCTGAAAAAGCTTTTGGAGGAATAAAGTGCCCGTGGGTTGGCAAAATCGCGATTGGGCGGAGGTAAGGTCAAGTCCGTTTGGGTTTTGCCGGGTGCGAGGATTTATCAAAATGTCAGAATGTCAAATCCATGGGACGAGAATCGCGTATTTTCGGGCAGAAGGCGTTTTGTTCTGCGCGAGGACATTCTCGCGTGTCGGGGAAAAGGCAGAGTGTAAGCCGTCGGGTGTTTTTCCCGTTTTTTGTTTCGCCTTTATGTCGAATCATATGGACAGATGCGGATAGGGTGTAAGCGAAATGTCGCAATCGCTATTCGTTTGTTTTTTTGTTTTTGGAAACAAAATGAGTTCAAATAGTGTTTTTCGTATGCTTGAAATCTTGTTTGGGGAGCGTTTGGGGCTTGGTTTTAAGTCGTGTAGTATATGTTTTCCGTTCGTTCTGCGCACATCGGAAAATCGCTTTCAGCCAAACGATTTTTCAATCTCTTGAGATTGATTTGCATATATGCAGGATTTATGCGGAAATACACAGTTTCTTTGTATGATTATTCTCTTTTGGGGCTTTATCTGATGCTGTTTTCTCAATTTAAAACAAGCGTAAAGGATTAAAACAATGTCTTTTTGTCGGGATATAGAGGAGAATGGGATTAATTTGTAAATTGAGGGCGTGACACTTTTAGTATAGTGAAAAATACAGGGAAATATCCGATTGGGTGAATTAGATTCAAGAATATTTGTTTTTATGTGTTTATTGTGCAGAAATCCCCTCCGTTTATCGTGAAGATAAGACGGAGGGGATGGTTTTATATAGTATAAAGTTAAGGTCAGAACAGGCTCCACGAGACGGTGAGTCCGGCCATGACGATGGCCACCATCGACATGAGCTTGATGAGGATGTTCAGGCTTGGGCCGGAAGTGTCCTTGAACGGGTCGCCCACGGTGTCGCCCACCACGGTGGCACGGTGTACCTCGCCGCCCTTCCCGCCGAAATTACCTTCTTCGATATATTTCTTGGCATTGTCCCAGGCACCACCGGAGTTGGCCATGAAGATAGCCAACACGAAACCGGCCGACAAGCCGCCGACCAAAAGGCCGATGACGCCCGGCACGCCGAATACCAGTCCGGTAACGATGGGAGCCACGATGGCCAGCAGCGAAGGGAAGACCATTTCTCGTTGTGCGCCTTTGGTGGAAATCTGCACGCAGCGGGCATAATCCGGTTCGGCTTCTCCGCTCAGGATGCCCTTGATTTCACGGAACTGCCGCCGCACTTCCTCTACCATGTGGGCTGCTGCACGCCCTACGGCGTTCATGGTCAACCCGCAGAAAAGGAAAGCCATCATGCTGCCGATGAACATGCCCGAGAGGACTTTCGGGTTCATCAGCGTCACGTCATAGTAGGTCATGAAGTCGGTGAACGAAGCATCATGTATGGCCAACGTGTCGCCGTTCGGCATGGTCAGTACAGTTTCGCCCAAGCGTGTCAGCCCGATGCGGATTTCTTCGATGTAAGAAGCTAAAAGTGCCAGACCGGTCAGGGCTGCCGAGCCGATGGCAAAGCCTTTGCCGGTAGCTGCCGTGGTGTTACCCAACGAATCCAAGGCATCCGTGCGTTTGCGCACAGCCTCGCCCAGTCCGCTCATTTCAGCGTTTCCGCCTGCGTTGTCGGCTATGGGGCCGTAGGCGTCCGTGGCCAAGGTAATGCCCAAGGTGGAGAGCATGCCCACGGCGGCGATACCGATGCCGTAAAGTCCCATGCTCACGTTGGCAAAGTCGAATCCTGAGGCCAGCCAATAGGAAAGGATGATACCGATGACGACGGCTATCACTGGGATGGTGGTGGACACCATACCCAGTCCGATACCGGAGATGATGACCGTGGCCGGGCCCGTTTTTCCGCTCTCAGCCAATAGTTGGGTGGGGCGGTAGGATTGTGACGTGTAATATTCCGTGGAGCGTCCGATGACGATACCTACCAGAAGCCCGATGACCACGGCGAACGAAATGTTCAGCCAGTTGTCTATCTGCAACGCCCAAAGGATAAGGAAAGTCGCCACGACAATCAGTGCGGAACTCAGGTTCGTGCCTACGGACAGGGAGTTGAGCAGGTCTTTCATACTGGCATCTTCCTTGGTGCGTACGGAGAAGATACCCAAAATGGAGAGCAGGATGCCCACTGCGGCTATCAGCATCGGGGCGATGACGGCTTTGAACTGCATGTCCACATCGCCTCCGGCCATGAATGCCGCGGCACCCAATGCAGAGGTGGCCAGGATGGAACCGCAATAAGACTCGTACAGGTCGGCTCCCATACCGGCTACGTCGCCTACGTTGTCGCCCACGTTGTCGGCTATCGTAGCCGGATTACGCGGGTCGTCCTCTGGGATGCCGGCTTCCACTTTGCCTACCAAGTCCGCGCCCACGTCGGCCGCTTTCGTATAGATGCCGCCTCCCACGCGGGCAAACAGGGCCTGCGTGCTGGCACCCATACCGAAGGTCAGCATGGTGGTGGTAATCATGCAGAGTTTGGCTGTCGGGGCGTAGATGTCGGCCGGGATAAAGGCATCCAGAAGGAGATACCAGAAAGAGATGTCGAACAGGCCGAGGCCGACAACGACCAGTCCCATGACCGCACCGCTGCGGAAAGCCACGCGCAGTCCTTTGTTCAGGGAGTTACGGGCAGCGTTGGCAGTACGTGCCGATGCGTAGGTCGCCGTTTTCATACCCAAAAAGCCGGAAAGTCCGGAGAAGAATCCTCCGGTGAGGAATGCTATCGGTACCCACGAGTTTTGCAGGTTGAAGCCGTAGGCCATGACCGAAAACAGCACGACGAGTGCCAGAAAAACCAGTCCCACGATTTTGTACTGCTGTTTCAGGTACGACATGGCACCTTGGCGCACATGCGAGGCGATTTTCTGCATGACCGGTGTGCCTTCACTTTCTTTCATCATCTGGCGGTAGAAGTACCAAGCCAGCAGCAATGCCAATAAGGACGATACGGGAATCATCCAAAATAGAAGATGCTCCATAGTAAAATGTGTTTTTGAGTTAACGATATGTTATTATCGGGTACTAAGGTAATGAAAAAAAGGATAATGCGCGAAGAAATCCGAATGAAAAATATCGGTATTGTTATTTCGTTATGGTATATTTGTACTTTGGTTAATAAATAGGGTTGAATAGGTTTAAGAAAAAGATAAGTTTATAAAAAGAAAGGACATGAATGATTTCTTATTAATGAAAGACTCTTCAGAGGGAGATAAAGGAAAGGAAGCCATGTTGGACTTCGTGTTGTCGTGGACCTTGCGCGTAGCGTCTGATGCTTATCCAGATAAAGAAGTAAAACAAACATTGCATAAGGCTTGCCGAAGAATCCTTTTTAAGTTGATATTCGGTTTAAAGAGATATGAGGAAATAGAAAGGAAGCAATGTCAAGTTTGTTCTGTGCAAGTGTGGAAACAATGGAATAATATCGACTTGCACGCCAATGTGACATTGAGAATTGACGGAGGTGAGCCGGAATATCATGTCATTGTGGTTGAAAACAAAGTTTATACTCCATTGAGTGATAACCAACTCGGACCGTATAAAGAGATAATCCTCAATACCTACAAAGGAGGTGCCTACGAAAAGCATATCCATTTCTGGGTAATTACGGGCTTTAATGAAGAGTGTCGGAAAGACAAATTTGATAAGATAAAGAAAGAATGTGAGGCCAACGGGTGGGGTTGTATTCCTATTCTTGATCTTCAACCCAATAATATTCCGGAAAAGGAGAAGCCTGACAGTGATATATTTGATGAGTTTTGGTTAAAGGAGTGGTGATACATGTAGATAGGTGATTGTAGAAATGTAATAGTAAAAACGGAAACAGAATATGTCTCAATTAAGATGTAACGGTAAGGTTCCCACCATTGTTTTTGGAGAGGTGGCTCGTGATATTGTTGCGTGTAAAGAGGTCGTGGATTGGCTTCAATATCCGGTTCCCGGATTTGAGGATTTCATAGTGATTATTACGGACAGTGCTGTCGAATACGAAGAACGTATAGATGCCTTTTTGCAAAGTGTGGTTAACGGCAGGCTTTATTACATGGTATTGGATATGAATGACTCGCTCGACCGTCAACGTTTCCGTAACAAATGGATGTCTTATAATATAATAGGAGGAAACAAAGTTGAGACTGTAATCCAGATTCTTCATAATATTTATGCCCATATTCTCAAAACAGGCATGATAAGTTATGATTTCACAGATCTACAATATATACTGAAACAAGGTTGTTTTGTCCAATCCGTTTGTTTTAAAGGAGAACTTTCTGATTGGTTGGAATCTTTCCATGCACAAGCCAATGCTTCGTATTCTTTTGGCCTCACATTAAATCTTGATGAAGGCGAAGGGGTAAAGGATAATCTGTATGTTTTGCATGAGCGGCTTTGCCGGTTGGGCAATAATCCCGAGGTCAAGATTTCGCTTCAGTCGTATGAAGATGAAGAAATGGAGACCATTGTGATTTGGACTTATGATGATGAATATTAGTTTTTTGTGAGTTTTTCTTTGGCCAACTTAAATTAAGGTAAGGGCTGCCTCCCATTATATGCAGGAGACAGCCCTTACTATTATAAGGTGAAGGATTTACTTCTTCAACTTGGCTAAACTTTCTTTCAAGGCTGCGATTTTGCTTTCGGCATCGGCCTGTTTCTTGCGTTCCATATCCACCACGGCAGCGGGGGCGTTGGCTACGAAACGCTCGTTGGAAAGCTTTTTCAGGACACCAGTCAGGAAGCCTTCCAAGTGTTTCAGTTCGGCTTCTTGTTTGGCGATTTCCGCTTCCACGTCTATCAGGTTGCCGAGCGGTACGGCATATTCCGTCGTTCCCACCATGAACGACGCCGTGCCTTCGCCTTTCTGTGTCACGGTATTGATGGCAGTCAGATTGGCCATCTTCTTGATGACGCCTTCAAAGTCGGCCTCCGGATTTCCGCCTACGACTTCCAATGTCAACGCCTCTTTCGGGGCGATGTTCTTTTGGTTGCGTACGGTACGCACACCGGCCACGATACTCTTCACGTTCTCGATGTGGACGATGTAGATACCGTCCAAGGCGATGGAGTCGGCATCTTCCTTTGTGGGTTCATCCATCCGGAGCGGAGAAACCATGATGCTCTCGCCCGGTTGTCGGTCGTAGATGTGTTGCCAAAGTTCTTCGGTGATGAAGGGCATGAACGGATGCAGGAGCTTCAGCAGCGTATCGAAGAACGACAAGGTTTGCTCGTACGTCTTGTTGTCTATAGGTTGTCCGTAGGCCGGCTTGACCATTTCGAGGTACCAACTGGAGAACTCGTCCCAGAACAGTTTGTACACGGCCATGAGGGCTTCGCTCAGACGGTACTTCTTGAACAAGTCTGTCACTTCCCTTGCCGTGGTTCTCAACATGGCATCGAACCAGCGTGTGGCGATGGCTGCCGTTTCCGGTTGTGCGATGTCGGCCGTCTGCCAGCCTTTCACGAGACGGAATGCGTTCCATATCTTATTGTTGAAGTTGCGGCCTTGTTCGCAGAGTGCGTCGTCGAACAGGATGTCGTTACCTGCCGGGGCGGACAGCATCATTCCCATACGCACGCCGTCGGCACCGTAGCGTTCTATCAAATCGAGCGGGTCGGGGCTGTTACCCAACGACTTGCTCATCTTGCGTCCCAGTTTGTCGCGCACGATACCGGTGAAGTACACGTTCTTGAACGGCATCTTCCCTTCGTATTCGTAGCCTGCCATGATCATGCGCGCCACCCAGAAGAAGATGATGTCCGGAGCTGTTACGAGGTCGGACGTGGGGTAGTAGTAACTGAGTTCCTCGTTGCCCGGGTGGTTGATGCCGTCGAACAGGGAAATCGGCCACAACCAACTGGAGAACCAAGTGTCCAATGCGTCCTTGTCTTGACGGAGGTCGGCTGCGGTCAGGTTGGCATCGCCGGTTTTTTCCTTGGCCAGTTCGAGTGCTTTTTCAGCAGTCTCGGCCACCACGAATCCGCCTTGTGGCAGGTAGTAGGCCGGGATGCGGTGTCCCCACCACAACTGTCGGCTGATGCACCAGTCCTTGATGTTCTCCATCCAGTGACGGTAAGTATTTTTGTATTTGGCCGGATAGAACTTGATTTCGTCCTTCATCACCGGTTCCAAAGCGATTTGCGCCAAGTGCTCCATCTTCAGGAACCATTGCATGGAAAGCTTCGGTTCGATGGGCACGTTGGTACGCTCGGAGAAGCCCACCTTGTTGGTATAGTCTTCCACCTTTTCCAGCAATCCGGCTTTTTCCAAGTCGATGCAGATTTGCTTGCGCACGTCGAAACGGTCCATGCCCACGTACATCCCGGCTGCCTCGCTAATCGTGCCGTTGTCGTTGAAGATGTCGATGGAGGGCAGGTTGTACTTCTCGCCCAACATGTAGTCGTTCACGTCGTGTGCCGGTGTCACCTTCAGGCAGCCCGTTCCGAACTCGATGTCCACATAGTCGTCCTCGATGACGGGGATGCAGCGGCCTACCAGAGGCACGATCACCTTTTGTCCTTTCAGCCACGTGTTCTTCGGGTCGTTCGGGTTGATGCACATCGCCGTGTCGCCCATGATGGTTTCCGGTCGCGTGGTAGCCACCACGGCGTAGCGTCCGCTTTCGTCCGGTTGGCCGTCTTCACCGGCCACCATATATTTCAGATAGTACAGCTTGCTATGTTCTTCTTTGTAAATCACTTCCTCGTCCGAGAGGGCTGTCAGGGCTTTCGGATCCCAGTTCACCATGCGCACGCCACGGTAAATCAATCCTTTGTTGTACAGGTCGCAGAACACCTTGATGACGCTTTCGCTCCGCTTCTCGTCCATGGTGAAAGCCGTGCGGTCCCAGTCGCAACTGGCCCCCAGTTTACGCAACTGTTTCAGGATGATACCACCGTGTTCGTCCGTCCATTCCCAGGCATATTTCAGGAACTCTTCGCGGGTGAGGTCAGTCTTCTTGATGCCCTTTTCCGCCAAACGGTTTACCACCTTGGCTTCGGTGGCGATGGAAGCATGGTCGGTACCCGGCACCCAACAAGCGTTCTTGCCGTCCATACGGGCGCGGCGTACGAGGATGTCCTGAATGGTTTCGTTGAGCACATGCCCCATGTGGAGCACGCCCGTCACGTTGGGGGGCGGGATGACTACCGTATAAGGTTCGCGTCCGTCGGGTTTAGAACTGAAAAGCTTGTGGTCGAGCCAGTATTGGTACCATTTGCCCTCTACGTCGGCCGGATTGTATTTACTTGCTAATTCCATTGTATATAACGTTTTTATGTATTTCTTTTTAGGACTTGCAAAGTTACATAAAAAAGGTTATATATGGCGGTTTTGGTTTTATTTATATTTCGTGGGACGTCCTTTTGCCGGTTTTTACAGGCCGATATGTTTTGTTTTTAGGAATTAAGGAAGGATGAAACGGAAGAAAATGCTACCTTTGAAGATATAAAACATAAAAGTATGAAACCACGTTTAAAACATGCGTTACCTCCCGTCATGAATAAAATGCCACACCTGCTCCGTCACGAAAAGTTATATCTGACCGTTCACCGACAATTAATGAAAAAATGGTTCCGCTATACGGTCTTGTTTTTCATTGTCGGGGCGATTTTCTCCGTGATTTGCAGTTCTTTCGAGTCCTCAGCACCTTATCGCCTGCAATTATACAGCTTTTGTTATTTGGCCTCCTTCGTCTTTACGGTCGAATATGTGTTGCGTATCATAGCAGCTCCTGTCCAATATCGTCAGTATCGTGCTTGGCGTTCCCGTTTCAGGTATTTGTTTTCGTTTTACGGCTTGATAGATTTTGTGGCTGTCATCCCTTTTCTCATCATCTATCTGTATCGGGAGACCATCTTTGTACATTTGGCGGTATTGGCCTATATTTTAATGATATTTAAGTTGATACGCTATTCCCGCTCGTTCCAGCTTATCGGACGTGTGTTGCAGATGGTGAAGGATGAATTGATAACGGCCTGTACGGCTTGCGGCATCCTGCTGGGATTCTCGGGCATCCTGATGTACTATATCGAACACGAGGCACAACCCGAAGCCTTTGCCAATATCGGCGACGGTTTTTGGTGGGCTGTAGTGACGTTCACCACCGTGGGTTATGGGGATGTCTATCCGGTTACGGCATTGGGACGGTTGCTGAGCGGCGTGATATGTATGGTAGGCATTGCGATGATAGCCATCCCCACCGGTCTTATATCTTCGGCTTTCATGAGTTTGATTCAAGAGAAGAAACGGAAAGAGGAAGAAGAACACAAAAACTGATTTCCGGAAAGGGATTTTCATCCTCTACGTTACCCGTCTTTTTATCCTCTTGAAAGCGAAAAATCAATCTCAGCAGAATGAAAAATCGTTTGGCTGAGATTGAAAAATCGTTTGGCGCACATTTTTTGATGACTTTCTTGTGCGCTGTTTTGATAGCCCCGTCCCCCGTTTTTCCGATAAGGGGCACCGAGAAACGGGGGATGGGACGGCAGGGGCGGAGTTACTTCCAGCCTCCGCCGAGGGCTTTATAGAGGTTGATGATCATCAACTGTTTGTCGCACACGGCGTTGCTCAACGACACTTGGGCATCGAAGTAGTTACGTTGGGCATCCAGAAGGTCCAAGTAACCGATGACCCCGTTGATGTATTGCAGTTGTGCCAGCTCCACTGCCGTACGCGAAGCTTCGGCCAGTTGGCGGCGCGACTCGTAGATGTCTTTTATTTTGTTGAAGTTGATGATGGCGTTATGCGTCTCCTTGAAGGCTGTGAGCACCGTTTTCTCATATTCGGCTACGGCACCTTCGTAAGCGGCCCGTTTGGCTTTCAAAGCCGCACGGTTTTTACCCATGGCAAAGAGGGGGCTCAGCAAGTTGCCTGCAAGATAGGAGTAGGGTGATTTCAGGAGGTCCCGAAGCGTTTCGCTTTCCGCACCTAATGTGGCGGTCAGTGCCAGGCGGGGGAACATGTTGGTATAAGCCAATCCCACTTCGGCATGGGCTGCCATCAGTTCCCGTTCGGCTTTCCGTATGTCGGGGCGTCGTTCCAGAAGCGTGGAGGGCAATCCCAAGGGAAGAGCGTCGGGCAACTGTATTTCTTCGGGCAGGACGTTGCGGTTTACGGCGTAGGGGAAATCACCGGTCAAGAGTGCGATTTCGCTTTCTTTCAGGGAAATCCTGCGTTCCAGGTCTGGTACCATGGTGGCCGTCTTGGCCAATTCCACTTTGGCTTGCTGGAATACGATTTCGGAGGTCAGCCCGCCCTTGAAACGGATTTCTGCCAAGCGTACGCCCTCGCGCCGTGCTTCCAACGTACGGCGCACGATGGCCAGTTCGTTGTCCAACGCCATCAGTTCGAAGTAAGACTGTGCCACCTGTGCCACCAACCCTATTTTTACGGCCCGGCAGTTTTCCACCGAAGCCAGAAATTCCGCCGTGCTATGGTCGCGTGCCCAACGGAGGTTGCCCCATAAGTCAAGCTCCCATGAAATGGAAGCAGTAAGGCTGAGTTCCGGGTCGGCATCGAAATTGTCACCGCCGTAGTTTGTCGTTTCACGGTTGCCGTTCAGGCGGGCGGTTGCTTGCGGGAACATGTTCGCAAAGTCGATGCGTTTCAGGGCAGCCAGCTCATTCATTCGTGCCGAGGCTATTTTCAGGTCTTTATTGTACGTGAGTGCCCGGTGGATCAGTTGTTGAAGAGTGGTGTCGTTGTAAAGCTCCCACCACGAGAGGTCGCCTATGGATGCCGTGTCTTGCGTAAGCGTGTCGAGCCGGGCGGGCAGGGGCATATCCGGACGGGTATAGGATTTACCGATTTGGCAGGACGACAGTCCCGTGCCGGCTGCCAATAGGATGAGTCCGGCACCGGAAAGGCGTTTGCGGTTGAATTTGCCTTTGGCTTTGTATATCAGTACGAAGAAGAACGGTACCAGCAGGATGCCGACCGATACGGCCACTATCATACCGAAGAATACGCCCGTGCCGATGGCTTGGCGGCTGGCCGAGCCGGGACCACTGGCCACTACCATGGGCAACATGCCCAGAATGAAGGCCAGTGAAGTCATGAGGATGGGACGGAAACGCAGGCGTGCCGCATGGAGGGTCGAGGTCACCAAATCGCCGCCTCGGTCTACTTCGTCTTTGGCGAATTCGACAATCAGGATGGCGTTCTTGGCGGCCAGTCCGACCAACATCACCAGTCCGATTTGGAAATAAATGTCGTTCTCCAATCCGCAGAGCGTGATGCCGAGATATGCGCCGAGGGCGGCTACCGGAAGGGATAGCAGTACGGCGATGGGTACCATCCAACTCTCATACAAGGCTGCAAGGAACAGGAAAACGAAGATGAACACGAGCATTAGCACGAGGCCGGTCTGCCCACCCGCCTGTTTTTCCTGATAGGACAGTCCGCTCCATTCCACGCCGATATTGTCCGGCAGATGCTCGCGGGCCACTTGTTCGATGACTTCCATGGCTTGCCCCGAACTGTAACCGTCGGCGGCGGCTCCCCGGATAATGGCACTGTTGAACATGTTGAAACGTTTAATGCTGCCCGGTCCCGTCGTATAGGAAGTCGTACCTAAGGAGGTCAGCGGTATCATGGCGTTGTTGCTTCCGCGGACGAAAAACAAATTGATATTTTCGGGGTGTTCGCGGTAATCGGCTTCAGCCTGTATGTACACGCGGTAGATACGGTTGAACATGTTGAAGTCGTTGACGTAGACCGACCCGGTGTAGGCTTTCATCGTGGAGAAAACATCGGCCATCGGTACGCCGGACAGTTTCACCTTGTCGCGGTCCACATCGAAATAAAGCTGCGGAATCTCGGCCTGGAGGGAGGACGAAAGCCCCGAAAGTTCCTTGCGTTGCGCTGCGTAATATAATAAGGTGTCGGTAGCTTGTACGAGATTCTCGAACGTGGCGTCGCCACGCGCCTCCAGTTGCATCTCAAAACCGCCCGATGAACCCAGCCCGGGAATGACCGGAGGGGTAGACAAGTAAACTTTGCATTCGGGATATTCCTTAAAATGCGCTTTGACCTCGGCCATGACTTCGTCAATCGTGGTCTTGTCCCGTTCCTCCCATGGTTTCAGGATGACGGTCAGTTCGCTCCGCGCCTGGCTCGTACCTACGCGGGGGCTGCTTCCGGTCACGTTTTGTACGTATTCCACAGCCGGATTTTCCATCAGGTAACGGATGGCACGTTCGGTCACGTTCCGTGTACGTTCGAGTGTGGCTCCTTCCGGAAGCTCCAGTTCCACCTTGAAATATCCTTGGTCCTCTACGGGGAGGAAACTGGTCGGCACCATACGGTGAAGGATGAAAATCAGTCCGACTACCAGGCAGAAGCTCAGAATGATTCGTTTAGGATGTATCAGGACTTTCTGGATACCTTGGATGTATTTGTGGTTTCCGACGGACAACCATTCGTTGATTTTGCGGAAAACGATGTTTTTAGGTTTGTTCGGGTCTGTCGGTTTCAGGATGAGCGAGCACATGACCGGACTCAGCGTCAGGGCTACTACCGTAGAAATCAGTACCGATACCACAATCGTTACGGTGAACTGGCGGTAGAGTTGTCCCGTGATGCCCGGCAAGAAACTGACCGGTACGAAGACGGCTGCCAGTACTAATGATGTGGCTATCAAGGCACCGGCCAGTCCTGTCATGGCTTTCTTCGTGGCTTCGTATGCGCTGAGGTGCTCTTCTTCCATGATGCGTTCCACGTTCTCTACCACGACGATAGCGTCGTCCACCACAATACCGATGGCCAGAATCAGGCCCAACAAAGTCAGCATGTTAAGCGAGAAACCGAATATCAGCATGAAGCCGAAAGTTCCGATAAGGGAGATCGGTACGGCTACGACGGGTATCAGCGTGGCGCGCCAGCTTTGCAGGGAGAGGAAGACTACGAAAATAACCAGTACCAGTGCCTCGAAGAGCGTCTTGTACACTTCGTGAATGGATTCCGAAATGTAAGTGGTCATGTCGAACGGAATCTCATATTTCAGTCCTTCCGGAAAGTTCTTGCTGATTTCGTCCATGGCATTCTTTACATTTTCTGCCACTTCCATGGCATTCGCTCCCGGCAGCATGTAGATACCGAGTACGGCGGCGTTGCCCCCGTTGATACCGCTTTCCGTGTTGTAAGACTGGGCTTCGAGCGAGATGCGGGCTACGTCGCGCAGGCGGATGAGCGATCCGTCGGCATCGGCACGCAACACGATTTCCTCGAATTGGCTGACGGTAGAGAGCCGCCCTTTGGTGGAGATGGGGATGGTGATGTCCAAACCTTCTATGGGTTGCTGGCCGAGTACGCCCGCTGCGGATTCGCGGTTTTGGTCTTTTAAGGCGTTCTGCACGTCCTGTACCGTCAGGCCGAAGTTAGCCAGCTTGTCCGGTTGTACCCATATCTGCATGGCGTAATAGCGGCTTCCGATGTTCGACACACGGCCCACACCTGGAATGCGTCGCAATACGTCGAGCACGTTGATGGTGGCAAAGTTACTCAGATAGATTTCATCGAATTTCGGGTCGTCGGAAGTCAGACATAAGGTCATGAGCTGGCTGGGCGCCTGTTTCTCCACGGAGATACCGTTTTGTATCACCTCGGCAGGCAGGCGGGATTCTGCCAGTTTCACGCGGTTCTGTATTTCTACAGCCGCTAAGTCGGGGTCGGCCGAGATGTCGAACGTAATCGTGGCGGAAAAACCTCCGGAATTGGAACTGCTGGACTCCATGTACAGCATGCCCGGCGTCCCGTTCAGTTCCTGTTCGATGGGGGTGGCTACGGCCTGTGATACCGTCAGCGCACTGGCTCCCGGATAGGATGCGCTGATCTTGACTACCGGAGGCGTAATTTGAGGATATTGGTCGATAGGCAATAAGGTCAGACCTATGATACCCACGATGACAATCAGTATGGAGATGACCATCGAGAACACCGGACGGTCAATGAAATAAGTCACTTTCATGGGCTTTCTCGCTTATTTGGCAGTTGTCGTTTGCTGTTTCTTTTCGTTTGTCTCAGCCGTAGCTACATGCACTTTCATGCCGGGGTTCAGCTTATGGTAACCTTCGGTGACAAGCTGTTCGTTCGGAACCAGACCGCGTTCCACTACGACGTGGTTCCCGAATTCCGGTCCTAATTCGATGAAACGCCGTTCTACGGTGGAGTCTTTACGCATGACAAAGACGTATGCCCCGCCTTTTTCAATAATAAGTGCTTTTTGTGGGACTACCGTGGCGTTCTCGCGGACGTCGAGCAGGGCTTTGACTTTTGTGAACTGTCCCGGCAACAGCACGTGGTCCGGATTAGGCATTTCCGCACGTACGGAGAAGGTGCCGGTCCGAGGGTCTACTTGGGGTTCCGCAAAGTCCACTAATCCCTTGAAAGGATAGGTCGTATTGTCCGGCAAAGTAATGGTGACGGTAGGCTGCCAAGAGCGGTTCTGGTCTTTTTGTCCTATATTTACGTTACGTTCCTTACTTTTGAGGTAGTCGAGGGCGGTCATGCTGAAGTCCACCAGTACCGTATCGCTCTTGACGATAGTAGCCAACAGCGATTTACCGCCACTGCCCACCAAAGTACCCAAGTCTACATGCCGTTCGCTGATATGGCCGGAGATGGGGGAACGCACGATGGTGTAGCCCAGCTCTTGTTCCGCCTGGTCCAAATCGGCTTGGCTCATTCCTACACTGGCCACAGCCGTTTCGTAGGCCGCTACGGCATTGTCCAAATCCAACTGGCTGGCTGCATTTTGTTCGTACAAGGGCTTGATGCGGTCCAGGTCGCGTTTGGCCTTTCGGGCTTGTGCCTCGTCTTTCTTCAACTGCGCACGCGCTTTGTCGGCTTTGGCACGGTATTGCCGTTGGTCGATGACAAAAAGAACCTGGTTGCGGCTGACGTACGTGCCTTCTTCAAATAACATGTTCTCCAGAAACCCTTCCACACGGGCGCGTACCTCCACGAACTGTTGGGCACGTATGCGTCCTACGTATTCTCCGAAGATTTCCACATTCTGTTGCTCTACGGGCATGACAGAGACCACCGGAATGTCGGGTGCCGGTTGCTTCTCGCGGGTCAGGACCCAGTACACGCCTACCACCAATACGATGCATATAAAAGCATAAAGTAACTTCTTTTTCTTAAATCTCAATTCCTTCTTGTTCAATGGATATTTCATTTCATAATGGGTTGGATGTTCAATCAGTATAAGGTGATTCGGGTGCAAAAGTAGTTTGTTTTATTGCATTTTGCCTAATAATAAATATGAAAAAAGACTAATCTGCCGGATTATCCCTATCTTTGCACCGCTTTTCTGTTTTTTCACTCCTATGATGCAATATGTTAAGGATTTGACTCACGGTTCCATTCGCGGACAACTGGTAAGACTGGCTCTTCCCGTCATGGGGTCGTCATTTGTCCAAATGGCCTATAGTTTTACCGATATGGCTTGGGTAGGAAGCTTGGGCAGCAAATCGGTCGCGGCGATTGGGGCTGTCGGGGTGCTGACGTGGACGAGTAATTCCCTGGCTCTTATCAATAAAGTCGGTGCGGAGGTAAATGTGAGCCAGTGTATCGGTGCGCAGCGTATGGATAAAGCGCAGGCTTATGCGTCACATAATCTGACGTTGGCTTTGTTGATTTCCGTTGTATGGACGACATTAATCTGGACGTGTGCCGTTCCGTTGATAGGGATATTCGGGATGGAAAGCGATGTAACGCAGTTGTCAGTGGAATATTTGCGGGTGGTATCTACGGCTTTCCCTTTTATTTTTATGTCTGCCGCTTTCACCGGAATCTACAATGCTTCGGGGCATACGCAGGTTCCTTTTTATGTAAATGGGATAGGATTGGCACTCAATATGCTGCTTGACCCGCTTTTCATTTTAGGTTTCGGCATGGGGACTTTAGGAGCTGCCTGGGCCACTTGGATATCTCAGGCTACGGTTTGCCTGATGTTTTTTTACGTATTGATGAGGAGACGCCGCTTGTTCGAACGTTTTCGGATATTGGTTCCGCTGCGTTTGCCTTACGTTCCTTTAATCTTCAAAGTCGGGTTGCCGGTGGCTTTGTTGAATATCTTTTTCTCGTTGATTAGCCTGTTCATGGGGCGTACGGCATCGGCAGAGGGAGGATATCTGGGGGTAATGACTTTGACGGCAGGCGGGCAGTTGGAGGCTATAGCTTGGTACACTTCTCAAGGATTCAGTACGGCGCTGAGTACCTTTGTGGCACAAAACTATGCGGCCGGATGTACGGAACGTATTCGCAAGGCTTTTAAAATGACGTTGGGGATTACGGCTGCCATAGGTGCCGGATGCACGGCCTTGTTTTATGGAGGCGGCGAATGGATTTTTTCCCTTATCACATCGGAACCGGATGCTTACCGTGCCGGAGGGCTTTTCCTGAGAATAGATAGTTACTCCATGATTTTTATGATGCTTGAGATCACGACGCAAGGTGTCTTTTACGGGACCGGGCGTACGGTGCCCCCGGCTTTGGTCAGCATCACCGGCAACGTGTTGCGCATCCCTCTGGCTTTGCTTTTAGGACATTGGGGATGGGGGATAGCCGGCGTGTGGTGGGCCGTCAGTATGTCCAGTATCTTGAAAGGCTGTGTCTTGTTCGGTTGGTTGGTTTTGCGTCGTCACGTGCTCTTGACCGGCAGTACGTTGAGACCCCGTTCCGGCCTGCTATCCTAACCAAGTGTGCATCCTTTCGCGGATGGCGTTCGATTCGCTGAGCAGATGGATGAATTTAAGGGCCGAGTGCTTCCGGTAGGCATGTTTCAAAGTATGGATACATCCCTCCATTTCATACTCATTGACATCTAAGGGGATGGCTTTCACTCCCGATTCATCGTGTATGGTAGCTTCGGAAAGGATGGTCACCAGATTGCTTTTCTTTATCAGTTTCAGCAGGATATTGACTTCGTTCAGTTCCACGCGGACTTTGAATTTGTAGTCACGTTCGGAAAACACTTGGTCGAATGTATTCCGGGCTTGCAGGCCTTTGCTGGGCAGGGCGAACTCATATTTTTCCAGTTCGCTGAGTGTCACTTTCTGTTTCTGGGTCAAAGCATGGTCGGAACGCACGATGACCGACAGATGGTTGTCGAAGAGGATGTGCGATTCGATCTGTTCGTAACGGCGTGTGGGTTTGAAGGCCAGTACGAAATCCACTTCGCGCTTGACAAGCATTTGCATCAGTTCCGTCATGGTCTTGTAGAAAATATTCAGTTTCACTTCGGGGTACAGTTTCATAAAAGCCAATACCGTTTCCGTCAGAATCGGGCTGAACGAATAGGTCACGCCGATGTTCAGCGTGCCGGTGAGCAGTTGTTGCAGGTCGCGTATATGTTCTTTGCACGTGTCGGCGGCATACAGGGTTTCTTTGGCGTATGGCAAAAGTTCCGCTCCGGCTTCGGTCAGCGTCACTTCATGGCTGTTGCGTTGGAAGAGTTGTACGTCCAACTCGGTTTCCAGTTGTCGGATTTGCTGGGATAATGTACTTTGTGTGATGTACAGCCCTTTGGCGGCTTCAGAAAAGTTGAGTGTTTCGGCAGCTTTGACGAAATACCGGAGTTGTCGTAATTCCATATAGTCGATGATTAGCGTGTAGCTTTAAATGAAGTGTTCTTGAACAGGAAGATGGGTAGCGTGGCTCCTACGACCATTCCCAATATAATAAATGTACAAGTCAAACCGTTGTAGGACAACAGATAGAAATAGTGGTTGAAAGCATGTTCTTCCTGGTTGGTCAGGCAGAGCAAAAGAGCTTCGATCGTGCGGTAGGCGTACATTCCCGGAATCATGGGGAGCAGCGCGGGGAAGGAGAAAGTCTCCGCCGGGCATTTGGCACGTGGAGCCAGAAACACCGTCAGTACGCCGATGACCAGCGACGCGATGAAGCTGGCACCGATGAGGTGCATCTCGCCGTAAGCGTTATGGGTGAGGACATACCGTGTGGCGTGACCTAAAGCCGCAATGAGGGCACAATACTTGTAAGCTTGGCGCGGAGGATTACTGATGCTGGCAAAGCCGATGGCAGCAATCGCCGCAAAGAATCCGTCCTGAAGAATATTAAAGAGATAAGTCATCATCGTTAGAGCCATTTGATATTCATGAGTAATAAACCGCCGCACAAGCCGGCCGACAAACAAGCGGTCAGTACCATGGCATTCATGAAACGGCTGAATGAACTGATATAGTGTCCGTCCAGAAGGTCGCTCACGGAATTGATGTAAGGAATGCCCGGTATCAGATACAGGACACTGGTGCCGAGGGCGATTTCCGGTGTATCGCTTAGGTCGAATACGTAACCCGCCGCACCGATTACGGAAGAGAAGAACGCGCAGCAGAAGAATACGAAACGTACGTCTTGTCCGTCCTCCAACATCACTTGTTTCAGTTTGTAACCTGCCAATGTTCCTATCAGTACGATAGCCATGGCTATGAAATCTCCTCCGAACAGACGGCAAAATGCCATGTTGGCCAAGGATGCCAGTATCCACACCATCCAAGGATTGGCCGGTCTGGTCTGCACGATGGCTTCAAAATTCCGGCGGGCCTCTGTGAAACCTATTTTCCGGTCGGCTATCGCCCAACTTAATTTGCTCAGTTGGGTATTGATGTCGAAACTGATACCCGTATGATGCAGCCTTACGATATTGCTGTACGAGTGGCTGCGGTCATCGTTCCACACCGTCATGTGTATATGCGAGGGCAAGATGGTCATTTCCGATATCATGTTCCATCTGTCGGCCATCCGTTTTACATTCTTTTCTATGCGGATACATGTGGCACCGCATCCTAAGAGCCATGCGGCGTAGTCGGAAAGAAAGATGCACGTATCTTTCGGCGTTGCAGGAATATCCGTTTCTGCAACGAGTGCCTCTTTATGATTCGTCGTCTTCGAGTTCGTCATAGATATTGTTCTCGTTTCCTATTTCAAGAATCTTGCTGTCTCCCGTTTCCCTGCGCATCTTTTGGATGCTTCTGAAAATAAAAATCAAAAATAAGCATCCTACGGTTAAAATCCAAATGGTCATCTGATTATTCATATCTTTTTTCTTTTTGATACCGCAAAAGTAGGCGGTTTATCGTTCTCCGGAAAGTTTTCGTTCGCGAAAGTTTCGATAGTGGCTATCGTATTTACCGAGTCTCTGCCATCGGTGTTTATTATGGCAAAAATGTCCCGCCGGTATTGGGCGAAGCGGGAAAAAAGCGTATTTTTGCGGGACAAACAGGAATATTTATGCATAGCAGAGAAGAAAAATTAGAGGCTTTCGGGCGTTTCCTCGATGTGTTGGATACGTTGCGCGAAAAGTGTCCGTGGGACAGGAAACAGACGAACGAGAGCCTGCGGCCGAACACGATAGAGGAAACCTTTGAATTGTGCGACGCCCTGATGAAAGACGACAAGAAAAACATTTGCAAGGAACTGGGCGACGTGCTGTTGCACGTGTGTTTTTATGCCAAGATTGCCAGCGAGACGGGGGATTTTGATATAGCAGACGTGTGCGACAAGTTGACGGACAAACTGATTTTCCGCCACCCGCATGTGTACGGCGAGGCACAGGCCGACACGGCAGGTCAGGTAAGCCAGAATTGGGAACAAATCAAATTGAAGGAGAAAGACGGTAACAAGAGCGTGTTGGGCGGCGTGCCGGAAGCTCTGCCTTCGCTCATCAAGGCTTACCGTATTCAGGACAAGGCGCGTAATGTCGGCTTCGATTGGGAAAAGAAAGAGGACGTATGGGACAAGGTGAGGGAAGAGCTCGGCGAATTGCAGGCAGAACTGGCCCGGGAGGACAAGGAGAAATCCACCGATGAGTTCGGCGATTTCCTTTTCAGTGTCATCAATGCCGGAAGGCTTTATCATATCAATCCTGACAACGCCTTGGAGCGTACGAACCGCAAGTTCATCCGGCGCTTCAATTATGTGGAGCAACATTCCATCCGCCAAGGACGGTCTTTGAAGGACATGACCTTGGGAGAAATGGATGCACTTTGGAACGAAGCGAAAGAAATAGAGAAACGGGGCGGCTTGTAACGTCCCGTTTCTTATAATACTTGTACGACTATCCGTTTATATGCCGTCAGTGCCGGCTTGCCCCGGTCAGTCAGGGAGAGAATGACGTGCAGGGACTTTCCGGATGCCTCTGCGGGGATGTGTATGCGGCATTTCGGGGAATCCCCGTTTTCCATGTTTACCTTACCCTTATACGTACTGGGTTCGGCATAGATTTCCCAACGGAAATCCAACGGATTCCCATCGGGGTCGTGAGATGCGGAAGCGTCGAATTCCATATCGCGGCCTGCCTTCGCCTTTTTATATATGCAGTTCATGTCGTCGTGCCCATCTACGATGGCTACAGGATGGTGGTTGACGGCGGAATACTCGTCTGTGGCTGTCCAGGCCATACGTGCCGCAAAATCGTTCCATATCTCCCGTTCCCATCTCTTTATCGAGTTTCCGCCTTCGGCCGCACAGGCGTACATGCGGTATGGGTCGTACAGGCTCTCGTCCTTTCCGCTTTGGGCAATGAATTTCATGCCGCGTATGTTTTCAACGGGGGTATCCGAGAAACGGCCGCCCCATCCTCCGAAAGTGATTTCTTCGGGTACGTTCAGCCCGTTGGCATATACGTAGAGGAAAGACGGGGAGTCGCCCTCTGTGGCCCATTTCCTGTCGGGATAATAGTCGCCCAAAGGTTTATGGCTTTGTATGTTGTCCCTGAGCCATTCGTCCGAAGGTGTCCATCCGTAAACCGCTTTGTTACGGAGGTATAAGATGCCGGGATAGTTCTGGGCAATCCAAGCACCGGCATCGTCCTGTCCCAACACGTCATAGATGCGGATTTTACGTACGAACCTTTCTATGTCTTTTGCGGAGCGCGTGTGCGTCACGGTCCAAAGTGCCTGAGCCACAGTGTTCATGCCGCCCCAAGCGGCAATCCATACCGGTCGCGGGTCGTCCTTTTTGTCCACGACTTCGATGATGAGTTCGGAGCCGGGAGATGCTTTACCGTCTCCCACGCCCGCCATATTGGATGTCTTTTGGCCTTGCCGGATGACGGAGCGGAGGTAGCCTGGTTCAGGATAGCCTTCCGCATGTTTTTTCAAGCGTGGCAGGACTTTTTCAAATTGCCCGACAACTTCACGGATTCGGTCCACCTTGTCCGGCATGTCCGACCAGACCTGCGAGCTGACCAACCCTTCGATGTCTATCGCATTGGAACATACCAAAAGATGAATCATCGACTGGGTATCGTCCGGGTCCGTGCCTCCGAGGTCCGTGGTGACGATAAGTCTTTGCTTGTCCGGATGCGTCCGTGCGTCACGGCAATGGCATGCAGAGGCGGAGGCGGCCAATAGTAATGCGAACAGCGTTTTCAGGCATATTCCGGGTTGAAGTCTTAACGTGGATACATACATGGCATTCAAATGATGTTTTTTATTTATATTGTTTTTCCTGTCCTTTCGGTACCTATTTTATTTCTTCTATTTCAATGTCTTTGTACCAAACTTCACAAGCTTTACCCTCGTGTATTTGCAGAGCTATATGACCCTCTTGGTTAATAGTGCCTATACCTTCGAACGGTTCATCGATGTAAGGTTCTATATAATCTGTCGTTTTGATCCCATTCAGCCAAATGCGTATACGCGGTCCTTCACAACGTATAATAAGATCGTTCCATTGGTCGGCTTTGTAATTTTGGGGTACTCCGGTTGGCATTCCAAGAAAGTCCCAACGACGTTGTTCATCATATAGTGCGCCCTGTTTCCAAGAGATAATATCGGCCTGATAACCGACCATTTCGAATGAACGTCCGGGGATAGTGCAAGGAACACTTCGGAATTGTATTCCGCCATTATAGCTTTCGTCCGAAGCTTTCACTTTATACTTCAGTCGTAGTTCGAAGTTTTTATATTTTCGTGTGGTGCGTATGAATTGATTGTGTTCAAGGTCCTTGTTTATGTTTCCGCCTACGATGGCTCGTTTTTCGATACGAAAATGTGCCATACTGTATTCTCCATCGTTACCTTCCCAACCCTCAAAATCTTTACCGTTGAAGAGACGAGTGCCTTCAAAATGAGCTGGAATGCCAGTCACTTCCGATGTGGTCGGAAGGGATGTCGGAACAAGTATCAGAGATTGTACGTCAGGGAAAGCTTCGTCTGCTTTCAGTTTGCCTTCTTTGTTGCGTTTGATGCCCTTTTGTATACCTCGTAATGTAATCGTTACATTTCCTCCTTGGGGAATATTGATAATGCCGATCTTTTCTGTGGTGTAGTCAAACCAAGTGAAAGTGGGCTTAAACAAAGCGGCCAGTTCCTGCCCGTCGGCTTCTAAGGTCATAGCACTTCCGGCATGGGGTTGCGCATATCGCATCAACACTTGATAGTGTCCCGGCAAGAGAGAAGCGGACCATGATATGGATTGGGACGGATGGTTCCAACCGTGGATGGAGGCTTCGGTACCTTTCCCTTGCATAGTCATTTCGGGAGAAATCCGAGCTTTGTATGCCGGCAATAGGATGGTATCGCCCGTCCGGGCCTTTTCGTCGTTAGCTTTGATAAGTTCTTCGCAGAGTCTATTGATTTCGTTTACACTTTGGATGAGGTAAGGCATCGGGTTATCGAAATCATGTTCATATTCCAGCATCATTAAAGGCTTGGTTTGACTATCGTTCAGAGCTTGAAATATCTCTTTCAATCGTCCCTTGCCGGTACCACATGGGACATCGAGTCCGTGGGGGGATATGGTACTTACATCTCGTAAATGAAAATGATACATCTTGCCTATATCAATGTAGCGTCGTGTAATTTCATACGTGTCGAACCCACCTCGCATGTAGTGCCCAATGTCAATGGATGCTCCGATGCAGGAACCGTGGTTTTGAGTGTCTTCTACGGTGAAATCCGGATTCCAATAAGCTGCTGCTTTCGGGTGGTTTGTGAAAACCATTTTCACACCGTGCTTTTCCAAAATCTTTTCATAAAATGCGACCGGTTGCCCACCTTGTTCTGCACGGCGCGGGTCACTGACAATCATCCATCCCATATCTTTGCAAAATTTTACGATATCTTCAAAGCCTTTTCCGCTACCGTCCATCCAATAATATATGGATTCGCATTTCACTCCGCTTTCAGCCAGCTTCCGCTTGATGCGTTCCCGCCATTCAGGGGAGAGTCCGGCATGGATGTTTTGTGTACTTTCCTCGCAAATCCGTGCCCCGATGGTGGCTTCTATATAATGTAGTCCTAAGGCACGGGTCAGGTCTATGGCTTCGAAAAAGGTATATTTATGAAAGGTATAGAACTGGACACCCACTTTCCATCCCAGTTCCTCTGCATGAGGACAACCGTCAGCAAGGCGTCCATAGCAATGGTAAGGTGGTTGTACGATACGGTTTAAGTTCAGATTTTCTGCACGTTGGGCATAGCTTTCCGGCAGCATACTGCATGTCAGACACATGCAAATTAAGATGATTCTTTTGAACATGATAAAGTGGTATTGATAAAGTTATTATTATGGCCGCGTGGCCGGTTTGTTTTTGATGTGGTAATGGAACTTGTCAACGTCTATTAACCCCTGTTGTTTTGGTTATTATACGTACAGATTCCTACCATGTCTCCTCTAAAGTTACCTGTTCCCATTCTGTATTCATCACCGAAAGGGTAGAAGTTTTGTCCGTCTATGCTATAGAGGAAATGTTGCCCTTCCGTAGTGTATTGCCGGTTTGTATCACGCTTTTCGAAACCGGAAACCGACCGGATGTACAAGGTTTTTAGGTTGGACGGGAGTTGTGGGCCGTTTTTGCTCTTTCCGTCTGCTTCGTAGATAATATGTTTGCTGTTACCGTAATCAGCTATTCCGCAAAAAGCATAGTGCACTCCGCCATTGAAATGTGTCAGTCCGGCTTTTTGTCCTTGGGTGGTACCCGTCACGTCCACTTTTATGGTGATGATGACCGTGTCGGAACTCATGTAGCGTTGGTGAAGGGTATTGGCTGCTTTGAAGAACGAATCTATTGAATCTGCCGTAGCATCCGCATAAAGACGGAGAAATCCAGGGCGTACACTCAACGACCAATGCGAACTGTCCGGTTGGTGGTTCCAAGCCCATAGCTTTTTAAGTGTGGAGAAGGAGAAGTCGTCGCTGCCGTGAGGTAGCGTGGTATGAGAAGATTGGACGGGTTTGGCAGCTCTCCAACACATTTTTCCGTATTCATTGGGAGAGGATACGGAATCACCGATGACAGGCCAATCATCTATCCAGGTCACAGGTACGAGGCAGGGAGTGCGTCCGTCCGAGCCGTATCGATTGAATTGTGCAATCCAGTACCACCGCCCGTCCGGAGTATCCACCAAGCCGCCTTGTCCCGGAAGTACCTGCCGATAAGGATTCCCGTGCGGGTCAATACGTTTTATTTCGTATGTACCGATGTCTCCCGGTGTTCCGGGGCTACCGTCGGCTTTTGTCCCGTATAGGTTCCGGGAACGATAGACGTAAGTTCCCGCTCCATTTCCTCCGTCTAAGAATTCAATGTGAAGGAGGTAGTAATACCCGTTTCTCCGATATAGTTTGTTTCCTTCCGTGGAATAATTCTGGCTGTACAATGTACCTCCTTTGGGGTATTCGTACACGATACCTCGCTGTTTCATGTGTTCGGTTTCGGCATCTAATAATTGTGTGCCGTCCGGACTCATCTGAAACAGGTAGCCAAACCAGTTTTTACCTGGGGTACTGCTGGCCAAATAGGCGTTCCCGTTTTCGTCCCATATCGGGCAGGGATCGGTCCATCCTTCTACTTGTAAAGGTTGGCCGAACTTGTCTTTCAGAGGCTGTACGTCCCATTTCCCGGCAGGGTTACGGGTGGTTGCAACGAACATGCCATCGGTATATAGATTAACATACACATAAAACTTTCCCTTGTGATAACGGATGCACGGAGCATATACTCCTCCGTTGTAACGTCGCATTTTCCGGAAAGAGAAAGCCGGAGACACTTTAGACAAGTCGTCAAAAACCGCTCCTATGATTTCCCAGTTCACAAGGTCTTTGGAATGAAGTACCGTGACTCCGGGAGAGGTTTCAAATGTGGAGGTTACCATGTAAAAGTCGTCACCGACCCGTATTAGGTCAGGGTCACTGAAATCGGCGGCAATGATGGGATTACGATAAGTACCGTCACCCATATCGCCCCAATAGCCGTTTTGTGCTTGTTCGTTCAATTTGGCAGTGTCTTCCTGATGTTTTTTTGTACAAGGCCGTATCTCTTCATATAATTCGGCTGTTTCATGTTTTTGTTTGGTCGAATCACTATTTATATGAGCGTTTAGGCGAGGGTAAGAGGCAAAACAAGTCAGTGTTAGTAAGAGCACGCCTCTTTGGCTGATTTTTATTATGGGTGTATACATGGCATTCAAATGATGTTTTTTGTTTATATTGTTTTTCCTGTCCTTTCGGTACGTTGCAAAGGTAAGCGGTATGGGATTATCTTGTTTTCGGCTGTGTTGCATGTTTTTTGTTTAAGGTAACTTTTTGTGCTTTATTGAGAGGTAAAAATCATCTGCCTTACAACGTGAAATCGTTCTGCGCCAAACGAAAAATCAATCGCAGGAGATTGAAAAATCGTTTGGCGCAGAATGAAAATCCAATATCTGAAGACGGTTCGGAGTGTGTCCGAACCCTATCTTTAGCTTAAGATTATCTGCTACTCCGAAGGTGAATTCAGAAGGGGAAAAGCAAGGGCAGTACGAATATCATGACGATACCCATAATGATTTGCAACGGCAAACCGACTTTGACGTAATCCATGAAAGTGTATTGGCCGGCCGGCATGACCAACGCGTTGGGAGGCGTAGAAAACGGGGACGCGAAACACATGCTGGCACCGAGGGTGACGGCAAACAGGAAGGGGACTGGGCTTACACCAATCTGTAGCGCACTTTGCAAGGCTATGGGAGCCAGCAATACGGCCGTCGCCGTATTGCTGATGAACATGGTCATCAGGGAGGTCGTGAAATAGATTCCGGCCATGAGTGCCAACGGGCCGTAACTGCCCAAGCCGTTGACAAGGCTGTTGGATATGAACTCGGCTCCTCCCGTTTTTTCCAGGGCTAACGACATGGGAAGCATGGCGGCAATCAGCACGATGCTTTCCCAATTGATGGTTTTATAGGCCGCTTCCACATTGCGGAAACATCCGGTCAGTACCATCAGTATGCCGGCTATCATGACCGCCGTGACGGGGGCTACGGGGATGAAGTCGAATACCATCATGGCGACCATCAGTATCATGATGGCCGCTGCCAGCGGGGCTTTGTAGTCCAGGGTCACCTTGGCCGCTTCGTCGAGCGGCTCTCCCAATACGACCCAGTCTTCATCTTCTTTGCTCAACCGCGAGATGTCGCTCCACGTACCCTGTATGAGCAGTACGTCGCCGGAGTGGATGCGAAGGTCGCCCAAATCCTGCAACAGGTATTCTTTCTTACGGCGGATACCCAATACGTTAACATTGAATTTGTCTCTGAAGCCTATTTCTTTAATCGTGTGGTTGACGATTCTTGAGGCCGGCATTAAGACGATTTCAGCGATGCCTATGTCATAGAAATCCAGCGAACGGTCTCTGCGTATGTCTTCCGAGGTCCGGCCGTCGAGAATTTCTAGTCGGTGTGCTGCGGCCCAAGCGTTTACTTGTTCGAAATCTCCTTTGACATATAGAATATCTTCTGCTTGCAGGATGGTGCCCGGCTCGGCCAATTTTTGCGTGATGGTCTTCAGGAAACGGTGTTGCGATACCTCTCCTCTCCGTACTTCCAGAATGTTCAGCCCGTACCTGCGACGTATGTCCAAGTCTACGATGGTTTTGCCTTTCAGCACGGACTTTGCAGGGATTCTCAACCGGAAAAGATTGTCGGAGAGTCCGTATTCATGCACTAACTCTTTGAGCGACTTTCCGGAATGCTTGCCTGTGCGGCTTTCTGCGCCTCGCTTGGATAAGAACATTTTGCTGAGCGGCAGCAGGACAATGGTGCCTACGACTACGCAGATAAGTCCTACGGGAAGAAATGAAAAGAAAGAGAGGCTGGGATAGCCGGCGTCTGTCAACGTGTTTTGTATGACGAGGTTGGGAGGCGTACCGATTAGGGTCATCATGCCGCCCATACTGCTGGCAAAGGCTAGCGGCATGAGTAGTCGGCTGGCGTTCATGTGGGGATTGGATGCTGCCAAACTGACGACGATCGGGAGCATCAGGGCCACGGTGCCGGTGTTGCTGACGAAAGCGCCGATGGCCGAGGTGACGGCCATGATGAGGATAAACAGGCGTAGTTCGCTGTTTCCGGCCAGTTTGAGAATGCGCGAACTGAGCATTTTGGCCAGTCCGGTCTGGAAGATGGCCCCTCCGACGACAAACAGGCCGACCATCATAATGACTACGGAGTTGGAGAACCCCGACAAGGCTTCTTCCGGAGTGAGAATATGGAATATCAGCAGGGCTACCAAGGCGCACAATGCCACGATATCGGAACGTATTTTTCCGCTGACAAAAAATATGGCGGAAAGAATCAAGATGCAGAGGGTGGTCAGCATGGATGAAAACATGTTAGGGTTTATATCATAATCTTCTTCAAAGTTACGAAGATTAATCTGTTGTCGGGAGAGGGAGGGGGCTTTTTTATGTATTCTTTAGAAATGAACTTGAAACAAAAAAGCACAGCATGGCGAGCTGTGCTTACTTTTGCTTGGACCTGTCCGGCCGGTTGCTGAACTTGCGTAGCATACGACGGTGGAAGCGGTCTTCGGCCTGCATGGCTTCATGCACTTTCCGGGCGGGAACCGCTTTACACATTTTTTTGTAGTAAACATCTTCCAGTTCGGCCGACTCAATCTTTAATTTGTTGATCTCTTTGATGAGATTATAATAATCTTTGTCTGTCGAGTGAGCCGGCAGATTTCTTTTTTTAAGTTCCCTGATTTGCCAATTGATACCTCGTTGTTTGTCATGCAGTTCATGGAAAATCGGGAAAAAGGCCGTGGCTTCGGCCGGAGTCAGGCAGGCTTCACGTACGATGAAACTCTCCAGATGCTTCACAAAATCTTGAGGAGAGAACTGTCCTTTGGGCGGTTGGGCCATGAACTGTATGTGACCGAGTACCCAAAACAGGACGAACAGGGGCAGTATTTTTCTTTTCATCTGGTTTTATGTCTATGAATTAATACACATCTGTCAAGTATAGGGCGATTTCGTGGTTGCTGACCATGGCGTAATCAAGTACGTCGTCCATATAAATGTCTTCGGTTTCTATGGTCTCTCCATATTGTGCCACAGGGCTTTCACCGTGGGGGTGAATTACGGATTGGAGATAATATGTTCCGAGAAACATGGCACCGCACAGGGCGGCGGCCACAGCATACCATACCGTGCGCATGCGTGTTCGTCGGCGGGAGGGCATAGAGAGAACAGGCTTCATTTCCTTCTCCGGCAATTTACTCATCAACTCGGACGTAAACTGCTCGAAATACCCCTCCGGAACCTTGAACGGGTTGCCGGAACCGTATTTTTTTCGGATGAAATCTTCTTCTTTCATAACTGGCATTCCTTTCTTTGTATATTTGATATTTCCGGATTCAAAAGGTTTAATCTTGTGATTTAAAAAAATCGCATATTTTTTTCACGGCATGATGATAGGAGGCTTTTAAGGCGCCTACGCTGGTGTTTAATATGCTGCTCATTTCTTCGTATTTCATTTCTTCATAATACTTTAAATGGAATACGGCGCGTTGCTTGTCTGGCAAACTGGCGATGGCTTTTTGCAACTGAAGCTCCGTTTCGTTTCCGTCGAAATATTCATCGGCCGTCAGTTGGTTGACGATGGCCGTCGGGGCATCGTCCAGTCCGGTCATGTCTTTTTTCCGTTGTAGGAAGTTCAGGGTTTCATTGGTGGCAATACGATAAAGCCACGTACTCAGACGGGCATCGCCTCGGAAGGTGTCTAAATTGACCCAGGCTTTGATAAACGTATTTTGCAAGATGTCATTGGTGTCGTCGTGACTGTATACCATACGGCGGATTTGCCGATACAGTTGCGGGCTGTAAAGGTTTACCAATTGCTCGAATGCTTGGCGTTGATGTTCCGGCTGGTTCAACCGGTGGATGAGTGACGTTTCCTCCGTAGAATTCATACTGGTATAAGTCGTTGTTTAGGTAGGACACCCGGAAGGGAAGATAGTTTAAAACGCTTCCAGTTTTTTGAGCAAAATTTCATCGTAGCCGTAGGGGTCGGGACTTTCTTCCCATCCGCCGTCCGGCTTCGGATAGAGGGTGTAATAGTCTATGACGACTGGTATGGAAGGGTCGAACCGTTGTATGCCTACTTTCAACTGTTCGCCTTCTTTCTTTTCTATGGGGACGGATGAATTCAACGGAGGTAGTCCGATCGCTTCCCGGAGCTTGTTTACTGTTTTTTCTTCGGGTGAATCCAATAAAAAGACGGCCAGTTCGAGTGGTTTTTCTATTCGGATACATCCGTGGCTGATGGCTCTGTTTGTGCGTTTGAAAGCCTGTCTGTTGTTGGTGTCGTGCAAGTAGATGGAGAAATTGTTGGGAAACCTGAATATCAGTCTTCCCAACGAATTACCTTCTCCGTTGTCTTGACGTACTCTGTAACGGCCACTGGTAAGCATGTCGGAAGTGACCGCAGCAGGTGGTAGTTCCTCCCCGGTCTCCTTATTGAAGATGCGGTAACGGTTGCGTGAGAAATAAGCCTCATCTCCTGCATGTCGCGGGGCTATCTCCTTTTTTACAATGCTGTACGGGATGTTCCAATATGGATTCATATCCACTCGTTCGATGCGGCTTTGCAACATGGGAGTTTTGTTTTTTGGACTACCGATACATATTTTCATGTCCAGATATTCCGGCTTGTTTTCGTCTATGGCATAAAGCGTTGCAGCAGCCAAATTGACCCAGACGTACTTGTCGTGTGCGGCGAGAGGGGTTCGCCAACGGCTCCGTTCGATATTGACGATGGCTTTGCGGCGCGTTTCCGGATTTTGCGTTTGCAGGTAATGGTCTGTCAACTGACGGTATAATGGATTATCAGGTTGTATGTCCCGGAAGAAATCGGTAAAGTTCCCGTCTTTCAGCAAAGAGAGGGCTTTATGGACAAATTCTTGATCCGCGCTTTCCGTTTCAATGTCATACAATCGGCGGAAAGGAGCTTTTTGCGTCGTGTCCGTTTGTTCTAACCGATTGAAAATCTGGTTCGGTTGAACGTATCCGAAGCGTTGTCCGCATACGTATCTGAGATAAGCTTTTGTAAGTAGAAACTCAGTGCGTCCGAAAACGGCATTGATGTTGTTTTCGGGGTCGAAATCCAGTTGACGGATTCGTCGCAGGTTTGTTTGAAGCTCGGATATATAAAAATTACTTTCCCGTAGACCGGACGAAGAAGCCTTTTGGAGATAAGCCAGTAAAGTATCTGCTTTTTCATCTATTCCCGAGCGGGTAATCCAAAGGAAAGGAGCGCCGGAGGCGTAGTATTTACGGGTATACTCGTCGGCATACATTCTGAGAGGAAGCAACCGTAAACTGTCGATTTCATGTCGTATTTTCCGACTGGACAGGCTATATTCCCGTATATTCCAATCCGCAAGATCGTCCAATTGGACGTTGATGTTTGCATTTTTTTTCTCTTCATGGCATGAAACGATAATCAGACAGAAGAGGAAGAGACTGAAAAAACGAGAAAATCCCATTACATGAATTAGTGGATGGAAATCTTGCGCACTACTTTATTTACCTTTAATATATAACAGCCTTTCTTCAGAGATAAGTCTACCGTTTTTTCGTTGCTGTCGATTCTTATCGTTGCCACCTTAGTACCCGTCAGGGAGAAAATCTCCAATATGTTTCCGTTGGCATTATAGACCGATAAAGTAGAACCTTTTACGACTATGGATGTGGCCGAAAGTTCTGTCTCCGGCTCGCTCTTCTCTTCTTGCGCCCAACAAACTCCTGCGGTATTCAGGAGGAAGGTCGTCAATATTAAAAGAAGTGTCTTTTTCATCATAGTCTTATTCTTCATTTATTCTAATGGCACAAATGTAGGTATTCCTAACGAAAGAAACAAATTTTATTGTGTAAAAAACGCTTTTTTTCCTCATTAAATTTTTATGAGAAGATTCTCTTTTGCGAGGATTGTAGGTTCAAATATACTTTGGGCTTCTTTCAGGAGCAGGCTTTCGTCTTCATACCGTGCAGAGAAGTGACCGATACAGAGCTTTTTGACTTGGCTGTTCCGTGCGAGTGTGGCTGCCTGCCGGGCTGTGGTATGGAATGTTTCTTGTGCTCGTGCCAGGTCTTCGTGCAAGAATGTGGCTTCATGAAATAGCAAATCTGCTTTCCGGATGTACTGGGTAAGTTCAGGCAGATAACATGTATCCGAGCAATAGGCGAAAGAACGTGGAGGATCCGATGGTTCGGTAAGCCGATGGTTCGGGACGAGTGTACCGTCTTCCGTAGTCCAGTCCATTCCGTTTTTAATATTATTGATTTCACAGATTGGGATACGGTAAAAATCGATCATGTCGCGTCGGATGTGTGGCAAGGTAGCTTTCTCCTGAAACAGAAAACCGCAGCATTCGATACGGTGGCGCAGGGGAATGGAGTAAATGGAAACGGAGCGGTCTTCGTGAATCAAAGCATGGCGCGAGGTATCTACGGGGTAAAACTCAACACGGAAATCCAGTCCCTTACAAAAAAAGTCCAGCAGGCTTTGCAATATGGGACCGAATGCCGCCGGGGCATGTACATATAGAGGAGCCGTACGTCCTAATAAGCCAAAAGTAGAGATGAGACCTATTAAACCGAAACAGTGGTCACCGTGCAGGTGGGAGATGAATACATGGTTCAGTCGAGAGAATTTAAGCCGTGAGCGCCTCATTTGGAGTTGGGCACCTTCGCCGCAATCAATCATATATAACTTTTCGCGGATGTTAATGACCTGTGAAGTGGCGAAGTGCCGTGTGGTAGGTAGTGCAGACCCGCATCCCAATATTGTCAGTTCAAACTTTTCCATGCCTTTCGGATATGAGTTACATTGTACAAAAATACATAAAAAAAGGGCGATGAGAAATAATCATCGCCCTTTCTTTCGTATTTTTTCCTGTTTAGGAATGTGGTTTATTCGCCTTTTTCCATTTGGGCTTTCAATGCAGCCAATGCATCGATGTCACCCAAAGTGGTAGCAGCAGCTTGGTTTTGAATTACCGGAGCTTCTTCTTTCTTAGCGCCCTTCTTGGCGTTGCTCGTATTCTTCTTGGCTTCTTTAGCTTCAGCGCGCTGTGCATCTTCGTAGATACGGCTGTGAGACAAGATGATACGTTTGCTTTCCTTGTTAAACTCAATTACCTTGAACTGCAATTTTTCGTTCAGTTGAGCCTGGCTGCCGTCTTCTTTTACCAGATGTTTCGGAGTAGCAAAGCCTTCTACACCATATTCCAATTGGATTACGGCACCTTTGTCCAACATCTCGACGATAGTACCTTCGTGAATAGAGTTCACCGTGAATACGGTTTCAAACACATCCCAAGGGTTCTCTTCAAGTTGCTTGTGACCCAAGCTCAAACGACGGTTTTCTTTGTCGATTTCCAATACCTGAACCTCGATTTCTGCGCCAATCTGCGTGAATTCAGACGGATGTTTGATCTTCTTGGTCCAAGAAAGGTCGGAGATATGAATCAAGCCGTCTACGCCTTCTTCTATCTCAACGAATACGCCGAAGTTTGTAAAGTTGCGTACTTTGGCCGTATGTTTGGAACCCACGGGGTATTTCTCTTCGATGTTTTCCCAAGGATCGGCTTTCAATTGCTTGATACCCAAAGACATTTTACGTTCTTCACGATCCAAGGTCAGAATGACAGCTTCTACTTCGTCACCTACCTTCATGAAGTCCTGTGCGGAACGCAAGTGCTGGCTCCAGGACATTTCCGATACGTGGATCAAGCCTTCTACGCCCGGAGCGATTTCGATGAATGCACCGTAATCGGCCATCACGACAACTTTGCCTTTTACTTTGTCACCTACTTTCAAGTTCGGATCCAAAGCGTCCCAAGGATGCGGAGTCAGTTGTTTCAGACCCAATGCGATACGCTTCTTCTCGTCGTCGAAGTCAAGGATAACCACATTGATCTTCTGGTCAAGCTGTACCACTTCTTTCGGGTCGCTCACGCGTCCCCAAGAAAGGTCGGTGATGTGAATCAAACCGTCTACGCCGCCCAAGTCGATGAAGACGCCGTAAGAGGTGATATTCTTAACGGTACCCTCGAGTACCTGTCCTTTTTCAAGCTTGCTGATGATTTCTTTTTTCTGTTGTTCCAATTCGGCTTCGATAAGAGCCTTGTGCGAAACAACGACATTCTTGAATTCCTGGTTGATTTTAACGACCTTGAATTCCATAGTCTTTCCTACGAATACATCGTAGTCGCGGATAGGTTTCACGTCGATTTGTGAACCCGGCAAGAAAGCTTCAATACCGAATACGTCCACAATCATACCGCCTTTCGTACGGCATTTGATGTAACCCTTGATGATCTCTTCATTTTCGAGAGCCTCGTTCACACGATCCCAAGAACGGGTAGCGCGTGCCTTCTTGTGAGAAAGGATGAGCTGTCCTTTTTTGTCCTCTTGGTTTTCAATGTAAACCTCAACTTTGTCTCCGACCTTCAAATCGGGATTGTAGCGGAATTCGCTCATCGGGATGATACCGTCTGACTTGAAGCCGATGTTTACCACCACTTCACGCTTGTTCATCGCGATAACCGTACCGTCAACCACTTCGTGGTCATTTACTTTGTTTAAAGAGCCTTCGTAGGCCTTTTCCTGAGCTTCGCGGCTCTCGTTCACCTGAGTGTCACCGCTTTCATAAGCATTCCAGTCGAAGTCTGCCAACGGTGCTACGTTCTTTAATTCTGCCATTTAATTAATTGAAAATAATAAAATTAATAATGTTAGACATTATGTTGTTTATAATCGGGCGCAAAGTTACGATAAAAGGTATAATTATGCAATTAAAAAGGCAAGAAAATGAATGTATTTCTTGTTTTTGTTTGTATCTTTGCAGCGTCATTTATAATCATCTAACATGGGAAAGATTAATTGTATAGGTATTTTGACTTCCGGAGGAGATGCTCCGGGAATGAATGCCGCTATTCGTGCCGTTACGCGCGCCGGGATAGCAGCCGGTTTGAAGGTAAAAGGTATATATCGTGGTTATGAAGGTTTGATTAACAACGAAATTCAGGATTTTACGACGGAGAATGTGAGCAATATCATCCAAAGAGGAGGAACGATTCTGAAGACGGCTCGCAGCAAGGATTTTCTTACGCCGGAGGGGCGTAAAAAGGCCTATGATAATATGGTGGAACAGGGGATTGACGCCTTGATTATCATAGGAGGTAACGGTTCGCTTGAGGGCGCGCGCATTTTTGCAGAGGAGTTCGATGTGCCCTGCATCGGTCTGCCCGGTACCATCGACAATGACCTGAGCGGAACGGATTCCACAATCGGTTACGACACGACGCTGAATACCATTGTGCAGTGTGTAGACAAGATTCGCGATACCGCGACTTCACACGAACGTATATTCTTCATCGAAGTGATGGGGCGCGACGCCGGTTTCCTGGCGCAGAACAGTGCGATAGCCAGCGGGGCGGAAGCTGCCATCATTCCCGAAGACTCTTCCAATGCCGACCAGTTGGAACAGTTCATCAGCCGGGGGATCCGCAAGAGCAAGAGTTCCAGTATGGTCATCGTGTCCGAAAGTCCCAAGTGCGGTGCCATGTATTATGCCGACCGGGTGAAGAAAGAATATCCCGAGTTCGACGTGCGCGTGTCTATTCTCGGGCATTTGCAGCGTGGCGGTTCTCCGAGTGCTTACGACCGTATTTTGGCTTCTCGTCTGGGGGTAGGCGCCATTACGGCTTTGCGCGAAGGGCAGCGTAACGTGATGATCGGCATCAAGAATGATGAAGTGGTGTACGTACCGTTCTGCAATGCCATCAAGAGCGACAAGCCGGTGAAGAAAGAGTTGATAAATGTATTGGGCATATTGTCCATTTAAGGAAAGGGCAAAGCCCTATTATAATAAGGTGTAACGGGAGCAAGGTCGGCAAGACCGGCTCCCGTTATTCTTTTGAAAGGCTCATTCTTCTTTCATCGTTTCAAAAAAGCGGTGGATGGTGTCCCGGTTCACTGCTTTCAGTATGGCTGAGCCGTCGCCGATAACCACCGTGTCGAAGAGGAAAGACAAACTGTTGAAGCCGGACGGGTCTTTGCTGATGCACCGGTTGTAATAGTCCGATGCGTTTCTGCCGTTCGGGTCTTCGGGACGTCCTTTTATGTTTCCCAGATAATAGTTCCCGTCGAACGTGTTACGGGTGGAGCGGTTCAGGCGAATCTCCGATTCCTGCGGGACGAAGAATACATTTTCCCGGAATACGGTAGAATCCGCATAGCCGTCCCACGCATCGGACGTGATGATACTGCGGTCTATGAATGGCTCCGTCTTGGGATTGACATGCAAGAGGTTTCGTTTGACCAACGTGTTCTTGCAAGGACCGGCTATGTGGATATTGGCGGAAAAAATGCCGCTGCGGGTCGCACGCGGACGGATGGCATCATTGATGCTTACATTGTATTGTACCACGCTGCCTTGGTTGCCTGCACCGGGGTCCGTACCTGAATTACAAATCAGAACCAGTCCGCCGTCGTTGTCGTGGCTGTAGTTATATTGTATGGTCGTGTTGCGGCAGTTGTAATCCGAGTCGAATCCTTGTGCGTCCCACGGAGCCTTATGGTCGCTCACTTCGTTGAACTGTATCACGGTGTTGTCGCAACTCCAAGGCCACAGACCGGCTGCCGCCTCGCTGTGGGGCAACGTGCCCGGGCAGTTGCGCATCAGGTTGTATTCTATCAAGGCACCGTCGCATCCGATGGGGACGATACCATCGCCCGGGACTTCCTCTATCAGGTTTTTGCGTATGACGGTACGGGTATTGGGATGCCAATGTTCGCGGTTACTGTAACCGGACCAGATGATGCCGTTTCGTTCACACCTCCGGATGACGCAGTCTTCCACCCGTAATCCGTCGAACGTCGAGGGCGTATCTTTACCCCGGTTGACAATAAGTATGCCCGAACCTCCCCCTTTCTGTTTGATCAGGCTGCCGTTCACGTCGTGGATATGGAGTGCCCGGAGCACGATGTCGTGCGACACGCCGTAATCTTCGCAGAGTACTTTCACGCCCGTGCGGTTCGCCATCCTTTGCTTTCCCGTGTTCACGACTTCCAGATTCTCCAAAGTGAGATAGTCGGAGTTGCGTACCAAGACCGTGTACAGCGACGAGTCCGGAGCCTGAATACAAGGTTTTCTGCCTGTGCCGTAAGCGCCGATTACGACCGGACGGCCTGCCTTCCCTTCGGCCGACACTTCCAGCAGTCCGTTGAACGAGGAGTTTCTGCGCAATAATAAGGAATCACCGGCACGCAACTGTAACTCTTTCGTCCGCAACAGGCTTTTCCAAGCCGTCTTTTCGCTTTTGCCGTCGGCGCGGTCGTCGCCGTTTTGCGCGTCTACATAATAGTTTTGTCCTCCGCGTGGTTTGGACTTGGCATGGGCGGGGACGAAAATGTTTCCGCCCAGCCCCAAGAAGATAAGAAGGAATAAAGTTTTCATTATATAAAAGGTTAAGGAACATTCGTAACCATACGGGTCATTTCAGCCATGTGGCCCGTTTCCACACATATTCCAACGGGCCGTGGTCGTGGTGTTTCATCCACCATTTGCAGAAAGAGAACTGCAGGATGAAGAACGCCATTCCGGCCAACAGGCTGGCCGTGATGCCCAAATCGTCGTGCAGGGAAAAGCCCCAGTTGTAATAGAGCATAGCTCCGGCCATGCTTTGGGTGATGTAGTTCGTCAGGCTCATTTTGCCGTATGGGATGATTTTGCTCATGAACGGTTGCATCCGGGTACGGTAAAAAGCCATCAGCCCGCCCGAGACCAATACCAGCATGAAAGCGAATTTATACAAAGAACTTACCACAAGGCTCAGCGGGGTCAGCACGGACGGATTGCTGATGAAGTCCGGCAGCATGTTGCCAAGCCCGTACAGCGGGAAAAATGCAACTAAGGCTCCGCAAAGTATCTTGTTCCACACTTTCAGGTTTTCTTTCAGGAACAAGCCCCGTCGGCCGATGAGCAGTCCGAAGAGGAATAGGGCCGCCGTCTGGAACACTCGTCCGTTGTCCCAGGCCCAAGCCAGACTGGCCAGTTGTCCCTCCCAAAGGTTCACGCGTACGGTTTCCCAGAACGTGCCGCCTTGTTGTACGGCGAAAGTTTGTGCCCATAAATGTCCGGTGGGTACGGCCGGAGTGACGAATGCCGGGTCGCAGGCCGCCCGGATGGCGTAGTATAAGGGCAGGGGCTGGATGAGCAGGACGCAGGCCAATATCAGCAGCCACTTGTCTTTCAGACGGCAGGTGAGCGGGAGGATGAAGCCCACTAAAGAGTAGAGCACCAATACTTCTGCCGTGAAAAACGAGGCGTTCAGGTTGCCGAAGAGGAAAAGCAGGGCGAGCCGCCAGCAAAACCGTCCCCTGAAATCTTTTCCGCGCAGCCGCTGGTTGTCGTATTGGATGAAGAAGCTGAAACCGAAGAGCAATGCGAAAACGGCATAGGCTTTCCCGCCGAAGAGGAAGAACATGCCGTCCCAGATAGCTTTGTCGCTGAAGTTCAGCCACTCGCTTTGTCCCGCAGTGTCGGGAAAGGAGTAGAAATTGAAATGTTCGATGGAATGTAGCAGGATGATGCCCATTACGGCTATTCCGCGTAATACGTCGGCTACGTCCACGCGTGGATGTCTTTTCATGGTGTTTTGCATGTTTTTTCCTTTTTGCTTTGTATGTTTTGCAAAAATAGGGATTTTTTTCATCTATACCAACAAAAATAATCTTGCGGAGATTGAAAAATCGTTTGCAGCAGATTGAAAAATCAATTTCAGCCAAACGATTTTTCATTTGGCGCAGAACAATTTTAAGAATGTAAACGATTGATTTTCAGTGGTACTTTTGGCTGGAAAAATATTGATAAACGATGCTTCTGTAAGTGGATGAGGGATACAGTGGAACTTCCCGTAGTCTTTCTTTTTCCGACTACAAAAAAATATCCCTACTTCACAGTAAGGATATAAAAAAAGGGTCAGCGCTCTGACCCAACCTTTGTTAACCTTAAATCTAATACTATGAAAAACACGATGCAAAGTTACGGACTTTTTTGAAATAAACAATAGGAGGGAAATGAAATTGGTTGTATTTAACGTTTTTTATAAACGGAGCATCTTGTTTGCTGTTTCTTAGCCGTTTTTCCGAGGTCTATTGGGGGATGAAAAAAAGTCCATCTCTTGGTAAGAGATAGACCGGCCTTCAAAATATACTATTTTACAGCTATTTAAAAAATACAAAGTTTAGAAAACTATCGCCTTTCTTAGCTTTTTTTACACGTTTACTTGGCATTATCTGTCTTTTTACCTACATTTGCAAGCGGTAGTCTATCTCTTACCAAGAGATAAACCGTATTGGGAAGATAAAATAATAGTAACGCAGGAATATGATAAGAATGATCCGTAGCTTGATGAAAATATGGCTCGTTGCGTATATGGCCTGTGGCTGTGTGGCCTGTCGGAGTAATAAAAAATCGCATCCCTTAGAAGGGGAAGCCGCTGTGTCGGTTCCCTGTTTGCGAGATATGGGTATCGTACGCCCGATTGCCGGATGGAGCCGGGAGGACAGTGATATGACCCGGTTTAAATATCGTGACGGACGGATGGTCGGAGGCTACAGTACGGAATATGGTACTTTTATAGTGGAGACTCATCCACTGGCGTTTCGGGTTTTCAAGGAAAAGACGTCCGTAGCCACCGGTCGTGTCCGTGAGGTTTGTTTCAAGCCTGTTCGTGTCGCTCCGGAAGGCCATGTGGTTTATATGGAATTCAACGGCATGGAGCAAGAAGCGGCAAACGGCGGAAAAGCCCGTCCTTTTCGGGGAGAGGTATCGGCTTCTTACGACTCCGAGGGACATATAACCGAGATGAACTACCATCGTGAAAACAGTTCGGGCTGCAGAGAAACCGGCGTGGCGCGGTACACTTGGAAAGACGGGAATCTGGAGACGGTGGTTTCCGATGTCTCCCATACGAACAACTTATACGAGAGACATGAGATTTATACTTTTGGTTATGATATGCAGGATTCCCTGAAGTTGAATCCCGGTATCTACCTCCAAGAGATGAATTGTTTTCCGGGGCTTTATGATTTTATTTGGTATGCCGGACTGTGGGGGAAGACCACCCGTCACATTCCGCAGACGGTCACATACGAAAAGGTGGGAGACGGAGAAAATCGCAGCGAAACGCAGTCTCTCACATTCACCCTCCAACCGGAAAAGAATGCTGCGATACTGTCTTACGGTGGAGTCCCACGCTTTTCATTCGATTACTTTCCCGTCAGTTGCCCCTGAACGGTGGTCCCGTTATCGGCCTCGGCTGGTGACGGGACCTTTTTTAAAGGGGTAAAAGAAATACGGGCCGCTTCACAGCGACCCGTATTCTTTAGTTTTTTAGGTATTAGTTTTGTTTAAGGTAAAAAGATTGTTTTCAGGATAACGATGCAAAGATAAGGCCATTTTCAGGTGTGTGCAAATGAAAAACTATGCTATAAAACATATTTTGCGAAAAACACTGCATTTTCCTTAAAAATCTTTTAATCAGTTTCGTTTTTCAGTTTTTGCTGATGGTAAGCTACCATCCGGCCTATCGGTTCTCTGAGGATATTTCCTATCCGTATGCCGTATATTCCGGCGGTTTCCTCTAATTCTTCACGAAAAATGGCGGCTATGCTGCCCACGAAGTGTACGGCAAGCGGTCCGGGGCGGTAAGCCATGATGTTCCGTTCAAAAAAAGCTTTGAAACAGTCTGTGAGGATACGGTGGACGGCCGGATGGGTACGGTGAGCTTTCAGGAAAGGCGTGAAGGAAGCCAGAAAACGGTTGGCCTCCGGTTCCCGGTACACTTTCCGGATAATGTCGGCTTCGTTCCATCCGTAGTTTTCCGCCAGTTTTCCGCTTAGTTCTTCGTCTAAAAGTCCTTTGAGCCAGTCGCCTATCAGGCGTTTGCCTAACGCCGTACCGCTGCCTTCGTCTCCTAAGATATATCCCAACGGGGACACATGTTGCACGATATCCTGGCCGTCGTAACGGCAGGAGTTGGAACCGGTGCCCAGAATGCAGGCAATGCCGACTTCGTGTCCGCATAAGGCCCGTGCAGCTCCCAACAGGTCGGAATGGACTTCGGCCGTAGAGCGGGGGAGGAGTCCGGTAAGAGCCTGTTCCATCTTGGTGCAGACGGAAGGCAAACATCCCGCGCCGTAATAATAGATATGGATTTCGGCTTCAGGGTCTTGAAGATGGGGCGTCAGCCGGGACAGCAGTTCCGTTTGCAGGATTTCCCGGATGGCGGGAAGTTCCAACAGAGCCGGGTTGAGACCGCGCGTACGAAAAAGCTGAGGTTCCCGGTGGGGGACCGCCAGGCACCAGTCGGTTTTTGTAGAGCCTCCGTCGGCCACCAGCAAGGCCTTCCGTATGTCATGCTTTGTCTCCATGGTGATCTTTTTTTCCGAATTCCGGGTCTATTTTCAGCAGTGCGGTGACACCGACCGTCACCAGGCAACAGGCCATTACGATAAGGAAGAAGTGGAAGTAACCCACGGCTTCCTGCAATTCTCCGGCCACAGCGCCCGGCAACATCATCGACAGGGCCATGAAAGCCGTGCAGAAGGCATAGTGTGAAGTCTGTTGTTCTCCTTGCGAATAATATAGGAGGAACAGCATATAGGCGGTGAAGCCGAAACCGTAACCGAATTGCTCGATGAATACCATGGCGTTGATAAGCAGGAAATTCGTAGACTGGAAGTAACTCAGATAGACATATACAAGGTCCGGTAGCGTGATGCTCCATACCATCGGCCACAGCCACTTTTTCAGCCCATCGTGCGAGGCGGCTATACCGCCTATGATGCCGCCGAGGGTCAGGCCGAGTACGCCTACCGTTCCCTGTACGAACCCTACTTCCTGCGTGGAAAGCCCCAGTCCGCCTTCGCTGACGGGTTTAATCATGAACAGGTTGGAAATCCGGATGAGCAATGCTTCCGGCAGACGGTAGAAAAGCATGAAAAGGACGGCAGCGACGGGCTGCGGTTTCCGGAAAAACGATATGACGGTGAGCCAGATGTCTTTCAACAGTCTACGGGCCGATACGGCTTTTCGTGTCCGGTCGCAGTCGGGGCGCGGCAAGTGGAAAAAGTGGTAGGCGGTCACGGCAATGAAGAATGCCGCCAGCACGTAGAAAGCGATGCTCCACGAGTAGGCGATGCGGCGGGTGAAAGTTTCCAACGTGCCCGCCAGCATGATGAGCAGTCCGCTGCCCGCTATGGTTGCGATGCGGTAGAACGTACTTCTGATGCCCACATACAGGCTTTGCTCGTGTGGGTCGAGCGCCAACATGTAAAAACCGTCGGCCGCGATGTCGTGGGTGGCACTGCTGAAAGCCATCAGCCACAGGAACGTCAGGGTAAAGACGAGGAAATGGGCGGAGGGAAGCGTGAAGGCCACTCCGGCTATGGCGGCGGCGATGAGGAACTCCATGGCCAGTATCCACCATCTTTTGCTTTTGGCAAGGTCGATGAACGGGCTCCATAGGGGTTTGACGACCCACGGGAGGTAGAGTGCGCTGGTGTAGAAAGCGATTTCGGCGTTGGAAAGCCCCATGCGTTCGTACATGACGGTGGAGATGCTCATGACCGTCACGTAGGGCAATGCCTCGGCAAAGTACAGTGTAGGAATCCATTTCCATGGGTTCCGGTTCGGGGCTTCCGGCGTTTGCCGGTCGTCTATGGCGTACGGGTTTCTTTTCATAAAGCTGTTAGGGGTAGACTTTCCGGATGGTGATTCCGTCATAATAATGTTTCAGAATTTCGTCGTAATGGTAACCTTTGGCTCCCATGACCGCCGCCCCGATCTGGCACATGCCCACGCCGTGTCCCCATCCGGCACCGTGGAGGACGAACCGGCCGGGAATGCCGTCGTGCAAATCCTCCTTGTCGACCACGAATGCCGAACTGAACAGGTGGGTGCGGCTCAATACACGGCGTATTTCCAGCTCCTTTCCGATGACGAGCGTCTCTTGTGTGCCGACGATTTTCAGCCGGCTGATATGTCCGCCCCGTCCGCGCTCTACCGGGATGAGGTCGAGGATGCTGCCGAAGTCCGTTTTCAGATTTTCCGCGATGAGTCCGGACAATTCGTCTTGCGTGTATTCCACGCGCCAACGGTAGAAGTCCGTCGTTTCCCGGTCGTAGTCGTTCAGCACTTGGCGGAGTATTTCTTCGTCTTCCGTATGGCAGAACGAAGGTGGGTTGCTCCGTATCCACTTTTCCGCCTCTTCTTCCCGGGTAAGGTCCGGCAGTACCGGACGGATGCCCGACAGGTTCTCAGGCGCAATATCTCTGATGCTGGTCAGGTAAGACAGATGCTTGTCTTCCCAGCAATATTCGAATTCTTCGGTCGCTCCGCCGCAGCATTTCGAGAAACGTGCGTCGCAGATGTCATCCCCCGACGTGAGGATTTGGCCGTGCGTGGCTTTGACGGCTTCCACCACGGCCTCGTTGCTGGCTCGTGTGATACCCTGATAGCGTTGGCAATGGTCGTCGGCGCATACGTCGAATATCGTATGGTCTTCGCGGTCGTACCAACGGATCAGCTCCCCGTCGCTTTTGCTGAACGAGAAGAATCCACGGTCGTGGTTACTCAGTTGTTTGCGTTTTTCTATCTGGGCATAGAGCCAACTGCGGCTGATGACGGCCGATGCTTTCAGGAACTCGGGAGAGGCGGAGGCACTCATTTCGCTGGAAATGACACTGATGAGGTAATCTTCGACCGGCAACACGTTGATGGCCGTGATTTTTTCTTCTTCCACCACTAATTTCAGTGTGCCGCTGAAGATCTGCGTCTCTTGCCGTTCCCAATGGAATTTGATGCCGATCGTCACGTCGTAAAGCGAGAAAGAAGCTTTGTTTTCTTGTGGGGTAAAAGTCAGTTCCCGGTACAGGTTTCCGTTCCACAGGATGCCTCCTTCGCTGCATTCCACCGTTTGCTCGCCCCTGACGAGGCTGCCTTTGGCCGAGTAGGTGGCGTTGAGAGAGAAACGGATGCGTTGCCGGCTCATGATGCCTACGCTGACCTCGGGTTCCGTGCCTTCATGGAGCCGTTCAGGAGCCGTGCGTGGCTCCGTGTTTTCCGTGCCGTCTTTCTTCAGATGACGGGTGAACTGCCCGATGACCGGCTGCAGCTCTTCCTCGCTCAGCGTCACTTCACGCAGAATGTCCGTAGCCAGTCCGGCCGTGAGGGTCCGGAAATCTTTTTCTCGCGGTGTGATGAGCAGACCGCCCATATCCAAGGCTCCGGGGCTGACGAGCAGTTGATGCTCGCCGGTCTGTCCGTAGCAAGCCGGTCTGTGTTTCTTGCGTGGGAAAATCAAGATGACGATTTCGTCTTCGCGTCCGGCGTTCCAGGATTGCCGCCAGCAAAGGATATTCATACGCGGTTCGCTTTCCCCGTCGCAGAGCGGAAGGGCGTAGTAGAGTTTTTCAAAAAGCAGGCAGGGATGTTCCGACGGACGGGTGCGGATGACAAATACCGGACAGATATAACTTTTGAGGATGTAAAGTCCGCAGTTGGCGTTCTGCATCATGATTTCCTCGATGCTCTCTTCTTCGGCCGGTTGCAGAGGATAGAGTTTTTCCATCCCCATTTCGTAACTTTTCCAGTCCCGTTCGATGGGCAGCACACCCCGTTTCCCGGCCTGGAAGTGCATATGGTCGGGGGCTGAAGCGCCGCATACGGGGCCGTTGTAGAAAAAGACGGCTTCCGGTATGTTCCAGGCCATGTTGCGCAAGGTCTTGAAGTGAGGCAGGATGCTTTGCGGAGTATGTCTCCGTGCCGGGATGGTAAAGTGTTCCGGTAAGATGGGATAAGGGTTCACCAACAGTTGATAATGTCCTTCTATGGGTAGGGCATGTTGTGCCTCCGGCCGGTTCAGGTCGCAAAGAAAACACGGGCGTGTGGCCAAGGCTTCGGCAGAGATGCTGGCTCCGGTCGAGGTCATGCGTGCCGGATTGAACTGGGCGGTCAGCGTATGGTCGCCGATGACCAGTTCCTTGGTCTCCGCTTTTTGCAGGTCTTCGTAACGTTGCCGGGCTTCGTCCCAGTCCTCTAATTGCTTGCGGAAGAAAGCCTGCATTTCTTCGGGATTCAGCGGGTGTGCCCACAGTCGGTTCAACCGGCGGCGGGCTTCTATCTCGATAGTACGCAACCGATCCTTATAAAGATTGTGGGCATTGACTTTTTCTATGCTCAGTGCCGCGTCGGAATTGCCTTCCCAGCGCCGGCACAAGTAGAGTTCTTCATAAATGCGCCCGATGCGGTAGTAGCGTGAAAAGCATAAGCCGAGCGCATAATCTTCCCCGTAACTGGTGTTCGGGATTTGCAGCTTCCTCAGAATCGGAGTGAAGAAAGCTCGCGGGGCGCCCAGTCCGTTGATGCGCAAGGCATTGTTGCGGCCGTTTTCGGATGTCCATTCCTTGTGGTCTATCAGGCCCGGCGGCAGAGTTTGCAGGGAGAAGTCCGTCATGCGGTAGGCTCCGATGACCATGGCCGCCTTGTCATGATAAAAAGTTTGCATGATGCGTTGCAAAGTCTGTGGAGAGCTGTACAGGTCGTCCGAATCCAACTGGACGACGAAGCGCCCGCAGCGCGGGTGATGTACGGCCAAGTTCCAACAGCCTCCGATGCCTAAGTCGCTGCGTTCGGGGATAAGGTGGACGACGCGAGGGTCGCGGGCGGCATAACGTGCGATGGCTTCCGTCGTTCCGTCTGTGGAATGATTGTCTGCCACGATAAGGTTGAAATCGAAATCTGTTTCTTGGGACAGCACGCTGCGGATGGCATCTTCGATAGTGCGGATCCGGTTGCGTACCGGAATGACGACTGTGGCCTCACAGGGAAAATCTTCGGTATGGAAATCTACCTCGTCGAATTCGTCGGGAGCCAGATAAGCCCCGATTTGTTTCAGGTGCTCCGTACAGGCTTTTTCCATTTCGATTTGCACGGTGCGGTTTTTCGGGTCTACGTAGTCGAAGTTTTTCTCTCCGCTTTTCCGGGCGTCGGTTTCCGTTTTCGTATAAAGGAGTTCGTTTAAATGGAACAACTCGCCGTGACGGCTCAGATACAGACGTAAGTCATACCATCCTGCGAAATGATAGTCGGGCAAATTCTCTTGTCCGGCGTATGCTTTCAGGGCTTCGGTACGTATCAGGACCAACGGGCCGAAATCGAAATCGTCGCGCAGGCTGCCTTTTTGGTAGTCTATGAGCGGATGGGGTTGCCGTGTCCCGTCCTGTATGGCGTAGTGGTCGGCATAAAGCAAGTCGGCACGGGTGTCGTCGGCCACACGCAACAGTCGGTCAAGGGCATGGAATCCCAGTTCCAGCGGCAAGGCTTTGTGGTAGAACAAGCAGTATTCGGCCTCGCAGAGGCGAGCCATGTCCAGGATAGTCTGTGTGCTGAAAATCCCGTCGGTAGGTAACGGCAGGCAGGTCTCCGGCAGGATGGCCCCGACGCCTGCGGGGCATAGCCCGTAGATACGGCCTGTCCATCCGCTGTCGCGGAGTTCCTGTACCAGTCCGGCGGTTTGATTTTCCGTTCCGCAAGGGAGGAAACAGTCTATTCGTGGAGAATGTGATGACGATTTCATGTGGTAATTTATGTATTATAGCGTGCAAATATACTAATAGAAGTCCAATATAGTGGAAAGTTTTCTCTTTTTTCCGTAACTTTGCCTGTAAAATAAAGGAGAAGAGATAACCGTGGAGGATAAGATAGCATTATTGGGCATGACGCTGGCGGAGTTGAAGACCGTGGCGGGAGAAATCGGTATGCCGTCCTTTGCCGCCCGTCAGATGGCGGAATGGCTGTATGGGAAGAAGGTGGCTTCCATTGACGAAATGACCAATATTTCGGCGAAGAACCGTCGTTTGTTGAACGAACGTTATACCGTGGGCTGTGCGGCGCCGGTGGACGGTCAACGTTCGGCAGACGGGACCGTGAAGTATCTGTACCGTACGGCGGCGGGCGGATATGTGGAGACGGTGTATATCCCCGATGGCGACCGGGCTACGCTTTGCGTGTCTTCCCAGGTGGGGTGCAGGATGAACTGCCGTTTTTGCATGACCGGAAAACAGGGCTTTTCCGGACAATTGACGGCAGCCGATATCCTGAACCAACTGTATTCGTTGCCGGAACGCGAAACCCTGACCAATGTGGTATTTATGGGACAGGGAGAACCGTTGGACAATTTGGATAACGTGTTGCGCGCCACGGAGATTCTGACGGCAGATTATGGCTATGCTTGGAGTCCTAAGCGCATCACGGTGTCTACCGTCGGACTGCGCAAGGGGCTGAAACGTTTCTTGGACGAGAGTGAATGTCATCTGGCTGTCAGTCTGCATAATCCTTTTGCCGACCAGCGTGCCCTGTTGATGCCGGCCGAGAACAGCTACGGCCTGCGGGAAATCGTGGCGTTGCTCCGGGGGTACGACTTTACGCATCAGCGTCGTCTTTCTTTCGAATATACGATGTTCGAAGGGGTGAACGATACCCCGGCGCATGCCAAGGAACTCTTACGCTTGCTCGACGGATTGGAATGCCGGATGAATCTGATTCGTTTCCATCCTGTTCCCGGTGTGGACTTGAAAGGAACGTCGGAGGAAGGCATGTTGCGCTTTCGGGATTATCTGACCGGACACGGACTTTTTTCTACCATCCGGGCATCGCGCGGACAGGATATTTTTGCCGCTTGCGGGTTGTTGAGCACGGCGAAGCAACAAGGTGTGGAACTTTAATAAACAGAATAGGACTATGAAAAGGAAATTGGAATGTCGGTGGGCATTATGGTGCGGAGTGTGGATGGTCATAACGCTTTTGGCGGCTTGCGACCGTTTGACCAAACCTACCTCCAGCGGACGCCCGTACGAGGTGCTGGTCGTAGTGGACGACCAGTTGTGGCAACGGCCTGCCGGGAGGGCTTTGTTTGATGTGTTGGATACGGATGTTCCCGGCCTGCCTCAACCGGAGCGTTCTTTCCGTATATCCCAGACCACCCAAAAACGTTTCAGCCAGGTGCTGAACATATTCCGTACGATTATCAAGGTGGATATAGACCCGACGCAATATACGCAAACCAAAATGAAGTTTACGCGCGATGTGTATGCCCGTCCGCAAGTCGTGCTGACTATTCAAAGTCCGAATGAAAAGGACTTTGCCGCTTTTGTGAAGAAGAACTCCCGGTCCATTATCGACTTTCTGGTGAAGGTGGAAATGAACCGTCAGATTAACGAATTGGAAGAGAAACATTCGGAAGCCGTATCGCAGTTGGCGGAAGAGATCTTCAAATGCCAGTTATGGGCGCCTGCCGAAATCAAGAGTTACAAGAAAGGAAAGGATTTCTTCTGGGCATCTTCCAACACGGCCTCGGGGTTGGTGAACATCTGCATGTATTCCTATCCCTACGAAGGTCCCCGGACGTTTAATAAACAATATGTGCTGGCCAAGCGCGATTCGGTGATGAAAGCGAACATACCCGGTACGGAACCACGCATGTATATGGCCACCGATACCCTCTGCACGTCGGTAAAACCCATTGCGGTGAAAGGGGAGTATGCCATGGAGACCCGCGGACTGTGGAAGATGGAGCATGATGCCATGGGCGGTCCGTTCGTCAGTCATTCCCGGGTGGACACGTTGAACAACCGTGTGGTGGTGGCGGAAGGCTTTGTCTATGCACCGGAGAAAATGAAGCGGGGATTGATCCGTCGGTTGGAGGCTGCGTTGTACACCCTTTGCTTGCCGGGTGAGCAAGCCCGTGAATTGAAAGCCAGCATACCCGAAGTCAGCGTGGTGGCAGGAAAAGAACAAGAATAAAATCAGAAACGAAAGATATGAAGAATGGTAAGATCTTGGTGGGGATAACCCACGGTGACATAAACGGTGTGGGATACGAGATTATCCTGAAGCTTTTCAGCGAACCGATGATGTTGGAGTTGTGTACACCTATTATATATGGTTCGCCCAAAGTGGCCACTTACCACCGTAAGGCGATGGAACTGACGACAAATTTCGTCACGATACAGAAAGCGGATGAGGCCGTGGAGGGGCGCTTGAATCTGGTGGACTGTTTGACGGACGAGGTGAAGATCGATTTCGGACAGCCTTCGGCCGAGAGCGGCAAGGCGGCTTTGGCGGCTTTGGAAAGGGCTATGGCGGATTATCGCGAGGGGCTGTTCGACGTATTGGTGACGGCACCCATTAACAAGGCGACGATTCAGGGCGATGGTTTCCATTTCCCCGGACATACGGAATATATACAGGAGCGCGCCGGGGAAGGCCGGGAGGCACTGATGATTTTGATGAATGATGTGCTTCGCGTGGCTTTGGTGACTACACATTTGCCGATCCGCGACGTGGCGCAGGCGATAACCAAGGAAGCCGTAATGCAAAAAATCCGTATCTTCCATGAGGCGCTGCGCAAGGATTTCAATGTGTCGAATCCGCGTATTGCCGTATTGGCGTTGAACCCCCATGCCGGTGACGACGGTCTGTTGGGTACGGAGGAAAGGGATATTATCCGGCCGGCTCTCCAGGAGATGGAGAAAGAAGGCGTCTTCTGTTTCGGTCCTTATGCGGCCGACGGCTTTTTCGGAAACCGTACGTACGAGCATTTCGACGGTGTGCTGGCCATGTACCACGACCAGGGATTAGCACCGTTCAAGGCGCTGTCTATGACGGACGGGGTGAATTATACGGCAGGTCTACCCATAGTCCGTACCTCTCCCGACCACGGTACGGCTTACGATATCGCCGGACAAGGAAAGGCCGACGAGGCATCTTTCCGCCAGGCGGTCTATGCGGCATTGGATGTGTACCGCAACCGTGTCCGTTACGAAGAGGCGTATGCCCATCCTTTGCGCAAGCAGTATCACGAGCGTCGTGACGACAGCGACAAACTCAAACTGAACGCTCCGGAAGAATAACATGAAGCCTCTCTACCGTAACGTGTTTCTGGCCATCGGCGTGGTGGCCATTATCATTATGCTCTGCACTTCGGACCTGTCCTATTCGGAATTATGGGACAACGTCCGTCGGGCGGGATATTGGTTTCCTGCCGTCATCCTCTTATGGGTCTTTCTCTATCTGGCCAACGCTTGGTCGTGGTCGGTCATCATCCACGACGGGGCGGCACCGAAAGTGCCTTTTCTGAAGATTTATAAGTACACGATCAGCGGTTATGCGCTGAACTACGTCACTCCGGTGGGACTTCTCGGCGGCGAGCCTTACCGTATTATGGAACTGACACCGTACGTAGGGGCGGCCAAGGCGACATCCAGCGTGATTCTGTATGCCATGATGCACATCTTTTCCCATTTCTGTTTCTGGACTTTCTCCATCCTCCTTTACTTGTGGCTCTATGGCCGGGAAATGTCGGCCGGAATGGCGGTGTTCATGGTCGTCTGTTCCGCCTTCTGCGGTACGGGCATTTACTTTTTCCAGAAAGGATATAAAAACGGACTGGCCATGAAAGCCTTGCGCCTGTTGGCCCATATACCCGGATTGAAGTCCCGTCTGCGGCGGTTCATCGACACGCGGGAAGAGTCCATACGGAAGGTGGACAGCCAGATAGCCGCCTTGCACGCACAGCGCAAGTCCACGTTCTATCTGTCGTTGTTCATAGAGTTCGCCGTGCGGGTGGCCGGTTGTCTTGAAATCCAGTTCATCTTGTTGATACTGACCGACCATGTTTCCTTTTGGGATTGCGTGCTGATACAGGCATTCACGTCGCTTTTTGCCAATTTGTTTTTCTTTATTCCGATGGGGATGGGCGCGCGTGAAGGCGGCTTCGCGTTGGCTGTGGGCGGACTTTCCCTGGCCGGCGCATACGGTGTTTATACCGGTTTGATTATCCGCTTGCGGGAATTGGTGTGGACGGCCGTCGGTTTGCTGTTGATCAAGTTGGGCAACAAGTCTGCTTAGTTTTTCTTAAATTAATACGGTTAAAGTTGTGTCCCACGGGATTTTTTATGTAATTTTGTCGACAATCGCATTTGGGTAGAAGATATGAATACATCCGACGTTCAGGCACAGAAAAGAAGATATGGTATCGTGGGCAATTCGGAAGGGTTGAACCATGCAGTGGACATTGCTTTGCAAGTGGCCAAGACGGACTTATCCGTATTGATCACCGGAGAGAGCGGTGTGGGAAAGGAAATCATTCCCCGTATTATCCACGACAACAGCCTGAGAAAGACGAAGAAATACTTTGCCGTGAATTGCGGTTCCATTCCTGAGGGAACGATAGATTCCGAACTGTTCGGTCATGAGAAAGGAGCTTTTACCGGGGCGATAGGAGAGCGCGAAGGCTATTTCGGGGCGGCCAACGGAGGTACGCTGTTTCTCGATGAGGTGGGAGAGTTGCCCTTGGCCACGCAGGCACGCTTGTTGCGTGTGCTGGAGACGGGCGAATACATCCGGGTCGGTTCGAGCGACGTGCGCAAGACGGACGTGCGCATCGTGGCGGCTACCAATGTCAACATGGCGCAGGCCATCCGCGACGGCCGTTTCCGTGAGGACCTGTTCTACCGCCTGAACACGATTCCCGTCAAGATGCCGGCTCTTCGCGAACGGGGGGACGACGTGGTGTTGCTCTTCAAGAAGTTTGCGATGGACACGGCGGAAAAGTATAATATGCCGGATCCGGTGGAACTGACGGAAGCAGCCCAGGAAAGGCTGAAAAGATATTCGTGGCCGGGAAACGTCCGCCAACTGAAGAACGTGACGGAACAGATTTCCATCCTCTCTCCGGAGCGGATAATTACTCCTGAAATCTTGTCCGGTTATATCCCCGAAGATCCGGTGACGCACGACATCGTGCCGTTGAACAAACGGAACGAAGGCCATAGTTTTGAAAACGAACGCGAGTTGCTCTACAAGATACTTTTCGATTTGCGCAACGACGTGACGGAGCTGAAAAAGCTGGTGCACGGGCAGCGGGTGGAGCGTGAGCGGTCTTCCGCCCCCCAGGTTGTCGAACAGCCGATAACCTACTATCAGCCGGATATCACTTATCCTGTGGCTCATGCAGCCAAAGGAGCGGATGAATTCCAGACTCCGGAAGAGTATGTGGAAGAGGCCGTGTCGTTGAACGACGTGGAACGCCAGATGATAGTGAGGGCTTTGGAGAAGAACCGGGGCAAGCGTCGCAAGGCCGCCCAGGAACTGAACATCTCCGAACGTACGCTTTATCGTAAAATAAAGGAATATGGTTTGGATAAAGAGGATCTTTAAAAGCAAGGCGGTCGGGCTTTTGTCTTGTGGCTTTTTTTTGGTGGCCTGTTCCATCTCCTATAAATTCAACGGAGCATCCATCGACTATACGAAAACCAAGACGATACAGATTTCGGCTTTCCCCATCCGTTCTGCATACGTATGGGCGCCCATGCAGTCTATTTTCAGCAACCAACTGACCGATGTCTTTGCCCGTCAGACCAAGTTGAGGCAGGTGAACCGTAACGGGGATTTGCAGCTTTCGGGCGAGATTGTGGAATACAGCCAGTTCAACAAGGCCGTGTCTGCCGACGGGTTTTCGTCGCAGGTGCAGTTGAAGATGACGGTGAATGTCCGTTTTGTGAATAATGCCAACCACAACGAGGATTTCGAACAGAAGTTCAGTGCCACGTCCCAGTATGATTCGTCGCAGCAACTGACGGCCGTACAGGAAGAACTGGTGACCCAGATGGTGAAGGATATTGTAGACCAGATATTTAATGCAACCGTAGCGAATTGGTAAGGATATGGATTTGAACTTATCGGATTATATCAAGCATCCGGAGAAACTGGATAAGGAAACGTTGCCCCGCCTGGAAAAGCTGGTCGGCGACTATCCTTACTTTCAGCCGGCCCGTCTGCTCTATTTGCGCAATCTGTACCTCTTGCACGATGCGGCTTTCGACCGGGAGCTTCGTCGCGCCGCCTTTTTTCTGCCCGACCGTAAGGCCCTGTTCCGTTTGATAGAAGGCGTAAACTATCGGTTCGAACCCGTCAAAAAGTATCAGACGAAAGCCGAGAAGGCGGGAGAGGTGGAAGAGGACCGCACCTATTCGCTCATAGATAATTTTCTGGCCAACTTGCCGGAGGAGAAGCCCCACCGTCCGAAACCGGTGGATGCCTCTACAGACTATATGGCATATCTGATGCAGAGCGAAGACGCTCCCGATACGATTACGGCAGTGCCCCGCATGCAGCATCAGGAACTGATAGACGAATTTATCGGGCAAGGGGATAAACGCATCGTACTGAATCAGGATGCCGACAGCGAGTTGCAGACTCCTGCTCTTCCCGCCGAGGGCGAAAACGAGGAGGACGAGGACTATTTTACCGAAACATTGGCTAAAATTTATATAAAACAAGGCCGATATACCAAAGCGATGGAAATTATAAGGCGGTTAAGTTTGAAATATCCAAAAAAAAACCGTTACTTTGCAGACCAGATTCGTTTCTTGGAGAAATTGATAATAAATAATAAAAATAAAAAATCGTAAACATGTACACAGTATTGGTTGTTCTCATCGTCATTCTTGCCATTCTGATGTGTCTGGTTGTACTCATTCAGGAGTCCAAAGGTGGAGGTCTCGCTTCCAGCTTCTCCGCTTCCAATCAGATTATGGGCGTACGCAAGACGACGGATGTGATTGAAAAAGTGACTTGGGGATTGGCTGCCGCCATGGTCGTATTGAGCGTGGTTTCGGTATTCTTCATTCCCAAGGTGGCTACGGAAGAGTCTGCCATGATGAAGGCGGCCACCGAGCAAAAGGCCGTAAATTCCAACAACTTGCCGGGATTCGGTGCCAGCCAGCCGCAGCAACAGGCTGCTCCGGCCGGACAAGCTCCGGCACAGCAGGCACCCGCGCAATAAGGCGGAAGCCGGTCGTTTGACGACGGGGGAGGGGCGGAAGCTTTCCTCCGGATAATAAAAGACAGAAGTACAAAAGAACATAAGGAGGGTATCGATTTCCGCAAACGGAATTTGAAAAATTAAACCTTATGTTCTTTTGTATTTTTGTCTTTATTGTTTTTGTTCACGTACTTTCAGGCCTTCCGTCCCACACCAGAGTTTTTCAAAAAATATCCTTCATCTTTCAGGTGCTATGGTAAGAATCTCATAATGTTTGTATTACGGGCTGAAGGATGTTTCAGGTATCCTTCAGCCGTGCTTCAATTCGTTCTCAGCCGAATGATAAAACGTTTGGCTGAGAACGATAAAAAGTTTGGCGCAGAACGTTTTGTCGTTCTCAGTCATGAAGGAAAGCTGAAAGATGACCCTTTTATCCTTCAGTACGTAATATGTTGTATGACAATGTTTTATCATATAACCTGAAAGATGAAGGATATTTTTTGAAAAACTCTGGTGTGGGAGTGTGAAGAATAAGAATAATATGATGTTTATAATGTTTTTTAAAAAAAATATCGAGAAAATTTGTTTGTTTTGTTTATAACCTCTATATTTGTCCTGTAATATTATCCAAATGAGATGATGAAAAACGAACTTGCATATAGAAACCGGAAAGGCACCACGCTGTGGAGCCCGTTGTCGGTAGCGGTGTGCAAGGACGAAAAATATCGTTTTTTGGATATTTTGTGGGGTAAGGTATGTGTTTTTAATTGTATTTTTAACAAATTATATTTGGCTGTTTCAAATATTTGTGTAAACACACACACACACACACACACACACACACACACACACATGTAAATCATGTAATATCTTATTGTCTTTTGTGGGTAAGCCCCGTGCCGTTCCGGCATGCTGGGCGAAGGGCATATTGTCCGCTTTCTTCCGGAAGCGGGCTTTTACGTATATTCTATAAACTGAAAACCATGATGAAGAGCAAACGACTTATCTTATGTTTGCTGGGGCTGTGCGGTTGGTTCGTTGCCGTTCAAGCACAGACCGTAGCGTTAAAGACGGATTTGGTGAACTGGGCTACCGCTTCGTTGAATCTGGAGCCGGAGGTGAAGGTGGGGCGCAAGTCTACGATGGCCTTGGGGCTTTCGTGGAATCCCTGGACGTTCTCCGACAACAAGAAGTGGCGCCACCTGCGGGTGCAGCCGGAGTACCGTTACTGGATTTGCCGCCCGTTCGGCGGGCACTTCCTGGGGCTTCACGCTTCTTACACGCGGTTTAACGCCGGAGGGGTGAACCTGCCTTTCGGCCTGTGGCCCAAGTTGGAAGACCAGCGCGTGCAGGGTAACGAATGGGCTGTGGGTCTGGGCTACGGCTACCATTGGATTCTGAGCCGTCATTGGAGCCTGGAGGCCGAGTTGGGGTTGGGTTATTCTTTCGCCGACTTCGATGCCTACGAGTGCCGCAAGTGTGGCGACAAGTTGGAAGAGCGCACCACCCACCGTTTCGTGCCCACCAAGTTGTCCGTGTCTTTTATTTATGTGTTTAAGTAAAGCCAACCGAGAAGATGAAGAGAATCAATGACATACAAGCATGGATGGGGGCAGCGGCCTTGTGCCTGTCTTCCTGTCCGTTGTCGGCCCAACAGGTGGTGCCGACGGGAGAACCCGTGTTGTCGTGGCAGGACAGCACGCAGCTCAAAGTGGCCTTTTCCGTGGCTGCCGGCGATGTGGAAATCACGTCGGACGACCGTCTCATCCTTACGCCGCGTCTCACCACGAAGGCAGGCGATACGCTGACGCTGCCTCCTGTGGAACTGGCCGGCAAGCGCAACCGCCGTTATTTCGACCGTCGCGCGGCCTTGCGTGGCGAAGAGCGTGCCGTCGTGGCCGCTGCTGCCGACACCTTATATTATAATAAGGTGGTAGGGGTGGAGCCGTGGATGCGTGCGTCGGCTCTTTCGCTCACGGTGGACTGTGAGTTTGAGAACTGCTGCGATGTGCGGCCGCTGGCTGCGCTCGATTTGGGCGCCACGCGTTGGTTCACGCCGAAACCCAAGGCGGTCATGCCCGTGCTGAGCGTAGCCGAACAGATTGCCGTACGCGAACCCGTGCTGAAACCCATCAGCGAATATAAGCCCTATACGCGGGATATCCCTTTGCGTAAGATGAAAGACGCACTTTACGTGCACTTCCCCGTGGGCAAGTGGGACTTGCGCGAAGACTTCCGAGACAACGAAGCCACGCTGGCCCGCATCGTGGACATGATGCGGCGTGTGAAGGACGACAAGACCTCTTCCATCGTGAAAGTGGTGATTGTGGGTTTGGCTTCCATCGAAGGCTCCGTGGCTTTCAACGAGCATCTGGCCGGACGGCGTGCCGAAGTCTTGAAAGATTATCTGGATGCACGGGTCGATATGCCGGACGGCGTGTATGAAGTGGTGGGCGCGGGAGAAGCCTGGGCCGACTTGCGCGATGTCATCGCCGAGAGCGACCTGGACGAGCGTCAGGAGCTGTTGCAAATCATCGACAACACGCCGGACGAGAACCTGCGCGAGCAGCGTATCCGCAAACTCAACGGTGGACGGCCTTACCAATATCTGAAACAGTCTGTCTTTGCCGACCAGCGTAATTCGGGATATATCCGTGCCTACTATGAGGCCGTGCCGGACAAGGGGGCGGAGGCCATCAATCGTGCCGTGGCGTTGGTGCGCGAGGGACGCGATGCCGAGGCGGTGACGTTGCTCGAACCGCTGGCCGACGAGCGCAAGTGGAACACGTTGGGCGTGGCCTACTTCAAGACGGGACGCCGCGCGGAGGCCGTACAGTGCTTCGAACGGGCCGTGAAGGCCGGCGACAGCGAGGCCGCAGGCAATCTGGAGGGCGTACGCGCCGTGGAAGGACGATAATGACGAGATTTTTTAATTATAGAGTTATTAACTTTTTATTTATTCATTTAAATTTTAGAATTATGAAAATGAGAAATGGAATGTACTTGTTTGCTGCGGCAATCGTGGCCAGTACGGTAGGTTTGTCTTCTTGTTCCAATGACGAGGATGTAGTGGGCGGAGGCGAGGCTTCCGGCGTGGCTCAAAAGGTGACATTGGGCGTGTATGTGAACGGAGTCGGCAAGAAAGCTTCCCAAGCTGACGTGAACTTGGGCGGTAGTGTGGCTGATATTGAAAACGTGCTGATTGTGCCGGTGGCCGGAGATCGGTATCAGGTGCCCATTAAGTTCGGTTCGGTAAATGGAGCAGCAAAACAATCTACGGTGGTGGAAACTTCATTGCAGACCACTGTCGATGAATTTCTGGTGTATGGTAATGTGCCTGAAAATGTAACGAATGCCGGTGAAGGTACTTTTGGCGGATTTGAATATTCTGTAGCAGCTACGAATCCTGATGATGAGAATTTTAAAGCACAGGGCATCACTGAGACCGTATGTGGACCTTTGGCTTTGGTGTATGGAGTTGATACCAAGGAATTTAAGGTTTCTGGGGATGCTACAAAAGACAACTTCTGGACTGCTGCTAGCTGGAATGAGGGTTCCATCACTTCAGCAACCAAAGGCGTCCAGATTACCGGCGTGAAGTACCAAGTGGGTGTCATGGCATCCAAAATCTTCGAGAACACTAACTTTGTAGCCGATGACGTTCCTTTCTCTGTGAAAAAGGATGGTGTTGATGTACCACTTAATGACGGTAATTGGGTAACGGATATTTGCGACAACATGAAGTTGACCGGAATCTTCGTGGAAGGGCAAAACTCAACGATTAACGACAAGTTTGTGTGGAGCAATCCGACATGGTTGCTTGACGTTCCGGTAGCCAATGTGGAAAAGGCCACTCGGAATCAAGATGAGTGGGAAAATAACCCAAATCACATCAAGACAGAAATGGCTGCCGGAACAGGTGTAAAGGTGGACGGTGCTGATTTCTATACGGTCGTAGCTCCCGACTCGGGAGACGGTATCGTGGTTTCGTTCCAGTTCCAGAACAATACCGGACGTGTTTTGACATTGGATGACGGTAATACGGTAGCAAATGGAAAGTATGCGTATTATTCCGTGAAGTTGAACTACAAAGATAACAAGGATATTTTCGCTGCTGCCACTACTACGGTGTTGAATGCCAGAATTACCGACTGGGGCAAGGGTACCGTGGTTCCTCCTACCACTACCGACGTGGTGATTGGTGTTGAATTCGACGTTGCTTGGACAGCCGGCGTGTCTTACGATTTCGAAATCTAAACGTTAAAGGGGCGTATGCCCTTTCCCAACCTGCAGCCGTGGGCACGGTCGTAGCCGTGTGCCGGGTCGTGCCCCGGCTGTTTTATCAAATAAAAAAAAAGAAAAACTTAAAGGTGGCTTTTATGAAACCTATGAAGAAGATAGATACATATATATATAAGTTAGGACTATGGGCCGGGGCGGCCTTGTCGTTGGCGGCCTGTGTGGACGAGGATTTGTCCGACTGTCCGCCCAATGTAGAGATGAGGGAAATTACGGTGTCCTATCAAATCGACTTGCAACACGGCGTGGATCCCGAGTTCGAGGCCGAACTGCTGTCCCTTCATTTGGGTTTCTGGAATTCGCCTCAAAACCTTTACCGTGACCTTGTGTTCCAGCCCGAAGACATGCCGGAGGAACTGTTTTTCAAGGTGACGCTCCCTGTGGACAACTACGACCACCTGGCCGTGGCCAACCACAACAACGACCGCGTGGGAGGCGGTCTGCACACGTTCGACAACGTGTTGGAAGACGTGGTGGTGGACGAAACGCCCATCTCCCCGGACACCATCAAGGCTTTGGCCTATCCGCCTTTCTCCGGCGTGCTGAGCATGCGGATGGAGGAAGACGAGACCGACCACTATACCGTATTGATGAGCCCGGTGGTGGGCAAGGTGAAACTTCACGTGAACCACCCCGAGACGATGAGAAACATAAAATGCTATCTCTCCCGCACGCAACAAGGATTCTTGTGCTGGGAGGACGCTTACATCAGCAACGACCGGCTGAGGACGGACGCATCGGACTTCAAAGTGACCGAGGCGGCGCGGCTCACCGAGTTTGAGTTCTACAGCTATCCCTGTACCGGCGGAAGCGTGTACCGCAGGGCGGAAGGCGAAGGCCACTGGAAGCTGTATTTCTATTCCGAATGCGAAGACAGAACCATACAACATATATTCACCGTGGAAGACCCGATTCGGGCCGGACGTGTGCTGGAAGCCACGTTCAATATCTCGGACGGGAGCGGTGAAGCCGTGGACGTAACGGCCGGTGTGGAAATCAACACCGACTGGAAGCCCGGTAACGATTACGACCAGGAAATGTAAACCTAAGGAAAGAGAGGAGAAACAAGATATGAAAAAACATTGGAATAAAATCTTGGAATGGGGGTTATGGCTTGTGGTGTGCCTTCCTCTTTTTGCGGCGTGCAGCGACAATGATGAAGGCCCGGGAGCAGAGCCGGTTCGTGAGAAGGATTGCGAAGTGTCGGTGGGTATCAGATTGGATATTCCCGTGCTGAAAGATATGGGCGATCCGGGCGAATCACCGGGTGACGATGTGGCCGATTGGGATAAACTGGACTTATTCTTGGTGTACGACTGGGGACAAGTGTTGCAATATACGCTGACAAAAGAGGAACTGGAGGTCACTAACCCTCATTCGTTTAATGCCTATGCCGGGACGTTGAAAGGGCTTTATGGAGTGGCTTACAAGACAGTAGCGGGTGCACCGGCTGTGTCGGCCTCGAACGAAGAGGCCATAAAGAACTTGAGAACGGCACAGTTGAGTAATATCACAACTCCTGAGGATAAAAAGGCTTATATGCTCAGCTTGTTCAGTGGGGCCAAGCTTGCGAGTGTGGACGAGCCAATGGAGATTAAGAAAGACGAAAGGACGGAATTGCACATCATATTGTCTCGTCTGATTACGAAAGTGGACGTGCAATGGGATGTGGAAGACGCTTATGCGAGCGGTGTATATACCAAGGTGAAGATGAACGAGATTGAATTCTTCGGTTTGGACAGCGGGCTTTTTTTCCCGGAAAATGAAACACGGCAATTGCCTTCTCTCAGCGATGGAAATTCGGAACCGGATGACATCTATAAGTCTGCCTATAAGGCGAACAGCCCTATCAGCGAACGCAACGGTCGAACCTATTTCTATACTTTTCCGGGCGTGGCGAACAAATTCCGTTTTATTGTGGATTACGCTACAAATCTCACTCCGAATGGGAACAAAACCTATATCGCAACTTTCAATGAAAAATTGGGACGGGCTACTTGGCATAAGGTGAATTTCACCGTGAAAGGGGAAAGTTTTACCGGGGGTGGTAATATCTCTCTTAGCCCGTCTACGTCGACATCAAAATAAAAACCATAAATATACTATAAGCATGAATATATTGTTAACATATCTGTCAAATCGCAAGAAGGAGGGAACAAGGTTTCTCGGCACGCTTGCGTGTCTGTGTGGGCTGATGTCCACGCAAATGGCCATGGCACAGGATTTTTATGTGACACCGGATGGAAACGCCCCGGTAGATTACAACGGGTCACCCATTGATGGGGCTTGGTCAAGTACGGATAAAGCAAAATTGGTCACCCTCGAAGACGCTTTGCAGCAAGCGCAGCCCGGCGATGAAATCTGGGTGCAGGGGTTCGAGGAAATCCGTAAAAATAGTGTCGATTACCGGCAGGTTTATTTGGCTCCTAAAGAGGGCTGGACGTTGAAGGCCGGTGTGAAGCTTTACGGCGGTTTCAAAGGAAATGAGACTTCTTTGGAGCAACGTGCAACTTTGGGTAAAGCCTATAATTTCGCATGTCGTTCTATCCTTTCGGGCGATATTAGTATGAACGACACGATAGACCATGTCAATTTGATTAGCTCTTCCAACGCTCTTCGTGCAGACAATGCAGAACATGTGTTGACGATGAATCTCGATAACAGTGGTTCGAACAATGTGAACGATGCCGTTTCCGTTTTGGACGGTTTTACGATTGTGGGCGGTCATGCCTCAGAGAATGGTGGCGGTGTATTGGTGAAGGGGCATAGAGAGTTTTCTTGTGCTTATCGTATAGAACGTTGTTTTTTCTTTAACAATTATGCCGTACAGAACGGTGGAGCTATTTATGTGGACGCTTATGCGGGAAAGCATACTGCCAACGAATCTTATATTAACCAATGTGTGGTATATAATAATGAGGCCGGATTGATAGCGGAAGTGGCCAACAAAGGCGGCGGTATTTACATCGCCGGTAAGGGTACTGTGGTCAACACTTCGATCTTCAACAACGAAAACGGCGGAGTGCGTATTTCTCCTGATGCGAGCGTGCTTAACTCTACGATTGCCCGTAATACTGTGGCAGGTGTGGACCTCACGGTTAGTGGTGGTGCAAATGATAATGCCAAGGTCGTCAATACCGTAGTTTGGGGTAATACCACGTTGTTTTCTGAGTTTACTCCCGGATTTAGAAATTCTTCTTATCACGAGGTTGAGGGTGAAGATCCTAATCGTGTGGATGATTTTGGAAATGTATATGTAAGCGACAAGAATAATGACCGTTCGCAGGCGTCGCCTTTTTTTGCTTCGCCCTCTTTGAAAACGAGTTTCGACCGCGATTTCAACTGGCTTTATAATGCTTATCCGCTTTGGAACTGGCAGGCACTCGAAGGTTCTGCCTTTATCGACAAAGGCCAGGATGATGCCTATGCTTCGGCAACGTATGGAGGCTATGATTTGGGTGGAAGTGCGCGTAAGGTGGGTGACGCGACGGATATCGGTGCATACGAGTTTCAGGCTGTGTCGGCCGACCGTATCTTGCGTGTAAAGCCGGATGGAAATGATGCCAACAACGGCTCTGATTGGGGCAATGCTCTTAGAAGCGTACAGGAAGCCATTAACAGATTGGCGGAAAGAGGCCAAGGTGGAGAAGTATGGGTGAAAGCCGGTACTTACCAGCCTTCAGTTTATATGAGCGGTGCCAGTACCGACCGTTCGGCGGCTTTCGTCATGAAAGATGGCGTGAGCGTGTATGGCGGATTTGAAGGGAATGAGGAAACCAGAGCTGAGCGGGATAATAAAAAAGGAAGCATGCCTTGGCAGTACACACATTCTACCGTGTTTGTGGGGAATGCCTATGGAGGAGCTGCAACGGGCGGAGGAAAATGTGAATATAATACGGCAGATAATAAATGGAGCGTGACAGGCAGTAATTCCAATCACGTGGTATGGTTCGCCCAACCGGACGGTACGGCGTTCAAGAATGTGACTGTGCTCGACGGAGTGACCATCAAAGGAGGGTCGGCTCAGGAGACTGAAGGGACGAAAGACAATTTCTTCGGCGACCGCGGAGCCGGAGTCTATATGGCCGGAAATGCAAACCTTATAAATTGCGTGGTGACAGAGAATGCAGCCACGGGAAAAGGCGGTGGTGTCTACCTTTATGGCGGACGCATCATCGGTTCGTTGCTGTATAATAATGAAGGACAGCAGGGAGGAGCCGTTTATGTGGACAATTCCGGTATCGTGCTGCGTTCCATGCTGACGAATAATTCGGGTTACGACGGGGCTGCCGTCTATATGGTTTCCGATACGGAGTGGACGGACGGTAGCATGCACCCTGAATATCAGATATTGTCTACGTCGGTGGTGAGCAACAACACGAGCCGCCACAACGGTGCGGTCTATTGTAACCAAGGAGGTGTGATGCTGCAAACCACGATGGTCAACAATGTCTCCGTGGGTACGGTGGACCCTGCCGACAACGAATCGGCACAAACGGGCGGACTGTATGTGAAAGGTTACGGCCTTTCGGTTAATTCCGTATTGTGGAACAATCTGATTAAGGAGAGAAACGTGCCGATGTATGCCGTGAATCCTACGGTGAAGACCGTACGTTTCTTCAATACGGCGGTGTCGGGCATGAACAACTCTGTATGGAACAATACGCTCCAACAGGACATGGTGTCTTTGAGTGATGACAACTCTTCTGATGCAGAAGGGGTTATTACGCCTGATTTTGAACAGAGCGGCATGCCCGAACAGGGAGGAGTGGACGCGAACTTGAAGAACGTGGAGTATTATTGGTTCCCGGAGAAAGGTTCTAACTTGCGTTCTATAGGTTTGGAATTAGGACGTTTCCCCGAGGAAGTGGTATTGGCTCCCGAGTTGGATATCAAAGGGGACCTGTTTGCTCAAAAGCCGAGCGTAGGAGCTGTGATGACGGAAAAAAGAACCCTTGAACATGAACCGGATAATAAGGTATGGCGTCTTTATGTCGATGTAAGTTGTACGGATGCAGAACACAATGGAAGTTCTTGGGCTAAGGCTTACCGTTCGATCAACGAAGCGATAGAATATTTTGCTAATGTGCCAGTGAAGGGTGATGTTGAACGGTTTGAGATTTTGGTACGTGAAGGCGACTGCTATCCGCGTTACAGTTTTACCAACCTCGACCCCAAGACGGCCACTATCAATGTGCTGAAAACGAGTTTGCCGTTGGTTATCAAAGGCGGCTATCGCGTAGAGGATGGCAGTGCTGCACGCAAACCTTTGGAGTACCGTTCCGTGATAGACGGTAATCCCGAAGGCAAGGCTTTGGAGGATGGGTTATACCATTGTATCACGGTGGCCGAAGGTGCCAATGTGGAAATCGACGGTTTCCATGTCGTGGGCGGTTATGCCGTATCGAGTACGTACAAGTCCGGAGCCGGTATGCTGGTGGGCAAAGGGGCTACGGTAACGGTACGCAACACGGTTTTCGAAAACAATACGGCCGTGGAGGCTGCGGCTATTTCTGCACAAGACGACAGCAATTTGACGTTGGTGAATTGCGTGGTGAACAATAATACGAATACGACGGAGAGTGCTTCGGTTATTGCTGCAAACAACTTGATGATGCATTATGTTACGGTGGTGAACAATAAGGGTGCCGCACCGGGAGGAAATTATTCCACCTCGTTCAGTGCCGGAAATACGTCCGGAAGAGACACGCAAAGTTTGAAGACGTCATCGGCCGATGGGGCCAAGAACTTTGCCAATCCGACGAATGCGCCGGGAGCTACTTTAGGCTATGACACGTATTTAGGAGGATATTCAGAGTTCCGTCCGCTGACCAGTTCTACGGATGCGGCCGTTTTGATTAATAAAGCCAATGCGGTAGAGGGTGTTACGGAAGATATTTCCGGCAAAGGCCGAAATCTTGGTGGTAAGCCCGACCTTGGTGCATACGAGGCTGATTTGCCGGAGAATGGTCGGGTGATTTATGTGCGTGAAAACGGAACGGGAGACGGACTCTCGTGGGAGGACGCTATGGGCAGCATCAATGGTGCTGTGAATAAGGCGTTGGCATACAATAATAAATTGTCTGAAGAGGATAGAAAGGATGCCGACAAGCGTGCGCAAGTGTGGGTGGCTGCCGGAACCTATGCTGAAAATCCGGTGGGTAACGCTCCTGCCTGTTTTATCATAAAAGAGGGTGTGGATGTGCTTGGTGGCTTTCCGGCAGAGGGTTGTCCGGGAGAGGACGACCGCAGACCTTTGGTGTCAACGGAGATATATACCGGAATGGACGAATCCGAGGTGGAGAAGTATGAGACGATATTGTTGCCTCTTTCAATGTTGTCTGTGGATAGACTCGTAACGGAGGGACAGGGAAATTATTATTATAATTCTACAGGAGAAGTTGTTTATGTTCCGGCTGCTGCAAATTTTGCTGAATATGTTTATTTGGAGGGTACATATAAAGAATTTTCCAACTATGATGTATATGTGGGGAGAGTTTGGTCTAGACATTACTTTATTCGAGTTGGAGATGTAGATATACCTGGAGTACAAAAGTACGATGTAATACCGTATTCGTCCTCTTATAATGTCGGTTCCTATACTGAAAGTTCCACTGGTGAATATATCGAATGGCATGATAAAACAGGGTATTATCCGGTATCATCTGCCGTAAGCGGATCCCTTGTAGAACGTTCAGGTTATTATATAGCAACAGACTATCCTTTAAGTACGGCCACCCATGTTAAGGTAGAATCCCGTGAAAAGGTGGAAGTCGGAGATGGATATGGTAATTGGTTGATACGCGGCGGGCTGTCAGGCATGCCTGCTGGTACACGATTGCGTGTGTTGTCGCAAGAGGATGATAATAACCCACGTATTTTTGTACATTCGGGTAGCGAGATAAACGAGACGAAGTACGTTAAAGGTAAAGACTTTGATATTCCTACCATGTGGGATGGCTTTACCATCACCAAGGGACGTTTGGATATAGGTAGCAGCCAGTTCGACGGTGGCGCGGGTGCCCGTATTTTCAATAATGTCACCTTGAAGAACTGTATCGTTACAGATAACTGGAATACGCCGGTTGACAGAGGTGATATAGAAATACGCGGAGGTGGTGTTTATTGTTATGGCGGAACGATGGTGAATTGTTACATCCAGAAAAACAGGATGGGATGTGTAGGTACCGATGGTAACTTCAATGAGAATGGTGTTGCTTATGGCGGTGGTATTTATACGGCTTATTCTACGCTATACAATTGCATTATTGCGGAGAATGAAGCGAATGCCAATTATGCAGACGGTGCCGGTGTTTGTATGGAAGTTGGAGAGTTTTATAACAACACCGTGCTCAAAAATAGAGCAGAAGGAAGAAGCCGTGCTTGTGGCGGTATTCGTTTGTGGGTTGGCGTAAAAACATCTATTCCGGGTACGGTGAAAATCTATAATACCATATCTTATGGTAATACCGGTTGGAATAGTGCAAATCATGGTAATGGTATGCAAGGTAATGCTAACTTTTCTGAGAGTGGTGTAGATGTAGACTTTGTCAATGGTCTTATAGAAACGGTATACGGGACTGATTTGGCAGAATTGAACTTGGATGGAAATAAAACACTGGAGAATAGTGGACATACCATAAATATTAGCAACAGTATCGATTTAAAAGGTATTAGAGGAGATCAGATTTTTCAAGATTATGCAAATGCCAATTATCGTCTGACAGGAAGCTACGGATTGAACCGGGGGCTTAATGAGATAAGAATAGATCGAGTACAAATGCCTAAGGCAAATGAAAAGTATGGAAAACACTTAGGGGCTGATGATGATGGTCAGAATGGTTATGTATCTGGTACAAATTATGAGGGTTGGCCTTGCGTTTGGTATAAAAATACTCAAGTCGAACTTGAAACTTTGCCAACGGATGTAGACCTCTTTGATTATACAGACATGGATTACACCGACCGCGTGAAAGACTGTACGGTGGATGCCGGTGCTTACGAACGCAAGAATGAAGATATGGTTAAACCGGATGGAAATGGAGTGTATTATGTGACCTTTAACGGTAACGGTACGGCAGACGCTTCTTCTCCGGCTAATGCAGCCTGTGCTATGAAGTTGCAGGAAGTGCTGAATGCGGCAGGACAGCGTGTGACAGAGGGTAATACGGTGATTGTGAAGATTGCCGGATATAAAAACTATACTACTGTGTATCATCCCAATATGCTGGCTAATCCGAACGATCCGAAGAGTTACACGTTCGTGATTCCGGAAGGCGTGACCGTGATGGGCGGATATAATGAAGGTTCTTATGAAGGTGGTGAATATGTTCAAGGTAGCGGTAATTGGGATAAAGATGACCGTAATGCGGCAGAATATATGACTGTGTTGAGTGCAGTGAGCGATGAGGCCGGAGGCCGTCAGGCGGTGAACGGTTATCATGCCGTACAGTTCGGACAGGATGGAACGGCTGCTTTGGATAAACAGACGGTGCTTGACGGTGTTTATTTGGAGGACGGTCTGGCTACGGCTTCTTCCGGTAGCGGTAGTTTCAACACCCGTGGTGGCGGTGCCGTTGTGCCGAAAGGGGCACACATACGTAACTGTGTGGTTCGTAACAACGAAGCCATCGAAGGCGGCGGATTGTTCGTGTTGCCCGGTGGTATGGTGTCCGGTTGCGGCGTAATGCAGAACAAAGCCGATAAGGGGGCCGGTATGTACTTGTCGGCTGAAGATGGTGTGACGGCAGATAATCGTGCACATGTTATTTCGGGTACAGTAGTAGAAAACGAGGCTGCCGAAGTAGGCGGAGGTTTTTATCTGGAAGACGGTGCTGCTCTGACGGTCAATACCGTAGTGTGGGGGAATACAGCTCCGAGTGACAAGAATATCAGTGGTGTGACGGATGAGAAATTTGAGGATGCTTTGTTTGGAGGCATTGACACGGAGGAAAATGGAAAAGGAGGCTTCTATCCGTTCAATAACTGTTTCGTAGAAACTTATGAGTTGCCGGGTAATTACGGGAACCATAAGATGGAAGCAGATAAAGATCTTTATTTTAAAGGTTATTACATCCCGCGTCCGTTCTCGCTGTTGGTGAAAGGAGGAACCACATCGGTATTGCAACAGGAATTGCAATCGAAAAATGAAGTTGCTGCTTACGATATGCAAGGAATTTCTCGCATACAGCAACAGGGAGCACAGGATTTGGAGAAAATAGATGCCGGGGCTTATGCTTATTTAGGTGGTAGTATGAGAATGCCGAGAAATGAAGGTGAAATTATTAAGAGAATCTTTGTGTCGCTAACGGCAAATGTTGAATTGAGCAATGAAGAGGCTGGACGGGAAGATGAATTGAAAGGACGTTCATTCTATACGGGACTTGCTTCTCTGGATGAAGCCTTGGATTATATTAATAAGGTAAGGGCGACCGACTTTGGCGAGGACACGGATTTTGAGATATGGATGGCTGAAGGGACTTACAAGCCGCGTAATGCACGTAAGGACGCTGACCCTGAAACGGGTGAGCCGAACCAACGCCAGAATTCATTTATAATTCCGCAAGGTGTGCAGATCTTCGGTGGATTCTCGGGAGAGGAAAATTATTCGTATGGGTTGGATAAACTATTTAATAAAGGTGAACTGAAGGACTTAAAAGAAAGTACTGATGCGGACATCTTAAATTTATTGGATGCCCGTGAAAGCGGAGACTTGAACTCGAATGGTATTACCGAACCTTGGGAAATGGCACACCCGACGATTCTTTCGGGACATGTCAATCTTTCGGCCAAGGAAAAGAACGTTTATCATGTGTTGTATAGCAAAGCTGATGCGCAGGTATCTGGTTTGGGAGGTGTGACTCTGGATGGATTGACCATTATGGATGGTGAGACTTACAACGTGATGAAAGGTCGTTCGGAGGTAGGCCGTGGCGCCGGTATTTATACCGTAGGCGTAGATTATAAGTTGGTTCGTTGTCGTTTGCTGAATAATAAGGCTGTGCGTGGAGGCGCTGTATATGCACTGAATGCGAATGTAACGTCCGTAGGGTCGATCTTTGCAGGAAACGGAACGGTGGAAGATGCAGAAATAGGCGATGATGTAGATGAAAGTGAAGGACGGAATATTCGCGGCGGTGCACTCTATTTAGCTGGAGCAGATAAAGCCTATTGGTTGAAAGCTGTCAATACGTTATGGGCCAATAATGGTACGGACATAGGAACGGAGGACAACCCGTCGTGGGGCGGTGCTGTTGCGGTGAGCGGTATCGGAGAGGTCGACTTGATGAACAATACTTTTGTACGGAATAAAGCAGGACAGTATGCGGCTGTTTATGTGGAAAGTACAAGCAGCAATGCAAGTAAAATGACAAACACAGCCGTGTGGGGTAATGAGTGTGAAGGTAGTCCTGTTCTTCTTACGGCTACGGGCATCGAAAATTCGGCCTTTGATGTAAAATCTGGTGTAGAACAGACTAGTGGTTTTGTTCTTCTTGACCAGGAAAACAACGCTGTCAATGGTCCGCGTTTCGATGACCCGTCTACGGTGGCCGGAACGGAGGGAAATAAAGTTTCTGCGAAATGGGAGCCGGTAGCGATTTCCGTGTTGGTAGATGCCGGTGACGGTCAGTTGGCTGCGGCAGAATCGGATATGACTCAGGCTACTGGGGCATATAAGGAGTGGATGACAGGTGACTTTGCATCATATAATACTTTATATATGAAAAGTACTGCTTCCCGTTATGCCGGTCCGACAGGACCGGACGGTAAGCCAATGGTTAAGAAAATAGATATCGGTGTGTTCGAGTATCAGTATCCTGTGACTTTGTCTAACTTGGATATTGTGTATGTGGCTACTACGGAAAGCGGAAAGCGCGACGGATCGAGCTGGGACAATGCTACTTCCGACTTGCGCGGGGCGTTGAACGCCATGGCCAATGCTACCGGTGGTTTGAAAACTGAAAAAGAAGTGCATATCAAATCCGGTACGTACACTATGGGGAATAACTTGATTGTGGGTGACATAGCTTACCAAATCTCCATGAGCGGAACAGATAATACATATGTATCGGCATTGACCGTAAACGGTTCCTATAACGAATCCGGTATTCAGGATTTCGGTCAGCCTACGGTGTTGACGGGGAGTAACGGTAATAATGATGTCACTTTGCTGAGTGTCGCTACCAACGGTAAGCCGGTGAATATTTCCGGCCTTTCGTTCCAAGAAGCCAAAATAGGATTGAATGCTACTACTTTGGGGAACGGTAAGCTCACACTGAAAAATTCTGCTTTCCGGAAGACAGGTGAATTTGGCATGAAAATATCGGATGCAGCCAATGAGGGGGCTTTGATAGCCAATACGCTTTTTGCCGATGGTGAGACAGGATTAAATGTTGTTTCGGGCAGTCAGGTCAAGGTGGTGAATGCTACGTTTGCTAACAATAATGTAGCGGGTATCAACGGTTCGGCCGAAGTGTATAACTCGGTGGCATGGAATAGCGGAGCAGCCGGATTTGAAAGTGGTGAAAGCGATGGCAATAAAGTGTTGGGCGATGTTGCTAATACGAATTTGGAGGAAGGACCGAACTTCGTAGATCCGAGCAATACAACAGATGTGTTGAAGCGTGACTACAACATCCGACCCAGTTTCACGTTGCTGAACCAAGGTAACGATAAACTCTATATCGACCATGTGACATCTGAGTTGGATAAAGAACAAGATTTGGCCGGAAAGCACCGTAAGGTAGGCGGGAGCATCGATGTCGGTGCATACGAATATGCTTCGGAACTGAGTCAATACATCTATGTGAAGCAGGGGGTGGCCGGCAGTGACAACAGCGGAAGCAGTTGGGAACATGCCATGAGCGACTTGCAGGGAGCTGTGGATTTGGCTACGGTTTATGCCAATACTTCTTCTGGAAACAATGGTTATGTGTTTGTGCATCAGAATGTGGAAAGCAACGAGCAGTTGCATTTGCCCCGTGGCGGTGTGAAGGTGTACGGAGGCATGAATACCGAGACTGTGGCAGAGGATAATTCGGTGGAAAAGGTATTAATGGCTCGTAGCGGATTGTTGGAAACTGCCGACCGTTCTGCCCTGAAGGGAGGGGTAACTGTCTCGGGTGCAAGCGTGGTGGACGGCTTTGAGGTGTCGGGTACGTCTTCGGTAGAGGGCAACGGTATACTGTCCACTTCCATCCTGACAGTCGGAGCATCGATACAGGTCGGTACAAATAGTATTTTGTATAATACTTTGGCTGACGGGGCAACTGTGAATGGTGAAGGAAAAGCCGTGAATGTGACAGTTGTGAACAGCGGAAGCTTTATAACCGGCCAAAAGCAAAATGTCGTCCAGAATGGCTCGGAGAATGGCTATGTAACGGACGGTTACTGGAAATACCAGTTAAAGGAAACAGACGAAACGAACATAGACAAGGGCTCTGATAAGGGTCTTCAGGAGTTGATGGATAAGGTCGGCCACGAGAAAGATATTGCAGGTAACAAGCGTGTCCGTGGCACTGTGGATAACGGCTGCTTCGAAACTTGGAATGTCACCGGCGGAGAGAATAACTTCGCCACAGTGACTGACGATGACTATCCGCACGGTAAGTCTGTGGTTTATGTCCGTGAAGGCAATGAACTTCGATTGGAGCGCGACTATACGGCTTCCTCACCGTTCAATCCGGGCTTCCTGTTGCTGGAACACGGTGCAGGCCTGTGGGGCAACGGTAAGCGAGTGGATTTGAGGAACTTTGCAGCCGAACGTAAGTTGACAGCCACAAACGGTTATAAGGATTTGGTAGCCATGCCGTTCCGCCTGAAGGAAATGACCGTGAACGGAAATGAGGGACTCGAGGCAAGCAACGTGAAAGCCTACAGGTACAATGGTCTGGAGCGTGCGAAGTATAACTATAAGTTCGCTTCGGAAGATTCTAAGGCTTGGCAAGACGTTTCCACCGATTTGTCAACCGTGACGGAAGGCTTGCTCTTCGAAGCACAAGGCAGTCCGGTACAGGACGTGAAACTCCGTTTCTATGGTACAAGCTATCAGGAAGACGGACAACCGAAGAAAGTCGTGTTGCATAAGTATAACTTCAACAGTCCTTGGAGTTCGCCAAGCGACACTGGAGACAAGTTCACCCACAAAGAGAATATGAGTTGGAATCTCTTCGGTTCGCCTTACCTCTGTACGATGAACTACGAGGATATGGAATACGGCCGTGTGATTTACGGTTATGCCAATAACGGATATTACACGGATGGTATGGGGGCTGATGGCGAGCGTACACAGGGCAATATCCCGGTGGGCAGCGCAGTATTCACCCAGACGGCGACCCTGAAAGAGACGGAAACATTTACGGTGGGCATGCGTAAGGCAGAGATAGACCACAACACGAGGAGTACGAAGTTGGCCTTGTATGTCGCTTCCGCAGCCGGTAAGCGTGGTCTGGAGGAAAACGACGGCATCTATGACGAGTTGCAGTTGACGGCGGTGCCGTCGGAAGAGGCCTCGACGGAATTCGACTTGGCGTGCGACGGTGTGAAGTGGATGAACGACAACGGCGAACCTGAAATCTTTGCCGTACGCGACGGCGGACGTTATTCGTTGCTTTCGGCCATCGACCGTGAAGGCACGATAGGCGTGGGCGTGAGCCTGCCGGAAGCAGGTATGTACTCCATCGGTATTCCGGAAGGTTGCGAGGCCGAAGATTATGAATATGTGATGCTGAAAGATGCAGCGACGGGCAAGGCAGCCGACCTGAAAGAAGGGGCTTACTCGTTCCGGACGGCGGAAGCGGGAGTCGCTGAGGGACGCTTCACTTTGAGTTTCAAACGTATGGATGCAGACCAACGGCATGCGATATATGTGAAGTCCGGCATGGGCAAGGCCACCGTGTTTGGTGTGAACGACGGCGATGTCGTGACCGTGGTGACGGTGGACGGTAAAGCCGTGGCTGTAGAGGAGGCTGTCGGAAGCGAAGTGACTTTCGCACTGGCAAAAGGAGCTTATCTCTTCAAGGTGGCCGGTGCAGATGGACGGACTACAGTGGTAAAAGCCATGGTCCGATAGAGGATAGTGGATTTTAAGGTTGGTGAAGCCCCTCGCACGGTGAATGTGTGAGGGGCTTCTTATTTATCTTATCGGGTGGTTTAGACCGGACCTCAGAGCTTTTCTTTCAGGTAGCGGCCCGTATAGCTGTCCGGGCAGGCCGCTACTTCGTGCGGTGTGCCGCACACGACCACGCTGCCGCCTTGCGCGCCTCCTTCCGGGCCGAGGTCGATGATGTGGTCGGCACATTTGATGACGTCCATATTGTGTTCGATGATGACGAGCGTATGGCCGCGCAGGATGAGAGCGTCGAAAGCCGACAGCAGGCGTTTGATGTCGTGGAAATGCAGCCCCGTGGTCGGTTCGTCGAAGATGAAAACGGTCGGTTCCGTTTTCTCCATGCCGAGATAGTAGGCCAGTTTCACGCGCTGGTTCTCGCCGCCCGAAAGGGTATTGGACGATTGACCCAGCTTGATGTAGCCCAGTCCCACGTCTTGCAGCGGTTTGAGTTTTTTAGATATCTTGGATTGCCCGTGCGCGTCGAAGAACTCGATGGCTTGGTTTACCGTCATGTTGAGCACGTCATAAATGTTCTGCCCGCCGAATTTCACTTCCAACAGGTCACTTTTGAACCGTTTGCCGTGGCACGACTCGCATTCCAGCACGAGGTCGGCCATGAACTGCATTTCCACCGTGACCGTCCCTTCGCCTTTGCATTCCTCGCAACGTCCGCCTTCGGTGTTGAAAGAGAAGAAGCCGGGCGTGAAGCCCATTTGTTGGGACAGCGGTTGTGCGGCGAACAGTTTGCGTATCTCGTCGTAGGCCTTGATGTAGGTGACGGGGTTGCTGCGCGAAGACTTGCCGATGGGATTCTGGTCCACGAACTCGATATTCTTTACCATTTGCAGGTCGCCTTCCAGTCCGAGGAACTCGCCCGGACGGTCGGCCACTTCGTCGAACTGCCGTTTCATGGCGCGATAGAAGATGTCGCGCACGAGGGTGGACTTACCCGATCCGCTGACTCCCGTGACCACCGTCATGACGTTGAGCGGGAAGCGTACGTCGATTCCGCGCAGGTTGTTGGCCCGTGCGCCTTTCACTTCGATATAGTTTGTCCACGGGCGTACGCTGTCCGGCAAGGCGATGGTTTCCTGTCCCGTCAGGTATTTCACGGTGTAGCTTCGCGTGTCCTGCGGTTTCTCGGCCAGCATCTGTTGCAGGTCGCCTTGGAATACTACCTCGCCGCCCAAGCGTCCGGCTTGCGGCCCGATGTCGATGATATAGTCTGCCGCACGGATGATTTCCTCGTCATGTTCCACCACGATGACCGTGTTGCCTAATTGCTGTAATTGCCGGAGCACGCGGATGAGTTTGTCCGTATCACGGCTGTGCAGTCCGATGCTCGGTTCGTCCAGGATGTAGAGCGACCCCACCAGGCTGCTGCCCAATGACGTGGCCAGGTTGATGCGTTGGCTTTCGCCGCCCGAAAGCGTGTTGCTCAGGCGGTTCAGGGTGAGGTATCCCAGTCCTACGTCGAACAGGAAACGGATGCGGTTGTTGATTTCGGTGAGCAGGCGTTTGCCCACTTCCGCCTCGTGGGCGGTGAGTGTCAGCGTGTCGAAGAATTTCTTCAGTTCGGTGACGGGCAGGTCTACCAGATCCGAAATGGCCCGTCCGCCCACTTTCACATATCCGGCTTCGGGACGCAGGCGCGTGCCGTGGCATTGGGGACAGATCGTTTTGCCCCGGTAGCGTGCCAACATGACGCGGTTCTGTATCTTGTATTGGTCTTTCTCCAACATCTTGAAGAAGTTGTCGATGCAGATTTCCTCTTCGGGCGATGAAGCACCGGTTTTTCCGTGCCATAAATAATCCTTTTGTTCCCGTGTCAACTTGTAATAAGGCTCGAAGATGGGGAAGTCGGCCTTCTGTGCCCGGCGGCAGAACTCCGTTTTCCATTCGCCCATCTTTTCTCCGCGCCAGCAGACCACGGCTCCGTCGTACACGCTCAGGGCCGAGTTGGGGATGACCAGCTTTTCGTCGATGCCGATGACGCGGCCGAATCCTTCGCATACGGGGCAGGCACCGACCGGCGAGTTGAACGCGAATAAATTGTCCGACGGTTCTTCAAACGTGATGCCGTCCGCCTCGAAGCGCGTGGAGAAAGTGTGCAGGATACCCGACGGAACGATGCGCAACATACATTGCCCGTTCCCCTCATAAAAAGCGGTTTCGGCCGAGTCGGTCAGTCGGGAGATGGTATCTTTGCTGTCGTCGCAACTCATGCGGTCGATGAGCAGATGGATGGTGCGGTGTTCGCCTTTCGACGGATCCGAGGCCAGTTCCAGCATGAAGTCCTCTATGCGCACGACCTCGCCGTCTACTTCGATGCGCGAGAAACCCTGCTTGAAGTCGCTGTCCAGTTGCTCTTGAAGGGTGCGCCCTTCACGCACCTGCAACGGGGCGAGTACGGTGAAGCGCGTGCCTTTGGAATAGGAGAGCATGCACTGCACTACGTCTTCCGTGGTGTTTTTTTTCACCTCCTGTCCGCTCACGGGGGAGAAAGTGCGCCCGATACGGGCATACAACAGGCGCAGGTATTCGTAAATCTCGGTGGAAGTCCCTACGGTGGAACGGGGATTACGGCTGCTTACCTTCTGCTCGATGGCGATGGCGGGCGGGATGCCTTTGATGTAGTCGCATTCCGGTTTGCTCATTCGTCCGAGAAATTGCCGGGCGTAAGCCGACAGGCTTTCCACGTAACGTCGCTGTCCTTCGGCGTAGAGCGTGTCGAATGCCAGCGAAGACTTGCCCGAACCGGACAGGCCGGTGATGACAATCAGTTTGTTGCGTGGAATGTCCAGGTCGATATTCTTCAGGTTGTTCACCCTCGCCCCCTTGATATGTATGTAGTCGTTCATCAGTTGTTTTCGTTAATTGTCCTTATGTTTGCAAAGTTAGTCAATGTTTGGCAAACGCATGATGGATTTTTATTGTATTTTTGCACGGAAATAACGTGTATGATGAATAAAAAATCACTTTTGCTTTTGATGATGTGGCTTTGCAGCTTTGCGCTTCAGGCCCAGTTGTCGCCCAAACGGGAGTTTCGCGGCGCATGGATACAGTGTGTGAACTATCAGTTTATGGGGTTGGGTACGGCAGAGATGCAGCGTACGCTGACGTACCAGTTGAATGAACTGCAAAAGTGCGGTATCAATGCCATCCTGTTTCAGGTACGCCCTGAGTTCGACGCGCTTTATGCCAGCAGCTTCGAGCCGTGGAGCCGTTATCTGACCGGACAGCAGGGCACGCCGCCTTCTCCCTACTGGGATCCGTTGCAGTGGATGATAGCCCAATGTCATGCACGGGGCATGGAACTGCATGCCTGGATCAATCCCTACCGGGCCAAAACGAAAGGTACGAAGGAACTGGCTGCCACACATGATTACAGAAAGCATCCTGAGCGGTATTTCTGGTATGGCGAACAACTGATTATGGATCCGGGGATGCCCGAGAACCGGGACTATATCTGCAACGTCGTGACGGACATCCTGTTGCGTTATGACGTGGATGGCATTCATATCGACGATTACTTTTATCCTTATCCCGAAAGCGGTTTGCGCATTCCGGACGACCAGACGTATGCGCGTTACGGGAACGGAATGAACCGCGATGACTGGCGACGGGAGAATGTGAACCTTTTCATCCGTCAGTTGCACGACTGCATCCATGCCGTCAAGCCTTGGGTGAAGTTCGGCGTGTCTCCTTTCGGTATCTATCGTAACTTGAAGAGCGACCCGAAGAGGGGAAGCAATACGCGCGGATTGCAGAACTATGACGATCTCTATGCCGATGTGTTGAAATGGGTGAAAGAAGGTTGGGTGGATTATAACATCCCTCAGGTGTATTGGGAAATCGGGCATTCCGCGGCCGACTACGATACGCTGATACGCTGGTGGAGTGAGCATGCCGGACATCGGCCTCTCTACATCGGGCAGGACGTGGACCGTACGGTAGCCAAAGCCGACCCCGTGGACCCGAACAAACACCAGATGGAGCGCAAGATGGCTTTGCAACGTTCGTTGCCTAACATCGAGGGCAGTTGCCAATGGTATGCCAAGGCAGTGGTGGACAACAAAGGAAATTATGGCACGATGTTGCGCAACTATTACCACCGTTATCCGGCCTTGCAGCCCGAGATGCCGTGGATAGACCACAAGCGTCCGAAGAAAGTACGCAAACTGACCACTTTATGGACGGAAGACGGCTATATGCTGTTTTGGCGTGAGCCGCGCGGAACGAGCGAGATGAACCGTGCGCGTCAATATGTGGTTTATCGCTTTGCCGAGGGCGAGCCTATAGATTTGGAATATGCCGAGAATATCGTGGCGATTACGCCGAACACTTTCTATAAACTGCCTTATGAGGACGGGAGCCGGAAATATACGTATGTGGTGACGGCACTCGACCGTTTGCAAAACGAGTCGAAAAAGGTGAAAAAGAAAATACGTCTTTAGAATTGTACGCGGACGGCATGAAAATCGTTTGTCTGAAAGGAGGACTGGGGAACCAGATGTTCGAATATTGTCGTTTCCGGGATTTGATGGAGTCCGGACACGATGAGGTTTATCTGTTTTACGACCACCGTAGGCTGAAACAGCATAATGGTTTGAGGCTTTCCGATTGTTTTGAACTGGAATTACCTTCTTGTCCGTGGGGGATAAAACTGGTGGTTTGGGGGCTCAAAATCTGTCGTGCCGTGGGAGTTTTGAAAAGATTGTATGATGACGAGAAGCCGGAAGCCGTGTTGATAGACGATTACAGTCAGCACCGGCGTTTTATACCGAATGCTCGTCGTTACTTCTTTTTCCGTCAGTTTTTGGCAGAACTGCAGAGCGGTTTCGTACAGATGATAAGAGCCGTGGATTATCCGGTATCGGTACACGTGAGGCGCGGAGACTATTTGCATCCTTCCAACTCGAGTTTCGGTTTATGTGGAGTGGACTATTTCCAACAAGCCATTGCTTATGTCAGAAAGAAGCGGCCCGATGCGCGTTTCTTTTTCTTTTCCGACGATATGGAATGGGTGAGGGAGAATCTTTGGATGGAGGATGCCGTATATGTGGAACATACGGAACTGCTGCCCGACTACGTGGATTTATATTTGATGACGTTGTGCCGCGGGCATATCATTTCCAATTCCACGTTCAGCTTTTGGGGGGCATATTTGGCCGTAGATGGCAACGGTATGAAAATCTATCCTCGTCGGTGGTTCCGCGACCCTACATGGACCAGTCCGCCTATCTTTTCGGAAGAGTGGGTCGGGCTATAGGATATAAGATACGTCCCCGGGAATTTCCGTTTTGGATTTCCCGGGGACGTGTGTATTACGTAGAACGAAGACGTTAACGTTTCCGTCGAGACGAGAACTTTCGTTTGTACCACAAGTAATAGCCGCTGAGCGGGAGAATCCCTCCGATGAAAGCAGCCAGGAAATAAAGTACCTTGGTCCACATGCCGCCCCAGGAGCCGGTGTGGAAGGCATAAAACCAACCTTTCAGCGTTTGTGAGGCCGGGGCATCCTTATAATAGGTTATGGAGCCGAGGCGACCGGTTTGCGGGTCGAATTGTATTTTATCCGTTTGACGGCGGTCGGTCTTCGGGTTGGGAGCCACTTCTATGCCTTCCGTACCCAGCTTGACCGACTTGTAGGTCGGATAGATCTGGCGGACAGCGTCTGCGGCTTTGTCCCATACGGCATAATTGAAAGTGGTCCCTTTCCGGCCTTTTTCTCCGCCGGCATGCCGCTGTCCGTCCGGACGGGACTGTTTTGCGGCATCTTTCCGTCCCTTTTGCCGATATTCCGGTCGAGGCGTATTTTCCACTTTTGGCGCGGTGCCACCGAAAAGGGAATACGCGGCTGTGCGATACCAAGTGAATGACCAGGTAAGTCCGGTCAGCGCCATGACGAGTAGGAATAGCGTGGTGTAGAAACCGAGCGATACGTGACTGTCGTAACAGAAACGCCGCCATCCTTTGTTACAGGATACCTGAAGGCGGTTTTTCAAAGCCTTTTTGGTCCGCGGTATCCAAATCACCACACCACTGATGAGTATCGCAACGAAGACCAGCGTAGTGACACCGACAATAGTTTTACCCACGGTCTTGTCTCCTTTCCGAGGCGGAACATCCATCAGCCAGCGATGAAGTTTGCGCATGGTCTGAAAGAAAGGATAGCTTTTGTTCCATCCGTTTATCTCGCCGGTGTAAGGGTTTACGCTTAGCGTTTTGCGGTTTAAGTGCTCAAAGCTGACCATCCAGGCTTCTTCCGGGGTGCCCGACATTTGCAGGCCGGAAATCTGCAATGCGTCCGGGAGTTGCGTGCGGAGCTTCGTGACCAGTTCGGAAGGCGTGAGCGGCTTTGCTCCATCCTCTACTTCGACCCGATAAAAACCGGGATTCAGGGCACGGGTGATATCCTGCTCAAATACCAGCGCCGCCCCCGAAAGGCAGACGACGCTGATAATGATGCCGAATGGAATGGAAAACCAAAGATGAATCTTGGCGAATGCTTTTCTCATATTTCAAAATTAGTTTGTAGCGGCCAGTTTGCCGATGGCCGACACGCTGTTGTGGGTAATGATGGTCAACCCTTTGGTAGCTTTAGCCGTAGCCGGGTCTATCTTGTAGAGTGCCGGAGCCTCGCCGTCCTTGGTCGTGACAGGGACGTATGCTACCCCGTTTTCGCAGAAGGGGTCACCCAATGAAGAAATCTGCTCTTGGGCTGGCAATCCATCGGTTACTTGAGTCTGCTTACCGCTTTCGCCTTTGAATACGGCCAGTTCGTTGGTCGGCGCATTCTTGCCGCTCATCGTACCCTCGCTATACATTTGAAGCAAGAAGTAGTCGGCTGTGATATGCCAGCAGCGGAACATCGGATGACCCGTACCCTGTTCTTCAAGATTATAGTAGTAGTTGGCATCGAATTGAGTCTCTCCAGCTTTGATGCGGACAACGCCCGATGGCAGTTGGCCGGTAACTTTCTTCAGGTCGGCAGAAGAGGTAGCCGTACGCCCGTAACCCGGAGAGAACACGTAGAGGTCGCCGTTGTCGGCAGCCCAAATGGTCTGGTAGTATTGCGATTTCTTGCGTCCGCTGGCAAAGCCGATTTTATCGGTTTTTACGATAACCGGAGTTTCGTCGAAACTGTCTCCGCTGTAAATGGCGATGAAGGCATTGTCAGGATATTGGGTGGAAGGAATCTGCCCGGCTGTGTATTGACCGGAACCGCTGCCGCCGTCACTCGTGGCGATGAGTGCCTGGTCCGTGACCTTTTCAGGGAAGGTGTTCACGCCATAGTGGCTCATGCCCATAGGAACGACTGAGGTATAAAGTTTGCCGTTGGCTTCCACGAAACCGGCAAAGCTGACAATCTCGCCGTTGCCGAGGAAGTTCTCGGCGATGCGCTTGCCGGTGGTCGTATTGCCCGTATGTACGTTCAGATAATTGAACTGGAGATATTTGGCAAAATTGCCTTGGGCGTCTTTTTCCTGCGAGCCGTCGTTGGTGGAGCAGGTGATGACATTATCGCCCCATGTACCGTATGTCGTGATACGGTTGAAAGTGTATTCGCGTGCTTCTTTTACCTTTCCGGTTGCGGCATTCAGGGCGTAAGAAGTTCCGGTTCCTGCATTTCCGTCATTGTATTGCAGCCCGAAGAGGTATTGTTGGCCGTAGAATATCCAATAGGACGCACCGATGGCTTCGGTACCGTTGCCCAATACCGTCACGGAGCCTTCGTCGAGTGATTCGCTGGTGACGAGATAAGTGCCTTCGTCGGCCTTGGCTGCTATGACGTATTTGCTTGTACCCGGAGTTGTGGTGCCGCCATTACCGTTGCCTCCGCCGGGAGTCGTGTCGTCTTCGCTGCATGAAGTCAATGCGCCGCCGACGCAGAGGGCGGCAGCAAGCGCCCAAGTAAAGAATCTTTTTTCCATGTCTTTAATTATTTATTGAGTGAATAATCCTTTTATTTCCCGAAGTAAACCCTTACCTTTCCATAGAAAGCCCGTCCGGCCTTTTGCAGACTGTAATTGTCGTAAAGCTTTTCGTCCGTCAGGTTACGGCATTCGAGCGAAAAGTTGTAGCGTCCCTTGGCCACACTGTAATTCAGCGTGAGGTTGTGGGAGAACTGTTCGGGGACGCGTGCTTTGGTGTCCGGGTCTCCGAAGTCTTCCCAGTATAGGGGGAACTCGTGCTGGTAGTAGCTGTCGTAAGTGAGCGAGAGCATGTTGCCTTTGCCGAACAAGTCATGCCAATAGAACGACGCGTCGAAATTGGCGTAACGGTAGGGTTGGTTGGGGATGCGCTGTCCGTAGGTCAGCGAAGCCTGTTGTGTGCCTTCGGCCAGTCGTTTCTCACGGTCGATGGCATCCATGCTGTTGAATGTTCCGCCCAGGCTGAACCAGTTCGCATAGCTGTAACGCAAGGAGACGTTGTACCCTTTGGTCTTGACCCGTCCGTGGTTCTCGTAGAATCCGAAGTCCATACCGCCCACGTTGTCCAATCCGCGACGGATGTAATCCTTCGTGTCGCGGTAGATGAGGCTTCCTTCCATGTACAGTCCGTGCTTACCGAATCGTGGGGTGTATCCGAGATTGAAGTTGACATTGTCGCTTTTTTCGGGACGCAGATTCGCCCGTCCGGCTTCCAGGTCCTCGTCACCGAAAAGTTCGTCGGTCGAGGGCAGACGGTAAGCTTTCTCGTATGACAGCTTGGCCTGCAGGTTTTTCAGGATGAAGTAAGTTCCTGCTGCTCCATAGCCGAAAGCACTCGTTTTTTGCGACATCTGTATGTAATTGCCGATACCGTCGTCGCTTTGGGATACGGGGCCTTCGTTGTATTGGTTGTAATACTTGCCGAACACCGTGGCGTTCCATTTCTCTGTGGGCATGAAGCGGTAAGACAGTCCGGTGACGTTCTTGCGGGAACGCTTGGGGATGCTGAAGTCCGAGAGGCGCGAACTTCCTGCGACGTACGAACGAGTGGTGCGTTCAAAAGTGCTCAGCACATGGTTGAGCGTGAGCAGATGGGCGTGGCCGATGCGATAGTTGGCCGTGAGCGTACCGTTCCAGTTCTTGTTCTTGGCCTCGTTGTTCTGGTTGGATTGCTCCCCGGGTACGCCGGTATATTTCCGTTGTCCCAACCAGTTGTATTTGTAAGATGCCGTATCTATGTTGTGGGTGATGTTGTGGTTGTAGTTGACATTGGCCATGACATCGAGTCCCTCGACCCACAAGTTGCGTTTGCGGTATTCCAAAGAGGGAATGAACGAGAAGCCATGACGGTGTTTTTCTCCGAATACGACTTTCTGCAACACTCCGTTTTGTATCTCCTTATAAAAGTGGGTGTAGGTAAAGCCCAGCATCAGGCGGTCGGCCCATTTCTTGTCGGCCACCCCGATTTTGCCGCTCACGGCTTCGTTGTGGAAGCGGTCGTTGAAACGTTTCATGTGGTAAATCTTTGTCTTGTCAGTGTTCTCCGAAATACCGTCGTCACTGAATTCCGTAACGTAGTAGTCAATGTAATAGTTGTTGTCCGAAAAATTCTGGAAAGCGTTGATTTCATACAGCAGACCGTTCTTGAACGACTGTCCGAAGTTGACGAAAGATTTGTGGGTGTTGAACGAGCCGTAAGAATAAGAGGCATCGGCAAACCAACCGAGTTTCCTTTGGTTGGTGACGATATTGATGACCCCGCCCAAGGCATCGGTACCGAAACCGACGGGAACCACTCCGCGGTAGACCTCGATGCGTTCGGCGAAGTTCACCGGCAGGTTGTTCAGATTGAGGGCTGTTCCGGCTCCTTCCTGCGGTACGCCGTCGATAAAGATCTTGACGTGTTTACCCGTAAAACCGTCGAGCATGAGTTGCATGTCCGAACCCATTCCGCCCGTCTCGCGCAGCTTGACGCCCGGAACGGTGGTCAGCACTTCGGCCAGGTTCTTATTCAGTCCGGCCATGCCTTTCAAGTCTACGGCCACTGCGTTGAATGCCGATTTGTTGATGCGGCCTACGTGGCTGGCTTCCACTTTCACTTCGGCCAGTTCCATATCTTTCTGGTGCATTTTGACATTCAACTTCTGGCGTTCGCCGGCCTGGAGAGTGACGGTACGTTCCACCGTGGCGTACCCCATAGCCTTAAACACCAATGTATGCTTTCCCGCATCGACTTTCAGATGATATATTCCTTTTTCGTCGGGGCGTGTACCGATAGAGGTCCCTTTGACTTGTACGGTAGCAAAGTCCATGATTTCGTTCGAAGTGGAGATCACCTTGCCTGAGACCATAGCCTGTTTCCGGGCTTGTCCTGAAAGGTGGTTTGTTCCTGCAATAAATGCCAATGTAAGGCTTAACAATCTGATTACCGTTTTCAATTTTTATGAGTTTAGGAGGTTTGTTTTGCGAATGCAAAGATACGGCTTGGAAAGAGAATTTTGCAATCGTTCAAAATCAGTAATTTGCGGATTGGGTAAATACCTGTTTTTAGGTATTGCATTATTTCTTGATTGTTTTATAAGTTCATACTGGCGGAGAGATGGACGTATGGATACTTGAAAGTAAGGATATTATGAAATACGAACAAAAAGAGCGGGAATGTGTGGTTTCACATTCCCGCTCTTTGTTTATGCTTAGTTTCTGAATACCAATCCGTTTCCGTCCGCATCCACGATGATGGGTTTCGTCCGGTCGATATGCTGTGCCAGCATGGTCTTCGACAAGTCGTTCAGCAGGTAACGCTGGATGGCCCGTTTGACCGGACGGGCACCGAACTCGGGATCGTAACCCGCATCGGCCAGGAAGTCCAGGGCGGCATCGGTCAGTTGCAAGGTCACGCCGTTGCCCTCCAGCATCTGGGTGATACCGTTGATTTGCAGGCGCACCACCTGTTTGATTTGCTCCTGCGTGAGCGGCAAGAACATGATGGTCTCGTCGATACGGTTCAGGAACTCCGGACGAATGGTCTTCTTCAGCATGCCGAGTACCTCTTTTTTCGTCTCCTCGATGAGGGCTTCGCGGGCTTGTGCGCCGGTCTGCGGCGTCAGTTTCTCGAACTGGCTCTGGATGTAACCGCTCCCCAGGTTGCTCGTCATGATGATGATGGTGTTCTTGAAGTTCACCACGCGTCCCTTGTTGTCGGTCAGACGGCCGTCGTCGAGCACTTGCAAGAGGATGTTGAATACGTCAGGATGCGCCTTTTCTATTTCATCGAACAGAACTACCGAGTAAGGTTTGCGGCGTACGGCCTCCGTGAGTTGTCCGCCCTCGTCGTATCCTACGTATCCCGGAGGCGCACCGATCAACCGGCTCACGCTGAATTTCTCCTGGTATTCCGACATGTCGATACGCGTCATCAGCGTCTCGTCGTCGAAGAGGTATTCGGCCAAAGCCTTGGCCAACTCTGTTTTACCAACTCCAGTAGTACCTAAGAAGATGAACGAACCGATGGGACGTTTCGGGTCTTGCAGTCCTGCACGGCTGCGCCGCACGGCATCGCTCACGGCCTGTATGGCCTCGTCCTGCCCGATGACCCGTTTGTGGAGTTCCTCTTCCAGATGGAGCAGCTTCTCGCGCTCGCTTTGCAGCATCTTGCTCACGGGAATGCCCGTCCAACGGCTTACCACATCGGCGATGTCTTCCGAGGTCACTTCCTCTTTAATCATCGCGTCTGCTCCCTGCGTCTCCTTCAACTGGTCTTGTATCCGGTTGATTTCGTCCTCCAATGCCTTGAGCTTGCCGTAGCGGATTTCGGCCACCTTGCCATAGTCGCCTTCGCGTTCGGCCCGTTCGGCTTCGAATTTCAACTGCTCGATTTGCTGTTTGTTCTGCTGGATTTTGTTCACCAGTCCGCGTTCGGCTTCCCATTTGGCCTTGTAGCTGCTTTCCTGTTCTTTCAGTTCGGCAATCTCCTTGCTCAGTTGTTCCAGTTTGGGTTGGTCGTTTTCCCGTTTGATGGCCTCGCGTTCGATTTCCAACTGTTTCAACCGGCGTTCGATTTCGTCCAGTTCTTCCGGTACGGAGTCACGTTCCATACGAAGTTTGGCTGCCGCTTCGTCCATCAGGTCGATGGCCTTGTCCGGAAGGAAACGGTCAGTGATATAGCGGTTGGAAAGTTCCACAGCGGCGATGATGGCATCGTCTTGGATACGCACCTTGTGGTGGTTCTCATATCTTTCCTTCAGTCCCCTCAGGATGGAAATGGTGCTGAGCGTGTCCGGCTCGTTGACCATAACCGTCTGGAAACGGCGCTCCAATGCCTTGTCCTTTTCAAAGTACTTCTGGTATTCGTCCAACGTGGTGGCACCGATGCTTCTCAGCTCGCCCCGTGCCAAGGCAGGCTTCAGGATGTTGGCGGCATCCATGGCACCCTCGCCTTTTCCCGCGCCCACCAACGTGTGGATTTCGTCGATGAAGAGGATGATGCGCCCTTCGCTTTTCGTCACTTCGTTGATGACGGATTTCAGACGTTCCTCGAATTCTCCTTTGTATTTGGCACCGGCGATAAGCGCACCCATGTCGAGGGAGTAGAGCTGTTTGTCTTTCAGGTTCTCCGGTACGTCGCCCCGCAGGATACGATGGGCCAGTCCTTCCACGATGGCCGTCTTGCCCGTACCCGGTTCGCCGATTAATATCGGGTTGTTCTTCGTACGTCGGCTCAGGATTTGCAGTACGCGCCGTATCTCTTCGTCCCGTCCGATGACCGGGTCGAGCTTTCCGCTCCGCGCTTCCTCGATGAGATTCTTGGCGTACTTGTTGAGTGCCTGATAAGTGTCTTCACTGTTTTGGGAGGTCACTTTTTCTCCTTTACGCAGTTCGTTGACGGCAGATGCCAGTTCCTTTTCAGTGATGCCTGCGTCTTTCAGGATTCTGGAGGCCGTGCTTTTCACGGTCAGCAAAGCCAGAAGCATCGGTTCGAGCGAGACGAACTCGTCGCCGCCCTTGGAAGCGTAATCCTGTGCCCGTGTCAGCACCTCGTTGCTTTCGCGGCTCAGGTAGGGTTCGCCCCCCTGCACCTTTGGCAGCGAAGCGATCTGGCTTTCCAGTACCTGTTCGATTTGCCTGCTGTTGACACCCAGTTTCTGAAAGAGGAAATTCGTGACGTTTTCCCCCACTTTGAGGATACCGGCCAACAAGTGCTCCGGTTCGATGGCTTGCTGTCCCCTTGCCTGTACAAGGTTGACGGCTTCCTGAATGGCCTCTTGGGCCTTGATGGTGAATTTGTCAAAAGTCATGGTTGTTTCCTTTCTGTATTTAATTGTTTATTTTTCTGTATTTCAGTGTGGCGTTGCCGAGCCACACTTATCCTGTATCAAAATGTTTGCCATAAGGAGCAGTCTGACAAAATGTCATGAAACATGAAAATATGGCAGACCGGATGCTTCGTAGACTGACGGCTTTGGCATGTGGGCTTTCATGTGAGGGACAAGCGTCTTTGTCAAAAAGTCAAATCGGCCTTCATGAGAATCCGTTATTTGCGTCCCCGTGCGGAGGTCTGCGGAAATACGCGATTCTCGCGGGGTGGCGGGAAGACAGTCTGTCGTCCATAAGGAGCTTTCCGGCAACATCCGGAAGGCCGGGTTGCGAGGTTCTGCGCAGGAGAGTGACGGGCGTGATAGTACAAATCGGATAGACATGGCATTTTGACATCTGCCTTTGACAAATGGAATGGCTTCAAATAGCAAAAAATCAAGCCGAAAAAGCCTGTCCTTACGTCGTTTTCAGGTACATTTCGCCTCCCGGTGCAGACCTCCTCCGGCCGACAAGCGGAGAAAAAAAATGTTTTTTCAGCCGAACGGAAAATCAATCTCTTGAGATTGAAACTCGTTTCGGCTTAAAAAGATTAAAAAACGAACCTTAAACGTGAAAAACTGTATTTAAGGATGCCTCGAAAACATCTGAAACTACGCTGGAAAAAGGTTTTTCCACTGGCCTGCATGACCTTTTTGCTGTCATTTTGAAAGCAAAAAGACGCAGTTGGTGACGACAGATTCTCGTTTCATGCGCTGCTCTGCTTTTGTTTTTTTGTATCTTTGTGAACGGAAAACAGTACTATATAAAATGGAAAAAACGAAATGGAGTGAGAATGTCATACTGGTGGATGCGGATTACGTGGATGCCGTGGCATTCAATTTAATCGTGAATTTCGAGCGGATGCTGAACCGTCCGATTCCTAAGGCCGACCTGGCGCAATGGCTGGTTTGCGCGGCTTTGGACGGGGGAGTCGGAGAGGGAAAGAACGACATACAGGTCGTGTTTATCCACGGCGAGGGGCGGAAAGCCTTAGACAACTTTACCCCCTCGGACTTCGAGGCCGAGCTTGACGGCAAGGCGTTTTGCGACGGACATTTGGGAGAATTCAAGTTGAGTTCCGTACAGGTGGAGAACTTGGTGGACGGAGACGCCCTCTATTTGCAGTCGCTCGAGGCATTGGCCGACGAGAAAGGCATCAAACGACTGGTCATCGTGCCGGACGTGGAGAAATACGGTCTTCGAGTACGCGAGATTTTGGGCCGGACCGAAGGCAAGGACATCACGTTGCTGGCCATGGAACCTCAGGTGGGGAGAGGATTCCGTCAGGAGATTCTCGGTTACTCGTTGATGAATGCGTTGGGCATCAGAGGAGACGAAATTTGCGATTAAGCGAGAACAGACCGAACTTGTTCGAGTGTGCCGAGCGTGAGCAAATTATCTAATTCAAATAAAAATCAAAAAAACAGGCTTTTTCTTTACTTCTTGGAAAAAGTCATTAACTTTGCATCCTATACATTTAATTATAATACCGAATTCAAAAAAATGGGAAAAGTTTTAATTATCGGTGCCGGCGGTGTGGCCACGGTAGCAGCGCACAAAGTGGCCCAGCATCCGGAAGTGTTTGACGAAATCATGATTGCCAGCCGTACGAAGGCCAAGTGTGACGCTATCGTGAAGGCCATCGGGAACCCGTCTATCCAAACGGCAAAGGTGGATGCCGACAACGTGGAAGAGTTGGTGGAACTGCTGAACGGTTACAAACCGGACATGGTGATGAATCTGGCCTTGCCTTATCAGGACTTGACCATTATGGAAGCTTGCCTGCAAACCGGATGCAATTATCTGGATACGGCAAACTACGAGCCGAAGGACGTGGCTCATTTTGAATACAGTTGGCAGTGGGCCTACAAGAAACGTTTCGAGGAAGCCGGACTGACCGCCATCCTGGGTTGCGGTTTCGACCCGGGCGTTTCCGGCGTGTACACGGCATACGCGGCCAAACATTATTTCGATGAAATCCATTACCTGGACATCGTGGACTGCAATGCGGGAAATCATCATAAGGCTTTTGCCACAAACTTCAATCCGGAAATCAATATCCGCGAAATTACGCAGAACGGACGTTATTACGAGAACGGACAGTGGGTGGAGACGAAGCCTATGGAAATCCATAAGGACCTGACGTATCCGAACATCGGTCCGCGCGACTCTTATCTGTTGTTCCACGAAGAGCTCGAATCGCTGGTGAAGAACTTCCCGACCATCAAGCGGGCACGCTTCTGGATGACTTTCGGACAGGAATACCTTACGCATCTGCGCGTGATTCAGAATATCGGTATGGCACGCATAGACGAGGTGGATTACAATGGGGTGAAAATCGTTCCGTTGCAGTTCCTCAAGGCCGTGTTGCCCAACCCGCAGGATTTGGGTGAAAACTACGAAGGCGAGACCAGTATCGGCTGCCGTATCCGTGGGGTGAAGGACGGAAAAGAGCTGACTTATTACGTGTACAATAATTGCAGCCATCATGCCGCTTATCTGGAGACCGGCATGCAGGGGGTCAGCTATACGACGGGCGTGCCGGCCATGATAGGAGCCATGATGTTCCTGAAAGGCCTCTGGAAGAAGCCCGGTGTGTGGAATGTGGAAGAGTTCGACCCGGATCCGTTCATGGAGGAGTTGAACAAGGACGGGCTTCCCTGGCACGAAGTGTTCAATGGCGACCTTGAACTTTAATGCAGTATATCCCGGATAGCATCTCTTGTCGGGGTGCTGCCGGGAGCTGAAACATAGATGATTTGATTATAAAAAAGATTATGGCAAAGAAAGAAGAAGAAACCACTGGGGGCGGCGGACCGAATACGGAGAAGCTGAAAGCCCTGCAAGCGGCGATGGACAAGATAGAGAAGAACTTCGGAAAGGGTTCTATCATGAAACTGGGCGACGACCACGTGGAACAGGTGGATGTGATTCCTACGGGTTCCATCGCGTTGAATGCCGCTTTGGGCGTGGGGGGATACCCGCGCGGACGTATTATAGAGATTTACGGTCCGGAGAGTTCCGGTAAAACGACCTTGGCCATCCATGCCATTGCTGAGGCGCAGAAAGCCGGCGGGATAGCCGCGTTTATCGATGCGGAGCATGCTTTCGACCGTTTTTATGCCGCCAAGTTGGGCGTGGACGTGGACAATTTGTGGATTTCCCAACCGGACAACGGGGAGCAGGCATTGGAAATAGCTGACCAGTTGATCCGTTCGTCGGCTATCGACATTATCGTGATAGACTCCGTGGCTGCCTTGACACCGAAAGCCGAGATTGAGGGCGATATGGGGGATAATAAAGTCGGTTTGCAGGCCCGCCTGATGAGTCAGGCTTTGCGTAAACTGACTTCCACAATCAACAAGACGAACACCACTTGTATTTTCATCAACCAGTTGCGTGAGAAAATCGGTGTGATGTTCGGCAATCCGGAGACGACGACCGGTGGTAACGCTTTGAAATTTTACGCCAGCGTGCGTCTGGACATCCGTCGCGTAACGAGTATCAAGGACGGCGACGAGGTGGTCGGTAATCAGGTACGCGTGAAAGTGGTGAAGAACAAGGTGGCGCCTCCTTTCCGTAAGGCTGAATTTGAAATCACCTTTGGAGAAGGTATCTCTAAAATCGGCGAAATCGTAGACTTGGGTACGGAGCTGGGCATTCTGAAGAAGAGCGGTTCCTGGTACAGTTACAACGATACGAAGATAGGACAGGGAAGGGATGCCGTGAAAAATATGTTGAAAGACAACCCCGAACTCTGTGACGAAGTGGAAGGACTGATTGCGGCAGCCTTGCAGGATGCCAATGCCAATCCGTGACAATATCCTTTTTTATGAACGAAAAGAATGGCCGCAGGGCTGTTCTTTTCCGTTTATTTGTAAGACAACCCTAACCAAATTTTTGATAACATGAGAGTATTACGAACTTTATTTTTATTGATGAGTGTGGCTTCGTGTCCTTTTGTCATGTCGGGCAAAGCCGCAAAAACAGCTAAGTCCCATGTGGACGAAGTGTCTATGATGATTGGTACGGATGGTAGCCATGAGACGGAATACGGGGGGACGACTCCGGCCGTGGGTTCGCCTTTTGCCATGACGCAGTGGTGCGCGGCGACCCGCCTCAACGGTATATCCCGTACGATGTATCGCCGTTGCGATTCGGTCTTAATCGGTTTTATGGGGACGCACCAACCGGCCATCTGGATGGGAGATTATGGGTTCATGACCCTGATGCCCCAAAGTGGAGAGCTGAAAATCAAGGCGACGGACAGGCAGGTGCGTCTGGATCATGGGAAAGAAGTGGCTACACCTTATTATTATAAGGTGTCATACGCTTCGGGAAAACACGGCGGTTCGGAGATTACCACGGAAATGACAGCGACTTCACGCGCGTCTTTCTTTCATATCACTTACCCCAAAGGGGAAAAATCCTTGCTTTATTTGGAGGCCGGGAGAGAAAACGAAGGAGGCTTCATACGCATTTATCCCGACAAGCGCGAGGTACATATATATAATAAGGAAAGGCATGATGCCCATTTGGGGCCGGCCTTACCGGGATTCAAAGGATATTATGTGTTGAAGTTCTCCGAAGACTTCGCCGGTTACGGCACATGGCGCGACGGAGCGGTCAGCGGAAAGTCTGTACAGGCGGAAGGTGGTTCGGTAGGCGGATATGTCGAGTTTCCTGCGGGGACGACGTGGGTTGATGTACGTATCGGCAGTTCTTTTATCGACTTCGAGCAAGCTGCAGTGAACCTGTCGAAAGAGATTCCGGCCAGGTCTTCGTTTGCATCCGTGACGAAAAGAGTGAAAAAGGAATGGGAGGAAAAGCTTTCCAAGATTGACCTGGAGGGGGCGAGCGAAGAAGACCGTACGATATTCTATACGGCGTTTTTCCGTACCTTGCAGTATCCTCGGGAGTTTTCGGAATATGGCCGTTATTACAGTCCGTTTGACGATAAGGTGCATCAGGGCGTTTCCTATAATGCTTATTCTTTGTGGGATACTTTCAGGGCTGAACACCCTTGGCTGCAAATCATGGCGCCCGAACGGGTGGATGATATGGTTACGGCATTGGTACAAATGTACGAAGAGGGCGGCTGGATACCCAAATGGCCGAATCCTACCTATACGAATATCATGATCGGCACGCATGCGGACGCTGTAATAGCGGATGCTTACATCAATGGCTTTCGCGATTATGACGTGGAGAAGGCGTATGAAGCGATTCGTAAGGATGCCTACGTGCCTCCTACGGACGACAGTCTCCACCGTTGGGGGGACAGAGAATGGTGGAACGGCGGATATGAGGCACGCGGCGGATTGTCTTATTACCTGAAGAACGGTTACGTGGCGGATGACCGGACGAATGAATCCGTGGCCCGCACGTTGGAATTTGCTTTAAGCGACTATTGCATTGCCCAAATGGCAAAGGCTTTGGGAAAAACGGCCGATTATGAAGATTTAATGAGAAGGGCAAAGAATTACCGCTATTTGTATAATCCGAAAACGAAACTTTTCCAAGCGCGTAATGCCGATGGCAGTTGGGCCGGGGAGCATTCGGGGTTTACCGAAGGGGCCAACTGGACTTATCAGTTTTGTGTCATGCAGGATGTGCAGGGGCTGATAGATTTGATGGGAGGTAACGAGTCTTTTGCCGCAGCGCTCGATAACGTGTTCGACAACGGGCATTACCGGCATGACAATGAACCCGGCCACCATTATGTGTATTTATATAACTATTGCGGTCGCTTCGACAAGGCGCAAGAACGTATTCCGGAAATCCTGGAAACCCATTACAGGAACGGGGCGGACGGACTGTCGGGAAATGACGACTGCGGACAGATGTCTGCCTGGTATCTGTTCAGTTCGTTGGGCTTTTATCCGGTGACTCCGGCGTCGGGAGAGTATGCGTTGGGGATTCCGCGGTTCCCGTCGGCCCGTGTGGAACTGCCGCATGGCAAGGTGTTGACAGTTCGTGCCGAAGGGCTGAAAGAACATAGGCATCTGCCGGTTATTCTTTTTAACGGAAAGAAACTGGATGCGCCTTTCATTGCCATCCGGGACTTGATGAAAGGTGGAGTTTTGGAGTTTAAAGCCGAGTGAAAAAGCTGTGAAGGACTGAAGGGCGGGTTTCAGAAATTGAATCCCGCCCTTATGTATCCGGCGGTCTTGGCTCGGTCGCTGAAGCAAATCGTAATACCGATAGGACCTATAAAGGTACGGAGGTCATATTTTACGGCTCCACCGAAGATGTGGTATCCCAACAGGTCGTTATCGTTGAAACTGTTTTTGAAAAAATGCATCCAGTCGTCCGATGTGGCGGCGATATTGAATACGCCGCTGACGTAATGCTTTCCTCCGATGCGTTGACGGGCCTCTATTCCCGCCACGACCAAAGAACGATGGGACATCTCGAAATGATTGATGCCGTAGAATGGTATTTGTTGGCTGAAGTATTTGCCCCGTTCTTGACCTCCGAGTGTATTCATCTCGGCCACGGTGTTTTCTGTCGTCAGATAGCGTCCTTCTATCCGGGGCATTAAAGTGAAGCGCGAGTTGAAAGAGAATGCGGCATTCCAGTGTATTCCGGCTGTGTGGAAGGCTTTGTTTCCGTTTAATGGTATGGCATAGTAGTATTCCATATCTAATTCAGCTCCTTTTGTCGGGAAGTAAATATCGTCCAATGTGTTGACGGCGTATTGTGTGCCGAACTTCAGGTAGCTTTCTTTGGTAATATCTGTCGGTGAGCTGTCCTCAAAGCGATAGAGGAGGGAGCCGTAGTTGTAGAGTTGGTAAATTCCTCCCAGCTTGAGACGTACGTTTTTCCAGCTTTTGGTGAATCCGACCTCTCCGAAATGATGATTGAAGCTGATGCCGTACGTCCTTTCTCCTTTCTCATAGATATTAAAATCGTTGTAAGTATAACGATAACCGGTGGTAAGGTTCCATTCCCTACCTAAGTTGAGATTGTAATGCGCGTCGCCATAAGTTTGCTTTCCTAAACGTAAAGTCAGGTTGATGTGGTGATTCCTTTTTTTCCCGAGTTGCATTTGTCCGTTGAACAGCAAGGCAGCCAGTTCTTCGTTGTCGAACCTAAGTCCCAGATTGATGGAATTTCTGGGCGCATCGCCTATCAGGATTTTCAAGCTTCCTGCATAGCGCGCTTCGATATTTCCCGGGCGGTGCATATAGAAGAAAGGAGGAGTGGGACGGCTCACGATGGAATCGTCGGGAGAGAAACGACCGCCTATGGCCCGTAAGGTGTCTATCTGTGAGCGGGCGGCTTGTGCTCCACGTTCCATCAGGGAGTCTATGGCTGTTGTGTTGAAACTGGCTGTGTTGTATCCTTTTACATCGACCTTGATATAGACGTCCGAAAGCGCGATATTTTGTTCCCAACGGTCTTTTCTTTGCAAGTCGATGAGTTGGTTGAGTTGTGCGAAGATATTGTTTTGAAGTTCTTCTGCATTTTTCATCGGATCCTGTACGTCCACCCCTATGACAATGTCTGCTCCCATTTGCCGTGCCACATCTACCGGGTAATTGTTGATGATACCACCGTCGATGAGTAGTTTGCCGTTCATGGATATCGGGGCAAAAGCACCGGGAATAGACATGCTGGCACGTATGGCGATGGGCAGTACGCCGTTTCGGAATACGATCTCTTCGCCTGTCACCAAATCCTGGGAAATACAGGCAAACGGGATTGGCATTTTTTGAAAATCAATGGAATCGTGGTACCCTTCGGTGAGTTGCCATAACATACGCCCGATGTTTCTTCCTTTAATGACTCCTCCGCTGATTAAGTCTTGCGGTTTTTCAAAGAAGGGGACGGAGAGGATGTATTGTGAATTTTGTTCTCTGGTCTGTAGGTTAAGCGCATTGCGATAAGCTTTGTCGCTAAGCAATGTGTTCCAGTCTTGTGCCATGAATATACTGTCGAGCTGTTCGGTCGTATATCCTATGGCGTATAACCCGCCGATGATACTACCCATGCTCGTACCTACAATCATGTCGATGGGGACTCCTGCTTCTTCAATTACTTTCAGTGCCCCGATGTGAGCCGTACCTTTTGCACCGCCTCCGCTTAGTACTACGGCTACCCGTGGGCGTGCCATAGAAATATGGAATACCGATAAGGCGCAAAGAAATAATAGAAGTCGTGCTATTTTCGTCATACATTTTATATTTTTTCAGCCATTTTGGCAGTTTTCAGGTCTGACTGTCGCAGATGAACTTGTCCGAGAACAAAGATAGCAGAAAAACTCTCTCTTGATTCCGATAAATCTTTTTTTATTGTTTTTTCTGCCTCATGAGATAGTTTGGCACGCGGTTTGTTTTTATAACAGTGCGCTGCTTCCGTAAGAGGCGGACGTAAGAAATACATTCAATTTAGATTAATAATAAAAAAGTAGATATATTATGGGAAAGATTATTGGAATTGACTTGGGAACTACAAACTCTTGTGTTTCCGTATTTGAAGGTAACGAACCGGTAGTAATCGCTAACAACGAAGGCAAGCGTACGACTCCTTCTATCGTGGCGTTTAAAAACGGCGAACGCTTGGTGGGTGATCCGGCCAAACGTCAGGCGATTACGAATCCGAAGAATACCATTTTCTCTATCAAACGTTTCATGGGTGAGACCTATGATCAGGTACAGAAAGAAATAGCACGTGTGCCTTATTCAGTAGTAAAAGGAGATAACAACACGCCTCGTGTGGATATCGAGGGGCGTCTCTATACTCCGCAGGAAATCTCTGCCATGATTCTCCAGAAGATGAAGAAGACGGCTGAGGACTATCTGGGTCAGGAGGTGACGGAAGCTGTGATTACCGTGCCGGCCTATTTTTCGGATTCTCAGCGTCAGGCGACGAAAGAGGCCGGACAGATTGCTGGTTTGGAAGTGAAACGTATTGTGAATGAACCGACGGCTGCGGCTTTGGCTTACGGTGTGGATAAGTCCAATAAGGACATGAAGATTGCTGTCTTCGACTTGGGAGGCGGTACATTTGATATTTCCATACTGGAGTTTGGTAGCGGTGTATTCGAGGTGCTTTCTACCAATGGTGATACTCACCTCGGAGGTGATGATTTCGACCAAGTGATTATTGACTGGCTGGCTGCTGACTTCAAGTCGGAAGAAGGAGTTGATTTGAAGCAAGACCCGATGGCATTGCAACGTTTGAAAGAAGCTGCCGAGAAGGCCAAGATTGAATTGTCTTCTTCTACGACTACGGAAATCAATTTGCCTTATATCACGGCTGTAGGCGGTGTGCCCAAGCACTTGGTGAAGACTTTGACGCGTGCTAAGTTCGAGCAGTTGGCCGATAATTTGATTCAGGCTTGTAAGGTGCCGTGCCAGAAGGCAATGCAGGATGCCGGTTTGAGTAATTCAGACATCGACGAAGTGATTCTTGTCGGCGGTTCGAGTCGTATTCCGGCCATCCAGAAGTTAGTAGAAGATTTCTTTGGCAAAGCTCCGTCTAAAGGTGTAAATCCGGATGAGGTCGTAGCTGTAGGCGCTTCTATCCAAGGGGCTATCCTGAATAAGGAAGCCGGAGTGGGCGACATCGTATTGTTGGATGTGACGCCGTTGTCTATGGGTATTGAGACGATGGGTGGCGTAATGACGAAGTTGATTGAAGCCAATACGACCATTCCGTGCAACAAGAGCGAGGTGTTCAGTACGGCTGCCGACAATCAGACGGAAGTGACTATTCACGTATTGCAGGGAGAACGTCCGATGGCCGCTCAGAATAAGTCTATCGGTCAGTTTAATTTGACCGGCATTGCACCTGCTCGTCGTGGAGTTCCTCAAATTGAGGTGACTTTCGACATCGATGCCAATGGTATTTTGAAAGTGTCTGCCAAGGATAAGGCTACCGGTAAGGAACAGGCTATCCGTATCGAAGCTTCTTCAGGTTTGAGCAAAGACGAAATCGACCGTATGAAAGCTGAGGCTGAGGCTAATGCAGATGCCGACAAGAAAGAGCGTGAAAGAGTAGACAAGATGAATCAGGCTGACTCTATGATTTTCCAGACAGAGAACCAGTTGAAAGAGTTGGGTGATAAGATTCCGGCTGACAAGAAACCTGCTATCGAAGGAGCTTTGCAGAAATTGAAAGATGCTCACAAGGCGGGTGATGTTGCCGCCATCGATGCTGCTATTGCCGAAATGAATGCAGCATGGCAGGCTGCCAGTGCACAGATGTATCAGGGTGGTGCACAGCCTGGAGCCGGTGCACAGCAAAATGCCGGAGGACAGAGTAATACCAACGCCGGAAACTCTTCTTCTGATGATAGTATTCAAGATGCAGACTTTGAGGAAGTGAAGTAATTGCATTAGGTGTTAGTTAATAGATGTGAGCTCCCTCCACCAACTTTTGAAAGTTGGTGGAGGGAGTTCTTTTGTTTGTATATTTTTATTTGAGTAGAGAGGCCGGATATTTCAAGCCTTATTTACCCTTTTCTAAGATAAGTTTTAATGAGGGGTTAGAGTCTCTTCCGGGGTTTATTCGGGGTGTACGAAGCATCGCTTACATGTTTGGTACAGGGCATGCAATAACAAATATATGGGACTGATAATCGCGACAAGAACCCATAATACTGCATTTAGGAACAATAATAAGAAGGCATAAAAGCGTTGCATCTTTGTGAAGTTGGAAAATATAATACTGGATTATGCTTGCAAAAGTATGGCTTTTTTCGTACCTTTCGAAATATAACCATATAAAATATTGAAAAGATGAAGAATGTGAATGAAATAATAAAGGACGTGGTTTTCGGGCTTGCCGTTACGGCGGTCGGGTTGTGGGTTCCGCATACTGCTGATGCATGTACGGGAATTACGTTGAAGTCGCAGGACGGCGCCACCGTCTTGGCTCGTACCATAGAGTGGGGCGGCAGTTATCTGAACAGCCGTTATGTGGTTGTGCCTCGGGGGGATGTGCAACAATCGTATGTGCCGGGCGGACAAAAAAACGGCTTGGAATTTACGGCGGTATACGGTTATGTAGGGATAGCCGTGGAGTTGGAGGATTTTGTGGCCGACGGACTGAACGAGGCCGGACTGGCTGCCGGTTTGTTTTACTTCCCTCACTACGGTAGTTATGAAGCGTACGATGAGGAGCAACGTGAGAGTACTTTGTCCGATTTGCAACTGGTACCTTGGATGTTGTCTCAGTTCAAGACGGTGGATGAGGTAAAAGAGGCACTCGGAACGGTGCATGTGGTGTCGTCCGACCCGCGTGCCTCTACGGCTCATTGGCGCATTGCGGACGCTTCGGGACGACAGGTCGTGTTGGAGATTGTGGACGGCATTCCTCATTTTTATGAAAATGAATTAGGCGTGCTTACCAACTCTCCGGGTTTTGAATGGCAGATGACGAACCTGAACAATTATGTAAACCTGTATGCAGGAGGGACGGAAGCCAAGCCGTTCGGCAAGGTGAAGCTCGCCGCTTTTGGTGCGGGCAGCGGCTTTTTAGGGATTCCCGGCGATGTGACGCCTCCGTCCCGTTTTGTGCGTGCCGCTTTCTATCAGACTTCTTCTCCCGTGCAGGCTACGGCGCGAAAGACGGTACTGCAAGCTTTCCAGATATTGAACAATTTCGACATTCCCGTGGGGATTGAATTTGCAGATGCCAAGGTGCCGGCGGATATTCCGAGCGCTACGCAGTGGACTTCCGCCACGGACATGAAGGATTTGGTGTTTTATTACCGTACCATGTACAACAGCGAAATCCGGAGCATCGATTTGAAGGCCATAGACTTTGCCCGTGTGAAGTACCGTTCTGTGGCGATAGACGATGTGAAAGAACAACCGATTGTCCCGATTATATTGAATTAGTGGCGGAAAAGTTGTACTTTTGCAGGGAAATAAAGATGACGACGAATGAAAATAGGAATTATTGCAGCGATGGCTTCCGAACGCGAACAGTTGGCCCGGTTGATCGCGGGGATGCGTACGGAGCGACATGGACTTTTTGAATATACCATAGGACAGTTGGGCGGGAACACCTTATATATCATGGAGTGCGGCATTGGGAAAGTGAATGCAGCCGTCGGTGCGTCCGAACTGATGGTCCGCATGCAGCCTGATGTGGTGGTGAGCACGGGAGTGGCCGGAGGCATCGACGCAAAAGCCGGTGTGATGGAAGTCGTGGCGGCTTCGGAGGTGGTCTATCATGACGTATGGTGCGGCATGGGGAACGCATACGGGCAGATTCAGGGATTGCCTCCCCGGTTCACGTGCGACGAAAGATTGGTTCGCAAGGCCGTTTCGTTGCCGTCATCGGTTCCCGTACATGCCGGGTTGATTTGTACCGGTGACAAGTTCATCACGGAGCGCGGCGAACTGGATGCCATAAAAGCCGAATTTCCTGAGGGACTGGCCGTAGACATGGAATCGGCTGCCATAGCACAGGTTTGCCACCTCTACCGCGTGCCTTTCATCAGTTTCCGGATTATCAGCGACACGCCGGGAGCCGATGCGCACTGGCAGCAGTACGAGAATTTTTGGGAAACGATGGCCGACCGTTCTTTCGGGGTAGTACGTACCTTCTTGGAGAGTTTGCCTTCTTCTTTGTCTTAATCCGAAAAAACATATAAATCCAATGAAGAAAATTCCAAGTTTTACGATTGACCACATCCACTTGTTGCGGGGCATTTACGTTTCCCGTAAAGATGAAGTGGGAGGTGAGACAGTGACCACGTTCGATGTCCGCATGAAAGAACCCAACCGTGAGCCGGCTTTGGGGCAAGGTGCGTTGCATACGATAGAACATTTGGCGGCCACGTTCCTGCGCAATCATCCGGTATGGTCCGATAAGATTGTATATTGGGGGCCGATGGGGTGCCTGACGGGAAATTACCTGCTGATGAAAGGGGACTTGCAGTCGGAGGATATTGTGGAACTGATGAAAGAAACGTTCCGTTTCATTGCGGAATATGAAGGAGAAGTTCCCGGAGCAACCCCGCGTGACTGCGGCAATTATTTGTTGCAGGACTTGCCGATGGCCAAATGGGAGTCTGCCAAGTACCTCCATGAAGTGCTGGAACAGATGACGGACGTCAATTTGCATTATCCGTCGCAGGAAGGTTGAACCGTGCGGAGGAAGAGACGGAGATCCGTTGCGTAGGAGTGGACGGTGGATATTTTTTCAGGAACTTGAAGGGGATGGCTTCGCGCGAAGCCATCCCCTTTTTTAGCGACCGTTTTTCCGGATACCGGGATAGGGTGTAAGGATTGCAGAACGCCTTTTTCCGTTCTGCTGAGAATGAAAAATCGTTTGGCTGAGAACGGAAAATCGTTTGCCTGAGATTGATTTTCCGTTTGGCGCAGAACGGAAAACCAAAATGAAGGAAGCTGTAATTAATTATAAAACAATGTTTTATGAAATTTTGGAGATGCCATTTACTTTTTCTCGAATGTCCGTAAATATGATGGGGACGCCGGTTTCATTTACCCAACGGTTGTATCTTCCGTCTTAATGCCTTGGAGATTTCCAGGAACATGTATTGCCGTGGGAGCGTATGGATGCGTGCGCTGTCGGCCGAGTATTTACGATGGGCATACTCTTTGGATTTCTCGAAAGTGAGCCGCGACATTTCTTCCTGCGACTTGCCTTCGGAAGTGGAATCCAGTTTTTCTTCGGGGAAGAAATCATCCAGGTCTATGTCTCCGATCATCGTTGTCTCCAGAAAATTGGCCTGACTGTGATTGCGGTCGGTGTAATACCCTACGTACATGTGCCCCGGAATGCGCACCAATATCGGGTCGATGTTGATGGCGCGGAGCAGGGAGGCGAACAATACGCTGCCGTCCACGCAGTTGATTTGCGAAGAAGCCAGAGCATCTTCCAGCGTCCGTACGCGTTGGGAATAGACTACGTTGCTCGACAGGCTGCTGTATGAAATCGAACTGTAACGGAACTTGCGCCGTTGCAGTACGTTCCAAAGGGCATAGACCTGCTTGTCCACGTAGTCTTTACGCTTGTTCTGATAGCCCATAAAGCGGTTGACGATACGTGTGTTCAAGGCTTCCCGCAGGATTTTGTCTATCAACGGACTGTCTTCGTTCACGTATGCGGCAAACAGGACTCCCGTATTGTGAAAGCGGTTCTTCTTGTCATTGTAGCCGATGAGGCATTCATTGATGCTGCGCACGGAGAACGTGCGTACGCGTTGGCTTGCCTCCCGGTCTTTGATTTGTACTTCCACCGACACGGTGATAGGCTCGGCCTGTGTGTTATTGCGTAAAGCGTCGTAGTTCCAAAGAATGTCGGGGTACACCGTGTAAGCCTTTCCTTCCTCGGGAAGGATGAATTCCGATACGGAACGTTTGAAAAACGGTGTTTCTGCCACCTCTACATGCAGGCGGGCATCTTTTACGGGACTTGTGATTTGTATCGAGATTCCCGATTTGGGATTCCCCAGCGCGCCTTTTTCCGTGGGGGCTACGATAAGGGTGTCCGTAGTGGCTGTGGAAAGAATCAGGGAAGGGAAGATGTTTCCCCCTAATTCGTCATTCAGTTCAAACGTGGTGGAGGGGAAGATTTTATCACGCAGGTGGAAGAATGCTACCGTAAGTCCTCCGGCCAGAATCAGGAGGGCCAGAATCCATATTATGCGTTGGGTTGCGCCGCGGCCTATTTTAATGACTACCATATCACGTTTGTTTTTTATCTTTTTGCGAATTTACGAAAAAAAGATAGAAGTTGTGTGGTTTTGCATCAAGAGAAATGCGGTTGCTCTCTTCCTAAGAGAGCGACAACGGTTGCAAATTTATTGAAAATCTATAGATTCGACAAATAAACATTACTAAAAGTTTGCCAAACCGTTACTTTTTGTTTGAAAAACACAAATAAAGCCTCTTTGGAAAGCACGTAGAAATGCCAATATGACGAAAGTTGTCGCTCTCTTAGGAAGAGAGAGATAAAAAAGAATGATTTGCCGAAATGCAAATTTTACCGGAATAGAATGAAGGTTACGGTTTTATTAACGTGTTTTTTAGTATAGTATTCATATAAAATAAAACGATTATGAGAAGAAGTTTACTAACTATTGCTGCTGCTTGTATGTGGTTTGCGGGTACGAACGTTATGGCTATGGGAGCTCCAGTGGAAGTGGCGGCTGCTGCCGAGGGAGATGATTGTTCAAATCCGATTGCTGTGAATCAAGGTATGTACACTCCTATAAAGGCTAATCATCCGACATGGTTCAAGATAAATCTGGTTTATCCCGGTTTGTATAGTGTGCGACAGTTCACGGCTACAGGCTCCTCGGCTACGGTCACTTCTGTGAAAGTGAAGAGCGGTGATTGCAATGCCGTGGAGAACGAAAGCAATCTTTTGATGCCGGACCAGGTTTATGCCAAATCCGGTGAGAACCTGTTTTGTGTGACTTGTTCGGGTGATACTCAGATTATGTTCCAGATGTCTTCCCCTGTAGCCAGTTGCCAGAACCATCCGGAACGTATGACCGTATTGTCCGAAAATACGGGAGTTACATATCCTAATGCCGTTTATGAGAACTATTGGCGTTTTATCGCTCCTGAGACGGCTACTTATTTGGTGACAAATAAGGCTCCGCAGGGAACGATTCTCCAAGTCGGGACGTTGGAAGAAGATGACAACGCCAAATTTGCCTGCAATTTTGAGGATGCCCAGATGGCCGAAGTGGGTGAAAATGGAGAGGGCAAGGTTTATGTGGAAATGAAAGAAGGCCAGACTTACGTGATCTCCAGCGAAACTTTTGCCAAAATGAGTACGGGTATGCCGAGTGTTCAAATCAGCAAGGATGCGACAGGCGTTCGTAGCGTTTCCGAGACTTATAGCGATATGAAGGTCAGCAAAGTGGCCGAAAGGGAATATCGTGTCAGCAGCTATTTGTTGGGCGAAGGTGCCGGTATATATGTGTACGATATGAGCGGACGTGCAATCAACAGCATCAAGGCACAACCGGCTTCCGATGCTGCGATCGTAAACCTGTCCGGTGTTCCTGCCGGGACGTATATGTTCTTGGTTGTAGGCCGTAGCAAGTCTGCTTCGACTAAAGTTATTGTGGAATAAGTGAAAACGGTATTTTGATGGATAAAAGGGCGGTCCTAACCTTTTTGGGGTTAGGCCGTTCTCCTTTTTTTATATATGAACATTCCGAAGATTATATTAAGCGGCTTGCTGGTCTGCCTGTGCGTTTGTGGGTGGGCGCGTCCTGTATCTTTAAAACAGGCTTTAGCGCAAGCCGAAGCATTTTATGAATTAAAGACGGTTTCCGCGCCGAGAAATGTACGTTCTTTGTCCGCGAAACCTCGTTTTGAACTATCTTATGTGGCTTATCGTAAAGGTAAAGTTGCGGCCCGTAGGACGGTTTCTACAGAAGAAGCCTGTTTTTATGTGGTGAATGTGAACGGGAATGAAGGCTTTGTCATTGTGTCGGGTGACGACCGCGCCCGTCCCATATTAGCCTATAGTCTGCATGGCGGATTTACTCCCGACGCCCTTCCTGCCAATAGTCAAAGTTGGCTGCAAGGTTATCAAGAAGAAATTTCCTTATTGAAAGATATGCCCGAGGACGGGGCGGAGAGTAAGGCTGCCGCATTTCGGAAAACGGATTATCCGACGGATGTCATACAGCCTATGTTGCAGACCCAATGGACTCAGGCGGATCCGTTCAATTTGTTCTGTCCGACGGAAAACGAATCCGGCGAGTCGGACGAAAGATGTGTCGTGGGATGTGTGGCCACAGCCATGGCACAGTTGATGTATTATCATCGCTGGCCTCAGCGTCCTTCGGGATATATAAAATATTATGACCGGAAACAGTCGGTTTACCGTGAGTTTGATTTTGATGAGTGTCCGGATTTCGATTGGGATAATATGCTTGCCTATTATCCTTATGCCTCGGGTACGGAAGCGCAGCGTCATGCCGTGGCCAATCTGAGCGTTTGTGCCGGATATGCCTGTAAGATGGCTTACTCAAGGAGTGAAAGTACGGCTTTTCTGAAGGATGCAGCCATTGGTTTACGGGACTTCTTGGGATACGATGCCAATATGCATCGTCATATCCGTGCGCTTACCCCTTATGACGAATGGGTGAAGATACTGGTCGACGAATTGCAAGCCGGTCGTCCCGTGCTTTATGAAGGATTCAATAATAAGGCCGGCCATGCTTTTCTTTGCGATGGTTACGACGGAGACGGGCTGTTTCATTTTAATTGGGGATGGGGTGGTTCCAGTGATGGATATTATGCCCTTTCGGCGATGAATCCGAGTACGCAGGGCATCGGGGGCTCCAATGGGTCTTATGCTTTTAACCAAACTATGGTATGCCGTATCCAACCGCCGGTAAGTACCTCAACGCCGCAGCCGAACCGGCTTTATATCTCATCGCTTTATGCCCGCCGGCCGGCTCCCAGCTACGAATACGTAAGTGAAGGCGTGGTCGAAGCAGGACGCGACGAAAGTATCGGAGTGGGATGTTATTTCAATGCGGAGACGGTGGCTGCGTTCGCCACGACGGTTTGTGCCGGCATTTACCGCGACGGGGTCGTGGTGCCCCTTACCGTTGAGCGTGAAATGGCTGTACCTTCCAACAATGACGCCCAATGGTTCACTGCTTTTTTGGACTTGTCTTCTTTGGACGAAGGTTCCTATGAAGTGGGACTGTATTATAAAGGTGATGACGGACTTTGGTCTCCCATGCAAGCCGAACAGGCAAATGCTTCTGCTTTTCGTCTTGTGATAGGAACCGAGACTGTGACGATGGAGAAAATTCATCCTGATTTCCGTATAGCCTTGGCCGAAGATTTCCAACCGGGTATTTTGTATACGACCGGCCTGAAGACTTGGCAGCTTCATATCACGAATCCGGGGGCTGTACGACTTGAAGGATGGGTCGGCATACGGATGCAGAGTGAAGAGGCCGGAGTGGATACTCTTTTTGCTTCGTTGGCTTATTGTGAGGCGGGAGAAGACGTGACGGTCAATGTATTGGCTAATTTAGATGGCATGGCGGCTGTTGATTATCAGTTGACTCCGTATTATTGCAGTGTGAACGGTATTTATGCCAAACCGACGGTGGCTAACAGTATATCTTTGGGGGAGAGCGTTACGGTGAAGGCTACGCGTAAACCGCTGGTCAGTGTAATGACTCCTTCCGACGGTTTTAAGTTGAATCGGCGTGATGGGAGTGTGACAGTGGAAGTGTCTCAACCCTCTTCAAAGATACCGTTTGTAGGACGTATCTATGCCGAAATATTCCGCAAGACGGCTACGGGAGAGGAGACTACCGGTGTGAAAGTCTATTCCGGGCTCTTGGAGTTAACCAAACCATCGGTAACGGATGTAACGCTTTGGGCCTCTGAAACGGTAGATTTGCCTTTAGGCGACGGATATAATATCGTGTTTTATTTTGATGACGGCTATGCTACGGCATTTTCGTCCGGCTCATTGACGGTCGTGGACGAAGGTTCTTCGGTAGAAGAGGTCGGATGGGCTTCAGAAGTCACTTATCGGCGCGCAGAAGCTCAGGTGACACTCTGTGTGCCCCAAGCCGGACAAGTTTCTATCGTCAGCTTGTCGGGTATGGTGGTGCGTAACGCTTCTCTTGCGGCCGGAATCAAAACAGATATTTCCGTGAAAGACTTGCCTTCCGGACTGTACTTTGTTCGGATTGGAACGGGAGGCCGTGTGCAAATAAAAGAAATCGTGATACCTTAACCCATACAATTATTAAGATGTGTAAGAACAGGTTTTTACCATTTTGCGGCCATGCCGCGTGCGTGTTGACTTTGTGGGTGGGACACCCGTATTGTTCCGTAGTGCAGGCTGCAACTCCGGAAATGGCGGGACAAGTTACCCAGACAAGTCGGTATAAAGTGACAGGAACGATTATTGATGACATGGGAGAGCCGCTTCCCGGTGCTTCGGTCCGGATAAAAGGGACTGATACGGGTGCCATATCCGGAATGGATGGCACGTTTGAAATCCCGGTCAAGGGCACGGGGAAAGTTACTCTGGTCGTTTCTTATATAGGAATGGAGAGTATAGAACGCCAGGCTGTGCCGGGAAAGAAATTGAATATCCGTATGGCACAAGAAGAACGTATAATGAACGAGCTTATTGTGACCGGATTCCAGACGATTTCGCGCGAGCGTGCTACCGGTTCGGCCGTAATTGTCAATAGCGAGGACTTAAACCAAGTGCAGGCGCCCGACCTTGTGGCGAAACTGGAAGGTATTGCCCCGGGGTTGAGTACCTATAACAATGAACTGAGCATTCGCGGAGTTTCGTCGTTTGCCGTGGGCACGACTCCGCTTCTCGTGGTTGACGGGCAACCGAGCAGTCTGACCTTGGAAGACTTGAATCCGGAGACGGTGGAAACCATAACGGTGTTGAAGGATGCTGCGGCAACGTCGCTATATGGTGTGCGTGCTTCCAACGGGGTCATTGTCGTGACGACCAAGCAGGCTGAAAACGACAAGCTCAATGTCAATGTGTCGTTAGGTTACTACCTCAAACCTTTGCCGTCGCTCGACTACATGCACTATGCTTCGACGAGCGACATCATTGATTTGGAGCGCGACAACTTGCTGTCCGACCCGGAATATATCAAGAGCCCTACAGCTTATTTCTCAACGATGACGGCCAAATCGAGTCCGGCGTATATGACACAAGTGGACATGCTTTACTACCGTATGGCCATGGGCGAAATTACACAGGAAGAGGTGAATGCGGGACTGGACCGTTTGCGTGGCAACGACTATCGCCGGGAGTACCGCAAAAAGCTGCAACACCTGAATCTGACGCAGGATTACAACGTGACGCTTTCGAAAGGCGGGGGGAAGAACGACCTTTTTTTCTCGGCGCGCTATCAGGAACTCGGACAGTACAACCGGTACGACGAAGCCCGTAACATTTCACTTTATCTGAAGAATACGTTGTCGGTAGCTTCCTGGATGAAACTTACGTTAGGGATGGATACCCGTTTCAACCGAAGTGAGTTTTGTCAGGCTTCCGGAATGGGATATACCAGCGCCATGCCTTATGACCGTCTTTACGACGACGATGGCCAGCCGGTGAATCGTTATATTTATAATCAAGTGCTGGCTGAACAGTTGGCCACACAGGACGGATATTACGATATGGGGTTCAACGCAGCGGAAGAGTCTAAGCATAACATCAAGAAGACCGACCGCCAATATCTGAAACTGTTCTTGCATACGGATTTCAACATTACCAAGGATTTGGATTTGGAGCTGAAATTCCAGTATGAACGAAACCATGCCGAAACCAATGAGTATGACGAGGAAAATTCCTATATGATGCGTTCCATCCTCAACGAATTTGCATCGCGCAATGATGACGGTACGCTGACTTATCATATTCCACGCGGGGGACATTTGCTCACGGGTAATACGAATGCCAGTTACTATAACTTGCGGGGGCAGTTCAATTACAAAAAGGAATTTGCCGGAAAGCATGATGTTTCTGCTTTGTTGGGAGGAGAAATACGGCAGGACAAGAACCGTTCGGCAAGTAGCGAACGTTACGGCTATGATGACATGCGCCTGACATATTCTATGGTCGATTGGGCCACGCTGTCGAAAGACGGAGTGGAAGGAGGGCTCTATTCCGCTTTGCGGCGCAGAAGTGAGGTCTTGAACGTCTATGAAGAAATGCATCGCTATGTATCAGCTTATTTCAATGCCGGTTATACCTACGACACCCGTTATTCTCTGAACGGGAGCGTGCGTGTGGAACAGGCGGATCTTTTCGGTACGGACCCCAAATATCGTTATCGTCCCTTATGGTCGGTGGGGGCCAGTTGGAATGTGACGAATGAACGTTTTGTCAAAGATGCGGGAATGGATTGGTTGGACATGTTCAAACTGCGCCTGACTTATGGTATTACGGGAAATGTAGACCAGACCTCGTCTCCTTATCTGTTGGCTTACTACCTTACTTCCCTTTATACGAATTCACCCATTACTACGTTGCAGACTCCTCCCAATAGCTCGTTGCGTTGGGAAAAGACCTCTACGCTGAACTTCGGTATGGATTTCATGTTGCTCGGCAGATTGACGGGAAGTTTTGATGTATACCGGCGTTATAGTTCGGATTTGTTGGTCAATAAAAGCATAGACCCTTCGTTGGGATTCGATGGAAAGGCGCGTGCCAATAACGGAGAGATGCAGAATAATGGTGTGGAACTCTCTCTTTCTTACGATTGGTTGAAGAAGCGTGATATGTCTTTCACCACATCTTTCTCGGCAGCTTACAATAAGAATGAAATCAAGAAAGTGGATTATGAACCCACTGATGCATTGGATATGATGCGTGAGCCTACATCCAACTATAAGATGGGAGATACTTATAACTCTCTTTATGCCTATCGTTATGCGGGCTTGACAGCAACCGGTGACCCGTCTGTTTACGATGAAAACGGCAATGTCATTTCCATAGAACAGGTGCGTAATGTGAATGCCGTGGTTTGTGTGGGGCAACTTACTCCAAAATGGAATGGTGCATTGCAGCTCGACTTCCGTTGGAAAGGATTGAATGTGTTTGCCAAAGTCGTTTATTATACCGGCCATGCTCTGCGTGACGATGTGGTAACGCTTTATGATCCATACAATGCTATCGAGGGAGGAGCGATTCACGAAGATATTTCACGCCGCTGGACTCCGGAACATACGGATACCGATATTCCGGCCATGGGACTGCATACCAATGTAGGGGAACGCAACTATCATTGGAAATATGCCGATGTGAATACGGAGAGCGCTTCGTTCATCAAACTGAGGAATATCGGGGTGTCCTACACTTTGCCTCAGGGACTTGTGTCGAAACTGAAAATGAAAGGCATAACAGTGAAGGCTCAGGTGGACAATCTGTGTTATTGGGCTGCCAACAAGCGTGATATTGACCCCGAGGCTTTCAATGCAAATACTGGAACCCGTACGGACGCTATCATGCCGAGCTATGTTTTAGGGCTTAATGTGAAATTCTAAAAAGAACAAATGATGAGGAATATAATAAGAAATTGGACGGCTTGTATCGGCATGGTTGTAACGTTGGCGGCCTGCGACGACTATTTGGATATTACGCCCAAAGGTAAGGCTTTGCTGAAATCTACCGAAGATTATTTGGGATTGATAGAGGACAGGTCGCCCGAATATGATATGATGAATAGCTGGATTTTGGCCGGTGAGGCCAGTTGGTATAAGGCCGAAGAGTTGAAAAGTTATACCAATCCGTTGAACTCGGTAGCCTATTTCTGGGACGAGTCGTACGATCGTGCCGGAGATATGATAGAGAATGCAGCTTACAATGCATGTTATGACCGTATTACGAAATTCAATGTCGTGGTGGACGGTATTGCCTCGTCCGAGGGAAAGGAAGAGGACAAACGGATGGGAGAAGCTCAGGCACGAGTGTTGAGAGCATACAATTACTTTTTCTTGATAAACACTTTTGCCCGCCCTTATGATCCTGCTACGGCCTATCAGACTCACGGTATCATTGTCAGGGAAAAGATGTTCGAGAGTTTGGAAGATGTGGGGATACAGCAGTCTGTCGGCTATACCTATGATTTTATACAGCGCGACATAGAAGCGGCTATACCAGATTTGCCGCATAAGGCTACAAATTCGTTTCGTCCCGACAAGACTTTCGGATACGCTTTCAAAGCCAAGGTACATTTATTCCGACGGGAGTTCGAACAATGTATAGAAGCATGCGATTCCGCACTTGCGGAGGCCGCCCGGGCCGGGCACGAGTTGTGGGATATGACGGAAGGCTATAACACTTTTGCTCCGATGCTTGTGGCGGCAGGGTACCCCGAAATGGCGATAGACGAACCTCAGTATGCGGGAGTGAACGACTTTGTCGAGAATGTATGGAAAACGAGAATACCTTTTGAGTATGATGCCCCGGAACAACTGTTGTATCAGTTCGGTTCCACTTATACCGATCCTTATCCTATGTACGTGCCCAAGCAAGTGCTGGATCTTTTCCAGAAGGATGCGGATTTGCGCTATCGTTATTGCATCCGTTACAAGGCCGAGCACGAGACGGCTCCGGCGGGTGACAGTAACTTTTCAACGTTGGCTATCAAGTGGAATCCCGGCGGGATGAGATTGTCCGAAGTCTATCTGATGTTGGCTGAATGTTATGCCCGTAAGGGAAACGCGGCAGATCTGTCTAAAGCCATGGGGTATATGGAAACATTGCGTGCCTGCCGTATGGTTCCCGGTCGCTATCAGCCTTTTGCACCGACCGATGCGGAAGAAGCATTACGTTTGGTACGCGAGGAACGTAAACGTGAACTTTTCCTCACTTGTAACGGTTTCTTTGACCTCAGACGTTTTGCTACGGAGTTCAACGAGACGCAGACACGTGTGATTGAAGGGAAAACCTATACCTTGTCTCCTGCGTCTCATTTGCTAACGTATCCGTTCCCATTGAAGGCTATGCAGACGAGTAATTTGATTCAAAATAGTAAATGACGATGGAAAGAAAAAGATTGATAAGCTTAGTCGGCGGTTTATGCCTGACGGTGATAGGAACCGTAGGGGCCAAGGCACAAGAAGTGTATATAACGGTCGAGAATAAAAGTACGGAAGACGTGTTTCTGCAACCGGAAGATACGACGGGGTATCGTAAGGTTCTTCCCGGAACCACCGTAATGAAACCGGTCGTGGACGGTGCTTGTTATTATCGCTTTGTGGATGCCAATTCCAATTTCTACTCTTTATACGTGGAACCGGGAGATACATTGGAATTACTGTATGACGGGAAAAAACTTTCTTGGAGCGGTACGAAAGCCCGGGTACAGACTTTTCTGGACGAACATCGTTATATAGGCCGTGCTCCGGAACCTATAAAAACTTATTCTCAAGAGTGGGTGCGTTATAATGAAGAGAAGTTGGAAGAGCTATACGGTCTATTAGACCGCTCCGGTTTGCCTGCAAACTTTGTGGCGGTTCACAAAGAATATCTTCGTTTTGTGTTTCTGAACCTCAGATTGAATGCCCGTACCATGCAAATGTTCGGACATGGAGCCGATGCAGGTCGGGATTATTATGACTTTTTGAAAACGCTTACCTTCGGAGATTCCCTTATTCTTTGCCTGCCCAAATGGTTCTCCGTAATGAAAGACGCTATGGAAGAGATGGAGAAACAAGGCTTTTTGACGGTTTCCGCCACCCATTATCTTCCGATTTATGCAGAGCGCATTACAGACGAGAAGCTACGCTCGAGATTTCTGGTGGAGATGCTGAGATTCACTTTACGTAAGGGATTCTCTGACGATTTCAATGTATATGTAGATGATGTGCGTCCGTTGATTACCGACAGGAAAGCTTTGGACGATTTGGCGGAAATAGAAAAACAGTACCTTACCTTGCGCGAAAAAAACAAAGACTTGCTCAGGGGGATGGAAATGCCGGACTTTACGGCTTATACCCAAGACGGGAAAGCTTATACCTTATCCGACATGAAAGGCAAGGTGGTAGTCATAGATTTTTGGTTCACCGGCTGTATTCCTTGCCGTGCGGAAATGCCTTACTTCGACCGTCTGGCAGAAACATTCAAAGATCGTCCGGTTCAATTCCTGTCCGTTTCGTTGGATACCGGCGACCAATTGATGGCACTGTGGAAAAAGATGGTGTCGGAGAAAGACGGGAAATCACCTGTATTGAATTTGAATCTGCCCGGAGGTTTCCGTTCCGATTTTACGGCAAGAATGAACATCCGTTCTGTTCCTCGCGTGGTATTGGTGGATAAGGATGGACGTATCGTGGATGCCTATGCGAAACGACCTTCTGATCCGAAGTTGAAATTACAGTTGGAAAAGTTGATGAAATAACGTTCCCTTCTCTTGTTGAGAGGGAACAGCCACGATGCCCGGCCTAAGTTTACTTGGACCGGGCATCGTGGTTTGTCGGATTATTCTTCCGTTTCCGTAGAGTCTGTGGCTACCACCGTGTCCAGGACTTCATCTTTTGTAATTTGATAACTGCCGTCGGGCGAGATGGTGATGGACAACGGGATGTAGATGTCCGAAGCCGGGTAGCTGACACTGGTGGCAAAACGCAGGTTGTTGCCGTCCGCTTTATCGAAGGCCATTCCCTCCAAAATGGCGTGGGATATGAATCCTTTTTCCATATAGTTTCTGAAGTGGTTTTTGGTAAAGACTTTATTGAAGATTTCTTTTCCTTCGCGGTTCACGCGCAGCCGGATATAGTTGTCGGCATAGCGTTCGCCGTCGTCCCCCGTCACTAACGGAAGCGTATCGTTTACCTCCCGTACGATGTCGTACGTATATCGCGTTTGTCCGACTTTGACTTCTGCACTGTAATGATAGTCTTTCATTTCCTGCACGGAATTTGTCGTGTCCGGTTTTTCATATTCACTGTATCCGCTGGTGGTTTGCGGGTTATTTCCGCCGCAACTGTAGCACAGCAGTACGGTGCATGCCATACATAGGAATTTGAAATGTGTCTGCATTTTCTTCTTTTTCTCAACAGTTTCACAAAGGAACAAAAAAAAGGTGAGTTGGACAAGCCGGTTTATTATATTTTTAGGTCTTCTTTTGTTGCCTGTTATTCCATAAATGTCTATCTTTGAAGCCCCCAAGCATTTGCAATGAAAACAACGTTTTACTTTGTCATAGTTTTGTGCCTGTCTCTTTTGTCGGCTTGTCGCGGGGAAGAGACGAAAGCAGAAGCCGTCCGGGTCGATACGCTCTCTTTGGTTATGCAGGTAAAGGAGTGTGCCCGTCTTTATACGGCCGAATATGAAGTCCATAAATTAGTGTTGAAGGACGACCCTTTGCGGGTGAAAGGAAATCTTTTTCAGCGGGCGTTCGACGTAAAAGTTCCTATCGGCGAACGCAAGGTCATGATACCTCTCGATGTAACTCTGAAAGCTTATATTGACTTCACGGGCTTCGACGAGAAGAATGTGTTGCGTTCGGGCGACCGTATTGTGGTCACTTTGCCCGACCCACGGGTGGTCGTGACCTCCTCGCGCATCAATCATGATGAGGTGAAGCAATTTGTGTCTTTGACACGTTCGGACTACACTTCTGCGGAGTTGGCCGATTTTACGCGTCAGGGGGAAGACGAGATTCTGGCTTCCGTACCGCAGTTGGGCATTTTGGAGATGGCTCGTGAGAATGCGGCTCACGTGTTGGTGCCGATGTTGACGAGGTTAGGCTATGACGAGCGGAATATAGTGATTTCCTTCCGTAAGGATTTTACGACGGCGGATATGCCGTTGCTGTTGGATCGTGAAGGCCGGACTGAAAAACTGAAATGAAATGGGAAAATGGTTGAGTGCACTGAAGTGGCTGGTCGTGGCCGTCGTATTGGCTGTCTTTATCGGGCTGCTGATAAAATGGAATCGTAAAGGAGGCATATCGGTGGAGGTCGGTTTTGATGACCGTATCGAGCTGACCTCTCAGGAGATACGCCGTATCGAACAAATCGGACAATGGGAATTTTTGTCGGTTCAGTCTGAAGTCGTGGCCGATACGTTACGCAAAGGGTTCTTTACCGACGACCGCTTGGTGGCTGTGTACACCGGAGTTCCCCGCATCGGGATCGACATGAACCGGGTGACAGGAGAATGGGCGCAGGCGCATGGCGATACCGTGACTCTCCGTTTGCCTGCCGTGCATTTGTTGGACAAGAATTTTATCGACGAAGCCCGTACGAAGGTATTTTATGAGAGCGGAAAATGGCCGAACGGCGCACGCCGCGATTTGTACGACCGTGCTTACGGGAAGATGTTGCGCCAATGCCTGACGCCGTCGAATATGCGTCGGGCGGAAGCCAATGCACGCAATCAGTTCACGGCCTTGTTCCGTGCTTTGGGTTTCCATACGGTGGAAATCTATTTTATAAGATAACCCAACTTAATACTAATTCACAATAAATGTTATGAACTTAAATCTTATTAAAATTGTAGGAGTAGCCGTAGGGGTTGCCGGAATGACGGTAGAGACCCGGGCGGCTGAAATGCAGGAGTATGTAGCCGAACGGGACAACACTCAGGTCAGTGTGTGGAAGAGCCATCGGCCCGAAAAACGTTTGTTCACTTCCAAAGCCGTAGAGGAGCAAATACAACGTGCCAAGAAACTGTTGACGAATACGAAATTGGCATGGATGTTTGAGAATTGCTTCCCGAATACGCTGGATACGACCGTCCACTTCGACGGGGCGGACGACACCTTCGTGTACACGGGTGATATCCATGCCATGTGGCTGCGGGATTCCGGTGCGCAAGTGTGGCCCTACGTACAGTTGGCCAATGAGGATCCTGAACTGAAGAAAATGTTGGCCGGAGTGATTCGCCGTCAGTTCAAGTGTATCAACATCGACCCATACGCCAATGCCTTCAATAAGGAGGCGACGGGAAGCTATTGGGCGTCCGACATGACGGATATGAAGCCCGAAGTGTATGAGCGGAAATGGGAAATCGACTCGCTGTGTTATCCCATTCGTCTGGCCTACCATTATTGGAAGGTGACGGGAGATGCCAGTGTCTTCTCCGACGAGTGGCTGCAAGCCGTGGCATACATTCTACAGACGTTCCGGGAACAGCAGCGTAAGGAGGGGAACGGCCCCTATCACTTCCAACGCAAGACGGAGCGTGCGCTCGACACCGTGACCAATAACGGATGGGGCAATCCGGTGAAGCCTGTAGGGTTGATAGCCTCGGCTTTCCGTCCTTCCGACGATGCCACCACGTTTCAGTTTCTGGTGCCTTCCAATTTCTTTGCCGTGACTTCCTTGCGTAAGGCGGCCGAGATATTGACCGAGGTGAACCATGAAAAGACGTTGGCTAAAGAATGTCGTGAATTGGCGGATGAAGTGGAGGCCGCCTTGAAGAAATACGCCGTATACGATCATCCCCGTTACGGAAAAGTGTATGCTTTCGAGGTGGACGGTTTCGGCAACCGTTTGCTCATGGACGATGCCAATGTGCCCAGTCTGTTGGCCATGCCCTATCTGGGTGACGTGCCGGCAGACGATCCGGTGTATCAGAATACCCGCAAGCTGATATGGAGCGAGGACAATCCTTATTTCTTTAAGGGGACGGCGGGCGAAGGTATCGGCGGGCCACATGTCGGTTACGATATGATTTGGCCGATGAGCATCATGATGAAAGCTTTTACGAGCCGTGACGACAAGGAAATCAAAGCCTGTGTGGAAATGCTGGTGAATACGGATGCCGGTACGGGATTCATGCACGAGTCTTTTCATAAGAACGACCCGAAGAACTTTACCCGTGCATGGTTTGCCTGGCAAAACACGTTGTTCGGCGAATTGATATTGAAACTGATCAACGAGGGAAAGGCAGACTTGTTGAACAGTATCGAGACGGATTGACTCGGGAATACGGGATGTCGGTAAGAAAATCCGGTGTGGCGGAAGCTTTCCGCCGCACCGGATTTATTTGTAAGGTACGGGTGCCTGGCCTTTCTACATCGGGTTGTCTTCCGGATCGGCTTCTTCGTCCAGACGGTCTTCCCACAGGTATTTTCGGGTCTCGGCGGCAGCAATGCCCGAAAGTCCGATCAGGGATACGATGTTCGGCAGAGCCATGAGGGCATTGGTCAGGTCGGCAAAGTTCCACACCACGGCCAACTGCGTAATGGCACCGAAGAATACGCCGACGATAAAGACGCCCCGGTAGATTAAGGTCCACCGTTTGCCGCTCAGGTATTCCATGGCCTTTTCGCCGTAGTAGCACCATCCTAAGATAGTGGAGAAAGCAAAAGTGACGATGCCGAACGTGAGCAGGGGAGCGCCCAGATAGGGAATCTTGTCGAAAGCCACTTTGGTCAGAGCCGGTCCGTCGGCGTATGAGATGTCGGGATAGGCCAGAATGCTGGATACCAGAACCAGGCCGGTAAGGGCGCAGATGACCACCGTGTCCCAGAATGTGCCGGTGGACGACACCAATGCCTGGCGCACGGGATTGCGAGTCTGCGCGGCAGCCGCCACAATCGGGGCGGAACCCATGCCGCTTTCGTTGCTGAAAAGTCCGCGGGCGATGCCGTAACGGGCGGTCATGATGACGGAACCACCCACAAAACCTCCTCCGGCCGCTTCGGGACGAAAGGCCGATTCTACGATCAGTTTCACCGCGTCCCACACATAGCCGCCATTGACCCACAGAATGTAGCAGCATCCTAAGAAATAAAGTGCGGCCATCAGGGGGACAAACGCGCTACAGACACGTGCGATACCTTTCACGCCGAAAATGACGACCAAAGCCACGCATACGGCTACTGCCGTTCCGGTAAGTGCCTGCGGCACACGGTATGTCTCGTAGCACAGCATGGATATGGCGTTGCTTTGCACCAGATTGCCGATACCGAAAGAGGCGCACACCGTGAAGATGCAGAACAAGACGGCGAGCCATTTCATGCCCATTCCCCGTTCCAAGGCATACATGGGGCCTCCCAGCATTTTGCCTTGCGGGGTACGGATGCGGTATTTGACGGCCAGCAGTCCTTCGGCATACTTGGTCGAGATGCCCAACACGCCGGTCAGCCAGCACCAGAATACGGCGCCCGGTCCTCCTAACGTGATGGCCGTGGCTACGCCTACGATATTCCCCGTGCCGATGGTGGCTGCCAACGCTGTGGCCAACGCGCCGAACTGGCTGACGTCTCCCTGCCCCGACTTGTCCGACTGTACCGAGAGCCGGATGGCTTTGAACAGTTTGCGTTGCGGAAAGCGCAGCCGTACGGTTAAAAACAAGTGGGTGCCTAACAGGATAATCACCATGGGCCATCCCCAGAGCCAGTCGCTGCACGACTTGATGAGTGCGCTAAGTGTTTCTGCCATATGGATTATCTTCAGTCGTTGGTCAGTTTACCTCCCTGCCATCCGTACACTTTCGTATGGATTTCGTGGCAGATATGTTCAAAGTCTTTCTCTTCGTCCAAATCGCCGTGCACCATAAGGAGCAGGGGGAGCGGCGAGAGGTCGGCAGCATAAGGAGGCTGTATATAGGTGCGATGTTCCCACAACCGGAAACCGCAACGGCGGTAAAAGCCGATGCGCCGTGTGGCTATGTCGGTAGTGGGCGGCTCCACTTCCAGCACGATGGGTTGTCCGGCGTGCCGGATGAAAGTGTCGAGGATGCGTCGTCCCAGTCCGCCGCCGCGCAGGGAGGGGCAGGTGGCCAGATGCTCTCCGTAGAGGAATCCGTCCAAGGTCCAATAGTTGAACAGTCCGGCAAACGTTCCGTTTTCCACAACGACCTGAGGGTGGAAAAGCGGATTGTGGTCGGTGTATTGACGTTGCCGGTCCAGGGGGCGTCGTTCTTCGGGCGGGAAAGCGTCCGTCATGAGCCGTTCGGCTTCAGCATAATACGGGTCTGTCGTTTTTACGGGTATAAGTTCCATTCTGTTTGTTTTTTAGATTATAGGTCACAAAAATACAAAGATCGTTTTGTTTTATCCACAAAAAAACGTAATTTTGTTATAAAACGTAAGGAAAAAGAAGAAATGACGGAACTTTTATGGCTGTTCGCCGGAGGGGCATGTGGTGCCGGCGTTGTTTTTTTGTGGACGAAGGCACGTATGTCTTCCCTGCAAACCCTGTTGCAGGTCCGTGAGGAAGAGATGGAAAAACGCCGGAGCGAGATGGAAGAATCAGTTGAACGGCAGTCGCAGGATTTCAAGGAACGCGAAGAACGCATGGAGAACCATTTGGCAGCGTTGCAGGAACGGTGCGAGGCGCTGAATCGCGAGAACAAAGGGCTGGCTGCCGACAAGCAGACGTTGGAAAAAGAATTGGTGTTGGTGCGCGAACAGATGGTGCGCGAAGGCGAAGAGCGCAACCGCCGTTTCAAGGAACAACTGAATCTCATGCAAGAGCAGTTGCAGAACGCTACCCGTGAAATATTGGGACAGCGCACCCGTGAACTTTCGCAGCAGAACACGGTGCAGATGACGGCTATCATAGACCCGCTGAAAGAGACCATCCGGGAAATGCGTACGGCCATGGACAGCAGCCGCGACACGCATAATAAGAATACGGCTTCACTGGAGAAAGCCATCGAGGAAGTGATGAGGCGTACGCGTGAAATCGGGGCTGAGGCTGACAAGCTGGCTTCGGCGTTGCGCAACGAGAACAAGGTGCAAGGGAATTGGGGCGAGTTGATTCTGGACGAGTTGCTGGAAAGCCAAGGGCTGAAGGAAGGCATACATTACGAGAAGCAGGTGACCCTACGCGACCGTGCCGGTAAAGCCATCCTGAACGAAGAGTCCGGGAAGCGGATGATTCCCGATACCATCCTGCATTACCCCGACGGAAAAGATGCGGTAATCGACTCCAAGGTGTCGCTTACGGCTTTTGTGGACTATCAGAACGCCGAGACGGACGACGCGCGTGCCGAAGCCCTACAGCGGCATGTCAGGAGCGTACGGCAGCATGTGGCCGAATTGGCCCGCAAGGATTACAGTGCGTACATCAAGTTGCCGCGTCAGGCTTTGAATTACGTCATCATGTTCGTACCCAACGAAGGGGCGCTCCAGTTGGCGTTGGCAGAAGCACCGGAGTTGTGGCGTGAGGCATTCTCCAAAGGGGTGTTCATCACCGGTGAGCAGAATCTTACGGCGGCACTCCGCATTATCCAGATAGCCTGGACCCAAATGCAACAGGCTCAGAACCAGGAGGCCATCTACGATACGGCTCGGATGTTGCTCGACCGCGTGGCCGATTTTATCGGCCATTTCGAGACGGTAGGACAGAAGTTGCAAGATGCTTCGTCCTCCTTTACCAAGGCCGCCGACAAGCTGAAGGACGGACGGTTGAGCGTGGTGGGAGCTGCCAACAAACTTATCAAGTTGGGTGCCAAGGCCAGTGCCAAGAAGGTGATTCCCGAAGAGAACGAACCGTTGCATGGAGTGGAAGGGACGGCGGAGACGGGTGCCAACCTCCCGGGGTGACTCTTTTTGCGACTTTGATTGAAGATAGGTCTTTCGTGGTTTTGCTGTCTTTTTGATAGTAAAACCACGATTTTTGTTTTGTGCATGCCTTGAGACCATACAGGTTTTAGAAGGAATTCAGGTCGTTTTTGAATACAATTTTTAGCGTTTCCGGTAGGTTTTTTTATCTTTTTAAGCCTAATTGCGTTTCAATCTCAAGCGAATGATTTTCCGTTCGGCTGAGAAAACATATTTTTTCTCCGCATGTCGTTTGAAAGCTGTCCTCATGTTGGGCCGGAATATGCCGGAAAACGAAGCGTGGGTAAGCTTTTCCGGTTCGTCTTTACGCTATTTGAAGTGCTTCCGTTCGCAAAAAACGGATGTCAAAATGGCATGTAAATCCACTTTGCGCTTCCTCGTCTTCCGGCCGTCTGCGTCACGTCTTGCTTTCCGGCGGTTCAGGATGCTGCCCGAAAGTCTTATGGGCTGTCAGATTGCCTTTTCGCACTCCCGTGAGAATCCCGTATTTCCGTAGACTTCCGTATCGGGGCGTAAATAACGGATTCTCGCGGAGGCCGATTTGACTTTTTGACAGGATTAAAAGACTTCTTTTCTCTTTGCGGTTAAAGCGAATTGGTCGGAAGAAGTCTTGACCAGTTCGAATCCTAAGTTTTTCAAAAGGTCGTTGATTTCATATTTAAGGTTACTTATTTTCCGTTTGGATGCCGGCGAACCGTCGAAGAAATTCTCATTGAATACGGTATTGAGTTCCGTGAATGAGATTTCGTGCGTGGGAGCTTTAAGGAGATAATCCAGTAAGGTCACCACTTGGCGGCGGCTTGTACGGGTCGTGCCGTCTATGGTGATTTCGTTGGTATAACGGTTCACCCGTATTTTTTTGAATTCGCATTCCGATGTGTCGGCTATCATGTCGCCCAGTTCCGGATGGAGTTTCTGCTGATGGCGGAAATACCATACCAGCATGGCGACAACCAGGCATAAGCAGATGAAGGCTATCCCCATCCAGTAATAGGCGTGGAAAATCAGGTTTTGCGTAAACTTCACGGCAGACAAGGGCAAAGTCCCATCGTCGCAGTAGGCATCCCATTTCATGCAATGGTGCAGGCTGACGGTGGCTCCGATGACAGCCGTAAGGATTAAGGCGATGCCTAATGATACAATAAAGGTAAGTTTGTGTTTCATGTTTTGCATTCGATGTATAGATTAATGTCTTACAAATTTAAAAGTTTAGTTTGAGAAATCAAGGCAACCGGGAGTTTTTTTGATGAATGAAATCCGGAAAAAACATTCGGATGCTGAAAAAGAAAAAATAAACGTTACTTTTAGCGTTTTCTTTAAGCGTTGAATATCAGTGATTTGATATTTTCTGATATTATTTGATACCGGATCTGATAAGATTTGATAACGAAAAGTTGTTTATATTGTTTCTGTTGCGTTACTTTGTAGGACTTGGTTACTTCAATAAAGACGTGAGACTATGAAGTGTGGCTTTTTAGGATTAATGGTGATGTGCTGGGTCGGACTGCAATCCTATGCCCAAGACCCGGACTTTTGGCAGTTTGAAGGTCTCGATACCCTTTACCGCAAGGTGGAAGGTTTCGGAGTGGGCTTGCCGCAGGAAAAGGCGTATCTCCATTTGGACAACACCTGCTATTTCCTCGGCGATACCATTTGGTACAAAGGCTATGTCACGCGCTCCGACCGGGGCACGTTGACCGACTTGAGCAAGATTCTCTACGTGGAGCTTCTCACGCCGGACGGTTATTCCGTGGAACGGCAGCAGTTGGAGATGGAAGACGGCACGGCCCACGGCATGTTCGTGCTGAAGGATACGCTTTATGCCGGTTACTACGAATTGAGGGCCTATACGCGTTGGATGCTCAACTTCGGACAGTGCGAATATCCCCATGTGCGTATTTCAGAGGATTTGTTCTACAGCAAGAAGATGGCCAAGGAATTTTTCCGAGACTATGAGAAGCTTTATTCACGGGTGTTTCCCGTGTATGACAAGCCTAAGGAAGCCGGGGATTTTGCAAAAGACATGACGTTGCGCCCCATGCGCCGCTACTATAAAACCCCGAAGAAAAAGAAGCCCAAAGTGGACGTGCGTTTCTATCCCGAAGGAGGTAACCTTGTGGCCGGTGCGGCTTGCCGGGTGGCTCTTGAATTGAACGGCGAGGACGGGCAACATCTTGGCGGCATGAAGCTTACCGTTCGGGATAAGGAGGGAAAGGTGGCGGCTGTCTGCCGGACGGATGAGCGCGGCCGGACGACATTCCGCCTGCCGGATGTGTCGGAAGAGGCGGATTTCCGTGCTACCTTCACTTACAAAGGATATGAGTATGAAGAAGAACTTCCCGAAGTAGAGAAAGAAGGTTGTGCCTTGACTGTCACGGTGGGCGACAGTGTGGTGGAGGCCGTGATACAGGCCGTCGGAGTGAAGCACCCCGTTGCCTTGCACGTCATGAGTGGCGGAGTGTCCCGTTTCTACCGTCCCTTGCCTGTGTCGCTCTTTTCAAACGGGATGGCGGACACGGCGGACGAACCGGCCTCCGGCCTCCGGGTTTGCCGGATGGCTATCCCATTGGACAGTCTTCCCACCGGTGTCAACCAGCTTACGGTCTTCGACGGGGAAGGACGCATCTATGCCGACCGGCTCTTTTTCGTCAACCATCACGACTACGATGCCCCGAAACTGGCCGTTTCCGGTGTACGTCAGTCCTACGAACCTTTCGATTCCATCACCTTGCATTTGCAACTGACCGACCCGGCAGATTCCTTATCCAGCCTTTCCCTTGCCGTTCGCGACCGGGATACGGAAGAAGACACGTACGACAATGGCACGATACTCACCGAAATGCTCCTTGCCAGTGAAATCAAGGGGTTTGTGGAGAATCCGGGTTATTATTTCGAGTCAGACGACAGTCTTCGCCGCCAAGCCCTCGACCGGCTCATGATGGTGCAGGGGTGGCGACGTTACAAGTGGCGTGAGATGGCGGACGTAGAACCCCTCGCGCTGCCTTGGTTGCCCGAGAAGTTCCAGACCATCGGAGGGTGTGTCAACCGTTCGGAAAGGCAAAACATTGATTTTAAAAAGATCAGCAACTTGAAAAAGGAGGTGAACGTCTGGGCCATGTTCACGCAGGGACCGGAGACTTTTGAATTGAAGCAACAGACGAAAGACGGTGCATTCTATATGGCCATGCCTGAGATTTACGGTGATTGCATGATGTTCCTCAGCGCGGCGAAACTGAGTAAGGGGGCAGAGTATGTCAGCAAAAGGCGTCGGAAGGGCTTCACCGACGAGGAGGCTTGGCCGGACTATTATGTGAAACTGGACTTGTTCCATCCCCATTTCGCACATCCCTACAGCTTTTACCAGGACGTGTCGCCGCGTGACCTCGAACCGTTTGCTCATGAGGACAGCCTCGTGCGCGGTTCGTTCGAGGGTCGCGTGTTGCCTTCCGTGACGGTGCGGACGCGGAGGAACGGGTTACGCCGCTACGACCCGACGAAGCCTGCAGTCGTTATCGACGCGTACGACGCATATAACATGATGGCCGATTACGGTTTGGCCGATGTGCCTTTCTATTATTTGAGCAGTCCGGCCGTGTCCACGCTTATTTCGTTCTTATTTGTGGGCGACATGAACAAATACCGTGATTATTTTCTTCGGACAACCTTCAACGCTTGGCCCAACCGTCTGTGGGACAAGCCTGTCATGCCGAGCACGCCGACCTATCCCGTCCCCGATTGGTTGTCGCGCGGGGAATTTGAGAAATACCGGTCGCTGAGCCTGTTGGACAAGTTTTATATTTATACGGACTATGTGCCCCGTGAAATGGGCAGTTGGAAATACCGGCAGGACAACCAGCCGGAAGTCATCGTGGGTATGCGGCTCCGTCCCGACGGGGAATATTTCCCTTCTTGCCGTGACCGCCGTTACCTCTTACATGGTTATGCCGTGTGCGATGATTTCTACAGTCCCGACTACAGTCATCGTCCTTTGCCCGAAACGAAAGATTACCGCCGTACGCTCCTATGGATGCCCGAAGTGGAGTTTGATGCAGAGGGAAGTGCCACAGTCCGCCTTTACAACAACAGCAAGCGGACGGCTGTCAGTGTCGAGGCCATGGGCGTTACGGACAGCGGGCGGTATATGCAATATAACAGTGTGCGGTAAACAAACGAAGTGGTATGAGTATCAAAAAGAGAACAATATGAGGAATTCAACATTCATTAAAATGCAGGCTTTTTTTCTTGCTTGCATGTTGCCTGCCTTTTTATTTGGAAAAGGTGAGGTCGTCTACACCCGTTTGCAGTCTCTGTATTCCAATAATGCAGGAGGATGGAATATAGAGAAGGTCGTATTGTCCGATACGGCCACGGTGGTGAGTTTTTCCGTAAGTTTCAAACCTTATTCTTGGATTCAAATGGCTTCGAGCACTTATTTGAGTGATGAGAAAGCTGTGGAGTATCCCGTAAGAAAGGCTGTAGGACTGACGCTGGACGAGAAGTTCTACATGCCTAAAAGCGGAAAGATGGAGTTTCAGTTGATTTTTGCCCCTATGCCCAAAGATACGAAGATATTCGATATGATAGAAGGGGACGGACGTGACATGGCATGTTGGTACGGACTGCATGATGCCAAGTCGAAAGTGAAGATGCCTGTGGCCCGGGAAGAAGTGGATGCAGAAGAAGTGGGGGAAAACATGTTCCGGACAGGCAAGGCTGTGGTACGGGGCAAGATAGAAGGTTACAAACCTGGGTGGGGATATGGTATTGTGGCGGTGACCGACAATACGTTGGGAAGCCGTCCCGAAAACACATCGTCTACACTGATTCGCTCGGATGGCACTTTTTGCATAGAGTGGCTCTTGGAGCATCCCATGTGGGACGAACTGAAGCCAGGGTATGGGCCGGACATTCCGGTCTATGTGCGTCCGGGCGACACGCTCGACTTGGTGATAAAGGCGAAGGGTGAGGGGATTGAGTCTGTAGAATACACCAGCAGTAATCCCAAAGGATGTTATGAGAATTTGCTGAAATGCAAGATGCCGGAAGTCTATGCCGAATGGGAGTGTAAGGGAGAGATTTGGAAGACGCTTACCGATGAGGAGTTTTGGGCTATGACGAAGGAGACAATGGAAACGGGAAATCGGCTTTGTGATTATTTTGTATGGAAATACGGGCTGTCTCCATGGGAGGCACACCTCCTGAAAGCCCGGCAGCAGGTGGCGGTGGTAATCAACCAGACCGTATTGGCCAACTGGATGCTGTCGAGCCGGTATGGCTATTATCCACCGAATGAGGAACTGCGGAGGGATTTTTACGAAGGCAATGATTATTCCTTATACAAAGTGTTGAATGAGATGCCCACGGACGACCCGTCCATGTCCTTTATTCCTTATTTTCGCGCAATGGTGTCACGGATGAAGGACATGCAGCCCATGACGGATGCTTGGTCTTTGGCTTCGATGGGAGACGTGGACTGGTCGGATGTGGAGGGACAACGGTTGATGGATAGCTTACAAGTGGAAGCACTTCGGGATGTCATGGGGTTCAAGGAGATTCCTTATTTGGTTCAAGCTTATCTCGTTAACAAAGTCTGTGACTTGCCCGACTTCCTGACTCCGGAAGGACGGAAAGAAATTGTGGAGTATAGGGCAGCTTGCCTCACGAATCCTTATTTGAAAAGGAAAATATGGAATTTGGCTTCCGACTATGCCCAGCCGCTTCCGGCTACAACGAAGTTGGAGGGAAAGGCACTTGAGATATTGCAGCCGATTGTGGACAAATATAAAGGGAAATATGTGCAGATAGAATGGATGAAACCCGGAAAAAGCGGTTTTGATTTCGTGAATAACCGGATGGTCAATTTGATACCCGACTTCCGGAACCATAAAGATTTGCAGTTCGTATTTTTGTTCAGTGCCAATACTTGTACGAAAGAGGAGTTCGAGCAATTTGTGAAAGCGTATTTGCCGGGTGAACCCTGTTATTGGTTGGATTTTGAAGAAAGCAGTATTTTGCGCGCACAACTTCTACTTCCTAATTATATAAAAGATATTACGTTGAACCGAGAAGGGGAGGTGTTGTCTACACCGCTTTATACAGCGGATGAGAGGCAGTTCCGTCGGAGTTTACGTGAATTATTAGAAAAAGAAGAATGATGAATAGGAAAAAATTCTTGTGGTTGATGGCAGCATTACTGCCGACCACGCTATTGGGAAAAGGTGAAGTGGCCTACACCCGTTTGCAGTCCTTCTATTCCAATGCGGGGATGGTGACCATAGACAAGGTGGTGCTGTCCGATACGGCCACGGTCATGTATTGCACGGCGAAAGGGAAAATCAACTCTTGGTTTCAATTCGCACCGTCCACGTACCTGAGCGATGAAGATGATGCGCGTTATCCCGTGAAGGGGGCTGTGGGGCTGACCTTGGGCGAGAAATGCTATATTCCGAAAGCCGGGCAGTTGGAGTTCCGTTTGCTCTTTGAACCGATGCCGGAGGACACGAAGATATTCGACCTGATAGAGGGGACGGAAAAGGATATGTTCCGCATCTATGGCATCCACGATGCCAAGGCCAAGGTGAAGATTCCGGAGGCCAAAGAAGAGATAGACGCGGAAGAGACCTCCGAGAAGATGTTCCGAAAAGGAAAGGCCGTGGTGTGCGGTAAGATAGAGGGGGATTCCCGGGATTGGAATGAGGGTATTTTGTTCTTTGATGTCAGTTTCTTGGGACATAGGGAGATTGCTCCTTATCCCATAAGTCGGCCTTGTACGGCTTTGAAACCGGACGGGACGTTCTGTGCGGAACTTTCTTTGGACCATCCGGTGTGGGCGGAGATGAAGATGGGAGGCGAAAATACGGCTGTTCCTTTCTATGTCCGTCCTGGTGATACGCTTGACATTACCGTGAAAGGGATATTGGAGAAGAATGTGACAGTGGACTACGCCAGTAGCCATCCGAAAGGCTGTTATGAGAACTTGTTGAAGCATCAGGACGTGCCGGTCATCTATTACGGATGGGAACGTTTGTCGGATTATGGACGGAACTTGGACACTGAATATTTTCTGAAGAATGTGAACGAGAGTGTAGCAGAAAACATGCGGCTTTGCGACTATGTGGCATGGAAGTACAAGCTTTCTCCATGGGAGACGCACCTTTTGAAAAACCGTCAAAGGTTTGAATTGACAGACCGTTATTTGTTCATGGCCAGTCGGTTGTTCGAAGAAAAGGTAGAACGTCCGAGAAAATATCCTGTGGAAAAAGAGGACTATGTAGGTTATGATTATTCAGCCTATAAGGTGTTGAACATTCTTTCTTTGGACGATCCGTCGCTTTCTTTCTTGCCTAATAGTTTAGGATATCCTCCGTCCATCAGTATGACATATATGATGGCTTTTCTTGATATGTATGCTTTTTGGGATAATTCTTCTGAAACAGAACCTTTGGACTATGCGAAAGTAGAAATCGAAAAAGACAGTCTTCAAGTGAAAACGTTGCGTGAACTGACCGGTACAGAGGGGACTCCTTGGGCTGTGCAAGCCTATCTCACCCAAAAAATTACTGGTTTGCAAGGGGAATGGAGTGTAGGACAACGCGAGAGGTTGGTGGACTTCTTGTCTGCTTCCTATCTGACTTATCCCTACTTCAAGGAGAAAATAAAGGAACTGAACCGTTTGGCCGGGGGGGCCTCTTCATGGGTCTATGAAATGCCGGAGGAGAAAGGCCGCCGTGAGATGGAATCTATTTTAAATAGGTACAAGGGGCGGTACGTGCAGGTGGTTTGGCTTTCTGACCCGAATGAGGATTGGGGCTTCTGTTCCAATTCATCCGTGAAGAACATCATGGCAGATCATGAAAGTTTCCCGGACTTGCAAATCATCGCGATAGTCAATAGGGAGGCGTATTCAGACGAAAACAGGTTCGCCCAAATAAGGAAAGAGTTGTCTGCACCAGTGGTTCATATTGAGGACAGCGAAACTTTCCTCAAAATGCAGGCACTGTTCCGTTTTTACAGCAGTGGCAAGCAGATGACTTTCGACCGCAATGGGTTGGTCTTCAAGCAACCGCTCGACATGAAAAACGAAACGATGTTCCGTGACCGGTTCCGCCGTATATTGAAAGCGGAAAAAGAGATGCAATGATGGTAATGGAGGAAAACAGTGACCGTGTTGGGAAATGCGTTTCCAAAGGAATGGGGCTGGTTCTTCCTGCTGCTGGTTACGAGGATATTTATTTCTAAGGTTGGATTCTATTTGTCCGTTTATGAACATTACCCGTTGGCAGGAAGGTTTTAGGTCTGGACGACGGTACAGCGTCAATTATTCTTATTTTAAAGTGTTTGACAGGCGTACGGATATTCATGAAATTACTCCCTGCCGGCCTGCTTGTGCCGACAGGGAGTGTTCCTTTTCGAGAAGGGATTTTTATGAACGTTTGCTGCCATCGGGATTGTAAACCAGAATGAGGTCCATCGGTTCGCGATCCAATTCGATGCGGTAGTAGACGCCTGTTTCCGCCCCGTTGGGATATTCAATACGGTCTACATCGTCCTCACGTGGGTTGAACGTGTAACCTTCCTGCGTGAAGCTGTTGACTACGGCTTCCGGAACGGATGTCCAGGCCATATCCTCGAATTCAGTGAACAGCCATTGGTAATTCGTGTCCACGTGCATGTCTGCCTCTGCATTGTTCAGCCACAGTTGTATTTCGTAGCCTTGTGCAGTACGGTCCATTTCAACGATATGAGCATCGGGATATTGAGCAGTTACCATTTGGCGTATTTCCTGTGGAATTTGTGCCGAAGGGTCGGAACCACTTCCCGGGTGTTGGCTTCCGTCCGCATTGTAATAAAGTATGATGTCTGTAGGCTCACGGTCCAATTCGATGCGGTATTGTACGGCCGTTTCCGCCCCGTTGGGATATTCAATGCGGTCTACATCGTCTTCACGTGGGTTGAACGTGAATCCGTCCTGCGTGAAGCTGTTGACTACGACCTCCGGAACAGATGTCCAGGCAATGTCTTCGAACTCCGTATAAAGCCATTGGTAGTTGAGGTCGAGGTGCATGTCCACTTCTCCGTTGTTCAGCCACATTTGTACTTCATATCCTTGGTAGGTACGTTCGACTTCCACGATTTGTGCTCCCGGATAACGGCTTTCTACCGTTTGGGTGATGTGTGGGTCATTCCGAAAGTTGTAATCGTCCTCATCGTCGTCTTTACATGCGGTCATAACCGGGGCGAGCAATAAGATGAAAAGCCCCCATTTCCATATATTCTTTTTCATTTTGTTTTGGTTTTTGTAAAAGGTTTATATTCTTGTGAAATTCTCGTCTTTCAATCTATCTCACGGATATTGAATTTTCGGTCGAATTTGAGTTCTACATCGTTGGTGAGCTCCACTTCGTACTTACGACTGTCTTTTTCTATTTTGGTGATTTTCTCTCCGGGGAACATCTCGTTCACTTGTTTCTTGATTTCCTTCGGTATGAAAAAAGCCGGGACTTCAGACCTTTTGCCGTCTACTTCCGTCCAGTCTCCTTTGCTGTCGAAGGAGACTTCCGTACCATTGACAAGCTGTACGTCGTAAGTGGTAGATTTGAACCAGTCTTTGTCTATTTTGATATACGAGACTTTGGTATGGGCAAATTGCTGCTTTAAAATCGTACGTGCCGGGGCGGGCAGTTCGTTTAAATTGCGGGTGATGACATCATTGTCGGCGCAAGCGGTCGTTACGATGGCAATCCCTAAAATCAATATGGCAAAAATCTTTCTCATAATGGTAATTCCTTTTAATGGTTAGTAATGCTATTGTAACCGCAAAGTAAATACCTGATTCTGGAAAGATTTGGGATTTGTGCTTTTCGTTTTAGGGCTTTGCAACTTTTAACACGAAATGATGTCGTCCGTCATGATAGTATGTGAGGGAGAGATGGTACAGGTCGGCAATGGATTGGGCGATAGACAGTCCCAGTCCGGTCGATTCTTTTTGTCCGCTATGCCCCTTGTAGAAGCGTTTGAACATTTGTCGTTCGTCGAGGGCTTGGTTCCCGTCGTTGACGATTTCAATCCGGGTGGAATGGATGAGTATATCCACACGTCCGTGTTCGGGGCTATGTATGATGGCATTTTTGATGAGATTGGTCAGTAAAGTATGAGCCAGCGATTCGTTCATCCGGATACGGCAGTCTTCCGTGTCCGACAAGTGATAGTCCAGTTCTTTTTCTTCGTATAAGTCCGATAACAGTTCGAGAATCTTTCGGACGTGTGGGTTCATATCCACTTCCGTTACTTCCTCAAATTGCCGGTTTTGGATACGCGAAAGCAGGAGCAGGGATTTATTGAGCTGTATGGCACGGTGCAGGCTACGGAACATGTCATCGATATTTTTCAGTTCCTCTTCATCGAGATTCTCATGTTCGGCCAACAATTCCAGCTTACCGTTGATGACGGCCAACGGGGTTTGCAGTTCATGAGAGGCGTTTTCGATGAATTCCTTTTGTTCCCGGTATGCTTTTTCTGCCCGTTCGTGCATTTCAAGGGCAGCACGGTTCAGGGTACGGAACTCCCGAATACGGCAATCCGGATTCAGATAAGGTGCCGGGTGTCCGGGTGATACGTTTTCAAGCCATTCCAATAAACGGTCGAGCGGGCGGAACACGGACTTCAGGATAAGGCGTGTGCTGAAGATGATGCAACAAAGCAATACGATGTAGAGTGCGACGAGATATTTGAATATGGCGGCTATCAAATCGTCCCGTTCCAAAGTGGAGAGTCGGAGTTCCAGTTCATAATATTTCAGGTCGGTGGCCATGAAGCAGGACTTCATGATACGTACGGGTTCATACTCATCTTCAGTCTCGATATATACCGTACCGTCGTAGTACCGGTCGCGATAGTGCTCGACCTCTTCCGTGGTAAGCGGACGGATGCTGTAACTGTGTATGATTTTGTCCTCGGTATCTAAAAGAGTAGAGTCCGCCAGGATTTTCCCCACAATAATATCCCGGTAATTGGCCAGGGCATCGTCGGTCTCGTCCATCACTTCGTCGATGACGGTGTAATAGAAAAAGGTACCCCATCCGCCCAGCAACAAGAACAGGAGGAAAGAGAGGTTGAAGTGGGTATAGCGTAATAACTTCATGGTCGGGGTATGGGGAGTTTACGGCATGTCGAATGCCAATTTGTAGCCGAAACCGTAAACGGCTTTTATTTCTGCTTGTGTGCCGGCAGCTTTCATCTTTTTCCTCAAATTCTTCACTTGGGAATAAATGAAGTCGAGACTGTCCGCCTGGTCGATGTGGTCGCCCCATACAGACTCTGCCAATGCCATACGGTTGATGAGGCGGTTGGGATTGCTGATGAAATAATACAGCAGGTCGAACTCCTTACGGTTGAGGTTCAGTTCGTTCCCATCTACGGTCACTTTGCGTGTGTCGGGGACTAAAGTCAGGTTGCCCAGTACGATACTGGTGTCTCCTCCGGCTTTTTTCCTGCGCAACAGGGATTTTACCCGTGCGTTAAGCTCGGCCAGATGGAATGGTTTGGCCAAATAATCGTCGGCCCCGAGATTAAGCCCCTCCACCTTGTCCTCAATGGAGTCTTTGGCCGAGATGATGATGACGCTTTCCTGTTTACGCATCCGTTTGAGATGGGCCAGGACGGAAAGACCGCTTCCGCCGGGCAGCATGATGTCCAGCAAGATACAGTCGTAATCGTAATCGTTGACCTTTTCCATGGCAGAGGCATAGTCTTCCGCACACTCCACGATGAACTTTTCGCGCGTGAGGTACTCCCTGACGGTATTCCGCAACTCCTCTTCGTCTTCAATCAGCAGGATCTTCATGACTGTTCCGTATCGGATGGATTATCGATGGGTAATCTGTCTTTCTTCCGGTAACCTGTGCTGTTGAGGATAGCCACCAAGTCGCCGTTTTCTTGGCAGATTCTTACCTCTATATAAGGAATGCGCGGGTGGTGGTGTATCTCACGGGCCTCTGCGTAAAGCCATCCGGCAGACACGGCTTTCAGGAAGTTGATATTGGCGCTTAAAGACAATGTTACCTGTGCATAGCTGTTGGCTACGGCGGCAAAAGCCAAGTCGGCCAACGTGAAAAGGGCACCGCCTTGGCAGACCCCAGCAGCATTGAGGTGGGCAGGGGTGACTTCCATTCGGGCTTTGGCATATCCCGGACGGATGTCAAGTATCTCGACACCGGCCGCCCGGGCAAACCGGTCGTTCTTTAATAATTCGGATAATGTCATACTATAGTTGGATAAAAATGTCAGGCGAAAGTTTTTCGTATTTCTTCCCAGTGTTCGCAAAGCGATTGCATGGAAGGGAACAACAAGTCGGCACCGGCATCAATCAGCACTTCGTCGGGCAGCGGTCCCGTATTGACGGCGATGGTGAAGATTCCGGCAGATACTCCGGCTTGTACCCCCAAGGGAGCATTTTCCACCACAAGGCCTTCCCACGGTTGTATACCGGCTTTTTGCAGTCCCATGAGGTAGGGTTCGGGGTTGGGCTTGCCGTATTTCACATCAAAACTGGTCACCATCAGGTCGCGCCGGAATACGCTCGGAAAATTATGGTTCAGTCGGTCGATGAGGCTGACCTGCCCCGATCCGGTGACGACCATGGGGGTGAAGCCATCGGCCTTTACCTTTTTCAGCAACTCGTAAGCGCCCGGCATCCGTGGGGCTTCCGGACAACGGCTGAACACGTCGGACTTGGCTTTATAGATGGTTTGCTTCTCCTCTTCGGTAGCCCGGCGTCCCCAATCACGTTGTGCCAGCAGGTCGATGGTTCCGCCGCCCGTACGTCCTTCGTGCATGTAGGCTTCTTCGGGCGTGATATGCAGGCCGAACTGCGTCATGGCATGGCTCCAGGAATAGGCATGGTTGGGCATGGAGTCGAAAAGCACGCCGTCCATATCAAAGAGCACGGCTTTAAGGCGCGTCGCCCCAAAGCCGTGCTTCATTAAGTATTTGTCTTTTTCTGCTTCGAACATGGGCTTATTTGTTTAAGCGTGCGCGGATAGCTTCACTTTCTTTTTCGTAACCCGGTTTGTTCAGCAGGGCGAACATGTTCTTCTTGTAGGCTTCCACGCCCGGCTGGTTGAAGGTATTTACCCCCAAGAGGTTGCCGCTGATGCCGCAGGCTTTCTCGAAGAAATAGATGATTTGTCCCAAATAGTACTCATTCAACACGGGGACACTCAGGCGCATGTTGGGCACACCGCCGTCCACGTGAGCCAGTTGCGTACCCAGTTCGGCCATCTTGTTCACTTCGTCCACACGCTTTCCGGCCAGGAAGTTCAGGCCGTCCAGATTTTCGTCGTCCGAAGGGAAGAGCACCTTGTGGTTGGGCTGCTCGATACTGATGACGGTCTCGAAGATGGTACGTTCGCCGTCCTGAATCCATTGTCCCATGGAATGAAGGTCGGTGGTAAAATCTACGGCAGCCGGGAAAATACCTTTTTGGTCCTTTCCTTCCGATTCTCCGTACAACTGTTTCCACCATTCGTTCAGGTAGTGCAACTTAGGCTGGTAGTTTACCAGAATTTCGATTTTCTTGCCTTCGGTATATAAAGCGTTGCGGCAGGCAGCATATACGGCCGAGGGGTTTTCCATGAAAGGTACGTCCACGGCAGTTGCTTTTTCCATGTCGGCGGCACCGGCCACGAGTTGTGCGATGTCGAAACCGGCCACGGCAATAGGCAGCAAGCCTACGGGAGTGAGTACGGAGAAACGTCCGCCCACATTGTCGGGGATGATAAAGCTCTTGTATCCTTCCTTGTCAGCCGTGGTACGGGCGGCACCTTTTTGGGCATCGGTTACGGCCACGATGACTTTGCGAGCCATGTCCTTGCCGCGTTGGTCTTCGCATTGCTTTTTCAGCAGGCGGAAAGCCAAAGCCGTTTCGGTGGTCGTTCCGCTCTTGGAAATATTGATGACACCGAATTTCTTGTCGGCCAGGTAAGCGCACATTTCGGCCAGATAGTCTTCGCCGATGTTGTTTCCGGCAAACAGGATGACCGGGTTCTTCTTATCGTTCAGCAACCATTGGAAACTGTTGCTCAGGGCTTCGATGACGGTGCGTGCGCCAAGGTAGCTTCCGCCGATGCCGGCTACTACGACCACTTCGCAGTTCTCGCGGAGCACCTGTGCCGTGGCGTTCAGTTCACCGATGAAATCGGGAGTAATGGAAGACGGCAAGTGCAGCCAACCTAAAAAGTCGTTACCCGAACAAGTGCCGTTTTCCAACGCTTCCTGTGCGGCTTTCACCTTCGGTTCGTATGCCGCGATGGCATCGGCCTGAAGGAACTGAGTTGCTTTTGTGATGTCTAATTGAATATTCTTCATCTTTTTACGCTATTAAAAAACAATAATGAGTTATCGGAATGAATCGGTGAGCAGTTTTATCTCGATGCTCGGCGAGATACGTTCGTAGAGGATATTATATACGGCGTCCAGAATCGGCATGTTGACATGGAGGCACTTGTTGATGTCCTTCATACATTTGGTACCGTAATACCCCTCGGCTATCATTTCCATTTCTATTTGTGCGCTTTTCACACTGTAACCCTTGCCTATCATGGAACCGAACACCCGGTTACGGCTGAAGTTGGAATATCCCGTAACGAGAAGGTCGCCCAGATAGACCGAATCGATGATATTCCGTTCAATGGGGTGTACAATCTTGAGAAAACGGTTCATTTCCTGCGCTGCGTTGGACATGATGACCGATTGGAAGTTGTCTCCATACTTCAGGCCGTTGCAGATACCCGCCGCGATGGCATAGACGTTCTTCAACACCGAAGCGTATTCAATGCCGATGACATCGTCGCTGATTTTGGTCTTGACATATTCGCTGCTGATCATGTCGGCAAAGTTTTGCGCCTTTTCCAAGTCGGCGCATCCTACGGTCAGATAAGTAAGCCGTCCCAAAGCCACTTCTTCCGCATGGCTCGGTCCCCCCAAAACGGCCAGATTCTCGTCGGGCACGCTATACACCTGATGAAAATATTCCGAGCAGACCAGGTTTTCGTCGGGCACGATACCCTTGATGGCCGTGACGATGAATTTATCACGCAGGCGCGTCTTGAGTTTTTTCAGATGACTTTTTAAATAAGGTGAGGGAGTGACGAAAATCAAAGTATCCGCTTCTTCCACTATTTTATTGATGTCGGCAGAGAAGTGGATGCGGTTCACGTCGAAATGTACGCTGGTCAGGTACGCCGGATTATGTCCCAGGCGGCGGAATTCCTCGATGCGGTCTTCCCGTCGCATGTACCAATGGATGGAATCGTTTCGCTCCAACATCATCTTGGCGATGGCGGTAGCCCAGCTACCGCCCCCCATGATGGCTATGGTTCCACAATTTCCCATGTTTTCCGGTTGTTATATTTTGGCAATCCACTCGGCCACGTCGTTGACGGATGGCTTTTCGATGTCGAGTTTGTATTTCTTGATGACCTCTCCCACCTGTTGCTGTAGCTTTTGCGGATTGACGTCCTTCATGTCGCTTACCAGATTATATCCGGCTTTTTGCAATACGGGCACGAGTGCCTCGGCCACGCCGATGGCAGCGTATTTGTCGGCACTGTCCTTGGGTATTTTCTTTTCAGGGCGCATTTGCGGGAAGAAGAGAACCTCTTGAATCGTGGTCTGGCCCGTCATGAGCATGACCAGACGGTCGATGCCGATACCGATACCGCTGGTGGGGGGCATGCCATATTGCAAGGCACGCAGGAAATCCTGGTCGATGAACATCGCTTCGTCGTCGCCCTTCTCGCTCAGGCGCATCTGTTCGATGAAACGCTCTTCCTGATCTATCGGGTCGTTCAACTCCGAATAGGCATTGGCCAGTTCCTTACCGTTGACCATCAACTCGAAACGCTCGGTCAATGCCGGATTAGTGCGGTGTTTCTTGGTGAGCGGCGACATTTCCACCGGATAGTCGGTGATAAAGGTAGGTTGGATATAAGTACCCTCGCAGAACTCGCCGAAAATCTCGTCGATAAGCTTGCCTTTGCCCATCGTGTCGTCGATTTCCAGATTCAGGGCCTTGCATATCTCGCGGATTTCCTCTTCGCTCTTCCCGTTCAGGTCATAACCCGTTTTTTCCTTGATGGCCTCCAAGATGGGTAGGCGGCGATAGGGAGCCTTGAAGCTGATGGTCTTTCCGTCCACCACGCTCTCCGTGCTGCCGTTCACGGCGATACAGATGCGTTCGAGCAACTTTTCGGTAAACGCCATCATCCAGTTGTAATCCTTATATTGTACATAAAGTTCCATGCAAGTGAACTCCGGATTGTGGCTCTTGTCCATACCCTCGTTGCGGAAGTTCTTGCCGATTTCGTACACACCTTCAAAACCGCCTACGATGAGGCGTTTCAGGTAAAGTTCCGTGGCGATACGAAGATACAGGTCGATGTCGAGCGAGTTGTGGTGGGTAATGAACGGGCGCGCGCTGGCTCCTCCCGGGATGGATTGCAGGATAGGTGTCTCCACCTCCGTGTAGCCCGCTTCGTCCAGGGCGGCACGCAACGTTTTCAGGATGGCCGAACGCTTCAGGAACGTTTCCTTCACTCCGCTGTTGACAATCAAGTCCACGTAACGTTGGCGGTAGCGTAGTTCCGGGTCGTCGAAAGAGTCATATACCTCGCCGTCTTTCATCTTGACGATGGGCAGGGGCTTGAGGCTCTTGGCCAAAACCGTCAGTTCTTGCGTGTGCACGCTGATTTCGCCTGTTTGAGTCTTGAAAACAAAGCCTTTGATGCCGACAAAGTCACCCAAGTCGAGCAATTTCTTGAATACGGTGTTGTATAAATCCTTGTTTTCTCCGGGACAAATATCATCGCGGGTGACATACACCTGAATGCGCCCTTTGGAATCCTGCAATTCGAGGAAAGAGGCTTTGCCCATGATGCGCCGGCTCATGATACGGCCTGCGATGCACACTTGGCGTTTCTCTTCCGCCGCATCGTCGTATTCGGCTTTGATGTCGGTCGAGAAAGCATCGGTCGGGTATTCGTCGGCCGGATAAGGGTCGATGCCCAAGGCACGGAGTTCGTTCAGGTTGTTCCTTCTTACGATTTCTTGTTCACTTAACTCTAAAACATTCATTTTTATTCTGATTTCGATATTTGGGGCAAAATTACAAAAGTTTTTTGAGTGTCCCAATGATTTACCCGTTTATTAGCATGGAGCTTAGGACAGTGAAAACATGTTTTCTTTGGAATGACGGACTTATATAGTTAATTTTGTGTTAAATATTCGGGGAGGGTAATTTTGCTCAGTATAAAAATGCTAACTTTCGCAAATAAATCAATAGAGTGGTAACTTTTTAAAATTGGGACTATGAAAGCAAAAGTTTGGAAAGGTGTCTGGGCCTTATGTGTAGTTGCCGTTACGATGGCATCTTGTGATTTTGTGAATAAGATGAAAGAGAATGCTACTACAACGCCGTCGGACACGATTATCGGAGCAAATGCCGGGGAGTTGGACGGGAAGATAGATGAATTGTTGGAATTGGCCAAGGCAAAAAAGGAAACGGCAGAGTTTGCCGAGATTTATACCTATTTCAATTATAAGCCGGGTGATCCTTCTACGAGTGTGACGATACAAATTGTAACGCCGGAGGATAAGAACAAGATGGCGGAATATAGTTGGTACGATAATAAGGATGTCCGTAACAAACTGGATAAACAGGATATGGTGATTTCGGATCATGACGATAATGTGATTGATACCTATGACGGTTTCAAGGATATGCTTTTCACTTACGATGATGTGGCCAAGCAGGTGGAGAATCTGCCGGTGTTCTGCAAAGAGGCGTTGGAAGCATCGGGATATGGCGAAGACGGCTATGTGAGAAGTTACCAGATAGAAAAAGGTGATGCGTTCATCATGGTGGGACACAAGTCCTCCAATATGTTGAGTAAGACTTACCATGTAGCCGAAGATGGCGAACATATCATAGTGAAAGAATAAGTGTAAGGCGCTTCTGTTCGGAAATCCGCTGTCGTCTCATATTTCCCGGGAGTCCCGTGGCAGGACTTGGATATGACGGCGGATTTCCTTTTTGAGGAAAGAAGGGGGTATGAACGTTCGTAAGGATTCACAGGCGTTGTCCGCTCGGTTTTACTTTGCGTCATCCGGTGGTGAAATACAAGAGGGGCGGGAAAAAGCAGATGAGACTATTCCGCCTAGTGCGGCCGAACCCGGAAAAGGCTTTTTCCTTTCTTTTTTCGTGCCACGCAGGGGATTTTGGGTTACCCCTTTGTTGTTGGATCTTAATTTTCTCGTCTTTCTGGCCATGTGCTTGTCCGGTGTAGGGATATTTTTTCCGGACAATGTCGATTTGTTGCATTGGGGCGCCGATTTTGCTCCATTGACTCTGACCGGCGATTATTGGCGTGTGCTGACCTGCAATTATGTGCATGTAGGTCTTATACACTTGGCCATGAACATGTATGCCTTATTGTTCATTGGTCTGTTTTTGGAGCCGTTGGCAGGTTCTCGCCGTATGGCTATGGCTTATGTCTTGTCCGGACTTTACGCATCCTTGGCGAGCCTGTCGGTCAATGCCGAATGGATTGCGGCCGGGGCTTCGGGAGCCATATTCGGCTTGTATGGTCTCTTTTTTGCTTATTTGCTTTTACGCAGGGGCGGAGAGGAGAGGCGAAAGACCTTGCTTGTCAGTATTGCGGTTTTCATTTTGTATAATCTGTTGTTTGGGATGAGAGATGACAGTGTGGATAATGCGGCGCACGTCGGCGGATTGGGGTGTGGTTTCTTGTTGGGGTTGGCTTACGGGATGTCGGATAAGGTGCGTGAGAAAAGCAAACGGATGGTTGTGGCTTGTCTGGCAGAATTCGTCTTATTATCTGAGTTTGTCTGTTGGTTTTCCGCCTTGACACACGGAATGCCTCCCGATTACCAAGACGTGTGCGAAGTTTGGCGGAGTGGCCTGTTGGAAGACTATATAAGAAACGGAGATTCGGAGATTCATTCGGAAGAGAACGGTATGGGGCAGAAGACGGAGTATACCGTAGTGGAGGGTTGGACCATGACGGATCAGGATGTCTGGATTCCTTTTAGCGACGAAGCGAGTGGTTTCAGTTTCCGTTATCCGTCCAATTGGCATAGAAAGCCGGATAGATGGTCGGATTTCCGCATCGAAAACGGGTTGAATTGGATGACCGTGGAGTATTCGGATGCTGCGGCAGATACGGATGCCCGGAAAATGAAAGATGCTTTAAAGCGGAGTGTGTGTGACGAAGAAGGCCGTTTGCTTGACGGTTGCACTTGCGAGACGGTCGTCCTGAACGGGACTGAATTTGTGAAAGTCAGTAGCCCCCAACGTATCTCCCTTGCAGGGAAGAAATGGATTGAGGCGAGGCGTACTACTTACGGATATTATAAGGATAATCCTTTACGGTGCATGACCATCGTGCAGTGGGCCACGAGTGAACCTTTCCGAAAAGAGATGGATGAAATGGCGCAAAGTTTTTTCATACAGGAACCATAAAGGGCTTTTGATTTTTCTTTTTTGTGAATGACGGCTGAAGGTTCACCGTAAAGTGTTGTACCACAGTGTGGAACGGGATTTTTCGGTGAACCCCTTGTGAAGTCTGTTTGAGTGAAGGGTTCACCTTAATCATTTGATTCTTAGATAGTATGAAGGATGTGAACCCTTTTTTAATGAAAACATAATGAAGGGGGTGGGGAAGGAACATCGCCTGCAGGACACCCGTAAAAAGCTCTCAGTAGATTGAACGAACGTTTGCCACACACCGGAAAGTCGTTTGCCTGACGTTTTTGGACTGTTTTCGCATTTCGATGGGACCAAGGCGGCATCGCTGAAGTTTATGAGTTAATTAAAGGTGAATTTTTTGAACGGAATGAAAAAATAATTATCTTTGCCGCAGAATTTCCGGGTTCGTGCGAAGCTTGTCCTGACGGTGTAATTTGTCAGGGATGCTGAAAACGGACGGAAGCCTGCGCCGAACCGCGTATGCGGGGGAAGGGTGGGGACGGAGATTCGCGACATATTAAAGGCGTTTACGTGACGTCTTGTTCTTGACTCTAAGGAATCTGGTAAATTTCAATTGTCGTCAGGGATGAGGCAACAGTAGATGTCCTCGGGATGTGTATATTGCGCATCCCTTTTCGATACGGGTATATCGTGTCGTAAAGGGAGAAGTTATATCCATATCGGCGTGGGCTCTGGATGTTGCTCGTTCAACGACAATGGGCATACCAGAGCCTCTTAGGGTGGGACGAGTAACGACGGTCTCACGCTTTTTTTGTGTCGTCACACAGGACTTCCGTGCCCAAGGTGTGATGGATACGTTGATGAATGTAGCCAGTATTCCGGAAGAAAGCGAAAGCCGACTTCCGAGTGAGGGATTGCCTCCCGTCACAGCCGCCGGTTCGCAAAGATGCGGGACCGGGGTGTCCTTGGAGTATGTCCTGCATCCGACGCACGGCCTTCCGCAAGAATGCCGATGGTATGTTTTGAGAGCTACGTATGGACGTGAACGGGAGGCTGAAGACCTATTGAAGAAACGGGGCGTTTTGGTGTATGTGCCGAAACGGAAGACGTTGAAGATGGTGAAAGGAGAGAAGAAGAAAGTAGAGGAATCCCTCTTGCCCAATCTTGTTTTCGTGTTTACGGACGAGTGCACGGCCCGCCGTTTGGTGGCATTCCCATTGAAATCTGAATCCCGTCGCAAGGACAAGATGCCCGTAAGCCTCCATTTCATGTACGACCATACGTCTTTGAATGAAAACGGGCTGAATGACGTGGTGGTTATACCCCACAAGGAGATGGTCAATTTTATTCGTTTCACCATCGGAGGGAGCGAGTCTATCCGTGCCGTCTCACCGGCTGATTTCCGGATCAAGAAAGACCAGCAAGTCGTGATTACCGAAGGGGATTTCAAAGGCGTAGTAGGGCGCGTGGCCCGTATAGACCGCCAGACTTGTGTCATCGTGGATTTGTATCCGATATGCTTTCTGGCTTCGGCCTATATTCCCAAGGCTTTTTTGAGGGAAGTGCCCGTACAGGATAAATCACGTAGATAATAAAAGAGGTAGAAATGTTTGGTTTATTCTTTTTTGGCCGTTATCTTTGTGGAAGAATCGTTTAAACAGGTTGTGAAGATGAGATTTCCCATAGGCATACAGAATTTTAGAACTTTGAGGGAGGATGACTATTTGTATATAGACAAAACGGAGTTGATATACAAATTGGTTGATACCGGTCGTTATTATTTCCTGAGCCGCCCGAGACGGTTCGGTAAATCTCTTTTGGTTTCTACTCTCGAGGCTTATTTCCAAGGGAAGAAAGAACAGTTCAAAGGGTTGGCCATGGAACGTTTGGAGAAAGATTGGACGGCACGTCCCGTGTTTCATCTCGATTTGAACGTTGGGAAATACGAAAGTACCCAGTCGCTTTTGGATACGTTGAACGAGGCGTTGACAGTTTGGGAGAAAGAATTTGGGGCGGAGGAAGCGGAGCGTAACGTCGGTTTACGTTTCAAGGGAGTTGTGCAGCGTGCTTACGAAAAGACAGGGCACAGGGTCGCGATATTGGTGGACGAGTATGACAAGCCGTTGCTTCAGAACATCGGCAACAACGAACTTCAGGAAGAGTTGCGTGGCATACTCCGTTTGTTTTATTCCGTGCTCAAGACGCAAGACCGCTACATCAAGTTTGGTTTGCTAACCGGAGTGTCAAAGTTCAGTAAACTCAGTGTGTTCAGCGACTTGAACAATCTGGAAGATATTTCGCTCAATCGCAATTGGGCTTCACTTTGCGGCATTACGGAAGAGGAATTGCACAGCGGGTTGAAACCGGCGGTGGAGGAGATGGCGGAAAGTAACGGACTGACTTATGAAGAAACACTGGACCGATTAAAAGAAATGTACGATGGTTATCATTTCGATCGAGATTCCATAGGGGTGTACAATCCGTTTAGCTTGTTGAATGCGTTGAAGAACAAACAATTCAATGATTATTGGTTTGAAACAGGCACTCCCTCTTTCTTGGTGGAGATACTGAAACGTACGAATTATGAATTGAACAATCTGGCGCACGAAGAACAAACCTCGGATATGTTGAACAGTATAGATTCTGTATATAGGAATCCGGTTCCTCTGCTTTATCAGAGTGGTTATCTGACCATTAAAGGGTATGACGAACGTTTCAGAATGTATAAGTTAGGCTTTCCGAACCAAGAAGTGGAAAACGGATTTGTGCGTTACCTGTTGCCATATTACGCTCCGAAAGAAAGGGGTGAATCGGAGTTCTTCATCCAAAAGTTCATTCAAGAGGTAGAGCGCGGTGATGCCGAAGCTTTCATGGAACGTTTGCAGACGATGTTTGCCGATAACAGTTACCAGGTAATGGGCAAGATGGAGCTCTACTTTCAGAACACCATGTATGTCATCTTTAAGATGATGGGCTTCTATACCGAAGTGGAGCGCACCACCCATCGCGGCCGTATCGACATCGTCATCAAAACATCGGATTACATCTATGTGATGGAAATCAAACTCGATGGCAGTGCCGACGAGGCTTTGCGACAGATTCACGAGAAAGGTTATGCCGAGCCTTACCGGAAAGATGGCCGGAAGGTGTTCCTCATAGGTGTGAACTTCTCATCGGTTGCGAAAGGGGTGGAAGATTGGAAGGTTGAGGAATAAAGAACGGAATAAAATCATATTTGAATAACGAGGGATAAAAGAAACTGCTATATAACTCCAGATAGGTCATGGTATGACATAGTGGTTCTGCTGTATTGGCTTCTTTTGGAGAAGTAGGTGTGTCAAGCATTCCTTGTTGCGTCAGGTACTGTTACTTAGTTTCTGCATTATTCAATGTCTGGGCTAAAAAGAGTGTGAGCCCACTTAACATTGCCTTTTCTATCCTTTACATTTTTCCATGAAAAATAACTTCTGATTCCAGGGGCATGGCGAGTAATATGATAGATAGCTGTCTTGCTGAGCGATGTATCTCGTCTGTTGGTCAACAGGAGGAAGAACTCGCTTTTTTTAGGCTGTCACAGGATGATACGTGTCTGTATTACATACTTTTCCATCGTGTCGACATGTAAGTTGCAGGGATATTCTAAGAATTTTTTTACTGAGATCGTTGTAGAAAACCGTGACTATGAAATGCTTATGCTCCTCAACCATCAGTATGAGTGCTAATGAAAATTAAATGTCAACTGAATTTTAATCTTATTTTAGATGTTCTGACTGAAAAACAGGGGTACACCAAAATCAGACGTTTATTAATTATTTAACATAACTCAGTTTTAGGGCACTAGTTCCTTCCTTTAATTAAAGGGGGATGTCCAAAAGGTGAGTGCTTATAATATTTGAAATGAAATTACTAGATTGTACATTACGTGATGGAGGATATTATACACTTTGGGATTTTCCTTCACAAGTGGTTAGTGCTTATATCGAAGCGATGAACAAACTTCCTATAGACTATTTAGAAGTGGGTTATCGCAATAATCCTTCCAAAGAATATTTGGGTGAATTTGGCTACTCGCCGGTGTCTACGCTACGTCGTTTACGCAAGGATTGTTGCAAAAAGATTGTGGTGATGTTGAATGAGAAGAGTACCCGTTTGGAGGATTTGGATAATCTCCTGAAACCGATTCAGGGCTTGGTAGATATGGTGCGTATTGCCATTGATCCGAAGAACTTTGACCGTGCTTTGGTTTTGGCCAAAGAGGTGAAGAAACAGGGTTTTGAAGTTGGATTTAACACCATGTATATGTCTAAGTGGAACGAGTACGAAGGATTCTTGGACAAGTTGAGGCAACTAGATCAAGTGGTTGATTTGTTTTGTATGGTGGACTCCTTTGGTGGGGTAACTCCTATGGATGTGAGAAGTTTGTTTGAGGTAGTGAAACAGAGAACCACTGTACCCATAGGTTTTCATGGGCATAACAACATGCAACTGGGGCTTATCAATACGCTAACAGCTATTGAATGCGGTGCCGATTATGTGGATGCAACTATCCTAGGTATGGGACGTGGTGCCGGAAATCTGAACATGGAACTATTGTTAACTTACCTCAACAAAGGTGGGTTCCCTGTAGATTTCAATGTGCTTGGTGAAGTGATTACTGCATTCCATACATTGTATGAAAACTACCGGTGGGGAACCAACCTGCCGTATATGATTTCCGGTGCCAATTCGTTACCACAGAAAGAAGTAATGGAGTGGGTTTCCAATCGTACATATAGTTTCAACAGTATTGTCAGGGCATTGGATAACAAGAAGAACAACCAGAAAGACAATGCCCGTTATCCCTTGTTCAAGGCACACTCTGCAGAACGGGTGTTGATTGTGGGCGGTGGAAATTCATGTTTGGTGCATCAACAAGCTGTGAAGCAGTTTGCCGCACTCATTCCCAGTATGCCACTCATTTTTGTAACATCTCGTTATGCAGCTCTTTACAATGACCTTTCAAACCCAAAGTATTACTGTTTGGTGGGTAACGAAGCTAAACGCTTAAGCCGAAATGTATCAGAAAAAGACTTCAATGGAGTATGCCTGCTAGCTCCCTATCCTCGGCGTATGGGTACAGAAGTACCACCCTATGCCGAACGGTTGACCTATGAACTGGATAATATTACGTTCACACACTCATATCTTGATTCGTGTACTACATTGGCCTTACAGGCTGCTATTGCCATGGAAGCAAAAGAGGTGAATATCATCGGATATGATGGCTATAAAGGTGAGGTGCTTTCTGAGAAAGAGATGGAGTTAACCAATGAAAATAAGACCCTTTTCGAAGCTTTCAAAGATGCGCAAGGTGTTGAGTTACGTTCACTTACTCCGTCACTATATAAATCACTTAAAGTAGAATCCATTTATCAATTTCTGTAACCATGGGAAATAAAATAGCTTTTTTCCTTCCAACTCGTAAAGGAAGCGAACGAGTTCGCAATAAGAATACGCGTCCTTTTGCTGGAATAGAGGGTGGATTGATAGAAAACAAGATTAGGCAGTTGGTAGCCACGAGACATTTGGATGAAATTATTTTGTCCACCAACGACGAAATCTGTATGACTATAGCCAAAAAGTATTGTAGTGACAAAAGATTACGCATCATTCCTCGTCCGGAAGATTTATGTCTCAGTAGTACGAACCTTCAGGATTTGATTCGTTATGTACCTACTATTACAGAGGTTGAACACATTCTTTGGGGGCATGTAACAACACCACTTGTCGATGCAAATATTTATGATGTTGCCATTGAGAGTTATCTGGCAGGATTGAACAACGGATATGATTCATTGGTAAGTGTAAAAGAATTAAAAAACTTTCTCTTGGATAAGTCTGGAAAATTGGTTAATAATAGTACTAATCTTCCTTGGCCTCGCACACAAGATCTCGAACCACTGTATGAAATAAATCATGCTATGTTTTTAGCTAGGCGGGAGGTATATATAGAACAAGGTAATCGAATAGGAAAGACCCCTTTCTTGTATGTTATGGATGAATTGCATTCCAAAGACATTGATTGGGAAGAAGATTTCCAGATTGCTGAAATCATGTACAAAAGTTTATATCAATGATGAATAAGGTTGTGACATTTGGGGAGATTATGCTTCGTTTGGGAGCACCCGATTATTTGCGCTTGGTGCAATCCCATCAGTTGGATGTAAGTTTTGCTGGGGCTGAAGCCAATGTGGCTGTATCATTGTCCAACTATGGTATTCCTACAGACTATATCACCTGTCTGCCTCAAAATCCCATGGCAGAAAAATGCTTGCGTGAGTTGCGTTCCTATCAGGTTGGAACTTCTCACGTGCAACGTGGTGGTAAGCGTATGGGGATTCTTTTTTTGGAGACTGGAAGTAATGTACGTCCATCGCAAGTATACTATGACCGTGACTATTCTGCTTTTGCCACAATGAGTCCAAACCAGTTGGACTGGAAGGAAATCTTAGGTGATACCCGGTGGCTTCACTGGACAGGTATTACACCAGCCTTGTCAGAGAATGCAGCGCAAATGTGTCGGCAGGCCATTGCTACAGCTAATGAGATGGGCGTTACAGTGAGCTGCGACATCAACTATCGGGATAATCTATGGAATTATGGCAAAACTGCCACAGAAGTGATGTCTGAACTGGTGGCCAAAAGTGATGTAATTTTAGGTAATGAGGAAGACTGCGAGAAAGTATTTGGAATTAAGCCATTAGGATTTGATGCGGAACAGACCAAAGGACAAGTGGAACAAACTTCATTTGCTTCTGTATGCAAGCAGATGATGGGACGGTTCCCACGTTGCAAGAAAATGGTAGTGACATTACGTGGCTCCATCAATGCTAACCAAAACACGTGGAGTGGTGTTCTTTATGATGGTCGCACTTTTATGCAGTCGCGTAGCTATCTCATTACAGATATTGTGGATCGTGTAGGTGGTGGTGACTCGTTCATGGGCGGCCTTATTTACGGTTTGTTGACTTATCCGGACAATGACCAAAAGGCATTGGAGTTTGCTGTAGCAGCATCCTGTCTCAAACATTCCATCAAAGGGGATTATAATCAGGTTACGGTAAAAGAAGTCGAAAGCTTGATGGCAGGTTCGGTCAGTGGACGGGTAAAGAGATGAGCATGTGAAAAGATGAAGATGCGTTATAATTGATAGCAGGTGTGTAGGGATAAACGTCTGGTTAATTGTGGATTATGAATTAATAGGATTTGAAAGAATATGATGTGAGGTGAATAGTGGGATTATTCAAAATCTTGCTTCCATATATCGAGAAATACTTTGAAATTTTCTGAGGAGGGAATGTACATAATTAATTCTTCTAATAAACCCAAAATAACATGCTTCCCAAATGAATAATTGAGATTGCTGAAATAATATATAAGAAAGTCTAAAAGTTAAAAATGTGGAGAGGAATGTAAAATTTGACTTAATGAAGGGGGGGGGAATTATTCTTATGGTGATAGGGCATTGTGCATTACCACATGCTTTTTCAAGAGTAATTTTTGCTTTTCATATGCCGCTATTCTTTATTATTAGTGGCTATTTATATAAGGAAAGGCCTATTATGGATATTATAAGGCGGAATACAAAGAAGGTGCTGGTTCCTTATATTGTAACAGGGGGGATAGTATGGTGTATTTTATCAATTACAAAAGAGGATTATGATTGGGGGATATCCATATTGATGGCAAATGGTTCTTTACCTGTATTACATTATAAAGATTATGCTGTGGGGCCGTTGTGGTTTTTGATGTGCTATTTTGTCTCGGCAATCTTCTTCTTTTTTTTGTTACGAATGAAAAGTGAAGTATGGCGTATAGTCGTGTTGGGAGGAGGATTTTTGTTAGCAATGGGTTGGAGGCATTATTTCAATCTTTTGCCGTTTGATATTTTAAATGCCATTCCTTCTATCGGATTCATGTATTTAGGCTATAAAATAAATAACCCTAGTGTATGTGAGGTATTATTTAGGAATAAAGTGTCTTTAGTGATTGGATATAGCATAGCTATTCTTTGTTGTTTATGTGGGGAAGTTAGTATGGCTTCTATGATTTATAGGTTTTTGTTTCTGCAGTTCATCGGTGCATTATATTGTTGCTTTATTATTTATAAAATATGTCCGGATACTCAATTGTCATTTGGTGCGAAATGTTTTTCTTTTATAGGAAGGAATAGCCTTGCATTAGTTTGTATCCACAGTGTGGATTACTTAACCGGCATCACAGAGAGTATAATGAGAGGCTCAATGAAAAATGGAGAATTTACATTGATGTTAGAAGCTGTTTTAAAAATACTTTTTGTTGTAGCAGGGTATATAGTAATAAGGCAAATTCCATTATTACGGTCTATTTATGGAATTCCTGTTTCATTAAAAAAGGCTTTTAATAAATAAAATATATGGTAAAAAAACATCAAAGGGTCTGTATGCCAAACTCACTGTATTGTTTCATGTTTTACCTCTTCCTTTCTACGGAAGAGCAAATAAAGGATACAGTGTATTTTTTTACGAAAGATATTCCTGAGGAAATACGAAGGCATATGCCGCACCGGTATTTTTTAGATTTGAGGAAATTGTATTTTAGGAATCGTTTTGTTGCGGCTTTATTAGTACCTGCCATACGGAAAATCAAGTATCCGGAACTTTTTCGTTCGGAAATTTTTGGATTGGATTTTAATTGGTGGTTGTTGCGAGGGCTGAAGATGGGGTATGTAGAAGACTGCCCGAACGTGCTGGATATATGGGAAAAGAGCAGTCTTTACGCACGGTATATGTCGTTTGAAAAAGCACCCTCGTTTAAACGTATGATAGCGAGATTTTTTTTCGGGGATTATTATTGTCACCCTGTCGGGACATCACGTCTAGTTACCGCTGTTTATACTTCTTCCCCTTATGACAAGCCTTACCATAAGGGGAAAGAGAAAATAGTCATGCGTCTTGAAGAAGCATGGAACAGTTTTCCAGAATCCAAGAAAGAGCTTATTCTTAGGATTTTTAATATTGATGAAGAATGTATGGACAGATTCAGGAGTTGTAAAGTCATCTTGTTGACGCAGCCTTATGCCGTAGATGGGCACATGACAGAGGAGGAACAGATGAATGTTTATAGAAAAATAGTGTCTCATTATGGCGAGGATAATGTGGTAATCAAGCCTCATCCGCGTGACAAGTGTGATTACAAGTCTTTTTTTCCGCATGTGGAAGTGTTCGACAAAGTGGTTCCCATGCAACTGTTGGTACTTTTAGGTGCGGGGTTTGAACGGGTTGCGACTATTAATTCATCATCGGCCTTGTCATTTGGTTTGGATACGGCTATTGATTGGTGGGCCGAAGAGATGGAACGTGACCTTGTGAAAGATGAAGGCTTCTGTACGTTGCAAGAAGCCCGCCAAGCACTTCAGAAACATGGGCAGAAATAAGGTCTTAGCCAAGAACATATCATTTGTCCTGATAGGCAATGTGGGCTCCAAGTTAATGGGGTTCATTATGTTGCCGTTGTACACGAATTGGCTTTCACCCGCAGATTATGGGGTCACCGATATTATGGGTGTTTATGCAGGGCTGTTGCTTAACGTGGTGGCGTGTGATGTGAGTGATGCCATATTCGTGTTTCCGTCGGGAGCGACGGACGTTGAGATAAAAAAGTACTATTCATCCGGATTCTTCTTTCAGGTCTTTTGTAGTTTGTTGTGTGCCCTTGCTTTTTTTCTGTTGACGTTTACTGGTGCGAAGAATATCTTTTTTGAGTATATATGGTACGTCTATGGCATTTTAATCTCTAATTTGTTCCAAAAATATGCGCAGGATTTTTGTCGTGGTATCAATAAAATGTCTGTGTTCAGTTTTACCGGGATTGTGCAATCGGTGTCAATAGCTCTTTTTTCCATATTACTCATCCCACGTACGGGCGTTTATGGTTTTGCTTCCGCGATGATAATCGCCAATACGATGACCGGGATATTTGCATTCTTCTATTCCCGTTCATATCGGTTCCTATCCGTATTTATGTTTGACTGGACTTATCTTAAACGTATGCTGAAATATTCCATACCGTTAATCCCAACGGCCGTCATGTGGTGGTTGGTATCCAGCTTAAACCGACCGTTGTTGGAGCAGTATGTAGGAATGTTTGCCATTGGCTTGTATGCCGTGGCAAACAAACTGCCTAATGTGTTGAACATGGTTTTTGGGTTATTCCAACAAGCATGGAATATAACGGCAATAGAGGAATTTGCAAAAGAAGATTTTTCCGTGTATTACAATAAGATGTTCCGGACGGTTTTCGGTATGCAGGTATTGCTTTGCATGGTATTGGTCTTGTTTTCAAAGTTGTTTGTCATGCTGTTCACGTCGGCAGAGTATATGGAAGCTTGGAGGTATGTTCCATTGTTATGCCTGTCGGTCTTATTTTCAAACACTTCGGCTTTTGTAGGTTCTGTTTTTACGGCGATGCGGAAAAGTAACTATATTTTTGTTTCCACTATTTTTGGAGGAGTGGGTGCCATCGTCTTTAATTACTTGTTGATACCTCAATATGGTTTGTTGGGTGCTTGCATGGCTATAATCTTGTCCCATTCTCTGTCAATGGTGAGCCGCATATTCTTTTCAATGCGTTTTGTCGAGTTTAGGGGCAAGGGGGTGATTGTATATAACATACTAATTATCATATTGCTTTATCTCGTTAGTTTGATGGAAAACAGGTGGCTTTTAGGAACAGCCTTTGCCATAGGTTCGGTGGCATTTGCGGGTGTCAATCGTGACACATTTTCCATGTTGGTTTTAAAAGTGAAAAATATGATTGGCATGCGTATAAATAAGTAACATTATGAAAAAGAAAGTAGCCTTTTATCTGAATAACCCAACATTGCCAGAGTGTGATTATTCTTCTATTATAAAGGGAAACCCGGGCTTGGGTGGGTCGGAATACGAGTTTTTGTTGGTTCCTTATTTGTTGGAACAAAGGGAAAACGAAATAGAAGTATATCTTTTTGTGAATTTTAAAGGTACATTCCCTCATAAGAATGTTTTCTGTGTCAGACGGTTGTACGATGTTTGCGTGCTGTGCCGTAACATGGAGATAAACTTGTTGGTTGTGGATATTAAGTATTTTGATAAAAATGTGTTGGATGGATTTTCGCGCTCCCTGTCCGTCCTGGTCTGGGCGCATAACACGGTGAAATATTCCTTGTTGGATTTATTTGTGAAGTTGCCTTATGTCCAGAAGATAGTGAACGTGGGGCGTGAGCAAATGGAATTGTACCGTGACCATTTGGCCACATTAAAGTCTACCTACATATACAATATATTCCCAATAAAAGAACGGGAGTATTATGCGGCTGAGGATAGGGATAACCATAATGTGGTTTACATGGGCAGTATAGTGCGTGCAAAAGGGTTCCATGTTTTAGCCAGTGCATGGAAAAAAGTGTTGAGTGAGATTCCCGATGCCCAATTATATGTAATCGGGAGTGGTAAACTGTACAATCGGGATGCCGGGTTAGGACGATATGGGATTGCGGAAAAAGATTATGAGGATTTGTTTATGTCGTATTTGACAAATGAAAAGGGGGAAGTGTTGCCTTCCGTTCATTTTCTGGGAATCTTGAAAGAAGAAAAATTAGGCGTAATGGGAAAATGTAAGGTTGCAGTACCTAATCCTACAGGAGTGTCGGAATGTTTGCCTATAACAGCTATGGAGATGCAACTTGCTGGTTGTAGTATTACTACGGTTTTGCATCCTGCTTATTTGGATACTGTTTTTAATAAGTCTTATTTATACCGGAATCCTTCCCGATTGGCACAATATATCATAGCTCGTATTAAGTCTCCTTCGGATGATGTTGGGGCATTATATGATTTTATACAATCCCGTTTTGGTGTAGAAAAAAACATCGAACGTTGGGAACAATTGATTTTGCATCCGGATGAAGTTGGTGTAGAGGAAATTAGTGAATATAACTATCATCACAAGAAAATAAAAGAAAAGTTGCTCGTATATAAAATGAGATATCCATTGTTGAGATGTATTCCACCCGTAGAAATTTTTTATGATGGCATTTCTACAGTTAAGTATTATTTGTCCCGAATGACGGAGAAACTAAAGAGGTAAAATAGGCGTATGGCTATTATTTATGTATTATTCGCTTTTTTCGTCCTATTGACTTTATATGATTTTAAGAAGGGGGTATTATTGTTTATGCCCTTTAAGCTTTTTTTTGGAATGAATGTAAGGTTGTTGCCGAGTATGACGGTTGATTTTGCCTTTTGTTTATTTGCAATATCTCTATTTGGGCTGAGGAGGCACTTGTTTGTGAAAGAGAAATTCCCTTTAAAAAAATGTTTTGTCATTTATTCAGTTTCCTATGTGTTGAATTGCTTGTATCCGGATATGGCATTGAATTATATTCCAAGAATTGTGATTAGCGTGTTATGCTTTTCGTATGTATATTACTGTTGTTTGCAGAACCGGAAAGATATATATTTTGCTGTTTATTCTTATCTGTTTTTTATAGTTCTCTTATGTGGAAATGGGTTATTAGGCCCCTTATTGAGCATAAATCCTTTGGATGATTATATTCAATCTGTATCTAATGAGGAACTTTCGTTCTTTTCAGACAATGATTTGGTGCGTTTTGGTCGTGAACGTTATAGGTCTTTTATTCCACATGCCATAAGTTATGGCGTATTGTGTGTGACGCTGTTATATCTTCTTGTATGGTATTTATTGAAGGTCGCGCACAGTGGCAAGGCTTGGATAATTATGGGGACTTGTTTGTTGTTAAGTGGGGTCGTGATATGTACGTCACGTACACCAATATTGGGGTTGTTCCCTTTTGTTATAATATTCCGTGATATGAAGGTATCCTTTCGGAAGATAAGGCCTTTTCTCTTAATCCTTGTTTGTTTTCTGTTGCTACAAGGCGATTATATCTTATACCTTTTAGAATCCGTATTTACATCCAATGTAGCTGACGATGCGGGAGGAAGTTCTACGGAAATGCGAATGGTTCAGTTTTCCATCGCATTAAGATTCTTTTTGCAATCACCTTTGTTTGGCCAAGGGATGGAATTTAATCCTACGTTATTCTATAACGAATTTTATGGAGGGGAGTCGGTTTGGTTACCCTTATTGGCGAATCAAGGGATGGTCGGATTAACTGGGTACCTTTTTTATAACGTATGCTTGTATAAGATGGCCCAGTCTTCTTCGGGCAAGAATGTTTTATATGCCTTATTGTTGTCATGGTTGATTATGCGTTCTGCCACAAGTCTTATTGGGGTTACGGATGCAACGTTTTTATCTGTTTTCTTCATTATTTATAGATGGTATAATATAGAACAACATGTTACTGACAATTATTGTTCCCGTTTATAATGTGCGTGATTATATTTTATGTTGTTTAAAAAGTATTTGGACTCCGGAAGTCGAGGCACTTTATGAGGTCATATTGGTCAATGATGGTACTTCGGACGATTCTATGGAGGTTGCAAGTGGATTTATTCCTACGATGTCCAACATAACTGTCGTAAACCAAGAAAACAAAGGTTTGAGTTGTGCGCGCAATGCGGGGTTAAACCTTGCCAAAGGCAAATACGTGTGGTTCGTGGATAGTGATGATTGGCTTCTTCCCGAAGCTGTAAGCAGAGTTATTGATGTGGTACGAAGATGTGATGGAGTGGATATGATTGCTACTCGTTTGCTTCATCATGATGAGGCTACCGGAAGGGAGTCTGCTGAGAATTTCCCTTCCATGTCTGCAAGGACCGGACGGGAATATATGTTTGCGGGGAATCTGAAAGGAGCCAGCCAACGCTATATCTTGCGTCGGCAGTTCCTTTTGGACAATAACTTGCGCTTTCTGCCGGGTGTGTATCATGAAGACGGGGATTTTGGAATCCGAATGACTTATCTGGCGCAATCTTGCTATGTTCTGCCGGATCCGGTTTATGTGTACAGGCTTCGAAAGACTGGCAGTATTATGTCTTCAAGAAAGCAAAAAATGAATACTGACCTGGTGGCTATTTACCAAGGATTGGTTAAGTTTGCTGATTTGCATGTTTCGCGTGAGGATTATTGGCCGTTTCGCGCCCAGGCTATTACTTGTTTATGGGATACCATCTTGTTCTCCCGGCAACAAATATTTACTCCAGAGTTTAAGGAGTTCTATGCAAAATTTAGCAGGTATATCCATCAAGAAACCGGGTTCCTGTTAAGACACAGTAGGGAGTTGACGATAACCCAACTCAGGGCTGCGGTACATTTTTATTTGTTCCCTCTTGCTTGGACAAAGGGTAAGCGGTTGTTGCGTATGGGTTTAGAATGGTTTAAATGTAGATAATGTGATGGGAAGGAATAAATTTGATTTGATAATTCCGGTTGTTTTTAAAGATTATGGGATGCTTAGTAGGGTATTGCGGTATGTGATGAAGTATATATATCCGGATAATATATATATCATTACGGATACGAGGTTCCGGAAGTACTTGCCCAAAGAAGCCCAGAGGATGAGAGTGGTAGACGAGAATGTATTGTTGCCGGGTTTGTCCTTTTCCCGAATAAGGAACCTGCTCAAGCAAAGTGGTAATATGGATAGTCGTCCAGGATGGTATTTGCAACAGTTTATTAAGATGGGTTTTGCATTGAGCGATTATTCCCAAAATCGATATTACCTGTCTTGGGACGCTGATACGATTCCTTTGAGGAAGCTAGATTTCTTTGTGGATGGGAAGGTTATGTTCGCTATGAAAAAGGAATTCCATAAACCTTATTTTGACACAATAAAAAGGATTTTGAATATCTCTGGATTTAATGAGAAATCTTATATCGCGGAACACATGATGTTTGACAAGCAAATCATGGCAGACCTGATAGGGAGGATATCTTCGTGTGGCGTTAGGGGAGAGGACTGGATAGAAAAAATTATAAATGCGGTTGAACCCGGTGTTTCCAATGGTTTTTCCGAGTTTGAAACTTATGGGAGTTTTTGTTTGAATTATTATCCTCTATCTTATGTGGAGCGGCATTTAAATACCTTTAGAAAAGGTGGGTATATTGCTGGACGTTTCATTTCTAAGCAGAGATTAGAGTGTATTTCGTTTGATACAGATACTATATCTTTTGAATTGAATGACTATCCGGATGTGTGGACGGCTCGTTGCTTTTGTTTCCTGTACCGGAAATACGTTGAAATGCGTTATCGTTGGATAAGTCATATTTTACCCCCCCCAATGGTTAATAAATATTAATATACCACAAGGGAGGTGTGTGCTTTCGGCTTACTTCCTTTCAAAAGAAAGGGAGGTGGCATGAAAGGATTGTATGTTTTGAAAGCTTACATAAGCATGCTTTTTAATCTATGTAGCCGATGCAAAAATTATATAAAGTTGAGGGCGTGTGGCATCTGCGTAGGACGACATTGTGTAATACACGGGCATGTGGGGGTAAATATAGCTCCCTCGGCAAAGGTTTCTATCGGGGATAATTTTTACATGTCAAGTGGTGGGCATCGGAATCCACTTTGTGGCAATATCGAAGGTTTCTTTTATGCAGGGGAGAATGCCTGCATATGCATAGGAAATCATGTAGGTATGAGTAGCACGGTACTCAGGGCTGCCCAAAGTATAACAATAGGCAATTATGTGAAAATAGGAGCAAATGTGAAGGTTATGGATACAGATGCGCATGCTTTGGACTTCAATGTACGTAGGGTTAGAGAGGAAGATGCTAAGCAAAAACGTTGTGCGCCTGTGGTTATCGAAGATGATGTATTAATAGGGGTTAATAGTATTATCTTAAAAGGAGTGACGATTGGTGCGCGTTCTATAATCGGTGCAGGAAGTGTTGTTACCAAAAGTGTTCCTTCCGATTGTGTCGCTTGTGGGAATCCTGCGCGTGTAGTAAAAATACTGAATACGGACTAATTATTTTATACGGTGAAAATACTTGTATTTACAGGAGGTTTAGGTAATCAGATATTTGCTTATGCCTTTTATCTTTACCTGAAAAGGCTTTTTCCTCAAGAGCAGTTTTATGGCTTGTATGGAAAGAAACTGTCAGAACATTATGGGTTAGAAATTGATAAATGGTTTAAGGTGTCATTACCTCGTCAACCTTGGTGGGTTTTTCCTGTTACGGGGCTATTTTATTTGTATAAACAATGTATTCCAAATTCTAAATGGTTGGATTTGAATCAGGAAATCTGTAAATATCCCAAGGCTATTGTGTTTTTCCCTTTTAAGTTTACAAAAAAATATATACCGGATGATAATATTTGGTTAGAGTGGAAGGTAGACGAGTCTGGTCTCTCTGAAAAGAACAGGTTGCTTTTATCCGAGATTCGTTCTTCTGATTGTTGTTTTGTTCATGTACGTCGTGGAGATTATTTGTCTCCGACTTTTAAATCTCTTTTTGAGGGATGTTGCACGCTTTCTTATTATCAAAGGGCGTTGAAAAGCATGAAAGAGATATGTCCATCCGTAAAGTTTGTTTGCTTTTCAGATGATATTCAATGGGTAAAGCAAAATTTGGAATTAGGGAACCGTGCTGTTTTTGTGGATTGGAATTCTGGTACAGATTCTCCACTTGATATGTATTTGATGTCACAATGTCGATATGGTATAATGGCTAACAGTACTTTTAGTTATTGGGGAGCGAGGTTGGGACGAAAGAAAAACAGAATCTATTATCCAGAAAAATGGTGGAACCATGGTACAGGACTACCTGATATCTTTCCGAATACATGGGTAAAAATATAAAAATGTAATAATCATGAGGATATTGTATTTTATCAACGGTTTAAGCTACAAAGGTGGCATGGCACGTATTGTTGTGGATAAAGCCAATTATTTGTCTGATGTGTTAGGTCACGAAGTTACAATATGTACATACAACGGTAAAGTGGAATCTGCTTTTAAACTTTCTAATAATCTGATAATAAGGACGATAAAAACGGGGGGGGAGAATGCAACCATAATGAAGAAGTTGGGTTGTATCGCAAAGGATATTAGAAAAGTAGGTAAGGTAATCCAAGAGGTAAATCCTGATATTGTGATCAATGCGCAGACACAGGTATTGACATGGATAATTCCATTTGTGAAAAGGAGGGTTCCTAAAGTCATGGAGATTCACTTTTCTAAAGTCGGGATGGATTATAATTTGCATGACAAAAGTAAAATATTTAGAACGTTGTATTTTGGGATTGCGCAATTTATATATGCGCGTTATGACAGGTTCGTGGTGCTTACCGAGGAAGACAAACATTATTGGAATGTGAAGAATTGTGTGGTGATAGGGAATTTCACCCCCTTGGTTTCTCCTGTGTTGTCTGAGTTGGACAATAAAAAAATAATATGTGTGGCGAGGTATCATGAACAGAAACGGTTGGATTTGTTGGTGGAAGTGTGGCGAAGAATACATTCAAAATACAAAGGTTGGCAAATTGATGTTTACGGTATGGGACCTGATAAGGCTTGGCTGCAGGACAGGATAGACGCTGTGGGGGTGGCAGATTCATTTAAACTGAATGACGCTGTTGACAATGTGATGGAAAAGTATTTGGAAAGTTCTATCTTTTGCTTGACATCGGAACATGAAGGATTTGGCTTGGTCTTAGCGGAAGCCGCTATGATGGGGGTACCTATTTGTGCGTTTGATATAGTTGGGGTGAAATGGCTGCTATCTGATAAGGAGACAGCATTGCTTTGTCCGTTTGGTGATGTCGACGCTTTTGCTCAGAATCTTTCCATGTTGATTGAAAGTCGGTCATTAAGGGTTAAACTGAGGACTGCGGCAAAAAAGAGAATGGAAGATTTTAGGGTTGAGGTGATTATGGAAAAATGGAATAGTTTGTTTGAAGGCTGTGTAAATAGACTTCAAATATAAAATGATTTTTTATGAACATCCTTTTTTTAATGAAAGCCTTTGAACTCGGAGGTCAGGAGATGGTAACGACTGTGTTGGCAAAGAGTTTTGTAGAGCATGGCCATCAAGTGACGATTGTTACTTTTAAACCACCTTCGCCTCTCATGAGGCAGCGATTGGACGACCGCATCGCTTTTTATGTCTTAAGCGGCTATCATGTGGGGCATGGAAATGTGGCTACATTACGAGGCATCTTGACAAGCCGTCATATAGAAGTCGTAATCAATCAATGGGGACTTCCATTCTTTCCGGCTTTGATCTTGAAGAAAGCGGCCAAGGGGCTTGGGGTTAAAACGATTGCTGTTTACCACAATGATCCTTCTACTAACGGAAAATTAAAGTCTGTGGAACTCCTTCTGGAAAAAACGGGAAATCCGTTAAGAAAGTTCCTTCTTCGGATGGCGCATGGGGTATTTAAGCAAATAACTTCTGCAAGCATGCGGTATGTGTACCGCAATAGCGACCGTTATGTGGTGTTGTCGGAAAGTTTTGTGGATGGATTCCGAAAATTCACACGTTTGAAAGATACAAAAAAGCTTGCGGTTATTACCAATCCAGTCACTATAGAAACGTCTGGTTATGAACTTGACCTTATTAAGAAGTGTCAGGAGGTCTTGTTCGTAGGCCGGATAGATAATAACCAGAAAAGGGTGTTTCGTGTGGTTGATGTATGGGCGCAAGTGGAACGTGTATGTCCTGATTGGACATTGGTAATTGTAGGAGACGGGCCGGATAGGGAGGGTATGGAAAGGTATGTGAGTTCTTTGGGGCTGAGAAATATTCGGTTTGAAGGGTTTCGTAATCCTCGTTCTTATTATGAGCGAGCTTCCATCTTATTGCTGACTTCGGAGTTTGAAGGTTTTCCGTTGGTGCTGCTGGAGTGTATGAGTTTTGGGGTGGTACCAGCCGTTTACGGGAGCTATTCTGCTGTATATGATATTGTGGAAGACGGTAAAAATGGTTTAATTTTGCCGTATGATAAAAAGGGATATAATGCTGCGCTTATGGCAGAAAAGCTGTCTGTCCTGATGCAGTCGTCTGATGAGCGTCAGCGTATGGCAGAAAATGCCATTGTAACGAGCCGTAAATATTCTTTAGATTTTGTATATCAATCTTGGGAGAAACTTTTTGTTTCTCTTTTTTAATAGCATATTTCTTTTTTTATGATGTCTGATTCTGTTCGTATTTTGAATGCGAACCTCTTGTCCATTACCCGGATTGAACTGCTGCAAAGCTTAAAACGCGGGGTATTGGTCACTCCGAATCTTGATCATTTGGTCAAACTCCAGCATGACCGTGAGTTTTATGACCTTTATCAAAAGGCGGAGTGGGTGGTTTGCGACAGTAAAATCTTGTATTTGTGCTCTCGTTTGCTGAAGAAAAGAATATCGGAAGCCATTCCGGGTAGCAGTTTCTTTACGGCTTTCTATCAATATCATAAGGATAATCCGGATTGCCGGATATTTCTTTTGGGTGCGATGGAAGGTGTGGCACAAATGGCTATGGAACGTATCAATGCCTCGGTGGGGCGCGAAATCGTGGTGGGGGCGATGTCTCCTTCGTATGGTTTTGAAAACAAACCAGAGGAAAATGAATTGATTTACCGTACCATTAATGCTTCCGGTGCCAATGTGGTACTGGTCGGTGTGGGGGCGCCCAAACAGGAAAAATGGATTTTCCGTCATAAAAGCCGCATGCCGGGAGTTGATATATGGATGGCTTTGGGTGCTACGATCGACTTTGAGGCCGGCAATGTGAAGCGGGCACCGAAATGGATGCAGATGTTGGCGATGGAATGGTTTTACAGATTCCTGATGGAGCCCAAACGAATGTTCAGGAGATACTTTGTGGATGATGTGAAATTCTTTTGGTATTTCGGCCGACAACTGCTTGGGATTTATCGTAACCCGTTTAAAGATTGAAATGAAAATGAGAAAGCTTGATGTGGTAAACTTTTTGCGCGGGTATTCCATTTCTACCATAGTAATCATGCATCTTGTAGGGATGTTGGGGATTTCCGGAATATGGGAAAAAGCAGCGGCCTTTGGTGGTGCCGGAGTGCACGTCTTTATCCTCTGCTCAGGATTTGGATTATACCTTTCTTACCTTCGTAAGCCTTTAGGATACATTGCTTTCCTGAAGAAACGTTTTACGAGAATTTATATGCCGATGGCCGTCTTGTGCGTGGCCACGGCTGTCTGGATGGCTTGTATGGGGCGTGAATGGTTCATGCCGCTGTGGGGCAATCTGCTGCTCTTCAAAATGTTCGTTCCCGAACTGGAGAGTTCTATGGGAGGGCAGATGTGGTTTGTGTCTACTATCATTCAGTTCTATCTTGCTTGGCCTCTTATTGTTAAGTTATTTAATATTCGGGGGGGGTAAAGCTTGCGCTCATTATCAGCCTGTTATGGTCTACGACCGTAGGCCTGTTAGGGTATGCAGAGGAGCGAGTTTGGAACAGTTTCTTCCTGCAATATTTATGGGAGTTTTGCTTAGGGATGAAGATGGCAGAAATATATCATGGCAATCCTAAAGTACTGGAAGTGCCCCGGTGGAAATGTTTGTTGACGTTGTGTGTGGCCGGTGTGGGGTTGACAGGCATAATGGGTTTCGCGGGGTGGCCATGGAAACTTTACAATGATATACCTTCTTTGATGGGTTATATGTCTCTTGCGCTTATCATCTATAAGGTGGGAATCAAGCCGCTTAACCGGTTGTTGGAGTGGACTAACCGTTTTTCATACGAATGGTATTTGGTACACATGTTGGTCTTTGACATCATATTTTATTATATCGGGCATAATGCACCGATTGCTGTGGTATTCGTGTTGTGTTTGCTTTTGTCATATAGTACAGCTATTGCATATAGCAGGATATGGAGCAAGTAGATGCTGGCTATACGGAACTTCGCGACTATCAGCACGAAATGAAGCACCGCCTGTATGAAAAATGGTGGGGCGGGAGCAGGAGCGTGATGGTGCAGATGCCTACGGGGACGGGAAAGACGTTCCTGATGGCCGCCGTGGTTCGCGAGAATGCTGCGGACGGGGTGTTGGTCGTGACGCACCGGATAGAATTGGTAGAGCAGATTTCGGAAACCTTGTCTCGTTTCGGAGTACGTCACGGGGTGATTGCCGGTGGCCGGAAGGCGTTGTTGGCGGAGAACGTCCGGGTGGCGAGCATACAGACGTTGAGCCGATGTATAGATAGTCTTTCTTTTTGCCCTTCTGTTGTGGTTGTGGACGAGGCTCATCATGCCTTGGCGAAGACTTACCGCATATTGTGGGAAAAGTGGCCGGAGGCTCTTTTCTTGGGACTGACGGCTACGCCTTGCCGGTTGAGCGGCGAACCTTTCACGGATTTGTTCGAGGTGTTGCTCCAAGCGTGGAGTATGGAACGCTTTATCGACGAGGGATGGCTGGCTGATTTTGAATATATAAGTGCCGACCCGAACAGTAAGGCGATACGCCGGGTGGGGTTGTTGTCCAAGCGCGGTGCGGATGGAGATTATCAGTTGAAAGAGATGGCCACGGTGATGGATTGCCCTGAAAGCATCCGGCATTTGTATGATACTTACCAAACGTTTGCTTCGGGGAAAAAAGGTATAGTATATGCCATTAATCGGGAGCATGCGCGTCATATCGTGGAGTATTATCGGAAGGGCGGGGTAAGCTGTTGCATGATTGACGCGAAGACACCGCCGGAGGAACGCCGAAGTTTGGTGGAAGACTATCGGAACGGTCGTATCACCTTGATGGTCAATGTCGACATATTCTCAGAAGGTTGGGACGTGCCGGAGGTGGAGGTCATTCAACTTGCCCGTCCCACGCTTTCATTAGCCAAATATTTACAGCAGGTGGGGCGGGGGATGCGCGTATCCTGCAAGAAAAGTCACGTGATGATATTGGACCAAGTGGGACTATATCTGGCATTTGGCATGCCGATACAAAGATGGGACTGGCAGCGGATGTTTGAGGGGAGGCAAGCCGGTCGTTCCGTAACGTGCAATACTTATCCTATATATATAGGAGAGGAGGCCATGGAAAAACAGTTGGTGAATCTGGAGATGATCCGTATCAAACGGAAAGAAGAGAAGCGTGAAGGGATGGAAGTGTTTATGCAGGGCGGAAAATATGGCATAGCGTTGGATGGAAAAGAAGTATGCACCCCACAGTTCACGCGGATAGAGCGATTGCCGGAACCTTATTTTGCCCTATGTTTTTATCCGTATGATGCTGTCTTTCGGGGGAAGGTGACGGTGGTGGATGCAAAAGGGCGTGATTTGAGGCCGGAACTTTATGGAAAAGTGGAATGCAAAGGGGATTTTTTTAAGGGGTATGACTTTGCGGGAAAGCAGGTTTATTGGGACAGCAAGACGCGGAGGCTCTACGAAAAGATGCCGGAACTCGGGCGGCTCGGGCGGTTTGAACTGGTCAAGCAGGATGCCGCGTACATGTTCCGCTTCAGGGAGCGTGGGCTGGACTTCTCGTTCCGGAAAGAAGATGTGCAGGTCTGTGCCACCGAAAAGGTTTTTATTATCGGCAAGCATCTGATTGTGAATGATAAAAAAGAACAGTTTCTGTATGAATTTCTTGGATTCAGCAAAGGAATGATTCTGGTAAAGTTGCCCGGGCAGAATGTGTACCGCCTAATATTGGATTCCGGAAATCGTTTTTGTGACTTTAAGCCTCCTTATCCGGGAACAGTAACCCGTACCCCTGACCGGATGTATATCCGATTTCATCATTGGCCGGGTTTTTGATTGGAATGAATACAAAAGTAGTCTAAGGATAGTTTTAAATTTGAAATACCTACAAATCAGTATAGGGGATTCCGTTATTTCTCCGTATCTTTGCAGCCGGTTAGCACATAAATAACTAAAACGGATAAATTATGGAACGTAACAACGAAAGCTGGGCCGGCTTCAAAGGCGAACTGTGGAAGAAGGAAATCAACGTGCGTGATTTCATTCAGAACAATTATACTCCTTACACGGGAGATGATTCTTTCCTGAAGCCGTCGTCGGAGAAGACCCGCAAAGTGTGGAACAAATTGACCGAGATGTTTAAGGTGGAGCGTGAAAAAGGCGTGTATGACACCGAAACCAAACTCCCTCAAAGTATCACGACTTACGGGCCGGGTTATATAGATAAGGATAACGAAGTGGTTGTGGGATTGCAGACGGATGCTCCGCTCAAGCGTGGTATTTTCCCGAAGGGCGGTATCCGTATGGTGGAAAACAGCTTGGAAGCTTACGGTTATCATCTCGACCCGATGACGAAGGAGATTTTCACGAAATACCGTAAGACGCACAACGAAGGAGTGTTTTCTGCCTATACGGAGGAGATGTTGGCGGCCCGTCGGTCGGCTATCATCACCGGTTTGCCGGATGCATACGGTCGTGGCCGTATCATCGGTGACTATCGTCGTGTGGCTTTGTATGGTACTGCACGTTTGATTGAGGACAAGAAGCAGTTCCAAAAACGCCTTGACATCCAGGAACTGAATGATGAAATCATCCGTAACCGTGAAGAGGTCACGGAACAGATTCATGCTTTACAGGATTTTGAGAAGATGTGTGCCGCATACGGATTCGATGTGACCCGTCCGGCCAAGGATGCCCGCGAAGCCGTGCAGTTTGTATATCTGGCTTATCTGGCCGCTGTGAAGGATCAGGACGGTGCGGCCATGTCCATAGGGCGTACTTCTACTTTCCTCGACATTTATATAGAGAAAGACATCCGCGAGGGGAAACTGACGGAGGAGGAAGCGCAGGAACTGGTGGACCAGATGATCATCAAATTGCGCATCGTACGGTTCTTGCGTACGCCCGAATATAACGACTTGTTTTCCGGCGACCCGGTATGGGTGACGGAATCATTGGGCGGAATGGGCATCGACGGCCGCACGTTGGTGACGAAGACTTGCTTCCGTTACCTGCATACGCTCTACAACCTCGGACCGGCTCCGGAGCCGAACTTGACGGTGCTGTGGGCGGACAAATTGCCGGAGAACTGGAAGAAGTTCTGTGCCAAGGTTTCTATCGACACTTCGGCCATCCAGTATGAGAACGATGACCTGATGCGTGTGGATTACGGTGACGATTATGGCATTGCCTGCTGTGTGTCTCCGATGAAAATCGGCAAGCAAATGCAGTTCTTCGGTGCTCGTGCCAATCTGGCCAAGTGTTTGCTTTATGCCATCAACGGCGGGCGCGATGAGCGTACCGGTGTGCAGGTGGCTCCCAAGTTCGAGCCGATTACGAGCGAATATCTCGACTATAACGAGGTGATGGAGAAATACGAGCAGATGATGCGTTGGTTGGCCAAGGTGTACGTGAACGCCTTGAAGATTATCCACTATATGCACGACAAGTATGACTATGAGGCATACGAAATGGCCCTGCACGACGGCGACGTACAACGTATCCGCGCTACCGGTATTGCCGGTTTGTCCATCGTGGCCGACTCTTTGGCTGCCATTCGCGATTGCAAGGTGAAGGTGATTCGTGACGAGCGCGGTCTGGCCGTGGACTTCGAGCGTGAAGGCGAGTATATTCCTTACGGCAACAATGATGACCGCACGGATGCCATCGCAGTGGAAATCACGGAGAAATTCATGAATTACCTCCGTCAGCACGAGACTTACCGCAATGCGGTTGCCACGCAGTCCATCCTGACGATTACCAGCAATGTGGTGTATGGAAAGAAAACCGGTACGACTCCCGACGGCCGCCAGGGCGGTACTCCGTTTGCACCGGGGGCTAATCCGATGAACGGGCGTGATGTGAAAGGAGCCGTTGCGGCGTTGGCTTCGGTGGCCAAACTTCCGTTCCATCATGCACATGACGGTATTTCTTATACCTTTGCCATTTCTCCGGCTACGTTAGGTAAGGAACGTGATATTCAGGTAAGCAATCTGGTCGGACTGTTGGATGGTTATTTCACTCCGGACGGTGGCCAGCATCTCAACGTCAATGTGTTCGACAAGGATCTGTTGGTGGATGCGATGGAACATCCTGAGAAATATCCGCAGTTGACCATTCGCGTGTCCGGCTATGCCGTGAACTTTGTGAAGTTGACGCGTGAACAACAGTTGGATGTCATTTCGCGTACCATCAACCACTCTTTGTAATATAAAGGATATGGAAAAACCATTAGTGGGTAAAATACATTCACTTGAGAGTTTCGGGACCGTTGACGGTCCCGGAATTCGTTTTGTGACCTTCCTTCAAGGTTGTCCGCTTCGTTGTCTGTATTGCCATAATCCGGACACTTGGGATGCCGGTCATCCGCCCCGTTATCAAATGACTCCGGAGGAATTGCTTGCCGAAGTGCTCAAGGTACGCAGTTTCATAGCCCGTGGAGGGGTGACGTTGACGGGGGGCGAACCTTTATTGCAGGCTGACTTCTGTCGCGAGTTTTTTCGTCTCTGCCGTGAGGAAGGTCTTCATACGGCATTGGACACTTCAGGAGCCGTGTTCAATGAGCGCGTATGTGCTGTGCTGGATTATACGAATCTGGTGCTTCTCGACATTAAGGCGCTTCGCCCTGAACTTTGCAGGAAAGTCAGCGGAAGTGACGGACGGAATGCCCGGGCGTTGCTTGACGAATTGGAAAGGAGGGGGACGGAGGTTTGGATTCGTCATGTGGTAGTACCCGGTCTGACGGACGACGACACGCTGCTGGATGAACTGGTCGAGTTTGTACGACATTACAAGGTTGTGCGCAAAATAGAATGGTTACCTTATCATACGATGGGGGTATTTAAGTATAAGGGACTCGGGTTGGACTATCCGTTGACCGACGTGCCTCCTCTTGCCCGGGAAAGGATAGAAGCCATTAAAAAACGTTTTGAGGGCATCTTCCCGTGCTGATGTGTGCAGTGACGATGTATGATTTCTTTATTTCTATACTCTTTTGCGTAACATGTTGTAATTCATGTTGGTAAGTGCGGCGAATCATTCTGCGCCAAAACGAAAATCAATCACAGCCAAATGAAAAATCGTTTGGCTGTGATTGATTTTTCATTTGGCTGTGATTGATTTCAGGGCTTCTGCGAGGCTGTCCCCTGTTGTGCTTTTTTCTTGTGGTATATGCCTTGGCAGTTGTTCTAAAAGTAGGGATTATTTTTCCAAATAGTCTGAAACGGACTTTTTTTGTGTTTCATATTGCTTCTTTTTCTATCTTTGATATTCAAAAGTGTTTTTTATGGGCAGAATATACAATTCCGTCGTTGGCCTACTTTGCGGGATGGGGATATTGTCTTCTTGCGAAATCATCGAATATCATCCCTACGATACGCGTATAGAAGGAGAGACCGGGCTGACGGAGAAGAACATCCGTTTGATTGAAGACAAGATGCGGGGAAGGCGTGAGTTCCGCTTTGCCATGATCAGCGACACCCAACGTCGGTATGACGAGACGAAAGAAGTCGTGAATATCATCAATAACCGCGGTGATATTGATTTTGTGTTGCATGGCGGCGATGTGGCGGATTTCGGCGAGACGAAAGAATTTTTATGGGCACGGGATTTCTTGAATAAGTTGCGGGTGCCGTATGTTTGCTTGTTGGGGAACCATGATTGTCTGGGGACGGGTTTCGATGTATATCTGAAAGTTTTCGGAGAGGATAATTTTGCTTTTACGGTGGGCAACGTGCGTTTTATCTGTTTGAATACCAACGCGCTTGAATATGATTACAGTCATCCGGTGCCCGATTTCAATTTTATGGAGGATGAATTGAGGAATATGCCGGCGGGCATAGAGAAAACCATTGTAGCCATGCACGTGCCGCCCGGCGACGGGGAGTTCAACAACAATGTGGGGCGTGCCTTTGAACACTATGTGACCAGTTTCCCCCATGTACAGTTTTGTCTGTTCGGTCACATCCACCGTTGGGCAGAAGAGGAGTTTTTTGAGGATGGAGTCGTATATTACGGATGTACGACAGTCGGAAAAAGAGGGTATTACGTCATTACCATAAAAGAAGAAGGATATGAAATTGAACGTTGCGATTTTTAGTATATGGCTTTCGGCTGGCATACCTTCTTGGGTAATGGGGCAGAGTGTGACGGAATCGGCATCGGATACAGTTCCGACACGCTATGAGAAAATGATGACACGCCGTATGGAAGGGTGGAAACGTTTGATTCCCGACCATTACAAGATACAGTTTGCGGGAAGCATCGGTGTCGTTTCAATCGGTACGGGATGGACCTACGGGAAGAAGCAGCAGTGGGAGACAGATATCATGTTGGGCTTTTTGCCTAAATTTGAAAGTGAACATAATAAGGCCGTTTTCACTCTGAAACAGTCGTATTTGCCTTGGCGGTTACGCGTGAAAGAGAGTGCGTGGGTGATTCAGCCTTTGTCATGCAGTTTGTTCTTGTCCTCCGTATTGAGCGATAAGTTTTGGACGCATGAGCCAGACCGTTATCCTAAAGGATATTACGGTTTTTCTACCCGTATTCGTGCCAATCTTTCTTTGGGTCAGCGTGTGATGTACGATGTGCCGGATGTATCTAATTGGTGGATACAGGACATTTCTTTGTATTATGAATTAGGAGCTTGCGATACTGATTTCTGTACCTTTTTTGGTGACCGCAGTATCAAATTTAAAGAAATTTTAAGTCTGGCTGTCGGTATAAAACTGCATATTTAACTTCTCCTATTTGCGGGCGTACTTAAAAGTCAGTATCTTGCGTCTTGTTAGAATCCCTTTTTTCAGGTATTGTACGAATGGCGGAAAGTGATGAACTTTGCCATAGAAAAAGATGTTTAATTAAAAACAAAAGTAAATATGAAAATCAAATCAATTAAAGGACGTGAGATATTGGACTCCCGTGGTAATCCGACAGTAGAAGTAGAGGTTGAATTGGAATGCGGTGTGGTGGGCCGTGCGTCGGTTCCTTCGGGAGCTTCTACGGGCGAGCACGAAGCCTTGGAATTGCGTGACGGAGATAAAAAACGTTACGGAGGTAAAGGCGTGTTGAAGGCTGTGGAAAATGTGAATAAGGTAATTGCTCCGGCCTTGGTGGGCTATAGTGCTTTGGAACAGCGTGCCATCGACCACAAGATGTTGGTACTCGACGGCACGAAGACAAAGTCTAATTTAGGTGCCAATGCCATTCTCGGGGTGTCGTTGGCTGTGGCTAAGGCCGCTGCGGAATATTTGGACATTCCTTTATATCGTTATATTGGCGGCGTGAACACATACGTGATGCCCGTCCCGATGATGAATATTATTAACGGAGGTTCGCATAGCGATGCGCCGATAGCTTTTCAGGAATTCATGATTCGTCCGGTGGGTGCTCCTTCTTTCCGTGAGGGTTTGCGGATGGGGGCTGAAGTGTTCCATGCCTTGAAGAAAGTGCTTCACGACCGTGGACTCAGTACGGCAGTAGGCGATGAAGGCGGTTTTGCTCCTTCGTTGGACGGTACCGAGGATGCTCTCGAATCCATAATCGCAGCCATTAAGGCTGCCGGCTATGTACCGGGCAAGGATGTGATGATCGGTATGGACTGCGCTTCCTCCGAGTTCTATAAAAATGGAGTGTACGATTATACCATTTTCGAGGGTGAAAAGGGTAAGAAGCGTACTTCAGACGAGCAGATCGCTTACTTGGAAGAATTAATCACGAAGTATCCGATTGATTCTATTGAAGACGGCATGAGCGAGAATGACTGGGACGGTTGGAAGAAGTTGACGGAGCGTATCGGCGGACGTTGCCAGTTGGTGGGCGACGACTTGTTTGTGACCAACGTGGACTTCTTGTCCAAGGGTATTGCCATGGGGTGTGCCAATTCCATCTTAATCAAGGTGAACCAGATCGGTTCGCTCAGCGAAACTTTGGATGCCATCGAGATGGCTCATCGCCATGGTTATACAACGGTTACTTCCCACCGTTCGGGAGAGACAGAGGACGCTACGATTGCCGATATTGCTGTGGCAACGAACAGCGGCCAAATCAAGACCGGTTCTTTGAGCCGTTCCGACCGTATGGCCAAATACAACCAGTTGCTCCGTATCGAGGAAGAGCTGGGGGATTTGGCTGTGTATGGTTATAAGCGCATCAAGTGAGACTTTACGTATTGTGATTGAATGAAAAAAGAGTTGCTTCGGGAGATATTTTACCGAATGCAACTCTTTTTTTGCAAGAAAAACAGGGAGGCATGGCTTTTCATATCTTTGTTTTTCCTAACTTTGTTTGCACCTTAAAAATTAAAGGCCATGCCACGGATAAAGGAAGGATTCAAGGGAGAACGGATAGTCGTCTTGCCGGGATTTTTGATAGAAGAGTTGAAGCGCGACCCTTTGGGCCGCGAGCTTTACATCACGGATATCGGTTATTATCCGCATGCTGGTTTTCATTATTGTGAGCGGAAAGAGGAGGATTCCAATGAGTTTGTGCTGATTTATTGTGTAGAGGGGGAGGGATGGTTCGAACTGGACGGTAAGCGCTATGACGTTGGGGCTAACCAGTTTTTCATTTTGCCCAAATATAAGGCACATGCTTATGGCAGTAAGGCTGAGAATCCTTGGACGATTTACTGGATTCATTTCGATGGCGCAAAAGCCACCTTTTTCAGTGTGGGTTTCAGTAAGCCGCATGATATTTCACCGGCCGAGCATTCCCGCATCAAAGAACGTCTGATGCTGTTTGAAGAAATTTATGCTTCGGTCAGTTCCGGGTATAACAAGAACTACATGCTGTATGCCACGACGAGCCTTTTCCACTTCTTAGGTTCCATGAAGTTTCTTGGAGAATACCGTGAGTGCCGTTTTGCGGGTGTGCAGGAAAAACGAGACGTGGTGCAGCGTGCCATTCATTTCATGCAGGAAAACTTGAATAAGAAAATCCGTCTGACGGACATTGCCCGCGAAGTGAAACTTTCCCCGTCTTACTTCTCCAATGTCTTTGAGGACAAGACCGGTTCTCCCCCTTTGCGTTATTTGGGATACCTCCGCATTCAGGAAGCCTGTCATTATTTGGATTTCACAGAGTTGAAAATCAGTCAGATCAGTCCGTTGGTCGGTTATGAGGATTCGCTTTACTTTTCCCGGCAGTTCACGAAATACATGGGCATGTCGCCGTCGGAATATAAATCAAAGAAGAAAGGGTAAAATTTTAAATAATTATATATTTGAGGAACGAGACATGAATACGAAAGCTCTATTATCTTTAGTAGCAGGCATTTCCCTGCTTTACAGTTGTCATACAGCGCCTGCTTCCCGTGAAGGAGAAACGGAGGCGGCAGACAGTGTGGTGGTAAAAAATGAAGTCGTGAATACGATTCTACAGCGTCGCAGCATTCGGAAATACAAGCAGCAGCCGGTGGAGAAGGACAAGTGGGCACAGATAGTGGAATGTGGAGTGTATGCTCCCAACGGGAAGGGACTGGAATCGTGGGAAGTGCGTGTCGTGGACAATCCCCGTTTGTTGGCTTCGATAGATTCGGCTTACAGCCGTTTCATGGGGAAAGGACAGGAGGAAACCACTCTTCGGGCGGCATACGGTGCACCTGTGTTGGTATTTATCGCATACGATACGACTTATGATTTGTCGCAGGTGGATTGCGGACTATTGGGTGGAAACATGATGATTGCGGCACAATCGTTAGGGATTGGTTCATGTTGCTTGGGTGGTATTTGCCGTTTCCTGAATGAACCGGAAGGTCGTGAATTACTTGATGAATTGGATTTTCCCGAAACGCATAAATTACTTTATGCCATAGCTTTCGGTTATCCGGATGAAGAACCTTCTCCCAAACCTCGTGATATGAACAAGGTCCGAACGGTTGAATGATGCGGTTTTTGTTGATTGGAGATTAAAGAACGAGAAGTATGAAACGTTTTTATATACTGGGGGGAGCCATGGGAATGAGTGCATTTTTGAGCAGCCTTTTCGGTTGCCATGTTTCGGACGGGGATTTCCGTTCGCTTTCCGTAGCGGAATTCAAAGAATACATTGCCGATACGGCGGTCGTGCGTTTAGATGTACGTACGGCTGAAGAATATGCGGAGGGACATATTGCCGGGGCGGTGAACATAGACATGTTACAACCGGATTTCAAACAGAAGAGCAAGGCAGTTTTACCGAAAGGCAAGACCATAGCCTTGTATTGCCGGAGTGGGAAGCGCAGCAAGAAAGCAGCACGGATTTTGAGTGAGCTTCATTATAAGGTGGTGGAGCTTGATGGTGGATACTTAGAATGGACGAAGGCCGGACAGTGACGGGACAAGTCTTGAAACGGATGAGTCCGGGGGCCAGTGAAAAGAAGAGACTATTTGGGGTGAAAAAATGACTGTAATTTCGCGATAGACTTGCATATAATGGCTCTTTTCATTATCTTTGCACTCGATTTCAAGGAAATCATGCGGAAATAGCTCAGTCGATAGAGCACTAGCCTTCCAAGCTGGGGGTCGCGGGTTTGAGCCCCGTTTTCCGCTCATGTAAGACTTGCCGAAAACGGCAAGTCTTTTTTTGTTGTATCCGTGAGATTCAACGGATGGATAACCCAAATCATTGACACCTGTAAAGTATAGGTTGAATGAGGTTCGGGGCATATTGTATGAAGGTAGAAAGTCGGTTGTTTATATCTGATGATTCTATAGTGTTTGGAAAAAGCCAACACGCATTTTGGGGCGTGTTGGTGATGTAAAGTCTTATTCCGTATCGAACCGGAACACCGTAGTTTGCCGGTATTCCTCCCCAGGACGCAACAGGCAGGAGGGGAAATCGGGATGCGATGGCGTATCGGGATAGTATTGCGCTTCGAGGCAGACGGCGGTGTCGGGGTGGACGTAATAACCGGCTGTGTAGAGCAGTACGGAGGGCAGGTCGGTTTTTACCGTCAGGCTGCGGCCCGTGGTGGGCTCGGACAACCGGGCGGCCTCCACCATGTCGGGAGACTTTTCCGTTTTCAGTACGTAACAGTGGTTGTAACCTTTGTTCCATTTCAGTTGCTCATGGTCGGCATATAAGTCCTGTCCGATGGGTTTGGCAGAAGTGAAATCGAAAGGCGTGCCGTCCACCTTCACCCGTTTACCCGTGGGAATGAACTGCGGGGTGGTGTCCAACATCGTATGTGAAGGGATGCGCAACATGTGTCCCGTGATTTTCTCTCCTTTGCCACCCAAATTGAAGTAGGCGTGGTTCGTCAGGTTCAGGTAGGTCGCCCTGTCTGTTGTTCCATAGTAGCGAATGGACAGCTCGTTGTCATCGTTCCAACGGTATTCCACCGTGACGTGCACGTTGCCCGGGTAGCCGCCCTCTCCATCGGGGGAAAGCCGCGTGAAGCGTACGCCTTCATCCAAAACTTCCCAATCCCACAGCATGCGGTCGAAACCGGAGAAGCCGCCATGGTTGGTGTTCTGCCCGTCGTTTTTTTCCAGTTCGTAGGTTTGCCCGTCGATGCAAAGGCGTGCGCCTCCGATGCGGTTGGCAAAACGGCCCACGATGGCTCCCATGTAGAACTCGTCCGACAACAGGTCGGTCGGACTGACGAGCACATTCGCCATCTCTCCATTCCTGTCCGGCACGATGGCAGAAAGCCAACGGGCACCCCAGTTGGTCAGTTCAACCACGGCTCCGGTTGAGTTCGTCAACCGGAAGCCGTAGACTGGGGTGCCCGTCGGCATATTACAGATCACTTGTGTGTTTATTCGCATAATTCACGATGGATTTGTGCGCCTTGGTGGTTGATGTCCAAAGCGCGTGCCTTGTCCAAGTACTCGATGGCGTGTACGCGGTCTTCCAATCCTAAATAGCCCAATCCCATGACATAGTTGCAGTGGATGGCGTTGCGTTTGTCCAGATTGTCCTCCCAGATGGCCAGGTCGGGCAACGATACGGCAAAGTAGTCTATGCGGCAGTGGTCGAACAAGTGTTTCTCACCATGCTTGATGAGCTTGTTGAAGCGTCCGCGTGCCTTGCCTTCCTCGCCTAACGCGCGCCAAGCCAGTCCCTGATAGAAAATCTTGTCCGGTTGCGCGTCGTTGTAGAAAAACGCCTGTTGCGGTTCGGCAGAACCTTGGGTGGCCTTGTGTAACCAAAGCTTGGCGTTTTCTTCGTCTCCCAGTCCGCGGTAAGCCAGTCCTTTGTAATACCAGATGTCGTTCTCTTCGGCATTGATGAGTTTACCCTCACCCAAGTTGTACGGGTATTGGCCTGTGGCCTGCAACAAAGCCAAAGCGTCGGCATAACGGTGTTCGCGCAGGGTGATTTTGGCCAGTTCCACATGGCAGATGGTGTACTGCCCCGTGATTTTTCCTTCACCGCCTTCCCACGGATGGAATTTGCGGGCGGCAATCAGTGCCTTGGCCTCTTCATAGCGTCCTAATTGGTTGTAGAGCGTGATGCGCTCGATGGACAGGTCGTCGCGGCTTTCCGTTTCGGCCGGATGGGCTTCGAGGAATGCGAGACGTTCCGCTTGCGGACGTCCGAGCCGTTTGTAGAGCTGGTCCAATTCCATCAGGATGCGGGCGTCGCTTTCGTCGAGGCGGTAAGCCTTTTCCAGTGTTTCCACCGCCTTCTGCGGATCGTTGCGTTTGTTGTAGTAAGCCAGCGAGAGGTTGCGCCATACGGTAGGGAACGCCGGGTCGATAGCGGCCGATGTTTCCCAGCATGCGATGGCGTTGTCGTATTGCCGTGCGGCATACCAGAAGTTGCCGAGGGCGTAGGCCGCTTTGGCACAGGCTTCGTGGTTCTCTTTCATGGCATCCTGCAACACCAATACTTCTTCGATGCGGTTGGGGAAGCAGTAAGAATGGTCATCCTGTTCGGCCTTTTTGTAATATTCGAGTGCCTTGACCGTGTCGCCTTTGCGCGAGTGGCAGTAGCCCAACGCGTAATGTACCATCGGGTAGACTGAGCTTTGTGTGGCGGCGTAACCCTCCAACAGGTTGATGGCCTCGTCGTAAAGTCCGGCCTGTGCGAAATCGAGTGCGTATTCGATGTAGACGTGGGCTGCGCCGCGCATCAGTTGCTGTATTTCCTTCAGTATGTTGTCGTCGTCCGTGAGGAGATATTGCTCGAAGCGGCATCCCATGTTGAAGCGGTCTATCTTGAGCGATTCCGCTATCAGTTCGAGGGCTTCTTCCTTACGTCCCAAGTGGCGCAGGATGGAGGCTTTCAGTTGGCGTGCCTTGTGGTGGTGCCAGTTGCGTACGAGCGAGCGGTCTATCAGGTCAAGGGCTTTCTCGAAGTTGCCCCGGCGGCAGTCGATGGCGGCCAAGTTGTAGTAGGCGGCATCCTGCCAAGCGGCATTCCAGGCCGATTTGAAGAACGCGTCGTATGCCTCGTCCGTTTTGTCCTGCATCAGACAGCTCCAACCCAGATTGTAATACGGTTCACCGTCGTATGGGTTCGGATTGCGTTCCGTCAGGGTCTCGACGGCTTTGCGGAAATAACCTTCGGCCTTGGTGAATTGTCCCTTGCGCATCAGGAGCAAACCCATGGCGTTGTTGCAACGCACGTCGCCCGGTTCGCGGCGCAACGCCTCCGCATAGTAGTCCATCGGGTTGTAAGTCGCGTGGCGGTATTGCTCCAAGTGCAGCCCCGTGAGGTAGAGTTGCTCGATGGACGCGATGTCCTTCGGGTCTTTGGCGGCCTTGGCCGGATCCGGTACGGGCTTGATTTTCGGTTTGTCAGCCTGATAGCTCACCAGAATACGGCCTTCGTGGTTGCGGATTTCAACCAAGATGTCTTCGTCTTTCAAGCCCTCGGCGGCAAATTCAGCTTGGAACGGTTCTGCCGGAGAGATGGAGATGACTTTGTCGAAAAGGGTGCCGCCGCCCACGTTATCCTTGACGAACACATGCACGTCCTTGTTCACTCCGGTGGTATACAGGATGACTTTGCCTTTGCCCTCCTTGACTTCCAAGTTCAGCAATGCGTCCTTGGTGGCGTTCTTCACATAGCCCACTTCGGCGTATGGCATGAAGTATTGTTTCCACGACTTTTCCTCGTAGGGTTGCAACCACGTGAAGTCCGGCTGGTTGTCGGTGTACATGCCTGTCATCAGTTCGATGTATGGGCCGTCCTCGTCCGTCAGGTTACGGTCCCATGCGCGTCCGAAGTCGCCGTTGCCCCATGTCCATTGCTTCTTTCCCGGCGACACATGGTGGTCGGCCACGTGGAGCAATCCGCCTTTCACGTCTTCTTCATATCCGCCCACGAAGTCGAATTTCGATTGGATGGCCATGTAGGATGTCGGCACGGGGATATTCTTGTATTTCGAGATGTCCACACCGGCGGAATAGTCTTGTTTGTAGTAAGTGCCCGTGGCGATGGGGAACGACGACACGTCACGCTTGCCATGGTCGAACACGGCGTTCACGTCGGGCGGGAACACCGAGTGGTAGTGGTCGTTGACCACCACGGCCGGGTTGGCCCACCACAGGAACGTCTGCGGGAAAGACGTACGGTTGTAAATCTTCACGTTGATTTCGATGTACGACTTGCCCGGATAGAGCGTAAAGCCCTGCATCCCTTTGGTGCGGAACATGCGTTCCACTTCGTTGCACCATACCGTCTTGCTGCCGTCGGCATGCTCCTCGATGGAGAAGTCTGTGGGCAGGAAAGTGGACGGGCGGTGGTGTTGCGGCCAGTTGAACTCGATACCGCCCGAAATCCACGGGCCGGTCAACCCGACGAGCGCGGGCTTCACCACTTGGTTGTAGTACACGAAGTGGCGTTGCTTCACCTTGTCGTAGGCCATGTGGATGCGTCCGCCCAATTCCGGGAGTATCATCACCTTGATATATTCGTTCTCGATGAAGAGCGCATGGTAAAGCTTGTCTTTCTTCTCGTCGGAGATTTTCTCTACCACGGGATAAGGATAGACCGCGCCGCTGCTGCCTTGGTAGACACGTTTCTCCAAGAAGATCGGATTCTTTTCTTCCTTGCCGATTTCGTAGGTGGGGAGCAGGATGTCCTCTTCCCATGCACGCACCTCGGAGGTGTTCACCGTGCTTTGAATCAAATAGGATGTGATTTTTTCCATGATGTATGAAGTTATTGGATAAGTTCGTGTTCGATTTCTTCCAGACTCTTGCCTTTCGTTTCAGGCAGGCGGCGCCATACGAAGATGCCACCGGCGAGGCAGATGATGCCATAGAGCCAGAACGTCCCGGCTGCGCCCAATCCGCTGTTCAGCACCGGGAAGGTGTACGTCAGGATGAAGCAGGCGGCCCAAAGGGCGAAGGTACATACCGACATGGCCACGCCCCGTATGCGGTTGGGGAATATTTCGGAGATGATGACCCACATGGTCGTAGCCAGTGTCATGGCGTAGCAGGCGATGGCGGCCACCACGATGACGAGCAGCATGACTCCGCTGATGTGGAACCAGTAGGCCGCGCCCATGAAGGCGTAAATCAGCGTCAGGCCGAACGCCCCGAAGAGAGTCAGGGCTTTGCGTCCCCAACGGTCTACCACGCACATGGCTAAGACGGTGAAAATCACGTTGGTCACTCCCGTCACCACGATGTTCATCAATACATCGGACACGCCGTAACCGGCGGCCATGAAGATTTCCTGTGCATAGTTGAAGATGACGTTGATGCCGCACCATTGTTGCAACACGGCCATCACCACGCCGATAAGCAGGATTTTGCGCATCGAGGGGTGGAGCAGTTGTTTGAATCCGCCTTCCACGGTTTTCTCTCCTGCGGCGGCTTCTATGGCTGCCAGTTCTTCACGAGCGTGGGCCTCGCCGCCTATCTTCGCGAAGATGCCGAAGGCTTTCTCCTTGTACCCCGATGAGGCCAGCCAGCGCGGGCTTTCGGGCAGGACGAAACTGAAGACGAAGAAAAGGGCTGCGGGTACGACCATGGCCCAGAACATCCACCGCCATCCCATTTGTCCGTTCCACGACAGGCGTATCATCTCGGCTGTGGCGTGGTCGGCCACCGGTTCGGCAATCTGCCAGTTGACGATTTGTGCGCTAAGGATTCCCAGTACTACCGTCAACTGGTTGATGGACACGAAACGTCCGCGCAAGTGGGCCGGGGCGATTTCCGCTATATACATAGGAGAAAGGCTCGAAGCGATGCCGATGGCGAATCCGCCGATGAGGCGGAACACGTTGAACAGTCCGAACGTGTCGGCGGCACCCGTGCCCACGGCCGTACAGATGAATAGTCCGGCGGCCAGTATCAATATGGGTTTACGGCCTAATTTGTCGCTCAGCTTGCCCGCGCTCAACGCGCCGATGAGGCAGCCGATCAACGCACTGCTCATGGCCCACCCTTGAAGCGAAGGGCTGTCGGCAATCTGGAAGTATTGTTCATAAAAAGGTTTGGCGCCACCAATCACGACCCAGTCGTAACCGAAAAGGAAACCGCCCATGGCGGAAATCAGCGCAATCAGAAACAGGTAAAGATTTGTTTTTGTCTTCATGATTGTAGAAATGGTTTAAGAAATATTTTCTGGGTGCAAAGTAACGCGGTTTTTGCGGTTCCGGAAATGGATAGAATCACTTATGATATGGACAATTTTGCGGTGGGGTGTTTTTGTGTGGCCGGGCGACGGTTCGGGGTATGGGCGACGCAGTGGCTTATTTTGACAAAGGGAGGAAGGCGAATCGTTTGGCGCAGAACGGAAAATCAATCTCTTGAGAACGGAAAATCGTTTGGCGCAGAACGGCGAATCGTTCTCAGGAGAAAATTTTGTAAATCATAAATCGTTGTATCATAGTGTGTTATTGATGGAGATCCTATTGGGCTTCTACTCTAAAAAATATTGACTTTGGAGCGAATTTGTTTGTTTTTGACGAGAATTTCGGACAGAGGCAAGGTTTTCTTTTCGTACTTTTGTATGCTGAGTTATACTACTTGAATATCATACAAAATATCATGGAAATAAAGTTGAATTTGAAGCAGGCCGGAGTACTGGCCATAGCGGCCACGGCGGCTTTGAGCGTGCAGGCTCGTGGAGGAAAACGCTTGTCGGAGTATGTGAACCCGTTTATTGGGGCTACGACGAACACACAAATGGCCAAGGCCGAACATGGGTTGGGAAAGACCTTTCCCGGTGTGGCCACGCCGTGGGGCATGACGCAGGTCAGCCCCAATACCATTACCGGAGGCGACAACGGTTCGGGGTACAGTTATGAACATACGACCATCGAGGGCTTTGCCTTGACCCAGATGAGCGGCATCGGATGGTATGGCGATTTGGGGAATTATTTAGTGATGCCCACCACAGGACCTTTGCATACGTATCGCGGCGAGGCGGAACGTCCGGAGGAGGGCTACCGTTCGCGTTACGATAAGGAGAGCGAGACGGCACGTGCAGGATATTACGCTGTCCGCCTGACCGATTATGACATCCGGGCGGAACTGACGGCCACGCCTCACGGTGGGGTCATGCGTTTCACTTATCCGGAAAACGAATGTTCGCGCATTCAAATCGACTTGGCCCGCCGTGTGGGCGGTACGTCTGTCCGGCAGTACGTGGAGTGTGTGGATGACTATGCTATCCGCGGATGGATGCGTTGCACGCCCGACGGAGGCGGTTGGGGCAACGGGGGAGGGAAGGCCGATTATACGGTCTACTTTTACACCCGTTTCAGCAAGCCGTTGGAGCGTTACGGCGTATGGTCGGCCGAGTTTCCTGAGGGTATGGGGCGCAAGTTGGAAAACGTGACCTCGCCGGAATTTGCCGAGGCGGTGCGCCGGGCGAAGGTGACGGAACGTCCCGACCGCATGGAGGGAGACCATTTGGGATTTTATACGGAGTTCCCCACGCGCGAAGGCGAACAGGTGCTGATGCGCACGGCCATCTCCTTTGTCAGTCTGGAAGGAGCGGAGGCGAACTTCAAAGCCGAATTGAAGGGAAAGGACTTCGAACGGTATTGCGAAAAGGCGGCTGCGCTGTGGGACGAGGCCTTGTCGAAAATCAAAATCTCCGGGGGGACAGAAGATGAGCGCACGATTTTTTATACTTCGCTGTACCACACGATGATAGACCCGCGCGACTATCGCGATGTGACGGGTGAATACGTGGGAGGAGACCGGAAGGTGCACAAGACCGACGCATTCAAGAAGCGTACGGTGTTCAGCGGTTGGGATGTGTTCCGCAGCCAGTTCCCCCTGCAAAACCTTATCAATCCGGAAGTGGTGAACGACATGATCAACTCGTTTGTCACTCTGGCCGAGGAAAACGGTACGGGCGTGTACGAACGTTGGGAGTTCCTGAACGCTTACAGCGGCTGCATGTTGGGTAATCCGGCCATAGCCGTCATCGTCGATGCCTATATGAAAGGCATACGCGGATACGACGTGGAGAAAGCTTACCGCTTTGCCCGTCAGACCGCCGACCGCATCGGGCACCATCCGGAACTGGGATATTCGCCCGGCGGCAGCGGCATATCGGAAACGTTGGAATACGGATACTTCGATTGGTGTGTGGGCGAATGGGCCGAGGCTTTAGACAAGACGGAGGATGCCGGCATCTATCACCGGCGCGGACAGGCATACCGTAAAATCTTCGACAAGGAAAAGGGATGGTTCCGCGTGCGCAACGCCGACGGCTCGTGGGCGGACTGGCCGGAAAAAGGACGCTTGCAGGAGTGGTACGGTTGCATGGAGTGCAATCCCTACCAACAGGGTTGGTTCGTGCCGCACGACGTGTCCGGCATGGTGGAAATCATGGGCGGTCGCGACAAAGTGCTGGCCGATCTGGAATCCTTTTTTGAAAACACGCCGCGCGAATTCTATTGGAATCCCTATTATAATCATGCCAATGAACCCGTGCACCACGTGCCTTTCCTCTTCAACCGCTTGGGGGCGCCGTGGCTCACGCAGTACTGGACGCGTGTGATTTGTGCCGACGCTTACAAGAACAGTCTGGCCGGGCTGTGCGGCAATGAGGATGTGGGGCAGATGTCGGCCTGGTATATCCTGGCTTCTGCGGGGTTCCATCCGCTTTGTCCGGGCGAGACGCGTTATGAATTGACAGCCCCTGTGTTCGACCGTGTGGAGATCGCGCTCGACCGCCGTTATGCCAAAGGCCGTAAGTTTGTAGTCACTACGGAGGGGAATGCGCCCGATGCCTGTTACATCCAGTCGGCCACGCTGAACGGCAAGCCTTACAACCGTTGCTATATCGACCACGAGGATATCGTCCGTGGCGGTGAGTTGCACTTCGTGTTGGGGCGCACGCCGAACAAGCAGTGGGGTGTGGAATGAGCGGCCGTATGGCAAGTCATATAGGAATGGAGAGAATCGCAAAATTGTCCATGTGATAAGTGATTCTCTCCATTTCGGCTTTTAGTGAAACGGACTTACTTTGCAGACGAATAATCATTCTTAAATCTATATGGCGATATGGCTCAAAAAATCATGTTATCTTTGGCGGTATTCTTTTGCTGGACGTTTGCCCTGAAAGCGGAAGAGTACAAATTGTCTTCGCCCGACAAGAGACTGGAGGTGAAGCTCCGTGTGGAGGGGCGTACGGAATTTGAAGTGTGGTACGATAAGGTGAAGTTGGTGGAACCTTCGGTGATAGGGATGAACCTGTCCGACGGGCGTCACGTGGGAGGCGACCCCGTGACCTCTGTGAAGAAAGACCGTGTGAACCGCAAGATAGATGTCGTGGCGGGGAAAAACAAGACCCTGAAAGAGGCGTACAATGAAATCGTGCTGTCTTACGGCACGGACTACGACCTGGTCGTGAGAGCCTACAACGAAGGGTGGGCTTACCGTTTCGTGACGCACTGGGACAAGGAAATCATTATCGACAGCGAAGATGCCGTGTTCAATTTCGCTTTTACCCCTACGGTGTATTTCCCGGAGTGCGACAGCAATACCGCACCCGAGCGTGAACAGTCGGGCAAGGTGCACCAGATTCATCAGGGCTACCGTAATTTCGAGCGGCTTTACAAGGTGTATCGTTCGCCGGGTGAGATTCCGGCCGGCCGTTTTTCCGTTTCTCCGGTGCTCTTCGATTATCCCGGCAAGCCCTACAAGGTGGTGGTGACGGAATCGGACACTTACGATTATCCCGGCTTGTATATGGAAGCCGCCGGGCAGAATTCCATGCGCGGAAAGTGGGCGGCTTACCCTAAAGAAGTGATGGACGGAGACCCGTCGAACCCTTACCGTTGGTATTCCAACCATCTGGTGATTTCACGTGAGGATTACATTGCAAGGACGGGAGGCGACCGCACGTTCCCGTGGCGCGTCATGATCGTGTCCGACGACGACAAGACGTTGTTGAACAATGAGCTGGTCTACATGCTGGCCGAACCTTGCAAGATTGAGGATACCTCGTGGATACAACCCGGAAAGAGTGCTTGGGAATGGTGGCACAAAGCCGTGGTGGAAGGCGTGGACTTCCCGGTGGGGAACAAACATCTCTCGTTGCAACTTTATAAATACTATGTAGACTGGGCTTCGGAGAACGGTATAGAATACATGACGCTCGATGCCGGATGGAAAATGGAGTACATCAAGGAATTGTGCGACTATGCCCGGGGGAAGAACGTGAAGATATTGGTTTGGACTTGGGCCAGTTGCCCGCTGGAGAATCCGAACGATTGGATCAAGCAGATGCACGAGTGCGGGGTGGCGGGTGCCAAGATTGATTTCTTCGAACGCAACGACCAGATTGCCATGCGTTGGGGGCGCGAATTTGCCGAACGGTTGGCGCAGTACCGGATGGTGGCCATCTTCCACGGTTGTCCCGTACCGGTGGGCTTGAACCGTACTTACCCCAACGTGATGAATTATGAGGCCGTGAGAGGGGCTGAATGCAATTTCTGGGAAAAGACCATCACGCCCGAATACCATACACGTTTCCCCTTCATCCGTTCATTGGCCGGACCGGAAGATTATACGCCGGGCGGCATGCGCAACGTGACGCCCGAAGAGTTCCAACCGCGTGACCGGGACAGCATCCCTCCGATGAATATGGGGACGCGTTCGCATGTCTTGTCCATGTACGTCATATTCGACCATTGGATCGGTTACCTGTGCGACGCACCTTCGGAATATAACAAATATCCCGACATCTTGGATTACCTGTCGAAAGTTCCTTCGGTGTGGGACAAGACCCTTCCGCTCGATGCCCGTTTGGGCGAGTACATCGTGATGGCCAAACAAACCGGTAAGGATTGGTACGTGGGCGGCATGACGAACTGGACACCGCGCAGCGTGACGGTGGACTTCGGTTTCCTGAAACGCGGGAAGACCTACCGCGCTGTGGTTTTCAAGGATAAACCGGAGTCGGGCGACCATCCGACAACGTACGCCTGCGAGACGATGAATGTGGACCGGAATACGAAACTGACGTTGGATATGGCTCGCGGAGGCGGCTTTGCGATTCGTCTGACGGAAGAATGAAAGTAAGGTTTTATGCGAAAGGCCGCAGAAGGACATCTCCTTCTGCGGCCTTTCGCATGGCGGGTGACCTTTCTTCAGGGAGCCTCTTGTGTACTGAGGATTTTCAGGAGCTGCTTTTCGCGTTGGAGTTCTTTGGTATCCTTGTCCGGTGATATCAGCATCATGCTCCGTATGATGTCCTCGTTGCAGCAAGTGTAATTGTAGTATTCCAACAGTTCCCCCGTCAGTCGTGCTTTGGGTATCACCTCTGTGCGTAAGTCGGCAAACTCTTCCAGCGGGATTTCGTCGCCTTGCCGGACAAAGAGAATGCGCCGGGCGATCGGATTGCGATTATAGTCGTGTGTCAGATAGATTCCTTTCATGATTTGGGGATACTCGATGATGGGCAGTTGCAGGTAGACCACCTTCAGGGCAAGTTGCAGGCGTTTTTGTTCGTTGAACATCAGATAACCGATTTGAAACGGCGAGAACAGCCCCACGCCGATATAATAGTCGCCCGACAGGTTCTGGCAATAGACTTTGGGCATGGTGTCGCCGTCTACGATAGAGGATATCATATAAGGCTCCACTTTCAGTCCGTCGGAGTAGGACGAAGAACTGTAAGACTGGTAAAGTCCGGTATAGATGCCGGCATTGGGCAGGTATTTGATGGCTTCTTTCTCGATGTCGTCCAGAAAAGGTCGTCCGCCGTTTTTGTTGGAAACGAAACGTGGCTCGATGTGGCTCACTTTGTCGTACAATTCGTCTAGGCAACCTTGCAGTTTGCGTTTCGACACGTTGTTGACTTGTTGCAGCCCTTGGTCTAACGCACTTTCCGTACCGCATCCTCCGGAGAGCAGATTGATGTAGGTGGGGAGCACGGAAGAATAGAGCGAGGAGAGTACGCTGGATGCTATGCCCGTCTCTTCGGAGATGTCCTTCATCCGTACACCGGCTTCGCGCAGTTTCTTCATTCGTTCGTAGAGTGATACCAATTTGTCCATACGTATGTTCTTTTAGGCAAAGGTACGTTTTCCATGTTACAAACCTGTTGCTTTCGTGCTTCATTACCGTGAGATGAATGTTACATTATAAATACGGGTTTGGATGGACGTATGATATATAATGAATTAATTTTTTCAGATGGCGGTTTGGGATAGTTTTGCAGCCGAAAACAAAACTATGGTTATGGAACAAATCGTAAAGAACAAAAGATTTTCGGATGCGTTGCTCATCCTGTGGGCGGGCGGTGCGGCCTTGCTTTCCTACTCTTTGGTGTATGCCTTGCGCAAACCTTATACGGCGGCTTCGTTCGAGGGGTTTGATTTTTTCGGCACGGACTACAAGGTCGCGGTGACGACGATTCAGATTTTAGGTTATGTGATAGCCAAGTTCTTTGGCATCAAGTTGATTTCGGAGTTGAAGAAGGAGCGTCGTTTCAAGTTTTTCGTCTGTTCGGCGGTAGCAGCCGAGGCTGCTTTGGTAGGCTTCGGCCTGTTGGCTCCTCCGTTCAATGTGGCGGCCATGTTTTTGAACGGCTTGTCGCTCGGTTGTATGTGGGGCGTGATATTCAGCTTTATCGAGGGACGCAAGGTGACGGATATGTTGGCCAGTCTGTTGGGGGTAAGCATGGTGTTCAGTTCCGGTGTGGCCAAGAGTTTCGGCTTGTTTGCCATGAACGAGATGCACGTGGGACAGTTTTGGATGCCTGCCGTGATTGGAGCTTTTGCTTTGCCTCTTCTTGTTTTTATGGGGTATATGTTGAAGCGTCTGCCACAGCCTACGGAAGAGGATATTGCGCTGCGTAACGAACGTGTGACATTGGACGGAAACGGACGTAAGCTCTTGTTCCGAAGTTACGCTCCGATTCTTACTTTGTTGTTCGTGGGCAACTTCATGTTGCTGGTGTTGCGCGATATCAAGGAAGATTTTCTGGTCAATATCCTGGATATGAGCAATCAGTCTTCTTGGCTTTTCGCCCAGGTGGATACGATTGTTACGTTGGTCATCCTCGGGATTTTTGCCGCTTTCATCTTCTTCCGCAGCAATATTCGGGCTTTGATGTACTTGATGGGACTGGTCATTGCCGGTTGTTTGGTCATGACCTACGTGTCACTGAATTATGAGGCATTGGATTGGCAGCCGGTAGTGTGGTTGTTTGTGCAGAGCCTGTGCCTTTACATTGCCTATCTGACTTTTCAGACGATTTTCTTCGATCGCTTCATCGCTTGTTTCCGCATCAGGGGAAACGTGGGTTTCTTCATCGCCATTATCGATTTCATCGGCTACATGGGTACGGTGACTCTGCTTTCCACCAAGGAGTTTTTGAACTTCGACATGGAGTGGTTTGCGCTTTACAACCACATGGCATGCGCGGTCGGCGCGGTTTGTGCGGTCTTGTTCACAGTGGCTGCCGTATTGATTTATAAACGGTATTCCGCTCAAGGGCGTAGAAAAGAACAGACGGAGCGTACGACTTTGTATATGAATCCTCAATATAATGCGATTTGACGATGAAACAGGATTCTGATGTGATAATTATCGGTGGCGGTTTGTTGGGATGCGCCACGGCTTATCAGTTGGCCAAACGTAAGGCGGGGAAGGTGTTGTTGTTGGATGCCAACGAGATAGCGTCGCAGGCTTCGTCCCGTGCAGCCTGCCTGTTGACACGGGCGCGTACCAAACCGGCTTTGATGGAAATGGTGCAGGAAACGTATGATTGCATTGATGAAATAGAGCACCTTTTGGGGGAATCGCTCGAACTGCAGCAGTGCGGCAGTGTGACCATCTCTTCGTCCGACGCATCGCTGAAAGAACTCGAAGCATTGGAAGAAGCGGCCGTACGTTTCGGAATACCGAATGAACGTATCGACCGGAGGCGTTTGAAAGAACTTCTTCCTTGGATGGAGGTCTCGGCGGTAGAAGAGGCACTTTACATGCCTACGGATGCGTTTATAGATTGTGCTTTGTTATGTTCCGGTTATGCACGTGCTGCACGAAGTTTCGGGGCGGAATTGCGTCCGAATACGAAAGTAAAAGCCATTGTGGCTGTTGGAGACAAGACGACAGGAGTGGAGTTGGCGGACGGGGAAAAAGTATTGGCGCCGGTTGTCGTGAATGCCGCAGGCTCGTGGGCCAACCTGTTGATGCGTCCTTTAGGGGTAGGGCTTCCTTTTACTCCGGTGCGGAGTCATTTTTGGATTACGGGAACAAACCCCGGGCGTTTTCCGGCAAACCATCCTTTTACGGTGATTCCCGATGCCCGTGCTTTCACCCGTTCGGATGTGGGGGCGTTGATTATCGGCTTGCGCGAAAGTGAATGCCAAGCCTTCAATCCCGACACATTGACGGATAAGCTGGAGGATTTCGATTTCAATAAGGCGGCCGAATGGAAAGTGCTCGACGAGTGTGCCCCGTTGCTACAGCGTTATCTTCCGGACATAGAAACTCTGGGTATCGCGCATTATGTGGCCGGGCCCTCATGTTACGTGCCGGATGCCAAATTCATTATCGGGCAGGTGCGTCCATACGAAGGGTTGTATGCCGTAGCTGGATGCTGTGGAGGAGGCGTGGCTGCCGGTGGAGGTATGGGACGCTTGGCCGCAGAATTGATTTTGCGGGAAGAGCCGTTTGTGGATCCGGCCGGGTTTGCACCGGATCGTTTCGGGGCAGTGGACCCGTTTTCGGTTGAGTTTCAAAAAAGGTGTGCGGATGCCCGTTCCAATAAAAAAGGTGGATAGGGTTCGGATATATGGAAGATAAAAAAGCGAAAGATATGAAGCGGTATATTGTATTCTTAAAGCAAGTGCCTTTGTCTACAAAGGTAGAGATGGATCCTGTAACCCGGACGCTGAAGCGTTCGTCGGCCATGACCCGGACAAATCCTGATGACTTGTATGCCTTGCAGTTGGCAGTAAAATTGAAAAGGCAGACGGGGGCTGAGATAGTGGCGGTAAGCATGGGACCCGCTTCGGCGGAAGAAGTGCTCCGGGAGGCTTTGCAAAGAGGGGCGGATAAGGCGGTTTTGTTGTCCTCCAAGGCATTTGCCGGAAGCGATACGTGGTGTACGAGCCTGGTACTGGCGGCAGCCGTGCGCAAGTTGGGTGAATACGACTTGTTGCTTTTCGGGAAAATGGCTGTGGATGGCGATACGGCACAAGTGGGGCCTGAGGTAGCCGGACAGTTGGACATTCCCCAAGTGACGCATTTGATGGAGGTTTCGGACATATCGGATACTTGTATGTGTGTGAGGAAGAAGGCCGGTCGTTTACTCCAACGTATGGAGGTGGATTTACCTTGTGTCGTGACGGTTGGTCGGGAGACGGGGGAACTGGATTGTCCCACACTGACCGGTTGGCGGTGGGCTCAGCGGCAGACCATCCTTCATTGGGATGAATGCGACTTGGGACTGGAACCTTCGCAAGTCGGATTGCAGGCATCTCCTACTCAAGTAGTGTCTACCATGGTGCCTCGACGGAAGAAAGACGTGGAATGGCTTCCCGACGGAGAAAAGTTTTTTGCAGTCGTCCGTGAAAGCATGAGACGCGGGATTAATTTTTAAAAAGCAAGATGAAAATGAATAAAGATAAGGATTTTATACTTCAATTACAAGCCGGGCAATGTGTATCCTGCGGAATATGTGCCGAAAGTTGTGCCTATGGGGCTATCCGTATGGGCGACTTTCCGGAGGTGGATGAAGAGAATTGCCGTTTGTGCGGCGGTTGTGTGCAGGCTTGTCCGGTTGGAGCTTGGGTGATGCAGAGTCAAGACGAAAGGCAGGAACAGCCTGTGGATGATTCCAATGGCATTTGGGTGTGGGCGGAAGTCATGGACGGCACTTTGGCACCGGTAAGCCGGGAACTTTTGGGAAAGGCTGTGGCACTTGCGGCTTGCCGTCCCCAACCGGTCGAGGCTGTACTGATAGGCGGTGAGGTGTCTGCATGGGCGGATGAGTTGATAGCCGTCGGTGCAGACCGCGTGCACGTGGTGGAGTCTCCGCTTCTATCGGATTTTGTGGAGGAAAACTATACGGAGGTGTTGGCCGGCTTGGTGCGCAAACAGCATCCTTCGGTCCTGCTTATCGGGGCTACGCCATGCGGTCGTGGTTTGTCCGCACGATTGGCTGCTGTACTGCATACCGGATTGACGGCAGATTGTACGGAGTTGGAAATGGATACGGACAGCGGACTGTTGCGCCAAATACGCCCGGCTTTCGGAGGAAATCTGATGGCTACGATTGTCAACCCCGTTTGTAGGCCGCAAATGGCTTCCGTACGTCCCGGGGTGATGAAAGCCAGGCAGAAGGATACTTCGAGGAAGAGAGATATCGTCTATCATGCTTATGAGGCCGGAAGAGCCGACAGCCGTGTTCGCGTGTTGGAGACCGTGGCGGAAGAAGTGGGCGGAACTTCGCTGAACGACAGTTCTATTATAATAGGTATCGGACGAGGCGTGAAAACGCGGAGATGTGCCGATGAAATCCGGAAGTGGGCCGAACGTATCGGTGCGACGGTAGCCGGGTCTCGTGCGGCAGTGGAAGCCGGGTTGGTGGACGCTTCCGTACAAGTGGGGCAGACCGGGCATACGATAGCTCCGGATTTGTATATCGCCATCGGTATCAGCGGACAGATACAGCATACGGCGGCCATCACCGGAGCGCGTTGCGTGATAGCCGTCAACCCGGACCGTACGGCTCCGATCTTCAATGTGGCGGATTATGGTTGGGCAATACCTGTGGAAGAGGCACTTCCGCAATTCATAGACATTTTGAACCGGTGCGTATGAGAAAATGGATGGCATGCGTGTGGTTGGGCATGGGAAGTTACTTTATGACGGTACAGGCGGACGAACCTCTGACCGTGAAGTTCCGTTCGAGGGCATTGCTGGATGCCGCTGTGTCCGGTTATGGTAAGGAAAGTGTGCAGGGGTATTATCGCTTGGAAGATTTCCGTGTGGGCTTCAAAGCTACTTACAGACAATATGAAATGAAAGCCGACATTGGTTTGGGAGGAAACAAAGTAGCCATCAAGGATTTGTTGTTGAACTATCACTTTAAACATGGTGTCCTTTCGTTAGGAAATGCTTATGAACCTTATTCCATGGATATGCTCATCAGTACGGCAGACATGCGCTTTCATCAGTCGGCCGGATCCGTATTGGCTTTTACGGACGGACGCAAGCTCGGGTTGACCTATCATTCCAGTCTGCCGTTTGGATATTGGGCTACGGGATTGTATACACATAACGACATCAATAAAATCGGTGACGGGCAGGTTAACGCTTTGGTTTCCACTTCGCGGGGCGTTTGGCGCAAGCGGTGGAAAGGGAATCTGTTGCATGTGGGCGGTGCTTTTTCTTTCCGTACCAAACCGGTGAATACAGTGGAACCGCCGACAAAAACTGTATCGAACGATGGCGTGACATCCATGTTCCCGTGTCCATTGATGGAAGCCACCGTGGATCGTTTAGAGACAGAACTCAAAGGCGTTTTTGAGATACTTTATACCGCTCCGCATTTCATGGTACAGGGAGAATACTTTCTGAACCGTCTCAATCGTACGGAAAGGGAGGCTTACCATCCGCAGGGAGGATATGTGCAGGCAGGCTTTCTGGTTCGGGGAAGAGGGTTTGCGTATGACGACCTGTACGGTATTCCCGGCAGGCCGGGCAGTAAACAGGCGATAGAACTCACGGCACGTTTCAATTATACGAACTTGAACGATGGCAGAGCCGGCATCATGGGCGGACGGGAAAGCGACGTTTCGTTGGGAGCCAATTTCTATTTGAATGAATATTTGGCCGTAAAGCTGAACGGAAGTTATGTCCTTGTAGGAGAACATTGCAATGAATTTTACAAGAAAAACCTATTCTTGGGGCAATTACGTGTCCAATATATTTTTTGAGGCAGCCCTCATCTGATTTCTCGGATTCGTAATAGACGGATGTTTTCGCAAGGGAGCATCTGTCTGTTCTTTTGTATCGGGGAGTACGATATAAAGGCATTAAAAAAGGATTTCCCGACAGGAAATCCTTTTTCTTCGGGTGACTAGTGGGATTCGAACCCACGACATTCAGAACCACAATCTGACGCTCTAACCGACTGAACTATAGTCACCATTTTGGTGTGCTTGTATGGAAAGTATCATGTTCCTTTCCTAAAGCGATGCAAAGGTACGCATTTTATTTGAAACTGCAAATGTTTCGCCGGATTTTTACTAAAACTTTTTTTGAGCCACAGCCTTGAAGTCCGCGAAGGCTTATATATAATAAGGTGTACCGTCAAGCAGGCGGTACACCTTATGTCTGTTCAATACCTTATTAAGGATAGAACTCCTTTTTGCCCGCTGACAGTGTATTTTTCATCAGCATGCAGATGGTCATCGGGCCGACTCCGCCGGGTACGGGGGTGATGTAAGTACATTTGGGAGCTACCTCGTCGAATTTCACATCGCCATTGAGGCGGAATCCGTTTTTCTTCGTGGCGTCGGGGACGCGTGTCGTGCCCACGTCGATGACCGTAGCTCCCTCTTTCACCATGTCGGCCGTGACGAAATCGGGCTGGCCGATAGCGGCTATGATAATGTCCGCCTCGCGGCATTCTTTCTTCAAGTCGCGGCTCCGGCTGTGGCATACGGTCACCGTGGCGTCGCCATACTGCTTTTGCATCATAAGCTGTGCCATAGGTTTGCCTACGATGTTGCTGCGGCCCAGGATGACACATTTCTTGCCGCTCGTCTCGACATGGTAACGCCGGAGTAGTTCCAGGATGCCTTTCGGGGTGGCTGAGATGTAACAAGGAAGCCCGATTGCCATTCTTCCCACGTTGATGGGATGGAAACCGTCCACATCCTTGCGGAAGTCGATGGCCTCGATGACTTTCTGTTCGGAGATATGGTGGGGGAGGGGTAGTTGCACGATGAATCCATCCACGTCCTCGTCTTTGTTGAGCTTGTCCACTTCGGCCAGAAGTTCCTCTTCGCTGATAGTATCCTCGAAGCGGAGCAGGGTCGATTTAAAACCGCAGGCTTCGCAAGCCAATACCTTGTTGCGCACGTAAGTCTCGCTTCCTCCGTCATGTCCCACGAGGATGGCAGCCAAATGCGGGCGTTTCCCTCCGGTTTCTACGATTTGTTTTACCTCTTCGGCAATTTCCGCCTTGATTTGTGCGGCGGTGGCCTTTCCGTCAATCAGTTGCATGGTTATTCCTCTTTTGGTTTACGATTATAGTTTAGGCATTTTAGGCATACCCGGAATCTTGGGCATGTTGGCCATCATCTTGCCCATTTTGCTGCCCGTCACCATCTTCATCATTTTGCGCGTCTGGTCGAACTGTTTGATGAGGCGGTTCACTTCCTGTATGTTGGTGCCCGAACCTTTTGCGATGCGTTGGCGGCGGCTGGTGTTCAGGATTTCCGGATTGGTACGTTCACGCGGAGTCATGCTCTGGATGATGGCTTCGATACCTTTGAAGGCATTGTCGTCGATTTCCACGTCTTTGAGCGCCTTGCCCACGCCGGGAATCATGCTGGCCAAGTCTTTCAGGTTACCCATCTTCTTGATTTGCTGGATTTGCGACATGAAGTCGTTGAAGTCGAACTGGTTCTTGGCGATTTTCTTTTGCAGACGGCGTGCTTCTTCCTCGTCATATTGTTCCTGGGCCTTTTCCACGAGCGACACGATGTCTCCCATGCCCAAGATACGGTCGGCCATACGCGAAGGATGGAACTGGTCAATGGCTTCCATTTTCTCTCCCGTGCCGACGAATTTGATGGGCTTGTTCACCACCGTACGGATAGACAAGGCCGCACCGCCCCGGGTGTCGCCGTCCAATTTGGTGAGCACCACGCCGTCGAAGTCCAGACGGTCGTTGAATTCCTTGGCCGTGTTCACGGCATCCTGTCCGGTCATGGCATCTACCACGAAGAGCGTCTCGTCGGGGTTGATACCCTGTTTGATGGCGGCGATTTCCTGCATCATCTGTTCGTCCACCGCCAGACGTCCGGCCGTATCGACGATGACCACGTCGTAGCCTTTGGCCTTGGCTTCTTTCACGGCGTTCTGTGCAATCTGCACGGCATCCTTGTTGTCCGGTTCACTATATACGGGGATACCGATTTGTTCGCCCAGCACTTTCAACTGTTCGATGGCCGCCGGACGATAGATGTCGCAAGCCGCCAGCAGAGGATTCTTACGTTTCTTTGTTTTCAGCATCAGGGCCAGTTTTCCTGACAAAGTCGTTTTACCTGCACCGTTCAATCCCGCCATCAGGATGACGGACGGATGGCCTTGCAGGTTCAGCTCGGCCGTTTCGCCTCCCATCAGGGTTGCCAGTTCGTCGTGTACGATTTTCACCATCAACTGGCTGGGTTTCACGGCTGTCAGCACGTTCTGCCCCAATGCCTTTTGCTTTACCGTGTCGGTAAAAGTCTTGGCCACCTTGTAGTTCACGTCGGCATCGAGCAATGCGCGGCGCACGTCTTTCAAGGTTTCAGCTACGTTGATTTCGGTGATTTTGCCTTCACCTTTCAGGATTTTGAAAGACCGTTCCAGTCTTTCACTCAAATTGTCGAACATATATCGTTTGTTTTTTTATGATTATTCTTAAAGCGGCAAAGATACGAAAAAACTTCCGTCGAAAGAGGGATGACAGCGGATAAAATCTGCTTCATAAGCCTTTTCCTTTTGGAGTTTGCGGCAGAAGGCGGGTATGCGTCTGCGTCCTCACTCCGTAGTTGCCGTTGCGGCTCTTTCCAATGCCGCTTCATAGTCCGGTTCCTGTGAAATCTCTTTGACCAGTTGGGTGTGCCGCACGATTCCTTTTTCGTCCACCACGATCACGGCGCGAGCCAACAAGCCTTTCATGGGGCCGTCTGCAATCTGTAAACCGTAGTTTTGGGTAAAATCCTGACTTCGGAAGGCCGAAAGCGGTATGACGTGGGTAAGCCCTTCGGTGGTACAGAACCGTGATTGTGCGAAGGGCAAATCCATGGATATGCAGAGCACGACCGTGTTTTCCAGTCCCGAGGCCTTTTCGTTGAATTCACGTACGGAAACGGCGCAAGTGGGGGTGTCTAAACTGGGGAATACGTTCAGAATGACTTTCTTACCTTTGAAGTCTGAGAGTTTTACGTCTTGCAGGTCAGACTGTGTCAGGTGGAAGTCCGGTGCCTTGCGTCCTGTTTTTACCATCTTTCCAGTCGTATGTAGGGTGTTCCCCTTATAGATGATAGATTCTCCTTTGTTTTTCGTCTGTCCCGTTTGTACGGCCGAGGCTCCGGTGATGCCATCGGGGGATTGGGTGAAAGCGGTTGTGATGGCTCCCAATGCCAGCCACAAAAAAAGCGTTTTTTTCATATCCGTCATTTTTAAGTAGGTTTAATTCTTATCAAAACAAGTAAGGCGAAAGGCGACAGCAAATATAAGTATAAAAAACGGAATGGGGAAGGGTAGAGCGAAAAGGGTAGAAAAAAAGTTAGCTTGAATGAGATTCATTTCTTTGATATACAGGTGGTTGGTTTGGGATTCAAGAGAGTGCTGGAGGTATCTCGGTTGAATGGAAAATCAATCTCAGGAGAATGAAAAATCGTTTGGCTGAGATTCGTTTTTCGTTCTCAGTCGATTGATTTTTCATTCTCCTGAGATTGATTTCAGGTGTATAAGTGTATGTTTTTCAGAAAAGCAAAGGAGGATTTTTACGCGGATGTTTAATGGAGAGGAGATGTCGTGAGACGTGTACTTTGGAACGAGGTGTTTTGTTGTATGTGTAACGATTGAAAATAGAATAAAATGAGGAATTCTTTGTGAATATAAGTTTTAATTGTTAATTTTGCACCTGATTTTTAGCAAAATTCATAGAAATGAAGAAAAAAACTCTTGTAGCTTCCTTTGGCTTAATGGTTTCAAGTTTAACTTTTGCCGGAGGGTTGCTTACGAACACAAATCAAAATGTGGCATTCCTGCGTAATCCCGCGAGAGATGGTGCCATCGGTATCGACGGAGTGTACAGTAACCCGGCGGGTGTGGCTTTTTTGCCGGACGGATTGCATTTGTCCCTGAATTTCCAGAGTGCTTACCAGACGCGTGAGATTACCTCTGTGTTTGGTCCCTTCGCATACGGTGCAGGCAATCGTGGAGAATCTTCCAAACTGTTTAAAGGAGATGCCAAAGCTCCGGTTGTTCCTTCTTTACAGGCGGCTTACAATCGTGGCCGTTGGTCGTATTCTTTCAACTTCGCCATTGGCGGCGGGGGCGGAAAGTGCGCTTTTGAAGACGGTTTAGGCTCGTTCGAGAGCCAGGCGGCGTTGTTGCCGTTGTTGGGGAGCGAGATGGGCATCAACAGCTATTCTCTCGACAGCTATATGCGCGGCCGCCAGTATTATTACGGTTTCCAAATCGGTGCGGCCTATAAAATCACCGACAATCTGTCGGCTTTTGTCGGCGGACGGCTGGTGTATGCCACCACGAACTACTACGGTTATGTGAAAAATATCTCGGTGAACAATCCTGTAGGCGGAGAGATGGTGGGGGCTTCGGCTTTGTTTGCCGGACAAATGGCTTCTTATTTAGAGCAGGCCGGACAGTTGACGGCTGCTGCCGAACAGGCTGCCGCTGCCGGAAATCAGGATTTGGCGCAACAGTATGCCGAATTGGCCCAAAAGGCCGGTGCGGCTGCCAAGCAAATGGGTACTTTGGCTGTAGCTACGGAAGACGTGACACTTAACTGCGACCAGACGGGGTGGGGCTTTACGCCCATTATCGGCTTGGACTATAAAATAGGCAAGTTCAACTTCGGAGCCAAGTATGAGTTTAAGACGAAAATCCGTTTGGACAACCGTGCGGCCAACAGTGAGTCGGCTGAACGCTTGGCCATGTTGGATAAGTTCCGCGACGGACGGACTGTGAAAGAAGACATCCCGGCACTGTTGACCCTTGGTGCGCAATACGAAATCCTCCCTTCGTTGCGTATCATGGCGGGGTATCATCATTACTTCGACAAACAAGCTTCGCAGGAAGGTGGTTCGCAAAAATTGCTGAAGAGTGGTTCGAGGGAATTTCTGGCCGGTGTGGAATACGACATCACCGACCGTGTGCAGGCCAGTGCCGGATGGCAGAACACCTATTTCGGCCTGACGGACGAGTACATGAAAGACATGAGTTTCAACGTAAGCTCCAACTCCTTGGGTGTGGGCTTGGGGATACAGGCTACGAAACGCATCAAGGTGAATGTGGCTTATTTCCATACTTTCTATAAAGACTACAACCGCACTACGAACGATTACAACGGCATCAGCGCGACGGTGGCCACGGCGGCCGGACAGGCTACGGCCGACGCTTTGGTAGCTTCCGGCGTGTTGAAGGGCAGCGACTCTTTCACCCGTACCAATAAGGTTTTTGGTCTGGGAATAGATTTCAGTTTCTAAGTGGGTGCGCAGTTTTGAATTTATTAAGATAATAAAGCGAAAGATGGCATCTTCGGGATATCCGGAGATGCCATCTTTTGTGAATGGGAACGGAGAACCGTTCTGCCCGTGGGTTACGGGTAAATTTCTTCCAACTTTTTCTGGAGTTCTTCTCCGCGCAGGTCCGTAGCCACGATTTTACCGTCAGGACCGAAAAGTATGGTGGCCGGGATGCTCCGTATACCGTAAATGGCACCGGCTTCGCAGTTCCAGGCTTTCAGATCCGACATTTGAGGCCATGTGATGCCTAATTGGGTAGTCGCCTTTTGCCATGCGTCCTTTTGTGCGTCGAACGAGATGCCTACGATTTCAAACCCTTTCGGGTGGAATTGTTCGTAGGCTTTCTTTACGTTCGGCATTTCCGCACGGCAAGGGCCGCACCAACTGGCCCAAAAGTCTACCAAGACATAGTTTCCTTTACCTACGTAGTCGGATAGTTTTCTGGGCGTGCCCTGCATGTCGTTCATCGTGAAATCCGTGAACATGGCCCCTACAGCCTTACGCTTCAAAGCTTGAATGTAATTGTTTACGTTCTTCAGTATGCCGTTGTCTTTATAAGCATATTCTTTCAGGTATTCTTCAACTTTGTCCATGCCGATATTCTCGCTGTAGAATGCAATTATGGAAGCCGGAATCAGGTTATCCTTATTTTCCTGAAGGGCTGTCCGAATGGCTTCGGTCTGACTGTGCAGGGCTTTGTCGAACTCGTCTTGCAGGCGTTTCAACTGTTCATCTGGTATTTTGCCGTTGTTTTTTTGTGCGATGGCTTTTGCTTCTTCCTGTAGCGCCCTCATTTTTTCATTGTGGACATTTACGCTCTTTTTCACCTCTGCATATTTTTGGTTGAGAGGCGAACCTTTCACTTCAATTCCCGTTTTCGTCTGGTTTATTGTAGTGGGCGTGCTGTCCAGTATGAACGAAGAGATTGGGCTTTTGGACTTTTTGTCTTGGGCAACGACGGCTATTTGGGGCAATCTGGTCTGTCCGTCCATCACGGCTTTGCCGTTGTGGCACGAAGCACTGTCCAATACGGTGCCGTCCTCTTCCGAGCAAAGATAGATTGTAGTGATGTCGGTCCGGTCTGTGGTGAATGTCACCTTGTAATCCGTTTGTGCGAAAGCCGCACCGCAATATGCTGCCAGTGACAGGCACATGATTTGTTTTTTCATTTTCATAATTTAATCATTGATATTTGAATGTAAAGGTACGAAATCTTTTCGCTCCCGTGCAGGGAAAAACTTTTTTTATGCAATCTTTTTGCTGTCTCCTGTCTTTATCGTATCTTTGTCCTCGCGTTTCCGGAAGGAATGCGCGATGAGTGCTTGGTAACCTCTTAAAAAACAAGATTATATGAAAGAAAAAACAGTCAGTGTATCCTTCATGTTGATGGGGATACTGTTTTGTGTGTGTCTCATTTCGGCCAATCTTTTGGCCACGAAGCAAATCATGTTCGGTCCGTTTAATATTACGGCCGGGATTTTGGTCTTTCCCATTTCTTATATCGTGAACGACTGTATCGTCGAGGTTTGGGGGTTCAACAAAGCCAAATTCTTGATATGGACGGGTTTCCTGATGAACTTCCTGTTTGTCTTCTTCGGTTATGTGGCCGACCTTATTCCCGGTGCGCCGTATTGGAACAACGAGGAAGGCTTTCACAATCTGTTCGGTCTGGCTCCCCGTGTGGCGGCAGCTTCGTTCTTGGCTTTCCTTTCCGGCTCTTTCCTCAATGCCTATGTGATGAGCGTGATGAAGGTGGCTTCCGGCGGGCGTCGCTTTTCGTTGCGAGCCGTCCTGTCTTCTGTGGCGGGAGAAACGGCCGATTCCCTGATCTTCTTTCCGATAGCTTTGGGCGGCCTTGTGCCTTGGGATAATCTGTTGCTCATGATGTTCTGGCAGATTTTGCTGAAGACGCTTTATGAGGTCGTCATACTTCCCGTCACGATTCGTGTGGTTCGCTGGGTGAAACGTGTGGAAGGCGTAGACGTGTATGACAAAAATATTTCTTATAATATATTAAAGGTGTCTCAATTATGACCATGAATAAGGAAACCGCCTTGGTGGTGTTCAGTGGCGGTCAGGATTCCACCACCTGTTTGTTTTGGGCCAAAAAGCATTTCAAGAAAGTCGTAGCCTTGAGTTTTGTGTACGGGCAGAAGCATGTGAAGGAAGTAGAGTTGGCCAAGGCCATAGCTTCACGGGCCGATGTGGACTGGGACTGTATGGATGTTTCTTTCGTCGGTTCGTTGGGGAGGAATTCGTTGACCGACGCCACCATGCAGATGGATGAGGAGAAGCCCGAGGGGCATTGTCCGAATACGTTCGTTCCCGGGCGTAACTTGTTCTTCATCAGCATTGCTGCCGTGTATGCCCGTGAACGGGGCATCAACCATATTGTGACCGGGGTGTCGCAGACGGACTTCAGCGGTTATCCTGATTGTCGGGACGCGTTTATCAAGAGTCTGAATGTGACCTTGAACCTGGCCATGGACGAGCAATTCGTCTTGCATACGCCGTTGATGTGGATCGACAAATGCCAGACGTGGGCTTTGGCCGACGAACTGGGCGTGCTCGACTTGGTGCGCCACGACACGCTGACCTGCTACAACGGTGTGCAGGGCGACGGTTGCGGCCATTGTCCGGCCTGTAAATTGCGGAATGAGGGCCTGCATAAGTATTTGGCAGAGAAAGAATGTAAGTCACATGTAGAGGAAAATATAGAACCATGAGCAGCGAAAGAGAAAAAGAAGGATTGCAGTCGTTGGGTAAAAAGACGGAGTATCGCCAGGATTATGCTCCTGAGGTGCTGGAAGCTTTTGAAAACAAGCATCCCGACAATGATTATTGGGTACGTTTCAACTGTCCGGAATTCACGAGTTTGTGTCCCATTACGGGGCAACCCGATTTTGCCGAAATCCGTATCAGTTATATTCCCGACCGCCGCATGGTGGAAAGCAAGAGTCTGAAACTATATTTGTTCAGCTTCCGCAACCACGGCGACTTCCACGAAGATTGCGTGAACAAAATCATGAAGGACCTCATTCGTCTGATGGATCCGAAATACATCGAAGTCACCGGTATCTTTACTCCGCGTGGCGGGATTTCCATCTATCCGTATGCCAACTACGGCCGCAAAGGTACGAAGTTCGAGCAGATGGCGGAGTTCCGCATGATGAATCATGATTTGAAATAAGAGAAAAATGGAGAAACGTTCGGATGAGAGGTTACGCCAATTCCAGTCCGAACGTTTCTTTTAGTTTTTGCAAGGCCGGATTCCGTTTGCTCATCGCCTGGTATTGTTGGGGTTTGCTGGTGATGCGGGTGACCTCTGACGGTTCGGCCACACGTACGGTCATGGTGATGTTCCGGTTATGGAGCTGCTTGCGCATGTGGGTTTCTATACGCCTGGCGATTTGTTCCATGTAGAATTTCACCTGTTCGTTGTCCACCAATACTTCAAACGTGGCATCTTTCTGTAGCTTGGGCTGGATGACTTTCATCCGTTGTGCGATGGCGGTTTCTTCTTGTGGCAGGAGATTGATGAACTCATGCCAACAGAAACGGATGTTATCTTCCGTGACAGGATAATTTTCTTCTTCTTTCGGTGTCTGTGAGGCTACGGTCGTCGTAGCCGGAGTTGCAGCCGGTTGGGACGTCTCGGCCGGATTTCCTATTCCTTGTTTAAGTCGGCTGATGGATGGGCCGAAAGAGCCGAGTTTGACTTTGGGAAGCCTGCGTTCCGTGGTTTCAGTGTTCGGAAGCGGGGATTTGCGCGTTTCATACGGTGCCGTTCTGTCCTGAACGGCGGAGGCAACCTTTTCCACGGGAGCCTGAGGCTTCTGCGGATTGACCGGAGCGGCAGTCTGTTGTACCGTCCCGGCAGGTTGGTCGAATAGGGGTTTTAATGTCTTCTCAGGGCTACGCCCCGAGCCGACGCTGTCATCTTCCAAGGTCAGTTGAGACAGTTGTATCAAGGTGATTTCCACCAACAGCCGTTTGTTCTTACTGGCCCGGTAATTCAAGTCGCAGTCGCTGCACAACTTGATGGCACGGTATAGGAATTTGGGCGTGCACCGTTGCGACTGTTCCTGATAACGTGCCCTGATGCTGTCGCTTACTTCCAGTAACGGGAGAGTCATTGCGTCGCGGCTGACCAACAGGTCGCGCAGGTGTGCGGCCAATCCGGTAATGAAATGGCTGCCTTCAAAACCTTTCTCTAAAATCTCGTTGAAGACCAGCATGCACTGCACTGCCTCGTTTTTCAGGAAATGGTCCGTCAGGCGGAAGTAGTATTCATAGTCCAGTACGTTCAGGTTTTCTATAACCTTTTTATACGTCAGGTTTCCTCCCGTGAAGCTTACCGTCTGGTCGAAAATGGAAAGTGCGTCACGCATGCCGCCGTCTGCCTTTTGGGCAATGATGTTCAGTGCCTCCGGCTCGTATGCATATCCCTCTTTGTCTGCCACGAACTTCAGGTGGTTGACAATGGTCTGTACGCTCATGCGGTTGAAATCGTACACTTGGCAACGGCTCAATATGGTAGGCAGGATTTTATGCTTTTCCGTTGTGGCCAGGATAAAGATGACATACGAAGGCGGCTCTTCCAGCGTCTTGAGGAAGGCATTGAATGCAGCCGTGGACAACATGTGCACCTCGTCGATGATGAACACCTTATAGCGTCCCACCTGCGGCGGTATGCGCACCTTTTCTATTAAGGCACGTATTTCCTCCACCGAGTTGTTTGAGGCTGCGTCCAGTTCATGAATGTTGAGCGAACGCTGTTCGTTGAAAGCCTTGCATGATTCGCATTCATCGCAAGCCTCCCCGTTGTCGGACGGGTGCAGGCAGTTGATGGTTTTGGCAAAAATGCGGGCACAAGTCGTTTTTCCCACTCCGCGTGGTCCGCAGAACAGGTAAGCATGTGCCAGTTTACCGGCTGCAATGGCGTTTTTCAGAGTCGTGGTGAGCGCCTCCTGCCCCACCACGGCATCGAATGCCGAGGGGCGGTATTTTCGTGCCGATACGATGTATTCTCCCATGATGGATTGATGAATTAGTTATTCGCAAAGCAAATTTAGCAAAAAAAACGGGTGCAACCTCCGTTTTCGTTGATTTTGTCGTATCTTTGCCCCTATAAACAAGTCAAGTTATGGGTAAGCTTCATACTTTCTGGAATGTCTTTCGCCGGCATAAATATGGTTTTGTCATCGGGCTTTTCGTCTTGTTGATGGGAGTGGTAGACGAAAACAGTTTGTGGAGCCGCTATCGTCATAAGGCTGAGTTGGCTGAATTGCGCTCTGAAATCCGGAAGTACACGGAGATGTACGAGCATGACACGCGTTATTTGGAGGAAATGAACACCGACCCCGACGTGTTAATCGAGATTGCACGTGAGCGATATTACATGAAGACAGACGACGAAGATATTTTTGTCATACAAGAAAAAACTACGGATGAAGAGGCTGAATAAGATTCAAAATATAGTATTCATAACCGGAGCTGTGCTGTTGTTGATTGGGGCAGCCACTTTTTTTACCGGTTGGCTTTATGCCTTTTATCTTTATACGGTAGGGGCTTGCGCTTTTGCTGCGATGCAGTTGCGTGCCGGGTACGAAGGGGATAATTTCGTTATCCGTCGGTTGCGGGGACAACAAGTCATCGGTGCGCTTTTGTTGGTTTGTACAGCCTTTTTTATGGCTATGCGTATTTTTGATTTCGGTTTTGCCCGCGGACAGGAATGGGTGGTATGCCTGGCAGTCGCTTGCGTGCTGGAATTGTACACCGCTTTTCGTATTCCGGCCGAATTGGAGAAGGAAGAGTCACGAAAAAACAACAATAAGTTTTAAAACGGAAAAGACAAGCTTAAATAGTGATAAAACGCTTTATCCTCTGGTGATAAGCGCTTATCTTTGTACCCCTATAAGTCCGGAATAATATAAGAAGAATGAAAAATTTTTTATGGATATTGGTGAGCCTTATGGTGTTGGCTTCTTGCCACCAGACAGAATACATGGTGGAAGGAAATTCTACGATACAGACCATGGATGGGAAAAAACTGTATTTGAAAGCCTATAAGGATGATGATCTGGTGGATATTGACTCCAGCGACGTGGTGCATGGGAAGTTTAATTTTATCGGTGCGCTGGATTCCGTCATGATGGTGAGCCTTTTTATAGATGATGAATGCCTGATGCCGTTTGTCCTGGGGCCGGAAGAACTGTCCATACATATCAGTACGGCACGTCAATACGTGACAGGAAGCGCTCTGAACGATACCTTATATAGTTTTATCCGTCGCAAGACGCGGTTGGACAATCAGATAGCAGAATTGCCGCATAAGGAAAGCCAAATGATTATGGATGGGGTGGATGAGGATGTCATTATGGTGCGTTTGAATGACGAAGCCAACCGTCTGGCATTGCAGAACGACCGTTTGATTACCAATTTCATTACGTCCAATTTCGATAATGTCTTGGGAGCAGGCGTTTTTATGATTCTGACAAGCAGTTATCCTTATCCGGTGATGACCCCTCAAATAGAAGAGATCATGGCTAAGGCCACCCCTTATTTTAAGAATGATGTATATGTGAAAAATTACATCAAGGCGGCCAAGGAGAATATGACGCAAATGGGGTATGGTTATGACGACGTCTTGCCGGAGGATTCTTTAGCAGAGTTACCGGAATTTTCGGGAACTGATTCTTTAAAATAAAACTTTTGTCCGGATAGAATTACGGCTCGCCCAAAAGGCGAGCCGTATGCGTTTGAATAAGGATTTACTGGTCTTCATTTTTTATAAAGCCCTGTCGTTCGGGCGGGAGACCTGCCATGACGGCTTGATATGCTTCCTCCATCGTTTCTTTGATATTCTCCGGTCCTTTTCCCTTGGGCAGGATGGGGTGATGGATGGTGAGAGTCAGTTTACTGCGTCTGACGAAGCCGAAACCTTTCGTACGTGGAAGGATGTCGAACGAGCCGTTGATCGTTACGGGGACTACGGGCAGTTGCAGTTCGTCCGCCAGTTGGAATGCTCCTTTCTTGAACACTCCCATGTGTCCGGTGAACGAGCGGGCACCTTCGGGAAATACTACCAACGAGGTTCCTTCCTTCAGGATTTCACGGGCTTTGGCATAAGTTTCTTGAATCTTTTTCGGTCCCGACTTGTCTACGAAGATGTGACGCGCGCTCTCGCATGCTTTTCCGACCAGGAAGATTTTCCTCAACGATTTTTTCATCATCCATTTGAAATTGCGTCCCAAGAAGCCGTAAATCAAAAAGATGTCGAATGCCCCTTGGTGGTTGGCCACGAATACGTATGAGGTTTTCTTGTCCACGTTTTCATGACCGCGTACGACAACCGGGATGAAGAGCACGCGGCAGATGATGATAGACCAGATTTTCCCGGGATAGTATCCCCAGAAATGAGCGTTGCCTATCCACGAACCGATGATGGTGACGATAGCCGTCAACATGGTGCAGACCAACAGAATGGGCAGCGCGATACAGAGTTGGTAGATTCGATAGAGTAACATCATGTTTTCTATGACAGTTTGACTATACAAAGTTAAGTAATACCTATTTATTGTGCAAGGTTATGACGTTAATTTCGGGCCATGCTCCGAAGCGGAAGGGAATGAGTGCCCCGCCGATGCCCAGGCTGACATACAATCCGCGCTCGCCTTCGCGGTACATGTATTTCCATTCAGGATAGAAGAATTTGGAGGGCGACCAGCCGAAAAGCATAAACTGCATGCCGTGGGTATGTCCCGACAACGTGAGCTGGATGTCGGTTTGCGGCAATACCTTGCGCCGCCAATGGGTCGGGTCGTGGCTGAGCAACACTTTGAACATACGCGTCGAGTCGTTGCCTTGTCCGTACCCGGGGATTCCGGCCAAAGCCTTTTTCAGGTCGCCGCGTTCGGGAAAGGGCGGTTTCCCGTCGTTCTCTACGCCGATAAGTGCGATGCTGTCCCGGCCTTGATGTATGATGCGGTGTTCGTTCAGCAGCAGGTCCCAGTTCATGGCACGTTGCCTTTTCTTCAACTCTTCCCGTTGGGCGGCTTGCTCTTCCGGAGACAGGTAATAAGCGTATGTCAGGTAGTCGTGGTTGCCTAAGATGGAATACACCCCGTCCGGTGCGTGCAGACGGGAAAGTATCTCGTCGAACCCGTCTAATTCGTTGGCTTCCGTGCTGACCAAATCACCGGTAAACACGATCATGTCGGGACATTGTTCCATGATGCGTTCCACGACCTTCTCCACCATTTCCGGCCGATTTCTGAAACTTGTGAGGTGCAAGTCGCTGAACTGCACGATGCGGTAGCCGTCGAAGGCAGTCGGAAGGTCGGCCGAAGAGAAGTTCGTGTGGCGGACTTGCAAAAGGGTTGGGCCGAAACTCAACCCTGCTCCCATGATACAGAACAAAAGGAGAGACGCGGCAGAACTCACCATCGTGCATACCTTTTTGGCACGGGGGAAAAACAGGCAGATGCCTTTTCCTATCAAATCCACGATAAGGAACAGCATCTTGGGCAGCGCAATGAGCATGTAGAGACTGAAGAAGATGACCATTTGGGTCATGTTCTCCGGTGTATGGTTTTCCGTCCAAGTCAGTATGAGGGCGGCAATCAGCAACAATGCGTTGGGCAGGAAAAAGAGAAAATAGGCCCAAAGAGGGTGCCGGCGTCCGTACATGAACTTGAAGTACAGGTAGACATCGGACAATATCAACGTCAATAATAAGACGGGAAGTATTCGTAATACCATATTTTTGTTTTGACGGTTAAAGGTTAGCGGCTAAGAATTTACGCATCGTTTCCACGGGCAGGCCGCGTCGCCGGGCATAGTCTTCCAACTGGTCTTCCCCGATTTTTCCTATGGCGAAGTAGCGTGAGGAGGGATGGGACAGCATGAGCCCGCTTACCGAAGCATGCGGCACCATGGCACCGTTTTCGGTCAGCCGGATACCGATTTCCGGAAACCCCAACCATTCCGACAGCACGAAGTTGACAGACTGGTCCGGCAGGGAAGGATAGCCTACGGCCGGCCGGATGCCGGTAAACTTCTCCACCAATAAGTCTTCGACGGACAACTGTTCGTCTTTTGCATATCCCCAGTAGGTCGTACGCACTTCTTGGTGCATTTTTTCCGTAGAGGCTTCGGCCAAACGGTCGGACAGCGTTTGGACCAACAGGTGCTTGAAGTCATCGGCGTATGCGCCGGTTTCGTAGAGATGTTCCATGTCCGCATCTACCGTAGCCGCGAAAACACCTACGGTGTCGGATATGCCTTGCGACAGCGGACGTACGAAATCCGAAAGGCAAAGATAAGGCTCGTCCGGTTTCGTGGTGTGTTGTTGGCGCAGCAAGGCGAGGCGAAGCGTGCGCCCCTCCTGTTCGGGGTCGGTAAGAAGCAGGTCGTCGCCGTCCGAACAGGCCGGATATAGCCCGAAACGTACGTGGGTGTGGAAATCTCCGTCCAACTGTGCCAACATGCGGTTGGCATCCTTGAATAGCTGCATGGCCTCGGCCGCCCGCGCCCTTTCCTCTTCCGGAAATTCAGCCAACCAACCGGCACGACAGGCATCGCAGCCGTGTATGCGGCTGATGGCGGCAAAGCGCGGCGGGAATCCCCAGGCGTGGAAAAAGTATATCCAGTTGATGTAGGGAGCTACTTCGTGTATGCGATAAGTCAATGTATGGGTCATCGGTCGAAAGTAAGTTGCCGGCCACAGACGTCCATGTCTATATGGCCGTGGTTGTATACTAAATGCCCGTTACAGTAGGTCTGTTCCACCGACCAGTTGAACCTTTCTCCTTCCAACGGACTCCAGCCGCAGCGGCTTAAGATGTCCTCTCTCCGTAAGGTCCACGGGCTGGACGGACGGAGCAGTACGAGGTCGGCTTGTGCGCCTTCGCGGAGGAAACCTCGGCCTTTGATTTGGAACAGCCGGGCCGGGGCATGGCACATCAGGTCCACGACACGTTCGAGGGGCAGCACGCCTTCATCGGACAGGCGGAGCATGCTGACGAGTGAGAACTGCACCATGGGCATACCGGAGGCCGCTTTCACGCAACCTCCTTCTTTTTCAACAGGCAGGTGAGGAGCGTGGTCCGTGCCTATCACGTCGATACGCCCGTCGGTCAGTGCCTGTCGCAAAGCCGCCCGGTCGGCGCCGCTCTTGATGGCCGGATTGCATTTGATACGTGTTCCGAGGCGGGTATAGTCGGCATCCGTGTAAAACAGATGGGCGATGCAGGCTTCGGCTGTGACAGGTTTCATGCGTCCCGTGGTTTCATCCCACAGCGGATCCCGGCGGAAAAGAGAGAGTTCACGTGCGGTGCTGACATGGGCCACATGGAGTCGCGCACCGGTTTCCCGTGCCAGTTTGACGGCCAGTTCCGTAGAACGGAAACAAGCTTCTTCGTTGCGGATGGCAGGGTGGTATTTCACGTCCGGGTCGTCTCCATACCGTTCCCGGAACGATTTCAGGTTGGCCGATATGATGGACGAGTCTTCGCAATGGGTCATGATGAGCAGGGGGGAACGGCTGAATATGGCGCGTAGCGCGTCTTCGCGGTCGACGAGCATATTGCCCGTGCTGCTTCCCATGAACAGTTTGACGCCACATACCTTGTGCGGGTCCAGTTGTTCCAGCATGCCGGTGTTCGTATGGGTGGCCCCGAAGAAGAAAGAATAATTGACGAGGCTCTTTTCCGCCGCCAACCGGAACTTGTCGTCCAGGGCTTCGAGGGTGGTGGTCTGTGGCACAACGTTCGGCATGTCCATGTACGACGTCACGCCTCCGGCTGCCGCCGCCCGGCTTTCGGTGGCGATGTCGGCCTTGTGGGTCAGTCCCGGTTCGCGGAAATGCACATGGTCGTCTATCACGCCCGGTATCAGGTACAGCCCTTCGGCATCTATCACGCGGTCGGTCGGCGGAAGGGTGTGTATGGTATCGTCGGACGGGACGATACTCAGAATCTTGTCGTCTTCCAGTGTGACCGTACCTACGAAGCGTTTTCCTTCGTTGACGATGGTGGCATTTTGTATTCTGGTTCTCATAATGGTTTTCTTTATAGGGTCTTTTTCAGCTCCTGTTTTTATAATATTTTATTTTCGGAGAAGATGATGGGCGTGTTCGGTTATTTCTTTTTCGCTTTTCCGGTCAGTCGTTTCTCTTCTGATTTAAGCCTTCGTTCCACTTTTTTCACATCCTCACCGGGTGGAAGTTGTTCAGGAACAATACCTCGTTGCAGGAGCATGTCTCGTACGGCGGCATTGTTGTCTACGTGTTCTTTCCCGATTTCTTGTTGTCCGTACAAGTCCTTTTGTTGTACGTTGACAGAGGTCATTTCTGCCGCGAAGTCTTTGGCTTTAATACTGATTGTAGGCAAAAAGTCGGCCAATGGACGGCTTTCTGGTGCTCCTAATTTCCTTTTGAGCAATGCCGTGTCGATACGAAACAAGGCCTTGTCTCCTTTTGAACGGATAAGGGCAAAGCCTTTGCTGTCCACGCCACGTTCATAAAGTATACCGGACAGGCGTTTTTCTGTTTCTGCAAGTTTGGTGCGCGCTTGTATCCGTTCGTAGTCGAGGATACGTTGTTGTACCAGTTCGGCTCGTCTCGTCTGCACGGCGAAATAATTTTGGGCAAATGCCACTTGCGGTTTTCTCGGGTCACCGTTTTGGGCGACGAGGTAACAGGCATAGCGGGTGAGCATATAATCGGAAACTTCGCGTTCCGAACCGGAACCGAGGGAAACCATTTTGCCGACTTCAGCAAAATGGTATGAAACCTCTTGTTCTGCATGTTCACATGCCGCTTTGGCTTTGTTTACTATGTTTTCAAAATTGCGCCATTGGGCGTATCCAAGTAATTTGGCAAGTTCCCTTGCGCTCCAACATTCGACACCTTCATATTCGTTGGCTATCGATTCGAATTGCCGGAAAAGTTCTATGATTTCTTCTGTCTTCATGTGCCTCCATCAATGGTTTTGTATCCGCATCTCCTGCAAATTTAATAAATACTTCTTATTGGTGGCATCTTGTCGGGCGGAATCTTGTCCGGTATATGGATTTTTGTTTCCTTTGTAAATCAAAATCAAAGGAATATGGAAAACAAGACTTTATTTTCTGAAATACTGGAACGGCAGTCGGACCTGTTGGAACGTATCCGCCATGCCGCGCATGAGGCGCATGCGGCCGTCAACCAATTTTATGGCGTAGACTTGCCTTATTCTTACCATTTGGACGGTGTGGCGGAACTGGTGGCCCGTTATGGAGGCGAGGTATGCACGCGGGCGGAAGATGTTCCGGCCGTGATGTTCGGGGCCTGGTTCCACGACAGTATCGAGGATGCCCGTCTGACGTACAACGACGTGCGGAAACGCGCCCGGTCTTTGGGGCTGGACGAGGCACAGGCGTTCATGGCGGCGGAGATTGTGTACGCGTTGACGAACGAAAAAGGGCGTACACGTGCCGAGCGTGCGGGCGTGAAATATTATGAGGGTATCCGTGCCGTACCGTACGCCCCCATGGTCAAGTTGGCCGACCGCATGGCCAACGTACGTTTCTCCTTGCGGCAGACTTCGGATTACAACCATCGCATGGCCGGAGTTTATCGTGAGGAGTGGCCTCACTTCCTGGCATCCCTTTGGCCTGCGACGGACGACCCGCGCATGGGGCTTCCAGAAGAAATGGTGCTTCAACTTTGCGGGCTTTTGGGGGTGGACGCAAAGGGGATGTTTGAAGACTGAAAACGGCCTTTGGGCACGTGGTAAAAACATTCGGTAGAGAACCGAAAATCATTCGGCTGAGATTGAAAAATCAATCTCAGCCGAATGATTTTTCAATCTCATGAGAAAAAAATGTTAATCTGCGGCAAATATTTTTGCTTTCGTAAGTGCTTGATTTCAAGACGGCTTCGGATAGTGTCTGAACCACCCGTCGAGCCGCAGGCGGATGACCCCGAACACGGCTTCGCTGAAGATGCCGCCGCTCATCTTGCTCGTGCCCAACTCGCGGTTGACGAAGATGACCGGAACTTCCTTTATCTTGAAACCGCACTGCTTGGCGGTGAACTTCATTTCTATTTGGAAGGCATATCCTTTGAAGCGCACCTTGTCCAGTTCGATGGTCTCCAACACGCGGCGGCGGTAACATTTAAAGCCGGCCGTGGTGTCGTTTATCTTCAGCCCTGTGATGATGCGCACGTATTTAGAGGCGTAGTAGGACATCAGGATGCGCCCCATGGGCCAGTTCACCACGTTCACCCCGTTCACGTAGCGCGACCCGATGGCCACGTCGTACCCCTCTTGGGCACAAGCGGCGTACAGTCGCGGAAGGTCGTTCGGGTTGTGGCTGAAGTCGGCGTCCATCTCGAAGATATAGTCGTATTTCTGCGCCACAGCCCATTTGAATCCCGCAATGTAAGCTGTGCCGAGACCTAATTTCCCCGTACGTTCGATGAGATGCAGGCGGTCTTTGAACTCGTCCGCCATGAGGCGTTTCACGATGGCCGCCGTGCCGTCGGGCGAGCCGTCGTCTATGATCAGCATGTCGAACGGTTGTTCCAGTCCGAATACGGCTCGGATGATGTTTTCTATGTTTTCCTTTTCGTTGTACGTAGGAATGATAACTACACTGTCTGAACGCATGTTTCTGTCGCCTTTAAAAGTGAATGACTTCGTTTGTATTCGTGAAACAAATATAGGCATAAATCACGAATGGAGGCGGCAAAGCGGAAATATTTCTTCCGGTGGAGGCGTTTTTTTAGTGATTCTTTGTATTTTTGCACCGGATTGAATCATGGAGATACAAGGTTTACAGGCCCTCTATGCAGGGCATAAGCCGGTAAAGGCTTTGGCAAAGGCTTTGCAGGACGGTTCCGCGCGGACGATTTTCGCGGAAGGACTGTGCGCGTCGGCCGCTCCTTTGCTGTTCAGCAGTGTGGCCGCAGCTTGTCCGCAGGTGATGGCTTGTCCGTATGTTTTCGTGCTGGATGATGCGGAAGAGGCCGGGTATTTTTATCACGACCTGACGCAGATTCTGGGTGAGCAGGAAGTGTTCTATTTTCCTTCTTCGTTCCGTCGGGCGGTGAAGTTCGGGCAGCGGGACGCAGCCAACGAGATACTCCGCACGGAGGTTATCAGCCGTTTGTCGGCAGGGCATCGTCCGCTTTTCGTGGTCACTTATCCCGAGGCGGTGATGGAAAAAGTCGTGTCGCGGCAGAAACTGGATGAGCAGACGCTGAGGCTGCATGCCGGCGAGCGGGTGGACATCACGTTCGTGGAGGAGACTTTGCGTGCGTTCGGTTTCCGGCGTGTGGATTATGTCTACGAACCGGGGCAGTTTGCCGTGCGTGGCAGTATTCTCGATGTCTTTTCATTCTCCTCGGAATGGCCTTACCGGGTAGACTTTTTCGGCGATGAAGTGGACAGCATCCGTACGTTTGAGGTGCAGACACAACTCTCGCGCGACAAACAGGAAGAAATCGTCATCGTGCCCGAACTGGCCGGTTACGTGCAGGGCAAGGTGCCGTTTACGGACTTTCTGCCCCCGGAGACCGTCTTGGTGATGAAGGATTTGTTTTTCTTGCGCGACGTGGCCGACCGGGTATATGCCGACGGCTTTTCGGCGCAGGCTCTGATGGACGAGCAGGCCCGGACGGAGATGGAAGAGGCGGAGCGGCACGAGAAACTTCGTGCCGACCTGATGCTTGTCGACGGGTCGGCCTTGATGAAGGGAATGCTCGATTTCCGCAGGGTAGAGGTGGGGAACAAGCCGTCCGCCACACCGCAGGCCACCGTGCGTTTCCACCTGACGGCACAACCTATATTCCATAAGAATTTTGAATTGGTGACCCGTACTTTCCATGAGTATCTGGAAAAGGGATACACCTTATATATATTGGCCGATTCGGCCAAACAGACCGACCGGTTGGCTTCCATTTTCACGGAACAGGCTTCGGGTATCGGTTTTACTCCCGTGAACCGTACTTTGCATGCCGGGTTTGCCGACGACGACCTCAAGGCGTGCTTTTTCACCGACCATCAGATTTTCGACCGTTTCCATAAGTATAACCTCCGCAGCGACAAGGCGCGGAGCGGCAAAGTGGCTCTTTCGTTGAAAGAGCTTCAGGAGTTCAACATCGGCGATTACGTGGTCCACGTAGACCACGGGGTCGGAAAGTTTGGCGGTTTGGTGCGCATTCCCAATGGCGACACCATGCAGGAAGTCATCAAGATTATCTACCAGAACGACGATGTGGTGTTCGTCTCCATTCACTCCCTGCACAAGGTGAGCAAATACCGTGGCAAGGAGGGCGAGCCGCCCCGGTTGAACAAGTTGGGCACGGGGGCATGGGAACGCCTGAAAGAGCGGACGAAGACCAAAATCAAGGATATCGCACGCGACCTCATCAAGTTGTATTCCCTGCGTCGTCAGGAGAAAGGTTTCGCCTTCAGTCCCGACAGTTTCATGCAGCATGAACTCGAGGCAAGCTTCCTCTACGAGGACACGCCCGACCAGTTGAAGGCCACGCAGGCCGTAAAGGCCGACATGGAGCGCGACCGTCCGATGGACCGCCTGGTGTGTGGGGATGTGGGATTCGGCAAGACCGAGGTGGCCATCCGCGCTGCCTTCAAGGCTTGTGCGGACAATAAGCAAGTGGCGGTGTTGGTGCCTACCACCGTGTTGGCCTATCAGCATTTCCAGACTTTTTCGTCGCGTCTGAAAGGGATGCCCGTTCGGGTGGATTACCTGAGCCGTGCCCGTAGCGCAGCCAAGACCAAAGAAATATTGAGGGATTTGGCCGACGGGAAGATCAATATCATTGTGGGGACGCACAAACTGATAGGCAAGTCGGTGAAGTTTAAGGACCTTGGCTTGTTGATTATCGACGAAGAGCAGAAGTTCGGGGTGGCTACCAAAGAAAAGCTGCGGCAGATGAAGGTCAACGTGGACACGCTGACGCTTACCGCCACGCCGATTCCGCGTACGTTGCAGTTCTCCCTGATGGGGGCACGCGATTTGTCGGTCATACAGACCCCGCCGCCCAACCGTTATCCCGTGCAGACCGAGGTGCACACGTTCAGTGCGGAGCTGATAGCCGAGGCGGTCAACTTCGAGATGAGCCGCAACGGGCAGGTGTTCATCGTGAACAACCGTATTTCCAGCCTTTACGATTTGGAGGCTCTGTTGCACAAGCATGTGCCGGATGCCCGCGTTTGCGTGGGGCACGGGCAGATGCCGCCGGAAGAACTGGAGAACATCATCTTCGGTTTCGTACATTATGATTACGACGTGTTGGTGTCCACCACCATCATCGAGAGCGGTATAGACATTCCCAATGCCAATACGATTATCATCAACGGGGCGCAGAACTTCGGGCTGAGCGACTTGCACCAGATGCGAGGCCGCGTGGGGCGCAGCAACAAGAAAGCTTTCTGTTACCTTTTGGCGCCTCCCTTGGCTGCCTTGACACCGGAAGCGCGCCGCCGCCTGCAGGCCATCGAGAATTTCAGCGACCTCGGTTCGGGTATTCACATCGCCATGCAGGACTTGGATATCCGTGGGGCGGGCAACCTGTTGGGAGCTGAGCAGAGCGGTTTCATCGCCGATTTGGGATATGAAACCTATCAGAAAATCTTGTCCGAGGCCGTGAAGGAATTGAAGAATGATGAGTTCGGCGACCTCTATGCCGAGGAAATCAGGAAGGGGAACGACTTGGGCGGTGAGAACTTTGTGGACGAGTGCGCGTTGGAGAGCGACTTGCAGATGTCTTTTCCCGATGATTATGTGCCCAGCAGCAGCGAGCGCATGCTCCTCTACCGCGAATTGGACGGTCTGGAGCGCGACGAAGACGTGGAGGCATTCCGCTTGCGCATGAAAGACCGTTTCGGAGAGATTCCGGAGGAGGGTGAGGAATTGATTCGTGTAGTGACGCTCCGTCGTCTCGGCAAGTGCCTCGGTGCAGAAAAGATATTCCTTAAGGCCGGGCGCATGGTGCTTTATTTCGTGCAGAACGAGAAGAGTGCTTATTTCGAGAGCAAGGCTTTCGGGCAGTGCATCGCATACGCTGCCATGAATGCTCATCGCAGCAACCTGCGTGAGGCTAACGGCCGCCGTTCGATGGTGATTCAGGAAGTGCGTTCGGTGAAAGATGCCGTCGGGATACTCCGGCAGATTTCGGAGTTGCAGGCGGTGTGAGCACATGCTTGAAGGCGTGGAGGGCAAAGATAGTTGTTTTTGCTCAATCGTTGAGCAAAAAACGGAGAAAATTGCTCAATGATTGAGCATTTTGAGGTAAGCAATCTCAGAAGCCGAACCACCGCTTTTCTTTTACCTGTTTGTACTTTTGCCGGAATCTTCGTACCTTTGGGGGCTTTATAAGAACAAAAGTAGTCAGACGACAATAAAGATAAACATATAAATAGTGGAATAGTGATTCCATTCAGCTTTTAAGAAAACGAGCTTTTAGCTCTTATTCTCTCTACCTGAAACCGCCAAAATTACAGTCCAGAGAATAAGTAGGGGAAGGTTCGCGTCCGTTCGGGCGTGAACCATCCATACTTATGACTGGACGTGGTTACTTGGCGGTACCGAGGTGGAGTCATGGGATTGGATGGTTTACGCTTTTGTTTTTATGGTACACATTGGTCAGCTCATCGAACAGGAACTGCGCCGCCAGCGACGTTCCGTGTCATGGTTCGCAAAGGAACTCTATTGCGACCGTACCAATGTGTACAAACTATTTCGTAAGGAGAGCATAGACACGTTGTTGCTCTATCGTATTTCTTGTGTTTTGTCCCATGATTTCTTTAAGTACTATACCGATGACTTTGTTTCCGATAACAAACCGTAGCGGTTTTGTCTACGGTTTGTAGCCGTTGCGTCTACAAATTCTATATGTCTTAACGCATTTTCCTCCTTAACTTTGCATCAGTTTAATTTCATATTAATAATTAAAAAGAAATGTTATGAAGAAGACTTTAAAATTTTTGAGTTGGATGTTTGTGGCCGTATTATCGGTTTTGTCCTTTTCTAGTTGTAGTGATGATGATGAAGGACATCCCTATGCGGGAACAGTTTGGGAATATGAAGATATTTATGAGTCTGGTACTATAACAACGCGTATTCGCTTTGCGGATGAAACAAAAGCTTATTATGAAGTAGAACAAAGAAATGCAGGAGGTACGATTGTTGACAATACGTCAAGTCCTTATTCTTATACATATTCTGGAACTTTGATTGTATTTAGACCCCAACAAACGGGAAAGGCAAATCTTGAAGGCGTTGTTAGTGAAGGCGTTAAAATGGTATTGACTAATACTTCAAATGGAGAGGAAATCTCTATATTATATAAAAAGTAGCTTTTATTTGTAGAATGAATAAGAGAAGAAGGGGATGTTGGTTAGCTGTGTTTTCTTTGTTTTCTATAAAGATGTATTCAGTTCCTGCCTATCCTCATAAAGTCCTTTATAAGTTTGGGGACAGTACGGAAGTGTCAATTCGTCTTAAAGGCGACGAATACAACAAATGGGCTTTGACCACAGACAATTATACCTTACTACCTTCAGGAAATGAATGGTATTTTGCTAAGGCGGACAGCATGGGAAATGCTGTCCGTTCTGGTTATAAATTGTGTGCCGATGCCGAACGTCCGGAAAGTTTGCGTCGTTTTCTGGCGCAACAGCCGAAAGGGTTGCGTCCTATGGTGGACGAAGCCCAAAAGAAGAGGCTATCGTACAGAAATAGGGCTGTTGAAAAACGAGGAAGGCATGCGGCAGTCGTTGGAGAACGTCGTGCCTTGGTAATCCTGATGTCATTTGCTGATGTAAGCTTCACTAAGACCGAGGCGGATTTCGATGCACTTTTCAACGAGCCGGGTTATGCCGTGGACGGGGCGCAGGGAAGCGTCTATGATTACTTCCGAGAGGTTTCCTACGGGCAGCTTTCGTTTCATTGCGACGTATTAGGGCCTTACAGGGCAGCGTATCCTATGGCTTATTATGGCGCGAACGGTTATGGCGGTTCGGACGTGAACCCGTATGCTTTGTTTGTCGAAGCCATGGAACATGCCGTGCGGGAAATCGACTTGCAGGATTATGATGCCGACGGAGACGGTTATGTGGACAACGTGCATATCGTGTTTGCCGGATATGGTGAAGAAGCCGGGGCTTCTCCCTCCGCCATCTGGTCGCATGAGGCCATGTTCCCGGAAATCACCATGCAAGGCATGAAGATAGACCGTTATTCCTGTACGCCGGAGCTACGGGGAAACCGTGGAGGAGGTATATCACGTATCGGACCTTGCTGCCACGAAATGGGGCATGCTTTGGGGGCGATGGACTATTACGATACCGATTATACCGCGGGCGGTAGTTTCGAGGGCACGGGCGTATGGGATGTCATGGCGCAAGGCAGTTGGAATAACGATGGTATCACACCGGCACATTTCAACCCTTACGTGAAAGCCTATGATTTCGGTTGGGTGGGCGTGACTACGTTGACGCATACAGGAGATTATTCGCTCCATCCTTCCATTTGGGAGAAAGACGGCGTGTACCGGGTCGATACAGGTTCCGAGGGGGATTTTTATTTGTTGGAGAGCCGTGTTCGTGACGGGTTCGATACGGCATTGCCCGGTGAAGGGCTGATGGTGTATCACGTGCATCCCCGGATTAAGGAAGGGGCGTATGGCAATACGATAAACGCTTCGGCACCGCAAATGATGTATCCGGTGTGTGCTTCTTCGTCTGTGTCCGTTCCTTCATCTTCTTCTTATTCATACGGTGAGATTAATTCGGCAGGTTGCCCTTTCCCCGGTTCGTCTGGTAAAACGGAGTTCGGCGGGCAGACCGTTCCGGCGGCGTTTGCATGGGACGGGAGTGACGTAGGCTTTGAATTGTCCGATATAAACCGCACTGCGGACGGGCAGGTCTCTTTCCGTTTTACTACAGACGGCATGGCTCCATCTTTGGGATGGAAGACGGAATGGAACGAAAGTTTTGAGAATTCCTCTTCCGCTTCATCATGGTTGGTGTCGAGCCAATGGGGCTATACAGCGGAATGGGAACGTATGGTGGCTGACAGTTCCGGAGGAATAGGGGACATCGCTTCGTGGGACTATATAACCGATGCGGCAGATGGCTCATATTATATGGGGTTGGTACAACGGTTTATGTTGGGAAGTTGGGAAGGTGTGATGGTGTCACCGCTCGTGACGGACAATCCCGACGGTAATGCCAAATTGCGTTTTTTTTACCAGAACAAGGCACGAAGCGGAGGACAGGTTACGTTGGAAGTGTATTGTAAAAAGGAAACCTCGAAGGAATGGATTCCTTTACAGGTTTTGGATGCAATAACCGGTACGTGGACGAAACAGGAAGTGGGTTTGCCCGTGAGCACGGAACGCCTTCAAGTCATATTCTTGGCCAAAACGGAAGGAGCTTGTGGGGCGTTTGTAGATGATGTATCCATATTGAAGCCGAGAAAGGGCGACGCGCTTGAAGTTGCAAGCAAACCGGTCGGTTGCCAAATCGGCGTGAGGGAGGGATGTTTGTGGGCGTCTTTGTCCGTTCCGTCTGTCTTGTCCGTCTATGCTTGGGATGGCCGCCGGATACTGTCCGGTCATTACGAAGCAGGGGAGCAGACGTTCCGTTTGCCGTCCGGCATCTATGTGGTGCGAATCGGGGAGTACGTTCAGAAAGTCCGGATTCATAGTTGAATCCGGACATCCGACGGCGACAGGACATTTCCATCCTTGTATTATGCCATTGAAAAACAAAGATTTTGTTTTGTAGCTTGGGTAAAATGAACTATATTTGTCCGTAAAGTTTGATAGATGTGGTTTTAAAAGAAGGATGGTATGGAAAAGGTGGATATGAATTACAGCTTCTTTAGCGGTAAAGAGCCGACTGATGCCCAGCTTGCTCAGTTGATGCGAGAAGCCTGTTCGGATGCTGTAGAACGGGCACGGGAAGCTGATGTTAAGTTTGAAGCAGAGTTGGAAAATATGGCGCGTCAGTATATGGCTGAATATAAAACTCGTTATGGGAGAACGTAAACCGCTATTGATTGTTGTAGCCGGACCCAATGGTTCCGGTAAAACAACTATTACCGCAAAGGTCTTGCATCATGAATGGATGGAAGACAGTTTCCCTTTTGGGCACGAATTATTTCTAGTGTAGACGAATAAAACTTTAGTTGGCCGTGGCACCGGTTTCTTCTCGCTGGCAGGAGAAGGAGAACGGCGGTGTGAGGATGAGGCGGCGTACCTCCGCATTGTCCATACGTGGAATGTCGCGAATGGTCTTACCCGAACAGGCTGCTTGGATGACACGACAGAAAAGTCCGTGACTTACTACCAATACACGTTTATCTTTGTAACGGGACACTGTATCGAGCAGGAATGTTTCCGCCCGGCGAAACATGGATTCTACGGGTTCGGCCCGGTGGTCTATCTTTGTACGTGCCTTCAGGATATCCATACCCGTGAACGGTCCCCAATCCCGTTCGCGAAGGAGAGATGTGGATTCAAGAGGCAGGCCGTGCGGTTCGTTCAGTATCATAGCGGTGTCCATACAGCGTTTCAAGTCGCTGCACAATAAAGCATCGAAACGGATATTCTTCAATTCATCCCGTAGGGCTTGTGCTTGTGCAATTCCTTCGTGTGACAAATGCCCCGGCATGTGTCCTTGCAGGATGTGAGCTGCATTTTCTTCCGTTTGTCCGTGTCTCACCAGATAAAGTTCTGTCATAAAAGATAAGATTGTCGTGTAATAAGAGGTAAAGTAAGTAAAATAAATCCGTTTAATCGGCTTTTTTGCTGATTTTTCAGGGTTTCTTTCGTTTTTTCAATGATAATATCGTACCTTAGCTGTGTATAAACATTAAACATTTACACTTATGAAGATAGTGAACAGTTATATTTTTCGTGCCGTATGCGCTTTGCTTATCGGCCTTTTGTTAGTATCCAATCCGGAGAGGATGACCGGATTGTTGGTGCAGGTAATCGGTGGATTGTTTCTGATTTCCGGATTAGTCTCGCTCATTAATTATTTCATTATCCGTTATTCGGATAAAGTACCGGTCAAGCCCGTATTTCCTATGGTGGGGTTGGGCAGTTTGCTGTTTGGAGTATTTCTTGGTTTTTTCCCGGGGCTGTTCATTACTTATCTGATGTATATTTTCGGTTTTCTGATGGTGGTGGCCGGTGTCAACCAGTTGTGGAATATGTTTCGCTTGCGTCGTTTGATACCTTTCCGTTGGTATGTTCTGTTTTTCACATTATTGATTACGGCTTTAGGCGTATTTGTGCTTTTCAATCCGTTGGAATCCGCTTCCGTCCCGTTCATTCTTTTGGGAGTGAGTTTCATGCTTTACGGTGTGTCGGAATTGATTAACGGCGTGCGTTGGCGTAAATATAGCCGGATGCAACAGCAAAAGGAACAGGTATTGATAGAAAGAGGAGATGAAGAAATTTGAGGGTAATTTCACAACAATAAGAAAGGGAACGACCATAACGGTCGTTCCCTTTCTTATTGTTGCGAATGTCTTTTATTTTACGAGCATTTTTATGGTTTCTTTATAATCCTTGTAGATTACTTGTATCAAGTAAGTACCATGGGTATAGTCGTGTGCGTAAACCGGAATCTCAGTTTTCCCGTTTTGGGCTGCGATTTCTTCATGCTTTATGAGGTTGCCTCTTAAAGAATAAATCCGGTAAATCACAGTTCCGTCTTGCGTGTGGTCGACGACCAATGTGGCACTCTCCCTGACAGGGTTGGGTGTCAGGTGCATGGAGAATTTTCCGGCTTCACTTGCGGCGATGTTGCTTGCCCCACCGGTGGTGAACGTTTGTTCTTCTCCGTAGGTTGTTCCGGATGCGGTTTTAGCGAAACTCCTGTATTTATATGTGGTGTAAGGTTTCAAGTCATGCAACTCTGCTTTCATTTCCTCGCCGTCCACGATAACCGTTTGCTTGTCGGCGTAGCTTCTGGCAATATCCTCTGTCCAGTATTCAAATCCCTTTTGCAGGATTTCTTCTGAACCGCTGATGATGTAGCCCATCAATGTGACGGACGTACCGTCCGGTGACGTGATAGTGATGGTTTGTACGGTGGGCGGAAAGAGTACGAAAGCATCGGCTGTCCCGAATCCTATCCATTCGCTGAAATACTCTTTTTCTTGGTATTTCACAAAAGCGCGGTATTTATAGTAAGTACTTGGCGTTAGGCTGCGCAGGCTGAAAGCCAGTTTGCCGTCTACGGGAGGTTGTGCGAGCACGGTGTTCGACGGAACCAAATCCGGTGCGTCATATTTCCGCCACTCGAAACCGAATTGTGCGTCGCTGTAAGTGTCACACGCCGTGAGGGCATGCAATGTGGCCGAAGTGTGCGAGCATGCATCAGCAGCTTCTATGGTGGCGCTGATAGGTTGTGTCGTAAACGTGTTCCATTCGGAATAAGTACTGTTCGTACCGATTTGGATAAAGGTACGGTAAGATACAGTGGCGTGAGCCGGCAGGTCTGTCAACCGGCAGGGGGTACCTTCTTTCCGGAACGTTTCGTTTCCCACTTTCCATTCTACGCCCGAAGCGGTAATGGCGGAGGGCTCGGCCAAGTCGGACGACACCGTGACCAGTGCAGAGGTTTGCAAGGCTTCCACGACATTGCCGCCGACGGTGACCTGAAGGGTGGAGAACGAGTTCCATCCGCTGGTATAAGTCCCGTGCGGAGTTTTCACGTAAGCTGTCGGGGAATAGTATCCGCCGGGATATAGTCCCGTCAGTGTTACGAGAGAGTCTTTCCCGTTGAGCACATAGTGCTCCCCGTTCAAATCCAATCCTTTTTCTATCACTGTGGCATCTCCCGTGTCGAAACGGCAAACGAGGGTCGCCGTAGTCTGTGTGGCTTCTTTCAAAGCCCAGGAAACCTTGACGGGAAGGGTAGGATAATAATCCCCGAGGTTGTTGTAGAACGTTTCCTCAATGTCGCCTTCATTTGGGATGTTTACGATGGCGTAATGCCTGATGGAGTATTTCGTGCCCTCTATCAGTCCGGAGATGGTAGTCTTGAATACATTTTTGTCAATCCCGTGGGTAGAAGGTTCTCCTTTCACTTTCGTCCATAAGGTCATGTCGTTCCATGCCCAGTTGTGTTTCTCTAATGTGTCGAGAGGCACGTAGTAGCAGCCGCTTTCCTTTAGCGTACCTTCTATTTTGTCCGTGTCCAATGTATGCAAGGCGGTTATGCGGGTTTGCGTGGCGTTAAGTTCTATGGTATGGCAGAGTACTCCCGTGTTTTTAGTGGTGAAAAACCGTGCGCTGCTGTAAATGGTCTCGTGTTCGGTTTTCACAATAGCTCGCATGCAATAGGACGTGTTGCCTTGCAGTCCCGTTACGGTAGCACGCACGAATCCTGTTTCGTCCATGGGGCTGCCGTCCACAACAGCTATAATTTTGTATCCTTCTTCCAGCGGATGGCCGATGCCCACCTCGAAGCTCACTTTCTTTACTTTTGCCGGGTCACCCTTGATGAGGGCAAGCAGGTCGGCTGTAGTACGTGTGGGTTGTGCGCTCAGTTCCTCGAATAAGTTACCGGTCTTGAACTTTTTGGACGGCATGAGGTTTTCCATACCGTTTTCTTCCCATGCCAACAAGTATTCGTATTCCGTGTCAGGAGATACTTCAATGTCTGTTTCCGTGCCGCTCCATGGAATTTCCGTGTAGTCCGTTTCTGTGGTTTTCTTGTATTTCAATACCATGTTGCTTGGAACATTGTCCGGATTCGGGGTGATTCGCTCCAGATGCGCGGTGTAATAGTCCGTTCCGGTAGAAAAGACATCCGCCGTACGGAAATGTGGAAGGGTGTAGTTGTCCCCCGTCCAGGCGTGGCATTTGTCCGCGGTAGCCGTGTCGTTATAGGCTTGGGCAGCCTCGTTTAAGTCCTGCCGGAAATCCTTGCCTTTCATGTCGAATACGCCTAAGATGTACTGTGACTGTTGGTAATAGTCATTGCCGATGGACTTTCCCGTTTCCGTGCTGTAATAAGTATTCCGGATGCGGGTCGGTACGTTGTATTTGTCTATCAGGTAACTGGCATCCCCTGCGATGCTACCTATCTGTTCTTCCGATCCGGTGGAACTTACCGTCCCCGAATTGTAGCATCCGTAAATCAAGGGCGTGATACCTATTGTACTGTATTGGAATACGCCGGTGATACCGCCTCCGTTATTGTAGAACGTTTGTCCTTTCCGGCCGTTGCATGCGATGGCACCGATGTTGTAGCTGTTTACAATACTTCCTGAATTGTGAGAACTGATGCCGCCTACGGTGGCTTTCATGTCGCTTTGTACGGCAATGCGTCCTGTATTGCCGCTGTTGATGACGAGGCCGTAATTACTGGTGGTAATGCCGGCAGCCGAGAACGGGCTGTATACCGTTTGTGACGAACTGAACCGTATGTTTATCTCTCCTTCGTTCAGGCAGTTGTTGATGGTGGAACCGGAAAAGTTCGTACCCACAATGCCCGCCAGACTGATGCCTTCCGTCTTGTAAGACGTACTGTTGCCCGACAGTTTGCCCCGGTTTATGCATCCGGTGATGCGTATGTTCTTTCCGTTGCAGTCGCCCGTGATGCCTCCGCCAGACACACCACCGTTTTCAGACACTTCCACTGTGATGTTCCCTTCGTTCAGGCAACCGTTTACGCTGCCGTCCGTACGGCCTGCAATGCCGCCTATGGTGAGTTCGCCACGGTACTTTTCAAAGGTGATATTTCCGGCGAAGCGGCAGGCGGCGATGGTCGTGTACACCATCGCTTCGCCTACGATGCCGCCCACTGTGGCATCTGGAAGTTGGTTAGAGGAAGTGATTTTACATGTCTCGTCCAAAATCAGGTCATACACCACTCCATATTCGGGATTACCATAATAGCCTTGTAAAGTGGCGATAAAGCCGGAATTCCCCACACCGGCTTGTACCTGTACTCCGGACAAGGTATGCCCGTTACCATCGAAAAATCCACCGAATTTTTTGATGGGTGTCCAATAATGCGCCCCCATGTCCAGATCGTTGTCCAACACGATTCTGCTTTGCAGGAACGTGGTGCCTTGTTGGGACAAATAGGCCAACCCTGCCAACTGTTGCACTGTGGAAATGTGGTATTCCTGGCTATTGTTACCGTCCCACCATGATGTGTCGTAATTGCCTTCGTCCGTCCAGTTTCCGGTTTGTGCCCACATCATGCCGACAGACAAACAGCAGGTACACAGCGTCCATAATTTTTTCATGGTTTTTATTTTTGAAGTAAATACTATTCCTTTTTCTTCAGCTCCGCGTCGAACTGCCGGATGGCGGCCATACCCTCGTTGCAGGCGCACGGACCGCTGATGCAACCGCCCGGGCAAGCCATTACCTCAATCATGCGCGTGGGACATTTGCCCGTTTTGGCGTACGCCCGCAGCGCGGCAATGTTTTTCTTGTTCAGGTCAGCTATCAGTGTACCTTGCAGTTCCGGGTCGCCTACCATGTTTTTTACGGCCGTGAACACACCGCCGGTCTTGGCAAAGCCGTGCGCGTCATGTCCGGCATGTTCTTCGGGCGTAAAGTCCTCACATGCCGCCATGTCTATTTCCATACCTTCAATGACGGCATCCAGTTCACGGAACGTCCATACGAAGTCTACGTTGGGATTCTCGCGTCCTTCCGCCTTTTTGGAAGCACAGGGGGCGATGAACACCGTCAGGGCTTCCGGATGTTTTTTGCGGGCATATTCCGCTACGTAGTACATGGGAGAACCCGTAGAAGACACGTAAGGCATGATTTCGGGGATGTGCTTCCGCGCCAACTGTACGTAAGCCGAGCAGCAACTGGTGGTCATGAACGCAGCTCCGCTTTCCAATTTCTCTTTGAATTCTTCCGCTTCCCGCCGGATGGTTTCTTCGGCGCCGTATGCCACTTCGAGTACGTCGCTGAAACCGATGGCTTTCAATGCACCGAATACTTTCTCTACCGGCTGTTTGAATTGGGCTAACACGGAGGGGGCCACCATAGCCACGACTTGTCGTCCTTCCTTGATGCGGTTCAGCACATCGAATACGGCACATTGGTCGAATATGGCACCGAACGGACAAGCGTTCAGGCATTTGCCGCAATAGATACATTTTTCCGGGTCGATATGCTCTACGCCGTATTCGTCTTTGGAAATGGCTTTCACGGGACAAGCCTCTTCGCACGGCACAGGAATGTACACGATAGCGTGGTAAGGGCATACCTGATGGCACCGGCCGCAACTGATACATTTTTCGTGGTCGATGTAGGCTTTCCCTTCGCTGTCGTAGTGAATGGCATCTTTCGGACAGTTGTTGTAGCAAGGCCGCGCGGCACAGCCGCGGCACAGGTTCGTCACCTCGTAGTTGATTTTCACGCACGAAGAGCACGCTTCGTCCATTACGCTGAGGATACTTTTCTCCGAATCGATTTCTTTTCGTTCCATCATGCGGGCGGCGTAGGTAGACAGACGTTCGGTTTCGTCGGTTTCATCCGTCATGTCAAAGCCCATCATGGCCATGGTCTTGTATTTTGTCACTGCACGTTCTTTATACACGCAGCAGCGTCCCAACGGTTTTTGCTTGCGTGGATGCAGTTCCACAGGCAGCCGGTCTACTTTTTCCAATAACTCGTTTTCTTTCCACATTTTCACCAAACGCGCCAATAATTGGTAGCGGATGAACATGATGTTGTTGTTATATGCCATCGTTTAGGATTATTTAGTTTTGATTATTGGACAAATCTACGAAAAAAAAGGCAATCTTTTGTATCTTTGTGTTAATTTTATGACAGAATGTTTCAATAATATTTCAGAAAGCGGTTTTTCAGCCCTGTTGGATGTACTTTTGGCTGGAAAAAGTCCCGGTAGGGAAGGTTGGAGATTGTTACTTGCCGGTTTGGACGACGGGCAGGATGAGTCTCTTCGTGCCCTTGCGGCAGAGGCTGCCCGGAAGCGTTTCGGGAACGGGATATTCATTCGCGGACTCGTTGAAATCTCTTCGTGGTGTCGCAACAACTGTTATTATTGCGGGCTTCGCCGTTCCAACCGTTTCGCCTCGCGCTACCGTTTGTCTCAGGAGCAAATACTCGATTGTTGCCGGGAGGGGGCACGGCTCGGCTTCGGGACTTTTGTCTTGCAGGGCGGAGAAGACGGGGAACAAGATGAGGATTGGATTGAAGAATTGGTGGGCAAGCTCCGCGCGGAGTTCCCCGGACATGCCATCACGCTGTCTGTGGGGGAGCGCGACGGGGAGGTGTACCGCCGGTGGCGTGATGCAGGGGCGGATCGTTACCTGCTTCGCCACGAAACACGGAATGAGGCGCATTATGCCCTTTTACATCCACGTGAGATGGACGGTGCACGGCGTCGGGAATGCTTGCGGACGCTGAAAGCTTTGGGGTATCAGACAGGAGCCGGCATGATGGTGGGGTCGCCCGGTCAGACATGGGATTGCTTGTTGGACGACATTGCTTTTTTGGAAGAATTGGAACCGGAGATGATAGGCATGGGGCCTTTCGTTCCGGCTGCCCATACGCCTTTTGCCCGTCATCCGGCCGGGTCGGTGTCTTTGACGCTCCGCTTGATTGCATTGATGAGGCTGCGTTTTCCGGAGGCATTGATCCCGGCCACCACGGCTTTGGCTACGTTAGACGCACACGGGCGTGAGGCCGGTATCTTGGCGGGGGCAAACGTGGTGATGCCTAACTTGTCCCCTTTGGCCGTGAGGGGGCAATACAGCATTTACGACCATAAAGCGTCCGGCGGGAGCGAGGCAGCCGAAGGGTTGCACCGTCTGGAGCAGGATTTGAAAAAAATAGGCTACCACATCTCATACGGTCGCGGAGACAGTCCGGGACATGGGGAGGAAAGTAGCTGTAGAACGATTAGATATGAAGATAATGTATGATGTGAAATCGGAACGCGCCGAAGAGTTTATCTCCGACGCGGAGATACGTGAGACAATGGCATACGCCGAGGCGCATAAGGACGACCGTCCGCTCATCGTGTCCATATTGGAGAAAGCACGCCTTTGCAAAGGGCTTACCCATCGAGAGGCGGCCGTGCTGCTGGCTTCCGGGCAGCAGGACCTGACGGAAGAGATGTTTGCCTTGGCACGCGACATCAAGCAGCGTTTTTATGGCAACCGCATCGTGATGTTCGCCCCGTTGTACCTTTCCAATTATTGTGTGAACGGTTGTGTGTATTGCCCGTACCATGCCAAGAACAAGACGATACGCCGGCGTAAGCTGACGCAGGAAGAAATCCGCAGGGAAGTCATCGCCTTGCAGGACATGGGGCACAAGCGGTTGGCTTTGGAGACCGGTGAGGATCCGCGTAACAACCCTATCGAATATGTGTTGGAGAGCATCCGTACGATTTACGGCATCAAGCATAAGAACGGGGCCATCCGGCGCGTGAATGTGAACATTGCCGCCACGACGGTGGAGAACTACCGTCGCTTGAAGGACGCGGGCATCGGTACGTATATTCTTTTTCAGGAGACGTATAACCGGACGAATTATGAGGCACTTCATCCTACGGGACCGAAGAGCGACTATGCTTACCACACCGAGGCCATGGACCGTGCCATGACGGGCGGTATCGATGATGTGGGCATCGGCGTGTTGTTCGGGTTGGAGACTTATCGTTACGACTTCATCGGTTTGCTGATGCATGCCGAACATCTGGAGGCCCGTTTCGGGGTCGGGCCGCACACCATCAGCGTGCCACGCCTGTGTCCGGCCGACGACATAGACACGGCGGATTTCAAGAACTGTGTGCCGGACGAGATTTTCCATAAGATTGTGGCGGTGCTCCGTATTGCCGTACCTTATACGGGAATGATCGTGTCCACGCGAGAGACGCCTGCCAGTCGGGAGAAGGTATTGGAATTGGGCGTGTCACAGTTGAGCGGCGGTTCCCGTACCAGCGTGGGAGGATATGTGCAAGAAGAGACGGAGGAGAACTCCGCCCAGTTCGACGTGTCCGACCGCCGTTCGTTGGACGAGGTGGTGGGATGGCTGCTCGATTTGGGCTACCTGCCCAGTTTTTGCACGGCCTGCTACCGTGAGGGGCGTACGGGCGACCGTTTCATGTCGTTGGTGAAGAAGGGACAGATTGCCAACTGTTGCCTGCCCAATGCCTTGCTGACCCTGAAAGAGTATTTGAATGATTATGCGTCGCCTGCCACCCGTGCGAAAGGAGAGGCCATGATTGCCCGTTTGTTGGAAACCGTGCCCGGCGGACGGGTTCGGGAGAACGCCCGCCGCTATTTGAAAGCCATAGAGGATGGCGGACGTGATTTCCGTTTTTAAAGTGTAGGTAAGATACGTTATGATGAAAGAAGAAACTCCACGCGCCAACCGTTTTCATATCGGATTGTTCGGTCGCCGCAACAGCGGCAAGTCTTCGTTGGTGAATATGCTGACGGGGCAAGAGGTTGCCGTAGTGTCCGACGTGCCGGGCACGACTACGGATATGGTATTGAAGAACATTGAATTGCCGGGTGTCGGGGCTTCCGTTTTGGTCGACACGGCCGGTTATGACGACGAAGGGGAATTGGGCGGACTGCGTGTGAGGCAGACCGTCAACGTTGCCCGCAGGGTGGATTTGGCTTTGATCGTCGTGTCGGGTTTGCCGGACGGGGCAGAGAAGGAAAAGGCTTGGGCGGAGCGTTTCCGGGCGGACGACATTCCCGTTCTGTATATATATAATAAGGTGGACGAAGACGGCGGAAGCCATGCCGATGCTTGGCGCATGACGTTGGGGGTGACGGAGGTGGTATCGGTTTCGGCGCGTACGGGCGAAGGCCGTGACCGTTTGCTGTCTGCGATGGCCGAGGTGTATCGCCGTACGGATGAGGTGGAGGATTTGACGGGAAACTTGGCGGGCGAAGGCGATACCGTAGTGTTGGTCATGCCGCAAGACATCCAGGCACCTAAGGGACGGTTAATCCTGCCACAGGTACAGACCTTGCGCAACCTGTTGGACAAACATTGTACGGCCTTGTGCTGTACGGCCGACCGTTTGTCGGCCACGTTGTCCGTCTTGTCGTCGCTCCCGTCCCTGATTATCACGGACTCGCAAGTATTTCCTACGGTGGAGGCCCTTTGCCCGCCGCAAACGCGGCTGACTTCTTTTTCCGTTTTGTTTGCCCGCCAGAAGGGGGACATCCGGCAGTTCCTGCAGGGGGCGGAGGCGTTGTGCGCTTTGCGTCCTGATGCCCACGTGCTGATAGCGGAGGCTTGCACCCACGTGCCGCAACATGAAGATATAGGACGCGTGAAGCTTCCTCGTTTGTTGCGTCGTAAGTTCGGCGAGGCTTTGCACATTGACATCGTGTCCGGTAATGACTTTCCCGAAGACTTGTCCGCTTACGATTTGGTCATCCATTGTGGGGCGTGCATGTTTACGCGCCGCCATGTGCTGAACCGTTTGAGGCGGGCACGTGCCTGCGGTGTGCCTGTGACCAATTATGGAGTAGCCATAGCGGCTTTGACCGGTATCTTGGACAAGGTGGCGGTGCCGGAGTAGGGGGATTGGAAACCGGTTCGTGGAGGTCTTCAGATTGCCCGGCTTAAAGAGCGTTTTCAATCTCCTGAGATTGATTTTTCGTTCGGCTGAGATTGATTTTTCGTTTGGCGCACAAATTTTAGGGGCTTTCCTGAAGGTTCGGAATTAAGGTTTAGTTGCTTTATTTTTAATTGGTTGAATGATTTTAGGAAAGAACAGCGGTTTTCGGCCTGAATGAAGGGAAGTGTTTCCGGGAACCTTCCCTATGGGGCGTGTAGGATGACCTTATTTTCCGATGCAGGACGTTGCCCGTCCTCTTATTTTCTGTTGCAGAAGCCGTGTTGTTTACTTTTTTTGTGTTATCTTTGCCCCACATTTCGGCCATGCCGGAAAGGAAGACACTCAGACGGGATATAAAGAGGAAAAAGATATGCAACAACTCAAGGAGCGCATTTTGCGCGATGGAAAATGTTTCGAGGGAGGAATACTGAAAGTGGACAATTTCATCAACCATCAGATGGATCCCATACTGATGAAGTCCATGGCCGTGGAATTCGTGCGCCGTTTCGCGTCGCGCGACATCAACAAGATACTGACGATAGAAGCCAGTGGCATAGCTCCGGCCATCATGGTGGGCTACCTCTTGGAACTTCCGGTGGTCTTTGCCAAGAAGAAGAAACCGAGTACGATGGAAAACATGCTGGTGACGAAAGTCTTTTCGTTTACTAAAAACAATACGTACGATGTATGCGTGTGCAAGGATTATTTGCAGCCGGGCGACAAGGTGCTTTTCATAGATGATTTTCTGGCCAATGGCAATGCGGCCAAGGGCGTGATGGATTTGGTGCGTCAGTCTGGAGCCGAACTTGCCGGCATGGGTTTCCTCATTGAGAAGGCTTTCCAGCATGGCGGTGATTATTTGCGTGCACAAGGCATTCATGTGGAGTCGTTGGCGGTAATCGAAAGTTTGGAGGGATGCCGCATAACTTTGAAAGAATAACGTTATACGCTCTTGTGGTTTTAAACGTAATACCCTCGGAAGTTCAACCGAAAACTTCCGAGGGTATTACGTTTGTAAGGTGTATTTACGGATGCCAAGGTTTGGCCGGGTCTTTCAAGGCAAGAGCCCGCCTATCCTTTGTGAATTGACTGATGTAGAGCATGAAAAGGATGGCGGCCACAGTGCATCCTATGATGTCGAATAGCCCCCAATTCCTGCCATATATATTATAATGTATGGCCGACCACGGAGTGTATATATATAAGGTGTTGACAGCAATGAGCAGCAATCGTACCTCCGTCGGCCCCAGTTTGCCGTATGTCAGCCGGAATTCGTTGATAATGATAGTGCAGACGTAAGTATAGATGGACAAGCACAAATATCCGGCCAGAATCAGAAATGCCACGTCCATTCTCATCATGGGAGACAGTCCCAGTCCCAAACAGATAAGACATGTGGTCAAGGCGTCTAAAGTGTGGTCGATGAAAAAGCCGTATACGGGCCTTTGCGTGCGGCGGACGCGTGCCAATGTACCGTCCAGACTGTCTCCGTACCAATTAATGACTAACCCCAATGAAGCCAACCATAGGAATTTTGTGTCGATATGGGCCAATATGCCTCCGATGGCGAAAAGTACGGCTCCTATCACGCCAATGAAAGTCAGGAAGTCGGATGTGATCCATGCCGGTTGTCTCTGTGCCAGCCATATCAGCAACTTCTTCTCCATCTTGTTTAAAATGGAGGTTTGAATTCTTTCAGATGATTCGTTTCCCATTTTTAGTGTTCTTTTGTTCCCTTTTAGTCTTTTGCCGTCAGGACTGCATGCGAATGCCATCTTCTAAAGATACAGTTCTTCCGGATACTTGGAAAATGAATTTCCCGACTTTACCATTCCGTTGGAGGAGATAGTGAAGTCGGGAGTTTGGTTTAGTGAGCCTTACAAACCTTTTAAAAGAACCCAATTACATGGGTAGAATTTGGTCGGCAGTTTTTTGTTTTGGCGGAAAGACAGGGATTCGAACCCTGGGAACAGTTGCCCGTTCACCGCATTTCGAGTGCGGCCCGATCGACCACTCCGGCATCTTTCCTTGTTCGGTGGGCAAAGTTACAACTTTTTTGTGATACGTGAGCGAAAAGTTCCAAAAAAGTATGGGGAAATAGTGAGATAAGGGGTGGAAAATGGAGTTTTGCCGGACTCTTTCCTTCCTGAAGGTTGAATTTAACAATCTGATTCTAACAGACCATGAATGTTTGAAAGACTTCTTGTTTTTGATATCGTGTCATTTTATTGTAATACAGTTTAATTTTTATGGGGAAAATATGAATAATAATCCGTTTTTTATATGGCAGCCTAATTTCTTTTGTATATATTTGCCATGTCATAACATGAGAAAACTTTTCAATTTATTATTCATATAAAACTTAAGCGTATGAAAAGGTTTACAAATGTTAAATCGGGGGGGGTAATTTTGACATTACTACTTCTCGCGTTGGTCTCCGGTAGTGTTTGGGGGCAAGAAACTTATCAGAGGGTGACTTCTGTTTCAGAATTAGAAGCAGAAAAGTCTTTTTTGATTGTAAATGTGGATGATCAAGGTCGGTGTATTGCCTTAAGTAATGAACAGAAAAAAAATAACCGTGGAGCTGTAGCTGTTATTCTGGCTAATGACAAGATTACACTTGAACAAAATTCAATGGCGTGTCAATTGGTTTTGAAAGGATCTTCTTCCGTAGGTTGGTCTTTTTATGATGAGGTAAATGGTGGATACCTTTATGCCGCAAGTAGTTCTGGTAACTATTTGAAGACACAATCAACATTAGATGATGATGGAAGAGCTGATATAAGGTTTGAGGCTAATATTGCAACAATTACGTTTAAGGGTACAAATAAAAGAAATGTAATGCAATATAACCCCAATAATGGTTCTCCTCTTTTTGCATGTTATGGTTCGGAATCCCAAAAGCCTTTACAGTTATTTAAAAAGGTTGAATCTATTGGCAATCAAGTGGCAGCACCTGTTTTTGCACCGGCTAACGGGACCACCTTTGTGGATAAGCTTACGGTCGGAGCTTCTTGTTCTACAGAGGGTGCCACAATTTATTATACAAAGGATGGAGCAGAGCCTACTACAGGTTCTGATAAGTTTCCAACAGAAGGCGTAACTCTCACGGAAACTACCACATTAAAGGCCATCGCCGTAAAAGATGGGTTGGACAACAGTGAGGTAGTCACTGCGACTTACACCAAATTAGAACCATATGCTTCTTTGAAGGCATTGAAAGAAAGCGGTATAGCTACGGAGGAAGGTAAACCTTGTGTTGTAGAGTTGAAAGACGCTGTGGTGACGTATGCCGATTCCCGAAAGGCTTATATTCAAGATGAAACAGCAGGGTTGTATGTTTTTGGCTCAAATAAATTGAAGGCCGGAACGAAGTTGAACGGTGTGGTAGCTGCCCAATTGGCATTGTACTTTGGCCTGTATGAATTGAAAGTAGACGGAGGGGAGTTCGACAATGTTGCGGTTACTAACGACGTTGAGATTCCGGTACAAGAGGTGACTGTGGCTGAATTGAACCAAAACTTTGCCCAGTATGAATCCATGCGTGTAAAAGTGGTAGATGCGACGGTAACATCAAGCTTTAACGATAAGAATGGAGAAATCGAGCAAAACGGCGAAAAGATAGCACTCAGGGCGGCTGACGAAAGCATTACGGCGGATGTGCAGGCCACGGTTGATGTAACAGGGTATCCCGGTTTGTATAATTCCACAAAGCAACTGAATGTAATCTTGCAAGAGGATATTGCTGTAAAGACCGCAGGCAAGACGCAGGCTACGTTGACTTTTGATTCGGATGCTTATTCTGTGAATGTGGGCGAGTCCTTAACGGTCAAGGCTACTACAAATTCTTCGGCTTCGGTGGTTTATTCTTCTTCGGATAAAACGATAGCTACGGTGGACGAGAATACGGGAGAGGTCCAAGCCGGTAACAAGGTCGGGACGGTAACGATTACGGCCACTGTAACCGAAAATGATGAATATACCGGTGCAACTGCAACTTGTACCATGAATGTGGTAGACCCTTCTGCATTGCCGGAAGCAAAGGCTTTAGTGGCAGAAGACAAAGAGGGAATATTGCACGCTATGAAAAATGAATTAGGGAATACACGACTGAATGCAATGGAGGTATATTCTCTTAATGGTAAAATTATAGATGAGGGTAAAGCTGATATTAAATGGTATATTGATATAGATAATGGAACAATCCAAAATATAGATGGCATGTATGTAGTATTTGAAGACGCGAATGACTCGGATATTAAATTGTCTTCAAAAAAAGGAAATAGTTGGTATTATAAATCTGAGGATGGAAGTTGGAATACAAAAGAGACAGATGGACGCTTCCTTGGATATAATGAGCAAATAACGGCATTTAGAACTTATTCGTCAAGTACTTATCCAAAAGCTGTTGCGATGCCTATTGTGGATGGGTACATTCGTTCAACTACTTCCGGTGATTACGGTACTATCTGTCTTCCCTATGCCGTGGCTGCAGAAGATATGGCTGGTGCAGAGTTCTTCAGCATTGCCGGAAAGGTCATGAAGGGTGAAGAGCCACAATCCATAGTCTTGAATCAAGTGACTACCCTTGAGGCTGGAGTACCTTATATATTCAGTGCAACTTCCGACAAGCTTATAGCTGCATACAGTGGAAAGGCTGTGGCTGTGGCTGAAGAGGCAAACGGTTTGATCGGTTCCTTTGAGGGGCAAGATGTGGCTGAAGGCATGTACCTGATTAGTGCTCAAAATAAAGTGCAGCTTTGCGGTAAGAGTTGTAAGATTTCGGGAAACCGTGCCTATATCGATATGAATGAAGTTCCGGAATACAGTGGAGAAGTAGGCGTGAACCAACGCCTGATTTCATTTGAAGATGCGACCGGTATCTCCGAAACAATGGTTGAGGGCGGTTTGGCAGATGTGTACACACTTAGTGGTGTGGAAGTTCGCCATCAGGTCGACGAATCAGAGGCCACTCAAGGCTTGCCGCAGGGTATTTACATTGTGAATGGTAAAAAAGTAGTAGTAAAATAGTATTAACAAGTTGAAATATGGACAAGAAAATATATATAAAACCGGTTTGCGAAGTGGCAGAATTTGAGATTCAAGATTCATTGCTGTTGAATTGCTCCATAGGAGTCGATAACACGCCACAGGATGGAATAGAAGGTCGGACCAATATGAATCAAGGTTTTACCGATATATGGGGTAACGAGTATTAATATTTTGGTACACTTTTGAACATGATACGGCAAAGCCGCTTCGGATGAAAACCCGGAGCGGCTTTTTCCTAATCTGGTGAAAAGGGTTATCTTTGCAAAAACAAAAGTGGTTTGCGGCATGAAAGACGATACGCTCAGGAAGTTGAAGATATTGGCAGAGTCGGCCAAATATGATGTGTCCTGCTCTTCGAGCGGTACGGTGAGGCGTAACGTGAAAGGCGGAGTGGGGAATACCGTGGGAGGCATCGGTATTTGCCATAGTTTTGCTGAGGACGGACGTTGCATCTCCTTGCTGAAAGTCATGCTGACGAACTATTGTATTTACGATTGTGCTTATTGTATCAACCGCCGCACGAATGATATTCCCCGTGCCACACTCGCCGTATCGGAATTGGTAGACCTGACGATGGAGTTCTACAAAAGGAATTATATCGAAGGATTGTTCCTGAGTTCCGGTGTGGTGAGGAACCCCGATTATACGATGGAACGTTTGGTACGTGTGGTGAAAGACCTGCGTATGGTGCACCGTTTTAATGGGTATATCCATTTGAAAAGTATTCCGGGGGCCAGTCGTGAATTGGTGGACGAGGCGGGTTTGTATGCAGACCGTATGAGTGTGAACATAGAGATTCCCAATGAGGCTTCGCTAAAGTTGTTGGCACCGGAGAAAGATCATGAGAGTGTCTACCGCCCTATGGGATATATACAGCAAGGTGTACTGGAGAGTGCGGAAGAACGGAAAAAACACCGGCATGCTCCCCGTTTTGTTCCGGCAGGGCAGAGCACGCAAATGATTGTGGGAGCAACCGGGGAGTCCGACCGGGATATTTTGTACCTCTCGTCCGCATTGTACGGTCGGCCTACCATGCGGCGTGTGTATTATTCCGGTTATGTGGCCGTGAATACGTACGACCCTCGACTTCCGGCTCTGAAACAACCGCCGTTGGTCAGGGAAAACCGTTTGTATCAGGCAGACTGGTTGATGAGGTTCTATCAGTTCAAAGTGGAAGAGATTGTGGATGACGTGCATCCTGATTTGGATTTGGAAGTGGATCCGAAGCTGGCCTGGGCTCTTCGGCATCCCGAACAATTTCCCGTGGATGTGAACCGTGCGGAGTATGAACGGATTTTACGGGTGCCCGGTATTGGGGTAAAGTCGGCTCGTCTGATTGTCTGTTCGCGCCGTTTCGGCCGTTTGACGAGTTTTGATTTGAAGAAAATGGGATGTGTGATGAAGCGTGCCCAATATTTCATAACCTGTGGGGAGTTGGAAGTCAAGGGAGTGAATGAGCTTTATCCAGAACGTGTCCGTTCTTTATTGGTGCAGTCGAAAAGCCGGAAGAAACAGAATGACGGGCAGTTGACGTTGCTGTTTAAGGAGGAGCCTGCATGAGGAGTATGACAGAGGATAGTGTTTTCGTGTACGACCGTACATGGGATGGTTTGCTGACAGCGGTGTTCGATGCTTTCTACCATCACCAGTTTCCTGTGGCGATTATCGGAGAAAAGGACACGCCTCCTCTTTTTGCAGTCGTACATCGGGTGACAACGGATGAGGAAAAAGCCGGAAGAGTGTTTCGGGCATTGCAAAGGAAACTCTCTACGGCAGCACTGGCTTGTCTGACGACCAGTCTTTTCTCCGAACTGCCGGATTTGGACTTGCCTTTGTTTCGGTATGTATGTAAAGCCGTGAAGGCCGGGCAGAGCATTGAAACGAATTTCGCCGACCCGGATGTGCTTTTTGTGACGAATACCTATCGTAAGGTGCGTTATGAACGTCTTCGCATGATGCAATTCGTGCGCTTCCAGAAAACTGCCGACGGGACTTATTTTGCCATGATAGAGCCGGACTATGACGTGTTGCCTTTAATCGTTCCGCATTTTAGCGACCGTTTTTCGGAAGAATGTTGGCTGATTTACGACCGGCGTCGCCGGTATGGCTACTATTATGCCGGGCATAAGTCCGTACGTGTTACTTTTGAAGATGGAGCAGAGGTTTTCCGACTGCCGGACGGACGTTTGAGCGAAGCGATGCGGGACGAGGATGAAATGTGGTATCAGGAGATGTGGCGGACCTATTTCAAAGCCATTTGTATTAAAGAACGCTTGAATCCCCGTAAACACCGGAAAGACATGCCGGTACGTTACTGGAAGTATCTAACCGAAAAGCAAATTGGGGAACAAGAAGAATAAGAGGAGAACGCGGGCACGTTCTCCTCTTTTAAAATGAGAAAAATCAGTGTGGTTAGGCGGTGATTTTTCTCATGGCGTTTAATGCTTGGATCGCTTTCTCTCCTGCTTTTTTGTCGCAAGTAGAAGGAGTTGTTTTTGCATCTTTGGTTTGAGTCGTATCCTTTTCCTCAATCATGGCTACTAAAGCTGTCGGCTTGGCCGGTTGAGCTTTCGTGCTGTCGGTTACGACCGTATCGTTGGCTGCAACCAAGGCTGCCGGTTGTGCTTTTGCACTGTCTGTCGTAACTGTGTCGTTCAGCGCCACTAATGCAGCCGGAGTGGATTTTGTGGAGTCTGTGGTTACCGTATCATTCATAGCTACGCACGCCAACATGGCGGTTAATTTAGCTTTGGTGCTGTCTGTAGTTACAGTATCGTTAGAAATGAGGGCAGCCAATGATTTCTGGCAACCTTGTGCAGGACAGTTCTTTGTCGTATCCGTTTTTACAGTATCGTTTGCGACGATGTTACCCTGTGCAAAAGCGCTTCCCATACTCATAGCCATTAAGGCTGTTGCAAATAACTTTTTCATAATGCTTTCTGTTTTATTTAATTGTTTGACTGTTTTATCTTGTCATCTGCCAAACTAATGGACAAGAGGTGTGCCAGAAAAAGAAAGAATGTTGTAAGGTATTGATTATAAGTGGATTCTTTGCATTTAAGATTGCATGAGGCTAAAAAACGATCGTGTGGAATGTGGGGATGAGTGGGGAAGAATTCCACACTTTTATTGTGGAATATCGTAGAGCTTGATTTTGTTGTAGAGGGTTTTGCGGTCTATGCCTAAAAGACGTGCGGCACGCGCTTTATTGTGGTGTGCCGTTTGCAGGGCCTGCAGGATACGTTCTTTCTCGGTATTTTTATCGTGTAAGGCGAAAGGAGTTGCTGCGGGGAGTTCTTCTTCGCCACGGTTTATGATATTGAACTCTCCCAAATCGGTCTTATGGATCAGGCGGTCTTGTGCCAGTAAAGTAGCGCGTTTCACCCGGTTTTTCAATTCGCGTAAATTACCGGGCCATGCGTAATTGAGCAACGCTTCCGAAGCCGGGGCGTCGAAACCTACGATATGCCTTTCCAGTTCCTTGTTGGCTTGGTCCAGAAAGAAGTTAGCAAATAGAAGGATGTCCTCGCCACGGTCTTTCAGAGAAGGCATGTGCAGGGTGAATTCATTCAGGCGGTGGTAGAGGTCTTCGCGGAATTCTCCACGGGCGATGGCCTGTTGCAGGTTCTCGTTGGTGGCACAGACGAGCCGGACATCCACTTCTATTTCCTGGTTGGAACCCACCGGACGTATTTTCCGTTCTTGGATGGCCCGCAAGAGTTGTACTTGCACGTCATAACTCAGGTTTCCCACTTCGTCGAGAAACAGCGTGCCGCCGTTGGCTTCTACGAAAGCTCCCGTTTTGTCGGCCACGGCGCCTGTAAACGAACCTTTCACGTGGCCGAAAAATTCAGAAGCCGCCAGTTCTTTGAGCATGGCTCCGCAGTCGATGGCTACAAAAGGTTTGTCCGCCCTCTTGCTTAATTGGTGTATGCGGTGGGCCACATATTCTTTTCCGGTACCGCTGGCACCGTTGATGAGTACCGAAAGAGGTGTCGGGGCCACCAAAGCCACGTAATTGTAAAGTTGGCGTGCCGCCTCGCTTTTCCCCTCCAGAAATGCAGGGTGGGTATCGGAATCAGTTTGAGCCTCTTCGGAATCCGTATTCTTTTTGGAGAGGGTTGGAGAAGAAGCGGACAAGGCATCCTCTATCTTTTCCAGAAGCATAGCCGGTTGCACCGGTTTGGCAATGTAGTCGCATGCCCCTTGTTTCATGGCGTTTACGGCATTCTGGACGTCGGCATAGCTGGTCATGACGATTAAAGGAACGACGAGGCCGTGTTTTTGCATCCAGTCAAGCAGAGACAGGCCGTCGCCTTCCGGTAACCTCAGGTCCGACAGGATGAGGTCATACGACTGATGTCCCAAAAACTTGTGTGCTTTGGATAAGTCTCCGGCCGTACTGATTTGGAATCCTTGTTTGCCCAACCATGTTTTAAGCATGGTGGCAAACGTCAAGTCGTCTTCTACTATGAGAATGGCTGCCATGTGGTCTTTATCGGATTAAGTTGACACAAAGATAATGCCTTTTGCAGTACGAAAGTATATGCGGAGCGGCTTTTTAAATGTTTTAATATTCATGCTTACGTGTCGGTTCACTGCCATTCTTTTCTTTCAGGGCACGGACAACGAGGCGGAAAGACTCGATGACTTCTTGTGCCGGGACGTTGTCCGCGTCGTTCCATTCCTGTTCATCCCGTCGTTGTTCCAAAGTCTGCAATGCTTTGATGCAGGGAGCGCCCACAAGGGTGAAGGTGGGAAGCAATTTATGGGCAATCCTGCATATTTCGGCCTTTTCCTTTTGTTCGTAAGCCTTTTTGAACGCTTCGGCATGCAGGAGGGTTTCTTGCAGGAAGGTATTCAGGATTTCCCGTGCGGCGTTCCGGTCGTCTCCTGCGAATTCAGTCAATGGGGCAAGGTCGATGACGGGAGATGCCGAGGATGGCTCAGCTTCAGCTTTCCCGGGTTCTTCTTTTACTTCCGGCCGGACATCTCCGAGTGCTTTCCGGATGGCTTGAGCCAGATCTTTTTGGTTGAACGGCTTGTAAAGGCAGGTGGCGAAGCCGTGTTTCCTGAAAAACGCTTCCTGCATGTCGTTGCGTGCCGTGATGGCCACCACTGGGAGTTGTGCATGGGCGTGAGGATTCAGGCTCCGTATGTTTTTCAATACGTCGAAACCGTTCATGGATGGCATTTGTATGTCTGTGAACAACAAATCGAAACGGTGTTGTTCTATCCGGCGGAATACTTCTTCCGGCGTACGGCAGGAAACAATCTCCCAAGCTGTTTTTTCCGGTTGGATTTGTTGTAACATCGCTTGAGTCAGTTGCATTTGGATACGGTCGTCGTCAATCAGTAATATACGGAGAGGACGCTCCGGAGATTCAAGGGGCACAGGAGAGTCCTCCGCAGGAGCCTGACTATTCTGTGTAGGTTGTAAGGGAAGCGTGATAAGGAAAGAACTGCCTTTTCCGGGAGTACTTTCCAAATGGATTTCTCCTTGAAGGAGCTGTACCAGTTTCAGCGTGATGGATAATCCTAAACCGACTCCTTCTTCTCCTTGCGCGCTGCTCAGGCGGGTAAATTCCTTGAAAATCATTTGCTGTTCTTCCGCAGTCATTCCGCATCCCGTATCGCGCACGGTGATGCAAAGCAGGCGGCCGTGCATTTTGGCGCGAAGGAGGATATGGCCCTGCTGTGTGAATTTCAGGGCATTGCTTAACAGGTTGTCCACAATCTGCCGAATGCGGAAAGCATCGCCGATATAGGTTCGTCGGGTTTCGGGAGAGGTCTCACATTGCAGCTCCAATCCCTTCTTTTCCGCCATAGGTAAGAAACTTTGGGCAATGGTATGAAGCAGTTCGTCCGGATTGAAGCTGACCGGATGCAAGTCCATTTTATGGGCTTCCAGCTTATGGTAATCCAACAGTGAACCGACGAGGCTGAGCAGATGTTCGGATGAGCTGCGGATGTTGTCCAAGTAGTTTTTGGGACGGTTTTCCTGGACGTGGGGGGCCAGAAGTTCCGTGTATCCCATGATGGAACCTACCGGTGCCTTGATGTCGTGGGTCACGGTCAACATCAATTTCTCACGCGAAACCAGTAGGTCCTCGGCTCTTTTCTTGGCTTTCTCCAACTCGCGGCGGTAATGGTTGCTTTTAGTGATGTCGCGCCATACGATGACGAAGAAGACAATGGCCAAAAGGATGGCAGCCGTAGCAATGAGGCCGGTCGTGAGGGCAGCCTGTTTCCGTACCAGATAGGCTTTCCGGCTTTCTTCTTCCAATCGTTGCTGTTCTTCCTTCTCGATGCTTTCCAGGAGTTGCGTGACGCGGTTGTTGAGTTCGAGACTCGTGTACCAAAGCCGTTCCGCTTGCGCGTTGATGCGTTGTCGCCGTCGGCTGTTATACAGTTTCATGCTGCTTTCTATGCTGTCCAGGATGTGTGCAAGGGTGTCTCTTGCGTTGAACTCCTGATGAATCGTGTCCGTTTCTAAGATTTGCACGGTTTGTTTCACAGAAGTGGTGTCTGCTTCCGGTTTATGGAAAGCGGAAGCCAGTCGTTGGAAGAAATTCTTTTTCGGTTCTTTCACCGTGTAGGATTTGTCTTTCTGTATGATTTGCCGGGTAATATGCGGCTTTTGGATGACGGTGTCTTGGCTTTTGACAAGCAGGCTGATTTGGTGCTGGTAAATTTGCGGGGCGGAGTTGTGCTCTAAAGCCAATACCAACCGTTTCATGTTTTCCTGTTTGCCGGTCAGTAAGGAAGACAGGGTGTCGAGCCTGGCTTTTTGTAAAGAATCGGTAAATAAAGTGTCCAACGCAGATATGGTCTGTTGTACGTCGGACATGGATTGCACGTATTTGCGGTAGGCCTCCCATCGGCCGAAATGGACGGCCTGCCCGATGTTTTCCGTTTCAAAGAGCCGACTGACAAGCTGATGAGTCACTTTCCGGCGTTCGGCCAGCGTTTGTTCATTGCCGGACATCCGGGTCAGTGAAGTGGTCTGGTGGTAAATATAATAGATGGAACCTAACAGGAGACAGATTAATAAAAAGTATCCGCAGGCGATTTTGAAGGATGTATTTTGTTTCATGAGGCAAGCCTTGGTCATCAGTTCTGTTTGCAAAGCTAAAAAAAACTCCCGAAACCGACTACGTTTCAGGAGTTTTTCTGTATAAGAGGATGTGCGGACAAGCCGCTTGCCCTTCTTTTTAATAGACTTCCAGTTCATAAATCCGGGCGGCTCCCCTTGTCTGTACCTTTGTCGGTCGGGTGACGAGCAACCTCAGATAACGGTAGGAGACGGTGGGAAACGTATGTGTGAACACATTCCGGCTGTTGTCGTCCATAATATCTATGGTATGCCATTTTTCGTCTGGGGCATTTCGTCCTTGCAGGAAGCAGGAGCGGGTGATGTAGTCATGGTTCTCGTGTCCGGCACTGACCACTTTCCAACCCTTCATCTGTTGGGGGCTGCCCAAGTCGAAATCCACGTAATTGGGGGCGGATTCCGTGTCGCACCACTTGGTACTGAGGTTGCCGTCGATAGCGCAGGACGCTTTTTCCGATGCGTTGACTTCTCCGGAACAGCCGATGACCCGTGCGCCTTTCAGCAGGTTCTTCGGGGCAGTGTCGGCTGTGGCGCTTTCCGCGAGGGCGGTGCGGAACTGCGGACAGGCCGGTCGGGCAACCGGTGTGTCCTCTTCCACTAAAGTGGCGGCAAACAAGACGACTTTTTCGTTGTCCGGAAGACGTATGCTTTGTACCCCCTCCGGCACGTCCAGTCCGATTTTAAATAAATAGGTGAATTCGTACGCCTCGTCTCCTTTGTCCGTATGGCGGTGTGTGCCCACATAGGCCACTTCCGCCGGTTTCAGGTAGCCCTCCGTGTGACCGGTGTGTCCCCATTGTCCGATGAATCCGCTGTAATAGGGGATGAAGGCTTGGGTTTCACGGTTGCCTACGCTGAACGTCACGGTGTGGTCCGCATCGGTGGAGGCGGCCAGGAGATACAGGCGGTTGTAGGGTTTTCCGGACGGGAGCCGGAGGGTGTCCCCCTTGCAAGTCATGCCGTTCTTGACTTCTTTTTCTCCCAAGCGGAAAGGTATGCCGTTGGATACTAAGACGGAATCCGGCAGCAGTTCGGCGGCATAGCTGTAACCCGACTCGAAGTCAGCCTCATGACCGAAGCCGTTCCAACTGATACATTTACGGTCGTAGTCGAGCGGCAGGAAAGCATATTGCGACTTCGTTTCCGGATAAACCTTTTTCAGTTTGACCTTGAATGTCTTGAGGCTGTAAGGCGGAATTTCCACCGTCAGGGTGTTGTTCCGGAAAGCCGCGTCGCCGATGCGTTTTTCCGTACCGTCGGCTTCGCAGGCCGATTCGATGTCGCCCGCGAAGGTGAGCGTGGCCTTTTGGGCGGATTTGCCTTCCGTTTCGTAGAGGCGTACCACGTATTCGTCGGACGTTTCGGCTTTTTTCAATGCCTTGACGAGGACTTTGTTGTTGTCGGAACGGAGGAAGGAGAAGGTTTTGCCTAATGTCCCCTTATGTTTCGTGACGGTGAAAGCCTTCAGCGGTTGGTTCAGCGTGGCGGCTTGCATGCAGGTAGAAGCTTTGTCCAGTGTGCCGGCATGTCCTGTCAGGCTGTAGGTGAAGACATGGTGCCCCAAGTCTTGCTGTGCTTGATAGGTAAAACTTCCGCCTACCGACGGGGTATGGAGCAGGGTCAGCCGCAGGGTATGGTTGTCCGGCTTGTCCCATCCGTATTTGCAATCGTTGAGGACGGATACCCCGTAACTGCCGTTGTCGGCGGTCAGATCTGCCCATTGGTGGGCATACACCTCGTAGGCGGTCTGTACGTTGTTGCCGCGTTGGATACTGCCCAGTCCCAAGTCGTATGTGGCTTTTTCATTCTCCACGTTCAGGGGGAACTCGGCTTTCAGCAGCGCATTTTCAGTCTGCCAGTCCACTTCGTTGTAAAAGTCGATACGCCCGGCGCGGCTGCCTTCGTACAGGCGGACGTACTGCCTGAAGACGGACTGGCCGTGCCGCTTTTCGATGCACACCGTTTTGCGCAGTGCGCCGTCCTCGGTAAGGGATATTTTCACGTCTTCCGTGATGGACTGCGGTGTGCGGTCGAGGGTTCCTTTCAGGATTTCCCATGCCGGCCAACTGTGCGACGGGTTGTCGGTGAACAAGGCCAGGCGGATGGCTTTCCCCTCCTTCACGATTTCCTTTCCGTGGCGTTTGTCTACAAGTGATACGATGTCGCCGTTCGTGTCGAATGTGATACGGTAGATGCTGTTTTCCACGCGGTTGCCGTTGAGGGAGGATGCCGGATGGTTCTGTTTCCGTTTGGCGGACGAGATTCTCACGTCGCAGACGGCATAGCCGTTGGCCGGGACGCGGGCCTCGGTCAGCAGGACAGCCTGTCCTTGTCTCTCCCCGATGAGTTGGGATTTCACTTTGTGCCCCTCCGCGTCATATACTTCGTAGCGGTAATGCTTGTCCGTTGCAGGCAGGGGGATGTGGATTTCCGCCAAGTCGTCCGTGTCGAAGGCGTTGGCGTTGTAGAGCACCACCGGCGTGCCCTTGGTCCGGGTGTCCAGCATCTCCGACACGCCGCTGACGCCATGAGTCAGGATTGACGAGAATTGTTTGAGCGAGAGCAGCTCGTCGTTCCACGAGAATTCATACGCCCTGGGGATGCTTGTGCCCGTCAGGTCGTCGTGGAACTGGTGGTAGATGAAGCGTCGCCATGCCTCGGTCAGTTCCCGGCCCGGATAGTCGGTGCGGCCCAACCATTCGGCAGCCACCGATGCCCGTTCGGCGGCATCGCCGAGCTGTTCGTTTTGTCGGTTGTACAGTTTCATGGCCGCCTGCGAGGTGTAGCACCCCGTGCCGTGCACGTCCATCGTCAGTTCCCCGTCGAACACCGGGAGTTCCGGGTGGTTTTCGTAAGGCAGGTAGTCCTTATAAAGGCGGTCGCTGGTGGCATTGATGATTTCTACCGGGCCTTGCCCTTTCAGTCCTTTCTCTACGGCGCGGACGGATTCTTGTGTGGGGGAACCGCCGATATCCCCCGTGCCGTAGTAGTGGTAGACCGTACCCAAAGGCGAGGCTTCCGCCAGTTCCTTCAGGTGCGTGTTCGCCGACAAATCCTCGTCTGGCCACCGTGTGGTATAGTCGTATCCGTGGGCAAACATCAGCCGTTTGCCGTCGATGCCCTGCCAAAGCCCGATACTGAAGGGGATTTTCTCATTGCCGTAAAACGGATGGTTGCGCCATCCCAGTTTCTGCGAGGAGAAACCTATCAGTCCGCAATGTGCGGCGAGCGAAGGCAACGTCCATCCGAAGCCGAAACAGTCGGGCAGGAAGATGTCCGTACTTTCCGTGCCGAACTCCTCGCGGTAGAAAGTCTGCCCCAACAGGATGTTGCGGATGACGGATTCGGAAGACGATATCAGTACGTCGTTGGCATCCCAACTGCTACCACAGACATTCCAGCGTCCTTCACGGATATAGTTTTTCATTTTCTCGTACATGTCGGGATAGTACTCTTTCATCCAAGCATACTTGATTGCCCCCTCGAAGTTGAACAGGTAATCGGGGTAGCGTTCCAGCAAGGAGAGATTGCGTTCCAAAGTATTTTTCACGTATTCGTTGATGGACGTCTGCACATCCCAGTTCCATTGCGTGTCGAAATGTGCGTCCGACACGATGTAAGCTTTCAAGGGCTTGGCGGCTTCTTGCGCCAGTCCGTTTCCGCCGAGTCCGCAAACGAGGGACAAGGCCAAAAGGTATGTCTTTTTCATGTTCTGGTATAGATAATAGTTGATGATTACCCAAAGTTAGTGTATTGGCGGCAATTTTCCGGCTTACGGTGGAATCTTTTTTGGTAAAAGACGCAAGTTTCTCCGCAGTTTTCAAGTTTTGCCGCAAAACTGCCAATTTATAAAGGAAATGTGCACGGCGAGGCAGCCTCTTCCTTTATACCTTTGTCTTGCGCAGCGGGACGTGCATCCCATGGCTTTCACGTGGAAGGCGGCGGATGGTCCGGTTGGCGTGGATTCACAACTTAACCTTTTAGAACCGATGAATGTATTAAAAGTAAGGCCCGTGGCCTTGGCGATGTTTTGCGCGTGCCTGTCTGTTCCTGTGGCCGGGCAGCTCAGACAGCAAAGTTTTTTGAGTGAGAAATGGGATTTCCGTCTGGATAGGGATGAGGCGGAAGACGTATGGGAGCAAGTGGACGTGCCTCACACGTGGAATGCGAAAGACGGCACGTCGCCCGATTATTACAGGGGCGACGGCACGTACCGTTACACCTTGTCCATTTCGCCCGCGATGATGAAAAAACGTATCTTTTTGCGTTTCGAGGCGGCGAGCCAAAAGGCGGAAGTGAAACTCAACGGACAGGAGGTAGGAGAACATGTGGGAGGTTTCAATGCCTTTTGTTTTGAAATCACGCCCTACGTGCATTCCGGCGAGAACCTGTTGGAGGTCATCGTGTCCAACCGTAAGGAGTTGAACATCGCTCCGTTGGAGGGGGACTTCACCGTCTTTGGCGGCATCTACCGGCCTGTCTCGCTCCTGCTGTTGCCCAAGGCTTGCATCACGCCTTTGGATTATGCTTCTTCCGGGGTATATGTCAGCCAACAGGTCGGCGAGCGACGTGCGGACTTGTCGGTAGTCACCAAAGTGGACAACGGACTGAAACGGGTGAAAGAATTGTCCGTGAAGACGGACGTGTTCGACGCCGCCGGTAAACTGGTGGCGACGGCCACGACCTCCCAAGCCACAGAAGGACAGGCACGGCTCGATTTTACGAACCGGTTGACGGTGGACAACCCCATGTTGTGGGACGGGCGTAAATCACCTTACCTGTACCGTGTCTTCGTGGAACTGAAACGGGGCAAGGAAGTGTTGGACACCCTGTCGCAGTATGTCGGCCTGAGATCTTTCCGTGTGGACGCTGAAAAAGGTTTCATCCTGAACGGGAAGCCTTATAAGATAAAAGGAGTGAACCGCCATCAGGATCGTCCGGACAAGGGGTGGGCCATCTCTTCGGCCGACCACCGGGAGGACATGTCACTCATCAAGGAAATCGGTGCCAACAGCATCCGGCTGGCACATTATCCGCATTCAGACGAGTTTTACACCCTGTGCGACCGCGAGGGCATGTTGGTCTGGGCCGAGATTCCTTTGGTCGGCAAAGCCTTGGACACCCCGGAATTCACGGAGAACATGAAAACGGAATTGACGGAACTCATCCGGCAGAATTTCAATCACCCTTCCATTTTCTGTTGGAGCCTGTGCAACGAGTTGTCCAAAGGGGATGTGAAAGGATTGATTTCGGAACTCAATGACGTGTCGCACCGCGAAGACCCGGGACGGCTGACGGTGTTGGCCGCAAATGTAGAGAAACGTCCGGAAAACTCCGTGCCCGACATCATGGCGTTCAACACCTATCCCGGATGGTATTGGGCGGAGCCTTCGGAAATGAAATCCACATTGGAGCGGTGGAACCGCCAGTGCGGAAACAAGGGTATCGCCGTGAGCGAGTATGGAGCCGGCGCAAACGTGTGGCATCATTGGCAGACGGGAAAGAAGACACCGAAGGCCGACGGGGTGTTTCATCCCGAAGAATGGCAGGCCACGGTGCACGAACAGACTTACGATGCCATCAAGCGCAGCGGTTTCGCGTGGGGCTCTTTCGTCTGGAACATGTTCGATTTTGCCAGCGCGTCGCGCAACGAGGGGGATATGCCGGGGATGAACGACAAGGGGTTGGTCTCTTACGACCGTAAGATACGGAAGGATGCTTTCTACTTTTATCAGTCGGAATGGTCGGAAGAGCCGGTGGTGCATATCGCCAGCCGGAGGGATGTGGCCCGCCGGGATTCATTGACGGATGTCAAGGTATATACGAATTGCGAGACCGTCCGCCTGAAAGTGAACGGGAAAGATTGCGGAAGTCCGGAGCGCAACGGAAGCATTTGCATCTGGAGGAAGGTCGGTTTGAAGCACGGGGAGAACCAAGTGGAGGCTTTCGGGCAGCGGGGCGGACAGGGGTTTTCAGACCGTTGTAAATGGGTGCTTTTCTGAGTGGGATGAGGCTTTCGGTAGGTAAATGTTATTTACGGCAGAAAGCTTGAAATCGTTGTGCTGAGATTGGAAAATCGTTCTCAGCACAACGGAAAATCGTTCTGCGGCAAATGATTTTTCGTTTGGCGCAGAACGATTTTAAAATGATAAGTATTTGAATTTTAATAGTTTATAGAACTTGAATAGCTGTTCCGGATATTTTACGTTTTACGCCCTCCGGATGATTTCGGACATAGCTTTTCAATATCCTATCGTGAAGCGTTCCCGATGGTGGTTTTCCTGTTCCAATTCATCCACCATGGCCATGGCATAGTCTTCTACGGAGATGAAACTGTCCCCCTTCTCGTCCACAATCAGGTCGTCCTTCCCGAGGCGGAACTTGCCCGTGCGCACGCCTTTCTGCAAATTGCCGAGGTTGGCGGCAGGGGAGAAGAACACCCAATCGAGTTCTTGCTCTGCGGTTAATGTTTCCAAAAAGAACTTGGACAGGGATTTCACGCCCGGGAGCCATGCTTCCGGCAGGGTACCGGTATCCACCAGACGCAACCCCGGTTTGACGAACAAGCTACCTGCGCCGCCCACGACCAGAAAGCGTTTCACGCCGGAGGCTTTCACGGCTTCCAATATCAGGGGATAGACGCGCAAGGTGTCTTCGTATATGTCCGGGTTACCCCATCCCGGATTATACGCGCTTATCACGGCATCCTGCCCGTGGCATACTTGGACGAGGGCATTCCGGTCTTCCACGTCCATGACTTCAACCTTCAGATTCGGGTGGGACTGCGTAAGTTTGTTGGGTGTACGTACGATGGCCGTGACATGATGCCCACGATTCAAGAGTTCTTCCAAAATGGCGCTTCCTACAAATCCGCTTGCACCAATCAATGTTACATGTTTCATGACTTGTTCTTTTTTAGGGTTTATACTGTTTGTTCGGTTGATGCTGCAAAGTTCGTCCTTTACAGCCGTATATACAAGTAGGCACCGAATTCTCAGATACTTACCGGTCGGAACCCAATGTTGTGTATGAGGGGATTATCTTTGGGTGATTTAACTTGTTTTAACGCGGAAGAATAAGACTGTTTGTACCATTATGGGTTTTTAGTTACTTTTGTAGCGTGATTCAAACATAATGGGTTATGGAAGCAGATAAGCAGAAAGATGAAATCTTTGTCCGGGATTGTCCGATAAGGAACATCCTGTCCCGTATCAGCGACAAATGGTCGATATTGGTGATATTTACGTTGGAGCAGACGGCGGTCATGAGATTTGGCGAACTCCAAAGGGCTATTCCCGATATTTCGCAAAAGATGTTGACGGTGACTTTGAGGACGTTGGAGCAAGATGGTATTGTAAACCGCCGGGCCTATGCCCAGATTCCTCCGAAGGTGGAGTATTCGTTGACATCGCGTGGGCAGTCTTTGTTGCCCCGGTTGAACGCGCTGATTGATTGGGCCAAGGAACAAATGGATGCCATTATGGAAGACAGGGCGCGAAGCGGGCAGCCTGCTTAACCGGATGAAAAGGGAGAGTTTAGGTGAAAGATGTTCACCGGGTTTTTCCGGTTGATGAAAGAGATGGTTTGACAAAAAGGGCCTTTACAAAAGCAAAGGCCCTTTTTGTTGGTTTCAGCTCTTGGGGCCGGATTATTCCAGAATCACCAAGTCCTTGCCTTCCATGACCGATTCGCCCGGTGCGACGCAGATTTCCGCAATCTTTCCGGCGCGGTCGGACGTGATGTTGTTTTCCATCTTCATGGCATCCAAGATGACCACCGTGTCGCCGCGCTTGATTTCGTCGCCCGGTTTCACTTTCACGTCCACGATCACGCCCGGAAGCGGGGCTTTCACTCCATACTTCTTGGGTTTGTCGATTACGGCGGGCACTCCGGCGGGTTTCACTACCACGGGATGATGTGCCGGTTTTTCCGGTTCGGGCATCTTCACGGTATAGCTCTCACCGTTTACCGTCACGGTAGCCACGTAATTTTCTATCCCTTCCACGGCCACCTCATAATCGTTGCCGTTGATATTGTATTTGTAAGTCTTCATCTGCTTGTTTGCTTTAAAATTTATGTTCAGGCTGTTGGCGTTGCGTGCGTAACTTGGAATTCCACTCCGTATCCGCGTTTCCCAAAGTCAGTACGCCGCTTTCCGACACGTGCATCGTGTAGCCCTGATATTCGTGCAGAGCCAACGTGATGGCGGCCAACACTTCATTATTTTTATTCTGATTCTGTTCCATGATGTTTCGGATGACAGGGGTTACAAAGGAATATTACCGTGCTTTTTGGCCGGGTTGGTCAAGCTCTTGGTCTTCAGTTGGGCCAGGGCGCGGATGACACGGAAACGCGTGTTGCGCGGTTCGATTACGTCGTCGATATAACCGTATTTGGCAGCCTGGTACGGGTTCGTGAAGAGCTTGTTGTATTCAGCTTCTTTTTCGGCCAGGAAAGCTTTCGGGTCTTCAGCTTCCTTCGCGCCTTTGGCATAAAGTACGGCCACGGCACCTTCTGCTCCCATCACGGCAATCTCGGCCGACGGCCAAGCGTAGTTCAAGTCGCCGCGCAACTGTTTGCAGCTCATGACGATGTGCGAACCACCGTAGCTCTTGCGCAAGGTTACCGTCACTTTGGGTACAGTGGCTTCGCCGTAAGCATACAGCAGCTTGGCACCGTGCAGGATGACGGCGTTGTATTCTTGTCCTGTACCCGGCAAGAAGCCCGGCACGTCTACCAATGTGACCAAAGGTATGTTGAACGCGTCGCAGAAACGTACGAAACGTGCGCCCTTGCGGCTGGCATTGCAGTCGAGTACGCCTGCATAGCAGTTCGGTTGGTTGGCCACGATGCCCACGCTCTGGCCGTTGAAACGGGCAAAGCCTACGATGATGTTGCGGGCATAGTCTTTTTGCACTTCAAAGAACTCGCCGTTGTCCACGATGGCCCCGATGACCTCATACATGTCGTATGCTTTGTTCGGATTGTCCGGGATGATTTCGTTCAACGCGTCTTCCATGCGGTCGACGGGGTCGGTGCATTCCATGCGCGGAGCTTCCTCCATGTTGTTCTGCGGGATGTAGCTCAACAGCGTGCGGATGGTGGCCAAGCCCTCTTCTTCCGTCTGGGCCGTGAAATGCGTCACGCCGGACTTGGTGGAATGTACGCTTGCGCCGCCCAAGTCTTCTTGCGACACGTCTTCGCCCGTCACCGTCTTCACCACTTTCGGACCGGTGAGGAACATATAAGAAGTGCCCTCCATCATCAACGTGAAGTCCGTCAGGGCGGGAGAATAGACCGCACCGCCGGCGCAGGGGCCGAAGATGCCCGAAATTTGGGGCACTACGCCGGAGGCCATGATGTTACGTTGGAATATCTCGGCGAATCCGCCCAAAGCGTTGATGCCTTCCTGGATACGTGCGCCGCCAGAGTCGTTCAGGCCGATGCAGGGTGCGCCCATTTTCATGGCCTGGTCCATGACCTTGCAGATTTTTTCAGCCATCGTTTCCGACAGCGAACCGCCGTTCACGGTGAAGTCTTGTGCGAAGACATAAACCAGACGGCCGTCTATCGTGCCGCTACCGGTCACCACGCCGTCGCCCAAGTACTGTTTCTTCTCCATGCCGAAGTTCGTGCAACGGTGCAGTTTGAACATATCCATTTCCTCGAAGCTGCCCGGATCGAGCAGCATGTCGATGCGTTCGCGAGCCGTGTACTTGCCTTTGGCATGCTGTTTCTCAATGGCTTTTTCTCCGCCTCCCATACGGGCTTTGGCGCGCAGTTCTACTAATTCCTTGATTTTTTCTGTTTGGACACTCATAATCTGTTTTATTTTCTGTTTCAAAAAGAAGGCTTTGATTTTCCTATCCCTAAAAAACAAGCACCAGCGGAAGGCTTTCGTGGAAAGCGGTTCCGCCGGTGGTATCAGGTTCAAGGACGAGCCTTTGTATGAAGTTCAAAGATTGGATTGAAATTCACTTGGAGTTGTGTTAATGTTCACAAAGTTCGGTCAGTACGCCGCAAGTCGATTTGGGATGCAGGAATGCGATTTGCAACTTCTCTGCTCCGAGACGCGGAGCCTTGTCTATCAGGCGGATGCCTTTTTCTTCACATTCAGCCAAAGCGTTGGCCACACCGTCTTCGATGCAGAATGCCACATGATGTACGCCACGGCCTCCTTTTTCGAGGAATTTGGCGATGGGACTGTCCGGGCTTGTCGGCTCCAAGAGTTCGATTTTCACTTCGCCTACTTTCAAGAAAGCGGTCTTCACCTTTTGGTCGGCCACCTCCTCGATGTTGTAGCACTTCAGACCCAATACGTTTTCATAATAAGGCAGTGCGGCTTCGATGCTTTCCACTGCGATACCCAAATGTTCGATATGTGATATCTTCATGACATATAAATTTTAGTTGTTTGCACGCAGGCGTGCTTTTATCATGATGCAAAAGTACGCATTTTGCGGTGAAACAGGAAATAAATTCATGTTTTTTTGGCAGTAGCCGTTCCCGTGGTTACAATTCAATCAGGATACGTGCGTTGATTTGCCGTCCGGTCAGGTAATTGGGTACGGCGTATTGTTGGTTGGTCACGTCCGTTACCCAATAGTATGAGCTTACGTTGCTGATGTCGAACAGGTTGAAGCAGTCCACACCCAGCCATACGTTACGCAGGTGGCGGATGAACTTCTTTTGGTTGCGTCCGTCCTCGTTGTCCAACAGCCGGTAGCTCATGCCGATGTCCACGCGTTTGTAGGCCGGGGCGCGGAATACCATGCGTTCCAATCCCGTATGGGGCGGACCGAAGGGAAGTCCGTCGGCAATGCTGGCTTTCAGTGTCATCTTCCACCGCGTCGTACCGGGGAAGAAGTCGCTGAAGAAGAAGTTCAGGTTGTAACGTTGGTCGGTGGCTTGCGGGAAACTCTTGCCGTCCACTTTCTGCTGGGCTTTCATCAGGCTGAAGCTGATCCAGGAGTCCGTACCCTCTACAAACTCCCCGAAGATTTTGAAGTCGATGCCTGTGGTGTATCCCGAGGCGATGTTACCTCCGTAGTATACGATTTTCACGTTGTCCACATTGTAGGGAATCAGGTTGCTCAGGGCTTTGTAATAGACTTCCGTGGTGAATTTGAACGGACGGTTCATGAGCTTGAATTTGTAGTCGCCACCCAATACGACTTGGAACGAACGCTGTGACTTGATGTTCCGGTTCAGGCGTACTTTGGTGGAGACTCCGGTTGTCACAGTGTCTCGTAGCTCTTTGTAGAAAGGAGCCTGGTAATACAGTCCCGTGGCAATGCGGAATGTGAAATCCTCGTTGAAAGAAGGGATGATGCCGAGCGAAACACGCGGACTGAACAGCCATTCCTTGTTCCAGCTCCAATAGCTTAACCGTGCCCCGTAATTCAGGGAAAAGATGCCGTGGCTGTTGGTAAACCGCCAAGTGTCCTGTCCGAAAAGTTCGAGTCGGTCGCTGCCGATGCGGTTGGAAGACTTCAGGTTATAAATCAGGTCCAGACGGTTGCCCGTGTGGGGAATGGAATATCCGGCAGAGTCGCGCATTTCCCATTCGCGTGAGTTCTCTTCGATGATTTCGTGTTTCCACGTGAGTCCGGTTTGTATGTCGTGCCCCTTCGGTTTGTGGGAGAACAAGACCTTCAGGCTCTTCATGTTGGCATCCAAGTAGTTGCGGGCATGCTCCATGTAGGTGCCTACGCCTAATTGTTCGGTTGTGTTGGTCTCGTCGAGCCAATATTGTCCTTGGATGTCGTATGTTTCCCGTTCCTTGGTGGCGAATGCCGAAGCCAAAAGGGAAAGCTTCGTACGGTCGGTGAAGTTGTGCGACAGGCTCAATGTGCCGAACAGCGTACGGAAGAGGTCTTCTTCCTTTCCGTCGAAATATACACGGAACGACTTTACATCCTGCATCGTGCCGAAATTGGTTTGCCGGTTCGTCGGCAGGAAGTCATATTGGTTCTGTGAGATGTTCCCGATGAAATCCAGGCTCCAACGTTTGTTGGGCGACCAACTGATATAAGTCTGGTAGTCGAGGAAACGTGGGCTGTATTCTCCTTTGGTTTCCAACGACCCCAACATATACTGGTTGGTCTTGTAACGGACACCGTGGGTCATGCTGAAGTTCTTTTTGGCATAACCTACATAGAGGCCGGCTCCCAAAAGGCTGGCCGAAACCGAAGCTTCGAATTTCTTGGGCTTCTTGTAAGTAATGTCCAATACGGACGACATTTTGTCCCCGTATTTGGCGTCGAAACCTCCGGCCGAGAAGTTGATGCTTTCCACCATGTCGCTGTTGATGACGCTCAGTCCTTCCTGTTGTCCGGAACTGATAAGCATGGGGCGGTAAACTTCCACTCCATTGATATACACACTGTTCTCATCAAAACTTCCGCCCCTTACGTTATATTGCGAACTCAATTCATTGTGTGTGCTGACTCCCGCTTGTGTGGCCACCAGTTCCTCTACGGCATTTCCGGTAGTGGAGGGCAGCCGTTTCAGGTTTTCGGCATTCAGATGTTGCGTGGAATTCATTTGCCGCCGTACTTCCTTTACCGTTACTTCACCCATGTCGATGCTTTGGGTTTGCAGGGTGATGTTGAGCCGCAAGCTGCCTTTGGGACGGACCAGTTTTTTTTTCTTGGTTACGTAACCTATCATGCTGAACGACACGGTCACGGTATCGGCAGTGGAGAATTCCAGTTGGTAACGCCCTTGCAGGTCTGTGGTAGTACCTGCGGCCTGGCCATCGACTTTTACTACAGCAAAAAGTACCGGGTTTTGTTCATCGTCGATGACCCTTCCCGACAGTTTTACTTTGTCTTGGGCGGCGACGTGCAAGGCCATAAGGGTCAGCAGGAAAAGGCAGAATATGGATTTGAAAAGTCTTGTCTTCACTTCGTTGTTTGTCTACTTACGCTTTTTAAATAACGCAAAAATACGCTTTTTTGTATAAAGAACCGTCGATTTATTTGGTGAAACTGTCGATTCCGTCCGGATTTCTTTTCTTCGTAATAGGGAAATCATGTATCTTTGCGCAATGTGACAATAAATATAAGGATAAGGAAATGGAAAAGTTTAGCGAGCTGATTCGCATCCGTCGTAGCATGCGGAAGTTTACGGAAGAAGAGTTGAACCAAGACGAAGTGGTGGCTTTGTTGCGTGCGGCGCTGATATCCCCTTCTTCCAAGGGAGTGCGTCCTTGGGAGTTCGTGGTCGTGGACAATAAGGAATTGTTGCAACAACTGGCGCATTGCAAGGAGCACGGAGCCGAACTGGTGGAAGGTGCTCCCTTGGCGGTAGTCGTCTTGGCCGACCCGACGCAGAGCGACGTGTGGGTGGAAGACGCTTCGGTGGCTACGACCATGATGCTGTTGCAGGCTGAGGATTTGGGTCTGGGTGCTTGTTGGGTACAAATCCGGAATCGTACAATGGCGGATGGAAAACCTGCGGAGGAGATGGTGCGGGCCATTCTGCATATTCCGGTGCATCTAAGGGTGCTTTCCATCGTGGCTGTGGGCCATAAGGGAATGGAACGCAAGCCGTTCAATGAAGACCGGTTGCAGTGGGAGAAAGTGCATATCAATACCTTTGACGCACCGGAAGAATGAAAATTGTCTGGATCGGTGCCGGTAATTTGGCCACGCAGTTGGGGGAGGCTCTGCACCGTGCAGGCCATGAAACGTTGCAGGTGTTCAGCCGTACGATGGCTTCCGCCGAAGCTTTGGCCGGACGTTTGGGATGTCTGGCAACGGATGACCGTGATGCCGTGGTGCCGGGTGCGGATGTGTATATCTTCTCCGTGAAAGATGGAGTGTTAGAGGGCTTGGTGTCCCGTATCGCTCCCCGGACAGGAGATGCTTTGTGCCTGCATACGGCAGGGAGCATGCCGATGGATGTTTTCCGTGGTCACGCCCGGCGTTATGGCGTGTTGTACCCCATGCAGACATTCTCTAAAGATTGTCCGGTGGATTTCAAGAAGATTCCGGTCTTTGTGGAAGCGGCTGCCCCTGATGTGCTCGCACAGACGGAGCAGTTGGCATGTTCTGTCTCGGACAGGGTGGAGGAGATGAGTACGGAGAGACGCCGCCGTCTCCATCTGGCAGCGGTATTTGCTTGCAATTTTGTGAACCATTGTTATGCTTTGGCAGCGGATGTATTGGGCAGGGACGGCATACCGTTCGATGTGATGTGGCCTTTGATAGACGAGACGGCACGGAAGGTCCATCGCCTTCCGCCCGTGGAGGCACAGACGGGACCGGCTGTGCGTTACGATCGGAATGTGATGGATCGCCAGTGCGCCATGCTGGACGGCGAACCGGAGCGGAAAGCACTCTATGAAATGATGAGCCGGAGCATCCATGCTTTGGCTTTGAGGAATGAAGCGGAAAGGAAAGAAACAAATGATTAATTACGATTTAAGGAAGATAAAGGCGTTGGCTTTCGACGTGGACGGCGTGCTGAGTGCCGAGACCATCACGTTGCATCCCGGAGGGGAACCGATGCGTTCGGTCAATATCAAAGACGGGTATGCCTTGCAATTGGCTGTCAAGTCGGGCTTGCATGTGGCCATTATTACCGGGGGACGTACCGAATCGGTGCGTAAACGGTATGAGGGATTGGGCATTCCGGACGTGCATTTGGGATGTGCCGTGAAGATAAAGACATACGAAGCCTTTTTGGAACGTTATGGATTGCGGGACGAGGAAGTGCTTTACATGGGCGACGACATCCCTGATTATGAGGTCATGCAGCGTTGCGGCTGTCCTTGTGCACCGGCCGACGCGGCTCCGGAAATCAAGGCTTTGGCGGTTTATATTTCCCATTTGAAAGGGGGATATGGATGCGGGCGCGACGTGATAGAACAGGTGTTGAAGGCGCAAGGCTTTTGGTTGAAGGACGAAAAGGCTTTTGGTTGGTAGTAAAACAATGGAAAATATGTTGGAGAACTTGAAGAAATACCGTCTGGTCTTGGCCAGCAATTCCCCGCGCCGGAAAGAACTTTTGGCGGGGTTGGATGTGGATTATGAAGTGAGAGTGTTGCCGGGCATCGACGAGTCTTATCCGGACGGGTTGTCAGGGGAAGAAATTCCGAAGTACATTTCCCGCAAGAAAGCGGAAGCGTATGAAGCCATTATGCAGCCGGACGAGTTGATTATCACGGCTGACACGATAGTCTGGACGGATGGGAAGGTTCTGGGCAAGCCGAAAGACGAGGCCGAAGCCAAGGATATGTTGCGCCGCCTGTCCGGACGTACGCATCAGGTGATAACCGGAGTGACACTGGTAACAGCCGGAAAGAAAAAGACTTTTGCGACGGTCAGTGAAGTGACTTTCGACGAGTTGTCGGATGAAGAGATAGCGTATTATGTGGCGCACTACCGTCCGTTGGATAAAGCCGGGGCATACGGCATTCAGGAGTGGATAGGCTATGTGGGAGTATCTTCCCTCAGTGGTTCTTATTTCAATGTCATGGGATTGCCGGTGCAACGTTTGTATAAGGAATTAAAAACATTATAAAAAAGATAAAGAGACGAATGGAAATGAAATCTTTGATGCGTCTGGCATGTTTGGGTGCGGTGGCTATGGCCTTTGTAGCTTGCGAAGAAGACAAGCATATTTGTACTTTACCGTCGTTTGCCGGTTTCCGTATTGAACCTACGGTATGGAATGCGGGAGATTCGGTTACGATTACGGCAGTACAGCAAAGTCTGGGGGATTTATTGTATAAGGCTGAATACCATTGGAGTGTGGAATGTACGGATACGACTTTCACTAAAAATTATAATGTGGTGTATGATGCGGATAAATCCAATCCATACATCGGTATCCGGCTTCCGGACGATTTTCGCGGTAGAATGGCCAAAATAAACTTCAGCGTTCAGTATAGTTATTCGGCTACGGCTCCGCAATCGGCACCGAGTGGCTCCAATAGCGGACAATCGGGTATTTACGGTAGTATTACGACTACGGCAGCCAGCCAGCTTTATGGGACGGGGCGTGGTTCATATACTCTTTCTTGGTAACAGTCTGTGGAGAGGATTTGATTTTAGATAGCGATGGAAAGGATTTTATTTGTTTGCCTCGGAAATATCTGCCGGTCTCCGGCTGCCGAAGAAGTCATGCGGAGGTTGGTGAATGATGCCGGTTTGGAGCATGAGTTCTTCTTGGATTCCGCCGGTTTGATAGACTATCATGAAGGAGAACCCGCCGATGCCCGTATGCGGGTACATGCGGCACGCCGAGGGTACCACATTACCCACATTTCACGTCCGGTGCGGTATGATGATTTCTTTGATTTCGATTGGATTGTAGGAATGGACGACCGTAACATCAGTAAGTTGAAGTCTTTGGCACCCGGATTGGAGGAAGAAAAGAAAGTCGTACGCATGACGGACTATTGTCGGCTGAAGGTAGTAGACCATGTGCCCGACCCTTACTATGGAGGCGACAGCGGATTCGAGAATGTTCTTGACATACTGGAAGATGCTTGTGCCGGTTTGTTGGATACGTTGCGTGGTGTCCGTTAACGGGTATGCAACGTGTCCCACATCCGTTTGTAATCTTCGGCCAGTCCTCCTTCTCCTGTTTCTTTGTATAGGGAAGGTAGGTCGTGGCCGGTCTTTTTCATAACTTCCACCACTTTGTCGAACGATACTTGGTGTGCTCCGTCGGTCAGCATGGCATATGAATTGGCATCCATGGCACGGGCGGCAGCATAGGCATTGCGTTCGATGCAGGGGATTTGCACCAAACCGCAAACAGGGTCGCAAGTCAGTCCCAAATGGTGTTCCAATCCCATTTCGGCTGCATATTCGATTTGTGCCGGTGTGCCTCCGAACAACTGGGCTGCGGCAGCGGCCGCCATGGCACAAGCTACGCCCACTTCTCCTTGGCATCCTACTTCAGCACCAGATATGGATGCATTTTTCTTCACGATGTTTCCGAAAAGGCCGGCTGTGGCCAAAGCTCTGAGGATACGTTGGTCGCTGATATGCCGCGATACGGAGAGATGGTATAACACAGACGGCAGTACGCCGCAGGAGCCGCAAGTGGGGGCCGTGACGATTTTTCCACCTCCGGCATTCTCTTCGCTGACGGCAAGGGCGTATGCGAAAAGCAATCCGCGCGTACGCATGGAATGTTGGTAGCCGTCGGCACGGACGTAATAAGATGTGGCCTTCCTTCTCAATCCCAATGGGCCGGGTAACACGCCTTCATGTTCCAGTCCGTTCCGTACGGCCTGTTGCATGGTGTTCCACACTTCTTCCAGATAGTCCCAGATGTTTTTTCCTTCGCATTCTTCTACATATTCCCAATAACTCTTTCCGGTATGCATGCACCAAGCCAGGATTTCTGTGGCAGAGTTCATCGGGTATATTTCTTCAAACGTCAGGTTTTGTTTTCCCTCTTCACCCAGTGCTCCTCCGCCGATACTGAACACAGTCCAATTCTCAGTGATGTGTCCTTCTGCGTCAAATCCTTGAAACTTCATGCCGTTCGGATGGTAGGGAAGGAAAGTCTTAGGTTTCCAAATGATTGTAGTGCGTGGTTCGTCCAATACGTCGAGAATCGCTTTGTCTGTCATATGTCCTTTTCCTGTAGCGGCCAGACTGCCGTAGAGGGTTACTTCAAAACGTACGGCCTTCGGATTGCGTTCCAAAAAAAGGGTGGCGGCCTTACGCGGAGCCATGGTATGACTGCTCGACGGGCCGTAGCCGATACGGTATAGTTCTTTCAGAGTTATCATTGTAAGCGTTGTTTTTGTCTGCAAAGGTAGGGAAAATCCCATATTATTTATTACTTTTGCCTGTATTTTAAAATGGAATGGATATGTTGACAGCTACACGTAGGGAATGGAACGAATTATATGTGTTTTTCAACCTCTTGGCTCAAGGAGGGATAGTCTTGGGCAACGAAGAGGGGCTACCTTCCGGTCGTGTGTTGCCTATTTTTCAGGTAACGCGGCAGGAACATGACGGAGAGCGTCGTTACACGGTAGAAGAGACCGACATCCATGTCGAAGGGGAACAGATGGACGAACGTTTTCCGCGTGAAGACTTCGGCACAGTGGCGGCTATGATTCTCGATACGTTGAAACGGGAACGGAACGAAGAGGTGGAGGCACCCGAAGGGGTGGAGGGCTTTCTCGATGCACTGAAGATTTATGACATGGAAGCCCGGACGGATGACCGTACCGATTTCTACATTACTTTTCATGACAGCAGTTTCCCACCCGTGGGATTCCGCATCTATTCCCGTCTTTGCGCCATGATGCCCTTGTTGGATGGCGGACGGACGGCCAATCTGAAATTCGAGCAGGGAGGTATCCGTTTCTCCCAACCGGCGGTCAACAAAATCAATTATACGGACGACCCGGACAATCCGAACGAGGTGGCGCGCCGCATGCTTTACATCGAGAGCATGGGCGGCGTGTTGAAATACAATGACGTGGCCGACAAAGTGTTCCGCAGTAACCTTTGCATGATAGACCTCAACTTCCCCCGCGTGTTGGCCGAGATGGTGCGTTTGATGCATTTGGACAACGTGAGCCGGGTGGACGAACTGACGGCGCTCATAGAAGAGCGGAACCCGTTGAAAATAAAGGAAGAACTGATTCGCAAACACGGGTATTACCGTTACAAGATGAAAGAGTTCCTGTTGGCTTTGGCCTTAGGCATGCGTCCGGCCAAGCAGTACGACGGGACGGATTCGGCTGTGGCCGGTTTCGTAATGGTGGATGCGGAGGGGCGTATGGTGGCCTATCGTAAGACGGAGCGTCGGGTCTTTGCCGATTTCTTGTTCACGCATACCCGTTTGGAGAAAGGACATCCGGAAAAAGACAAGTATGGTTATTTGGAGCGTGAAAACCGTGCTTACCATTTGAAGTTGAACTTAAAGATAAGTTTTGTGAAAAGATGAAGATTGACCATGTGGCTATGTATGTGAGGGATTTGGAAGTGGTAAAGGATTTCTTTGTGCGTTTTTTCGGTGCCGTTTCTAATGAAATGTATCATAATCCCCGGACAGGCTTGAAGTCCTATTTTTTAAGTTTTGGCAATGGAGCCAAGTTGGAAATCATGACACGTCCGGATTTGTCGGTCCTGGGAAAAGATATTTATCGTACGGGATATATTCATTTGTCGTTCAGTGTGGGGAGTGAGGAACGGGTGAATAGTCTGACTGCTAAATTACAATCAGCCGGGTACGAGGTTATCAGTGGACCACGTTTTACAGGCGATGGGTTCTATGAAAGTTGTGTTCTGGATTCCGAACACAATCAAATAGAGATTACCGTGTGAAATCAGAGGAGGTTTACCAACCTTCTCTGATAGTCTTTTAAATCATCTTTCATTTTTTCGAAGCCTTATCGGTTCTTTTTCAGACGTGGTTTCTTCTATTATTTATCTTTGAAATCGCTTTTGAAGTGAGTGACATTTTCCAATTTCTCCGGAATACCCGAAGAGCTGTATTTTTCAATCGTTCGTCCTCCGATATGCAGTTGCTTTATGGTCAATTCTTCGATGTCGGAGAAGACGGCTGAAGGCTTTGTTGTGGGTTTCACGAAATAAAGATTCTGTAACACTACTTTTCGTATCATGTGTCGGTTGTCTTTTGTGGCAGGGATAAGTGCCCATTTCTTTGCAGGAGTCCAAAAGGAACTGTTCTTGACGACAAGCTCCCCGTTTGCCGGCAAATCGGAGTTTTCATAGAATTGGACCCTGATGTCTCCGCCCGCTTTCCTTCCTGTTATGGAATGGAAATTATCAAAGTAATACCCTTTTATAGTCCTGCTGTTGGAACCGCCCTGAGGTTTGCCGACCAAGACGTTGCCTCCGATGCGTATGCAATGTGCCGTACGTGTCCATCCGATGGCATTGTTGACGCGGATATTCTCCGAAGCTCCGTCGCGGCTCCATTCCATCCGGTCTTTGTTGTAAACACCTGCTGCTGCAAACGTATTACGTATTTCTGCCGGATTGTCGTCTGTGTTTGTGAGGTTGATGGATGGATTCTCCCTATAAGTACGTATTGGGAATTCGTTCGAAGGGTTATAGTGGCCGGTTGCGAAAGTATCATCATTGCCCAACGTAATGGCACCATTAACAGTGATGTCTTTTCCGCTTGATAGGTTGAGGCCGTCTATCCATCCATGGTTATAGGGCGACAACCCCTTAATGTTGTTTAGTTTTATGTCGGTGGCATCATGTGTTTCCCAATTCCATTGCTGGCTGTCACGTATATATGTGTCGTTGAATGTGATATGGCTTGATTTCTTTATTACGGCTCCTCCCTGGTGTGGAGTGTTTCGTGCGTCCTTCCTGTCCATTGCGAAAGTAAAGCAACCTTGTCCGTCATGCATGCCGCGTCCGGAAATGGTCACAAAACAAGAGTTCGCAATGTATATGGCAGGTTCGTTGGCTTCCCGGCATTCTTTCAAACGGTTAATCATGAGCGCATTTTCATCAGTGTAAACGAAAAGGGGCTTTCCTCCCTTTTTATGGTCTCCGTTCCAGTTGACGATACGAAGTCCCGACCATATATAAGTTCCGGCCGGTATGTAGAGCGTATTGAGTTCCGGTGTGTTCCTGATTGCCTCCAATGCGGCTTGCAGGGCATCAGAGACGTCATTCCGGTTTCTTGCCCTCATGTCCGGGAATGCTACAATTCGGTTGGTGTAGGGGACGAATACTCCCTTTTCGTAATTCCACGTGAACGTTTTCTCGTCGTTCAGGCTGGCGTCTGCGATACTTCCCGCAGGACGGCATGCTTGTCCGGCAATGTCTGTGATTGGATTGTTCTTTAAGTAATTTTCTGCAAATGCTTTAAAATTAAGAACATTAGGACTTTCCAATGAAGGACGTTCCGCCAAGTCTTCCAAGGGATCGTTTATCAGTGTAAGCTGTGGGTTGGAGGTAGAGGCATCCTGTGGGTCGTCTCCGTTGATGATGACAATGGCGTAGGGTAGTTCTTCGGCCATTTCGAATATGACAGTCTTTTTGTCGGGACTGATTTTCAGTTTTTCTTGTGGATAGAAACGTACAGGATGAATGGTTACACTGTTGATTTCGTCATCTCCCGTCACATTGATTTCAATTTCGGGGGACCGGCTGTTTGAGGCGAAGCGAGCGACATCCATGTTGTGCCCTTGGTTGCCAAAACCTGTATTGTCATAGCGGATTGCAGCAACTCTGATATCTGCCACTTTTACATTAAAGCGTGCAGAGGCTACATCGTTTCTTACATGCGAAGGATATGCTTCTCCTCCAGGTCCTGTTTCAGGGATGGTAAAGGGTACGTATGGATGAACCTTTATACTTTTGGGTTTTGCACTGATGGTTTGACCTGTGAGTATAAGCAGAAATATCATCCACATGATGTTTACCGTTTTCTTTCTAATCATGACTTTCTTCATATTTTTAAATATCTGTTATTCACTGACTCTTTCATGTTTCCGCTGCAAAGGTATGGACTTATTTTGGAAATGTATAGGACATTTTTTTCCAAATGATGGGACAAATCAACGTGAGTATGTTTTATCTGTTTCCGATTTCCAGACTACGGGCTTGCCGTCGGGTGTAATGCCTTCGGCCTCCACGGCTATCACCGTCTTTTTACTATTATTATATAGGTGGATGACAGCTTCTCCTTTATCGTCGAAAATCACTTTGGGGGTCCAGTAAAGCGTGCGGCGGTAGTCTTTGGCATCGGGCAGCGGCTTCTTGCTGTAATCCGGACTATAGAACTCCGTGCAAAGGGAAAATCCCTTGGCCGCATATCTTCGGTCTCGATAAGAGGGACGTACTCCGTCGTTGGGCAGGAGCCGGTAGTCGATGACCACATCCGGTTGGTGGGTTTGACTGTATTTCCAGCTTCCTTGTTCTCGCGGGACGTAATCGGTGTAGATGTATAGCTTGTTCAAATGGCGCAGACGACGGTACTTTCCCATTTGGACATTCGACATGGACATGCTGACCTCGGACTGTCTGCGGTGTTCCGGTTTGAAGTCCAGCACTTTCCCGTCGTATCGTTCTTGCAAGTAAAAGTGCCTGTCCATTCCCATGTCTCCGAAAAAGGTCGTGGCCACTTGCCGCGAGAATGTTCGCCAGTCGTGCATGCCTCCGTTCAATCCGTAGTCGGCAGCAAGGTTGAAGGCTTCGTAGGCATCCACGACCAAAGCCGGTTTGCTGGGATCTAATTTTCTCAACCCTCCCCGTTTGCTTCTTACGGTGACGGTATTCAGTTCCCGTCCGGTGAAGGCATCGGTAGAGGAAGTATCTTGCAAGGGAATTTTATCCTCGAAAGTCGCATCCTGATAGTAACTGTATGGCTTGGGAAATACTGGGAAGAATGGGTCGAGCTTCACATAGAACTCCGGGTAGGCTTGTTCGTCCATGAAGCCTTTCCTTTTTATTCTTCTTTTATATTTTTCGCTTTTTGTGCTGTCCGAAGCACTTAAGAATAAAATGTAGTTGTCGTTTACGACAGCCGATGGCATGTAGAATTTTCCCTTTTGGGTGGTTTGGGACACATCCACGATGTCGCGGTCTTGTATGAACGAGGCAGACACGTTCACCTCCTTTTTCATCTCTTTAATGAGCGGGCCATAGAGGTCTTGCAGGGTCAGGACTTTGGCCATGGGAGTGTACATATCCGGATATAGATGGTAGTCACGGGCTGTGGTATAAATAGGAACTGATGAATCTATAAAGGGTATATATACAGAATCGCCGTAGTCTGTTTCCTCCAAGAGCGAATAGGTCTGGTGCACACTTCCGCTGAGTGTCTGAATCTTTTCCGGCAGGAACTCAAACTGTGTGTGCTCCAGTCCGGCCATCATACGCCAGTCATGCCTTCTCCATCCTTGTACCATCATGAGCAGGTCGAGGGCATGGCGGTGCAGGCTGTCGTCTGCCTCGAAGTACCATCCGGGGGTTTCCACGAAACCTTTAATCTCGCTGGCCAACAGCATTTCAGTGAGCATCGTACCGTTGTCGTAAGTCGTTTCGTCCGTGGCATGGTCGCGTATGGCGAGGGATACGTCCGCGTCATGATGCCGGAGCAGTTTCATCCGTAGTTCAATGAGTTCGAACGGGGTATATTCTTGTTTTATGCCTTCTACGGTAATGAGCGGTTGGTCATAATTGTGGTGGTTGACGAAAAAGAGGCGGTCGGCATAAATCCTCCCTTCGCCATTGAAGACTGTGATTTGGTTCACCCCCGTGGGGAGCGAAGCCCAAAAGATGTCCACGGTGTCCTTTCTCATGTCGGCGGGTGAAAGTTTCCTGAAAGCCTTGCTCACGCCATTGCACTGTATCTGTATCCCCAATTCCTCCTTGCTTTCGGTAGAACCTTGTATAATCATCCTAAGTACGCTGTCTTTCCTTTCCACATGCAGGGCATATCCTTCCTTTTCCACTTCCGGTAACTTCACTTCATAGTCGTAGCCTTGGTAATGCAGTCTGGCTTTGTATTTCTCGTCCGGTTTCATGTCTGTTAGGGTGAACACTCCTCTTCCCCGGTTCAATGTCCGTGTCCGGGCAACCTCCTTTCCATCGCTATCGATGATGGAAAGTTCTGCATCTAAATGTTTTCCTTCCTCATCGTTGATTTCGAATGCCACGTGTCCGTCTGTGCCTTCAATCAGATGCCCTCCCTCGGGATAGAAACGTAGGTCTATTTCGGGTTTCCCTTTCCGCGCCTTGTAGTACCTTCGCATGGGGCGTAGTGTCATGTCTTTGGCATAACGCCCGGTTTCCTTGGGATGGTCGAATACGGGGAATACGCGCGAATACAGCTTGTCATAATCCCGGAAGAAATCTTTGGCCATCTGTTTGTTGTAGAACATGTTTTCCGTATATTTTGAATGCGGATGCTCATGGCGTCCGAAGTTGAGCATCCACCGGGTGTATGCCCTTAGTTCGTAGTATCCGGCATAGAGCGAGTCGGTCAGGGTGAACGTCCCGTGTGCCGTTCCGTCTTCCATCTTCAGTTGCTGCCGTTCCACGAGATAGCCGTCCGGTGTGAGCAGTTCCACATACATGATTTTGCTCAGGTCGGTGAGCCAACCCTTGTCGCTCCGTGTGACGTATGCTTTGTACCATATCGTATCGCCCACGAAGTAGCAGGTGTTGTCGATATGGAGGTACACTTTTTCTTGCGGCAGGCCGGTGCCGAAACGTTTCACGCGGGTAGCAAGGGAATCCACTGATGCAATGTCTTTATGGCTTTGCGCCGAGATGTTCCATACGGTGCAAACAAGTGCATAAAATAAGGTAATTCTTTTCATGTTCTTAGGATGTTTAAGCAAAGTAATAAAAGATTTGAAGAACAATATGGGACGTTTCGTAACAAATCATGGGACATTTTCAAGCAACCGTTTGTTTCGGAGCTTGATTCCCTTCTTTGCTTCCCTTTACGGTCTTACGTGGAGAATATAGGATATGGTAAGTGGCAAAAAATAGGGATAATTATCTCTTTTGCTATTAAAAAGTAGCCGGATAAGCCTTCGGGCTGACAAACAGGTTGAAACTTCAGCCCGAATCTGTGAGGATGGTTTGTATAAATATACGTATATCAAGTGTTTTTTTGCATAAACGCTGCATATCAGCGTATCGTTCACAGCCGAATAAAAAATCAATCTCATGAGAACGGGATTTTTATACGAGCATGTCATTGGCATATTGTCCGCATGTCGTGGCGGCGGTTCCTTTTTTCCGTGTGGAAAATCGGCCTTCAACGGGAGTGGAATGTGCTGAAAGGAGCGTTCACGGATTTATTTGGAGATTTTCCGATGACATGAAAAATAGCACAAAGTGCAAGCAGAAACGGGCTTTTAAGAAACACGGACGGCGGACTGTGCGGAGCAAATGAGGCGGACGGTGGCAAAATGACGGGAATGAGCGCACTGGACTGGCTTTTTGATTTTACAGGAACCGGCGTGGCTGCGATATTTTCCGTCCCGACCGGATTCGGGGTGGAATATCCGATTCTCGGGGCATTACGGAATACAAAAAGTCAGAAGGAACATTTTGTCATTGCTCCTGTCTTCCGTTTAAAATTCGTAACTTTGCACGAAGTTATATGAGAGAGCAGACACATGAATAATCTATACGAAGAGCGGTTGGGTACGGACCGCATGCTGCCGTTGGTGTTTCGGATGGCTCTTCCGGCTGTGGCCGCGCAAATCGTCAACTTGCTTTATAACATCGTGGACCGTATTTACATCGGCCATATTCCCGGTATCGGTACCGACGCGTTGGCCGGTATCGGGGTGACCAGTTCGGTCATCATCCTGATTTCCGCTTTTTCCTCCATCGTGGGTGCGGGAGGCGCACCTTTGGCTGCCATCGCGTTGGGGCAGGGCGACCGGGAGCGAGCCGGCAAGATATTGGGGAACGGACTGGTATTGCTCCTGCTTTTCACCGTCCTGACATCGGCCACGGCCTATCTGTCCATGCGTCCCCTGCTGATGGCCATCGGGGCATCGGAACATACGATAGGCTATGCGATGGATTATTTGTCGGTGTATTTGTTGGGGACGTTGTTCGTGGAGGTTTCGGTGGGGCTGAACACTTTCATCAATACGCAGGGAAGGCCGGGCATAGCCATGTGCTCGGTCATCATCGGCGCGCTGCTGAACATCGGTCTCGATCCGCTGTTCATTTTCGTGTTCGGCATGGGCGTGAAAGGGGCGGCTTTGGCCACCATCCTCTCGCAGGCTTGCAGTGCCTGGTGGGTGTTGCATTTCCTGACCTCGCGCAAGGCCACGTTGAGAATCGAGCGGAGGTATATGCGTCCCGACAGGAGAATCATCGGCGCCACGTTGGCCTTGGGCGTGTCCCCGTTCATCATGGCCAGTACGGAAAGTCTGGTGGGTTTCGTGCTGAACAGCGGTTTGAAAGTGTATGGCGACATCCATGTCAGCGCATTGGCCATCATGCAAAGTGCGATGTTGGCCGTCAGCGTACCGCTGACAGGGTTCGCACAAGGTTTTATTCCCATCGTGAGTTACAACTACGGCCACGGGAACCGTGAGCGGGTGAAGGACTGCTTTAAAATCGTGGTCCGGGTGATGTTCTCCTTCAACCTGCTGCTTGTCCTTTTCATGATTTTGTTTCCCGGACTGGTCGCTTCGGCTTTTACGTCCGACGAACGGCTGATAGCCACCGTGGAGCATACCTTGCCCGTGTTTCTGGCCGGTATGACGATTTTCGGCCTGCAACGGGCTTGCCAGAACATGTTTGTCGCGCTCGGTCAGGCCAAGGTGTCCGTTTTCATCGCCTTGTTGCGCAAGGTTATATTGTTGGTGCCGTTGGCTCTGCTGTTGCCGCGTTGGATGGGGGTTATGGGCGTGTACGCCGCCGAGGGTGTTTCCGATGCCGCCGCAGCCGTTTGCTGCACTTTGATTTTTATTTGGCAATTCCCGAAAATCCTGCGTAAAATGACAGGGCAATAATTCATTGCATGTCATTTTCCTGTGTTGTATTGTCTTTGCATTCTTATGCGTATTGTTGTAGGGTCAAAGCTTTCCTTTCATAGCTTTTGATTTGTTTTTCTTCGAAAATAGCGATAAAAAGTCGATATAGTCCTATTCTTTGACGGATTAGTGCAACTTTTTAGACGTTGAAAAAGTATAATTTTGTAATAGGGAAACGAACAAGCGTTTTCTATGATGTGACTATTCACGAGTGATCATATAATCTTTAACTTAATTTTCTGCAAAAATGAAAAACAAATTACTGGCCGTCATGGCACTTTGTGGTGCGACATCCACCTTACCTTTATGGGCTGCATGGGAAGACCCAGAGTTACAATTCGTAGAACCGAACTTGTCTACTGATGGAACAGGAGGCGGGGTGTACTATATTTATCATGTAGCCACGCAGAAGTTCATGGGGAATTATAATACACGTTTGATTGTGGACAATCAAGGTCAGGAGGTGACTTTGACTTATGGTGAAGATTATGAATTAAGTCGCCGTCCGGAATCGGACGCAGAATATTTCACAGGAAGGGGGTGGCGTTTGAGTATGATGAATGCGCCCACCAATGGGGGATATCATGAGTTGTTCATTAATACGGGTGGTGCTGAGATTTATGTAGATCATAACAAAACGGGACATATTCTGTGGAAAATCGTGCCTGAGGATGGTGTATACCGTATCAAGGTGGTTGATGAAGATAAGGTTTACGGTGTGTCGGCTAACGGAGGTTTGTATGCCAATTCATACATGGCGGTCAGCGAGGGAGAGACCGAGGTAGATCCGTTGATAGACAAGAGTATGGCGGGATATGAAAATGCTGGAGATGAATGGAAGTTTGTGTTGCCGGATACTTATGAGACTTATTCGGCCAAGAAGAAATTGAAGGAACAGTTGAGCCGGGCTGACGAAGTAGGCTTTACAGGCTATGGTGAATATGCAGACGTTTACGAAAGTCCCGATGCCACGGCTGAGGAAGTAGTAGTAATGACAAGCCGTTTGAAACAAGCCATTACGGATTGGCAGAGTTCAAGTGCGACACCGGAGAGCCCCGTGGATTTTACCAATGTGATAGTCAACAATTCATTTACAGATGGTATGAATGGTTGGGCTACTGTGGGTAATCCTTATATTCAGTCTGGATACAATTTTGAAACAACCGATCACCAATACAAAGTAGATCGTTTTGTAGAACAATGGACGTGGGGAAACTTGGGTTCGGTGGAGGTGTCTCAGGTTTTGGAGAATATGCCGACAGGCAGGTACCGTTTGACGGCCAATACTATTGGGTATCAGCAGTCGGATCGGGCCATAGTACCTGTGGGGGTATATCTTTATGCAGAAAATGGAGGTGTCGAGTCGCGTGCGGAAGCTCATACTTTGGAGTTCGGCGGATTGAAAAACGGGGTTCTTGTGGAAGAAGAGCCCCAGCCCCGTAACACGGTGTTGGAGTTTTTTGCCATGGATGGAACTATTAAGGTGGGATTCAAGACGGTGGATACAAACTGTAACTGGGTTGTAGTCGATAATTTTAAATTGGAATATCTGGGAAAAGTGAAAGGAGGCATGGCCGAAGAATTGAAGAAAATCATTACACAGGCTGAGACATTGAAAAATGACTATGACCTTCTGTTTAAGAAATATTCGGTTGCCGGTGAAGCCCAATTTAACCAATTGATAGAGGTGGCTAAGCAGGCGGTATCCAATCCGGGCATGGATGACAACGCGTTGGGATTACTGATTACTTCATTACAAGAAGGCATGGAGGTGTTAAAAGCCGATGTGAATGCCTATGAGGTGTTGAAGGCTAAAAGTGAAGAGCTTCTTACGGCATGGGATGAATCGCCTTATGCGGAGTTGGACTTCCCCGATTATGAGGAATATGTGTACGGTTTGGATGACGCTTATGAAAAGAGGACGTTCGATCCGGCAGAAGTGGATAGCATACAGCCGCGTGCTGATAAGATATGGATGTCGTGTGTAAGGGAAGCTTTGGTAAACGGAGAAACAGATAATGTGACCGGTCTGATAGTGAACCCAGACTTCGATAGGGGAGGAGAAGGATGGGCTAAGACGGGTGATGGTAGTTACAATCAGAATCATTCTCTATCAGAAGTGTGGAATGGGAGAGAATGGGAAGTCTATCAAGAAATCAGCAATTTGCCTCAGGGATCGTATAAGATTGCCATGCAAGGCTTCTATTCTCCAAGTTCTACAAATCAAAACCAATGGCATGAAGGATGGGGGCAGGAAGGTGACGAAACGAACAAAATATTGGGTTACCTTTTTGGTAACAATGCTTCCGAACCGCTTCTTCATATAACAGTGTGCCCACAAGAGGAGAATGTGGCAGGAAATTGCGAGGAGGTGACATGGACCGGTGAAACGTCTTTGGCCGGAAAATGGTTGTGTAACGGGACAAGTTCTGCGCAAGTTATTTTTGAGGAAAATAGAAATAATTACCTTAATGTTGTGGATTGTTATGTGGGTGAAGACGGGAAACTCCGCGTGGGTGTAAAGATGTCGGCTGTGACTTGGGGGGATGCTTGGGTAGTCTATGATAGTTTCCGGATAAAATATTTGGGTGCCGGCAATATGGAAGGGGCTCAAGCGGCCTTGGATGCCTTGATTCGTGATGCTAAAGAATTGTTGTCTTCCGATTCTTTGACTACGCAGGAGGCTAAGGACGGTTTGAGCAAAGCCATAGAGGCAGCTTCTGCCATAGGTAACTTGACTCCTGAAGTTTATAAAAAACAGACGGAAGTGCTAAATACAGCTATTGAATTGGGACAAGAGTCTATGGCGGTGGCTTTTGCATTGAAGACTAAAACTTTCAATCATAAGGAAAAGTTGACCGGTACGGGTGAAGTTAGTTACGAAGCATACATCGGGACTGAGGGATACGGTGAACTGAATACTTTGGTTGATGAAATCCTCGACGGCAAGATTGTAGGGCAAGGAATATTTACTACTATGGATGAAATCAACGGTTATTCCGTTCGTTTGGATAAGGCTTATTCTAAGATGTTGAGTGCTCATATCGAATTCGCTAAGGCTAGCAAAAACTTCCCGGTAGATGCCACGGGTCTGATTGTCAATCCGGGTTTTCAGACCAAGAGTGAGAATGACCAAGGAGAAATCGTAGACGTAAAGTCTACCGACGGATGGGTTATGGAATCTTTAACTAATATGACAGGGGCTACGGATGCCACGGTCTGTGAAATTTACAGTGATAGCAGCGAGGTGTATCAACCGTTGTACAACGTGCCTGCGGGATATTACCGTGTTGTGTTGAACGGTTTCTATCGTGCGGGTGGTTATATCGAGGCCGGTGTGGCTCGTCGTGATAGTATGGATGCCCAAAATGCCGAATTGTTTATAGAGTCCGGTGAGGGTAAATGGAACGAGAAGTTGCCATCCATTTTCGATAATGTCAGTGAATATAAATATGAAACGACTGATGTGGCTTTGCCTGATTCTCTGTTTCCGGAATCCGATATGTTGTATCATTTCATCATTAACCAACCGGGAGGAGCAAAACTTGCTTTTGAAGACGGGGCGTATGAGTGTGAAACGTATTTCTATGTAGGAGAAGGCGAAGAGCCTGTATTGGGTGTACGCAAGACAGGGATGATGACGAATGACTGGTCTTGCTTTGACAACTTCCGGCTCTATTATTATGGAGATGGGGATGCTAACAAACCGGATGGTTTCATAGATAGTATCGACGGTGTAGTTACCGATGGTATGGCTACCGTGGTAAGCTCCGTATGGTATACGCTTAACGGCATACGTGTGGTTGAACCGAAGCAGCGTGGCATCTATATTCGTCAGGACATGATGAGCGATGGAACGAAAAAAACTGTGAAGGTATTAGTTAATTAGTGTTTGTTGATAAATTCTCAAAGATATGGAAAACAAATTCAAATCTTGGCTATTCGTATGCGTCCTGTGGCTCTCAACCCTACAGATAATCTTTTTTTCCAGTTGTAATGACGACCTTGCAACCGAAAACTACTATACCTTTACTGGTGAGATGATGAGCGACTTTCTGAACAATCATGAGGATTTCAGCCAATTCAAACGCATTGTGGAGCGAGCCGGAAGAATGGATCTACTGGCCAGCCGGGGGGCACGTACGCTTTTCCCTCCTATAAATTCCGGAGTGGAAGATTTCCTGAAAGAAAACGGATATGCCTCTGTTGAAGAAGTTCCGGAGTCTTTCTGCGATACCTTGGTCAAGGCCTGTTTAGTGGAACGTGCTTTATATACATATAATCTTTCTGAAACTCATCAGGAAAGTAACCAGCTTGACCTTCCTGTGATTATTGTGACCGACGGTGACACGGTCGACTCTAACGGTATGACACTCAGTGTCATCAATCGGCGTGCAGTCATCATCAATGAATTGAAAAACGACTCCGTAGAAAACGGTGTGGTACATCCGGTGGATAAGGTGATAGTCCCCAACACCAGCTTGGGAGCCAGTCTCTTGGATGAAAACCACAAAGATTTTGCTATTTTCTATGAAGCCCTCAAACGGACTGCTCTGCTCGATTCTCTGTCCCGTTATCGCGATGACGATTATGAGGTCTGGAAAAACAATTATGCCCCATTCACGCAAAGCATGCATATCGGAAACGAAGACTACGTAGGTAAACGGCCGGATCATCGGTACAGTGGTTTCACCCTTTTCATTGTACCCGACAAAATCCTCTATGAGAAATATCCTGACCGTTTCAGCGAGGATATGACTATGGATCAAAAAATCGATGCTTTATATGATTTAGCAGTAGAAAAATACGATGATAATGTTTCAGCCAGCATTTTCGGATTAGATAAGATAGAACCCGTTACCGGAAAAACATATAAGGAGTTGTATTGGAACAAATCCTCCTTGAAAAGTAGGCATAACCCTTTGAACATGCTTCTTTCCTATCATATCCTGGATCGTCTGTTCACCAGTACGGCCAAACTTATCAATTGCTGGCAAGTCAACACGGCTTATGCCGATCCCACGGAATGGGTAGGCACAATGCTCGATTTCTCTACAGTCAAACTGGAAAAGGTGTATCGTACAATTGATCCATCCGTGGAGTATGAAAGAGATTTCTACATAAACCACAGCGAAGCTTGTGTATATAATAACTACGAACGTATCCGAGGTGCACATCTGACGATTCCTGAAGATGCCGATAATTTCTCATTGAATGTGGCATATTATTATGTGGATGACGTATTGGCTTATGACCAGACCATGCGTAACAAGGTGATGAACACACGCATGCGCATTGATGTCCTGACGTTGTGGCCGGAATTGACCACTAATAATATACGTCTCTGTGGAAATCCCACACAGGCTTACAACGCCGGAGACAACAGCGAAGAGGGAACTGAAGCAGGAGGGCACAATTGGTATCTTCCACCGGGTTATCTGGAGAACGTGAAGTTCAGCGAAAATACCATTTTCTTTTTAGAGCGTCCCATTGTTCAATGGTCTAATATGGGAGGGGATGTGGTCGGTATATTGGGGACAAGTTATGACATAACTTTCCGTTTGCCGAATGTTCCTCCTGGCACGTATGAACTACGATTAGGCTATACTGCTTTGGCTTCTCGAGGAATTGGCCAGGTTTATGTGGACGGCATTCCGCAAGGGCTTCCGATGGATATGCGCATTTTTGGAAACGATGGAAGCATAGGTGGGCTTTATAACGGATGGTCTGGTTGGCGTAACAAAGATGAGAATACAAGCGGAATCTATACCACGGAAGAGTTGGAAGAAAACGCCCGTATCATGAAAAATAATGGTTACTATAGTGCTCCCAAAAGCCTGTTTTGGGGAAATGATGGGAATGACGCACCGAGATATAGTGCCAATACATGTACTAATTATTATAACTGTGTGAATTTGCTGCGCCGTAAAATCTGTAACGTAGAAGTAAGACCTAATACTCACCATTCCGTACGTCTACGCTCCGTATTGACCAGTGGTGAAACCTCGGACTTTACACTTGACTTCATGGAACTAGTTCCGATAGACATTTGTGGAGCCGGAGGGCTTGGAGAAGATCTTTACTGATAAGGTTAAAATATCCCGGAGCTATTGCCGTTCACCACGACGGTGTATATATCCGATAGATTGTCTGATGGTTTGTTGATGTGAGATTTTGTTCTTATTGTCCTATATTTATGTGATATTATCCTATAAATGAAAAATGAGAAGAATATATCTTTACCACTTTGATGAAAAGCAAAAAATATATGAAAATAGAAGAGGTTATAAATTCGTGGAGGAGTTTTATTGAAACAAGAAAGACTGGAAGGTTTTGTTTCCAGTCTATGACTGGTGCCGCATTGTGTTTTTTTATATTTGTCGGCTCTGTTTCTGTAACGGCGGCGGACGACGGTTATGTCATGCTAAAGAATGGGGTATATTGCCGTACGGCGGACGGGCGCATGCGTGTGGAGTTTGTGAGTCCGGACATCGTGAGGGTACGTTATACGCGTGAAGCCGATTTTTTGGGGAACGGTACGATAGTATGCGTGGAGCGGACGGAAAACAAGGTCCCTTTTCAGGTCGTTTCACGGCAAGGGGAGCTTTCTTTACAGTCGGACAGCCTTGAAGTGCGGGTGGATTTGAACACTTGTGCCCTTACTTATAAGGATGCCCGCACGGGAAAGGTGTTGCTTTCCGAGCGTCAGGAGATGCCGCGCGAGGCCGAGAAGACGTATATGGAAAATGTCGTTTACGATCCGGATAGCAGGCGAATCGAGAAAACGGCCGACGGAGAGAAGGAAGTGATGGACGTGCTTCGTCGCGACACGGTGGGGTGGACTTGGAAGTTCAGGAATCATTTCCGCTGGTCGGAAGGCGAGGCGCTTTACGGTTTGGGATGCCACATGGAAGATTTCCTCGACTTGCGGGGCAAGACGATGTACCTGTGCCAGCATAACCTGAAAGAGATGGTACCGGTGTTGAACTCCACGGCCGGTTACGGCCTGTTGTTCGATGCGGGCTGCGGGATGAAGTTCCAAGACGGGCCGGAAGGCGGTTTCATGGAATTGGAAGCCGCCAAGGAGGTGGATTATTATTTCATGAAAGGATGTACGATGGACCAAGTCGTGGCCCGGTACCGCAAGTTGACGGGACAATCTCCGATGATGCCCCGGTATATTTTCGGTTACATCCAGTCTAAGGAACGTTATACCCATTCGAAGGAGCTTGTGGACGTCGTGCAGGAATACCGCAGGCGGCAGGTGCCTTTGGATGTCATCGTGCAGGATTGGAACTATTGGCCCGGCGGACAGTGGGGGTACATGAAGATGGATCGCCGCTACTATCCCGACCCGCGTGCGTTGGCAGATTCCATACATGCGTGGGATGCCAAGCTGATGGTGTCCATTTGGCCCAACCCGACGAACTGCCCCCAAACGAAAGACTTTGAGAGGCGTGGCTTCATGTTGCCCCGTTCCGTGTATGACGCTTTCAATCCCCTGGCCCGGGCGCGCTATTGGGAATATGCCGACGGGGAATTCTTCGGCAACGGTTTCGATGCTTGGTGGTGCGACTGCACGGAACCGTTGGATGCGGATTGGAGACCGATGTCCGAAGGATACGGTTGGGACAGCCATGAAGAACGGTGGAAGGGGAATCTGGCTTTGCTGGACGGTGTGTTGGGGGCTGAGCGGAGCAGCCTTTTCTCGTTGTATCATTCCAAGGGGCTGTATGAGAACCAGCGTGCCACGACCGACCGCAAGCGAGTGGTGAACCTGACGCGTTCCAGTTATGCGGGACAACAGCGTTATTCCACCATCACGTGGAACGGCGATACGCATGCTTCGTGGAAGTCGTTCGCCCAGCAGATTCCGCAGGGGTTGAATTTCATGGCTACGGGCTGCCCTTATTGGACGGTGGATATCGGTTCGTTTTTCACGCGGAAAGGGCGCGAGTGGTTTCGTGCGGGAGACTTCGATGCCGGCGTGGACGATATGGGTTACCGGGAATATTACGTGCGGATGTTGCAATACGGGGCATTTTTGCCTCTGTTCCGCAGCCATGGCACGGACACTCCGCGTGAGATTTGGCGGTTCGGCCGGCCGGGCGAACCTTTTTATGACAGTATCCTGCGCATGATTCGTTTACGTTACCGCCTGATACCTTATATATATTCTTTGGCCGGGAAGGTCACGCAAGAAAGCTATACCATGAGCCGGTTGTTGGCTTTCGATTTTGCGGACGACGCCCGTGTGCACGACATCAAGGACGAATTCATGTTCGGTCCGGCTTTTCTGGTGTGTCCCGTGACCCGTCCGATGTACTATGACAAAGGTTCCGTGGCTTTGCAGGATGTGGAAAAGACGCGGGTCGTATATTTGCCGGAGGGTGCGGACTGGGTGGATTTCTGGAGCGGGAAGAAGTACCGGGGCGGCCGGGATGTCAAGGCGGATGCGCCAATCGACAAGATTCCCTTGTTCGTGCGCCAGGGTTCCATCGTTCCGATGGGGCCGGTTGTGCAGCATACGGGAGAGTTGCCGGGGAAAGAACTTACCATCGTGGTCTATCCCGGAAGGGATGCCGTTTTCACCCTGTATGAGGACGAAGGCGACAATTACGGTTACGAACAGGGGCGTTTCTCGACCATCCGGATGGAATGGGACGATAGCCGGGGTGTATTGTCCGTCGGGCAGCGCGAAGGTTCGTTTCCCGGTATGGAGGAGTCCCGCAAGTTCCGCGTGGTCTTGGGCGGCAGTGCGGACGAGGTGTTCCGTGAAGGGGCGGGCGTAGAAGTCCGTTACGACGGGGCGGCCACGGAATGCCGTTTGTGAGGTGAATGGTATCGTGGAAAGCAATTCATACAAAGGAAATATAGTGTAAAACAATAAAAAGAAGAAAAAAGGATGAAGATGAGAATTTGGAACTGGATGTGGTGCTTGGGTTTGGCTGTGGGGCTTCACTCCTGTAGCGAGGCAATGGACGAGGAGGTGGTTTCTCCGGACAGGCACTTGATTGTGGGTTTGACGGAACTCGACAAGGAGCATTATGGCGATGTGTCTTTCTCGGTGTATTATAACGGGGAGCGTGCGTTGCCACTGGTCCGTCTGGGAATGGAAACGAACCGGCAGAAGTATGCCGGTAACTTGAAATTCAAAAGCGTGTCGGAGGCGAAACCGATAACGGATGATTACCGGATGCTTACCGGAAAACGCAGCCATTGCGTGAACCACGGTACTGAAAGGGTTTATTCTTTTGAGAATGAGGAAGGCAACATATTGGACGTGACCGTCAGGGTGTATGATGACGGCGTGGCCTTTAAATACGGGGTGAAATCTGTTGCGCCGGAAGAGTTTGTCGTGGATGAACATACGGCATACGATGTTCCCCAGGGGGTGAAACGTTGGATGCAGCAGTACACGTTGGGATATGAAGGTTTTTATCCTTTGTCCACTAATGGCAGGTTGGAGGGGCAGCCGGATGCGAATCTTTGGGGCTATCCCGGACTTGTGGAATTACGGGATTCCGTATTTATGTTGATGACGGAGGCGAATATCCGGCGGGGACATGGAGGCTCTTTCTTGTGTAATGCTGATAGTGCCGACCATTACCGTGTGCGTCTGTTCGACAAGCAGCAGCCCATGGGAGAGACTTGGGAGTCGCCTTGGAGGGTGCTTATCATAGGGACGTTGCCGGACGTCGTGGAATCTACATTGGTAACCGATGTCTCCGACCCTTCGACGGTGGAGGATACATCGTGGATAAAACCCGGTTCGGCTTCGTGGATATATTGGGCGTACAATCACGGAACGAGAGATTATCAGCTTCTGAAAGAATATTTTGATTTGGCGGCTGAAATGAAGTGGCCTTACAGTCTGATAGATTGGGAATGGGACCAGATGGGCAACGGCGGAAACTTGGAAGATGCCGTGAAGTATGCACACGAGCGTGGCGTGAAACCTTTGTTGTGGTACAACTCAAGTACAAACTGGTTAGGCCCCACTCCTTTATACCGTTTGAATAAGCCGGAAGACCGCGCGAAAGAATACGAATGGTTGAACAAGTTGGGCATTTCCGGTATAAAAGTGGACTTTTTCGCCGGAGACAGCATCTCTTCCATGGATTATTACATCGACTTGTTGGAAGATGCGGCTAAATATAAATTGATGGTGAATTTACATGGAGCGACTATTCCGAGGGGATGGCAGCGGACTTATCCTCATTTGATGTCGGTGGAAGCTGTTTACGGAGCGGAGTGGTACAACAACAATGGTGTGCTGACCCATCGGGCCGCAGCCCATAACGCGACCTTGCCTTTTACGCGGAATGTGGTGGGGCCGATGGATTATACTCCCGGAACGTTCTCCGATTCCCAGCATCCGCATATCACGACGCATGCTCATGAGTTGGCATTGCCCGTGGTTTTCGAATCGGCTTTGCAGCACATGCCCGACAGGCCGTCGGTATATTACGGTTTGCCGGAGCAGGTCAGACAATTCTTGTCGGTGTTGCCGACGGCTTGGGATGATACGAAGCTTTTGGCCGGTTATCCCGGGACGGAAGTCGTCATGGCACGCCGTAAGGGGGATGTCTGGTACATAGCGGGGATTAACGGAACGGATGAACCCCGTGTGATTGGCGTGCCGTTGGAGACCTTGGGCTTGGAGAAAGGCCGTAAGGTGACATGGTTCAAAGACGGGAGCGACGGTAAGAGTTTCGTGACGGAAGAGAGTGTGTCTTTACCGGAAGACGGAAAAGCTGTGCAAGTGGAATGTCTTCCGCGTGGCGGCTTTGTGGCAGTGGTGAAGTAGCAGGCGTGTCAGCGCGTCCCGATACGGCTTTTTATGCCGATTTTAGGGCTTAAATCTCCATTTGGGGATTTTAAGCCCTATTTCCTGACTTCATCGTTGTCGAAGTTGCACTTCTGACTTGACGATAGTATCTCCAAGAACAAAATTACAATATATTTTGGAACTTAAGAAAGATTTGTTACCTTTGCAACATTAGAACCTGCCAAGCCTCTTCACAATGCTCAAATCGGCGGGGCGTTTTTTTATTATACCTGTATGAAAACGAATTTCATCAAACCATATTCTTCCCCCGAGCAGATTGTCAAGATATTAAAGACACGCGGTATGCTCATGGACGATGATCGGAAAGTTGAAAATTATCTGATGAACATTGGCTACCATCGGTTGTCTGCCTATATTTATCCTTTTTATAAGAACCCAAAGTGTGATTTGGTGCTGAAAGAGGGAACAACTTTTGAACAGGCACTGACGCTTTACCGCTTTGATAAAAAGCTACGCATACTCCTTTTCAATGAGATTGAAAAGATAGAGGTTGCCATTCGAAGCATACTGGCAAACATCGGATGCCAAGAACTGAATGACAAATACTGGATAACGAAACCGGAATATTTTGCCAACGCGGATAAATTCAACCAGACGTTGGCTGTCATAGAAAAGGAACTGGTATCGAGTAAGGAAGATTACATCGAAGATTTCAGGCGTAATTACATTGAAAGTTATCCTCCGGCATGGATGATAACGGAAGTGCTGTCTTTCGGAAATTTGAATTACATCTATTCCAACATTGCCAGTAATAAGTTGATGAAATGTATTGCCGGTCATTTCGGACTGAAGCCGCAGGTGTTTACTTCATGGCTGACTGTATTGGCCAATCTTCGTAATATGTGTTGCCACCATGCAAGGATTTGGAACAGGGACTTTATGTTAACCCCGGCAGAGCCACGTAAAATGTCGAATGCTTGGATTGACACATCGAAAATAGATAAGAAAAGGATTTTCTACAGATTATGCATCATCAGATATTTCCTCGCATCTGTTTCGCCAAATAACAACTTCAATGAAAAGATTGTCGATTTGCTGGCTCTTTTTCCCTCGATAGATATTGCGGCAATGGGATTTTGCAGAAGCTGGCAGCGTGAATGTTTGTGGAGTTGATTTGCTCTTTTCATGCCGATTTTAGGGCTTAAATCTCCATTTGGGGATTTTAAGCCCTATTTTTGTTTCAATTTGTCCCATTCTATTCTTTTCGGTTGCATTATTTTTGCATTCGGAATTCAATAATGAAATCGAGATGAAAATAAAACACTGGCTTTTGCTTATGCTATTGGTTGGGACGGGACGCGCGGTTTGTATGGCCTCGTCTTCTTTGGTGACTTATCCGGCTCCTGAGGGTGTGGATTTGAATGATGATTTTACGGTACAGGTACGTCAAGACGGGGGAGAATGGAAAACCTTGCCGTCCTACTTGGTGAAGGTGGATGAGGTGAGGGATACCAAACACTGCGTGGAGGACGCTTCGATGGCCATTTTCGACTTTTCCGGAAAGGTTGACGTGAGAGCCGTATATAATAAAGGTAAGGTGAACACGGCTCGTGTCCGTCCGCTTTCTTACGACATACCGTGCAGGGTGGAGGGGAATGCCGTTTGTTTCGAATTGACACGTCCCTGCAATGTTTCGGTCGAAGTGAATGGAGATATTTTTCACAACTTGCATTTGTTTGCCAATCCGTTGGAGACGGATGTACCGGATAAAAACGACCCGGATGTATTATATTATGGCCCGGGCTTGCATACGCCGGAGAACGGGGAACTGAAAGTTCCTTCGGGAAAGACCGTCTATCTGGCCGGTGGAGCTGTATTGGCCGGGCGTGTCATTATGGAAGGCGTACGCGATGTGAATTTGAGAGGAAGAGGTATTATTGATTATAAGGTAAAAGGAGGCATCCGCATAGCCAACTCCCGTAACGTACTGGTAGAAGGCGTTGTCACGACCCAGTGCGCTACGGGGGGCTCGGATGGTGTGACGATCCGCAACGTAAAGAGCATCAGCTATTACGGATGGGGAGACGGGATGAATGTCTTTGCCAGCAATGATGTGTTGTTCGATGGCGTGTTCTGCCGTAATTCGGACGATTGTACGACGGTGTACGGCACACGTCTGGGATTCGAAGGCGGTTGCAGGAACATCACGATGCAGAATTCTACTTTGTGGGCGGATGTGGCTCATCCGATATTTATCGGCATTCACGGTAACTCGAAAGAACAGGAAATACTGGAAGACTTGAACTATGTCAATATAGACATCCTGGACCATAAAGAAAAACAGTTGAATTATCAGGGATGTATGGCTATCAATGCAGGAGATAACAACTTGATTCGTAACGTCCGCTTCGAAAATATCCGTGTGGAGGATTTCCGGCAGGGGCAGTTGGTCAACCTGCGTATCTTCTATAATAAGAAGTATTGTACGGCACCGGGGCGCGGCATAGAGAATGTGCTCTTCAAGGATATTTCCTATACCGGAGACCGTGCGGAGGTCTCGGTGATTGAGGGATATAACGAGGAACGGAAGATAAAAGACATCCGTTTCGAGAACCTCCGCGTCAACGGGCAGTTGATAACGGACGACATGTCCGGTAAGCCCGGATGGTATAACACCGGAGACATGTGCCGGATTTATGTGGGGCCGCATGTAGAAAACGTGGTTTTCACGAAAACGGAATAAAAATAACGTTTGGATGCACATAAAAGACGGTGGATATTCGTATCTTTGCTTGATTTTAGGTCATTCAGGACAGAAAACATGAAAAACAAGAAGATTTCTATTGCGGGAATTTGCATCCTGTTCGCTTTCTTTTGGAGAGTGCAGGTGGTTTGTGCGCGTGAGTTCGTCCATCCGGGCGGATTGCATACGCGGGCGGATTTGGAACGCATGAAGAAGATGGTGGCTGAAGGACGCCAACCCTGGCTTGAAGGATGGAAAGAATTGGAGAAAGACCCTTTGGCGCAATATACTTTCAAGCCGTCGCCGATGGCGAATATGGGCGTAAGTCGGCAAAAAGCTTCTATCGACGCTCATGCGGCTTATTTGAATGCCATACGGTGGTATGTGTCCGGCGATAAGGCTTATGCTAAGTGTGCCATTAAAATATGCAACGCCTGGTCGGATGCGGTCAATCAGGTTCCGGTAGCCCGGCAGGACTTGGGGTTGGTGGGCATCCCCATTTCGGAGTTTGCCATGGCAGCGGAAGTGTTGCGGGGCTGCGATTTATGGAAGAAAAAGGATTTTGAGCGTTTCAAGTCCATGATGTTGGAATATCTTTATCCTGTAAGCCGTGATTTTTTGAAAAACCACGGCGGGACGAATGTGGATTATTGCTGGACGAATTGGGACGCGTGCAATATGGTGGCTTTGTTGGCCATCGGAGTGTTATGCGACAGGGAGGATATTTATGACGAAGGGGTGGCATATTATAAGTATGGCCTGGGCAACGGGAGTATCGGGAATGCTGTTCCCTTTCTGCATCGTTTGGATGACGGCACGGTGCTCGGCCAATGGCAAGAAAGCGGACGCGACCAGGCCCATGCCCAGTTGGGAGTGGGCTTTCTGGGTAATGTGTGCCAGATTGCATGGAACCAGGGCGACGACCTGTTCGGGTATGACCGTAACCGTTTGTTAGCTGGGGCGGAATATGTGGCACGTCATAACCAAATGAGAGGTGTGCCCTTTACTTATTACAACAACAGCCAGGAGATGCACAACCGTTGGCCCGCCATTAATGCCTTGGGAGTTTTGGGCGAAAGGCCGGTGTGGGAGTTGATTTATAATCATTATGAGGTATTGAAAGGCGTTCCGGCACCTTATTGTAAGCGTATGGCGGAACTGTTGCGTCCGGAACATGGCAGTAAGGATCATTTCGGATATGGTACGTTGACGTTTACCTTGCAACCCTCCGTTTATCCTCCTTTGCCTGTCCCGGCTGTGCCGGAAGGGTTGAAGGCGGACGCCTCGATAGGGAAGGTCTTTCTCGAATGGAAGCCTGCGGCGGGATTCACGGCCAATGGATACGTAATTCAGCGTTCGGAGGGCGGTAAGAATGATTTTAAAGACATCGCCGTTTATGAAGAAAAGGTGTTGAACTGTTATACCGATTTCCGGGTAGAGGCGGGGAAGAAGTACGACTATCGTGTGGCTGCGGTCAATAAGACGGGACGTAGTTCTTTTTCTTCTTCCGTGCAGGCTTGTCCGGTGGAAGCCGGTGGCTTGCCCGCAGAATGGAGGTATGCGGAGATAGGACAAGTAGAAAGCGGATATTCCGGATATGCGAAGGTGTGCGGCGGTAGTTTTGTATTGGCCGGTGTCCATACGTCTTTTGCGGGCGAACGGGATAACGTTCCTTATATATATAAAGAGGTGGAAGGCGACTTTGTATGGGTGGCCAGATTGCACGGGCGTAGAGGTCCGGTGAGTGAAGCCGGTTTGATGGTACGGGCGGCACTGGACGAAACGGCGGAATCGGTTACGATGACACTTGGGCATGCCGGAGGACGGTTTGCCCGCATGGGGAGTCGGAAACAGGCCGGGACGGAACGTCGTTTTGCTGTGGGAAATGCTTATACTTGGTTGCCGGCATGGTTCAAACTGACTCGTGCGGGAGATGTGTTTTATGCATACGAATCACCGGATGGTGTGAACTGGTTTTATGTACATTCGGTGAGGATAAAAATGCCGCAGAGGATATATGCGGGGCTGACTGTTTGTTGTCGGGAGGGTGAAAAGCCGGGACAAGCGGAGTTCGACCATGTGGAGTTGCGGTAAAGGTTCTGAGTGATAGCTGTATAAATATAAGTCTGTCTTTGAAAAGTAACGGAAAGGGAAGAGAGGATGAAAAAGATAATAGGAATTATACTCCTTTGTTTGGTTCATTTGAATGGTGTGGCTCAGGAACAGTACAAGTTTCGTCTGATTGACGTGGTAGACGGTTTGTCCGACAATCAGATTCGCGGGTTGAGCGTGACGCCCGACGGCCGTATCGGAATAAGAACGGCTTCGATTCTGAACATTTACGACGGGGCTTCTTTCGAACATTTTCCTTACGATAAGGATAAGAAGTATGTTTGGACCTATACCCGTCCGCCTAAAGAATATTATGACGGACAGGGGAGGGTATGGATGAAAGAACTGAATTATCTGCTATTGCTGGATCTGAAAACCAACACTTTCAATTATGACATACCGGACGAAGTGGCCAAGATGGGAGTGGATAAAAGGCTGAAGAATCTTTTTATCGATGAGGCAAAGAATTATTGGTTCGTCACGGAGGACAATACTTTCAGGTTTTATGACGTAGAGAAACGAAAGGGTAAAATCATAGATAGCGGCGACAGTGAGTTTACGCGAAAGTATGGCATTCCCTTGGAACTGGCGCAGTATAAAAATTTTTGTTGGATAGTTTACAGTAGCGGTTTGATTCGTTGTTGGGATTATGTGTCGTCCGAATTCATCTTTCAGGACTCCCGTTTCGAGGGGATTATCAATGAGCGTACCGACCGGCTTTACCTGCATCCCGATTCGGCCGGCAATCTTTGGCTGATGTATCACAACGGAATTTGTTTTTATAACCGTACGCTCAGGGAGTGGAAAGAAGTGGGTACCATATCCGGTGTATCCAATTTCTTCACTTGCATGGATTTGGATCGGAATGAAAATGTTTGGGTGGGAACTTCGAGGTCCGGTTTGCGCTTTATAGACCGGGAGACTTTCCATGTCACACAGATTCCGGATATTCCGATGGTGAATGGAGGGGTGCTCGATAACGACATTTATGCGATAATGGTGGATGATAATAACGGATTATGGGTCGGGACGCTTTTTCAGGGTTTGTGTTATTACCATCCGACTATGCAAAAATTCCGTTTGGTTCAAACCGGTTCCGGCACTTCTTATATTACGAATGAATCCGTACGTTGTTTTTTAGAGGAAGACGATGGCAATATCTTGGTCGGTAACAGAAGTGGGCTATATCGTTTCCATCCTTCGACCCAAAAGGTAGAGCATCTTTATGAGGACCAAATAAAGGAACTGGTGATTTCCCTTTACCGGGACCGGGAAGGTAGTATATGGGCCGGTACGTTTTTAAAAGGTTTTTACCAAATTTGCGGGGGGGGGGGGATGTAAATCTTTTTCAAGAGCTTCCAGCTCTTCTGAGCAAGATGTTGCGCAGAATGTTTCCCGTGGAATGTACGAAGACAGCAAGGGATGTTATTGGGTAAGTGTGGCCGACGGGGTCGGCAGGTTGGACCCGAAGACGGGAAAGGTGATGGAAATGTTGAGTGAGCGTCATCCGGAGCTGAAGACTTTCAGACTGGTGCATGCTCTTTGTCCTTTGGGAAACGACTGTTTTGTGGCGGTGGGTGACAATGGTTTGTTTTACTATGATGCTGAACACGACCGGGTGTGGATTCCTGATGCGAAAAAAGATAAATTCTACAAGGCCGGTATAAAATATTTTGGTTTCTTAAAGGATGTCCGTGGGTTGGAATGGTTTGCTACGGAAGATGGAATACGGGTATGGAATCGGAAGAATGCCCGTTTGTATCAGTTGACTACAGTGGAAGGATTGCCGAATAACGCGGTTTCTTCCTTATTGGAGGATGATGAAGGCATAGTCTGGGCTTCTACCTTGAACGGGATTTGCAAAATTACGCTTCAGACGGACGAAAAAGGTGATTATACGTTTTCCATTGTAAATTTCAGTGTGTCCGATGGGCTTCAGAGCGGTATCTTTTATACACATGCGGCGTTGAAAGCCCGCAATGGCATGCTTTATTTTGGAGGGGCTCACGGTTTTAATTATTTTGACCCGAAGAATATGATGTATGACGACTATGCCAGTCGTCCGATACTGACCGGATTGACCATTTTCAATACGCCGGTCAATGTGAATACGGAATATAACGGTCGCCTGATTCTAAAAGAGACGCTGAACCGGACTCGTGAAATCGTACTTCGACACAATGAGAATTTTATTACGTTGGAATTCTCGGGCTTGAATTATGCAAATCCTTCCCATACTTATTATAAGTACCGTCTTCAGAATTTTGACGAGGGCTGGGTGGAGAGTAATGCGACAAGTCTGGGGCGGGCTGTCTATACGGGGCTGCGTCCCGGAAAATACAAATTTGAAGTGTATGCCGCCAATGGAGATAAGATATGGTGTAAAGAACCGGCGCGGCTGACCATTGTGGTGAAACCGCCTTTCTGGGCTACTTATTATGCCATGGCTTTTTATATATTGGCTTTTGGAGGTTTGGTTTTCTATTTTTTCAGGTTGTATATCCGAAAAGAAAAAGCCAAAATGGTGGAAGAGCGGAAGGAAAATGCACGGAAACAACAAGAGAATCTGGAACAGATGAAATTGCGGTTTTTCACGAACATCAGTCATGAGTTCCGTACGCCGCTGACTTTGATTCTGACGCCTCTCGGTTCGCTCATCCGTCAGCAGGGAGACAACGAACTGAAGCAGAAGCTGACCGTGATTTATCGTAATGCGGAAAAATTGCTCAAACTGGTCAATCAGTTGCTTGACTTCCGGAAACTTGAGATGCAGGGGGAGCGGCTTTCACTGACGATGGGAGATATGGTGCAGTTTGTCGACGAAGCCTGTGAGGCGTTTCGGGAGCTGACCACGGAAAGAGGAATAGACTTGGTTTATGAAGAACGGACGGAACATCTTTATATGTACTACGACCACGACAAAGTGTATAAGATTGTCAATAACTTATTGTCTAATGCGGTGAAATTCACATCTTCGGGTGGGAAAATCGTTGTGGGAGTAGAAAGTATGCTTCGCGGCGGGAAAAATTATGCTGTCATTTCTGTACGCGATACGGGGTGCGGTATGGATGAAAAAGATTTGGGACGGATATTCACACGCTTCTATCAGGCCGAGAACGGGAAAAAAGGAGAGAGCGGAAGCGGTATCGGCTTGCATTTGGTAAAGGGATATGTGGATTTGCACGGGGGAGAGATTGCAGTGGACAGTCATTTGGGAGATGGCAGTACATTTACCGTGTACCTTCCGGCTGATTTGCAGGGCGAAGAGCATGACGCATCACATCAGGAGGAAGTGACGGCGGATTTGAAAGAGGAAGAGGCGGACGATAAGGAAGAGGGAACGGACGGCCGGAAGAAAATTCTCATAGTGGAGGATAACACGGAGTTCAGGACTTTTCTGGCAGGCGAATTACGTACGGATTTCGATGTGATAGAAGCCAGAGACGGTATTCAGGGAGAAGAACAGGTTTTGGCCGAGTATCCGGATTTGATAATTTCAGACTTGATGATGCCGAGACGTAACGGCATAGAATTCTGCCAACGGATGAAGAGCGATATCCATACGTCTCATATTCCTTTTATCCTGTTGACTGCTAAAATGTCGGAAGACTCCCGTATCGAGAGTTACCAGGCCGGAGCGGATTCCTATATATCCAAGCCTTTTAATTTTGAATTATTGTGGGTGCGCATCAATAAGTTGATCGAACAGCGGGAAAAGCGGAAAGAAACATTCCATAAAACCATTGAAATCACGCCGAGTAGTATTACTACGACGTCCCTGGATGAGGAATTCGTGAAAAAGGCGTTGGGATGTGTGGAACGGAATATGGATAATCCGGATTATTCTTTGGAAGATTTGAGTAGTGAACTCGGTTTGAGCAAAACGCATCTGAATCGTAAGTTGGCAGCCATTATCAATATGAAACCTCTTCAGTTCATACGTTCCGTACGTCTGAAGAGAGCGGCCCAATTATTGGTAGGCAGCCAATATAATGTGAACGAGATTGCAGATATGGTCGGATTCAATACGCTGAAGTATTTCAATCGTTATTTCAAGGAAGAATTCGGTATGACACCTACGCAATATCGTGAGAAAAACAAAAATGTCTAATCATTTGTTATTTTTTGTCCTATACCTTCTTGGGGATAGTATATACCTTTGCCACAGTTGGGAAGTTGAAAAGTAAATGCTACTTGGAGAAAAGAAGGGTATTATTGTGGAACTAATACGTTAAAAATAGGCGAGAAAAGCAAGATGTTATAAAATGTCTTAGGATATGTTATTTTCTATCCTATAAGCTATGATTGAATAGTTCTACCTTTGACCAGTTAATTTTCGAATCAATGAAAACGCCTCTGTAGTCAATGGGTTCGGTTGCAGAGAAACGATAAAAGGAGAACCTTAAAACTTATGAACATGAAAAGAAAAACTACGAGACTTATTCCTTTTTACAGGGGAAAGTGTTTACCGGTAGCTTTGATGACGCTGGCCTTGGCTTCAGCTAACGTAGCTTTAGCCCAGACTAATCCTTGGGTGGGGGAAGCCTTGCCGGCGGAAGGTGGAGATTTTTATTTGTATAACAAAGCGGGAAACGGTTTTTTGTTGGGTGCCAATACATGGGGTACGCAAGGTTCTTTGGGACAACCGGGGTTGGCGTGTACCTTGGCTGTTTCGAATGGTAAGTACAAAATCGTGACGAACGCCGGAAAAGCAGGTAACGGCTTGGGTAGCGATGGGTATGTGGATAATGGAACACCGGCCGAGTACGTACTGACTGATCCCACACCGGATGACGGTTTGAACGAGTACACAATAGCCTTAGATGGAAAATATTTCTATTGGGGTGGTGAAGGTACCGTATTAAAGTTGGATGGTGAAGGAAGTGCCGAAGAACCTCAGTGGTTGTTGGTATCAAAGGGGCAGCGTGAATCCAAACTGGATGAGGCTACGAAGGATAACGGTGTGGATGCTACATTTTATATTATAGGTGCAGGCTTCGATCGTGCACAGCCTTATGCATGGAAAGAAGTACATGACGGAGGCTCTGTTAACTTTAATGTCCCCGGTGGAAATGCGAATAACCACTATTATAGCGGTGAAGCCTACAATAATAATAGCTTTGATGTTTATCAGGAACTTACAGGCATACGAAATGGACGTTACCGTGTCTCATGTCAAGGATTTTACCGTGGAGACGGAGTGACTCGGAATGCTTTCTTGTATGCTGGTCTGAATGAAAGTCCGTTACTTGCGGGAGTGGACGACGGGCAGGGACTTCCTGGAGACGCAGCCACAGCTTCACAGGCATTTGCCGACGGACGATATAGTGGTAATGCTGTGGAAGTAATCGTCATGGATGGTACTTTACGTTTGGGTATTAAAAAGGATATACATATAGATAACGATTGGGCTATTTTTGATAATTTCCGTCTTACTTATTTAGGTGAGGCTACGACTGAAGAGGCTTTTAAGGATTTGTTGGGCGCTCTTCAGAACGTACAGCAGGTATTTGAAACAGGTGGTGCTACAGCCATTGTGACAGAGTTGCAAGCCATATATGATCAATATGCCGATGCGTCGGGCGACTTTGCTGAGGCACAGGAGGCCGTGACGACTGCCATCAACTCGGCCAATGCGGTACGTTCCGTGGCTATGGCTTTATCGGGAGCTTTGACTTCTGCAAATGAATATATGGCTCGTGTGGAAAATGGCGAAGTCATCTTGAACGATGCGGCAAAGTCTGCTTTGCAAGAAGCCATTACGGCTGCAAGCAAGGTTTTGGCAGAGACGAATATGGCCGGTATGGCTGATGTGGCTTCCGACCAAACTACGGCGTTGAATACGGCTGTGTCCAATGCACAAACGTGGGCGGCCTTGTCTTATCCTCTGACTTCAGTAAAGGCTTTGGCAGATAAAATCGGAACATTGTCGACGACAACTGAATACCAAAAGGTTGCGACCGATTTGCAGGCTGCGGATTTGACATACGATGATATGGTGCTTGATGTGGCAGCTTTGACAGCTCTGTGTCGGAATAATATGAGTTCGGACTTTTTGGCCGGAGCTTCAGAAGAGAATCCTTTAGATTTGACTTGTTTCATCACGAATCCTAATATCTACCAAAACGGTGAGACTAACCAGTATCCGGGCGGTTGGCTTGGCGTACAGGGTGGACGTGATAACAGTAACTACACTACAAAAGCTCATGGCGACGCGGAATTAAATGCTTATAACTGGTCTGGCAACCAGGGTAATGATGTTACCGGTACACATTATTATCAGAAAATCGGAGGAGACGGAGAAGGAGCCGTTAGTTTACCAGACGGTTTGTATGAGTTGCGTGCCGCTACTTATGCCAATACAGACCCGAAGAAGATCATACTTTATGCTTCTTCAGACAGTGTGAACTTCGATACTGTATTCTTCAATATGGATCGTACCTTGTATGATGCTGCCTTAAAGGATATGACGACTACTTCCACGGTGCAAAACGTTGTGGTGAAAGGTGGTCAACTGTATGTCGGAGCAAGGGGGGAAGACCCGGTGAACAACCATCAATCCGGTTTGGGTAAGTCTTGGAATGCCGATAACTTCCGGTTGTATTTTATGGGTTCTGACGTATTAGGTGCCTATCGTGAACGTCTGCGCGGACGCTTATATGACGGACAAATCCTGCATGATTCTTTGATGGTATGCGGCATTGACGATTCTGATTATCTGGGTTGGGCTTTAGATAAAGAAGATGAAGACAGTTATGTCAATATGGTTGATGATGAGAGTGCCACAGAAGAAGACATTCTTTGGGCCATAGATGATATGGATAGTTACATAACGGAAGCCTATGCTATTTTAGCTAATTTCGATACTATCAATCCATTGGTAGTGAATGGTAAAATGTTTGAGCAACAGTTGAACGATGGTTCGCTTTCTGCCTTGCCTACGGCGAAAGAAACTTTCCTGAATGCGTTGCACGAAGCGATTCCCGTTGCTGAAGATATGACATGGAAGAATTACTTGTCAGAGGACGTAAGTGAGCAAAGTGCCTCTTTGAAAGAAGCCACTACATTGTTTATGAATTCAGTAGCTTTTTGTTATCAGATGGGGACAGCCAAGGTGCTGGCCGACCAAATCGGTGGACTTGACAATACGCAGGCTTACCAAAATGTAGTAGCTGCTCTTGCTTCAGACGAGTTAGACCCGTTGGATGCCGATTTGTTTGCTCAGGAATTGCAACGTGAGTGTATTGATGCCATGACGCCAGAGGTTTTGGGACGTGCTACTGTGGAGGAACCGTTCAATATGACAACATTTATTGTCAATCCGAACATCTTCCAAGATGCCAAAGATCCTGAAGGTAATGACATCAATACGGAAATCAACGGTTGGGTATGTGAAACGAATGCAGACAATGCTTTACGTACGAGCGGTACTTCCGGAGATACTTGGCTATCTTGTAACAGTTGGTCGGGAAATGCCGGACATAATATTGCTTCGGCTACGAACTACCGTCAGATTGTAGGTACACAGCCGACGGTTAGCGAAGAAGGTAAATTCCAGCTTCCGACTGGTGCATACCGCGTGGAAGCAGCTACTTTCGTATCCCGTCAACCTGAAAATATAGCCTTGTATGCTCAGACGAACAGTGTGGAAAGTTCTACTGTACAAAGTAGCACGGGTGAAGACAGTACGGTATATGTTTATACGGAGATAGAAGCAGCCGATAGTGCCTTCAATGCATCGAACAAAGTGTGGGATGCTGCTTTGGCTTCATTGGGGACTACTACCGTAGTGCCGGAAATCTATGTGGATAATGGTGCGGTAACTGTCGGTATTCGCGGACGTGGTGTCATTGGTGGTACCGGCTCTTATTGGAATGCCGATAACTTCCGTCTTTATTATATCGGAACGGAAAGAGGTTCTGGTATCGGTGACGTGATAGCAGACAAGGCTGGACGTGATTCAGAAATAGTAGATGTTTATGATGTCACAGGTAAACTTGTGCGTAAGCAAGTAAGACGCACCGATGCAGTAAAAGGCCTGAAGAGAGGTATTTATATTGCAGGAGGTAAGAAATATGTAGTGTCTGGCAAGTAAGTTTTCTGAAAATAGGGCGGGGGTACCGCTGGGGTACCGCCGCCCACCTTTATCTATAATGGCCTGGGGGCTGAAAGGGGAACATGATTTTAAAAAAAAGTTTTATGTTGAAAGATTTATTACGTGCAAGGTTGTGTAGCGGAATGCTGGTCGCTGGCGTATTGGTAAGTATGTCAGGAGTATTGCCGTCCTGTTCCGATGGCTACGAGTGGGCGCAGGACAAGCCTGTGTGGTTGGGACAGAGTATTTATGACGAGTTGGCACGTCGGGGCAATTTCAGTATTTATTTGAAAATGGTGGATGACTTAGGCAGAACCGGATTTCTGAGCAGGACCGGTAGTGTGACGGTCTTTGTGACCGATGACGCTACCTATCGCGCGTATTTTAAGGCACGAGGCATGGATGAAAACCATATTTCCATGGCTATGAAGCGTTATTTGGTAAACTCTTCTATGTTGGAAAATGCGTATGTGCTTGATTTGTTGACCAACCAACCGTTGGAAGAAGATATTTTAAAAGGACAAGTGATGCGCCGTACCAATACGCAGTGGTCGGTGTATGACTCGATTCCGTCCATCACGAAGATGGAGATTCCCGGGGCTTCAGTGAGTGCAGACTATTGGAGCGGACTGCGTGACCAAAACCACTCGGTGTACAATCTCATGGATGATGGTACAGTGCCGATGGTGCATTTCATTTGGCGTCAGATGATGTCGAAAGGAATTACTAAAAGTGATTTTTCTTATCTCTTTAATGGAACGGAATTCCATGAAGACGATGTATATATAAATAATGTGAAAGTGCGTGAACCCAATGTGACTTGCCAGAACGGCTACATTCATATCATGGACGGTGTGCCCGATCCCTTGCCCAACATGGCTGCCTATTTGCGTTCATGTGGAGATACGAAACTTTTCAGTAAGTTGCTTGACCGTTATTCTGCACCATTTATAGAATATAGCGTGTCAAACGGTTATGAACAGTTGCAAGAGACATATGCAGAACAAGGGCTATATCCGCCTTTGGCTGGAGGGGAAAACGTATATCTGCGTCGCTATTTCTATTCTTCGGCTGACGGAAGCGGTCTGACTTCTTTCGGAGGTCAGGAAGTGAAAGGGTTATTGAAATTCGATCCCTCGCAAAACGATTATGCCGAAGGAGGAGCGGATAATGTGAATGTGGACATGGGGGCGATATTCGCTCCGACTGACGTCGCTTTAACCGAATATTGGAATAGCGAGAGCGGGGCATTCCTTCGCGAGCGGTATCCAAGTGAAGAACCGTTCGAAAATGTCCCCAATGATGTATTGGCAGAGTTCTTGAATAACCACATGCAATATTCTTTTCTTTCGTCGCTGCCCAGTAAATTCGGGCTTGTATTGGATGATGCAAAGGATCCTGTCGGACTTGAACCGAGCGACATTGTGACCGGCAGTACGGCGGTGTGTAACAACGGAGCTGTCTATGTGATGGACAGAGCCTATGCACCGGCCTCATTCCGTTCCGTATTGGCTCCGACATTGGTGAACGATAACATGAAAATCATGAACTGGGCCATCAACAGTCTGGAATTCAAACCCTATTTATTGTCGATGGTGAGCCATTATGATTTCCTGATATTGACTGACGATGCTTTGGCATGTTATGTGGATCCGGTGTCATATAGTGGTACAAACCCACGGTGGTTAGAGTTCTATTATAATGAAAACAAGAATCAGGTGGAGGCACGTTCCTACCGTTATGATAAGAATGTGGGCGGATTGGAAGGCTGTAAAAAGGTCGACATGCAGTTATTAGAGAGTACACAGTATTACGATGTGGCGACTGGAGATTATATCTACTATCCCAATTCCGTGGTGGAGAACCGATTGACAGACTTGTTAAACTTTTGTATTGTGCCGCGTGATGCCCTTGGGGGAAATGTGGTCGGTAATGGTTCTGTGTTTTATCAGACAAAAGACGATGGAGTTATACAAATGGAACAGAACGGCGACCGTGTGACTGTGACAGACCAATTCTCCGGCAATAAGGTGGAAGCAGAAGATGCGGTGAAAATGGACAATGGTGTGTATTATGTAATGGGAAAGATGGTGCAGCCTACTTTTCATTCTTTGATGGAGGAATTGGATGCTCACCCTGAATATTCCGAATTTGTGGAACTTTTGGCAGGAAATCCCGAATGGAATACGGCGGAAGAAAACTTGTATGGTTTGTTATCGACTACTACCAGTATGAACAATACCACTATTGAGACATTCAGTTCGTATCATTATACTGTGTATGTGCCTGATAACGATGCCATGGAAAAGGCTTATGCTATGAACTTGCCGCGTTGGGAAGATATCAATAATTTGGATAAAGTCTATGCAGGTACGGATGTGGATGTAGATTCTTTAAAGCAGGTGTATACGCAGCGGGTGATGAATTTCTTGAAATATCACTTCCAAGATAATGCAATATATATAGGTGGGGATGAACGAAATTCAAGTTATGAGACGGCTGCGACCCATTTGGATGGCGTAGAAGAAGGGTTGAGCTATACTTTGCAGGTGCGGTCGGACAAGTCTGGTATCATTGTGAATGACAATTCAGACCGTACATCAGAAGTGCATGTGGATGCCGGAGATACCGGATTTTGTAATCAAATCGTACGTGAATACACGTTTAGCGGGCATGCTGTGGAGAACAATATTACCACGTCTTCTTATGTGGTGGTGCACCGTGTGAAAGAACCGTTGATTTACAATGATGAGTGTCTTTGTCTGAAGGAAAACGAACGTGCTGCAGCGAATTAACCAATACCATGAATCATTAAAAAAGAGGTTATGAATAAGATAAAGTATTTGATAATGCTCCTGTTTTGTATGGGGTCGTTGGCTGCCATGGGGCAAAACCAAGTGGCGAGCGGTACCGTGTCGGATGACTTGGGTCCTCTGATGGGAGTGTATGTAGGAGAAATAGATGCGGCTAACCGTATTGTGTCGGCCACCGTAACGGACATGAATGGTCATTTTACCCTGAAAGTGCAAAACCCGAAGAATAAGTTGCGTTTTACTTATATGGGTTTTAAGACCGCTTATTATGAAATAGGCAAACGGGTGGTTTTTGACATCATGATGGAAGAGAACAGCAAGGTGATGAAAGAGGTTGTGGTAGAGGCCAGACCTAAAATTGCTACCGGCGGTTTGGACATACCCGAACGTGAGCAGTCTTTTTCGCAGCAGACCATCAAGATGACGGAGTTTGAGGGGTTGTCGTTTACTTCGGCTGACGAAGCTCTCCAAGGGCGTATTGCCGGTTTGGACATTATTGCCACTTCCGGAAATTTAGGTTCGGGGACTACCATGCGTCTACGTGGTGTATCGACTATTTATGGCAATGCGGAACCGCTGATTGTAGTAGATGATAATATTTTCGAGACAGATGCTAATGATAATATTGATTATAGCAGCATGACGGACGAACGGTTTGCAGAATTGTTGTCCATTAATCCTGAGGACATCGAGAGTATCACGGTGTTGAAAGATGCGGCTGCTACGGCAATATGGGGTTCCAAAGGAGCGAATGGCGTGATTAATATCGTGACCAAGCGTGGGGTGAGGGGAAAACCGAAACTCACTTATTCTTTGAGATTGAAAGGTACGTATCAGCCGGAAGGGTATAAGTTGCTCAATGGCGATGAGTACACGATGTTGATGAAAGAAGAATTGTTCAATGTAAACCAAAATCCGGAAAGCCAACCGGAGCTGAATTATGATCAGACTTATTCCGAGTATGAGCAATTCAACAACAATACCGATTGGCGCAAGGAGGTGAAGCAATTCGGTTTGTTCCAAACACATTATGTTTCTCTTTCAGGAGGAGGTGAGAAAGCCAATTACCGTCTTTCGGCCGGTTATGACCATCAGGTCGGTTCCATCATAGCACAGAAGTTGGATCGTTTTACCACACGTATGGCATTGGATTATTTTGTGAACGACCGTATCACGATTTCGAGCGACTTCGCGCTGACTTATACCGATAATAAGAAAAACAGCGATGATTTATTGAAAGTGGCCTATATGAAGATGCCTAACGCTGCCATTTATGATGAGGATGCTTATGGCAATTCCCTGGGTACATACTACACGATTCCCAGGTTTGTGGAACGCTATAAGGATGACAAAGACGAATTGGACGCACAGCGCAAGGCTGTGAATCCGGTTGCTTCCGCTTGGTTGGCACAGAATGAGGAGCGTACTTACAATATACAGCCGCAGTTTGACATTCAGTATCGTTTATTGGGATTGGATGAGGAATCCACGCAACTTACTTATAAAGGAACTGTGGTCTTGAGTATCTACAATGCTTATAAGGACAGTTATTATCCATGGGAACTGAAGTCGAACGTCTACACACAAACTGAGGGTAACATCAATACGGCTTCTTCTTCTTTTGACAAGAGTTTCGGCTTCACGACGCGTCATCAGTTGACTTTCATTCCATTCATCGCCAACCATGACCATTCTGTACGTCTGTTCTTCAAGGGCGAAGTGACTTCCGGAACGTCCAGTGCCCAAAGTTTGAGTTCTTACTTGCTGCCCAGTGGTACGATAACTTCTGCTGCAGGCGGAGGGCACCTGAAGGCGACTACGACGGGAGCCGGACACTGGCGTAGTGCTTATTGGCTTTTCCAAGGACACTATGCTTTCCAATCAAAATATTCGCTTGATGCAACTTTGCGTCATGAAGGTAATACGCGTTTTGGCGAGTCGCACCGTTGGGGGCTTTTCTATGCTTTGTCAGGGCGATGGAATATTTCAGACGAGAGTTGGATGGAGCCTACGAAGAAATGGCTGAGCATGTTTGCCGTACGTTTCGGTTGGGGCGTGACGGGCAACCAGCCTCCTAAAGCGGATACGCATTACAGTGTGTATAATGTGGATGGTAAATACATCAACTCCATCGGTATGCGTCCGGGTAATATCCGTCTGACGGATTTGCGATGGGAGCAGGTGATGGACTGGAATCTGGGGTGGAATATCGGGTTGTTCAATGATTTGCTCACGGCTGATATCAACTTGTATTCTAAACAGACTTCGGATTTGTTTACCAATGATCCGAAGATACCGTCCACTTCGGGCTTTACCAGCCTACCAACGGAGAATGGAGGCGACATGAAGAACCAAGGATATGAAATAAACTTATCTCTCAATCGTGTGAAGATTGCCAGTGATTTATCGGCTACGTTTAATCTGACATTTGCCAACAACCGCAATACCATTACGGCTATGGATCCTATTCGTTTGGCTGCCATTAACGGAACGGGAGTAAATGTCCCGGATAACGGTGAATACATGACGCGGGTGTTGCTGAACAACCCGTTTGGAGCTCTTTATGGTTTACGCTATAAAGGAGTATATGCTTACAGCTATGACCATTTCGACCAGGCTCAGGCTGAAGGGGCGACTTGTCCCGTAGCACGTGATGCCAATGGTAATGTCATCTATGGTCCTGACGGAACGCCTATGCAGATGTATTACAATTACACGCAGACGAAATATGCTTTCAAAGGAGGCGATGCGATTTATGAAGATATCAACCACGACGGGAGTATAGACCATTACGACGTAGTCTATTTAGGGAGTTCTTTACCCAAGTTGACGGGTGGTTTCGGTTTCCGCTTGTATTATAAAGGATGGAGCCTGAATGCCCAGTTCAATTACCGTTATGGAAACAAAATAGCCAACGTGGCACGTATGAATGCGGAGAAGATGCATGGCTCGGAAAACCAAAGTACAGCCGTAAACTATCGTTGGCGTAAGGAAGGTGACGGGGCAGACGGAAGCCATGTGTTGCCTCGTGCGCTTTACGGGGCTGGATATAATTGGTTGGGCAGCGACCGTTTTGTGGAGGATGGTTCGTTCCTCAGGTTGAATTACCTTCAGTTTTCATACGGATTTGAATCCAAGCTCATCCGGCGTATAGGATTATCCCGTTTGAGCCTTTATGTGAGTGGAGAGAATCTGTTCTGTCTGACCCGGTATTCGGGAGTAGATCCGGAAGTGGGCTACGGCGGTATGGGGGTTACAACAGACAACGCCACTACTCCGAGAGCCAAGTCGTATACATTGGGTCTGACAGCTACATTCTAATGATATAAATAAGGGAATAAATATATGAAGAAGATATTTTTGACAGGGACGTTGGCTTTGGCTGCTTCGCTTGGGGGCTTGACGGTTTCTTGTGGGGATTTTCTCGACATCACTCCGTTGAATGCCGTGGTGGTGCAAAATTATTGGGAGAAAAAGAGTGAGGTGGAGAGCGTGATCACGTCTTGTTATTACCACATGCAGGATGCCGGTTTTGCCCAACGTGTGATAGCATGGGGCGAAGTGAGAGGAGACAATTTGACATCAAGTTCCACTATGGAGGCAGATAATAAAGAGATGTATGATTTTTATATCAATAATATTACGGCCGATAATAGTTGGACCTCATGGGCTGATTTTTACAACGTAATCAACTTGTGCAACACGATACTCCATTATGCACCCGAGGCTCAAGTTAAGGATGGGAACTATTCGATGGAAGAGCTTCACACACATGAGGCGGAAGCGAAAGCCATTCGGGCCTTGTGTTATTTTTACTTAGTCCGGTCGTTTAAAAAATTACCTTTGGTGACTCAGGCTACTATTGATGATGATGAAACCTTTCAGGTGGCGGCAAGTTCGGCGGATGAAGTGTTAGATCAGATTGTGGAAGACTTGGAGTGGGCCAAAAATTATATCTGGGACCGAAAGTTCTTCGATACGTCGGCGGAACGTAAGGGGCGTTTCAATAAACAGTCGGTTAAGGCTCTGTTAGCCGACATCTACCTTTGGAGGGGGGATTATGCCCGTTGTGCACAATATTGCAAGGAGATTATGGACGAGAAGATGGCGGACTATAAAACGATGCAGAAAGAGATTGCGGAAGGGAATTATACGACTGTGGCATCAGATGGTTATCTTGCCTTGTACCGTGGTTATCCCCTCTTGGATGATTCGTATTCTGCTCATTATGCGTATCTGATGAATTTTTCGTACGAGAACTCTTTTGAAAGCATTTTCGAACTCCAGTATGATTATGAAAATCGTGAAAAGGGAAATGAAGGTATACTGAACCTTTATGGAAAACATGACGAGATAAGCGGTCTTTTGCTTTCGGCGTCCTATCTGGCGAGCCAGAGCAGTGGTGCGTTGTTTGCTGATGCGAATGATGTAAGGCTCTTTGAGAATACCAGTTACAATGGGACTTCGTCTAACTCTTATCCTGTATGCAAATATAGAATGCAGATAGTAGAGACAAATGGTGGAATCATACAGGCTACGCGTGCCACGGCCGAGAATTGGATTGTATACCGCTTGACGGATATCATGTTGATGCGGGCAGAGGCTTTGGCATATATGAATGATGAGGAAGGTCATGAAGAAGCGTTTGAGCTTGTGGCGGCTGTAAATGCCAGGGCATGCGGCGGACGTACTACTTTGGTATACGATGCCGGGCAAATAAAAACGTTAGTGTTGGAAGAACGCCAGCGTGAACTGATGTTTGAAGGTAAAAGGTGGTATGATTTGATGCGTATGGTACTGCATTCCGAAAATCCGACGGCGACAATGGGAACGTTGCGCAGCACTTACCTGCTTCGTAAGTACCAGTCCGGCGGTCGTGATGCCGTGGCGCGTATCGGTTCTTTGGATAATCTTTATCTGCCTATCAATCAGGCTGAAATTGACGTGAATCCCTTGTTGGAACCGGATCAGAATCCGGCTTATATCATTTATTAATCATAAGAAAGGATGAATGACATGAAATATAGATTATATAAAATGATGTCGAATACAGGACTCGAGTTCTTGAAAAAGTTGGGCGGGATGATGCTCTTGGTGAGCATGCTCGTGGGCTGTTACGATGACGGTGTGGAAGGTGACAGTTACTATGTATTCGAAGGGCAGACGATAGGCGATTATTTGGATGCGGACAGCCGTTACAGTGAATTTTCCGTCATTTTGGAACGGGCAGGCATGAAAGGGCTTATGTATGCATACGGTGACTATACTTGTTTCGCCCCGACGAATGAGGCGGTAGAGCATTATATTAATAGTTATTTTCCTGGTGCAACATTGGAGACGTTACCTGATTCTGCCGTAGAGGCCGTAGCCAAAAGCCATTTAATCGGTGCGAAGTATATGACTTCCGATTTCTCTACCGGTTATTTGCAGGAACCCAACATGTACGACCGTAGGGTGCAAGTGAATATAGACAAGGAGTTTGACGCGGCGTTGGGCGACAGTGCGACGGTATATTTGTTGAACGGAAGTGCCCGCATCATATTGGCCAACGACACGGTGAGCAATGGTGTCGTGCATACCGTGGATCATGTGTTGGAACAGTCCAGCTATGTGTTGCCTGACTATATGGAGTCACTTTGTGAGAATCAGGGTTTCACTCTTTTTATGGAAGCTTTAAAGCAGACCCATTTGACGGATTCTATGTTGAAAGAAGCGGACGAAAGTCCCGAAATGCTGTCCAAACTGGCTCAGTTTGCATCAGACTATACGGCTACTGGACAGAAAGTTCCATCGGCACGTAAGTTTGGGTATACGGTTTTTGTAGAAAAGGATGATGTTTTTAAGAACATTTACGATCCGCAAAATATGGGAAAACCGGTATATACCGGCGACCTCGTTTCTGATATGCGCTCTTTGTTCAATTATGCCAAAAGCATTTATGATAAGGTCTATCCAGAGGATGCCGGCCTTTACGATGGCGATTACACGCATCCTAAAAATCCTTTGAATCGTTTCATGGCCTATCATATCATGGATCGTAACGCGGGATATTCGGATCTGGTCGTGACGACGAATGAGTGGTCGGTAGAAGAAGGTGGAAACATTACGGAGTATTATGAGACCATGGCCGGGACGTTGATTCGTTTGGAGAAAGTGGTGCCGGGCGAGCGGATTTATCTGAACCGTTGTGTGGACAGCAGACGTCCGAGCAATTATATGGAAGGTATTGAAGTGTCATCTTCCGGCGGTTCTTCTACGGTGAACGGAAATTTTCAATTTATCGGTGGTGTACTGTCTTATAATGAAAACGTGACGACGATGTTACGCACGGAGCGTATCCGTATCGATACCGGAAGCCTTTTGCCTGAGCTGACCAACAATAATATCCGTTTTGATCCAGACGAGACCATGGCCGGTTGGTATTGTCCGGATGGATATTTCGACGATGTGTATTATGACAATCAGACAATATGTTATTATTCACGTTGGCCGCAAGGGCAAGATGCAGGCCATTCGGACTTGGCCAATTTCAAAACGGACAATATGAAGTTCAATGGGGAATACGATGTGACGCTGCGATTGCCTGCCGTGCCTGCCGGTCCGTATGAGATTCGTATAGGTTATGAGGCAAACGGGTTGATGAGCATCACGCAAATTTATTTCGGTTATGACCGGGACAACATGACTCCTACCGGAATACCATTGGATATGAATATGGTGGGTAGTGATCCGAAAGTAGGGATGATACAAGATGCCGGTTTGTTTGACGACATCAATATGGACCCGATATATAATACAGGAGGGCAGACTACTATTACGGAAAATGATAAGGCTATGCGTAACTTGGGTTATATGAAAGGGCCTTATGCCATGTATCGTGTGAATGCCGATCGGGTTTCAAAAGGCGCTCGGATTACGAATAATTGGTGGTATCTTCGTCACATCGTGACCACCCAAGAATTAAATGAGAAGCCGTTCTATCTGCGCTTCCGCAAGGTTGACGAACGTTCGAACCGCATATTGAATATAGATTTTGTTGAGATAGTCCCGAGAAGTGTGTATAATGGTGCTACGCTTGAAGACAGAAACTAATAAAGGAAGAAAACAATGAGAAAAACGAAAAGATATATAAGAACGATCGGACATGGCATGTTGGCTTTTGCTTGGGTAGCCATGTCGGGATGTGCAGACGACTGGGATGCGCATTATGACGGACAGCCTCGCCCGGAACAGACTTTGTGGCAGGAAATTTCAAGCCGTCCCGAGTTGGCGGATTTCGCAAAATTGCTTCAAAGCCGGGGTTACGACAAATATTTAGATTCCGATCAGCGTTATACGGTTTGGGCTCCCGTGGGGCATATAGATACGACATTGGTGACGGGAGAATTTATGACGGCAGAAGAGGTCTTGACACAAGTGGTAACCAACCATATTGCAAGGGGAATCGTTCCGGCTTCTTCCGTAGTGAATGATACGGTGTTGGTATTGAACGGCAAGCCTATGCCTTTTGTGGCGGTGGGCGGTGTGCCTTGTTTCAATGGTTCGGCGGTGAGTGAAGCCAACATAGAGTGTGGAAATGGGGATTTGCATATTCTTAAAATGCAGGCTCCTTATAACCATAATATTTGGTCTTATTTGCGTCAGGATTCTGAATTTTCAGATATCGCTGATTATTTGTATAGTTTCAATCACATGGTTTTCGACCCAGATGCCAGTACGCCCGGTGGCGTGGTCAACGGAGAGCAAGTCTATATAGATTCAGTGTTCGTTATGGGTAATGAACTGTGGCAGCAGATTGGCTATCTGAACAATGAGTCGGAAGATTATACGATGTTGGTACCTGTCAATACCGAATGGCATAGGTTGGTGGATAGGTTCAAAACCTTTTATAATTATGCGGATGAGGAAAATCTGGAAAAAGCGGAAGGATATGCGTGCCGTAACGTATTGGATGCTTTGGTGTTCGACATGGGCGAACAGGTGGGGGGAACCGGTTATTGGGAAACCACGTCCGGACTTCTTTTCCAGAATCCTTATGGAGAAGGCGGTCTGTTCTCAGGTGCCACTCCCATTGGTTGTAGCAATGGGACGATATTGAAAGGTGCAGATATCAAACTTGATCCTTATGGTATTTTAGCTCGTGAGATAGTCATAGAGGGGGAAGACTATGATGATTATTTATTGGACGGACGTTATAATACTTCCGATCGTCCCACAAAAATTGCTGTGGCGGGAACCGGAGTTTCTTCCAATGCTTATATGACGTTTACCAGTACAAGTCCTTCCCGGGGGGCAGAAGTGACATTCGCTTTGCCTGACGTGCTTTCGTGTGCTTACGACATAGGCGTGGTGTTTGTCCCCACCAATATGACTCGCAATGGTTGGTCTTCTACCGTGGTGCAGAAAAAGTGTCGCGTGGATTTTGAGTTGGAAGATGGATATACGAGGGAAAGGACAAGTGTGGAGGACGTGGAAATCCCCGGAACGGCTTTGGATACGATATGGGTGGCAAGGAATCACGTATTCGAATATTGTGACTACAACCCTGATCGTGAATCTATTGACGATGCCGAAATATCCCTTACCATTACGGCTACGGCGAAGAGAAGCGAGTCGGACTATACACGTGACTTGTATATAGATTGCATTGTGTTAAAACCTACTGTTAATGAAGGATCGAGCTATGAAGAATAAGAAATTATATTATATGTGTTTTTGTGCAGCGCTGGTCGGCAGTTTGCAAACCGTTTACGGGCAGACGGAAGATGAGGTCGGACAACTTGCTGCTGTATCGGAGGATTCGTCCCAGGTAATCGTCAGGAGGGAAATGGATAAGATACCTACCGTTTCTTATCGGGGAAAGCTTGTCGACGCAGCTACGGGAGCACCGGTACAAGGTGGTATCGTGCAAGCAGCCGGTGACGACCGTTTTAGTTCTATTTCCGACGAAAAGGGAGAATTTGAAATCAAGATTCCCTTTTATGCTACACAGTTGTTGGTGCGTACGCCTACTTATGCCCTTGTCCGGGTACATTTGCCCGGGAAAGGTAAAGAACTGGAGGTAAAAATGTATTCGGAACATTTCTCGGACGGAAATGCCGCCCGTGTAAGAGTGACTAATATGAACTGTGCAGAGGATTTCTCCATGACGTCATCTCTTACGGTCGAAGACGAAATGGCTAAAAAGTTAGGTGCAGACCTGAGAATCCTGTCTCGGTCGGGAAATCCGGCTGAAGGATCGAATCTGTTCATTGGCGGTTTCACCTCATTAAACGCTAATGCACAGCCTTTGTTCGTCGTGGACGGTGTGATTCTTGACACTCAAAACGGGCGCTCCTTGATGCATGAGGGGTATGTGAACAATGTACTTTCCGCCATCAGTGTGAATGACATCGAGAAAGTGACGGTATTGAAGAATGCGACGGCACTTTATGGTGCGAAAGGGGCTAACGGTGTGGTGGTTATAGAAACGAAACGAGCCAAAAGCATGGCGACCCGCATAGACGTGGATATATATGGTGCCATGGAGCTGATGCCCAAATTACCCACGATGATGAATGCCGACCAATATCGTCTTTATGCATCCGATGTGATGGGTAACGTCACCACGACTCCGGATTTTCTGGACGATTATACTCAAGACCGCCAGAAATACGCCACTTATCATAATAATACGGATTGGAAAGATTATGTGTACAGGGAAGCTTTTACACAAAACTATGGAGTGAATGTCCAGGGCGGGGACGATGTGGCAAGTTATAATTTGTCTATCGGCTACGCCAATGCACAGAGTACTTTGAAGAATAATGATTTCACGCGGCTGAACATGCGTTTCAATACGGATGTGCGGTTTACTAAGAACTTGGACTGTAGTCTTGATGTGGCATATTCCAATACTACCCGTAATTTACGTGACGATGGGATGAAAGACGGTGAAATACTTGCCCCTGGAGCGTTAGGGCTTATCAAAGCTCCTATCTTGGCGGCATATATTCCCGACAGCGAGGGACGTCCCTCTTCCTCTTTGGCCGATTATGACTGTTTCGATTTGTCCAATCCGTTGTCTATCCTGGAGAATGGCGAAGCCAGCAATAAGAACCGTTTGGAGTATACGCTCTTTTCGTTGAGTGCCCGGCCGAAGTGGAAACTTAATCGTTACCTGACACTCTCAGAGAGAGTGAGTTACGTATTGAATAATGTGACGGAACGTTCTTTCATTCCAGACGAAGGGGTACCGTCTTTTTCCGACGGGACGGATGAATTGACGACGAACCAGTCCAAAGCTTATTCCAGCAAGCAGTTGTCGGTGTCGAGCGACACACGGATTGATTGGACGCGTCGTTATGGTGGCCATGTAATCAATCTGTTCGGCGGTTTCCGTTACATGAGCGATTCGTTTAATTCGGATGCCATGCGGGCGGATAATACCGTGGGTGACAAGCTGCCGAATATAACGGAGGATATGGTTAACCGTTTGGTGGATGGCATTTTCGAGGAATGGAAATCTACGGCCGTGTATGTGAATGCCGGTTGGAATTATGGAGACAAATATTTCTTGCAAGGTACGGTGACGGGCGAGACCTCCACTCGTTTCGGTAAAAATGCCCATGGGGGGGTGAAACTGGGAGATTATGTATGGGGCATATTCCCCTCTTTGCAGGCTGCTTGGGTGGTTTCGGCCGAGCCTTTCTTCCGGAACGTAAAGGGTATAGACTATTTGAAAGTGAATGTCGGTGTGGATCAGTCGGGTAACGATAATATCGACTGTTTTGCCTCCCGTACTTATTTTGCTTCCGAGGCTTTCCTGAATCAGACTTCGGGTTTGGCATTGGCCAACATCGGTAACGACCAGTTGAAATGGGAGACGGTGACCCGGCTCTCTTTGGGTATGGACATGTCTTTGTGGCAGAACCGTTTGAATTTGAGTTTCAATTATTACAAGTCTTTCGTCGACCACATGTTGACATTGAAGACGTTAGGCGGAGTGAGCGGTTTACGGAACTATTGGAGCAACGATGGTAAGATGGAAAACCAGGGCTTCGACATTTCCGCCACGGCCAAGGTTCTGGCACTGAAAGATTTTTCATGGGAAATATCTGCGGGATTGGGTCATTATAAAAATAAGGTGACAGCTCTTCCGGACGGAGACAAACCGGTTTATACTTCCTTGTACGGCGGAGAGATCGTGACACAGGTCGGTGGTCCGGTGGGATTGTTTTACGGTTACAAGACACAAGGGGTCTTCTCTACTTCAGAAGATGCCGCGTCTGCAGGCTTGCGGGACGGGCGTGCCGACGGGGACGTTTTCCGGGGAGGCGACATGCACTTTGCGGATCTGGTGGCTGACGGGGTTATCGACGAGAAAGACAAGACGGTAATAGGTGATCCTAATCCTGATATATTCGGTAATTTCGGTACCAGTTTGCATTATAAGAACTGGACGTTAAACGCTTTCTTTAGCTATTCGCTCGGTAATGACATTTATAATTATCAACGAGCCGTATTGGAAGGCGGAAGTACTTATTATAACCAGACGACCGCCGTGTTGAACCGTTGGACTTCCGAAGGACAGGTCACGGAAATTCCCAGGGCTGAATTGGGGGACCCGATGGGTAACAGTCGTTTCTCGGACCGTTGGATAGAAGACGGTTCCTACCTGAAGTTAAAGACGTTGAGCTTGAGTTATCGCATTCCGTTCAATTATACATTCTTACAAGGCATAACGGTGTGGGCGGCAGCCAACAACGTGTTTACCTGTACGAAGTATTTGGGAAGCGACCCGGAACTTTCCATTTCCTCCAGTGCCGTCGGTCAGGGAATAGACCGTGGATTATTGGGACGTGGACGCAGTTTTGTCCTTGGTGTTAAAATTAATCTGTAAAGAAATGAAGACGTTTAAATCCATATTCAAACCCGTGGCTATATGGTTGGTGGCTGCGGTGTCTTTCACGGCTTGTGAAGTAGATACAACTACGGTGATGTTCGAAGAAGACCATAACTTCTCGGAACCGAGTGATACGGTGTTTTCCATGTTAGGTATCATTAGTAAGGTACAGGACGTGGCAGAACGGGGAATCTTGTTGGGCGAATTGCGAGGGGACTTGGTGAAGCCCGATCCTGAATACGGCTACTCTATGGGAGGGGCATGGTTTGATTTGGCTAATTTCGAGAATCTGGAAGATACGGCTTTCAACCGTTACCGTGATTACTATACGGTGGTGAATAACTGTAATTTTTATTTGGACCGCGCCGATGCGGAGATGGAACGCAGTGGCCAGAAAGTGTTCTTGAAAGAATATGCGGCAGTGAGTGCATACCGTGCCTGGGCTTATTTGCAGTTGGCCTTGCTTTATGGCGAAGTGCCCTTTTACACGAAGCCTTTGTTGTCTTATTCCGACATCGAGGAGGTGATGGCCGATAAGTCCAACCGTAAGGGGTTAGAAGACATTTGCTCATATTTCATCGACGATTTGCGGCCTTACGTGTATGTGGAACTTCCCAATTACGGGGATTTTAATTATGGTGAGGGAGATGCAGCCATACTTTCCACCCGGCTCATGTTCTTGCCGGTCGGTTTGTTGTTAGGCGACCTTTATTTGTGGCGTGGCTCGGTAACGGGCAATCAGGCTGATTTTGCGATGGCGGCACAAGAATACCGGGATTATTTGATATATGAGAATTATTCGGCGTATTATAGGAATGATGTGGTTTATGAGACACCGGAAATGAACATGGCGGACATCGACGACGGTTGGAGCGCTTTCACGAGCTCTACCGATTACACAGAGAATATAGGTTTCATTCCTTTTGCCAGAGAAAAGGCATACGGTAAGGTCGGTACGCTGAGCCAGTCCTTCAGGCTTTTCAAAGGCTCCGAAGCGTTACGGGATTTGGTGGAAAACTCATATTATTGTTATGTGGCTTACACCACTGAAAGCAGCGAGTCATATGACGGTGAGGATGCACCCCTTTCCCGTTTTACAGGGATAGTGGAGGACAAACAGTTCTATGGCACGGAGGACGCTCCTCAATATTATTATTACATCACAGTGGCAGGCACGCCGCAGTATGCCAATGGTGATTTGCGTTTTTACGATTATTCCTCAGGGAAAATAGACTTCAACATCAACAAATATTATAGTAGTTGGCCTCATGTGCGGACCTATCGTGCCGGAACGGTGTATCTGCGTCTCGCGGAAGCCATCAACCGCGCGGGCTATCCGTTGACAGCCTTCCACGTGTTGAAATACGGATTGAGCCGTGGCAATCTCATCAAGTATGATGCCAATGGGGAGTATCGTCGTCTGATGCGGTCTGGCTATACGTTCTACGACATGTATGACAACACGTTGAACATCGGGATTCATGCGCGCGGTTGCGGTAACGCGGAGATGGACACGTTGCATTACTCGTTACCCGCCATGGCTTCGCGTCCGGACAGCATTCAGAAAGTGGAGGATATGATTTGTGACGAAATGGCTTTGGAGACGGCCTACGAAGGCAACCGTTTCTATGACTTGATGCGCTTTGCGTTCCGTCGCGGAGAAGATTTTCTAGCTTCCCGTGTGGCACGGCGTAATAATCCGGATATGCCGGACCAGACGCTCTACAACAAATTGAAAGACCGCAAAAACTGGTATTTGCCGATGGTGGAGAATTGAGAATGGTATATTGAGGAATGGCAGGCATGGAATTACGCTTATATCGTGGTTTCCATGCCTGTTTTTTCTGCAAAAAATATGAAATGGGAAAAAATGACATACGTTTTGTCGAAAATTGCCCTATCCTCTTTGGGTAAGGTGGCTTAATTTTGCGATTAGAAAACTAAAGAACCCAATATCATGGAAATATTCACGGAAAGTCAATTCTCAGCATGTTATATACATTACCGGAGGCGGGTGAGAGGTTATATCTTGTCTCGGGTTTCCGACCGTGAAGAGGCGGAGGATCTGACTCAGGACGTATTTGAAAATATATGGAGATGCAGGGAAGGGGTACGCAAGGAAACGCTTCACAATTTAGTCTATACGGTTATGCGGAACACCGTGATAGACTATCTGCGCCGCCGTTATATGAAAAAAGACCGGATGGATATATACACCTGCTGTGAGGAGGAGGAGGGCCGCAATACGGTAGAAGAAGATTATTATTATAAGGAGCTTCGCGTGGCGCATAGGAAGATGGTGAAACAGTTGTCCGAGAAACGCCGTCAGGCATATCTTTTGTATTTTTACAGGGGAATGTCGTATGCTTCCATTGCCGACAGGCTCAGTGTGTCCGAACGTACTGTGGGCGGACATCTGGTGAGTGCGTTCAGGACGGTGCGTCTGGGGGTGGATGGGATATACCGGTATAAGGCGGGGTGAATGGAACCGGAAGTCCCGTTTTTGACAATATGTACGCTTTTTCGCTTTCCCGACATGCAAATGGAAAGGGAAAAGGGTTTCTTTTCGATGACCGGAAGAGTTTGAAAAGCCTGAAATAGGTATGGAAGAGGCTTTTTAGGAATACTTTTTTTAAGGTTTCAGGGCGTTTTTTTGTGTTTATTCACCAAAGACATGAATCGTTTGGAGCAGAACGAAAAATCGTTCGGCTGAGAAAACATTTTTTTTCTCCTCGTGACGGTCGGAAGTCATGCGCTTATCGGTGGAACAAGTGCCTTAAAACCGTGGCTCAACCTGCTGCGGATGCCATTATTTTCTCTATTTGGAAAGGAAAAGCCTGTGGGTTCGGAGTATCTTTTGGTAAGTTGGAACGCCTTACAGGTTACGCCATTCTTTGGGGGCTGCGCAGAACGCGCTTTATGGTTTTCATTATGATAACGGAATACATTTCCGGCTTTCATCTTGCCTTTTCCCGACGGTGCGAGAATCGCGTATTTACGGCGGACATCCAAGTGGGGTACGAATAAACGAGTCACGCACCATCGGAATTGACTTTTTGCCATTTTGTAATTGGAGATTTTTACAGACGTAGGATTTGCTCTTTGCTTAAGAAATCCAGAAACTCCCGGTAGGCCGTGCAATTCCGGAGCAGCGTTTCGTTTCCGGTCATGAAAAATTGCTTGCGTGCCCGGGTGAGGGCCACGTTGAGCTTGCGGTCTATTTCCCGACCGTCTGTCATGACCGGTTCGGACAAGATGGAGAGCTGGTACGGACGGCTGACGGTGGTGCTGAATATGATGATGTCGCGTTGGCTGCCCTGATAACGTTCCACCGTGTCGATGGTGATGTCGGCCGTGTCGGGAATGTGCCGTTCAGCCAAGGCTTTGCGTATCATGGCGATTTGTGCGCGGAAGGGGACGATGATTCCGATTTGCTTGCAGGGGCTGAAGGGTATGCCCGAGTGGCTGTGCAGTTGGCAAAGGGTGTGTACCAGACGTGCCACGGTCTCGGCTTCCCGCTTGTTGCTTTTGGATGAATCGCTCACGCTCGGCAGACTCTGGGCAAGCTCGGTCTGCTCTTGCTTAATCTCGATTTTCGTGTAATATTCTGCTTTGTAGGCTTGTACGGAAATGAATGCCATACGTGTACCGGCCACGAAGGCGGTCCATCGGTCATCGTCCGGACGGGTGCCGAATGCCAGTGGTTCCTGTTGATGGGGGAGGGGAACGGCATCCAGTCCGCCGTTATAATAATTACGGTTGACAAATTCGCAGATGGACGGATGCATGCGTCCTTGGCGATGAAGCATTTCCACGATGTTTTTCGTGCCTTGCAGGCTGCTCAGCCGGTGCAGGCGTTCAAACAGGGAGTTACGGCAGTCGGTCAGCCCGATGGCTTGCAGGCTATCCTCGGTCACCCGTGACATTTCCCGGGGTTGGCTCACAACGGCGGGCAGTTGCTTGTGGTCGCCGATGAGGATGAACTTCCCGATGGCCAGACGGTTCAGGTTATAGTCTCCCCGGTTTACCGCAGTAGTGGCGCATAGCAGGGGGAGCAGTTGGGGCTCGAGCACTTGTGAGGCTTCGTCGATGATAGCCACGTCGATGACTTTCAGGCTGAATAGCTCTGTCTGGCTGCATAGGCTGCTGATGGTGCCGGCAAACACCCTGACGGGCGCCAGCTTCTCGTAGATTTCTTTTCGGGAGGTGGCATCCCCGATGACGTGCTTCATGAGCCGTGGCCGGAAGTCCGAGGCGCAGTTCAGTTCCTGCCCGATGCGGATGTATTCCGGAGCGGGGTTGATGGCAGACAGCGTATGGCAGATTTCATCCACAGCCCGGTTGGTATAAGCCATGAGCAGGAGGGTCTTTTGCGGATGGTCCGACAAGAACTCTTCCACCATGGATTTCAAGGCTACCGACGTCTTTCCTGTCCCCGGCGGTCCGACAAGCAGGAAGTAATCCCGGGCCTGTTTGGCTTTCAGGACGATACGGTCTATTTCTTCATTCAGGTAATGCCGGTGGAGCCTTACGGACGGGTCGGTGGCCGGTGGCCGTATGCCCAACAGCAGCTCTTTCCGTTCCCGTGGGGCGGTGAGCAGGCTGAACAGTCCCGAATAGGCTTGGTTGAATGTAGCGTCCATGTAACCCGGCTCTACGGCATAAAGGCTGTCGGGGCGGAAAACTCCGGCATTCCGCTGTTTGTAAGATAGTTTCAGCAGTATGCGTTCAGGATGGATTTCCTCTATGGTGCAACGGAAGAACTGTTTGTTCGTCACGTTGTCCCCTTCGTGGTTCCGTTCGTAGAGCATCACCATGTCGCCCTGCCGGAAGTTCGGGAGGAAGTCTTCGCCGTATTCCGGAAGTTTCAAATCCAGCCGCACGATGGCACCTTCCTCGTCGGGGACGGGATGCAGTTTCAGTCCGGTCAGGATGTTTCCGTTCTGTTGTTTGGTCAGTGTGTCGCAGCACCATGTTTCGGAGAACCCGCCCGGCGAGTCCGCCCGGTCGTCCCCGACTTTGGCGCGGAATTGTTCGCGGGCGGTAAACGTCAGGAAGCGATGGAAATAATCGGCTTCCGCGCCCCTCATGCCATGAAGCGGTGTCAGTATTTCCATCATGCGGGGGCGCAGGTAACGGGTGTAGAGCCGGTCGCCCCGTCCGTCCACGTTGAGCCGTTCTTCCGTCAACTCACCTATCAACGCACGGGATTCCCCCTTTCTCAGGCGGTGCTCTATGTGCAGGATGGCATTCCGCAGGGCCATGACGCGGCGGATATGGTAGCGCGGCACGTCGACGGCATAAAGCCCGGGATAGCGTGAATAGAAGAGGTAAGACTGTACCTGTTCATGCCTGCGGTCCAGGTTATAATACAGGATTTCTTTGTACAGGGCCATTTGCAGGCGGTGTTCGTCCTTCGGGCTGCGGTAGGGATATTCGTCTGCTTTTCCGCTTTTCAGTTCCACTAACTTGTCAGCGTTCCGGGTGAGCAGGTCCATACGTCCTTGCAACCCGAGGGCTTCGCAAAGGAAAGACGGCTCCAGTTCCACTTCCGTTTGCCGGATGTCGATGCCTGCGGCACTGAAACTGTTGCGTACGGTTTGCCGGATGTGGTGGAATTGCATTTCGCACCGGTTGAAGAAATCGCGGTCGATGTCCGGCAAGGTGGACCAGGCAAGAGGGGAGAGCCGGAAGGAATTCTGCATGGAACGCAGGTAGAGTTCCGCTTCCGCCGTCCCGTCTGCGTTTTGGATAAATCGCTCACGCCCGGCAGACTCCGGACAAGCCCGGTCTGCTCTCTCTAAATCGCGATTTTGGATAAATCGCTCACGTTCGGCAGAGCCAAGCCTGAAAACTTCGTTTTCGCTTGTCTTTGCTCTCTCTAAATCGCGATTTTCATTCACGCAGTCGTCCAGAAACTGGTTGGCCGCATTTCCCAACTGTATGGCCGCAGAGCGTGCCGGAGGGGCGAATTTGTTCAACAAGTGGGTGTAAGCCGAATACCCGTACGGTTTGATGCAGGCACACAAGGCTGTAATGTCAATCAGGAAATCCGGGTCGAGAACCAACATCTCGGGTTTTAGGACGTAAGGATATGCGCCTTCCGTCTTTATGGTCTTGACCGATAAGAGATTGAGCTGCGCCCCTTCGTACAGTTGTTCTTTCAAGTCGGCGAACGTGCGGTCGGTTTCGTCGGCATATTCCACTTTCAACAGTTGTTCCGTGGGATGCGTGTGGTCTTTTCCATAAATGAAATGCTCGTCCCACCGGTGCACCGTTATCCGGATACGTTTGGCCTGCGGTGCTTTTTCGGCAGGTGTGGGAGCAGGTCGCCAATGGCGGGGCAGGCGTTTTTGCAGGTCTTCCGGAACATGGGTTTGGTAAAAAGCTGCCAATCCTTCGCAGACCGCTTTTAAGTCGTAGGCTTCATCCTCTCCGTCGGGCAGGAAAAGCCCTTTTTGTATTCGTCCGGCCCGTGCACGGAACACTTCCAACGGGTGGGACGGATGGCCGGTTTGTTTGCAGAGCCAGTGCAGGCGTGCGGCCGTGTGGGTGAAATCCACCGGACTGTGGCGGGTCCGGTCTTTCAGCGCACGAAGCAACAGCGCGTCGAGGGCATGGTAACGTGCGGTACAGTCCATGTCCGGCTGCATGATGTTTCTGATTTCATCGAATATGTCCTGAATCTCTTCCGTCATGGGTTATGGCGTATTCTGTTTGGACTTGGCTTCCAGTTCTTCGGCACTCAGTACTTTGCTTTTGAATCCTCCGCGCGAATTCTTGCGTGACGGGGCAGGCGCGGCACCAGTCGTGCCGCCATGGACGGCAGCACGGTAACGTTGCCAACGTTCACGGATGGAAGTCACGTAGCCGTAGGTCTCTTCTCCGCGCAGGTAACCGTAACGCACTACGGGGTCGTTGTAATATTGCGGCTGGCTCAGGCGGAGGATGAAAGGAGCTACGTCGCTCCACAACTGCGGGTTTTTGCCGTGTTTACGTGCCAAAGCCATGGCGTCGCGAACGTGTCCCGTTCCTCCATTATAGGCCGCCAGGATAAAGTTTATACGTTCCGACCTGCCGGGTATATCGCTGAATTTACGTTCGAGTTCACGGAGGTACCGGGCTGCCGCACTGATGTTCTTTTCGGGCTGGTGCATTTGGTCGGCGGGCAAACCGAGATGTACGGCTGTTTCAGGCATAATCTGCATCAGTCCGCGTGCTCCGGCCCACGATACGGCCTCCGGGTCGAAACCGGACTCTTGGTAACATTGTGCGGCCATGAGCCGCCAGTCCCACCCGATGGCTTGGCTATGACGGATAAAATGAGTGTCGTACGGCGAGATAATGCCCTTGGCGCGATTCTGGAAGGGGGCACGGACACGGCGTTTTACACTTCCGCCGGGAGACAGACGCAACTGTTCCCTTTTTTGCAAGAAAGACCGTGTCTCGGGGCTATACCATCCGTCCAAGGCTTCGGCCAGGAAGGGGGCATCCTTTCGTACGACCCATCCGGTTTTGACTGCGGCCGTACTGTCTGACGGACACGACCGGACGCCGGAGAATTGCAGTTCCGTGTCTGTCATGTGGTTCTCCGGAATTTCCAACGCGATGAGGTCTGCCTCTCCTTTTTTCAGTCGTTGGAAAAGCTCCGCCGTATCGCGTACAGCTTCCATACGGAGCTTGGCACCGATGGACACGGCAAAGTGTTCGGCCAATTCAAATTGCAGTCCGAATCCTTTTCCCTTATATTCATAATAAGTGTCTGGACCGGACAGCGTGACGGCTATCAGTTCGCCGGCTTCCTGTATCTGGTCTAAGTCGTAAGCTGTTTCCGCATATTCTTCTTCCGTGATACCCAAAGGGGATATTTTTTTCTCCTCTTTTTCTCCGCAGGATACGAGATTGACGGCAAGGACGGTCAAGAGACAGGCCAGCAGATAGTGTTTCCATAAATCGCTCCCGCTCGGCAGAACGGAGCCTAAAAACTTCGTTTTCGCCCCGCTCTGCCCTCGCTTACTCGTGATTTTCCATAAATCCGGTCGTTTTCGGCATAGCCGGAAGCCGGACTTCCATCCGAATTCGCTTATACGGACTTTCATAGAGCTTGCCCCGTTTGTTCCAAATGGAGATTGAGATGGTGTAGGATGTAAGTACGCATGATTTCGATGGCTTTCTCGTTTTCTCCTCCTTGGGGAATGATAAGGTCGGCATAGCGTTTGGTCGGTTCGATGAATTCCAGATGCATGGGTTTGAGTACGGCCCGATAGCGGTCCACTACCATTTGTACGGTTCTTCCCCGTTCGATGATATCCCGTTCGATGACACGGATGAGGCGTTCGTCGGAGTCTGCATCTACAAAGATTTTGATGTCCATCAGGTCCCGGAGTTCTTTATTGGACAAAGCGAGTATGCCTTCTATCAGGATAACCTTTCGGGGTTCTACGTGTATGGTCTCTTTCAACCTGTTACATTCCAAATAGGAATAAGTCGGTTGTTCGATAGCTCGTCCGGCTTTCAGTTCTTTCACTTGACGGATCAAGAGCTTCCAGTCGAAAGCGCAAGGATGGTCATAGTTGATTTTGCGGCGTTCTTCCATGGTCATGTCCGTGGCGTCGATATAATATGAGTCCTGCGGGATGAGGGCCACTTCGCCTTTCGGGAGACTCTCAATGATTTTTCGTGCGACCGTGGTCTTTCCGGAGCCCGTGCCTCCGGCTATTCCGATAATATACATGGGCATTCTGTTTTTGTTTTAGTAAACATCTTCGTTTCCGGTAATTTCTTCCGATGTGAGCGGTTTGCGATCCATAACCTTCCACACATATGCGATGTAGGCCACGACTACGGGAAGGAGAAGAGACACGTAGGCCATGGTTTTCAGGGTGAATAGGCTGGAGCTGCTGTTTGCCAAGGTCAAAGAGCTTTGTAAATCTGCGGTGGAAGGATAGTAAGCAGTATGGTTATAACCGACACACAGAAGCAAGGATAATACGGTCAGTATGGTTCCTGTACCTGTAAGCCAAAAACCGTTGCGACTGGTGTGGCAGAAGATACCACGAATAAGTCCGAAAAGCACACCTGTCACACCTGAAAGGAACAAGACAAGCAATATCGGCATGTCTGTCAAGTTGTGGAAATACTTGTAGGGTTCCATGAAAACGATGCCGGTTTCCGGATGGACGGCAAAACCGTCTTTCAATAACGTATGGATCACGAAAGCCAAGAAAAACAGCAGGAATGGGACGCTGTCTCCCAGCAATTGGCGGCGGCAACGTGGAATCAGTTCTGTGTCGCGAATGCTGCGGATGAAATAAAGGCAACCTAAAATACGAGCCAGAAAACAGACAGCCAGTCCCAACATGAGATTCCAAGGATTTGCCAAAGCATCCAAGCCGTGCCATTCGTTACCCCAATGACTGATGACGGGGATGGCGGCCTCTGTCAGATTGGATTTGCTGACAAGAAAATCAGACCCGTTGAAGAATGTAGCCACGGCCGCTCCGAGCAGAACCGGACCCATGACTCCGTTGAATACCAAAAAAGATTGGTAAGTACGTTTGCCTAACAGATTCCCTAATTTCGATTGGAATTCATAAGAAATAGCTTGTAGTACGAAACTGAAAAGTATGAGCATCCACAGCCAGTATGCTCCGCCGAAGCTTGTGCTGTAAAACAAAGGGAAAGAGGCAAAAAAAGCTCCTCCGAAAGTGACGAGCGTGGTAAATGTAAACTCCCATTTACTGCCTGTCGCGTTCACCAATAAAGCACGTTCCGTTTCATTCTTTCCCAAGTGGAATAGCAATGAGTTGCCCCCTTGTACGAATAATAAGAAGACCAATAGTGCCCCTAACAGGGATATGATGAACCACCAATAATGCTGTAGAAAAATATAGGTCGATTCCATAGTTTTGATATTTGACAGTGACTAATCTTTTTTATCGGTTTCGTTCATGATTCAGGTCCTTTTTGGATGGCTTTTACCATGATACCTATCTCGGCAATGAATAAAATAGTGAAAATGGCCAGAAAGATGAAGAACGTCGTTTGTACCGCTCCTGCAGACAGGTTGGATATGGCGGCATTGACTGGTAACAAATCCTGGATGGCCCAAGGTTGCCGCCCGACCTCTGATACGACCCAACCGGCCTGGCTGGCTACGAAGGCGAAAGGAATGCTCCATAGGGCGATTCGGTGCAGCCATCTTTGTCCGTACAGTTTATTTTTCCATGACAGGAAAAGGACCAAGGCGAAAAAAGCAATGAAGTACATCCCGAAACCTACCATAATCCGGAATGTCCAGAACGAAAGTCCTACATTCGGCACAAGATCGTCAGGGTTTTGAATATAACCGTAACCGAAGTATGGCATGTTTTCTTCCAATGTGCGGCGGGACGCGTCCATCTTATCTTGGTCACCGTCCTTTTGAGCCTGCCGGAAATCCGATAAGGCCGCGATTGCCATTTTGCCTCTCGCGATCTTTTCTGTGGCGGACAGAGCCTTGGAACCGTCGTTTGTCGTATATCCTCCCGCCAAAATGTTGTAGATTCCCGGTACGTAACCGTCGGGATTCCGTGTGGCCAGAAAAGACAGCATAGTCGGGATTTTCCATTCGCCGACCACCGTTAACGGCTGTCTTGTTCCACCTTCGTAAAGCGCTTCCATTGCAGCCAGTTTCATCGGTTGGTATTGTGCGACTTGATAGGCGGATTTATCTCCGCTATATAGTGTCAACAGCGAGGCGACCATACCTGTACATGCTGCAATTTTCATACTGGCCAAGGCGAATTCCTTCTCACGCCGTTTCAATAGGAACCAACCACTAACTCCAATGACGAACACGGCCCCTACAATCCAACTGCTGAGTACTGTATGCAAGAACTTCATTACGGCTACAGGCGAAAAGGCTACGGCGAGGAAATCAACCATTTCATTGCGTACCGTTTCGGGGTTGAATACCATTCCTACGGGATATTGCATCCATGAATTGGCCACTAAAATCCACCAGGCAGACAAGGTAGCTCCCAGACCGGTGAGCCATGTAGAAGCCAAATGGAATTTCTTGCCTACTTTGTCCCATCCGAAAAACATTACGGCCACAAAAGTAGCTTCCATAAAAAAGGCTACGATGCCTTCAATGGCAAGAGGGGCTCCGAAGATATCACCTACGAACCAAGAATAGTTGCTCCAGTTCGTACCGAATTGGAATTCGAGAATCAGTCCGGTCGCTACTCCGATGGCAAAATTGATTCCGAACAGTTTCATCCAGAAACGGGCTGTTCTTTTCCAGAAATCATGACCGGAAATGACGTATCGTGTCTCCATAACTCCCATGATGACAGCCAGTCCCAGCGTGAGCGGAACAAACAGCCAGTGGTACATTGCCGTCAGGGCGAATTGTGCTCTTGACCAGTCTATCATTGTCTCCATATTGTCTAACATAAGCCTTGTTTTTATTTCAAGATTAAGGATGAATAGCTCTTTCTATCAGTTCATTTCCTACATAGTCTTCCTTTTCTTCGGTCGATTTGCCTTTGAGGAAAGGCGGGAAGAAAAAAAGTTTCAGGATAAAGAACATAATGAAAAGTTTGATTAGAATCACGGCCCACAACGTACGTCCCAGCGTCATGCTGCGGAAACCGTCGCGGTAAAATCTCCAAATTCCGATGATTCCTTGTCTTATCATAGTGAATGTATAAGTGTGATAAGGCAAAGGTAAGCAAAAAACAGTTGGAAGCGGGTGCCGTGAACGGATTTTTTGCTAACTTTGGATGAAAATAATATAAAAGACGTTGTATTATTATGGTGAAACATATCGTATTATTTCAGTTGGCTTCTGAAATGGAAGCCGAGCGTAAGAAAAACGTGATGGACGCTTTCAAAAAAGGGATAGAAACTCTGCCTGCCAAAATCCCGTTTATCCGGAAGATTGAGGTCGGGTTGAATGCCAATCCGGAAGAACAATTCGACATCGCGCTCTACAGCGAGTTCGACACGATGGACGATGTAAGGGCTTATGCGGCCCATCCGGCTCATTTGGCCGTAGCAGCTTTGCTGAAGGATTGCAAAAAAAGCCGTTCGTGTGTGGATTATGAATGTGAGGCGGAATAGGAGTACGGTTTTGTGGTGCGGTGTTGCCTTATTTTTATGTGGCGGCACTGCTTTTATGATTGCTTTGACACATTTCCGCTTGGCTCATTTGCTATGCCGCATGTGGGCTACATTTGGCGTGATGGTTATTGGTGTTTGCCTTTGTATGGCCATCGTCTTGAAACGGGATTACTTGTCTTCAACACACGCTGCTCTCATGTCTTTTTTTTGTGTGGGAATCTTGGAAATGGTATGTGCTCTATTGCAACTTGTCAGCCTTTTTCCTATAATCAACCCTTACTATCACTTTACCGGTAGTTTTGATAATCCGGCAGTTTTTGCTATGTTCATGTCCTTTTGCTTGCCCATAGGCATGTATTTTACTGCAAGGTCAACTGCTATTTCTCGTTTGGTCTGGGGTGTTTCGACTTTTTGTATAGGGTCTTTTTTAATATTGTCAGCTTCTCGCACAGGTATACTCACAGGGATGTGTTCTGCTTTTATCATGTGGATGCCTAAATTTGGGGGGATAAAAGATTACTGGTTCAATCGAAAACGAATAGTCCTTTTGTGGGTTGCTTTGGCTTTATTGATAGGAGTGTTGTATTTCTGTAAACAAGACTCGGCTGACGGACGGTTATTGGCATGGAGGGTTTCTGCGAACATGATTGCTGACCGTCCGTTTCTGGGGTGGGGAAACAATGGTTTTGATGCTTTCTATATGCCGTATCAGGCCGATTATTTTATGCGGAATCCTGAATCTTCTTTTCTTTTGCTGGCAGATAACCTTTCTCATCCGTTTAATGAATTCTTGTGGTTTGCCGTTCAATATGGTATTGCGGGCTTAATACTTTTATTGCTGATGTTGGGATGGATTTTGAAAAACGTTTTTAAAAGTTGTGATAAGCGGAAGAAACTTTGGATAAGTTTGTATTCCGTTCTTGTCGTTTGGGGGATGTTTTCTTATCCTTTTCATATACCTTTTGTTTGGCTTGTTATAGCCTATCTTTTATCAGTTAGCCTTTTCCCTGTGTTTGCACGGTTACATTTTGTTAAACAATTGATGTTTTGTGCTTTGTTCATGGCTTTTCTATGGCTTGTCCCAATTTTCATATCATATAAAAATGAGATGGATTGGGTTAAGGTGCAGGAGAAAGCCTTGGCAGGGGAGACTTTAGATATGTTGCCCCGATATGCCGAATTGTATGAGGAGTTAAAGGACGACGGGGCTTTCTTATACAATTATGGAGCGGAGTTGCATTTTGTGGGACATTACGATGAGGCACTGAAAATACTTCAGGAGTGCGTTTGTAAATATAGTGATTATAATGTGCAGATGCTCATGGCAAGCTGTTACCAACATTTAGGGCAGCCTCAAATGGCTATTGAAAAATATAGATATGCCAATAGGATGGTACCTAACCGCTTTTTACCTTTATACCATGAGATGCAGATTTATAAGGAAAACGGAGATAGTGTAAATGCTTGTGAAGTGGCGCGAACAATTATAAATAAGCCTGTTAAAATTAAGAAATCCGCTGCGGTGAAAAGGATTATCCAAGAAGCTAATGAATGTTTAAACCATTATACAGAATGAGTTTATTGTCTTAAGAGGTAAGCAAATAGTGTCCGTTTCTTGTGTTATAAAACATGTTTTTATTTTTTTTTGTTTTAAAATGTTTTGAAACCTTAATCATAAGGTTTATATTTGCATCAGTCCATGACGAACGTTAGTTATACTTTTAAAAGCATGGTAGTGTTTAATATATTTAAAATAATACATTATGAAAGCATTATCTTATCTGTCAGTCGCAGCAATCGCAGTTGCATCAGGTTTGTTTTATTTGGGAAGTTGTACTACAGACTATGAAGAGCCGGGATTATCCAGTTTGGATATCGAAGACCAAATAATGAGGGGAAAACGATTAGGGCCGGAATTAGATGATAATAGTAATAGTCCTTATTATATACCTGTTGAGGAAGATGAATGTGCACTTTATGTCTTGACCTTGATTCAAGGAGAAAATGGTTCTTGGACGTCTCAAAATAAAGCGAGTAAGTTTTATAATAAATTGAAGAAATATGCTACAGATAGTTTGGATTATACAGGAGGAACAATGTCTTCATCCACAATGTTGAAAATAGGGCAAGAATTTGGTCTTGTTACAGATCAACAGACGTTTGGAGGTTCAGTAAAGGCAGAAACATATTTCATGACCTCTGATTTAAATCGCGTAAAGACTATTAATATAGCTGGACATACCGGTATGTTCATTTCATATGATAAAAGAACTGGAAAAGTAACTTATAAGGATTACAGAGGAAAGCAAACATGTCATGTAAATGAAGTCATGTCAGTTTTTTATAAGTGAAAATGTAGGAATGGTTTACGATGAGACGATATTGTTATTTGTTTCTTACAATATTATTGTTTTCTTTTGTCCCTGTGTGTGCGGAGAATAGTTTTGTACAAGGTATTTTCAAATACATAGTGGAAGACAAAGTGTATGACAAGAGGAATGGAGAGTATGCTGTACTTGGGGATACCACCGTGCGGATTACGACCGTTGATCAGGCTGAGTTGACCACGCCGATGTTCTCGGATAGGGTATTGGTCATTCCGGGGCATGTTGTCCATAACGGATATAAATATCAGGTAAGTGCCGTTGACCAATGGGCGTTTGCAAGATGCCATAATTTGGAAACGTTGATAATTAGCGAGGGAGTAGAGTGTATATTTGCGGACGCGTTCTATGGATGTACCAATTTGCAATCTGTCCATATCCCCAGTACTCTTCAGGTTATGGAGGGCAATGCGTTTCGCTATTGCCCGAATTTGAGAGAAATCAATGTGGATGGAAAGAATGAGAGGTTCTATTCTCCGGAGGGATGTAATGTGTTGATTGATAGATATTATGGTGGACAATTAGTGATGGGGTGCTATACTTCTGTCATTCCCAAAGGGGTGAAGAGCATAGGGAGAGGGGCGTTTGAGGGCAGTTTGCGCTTGGAGCATATTACGGTGCCGGAAGGAGTGGACGAGATGGAGGGGATGGTGTTCGTGGACTGTGCAAACCTGAAATCAGTTTCGCTGCCCAATTCTTTGAAAGTAATAGGCTGTTCGACGTTTGAGGGCTGTATGAGTTTGAAATCCGTCCGTATTCCTGAAAACGTGTCACAAATCGGTAATAAGTTAGGGTGCGGCCAATTTGCCGGATGCCTCCGGTTAGATACGATTATAGTAGACAAGAAGAATAAGATTTATGATTCTCGGGAGGGTTGTAATGCCATCATAGAGACTGCGTGCGATAAAATAATATCAGGATGCAGGACTACCCGTATTGTGGATGGCATAAAAGAAATCGGGGCTTTTGCATTCAATAATATCATGCTTTCAGGGATTGCTATTCCCAAAACGGTCACGAAAATAGGGGATAGGGCATTTGCAGGGTGCGAAACCTGTGTCCTGATTACGGTGGACGAAGATAATCCTGTGTATGATTCACGTGGTGGATGTAATGCTGTGATAGAAACTGCGACGAATAAAATCGTATTGGGATGTATCAATACCTCTTTTCCGGAAACGGTGAAAGAAATTGGGGAACACTGTTTTTGTGGAATGAAGTTGCCTCAGGCTTTGCAGATCCCGGGCACTATTTCTAAAATAGGCTGGGGAGCGTTTTCAGCTAGTAGCGGGCTTGAACGCGTGTTTATTCCTGCTTCCGTAAAAGAGATAGATAGTTTCGTTTTTGACGCTTGTGAGAATCTAAGGGAAGTGTATTGGAACGGTTTTGTGGAGGAAATCCCACCGTATGCATTTTCGGGGTGTGGCCGTCTTTTCTTTTTTGAAGTGCCTGAGGGGACGAAAGTAATTCATGACAGTGCTTTCCAGGGATGTGAAAGATTGTCGTGCATTGCGTTACCTTTGACATTGGAACTTATTGAAATACGTGCATTCGATGGCTGTCCTTGCGAAGAGTTGGTAAAGAAGAATCATGCATCAGTTTTGGCTTCCAATTATGATAAGCCTCAAGGTTGTACACATGGAATGTAGAAGAATGATAATAAAAAAGTTTCTTTGTGTGACAGCTTCTTGTATATTCCTTTTGGCGGCTTGTGATAACGATAGGGATATATTGTTGGAAGAAGCTTTGGAAAAGGCCGGAAACAACCGTGCGGAATTGGAACAAGTGTTAGCGCATTATGCAGGAGATTCCATCAAGTTGGAGGCCGCAAAGTTTCTTATCCGTAATCTCCCGGGGCACTATTCTTATGCTGATACTTCCGAGCTTATACCTTATTATGATGCAGTGGATTCTTTACTTGTCGTTATGGGGGATAGTGCAGACAAATGGGTAGTGCGCGATTCTTTAGTGAGTCTTAATAGAAAATTTGCTGATCTTCATGCAAGAAGGGTGCAAGACGTGAAAATAGTTACAGCTTCTTTTTTGATGCAAAACATTGATAGTGCTTTTGTCCAATGGCGAGATGGCCCGTGGGCGCGACATTTGGACTTTGAGCAATTCTGCGAATATTTGTTGCCTTATAAAGCTGAAGAGCTCCAACCTATTGATGATTGGCGTACCCGTTTGCGCAGGTTTCATCCTGATCATCTTGATGAATTGGCATACTGCGACCTTTATCGGAACTCAGCTTTACAGGCAGCTATTACATTGAACAGCAATTTATGGTATTACATGCATCCGGGTATTACGGAAGAGAACATTATGAAACCGGTTTATCGTTGGCATACCCGTTTGCGTATTCCGGTAGGAACATGTAGCGAGTATACTTCTGCGGCCGTATCCATATTTCGAAGTCAGGGGATTCCTGTGGCGATGGATTTTACTCCCCAGTGGGCATTCCGTAGTTTAGGGCATTCATGGAATGTGTTGTTGGCCGAAGATGGAAAACGTATTCCGTTCAGCGGCGTGACTTCTAATCCGGGACAGCCGCATAAGTTGGGTGAACGAATGCCTAAGGTTTTTCGTCGGACCTATTCAATGAATCCGGAACTTAAGCTGTTGCTCCAACGTGAGAAATATGTGCCGGAGGTTTTTCGCGAGCCATTTCTCAAAGATGTGACGGAAGAATATATGCAATGTGGAAATATATGCCTTGAAGTTTCAAAAGAGTTTAATCGCCGTTATGCTTATTTAATGGTATTCAATGATAGAGAATGGGTTCCGGTGGATTTTGCACAAGTGTCAAATAGACAAGTTTTTTTCGATAAAGTAGGTATGAATACCGTATATTTGGTCGCCTGTTATGACGGAGAAGGGATTTTGTTACCGTTGTCCGCTCCTTTTCTATTTTCCTATGGAGGTCAGCTTCGCCCTATCGTAGCCGATACGTTGCACAAAACCAATCTCGTGTTGTATCGGAAATACCCGGTTCTTCCTCATGTGCAAGAAATTATTATGCGTATAGATAGCGGAGAGTTTCAGGCTTCTTGTGATGTGAATTTCAAGAAACATGTATTGATTCATCGTGTGACAGACTGTTCGGCAACGGGCAAAGAAATTATGGTGCCTGACACGTTGGGAAGATACCGTTATTGGAGATACTTCCAACCTAAATCCGGGTCTTATTGCAATATAGCTGATATTCGTTTTTATGAACGGGGAGCGAATCGTCCTATTTTCGGGAAAATAATTGGAACAGACGGACATTGGGATGGAAATCCGGATGGTACGAAGGAGAAAGTTTTCGATGGTGATCTTTTGACATTCTTTGATGCTCCCCTCTCTTTCGGGGCATGGGTCGGTATGGACTTCGGTAGGCCGGTGGAGTTGGAGCGTATCATTTATACCGGACGTGGAGATGGTAATTCGATAGATATGGGAGACATTTATGAACTTTTTTATTGGGATAGTCAAGGTTGGGTTTCTTTAGGTAGGAAAAATGCCACGAACATACGGTTGACATATCGTAATGTACCAGGCGGAGGACTATATTTGTTACGTGATTTGACCAAAGGGAAAAACGAGCGGATTTTTACTTATGAAAACGGCAGGCAAGTGTGGTGGTGATAATTTCTTTGTAATTATTGTCTTAGAGATAGTGTAAATAGTATCTGTTTCTTGTGTTATAAAACATGTTTCCTTATTTAATTTCAGAAATATTTTGTAATTACAGTTGGAAAACCTATATTAGTACCAACCCATAGATAAAAGTTAGTAAGGCTTTGGTATGATAAAGTATAAACCATTTTAAATTGTGTATTATGAGAAAAACGTTTTATGTGTCAGTCGCAGCAATCGCAGTTGCATCAGGTTTGTTTTATTTGGGAAGTTGTACTACAGACTATGAAGAGCCGGGATTATCCAGTTTGGATATCGAAGACCAAATTATGAGGGGAAAACGGCTGAATCCGGAAATAGATATAAATCCAGACCCATCTTATATACCGCAAGAAGATAGCATGTGTGCTGTTTATGCATTAGTTTCATTATATCCTAAAAGTAAATGGGAATCAGGGATAGGAAGCCTGAATGAGAGGGCAAGTGATTATTATTATGATATGGTGGAATATGCTGAAAAGGAATACGGATATCAACGTGGAACCTCTATGCCTTTTTCTACTACATTGGAAGTCGGGAAACATTTTGGACTGCTGTCTGGTGAGCAATCTTTTGTAGGTTCGGGCCATTCTGCTAATATTCATATGTTTTTTATGCAGAATAAAGGGAAAATAAAAATAGTGAATGTCGCCGGGCATACCGCTAAATTTAAATCTTTTGATTCAAAGACCGGTACTGTTCATTTATATGGGACGGATCCTAAATACAATACATGTAATGTACGTGATGTTATTTCTGTTTTTTATTGAACATAGTTGCCTATGGAGAGGTTTTTATCCCTTTTCTTTGTCGTATGCTTTTCTTTGTCTACGAAAGCAGATGAAGGGAATGGTTTTGTAGAGGGTATATTTCAGTATGCCATAGAGGTGGATGAAGTTTCCGGAGATACTACGGTGGCCGTGTCAAGCATAGACCGCAGAAACCTGACAACTCCGTTTTTTCAAGGAAAGGAACTCAGGATTCCAGGAGTGGTTGCTCATAATGGAAAGACGTATCGTGTGACTGCAATAGGCCGATGGGCTTTTACGCGGTGCGATGACATCGAAAGTTTGATTATTGGTGAGGGGATAGAAGAAGTACGTGAATATGCTTTTGAGGGTTGTACCCAATTACGTTCGGTTTCTTTTCCCAGTACCTTGCAATGGTTGGATAACCTTCCGTTTACAGACTGTTATAATTTGTGTGAAATCAGGGTAGACGAGGGGAATCCCAAGTTTGATTCCCGTGGGAATTGCAATGCCCTCATAGAGACAGGAGAAAACAAGATAGTCCTTGGAGGTAAGGACACAGTCTTTCCTAAAGGGATAAAATTTATCGGGGAAGGTGCATTTGCCAGTCGTGTGGGATTGGAAAACATTGTGATTCCGGAGGGGGTTGTAGAGATTGAAAAAGGAGCATTCTTTAATTGTATTAATTTGAAATCCATTTCATTGCCTCACAGCCTTGAGATTCTTAGGGATGTGTTCCTTGGTTGCAGTAGTTTGAAATCCATTTATATTCCGGAAAAGGTATCAAAGCTTGGCGGTGGAATAGGGGAGGTAGGTTGCTTTGGGAGCGGTTGGTCTTTATCCGGTTGCTTGTCGTTGGATACTGTGATGGTGGATTCGCGTAACAAGGTATATGATTCTCGTGGCAATGCATTGGTGGAAAAGGCTACCGATAAATTGATTTCCGGCTTCCGCAAGTCACGAATCATGGAAGGTGTCCGTGAAATCGGGCCCAAAGCCTTTGTCGGTACGGTTTTTCCTCAGCGGCTTTACATACCGAAAAGCGTTATCAAAGTGAGTCCGTGCGCTTTTGTGGGCTGTGAATTTGGTGCTTCTGTTGCGGTCGATGCGGAAAATCCGGTATATGACTCCCGTGAAGGGTGCAATGGCATCGTAGAGACGGCCACGGGGACATTGGTAAAGGGGGATTGGCGTACTGTGTTTGTGGAAGGTATTACCAGCATTGGGGAATATGCGTTTAATGGTTGTCGTCTGCCTCCGGTTTTTGCCATACCGGAAGGTATCAGGCGTATAGGAAAAAATGCTTTTGCACGTTGTTCAGGGATTCAGACGGTAATTTTTCCGTCTTCTTTAAAAGAAATAGGGAGTTTTGCTTTTTGTGGCAGTTCCCTGCAAACGCTTTGTTGGCAAGGCCATGTGCAGGAAATCAAAAGTTATGTCTTTTCGGATTGCCGGGAACTGTATCTCATCTCAATACCCGAAGGAACGAAAAGGATTGGTTCAGGGGCATTTAACGAATGCCATAACTTGCGTTATGTATCGTTGCCAACCAGTTTGGATTATATTGATGACTATGCTTTTAAAGGCTGTCCTTGCGAAGAATTGGTTAGGAAAAATCATGTTCCGGTTTTGTCGTCTGATGATGGGTAACGATAACTTCTTCGTAATTTTCTTGCGAATTTGTTGTTTATTTGCAGATAATAATTTAACTTTGCCACAAATAAAAGAGAAAATGAAGAATATTGCAACACGCCACCATCATCATCCTAACGGTTAGAAATCGGTAGGCTGTCCCGCGTGTGCCAATAGAAGGATAGAAATGAAGGCTTGCCGATATGAACGGTGAGCCTTTTTTGATAGTTTAAGAATACTTCATTAAAAAAACAGATATGCTTAGAATTGCAGTACAGTCGAAAGGACGTCTTTACGAAGACACCATGGCGCTCCTGGCGGAGGCCGACATCAAAGTGAGTTCATCCAAGCGCACCTTGTTGGTGCAGTCCTCCAATTTCCCCGTCGAGGTGCTTTACCTGCGCGACGACGATATTCCGCAGTCCGTGGCGGGAGGAGTGGCCGACTTGGGTATCGTGGGCGAAAACGAATTTGTGGAAAGAGAAGAGGATGCCGTGGTGGTACGCCGTCTGGGCTTCAGCAAGTGCCGCCTTTCGTTGGCCATACCCAAGGCTGTGGATTATTCCGGCCTTTCTTGGTTCGAAGGTAAGAAGATAGCCACTTCCTATCCCAATATCTTGAGAAAATTCATGAAGGAAAACGGAGTGGAGGCGGACATCCACGTCATTACCGGTTCTGTGGAAATCGCGCCCGGTATCGGACTGGCCGACGGTATTTTCGATATCGTAAGCTCCGGTTCCACCCTGGTAAGCAATAACTTGCAAGAGGTGGCCGTCGTCATGAAGAGCGAGGCGTTGCTCATCGCCAACCGGAATATGGATGATGCCAAGAAGGCGATTCTGGACGAATTGCTGTTCCGCATCGAGGCGGTAAAGAGTGCGGAAGACAAGAAATACGTACTGATGAACGTGCCGTCGGACAAGGTGAAAGATGTCGTGTCCGTATTGCCCGGAGCCAAAAGTCCCACGGTGATGCCTTTGGCGCAGGAAGGGTGGAGCAGTGTGCACACCGTCATCGACGAGTCCCGCTTTTGGGAGATTATCTCCAAACTGAAGGAGTTGGGAGCGCAGGGTATTCTGGTCGTTCCCGTAGAGAAGATGATTCTTTGAGCCGGACAGGTTGGTATTTTCATATCAAAAAGAGGAGGACAGCAAATGAATGTGATAAAATATCCGCAAAAAGAAGAATGGGACGAACTGTTGAAACGTCCCGTAATGAACGTGGACACGTTGCGTGAAACCGTATGCAGGGTGTTGGACGACGTGAAGACGGGCGGCGACCGCGCCGTCATGGCCTACGAAAAGCAGTTCGACCATGTGGAACTGGAGCGTCTGGCCGTCACGGAAGAAGAAATGGACGAGGCTGAACGTCTGGTGTCGCCCGAACTGAAGGATGCTTTACGCTTGGCGCACGACAATATAGGGAAGTTCCACGCTTCCCAACGCTTTGAAACGACGAAGGTGGAAGTCCGTCCCGGGGTGACCTGCTGGCAGAAAGCCGTTCCCATAGAACGGGTGGGGCTTTACATACCCGGAGGGACGGCGCCGCTTTTCTCCACGGTGCTGATGCTGGCCACACCGGCCAAGATTGCCGGATGCCGTGAAATCGTGCTTTGCACGCCTCCGGGGCGCGACGGCAAGGTGCATCCTGCCATCCTTTGCGCAGCCCGTGTGGCCGGAGTGAACCGCATTTTCAAGGCGGGCGGCGTGCAGGCCATCGGTGCCATGGCCTACGGTACGGAAAGCGTGCCCAAGGTGTATAAGATATTCGGCCCCGGCAATCAGTACGTCATGGCGGCCAAGCAGCAAGTGTCGCTTCATGATGTGGCCATCGACATGCCTGCCGGACCTTCGGAGGTGGCGGTATTGGCTGACGCCGGTTCCAATCCGGTATTCGTGGCGGCCGACTTGCTTTCGCAGGCCGAGCATGGCGTGGACAGCCAGGTCTTGTTGGTGACGACCGACGAAGCTTTGGTCGGCAAGGTACAGGACGAAGTGGAACGCCAGTTGGCTGCCCTTCCGCGCAAGGAAATCGCGGAGCAGGCATTGGCCCACAGCAAACTCGTCGTGGTGCGCGACATGGACGAGGCGTTGGAACTGACCAACCGTTACGCGCCCGAACATCTGATTATCGAAACGGCCGATTACATGCAGGCCGCCGAACGTGTGGTCAATGCAGGCAGCGTGTTCCTCGGTTCTTATACGCCGGAGAGTGTGGGGGATTATGCTTCGGGTACGAATCATACGTTGCCTACCAATGGTTATGCCACGGCTTATAGCGGTGTCAACTTGGACAGCTACCACCGTAAGATTACGTTTCAGGAACTTACGCCGCAGGGGGTCCGTGCCATCGGCCCGGCCGTGGAACTCATGGCGGCGGGCGAGCATCTCGATGCACACCGCAACGCCATGACCGTAAGATTGGAATCCATTAAAACCGAAATGAAATGAGCATGAAACCTTTGCAAAAACTGGTGCGCCCGAACATCTGGGCGTTGAAGCCGTACAGCTCGGCCCGTGACGAATACAAGGGTGCGGCGGCTTCCGTCTTTCTCGATGCGAACGAGAATCCTTACAATGCCCCGTACAACCGCTATCCCGACCCTTTGCAACTGGAGGTGAAAGAGATGTTGGCTCCCGTCAAAGGCGTGAAGCCCGGACAAATCTTTCTCGGTAACGGCAGTGACGAAGCCATCGACTTGGCATTCCGGATTTTCTGCGAACCGAAGACGGACAACGTGGTGGCGATAGCTCCTACTTACGGTATGTATAAAGTGTGTGCGGACATCAACGACGTGGCCTATCGTCCCGTATTGTTGGACGACGGTTTCCGGTTGGATGCCGGCAAATTGCTGGCTGCTGCGGACGAACACACGAAACTGATATTCCTTTGTTCGCCGAACAACCCTTCGGGAAACGACTTGGAACGGGAGGAAATCGTCAAGGTGCTTGAGCGTTTTCCGGGGATGGTGGTCATCGACGAGGCCTACGCCGACTTTTCCGAACAGAAACCGTTCCGCGAAGAACTGGAGACATACCCGAACCTCATCGTGCTCAACACGTTTTCCAAGGCATGGGGGAGCGCGGCCATCCGCTTGGGCATGGCCTTTGCCTCCGAAGAGGTCATCTCTTTATTTAATAAGGTGAAGTACCCTTACAACGTGAACCAACTGACCCAGCGTCAGGCTGTGGAGATATTGAAGAAGCGTTTCGATGTGGACAAGTGGGTGAAGACGTTGCTGCGCGAACGCGGGCAGGTCATGGCGGCCTTTGCCGAACTGGATATCTGCGAGAAGATTTATCCGACGAATGCCAATTTCTTTCTGGCGAAAGTCAAAGGAGCCGATGCGATATATGCCTATTTGGTGAAGAACGGCATTATCGTGCGCAACCGTTCGAGAGTGGAACTTTGCGGTGATTGCCTGCGCGTGACCATCGGTACGCCGCAGGAGGACAACAGCCTGTTGGGCGCGTTGCGTTCTTACAAACCGGAGACGATAAAATGAACGTCATGAAGAAAGCCTTGTTTATAGACCGCGACGGCACTTTGATAAAAGAGCCGGCGGACGAGCAGATAGACGCGTTCGAGAAACTGGCGTTTGTGCCGGGCGTGATGCACAACCTGGCATTTATCCGCCAGAAACTGGATTACGAGTTTGTCATGGTGTCCAACCAAGACGGGTTGGGCACGGATGCCTTTCCTGAAGACACCTTTTGGCCGGTGCACAATCTGATGATGCGCACCTTGGAGGGAGAGGGCGTAACGTTCGACGACGTGTTGATAGACCGCAGTTTCCCGGAAGAGAATTTGCCCACGCGCAAGCCGGGTACGGCCATGTTGGGACGTTACACTTCGGGCGGTTACGACATGGAGGACTGTTGGGTCATCGGCGACCGTGAGACGGACGCGCAGTTGGCCTTGAACCTCGGTTGCCGCGCCTTGATTCTGAAAGAGAAGGACGAGGATTCTTTTTCGGACGAGCGCATCCGCTACGTGAACAGTTGGGACCGCATTGCCGAAATCCTTTTTGCAGGAGAACGTAAAGCCCGTGTGCGTCGTACGACCAAGGAAACCGACATCGAGGTACGCTTGGATTTGGACGGTAGCGGCCGGTGCGACATCCGTACGGGATTGGGATTCTTCGACCATATGCTGGAGCAGATCGGCAAGCATGGCGGAATGGATTTGTATATCCGCACGGAAGGCGACTTGCAGGTGGACGAACACCACACGATAGAGGACACGGCCCTGGCTTTGGGAGAGTGTCTCTTGCGTGCTTTGGGTGACAAGCGCGGCATCGAGCGTTACGGCTATTGTCTGCCCATGGACGACTGCCTGTGCAGCGTGGCTCTCGATTTCGGCGGACGCCCTTGGTTGGTGTGGGATGTCGAGTTCCGTCGCGAGAAAGTGGGCGACGTGCCTACCGAGATGTTCTTCCACTTCTTCAAGAGCCTGAGCGACGCGGCGCGGATGAACTTGAACATCAAGGCCGAAGGCGTGAACGAGCACCATAAGATAGAGGGAATATTCAAGGCTCTGGCCCGGAGCCTCAAGATGGCGGTAAGGCGCGACATCTATCATTACGAGCTGCCTTCGAGCAAGGGTGTCCTCTGATGTGAAGTTCATATCTTTTACAGAAAAGACGGGGCTGCGGAAGGCGTGACACCGTCCTGCTGAGAACGGAAAATCGTTTGGCGCAGAACTGTAAATCAATCGGCTGAGATTGATTTTCCGTTCTGCGGTTGTTTTTTGGGGGTTGTATAGTGTTGGGTATGAATGTGTTATTAGGCGTTAACTCCTTTTCGAGGAGGAAACTGGGGCTTTTTGATTTTATTGACAGAATTAAAAAGTTTAGGTGAAAAGTCTCCAAACATGGCAGTCTGTTGAGTTATTTATGTATTTTTGTATCATCTTATGGATTAACCTAATAAAATAGAACCCATGAAAAAGAACCGGATTTTGTTTTTTGCTTGCTGCTTGGCTTTAGGAGGTAGCACAACGGATTTGTATGCCCAACGGACGATGGACAAGTTGGGACGCGGACTCGTGGCAACCGTTACTCAAAGCGGAAGCGGAAACTTCGTGAGCTGGCGTGTGCTGGGCGAAGACTACTACGACGTGACTTACAACCTTTATGCCGATGGTGTGTTGGTAGCCAAAGGACTGTCTGTAAGTAACTACGTCCATACGGGAGGGACGGCCGAAACCCGATATACGGTGGCTCCTGTGGTGAAAGGCAAGGAGGGGGAACAGTGCGACCCCATCACACGTTTCACGGAATTCAGTTTCTATTCCCTTACAGGACAAAATACAGGATTCCTCAGAGTTCCGGGTGCAGAGATGAAAGGACGTAATGGCGAGGACCTGACAGAAAACTATATGTTCAATGATGCCGTGCTGGCTGATGTCGATGGAGACGGGATGCCGGAGATTATCGCCAAACGTCTTTATACGGGTACTCCCGGGGTGACGGACGTGGCCAATACTTCGGCTTACAACCGCATCGAGGTGTACAACGTCAAGGGAGAGCGGCTATGGTACATTGATATCGGTCCGAACATGCAGTCGGGACCCGATGAACAGTTCGATGCCGTAGCTTTCGATTGGGATGAAGACGGCAGGGCCGAAGTGCTGATGCGTGGGGCGGACAATATGATTGTCCATCATCCGGACGGTACGGTCACGGAAGTGGGCAATATGTCCCATGATATCCGTAAGATTAACAATACCGAATATTCCATGCCCGATAACGAATATTTGCTCTATATGGAGGGGGCCACAGGCAAATTGTACGAAATCGGGGAAAACGGCGAGAAATGGATGCTTTATCCTTGCAAACGGTTGGAACCGGGCGAGACGGACTGGACGGCCGCTTGGGGCGACGGCACGGGGCATCGTGCCACCAAACACTATTTCGGTGCGCCTTATCTAGACGGTAGGCATCCTTCCATTTTCGTCGGACGCGGTTGCTACACGCGTCACAAGTTTTATACTTTCGACGTAGACCCTGCTACGCATAAGCTGACGGAACGTTGGAATTGGGTATGCAGTGTGGGAGGTCCGTGGTTCGGGCAGGGTTACCACAACTTCGGCGTGGCCGATGTGGACATGGACGGACGGGATGAAATCGTATTCGGCTCGATGATAATAGACGATAATGGAAAGGGATTGAGTACCACCGGCCTCGGGCATGGCGACGCACAGCATTGCGCCGATTTGGATCCTTACCGTTTTGGGCAGGAGATGTTTGCCTGTAATGAAACTTCCCCGGCCATGAATTACCGGAATGCCACCACATCGGAACTATATTACCGTTTGCAAAGTACCAGTGACGACGGGCGTGCGTTGGCCGGCAAGTTCTATAAGGATTATCCAGGTTGCCAAGGGGCAAGCAGCCAGTCGGGCGTCATCAGCCTCACGGCAGACAAGCCGTTGCCCGATGTCGCGGGATGGGACTTGAATTTCCGTATCTATTGGGACGGCGACCTTTGCGAGGAGGTGCTCAACAGTCCCGGAACGGCGCGTCAGCCCAAAATCGACAAACCCGGAGTGGGGCGTATCTTCTTGGGGAGCGGTGCCATGAACAATGGGACTAAAAACAACCCATGCGCCACGGGTGACCTCTTTGGTGACTGGCGTGAGGAACTGCTCGTACGCGACGGGAAAGACTTGCTGATTTACACGACCAACTATCCGACGGATTTCCGTATCCCCACTCTCTGGCACGATCACCAATACCGGCAGGGCATGGTGTGGGAAACCATCGGTTATAACCAGCCTCCCCACCAGAGTTATTTCTTGGGCGAACTGGAGGGCATCACCGTGGCTCCGCCGCCGCTTACCACGGAGGGGCGTACGCAGATTGCGAATGGGGGCAATATTACTACGGCACATAACGGTAGCCAGGTGCTTGTGTTCGACAATGCGGACACGCAAGTGGCAGTGGAGTCCGGTGCCGAACCATGGGTGGCTGTGTTCAACGTGCCTTCGTGGGTGAAAGGAACGGCACCGAGCGATTGTACCACGAAAGACGTGCCTATCGATTATGACTATTATACTTGTACGGTGACGGGTAGCGGGTTCAGTGGGGCCACACGCTTGGTCAAGCAGGGCGAAGGTACATTGGTGCTGCCGGACGTGGAGATGACCCATCGCGGCAATACGGATGTGTGGAACGGGACACTCGTTTTCAACGGGACGATGAAACAGTCCTCCCTTTGGCTTAACCGTCATACGTCGCTCCGTTCCGCCGGTACTTTCCGTAGCATCAAGGCGGACTATAATGCCACGATCTATCCGGGCGGTGACGGACAGATCGGCACCATTACGACGGACTCCGCGACGCTGGGTTTCGGTTCGCGCGTGGTCTTTGATTTGAAGAATGACTTTACTTCCGACCGTCTCGATGCTAAGGTGCTTACCATCGAAACGAAGTCGTGGAAATACGGGCCGAAGTATTTGGCGCCGGTATTTGAGTTCCGGGGCGAAGATGTGCAGCCCGGACGTTATCCGATAGGCACGGCGGCTATGGTCAAGGGTGAACTTTCCAGTATCCTCATCGAGGGTATCAGTTCGCAAATGAGTGCCCGGTTGGTGTTGGAAGACGGTACGCTGTATCTTGCCCTAAGTGACGTGCGTGCTGCATCCGATGTGGTTTGGAACGGTTTGAACAGTAATATTTGGGACTTTGGCCAAAGCGAGAATTTCACCTTGGCAGAAGAGGCCGGACCCGTATTTTTCGTGACGGGCGACAGGGTTTTGTTCGACGATACGGCCGAACGCAGGAGCGTGAGCCTTTCCGGCAGTATAGAGGCCGAAAGTGTCACTGTGGACAATACTTTGAATTATGCTTTCAGCGGGACGGGTGCCCTTGCGGGCCATACGGCATTGGTGAAACGCGGCAGCGGTATGCTGACCATCAGCAACGACAATACGTATACGGGCGGTACGCGCATCAGTGGCGGTACGGTATCGGTGAATATGTTGAGCAACTCCACACGGGCCTACGGAGGTCTGGGTGGGGTGGTGGAATCGGCCGACCTCTTCGTCATAGAGAACGGTGCCACGTTGCGGACGACGGAGACTGTTACCCAAGGCTCTCCCATGAAGATGGAAGGCGAAGATGGCGGCTGCGTCGAGAATCTCAAGGATTTCATCATCGAAACCCCGGTGGAGGGTACGCTACTCACCAAGAAAGGAGACGGATGGATGAAACTGAACACGGCCTGTCCTTCGTTGGAACGCCTTGCCCTCGATGGCGGTACCGTGCAGTGTGTGGCTTGCGACAAGCCTGCGCGGACGGTGGAGTTCCGTTCCGGCACGTTGTATGAAAATACAGGTTCAAGTTATGCCATTCATGTGCCGGAAGGCGGTAGCGGTACGTGGTCGTTGGCCAACCGTTCGACTTATACCAATAAGATAACGGGCGAAGGTACGCTTACGATATACTGTGCAGTGGAACACGGTAATGGTTGGTTTGCCACCCGCACGCCGGTGGCTGTCAATTTGGCCCAGTTTACAGGGACAATCAATGCCACGGCAGACATGGCCGACACTTATCCGCGTTTTACGCTCAATACGTCTTCGGGTATGCCGGACGGAACGCTTAATATCGCCGGAGGAGTAACTGTGCAAAACACCGGGCGGACTTTCCGTATTGGGAAACTGGCCGGAAAAGGTGCGTTGGGCGGTTATGCTTCTTTTGCCAATGACGGGGCTACGGGTGTCAACACGTGGCAGGTGGGATGTGACGATGATTTCACTTGGGCCGGAACCGTGACAGCCAATTCTAAATTTGAGAAAGTGGGCAGCGGCAAGATGACGGTCAGTGGAGTATGGGACAATACGGGCGAAGTGGCCGTGAAGGAAGGTACGCTTTGCCTGAATGACCGCTCGGCAGAAAATGCTATGCTGGGAAGCGGAGAACTCTCGGTTGAGGACGGTGCGGTGTTGTGTGGCTTGGGTAAATTGGGTAATGCTTCGGTCACGGTGGAACGTGGCGGACGCTTGTATTCCGGAACACGTGAGGGTGCTTCTTCCGGAGCGTTGGATTTCTCTGGCAAGAGGCTTACGGTCAGTGCCGGTGGGGAGGTAATGTTCAATGTGGCCTCCAAAGTACGCTGTACGACCTTGGAAGGAATAAGCTCGTTCTCCCTGCGTGGTACGCTGAAAGTGTCTGTACGTGAAAGGCTCGAGCTGGAAGCCGGGGATGAGTTTCAACTGTGGACTGCAAACCGGACGGTGCTCTCTTCCGCCTGTACGCTGGATTTGGATAGCCCCGGAGAAGGATTGGAATGGGATACTTCTGCGTTGGAAGACGGTGTCCTGAAAGTGAAAACTGCGACGGGTATTACGGGGGTGGTTTCCGGTGAACCGGTAGATTGCGTGGTTTATACGTTGGATGGAGCACGTGCGGGATATTTTACCTGCATGCCGTCAGAAGTCAGGGAGTATATGGAAGAGAATGGATTTAGGCCTGGTATGTACATGGTTAAGATGACCCAAGGTCAGCGGACGGTGAGCCGTAAAGTAACTGTGGACTGACGGGGCATGCCGCATAGTTGGAATCTATGCGGTATAGCATTCTTTAACATAGAATTAAGGAAAATATACTGTAATGATTACAAATATGAACGTTTTTATCCGTATCTTTGAAACGTTAGAAAAGTTATAGATTTAAATTCAAAATTTTAAAAAGAAAAGTTATGGGGAAGAGTATTAAAGGTACGCGTACGGAAAAGAATCTGATGATTTCTTTTGCCGGTGAGTCTCAGGCCAGAATGAGATACACTTACTTTGCCAGTGCGGCAAAGAAAGAGGGTTATGAACAGATTGCGGCTATATTTACGGAAACGGCCGACCAGGAAAAAGAACATGCAAAACGTATGTTCAAGTGGCTGGAAGGCGGTATGGTAGAGATTACGGCCAGCTATCCGGCCGGTGTAATCGGTACTACCATGGAGAACCTGAAGGCTGCGGCTGCCGGAGAACACGAAGAGTGGTCGTTGGATTATCCTAAGTTTGCAGACATTGCGGACGAAGAAGGTTTTCCTGCCATTGCTGCGATGTATCGTATGATTTCTGTGGCGGAAAAGGGTCACGAAGAGCGTTATCTGGCTTTGTTGAAAAACTTGGAGGAATTCAAAGTGTTCGAGAAGGACGGTGAGACGGTATGGCAGTGCCGCAACTGCGGTTATATCCATGTGGGTAAAGAAGCTCCGCAGATGTGCCCGGCTTGCTTGCATCCGCAGGCTTACTTCGAAGTTAAGAAAGAGAACTATTAATCGTTTGCCGTATTTTTACGGAAAACGAACGAGGCTTTCCGGTTCTTTCCTGATAAATGGGTTCAGGGAAGAACCGGATTTTTTATGAAAGAGGATTTTAACACACCTTGCTATTTAGGGTTATTTTTAAGTTTTTCGAAGGGTGTTATTGCTCTTATAATGCAAAGAGACTTTTGTTCTTCTGAAAAATGGGTAAAAGGAACATCTATTATAAGGTGGTTTGCTGAGGAGGAGATTTTAATTCGTTTCTTTGCAATCAACAACAAAGATACATTATGATACCAGACGAAAAAACCATCAAATCACGCAGTATGAGTGTTTACAAGACATTGTCGAATTTATTGCGGTGTACGTTCGACGAGTTACAAAACCAATGTAAGTTAGGAACTACGGAATTGTGCCTGAGCATTGCCCGTCTGATGCAGGAGCATAAGATTAAGCAAGAACGTGAAGGAGACAATGTGTATTATATGTTGGTTTATTAATAAGTTTTAGTCGATAGGCAATAATAAAGGGGACGTTTTCTAGCGTCCCCTTTATTGGTTTTATGCAGTCTCTATGTTCGTGATTATTTGTTCAAAGCCAAAGACACGTTTACGGCACAAGCTACCGTACAACCTACCATCGGATTGTTACCGATACCCAGGAAGCCCATCATTTCTACGTGAGCGGGAACGGATGAAGAACCTGCAAACTGAGCGTCTGAGTGCATACGTCCGAGCGTATCCGTCATACCGTAAGAAGCCGGGCCGGCAGCCATGTTGTCCGGGTGCAAGGTACGGCCTGTACCGCCACCTGAAGCTACAGAGAAGTAAGGCTTACCTGCCAATACGCGCTCTTTCTTGTACGTACCGGCTACAGGGTGCTGGAAGCGGGTCGGGTTGGTAGAGTTACCCGTGATAGATACGTCTACGTTTTCCTTCCACAGGATAGCCACACCTTCGCGCACATCGTCTGCACCGTAGCATTTTACCTTAGCACGAGGACCGTCTGAGTAAGCGGTTTCTTTCACTACGTTCAGTTCGCCCGTGTAGTAGTCGAATTTCGTCTGTACGTAGGTAAAACCGTTGATACGTGAGATAATCATGGCGGCATCCTTGCCCAAGCCGTTCAAGATGCAACGCAACGGGTTCTTACGAACTTTGTTGGCCATTTCGGCAATCTTGATGGCACCTTCGGCAGCAGCGAAAGATTCGTGGCCGGCCAAGAAGGCGAAACACTGCGTTTCTTCGCGGAGCAGACGGGCTGCCAAGTTTCCGTGTCCGATACCTACTTTACGGTCGTCGGCCACAGAACCCGGAATACAGAAAGCCTGCAAACCGATACCGATAGCTTCGGCAGCGTCGGCTGCATTCTTGCATCCCTTCTTCAATGCAATGGCAGAACCTACCACGTAAGCCCACTTTGCATTTTCGAAGCAAATCATTTGGGTTTCTTCGCAAGTCTTGTAAGGATCCAAACCAGCTTCTTCACAGATTTTGTTAGCCTCTTCAATATCTTTGATACCGTTTTCGTTCAATGCAGCCAAAATCTGCTTGATACGACGGTCCTGACTTTCAAATTTCACTTCTCTAATCATAATCTGGTTCCTCCTTATTATTCTTTACGTGGGTCAATAGATTTAACAATTCCCTGTTCCGGTTTTGTGCGGCCGTATGTACCTGTCACGGACTTCAAAGCTTCGTCTGCGGGTACACCTTTCTTGATGGCCTCCATGAATTTACCCATGTGTACGAATTCGTAACCACATACCTGATCGTCCTTGTCGAGGAACATTTTGGTGATGTAACCTTCAGTCAACTCCAAGTAACGTGTACCTTTGGCCAAAGTACCATAAAGGGTACCGGTCTGGCTACGCAGTCCCTTACCCAAATCTTCCAATCCGGCACCGATCATCAAACCGCCTTCAGAGAAAGCAGACTGTGTACGGCCGTAAACAATCTGGAGGAACAATTCGCGCATGGCTGTGTTGATGGCATCGCAAACCAAGTCGGTGTTCAATGCTTCCAGAATCGTCTTGCCCGGAAGAATTTCAGAAGCCATAGCTGCTGAGTGGGTCATACCGGAACAACCGATAGTTTCCACCAGACATTCCTGGATGACACCTTCTTTTACGTTCAGCGTCAGTTTGCAGGCACCCTGCTGGGGGGCACACCATCCGATACCGTGAGTCAAACCTGAGATGTCTTTGATCTCCTTTGCCTGTACCCATTTGCCTTCTTCAGGAATGGGGGCTGGTCCGTGGTTCGGGCCTTTGGCAACACAACACATGTTTTCTACTTCGTGTGAATAAACCATAATTATACTAATTTATTATAGGTAATATAATGAGATTCTTATTAAAAACCTTCATCTTTTTGCGCTGCAAAGATAATCAATTTTTGGTATTTCATTAAAGGCCGATACCAACTTTTTGGGGCTGGTTTATGATTTTTATCACTTATATGAGGTATAGGGCGCTTGGGCGGATATTGGGGGGGATTGCTTTTCCGCAATTTTACATGAGAATGAAAAAACTTTTAAAATAGAAATGCCAAATGAATTATTTTTTATATTTTTGCCGAATGATTATCCCTTCTTGTAGGAGCGGCCATTTTTGAATGTACTTTCACTTTATGTACAAAAGCGATGCCGCATCGGAGGGAAGCAATAGGCAAACCGAGAAACTTAAATTTTCAGGAATGTCTGTTTGTTTAATGTAAATATCTAAAAGCCAGTAAAATATGTGATTTTACCGGTATGGTCATCAAGTATTTATGAGTGAGATAGTTTCATCTCGTAGGGGGATGGGAAGCCATGCTGTACGTTGGTATATTCTGGTACTTCCCGTAGGGCACAGAGGAGATCCGGCCCGTACATTGCGTATGGAGGCAAGCCGGAGTGTGAAGAGGGATGAAGCGATGTTGGAATATTTTGCACCTAAATATATAGAGGTGAAAAGAAAGGGTGGGGAATTCGTGCGTACGGAACGACCCTTGCTTTACAATTATGTGTTCATTCGTTCTACGGAGGCCGAAATTTACCAAAGGCAGCGAAGTGCCTTGCATGCCTATAGTTTTTTGCCGCGCGTGCATAGCGGTGGCGAAAGTCATTATCCCTATCTTTCGGATGCTGAAATGAGAAATCTTCGTTGGGTGGCGGAAGCATACCGTGGCGAGCTTCCGGTGTATGTGCCGGAGTCAGGACGTCTGGTGAAGGGCGACCGTGTCCGGATTACGGAAGGGGAGTTTAAAGGAGTAGAAGCCGTGGTGGCAGTCCAGCCTGGGGCCGGGCATAAGGATGTCGTGGTTTGCATAGAAGGATGTTTGTGGGTGCCTTTAATGCGTGTGTCTGCCGGACAGTATGAAATCATCGGCCTGAACGAAAGCGGCAAACATGTGTATACGAAGTTGTCCAATGAACGTATTTTCCAGGGGCTTCATAAGGCATTACGGAATTATCACTCCCGCGGCGGTGTGACGGACGCTGACCGGGCTTTGGCGGAAGAGGCCTTGCGTGCCTACGGTAAGTTACAGATGGATAGCGATGTGATGCGTTGCAAGTTGGCTTCAATCTTGTTGATGGCTCATACGGTATTGGGGAATCGGGAAGAGAGGAGTGAGTTGGAAGCTTTTTCCCGCACCATCCTGCCTTTGCTGAAAGCGGAGCAATCCCGTGCCTTGTTATTGGCTACGTTGTATGGTTGTACGGATAATAACATGTATTACCATGAGGCACATGCTTTAATCGTCCCATGGCGTAAGGAACCCGATATGAAGAAAAGCAAGCGGCAACTTTTGCAGTGGTTGGATGATTATGACGAATGGCTGGGACATCGGGGATAAATATTTATAGCCGGAAAGTTTGGAATGTCTGTTTGATTTTTCTACCTTTACGTGGGTGTTATGGCAAAGGCTTGGATGAAGTATCAGTTGGTGTACGGATTCTGAGAATATGTTAGGGATTCCTCGGGAATGTTGAAAGGTACGTGATGGAACGGAAATGGAATAAAAGGGAGGACTTGGAATGGATTTTTTGAAAAGGCTTTATCCTATAGGCATACAGACGTTTGAAAAAATAAGGAACGGTAATTACTTGTATATAGACAAGACGGAATACGTCTACCGTATGGCGCATTCCGACTCAAATTACATATTCCTGAGCCGTCCGCGCCGTTTCGGAAAGTCGCTGTTGACAAGTACTTTGGAAGCCTATTTTAAAGGGCGTAGAGAACTGTTTAAGGGTTTGGCTTTGGAGAGGTTGGAAACGGAATGGACAGAATATCCCGTCCTGCATTTCGACATGAGTTTGGGCAAGCACTTGGACAAAGAAGGATTGGAACGTTATTTGCTATGGATGCTGAAAAGAACGGAACAGAAATTCGGCATCGAGTCTGAAATCCCGGACACGAACGCACGCCTTACAGACCTTATCCATCGTGCATACGAACAGACGGGCCGCCAAGTGGTGGTGCTCATTGACGAATACGACGCCCCCTTGCTCGACGTGGCGCATGAAGAAGAGAACCTGCCTATCCTCCGCAACATCATGCGCAACTTTTATAGCCCGCTCAAAGCCTGCGATCCTTATCTGCGCTTCGTGTTCCTGACGGGAATCACCAAGTTCTCGCAACTGAGCATCTTCAGTGAACTGAACAACATTAAAAACATCAGCATGTTGCCGGAATATGCCGCTATCTGCGGCATCACGGAGGAGGAGATGGCCACACAGATGGACAAGGATTTGGACATTTTGGCCAAACGGTTGAACGTAAATCGCGAAGAGGTCGTAAAGAAGCTAAAAGCCCATTACGACGGTTACCATTTCACCTGGCCCTCGCCCGACATCTATAACCCGTTCAGCCTGCTGAACGCCTTCGCCGACGGGCGGTTGGATTCTTATTGGTTCGGCAGCGGCACGCCCACTTACTTAATTGAAATGCTGAACAGATTCGGTGTATTACCCTCCAAAATAGGGGGTAACGAGGTTGTGGCGGCTGATTTCGACGCACCGACCGAACGAATGGAAAGCATCACGCCCTTGTTGTACCAAAGTGGCTATGTCACCATCAAGGGGTACGATGAAATGTTCCAAATTTATACGTTGGACATCCCGAATGCGGAAGTAAGGATAGGTTTGATGCGCAGTCTTATACCTTATTATGTGACACGTGACACACAGTCGACCAATACCACGGTGGTCAATTTAGCCCGAGCCTTGGTGCGCGGTGATATGGACGGGATGTTACGTCTGCTGCAGACCTTCCTTTCCACCGTCCCTTATTGCGACCGCACGGACTACGAAGGCCATTACCAACAGATGCTCTACATCATCTTCAGTCTCCTTGGCGCGTACGTGGACGTGGAAGTACGTACCCCGATGGGACGGGTGGACATGGTGATGCGCACGGCCACCACGCTCTACATCGTGGAACTGAAACTGAACCAATCTGCCGAGGCAGCCATGCAGCAGATTGACCTGAAAAATTACCCCGAACGCTTTGCCCTGTGCGGCCAGCCCGTGGTGAAGGTCGGCATTAACTTTGACATGGAACGGCATACCCTGAAGGATTGGATGATTACGAGATAAAATACACTCTACCCTAAGAGTTTGCAAAAATATCCTTCATCCTTCAGGATATGTGGTAAATATCTATTATATAACATATTACGGGCTGAAAGATGAAATGCTCATCTTTCAGTTCCCTTTCATGGCTGAGAGCCGTCAAACGCTCTGCGCCAAACGATTTTCCAATCTAAGCCAAATGATTTTTCATTCTCAGCCGATTGATTTTCTGTTCTCTACCAAAGGAAATGAAACGCGGCTGAAGGATGCCTGAAACATCCTTCAGGTTATAACTTCAAAATAATGAGTGGATTAACATGTGCCCTGAAGGATGAAGGATGTTTTTGGAAAAATTTCTGTGTTGGAGAATTTCTTGTAATAAGCGCCCAATGCAAGCAGTTGTTCAAAGCAAAAAGTGCGTTTTTAGTTGATTGATATACTTTGGATGAATAACGGGGATGGGGGCGTGCCCCAATACAATTACGTAAAAATAGTGTCAGTTCTCTCAGTCTCTTGGCATATATGTAGACAAATTATAAAAAACAATTGAATTTTAATCTTATTTTGAACGTATCACTTGAAGAGCAAGGATGGTTTGAATAGGAAGCTTACTTAGTTGGGATATGGACAATAGGACTAACAGTAAGCGTGTGGCAAAGAACACTGTGTTTTTGTTCTTGCGCATGCTTGTGGTGATTTGTGTGGGACTCTATACCTCTCGTATAGTATTGAACACTCTCGGGGTTCAAGACTTTGGTATATACAATGTTGTTGGTGGCATAGTTGTTCTGTTTTCTTTTTTACAATCTGCATTGACCAATGCTACTTATCGTTTCTTGGCGTATGATATGGGGAGTGGGAATACGTTTTCTTTAGGGCATACGTTTTCTATGAGTGTGAATGCTCATTGGATATTGGCGTTGCTTATTTTTATTCTGTGTGAAACGGTTGGTTTGTGGTTTCTTAACAACGAGTTATCATTTCCAAAAGGAAGATTAGAAGCGGCCAATATTGCTTTTCAATTTTCAGTACTTTGTTTTTGTGTTAATATAATAAAAACGCCATATAACTCGGCCATTATCGCGCACGAACGAATGAATTTTTATGCTTATACAAGCGTTCTCGAGGCTGTATTGAAATTAAGCGTGGCTTATGTTTTGTATATATCCCCTTGGGACAAACTAAGTGTCTATTCATTCTTGCTTTTTTCGGTGTCCTTGTTATTGTTGATTTGGTATTGGTTACACTGTAAGAAGCATTTTAAGGAGTGTACATATCATGTCTGTTGGGATACCCTTTTATTAAAGCGAATGTTAGGGTACTCTGGGTGGAGTATGGTTGCAAGTATGATGGACGTTGGTGTTGCTCAGTCTGCCATTTTTTTCTTTAATATCTTTTTTGGGGTCGTTGCAAATGCAGCTTTGGGGATAGCAAGTCAGGTTAATGCACAGTTGATACAACTTATAAATAACTTCAAGCAGGCATATACGCCACAAATCATTAAGGCCTATGCTCGTGGTGACAAGGTCTATTTTTTGAATATAATATATTCAACGTCCAAGCTATCCTATTTTTTATTATTATTGGTATCTGTTCCATTGTCTTTGAATATTGATTTTATTCTCAAGCTTTGGTTGGGTGTCGTTCCAGATGGAACAGGCTTGTTCGTATTATTGGTTGTTTTGTATTCTTTAGTAGATGCTTATTCAGCCCCTTTATGGATTGCTGTTTATGCTACAGGAAAGTTACGTACTCATCAATTGCTGATGTCTGGCATAAAGGTTCTGAATATTCCATTGGCTTACATGTTGCTAAAATCAGGTTTTGAGGCTTGGACGATTCTTGCATTGAAAGTTATTCTGAACATTGTCTGCTCTGTTGTTTGTCCTTTATATATGGTACGTCTCATCAATTTGCCTTTTTGGAGATATGTTAAGCTTGTTTTCGTTCCGATGTTAATAGTCTCAATGTTTTCAATACCAATACCAATCTGCTTAGGGAAAATATATGTTGATAGTTGGATGCGGTTGTTTGTTACATCAGTAGCCTTTTTCTTTATCTATGGTGTTTGTGTCATGACTATTGGACTTTCGCACAAGGAGAAAGGTTTATTACGTGATTTCTTGAAAATACGTCATCATAAGATTCGGCAGTAAATTACCTCAAAGAGGTATTTTAATTTATAAGGCTGTCAAATGGTGTCTGTCCATATTTGTTGTTCTTTTATTTATTGATTTGATTATGTTTCATGTAGTTTGCAGTACAGATAATTGCTATGCGCCATATTGTGGCACAATGTTATGTTCGCTTCTGACAAATAATATTTATGAGTTCCATATTCACGTGTTGTATGATGATTTGAGTGACGAAAATAGACTGAAACTAAGTACCCTTGTAACTTCGAAGCACCAAAGCAAATGCTTTTTCTATAATCTTTGTGGCTTTGATTTGCACGAAAATCAGGTTGAAGGATGTCGTAATCTGTCCAAATCTGCTTATTACAGGCTCTTATTGGTATCTATCTTGCCAACGGATATCGAGAAAGTATTATATTTAGATTGTGATATAATTGTTTGTGGAGATATTTCTTATTTATGGAAGATTGACCTTGAGAATTATGCTGTGGCAGCCATATCTGACTTAAAAATAATGCCTTTAAATGGTATCCATAGCCAGACTCTTTCTATGTCTTATGATCTTGCTTATTTTAATTCAGGATTTATGCTTGTGAATCTGTCTTATTGGAGAAGGTATAACTTAGAGCGCAGGTTGCTTACTTTTCTTAAAACTAATATTGTTGTTTTTCATGATCAAGATGCTTTGAATTATGTACTAAAAGGGAAATGGTTCATGCTGCCGCCTCAAGCATGTTGCTTGAATATGGTGTTGTATAAATTATTATATTTTAAAACAAAAAAAGATTTTTATGAGTATAGGAAAAATAGAAAGGTGATACATTTTGTGTCAGATTTGAAACCATGGCACGATTTGATGTGTTATCCTAATAAGAACTTGTTTATATCGTATTTAAATCTTACTCCTTGGGCGGATACTTTTGAGCCTGTTGGTGTAATGAGGCGTACACATGCTTATTTGAGAATGCTGAATATAATTGTTAGAAATTATTATTTTAGGATAATTTTTAAATTATTAAACTGAAAGGTTGTATCTTCTTGTTTATGCTTGTTCTATGGAAGAATTTTTTTATTTGTATGTAATAATTCTGTTTTTTGTATTAAGAGAAGTGCTTATGCGGAAAGTCACAAATAAAGGTTTCTGTTTATGCGCTTTCCTAATGTTGGCAATGGTTGGACTTCGTGATATACATTGTGGTGCAGATACATGGAATTATTGTGATTTTTTTGTAAATCCTAAAAAAAGCACGACATATTATTCCATACAAGGGGTTGAGCCTGGATTTAGGGTTTTAAATTCTATTATTGGCATTTTTAGTCATAATGAAAATTTCTATTTGTTTGTAACCGCCTTGATTACTTTCTGTCCAATATATTGGTATATCGGCAAGTACTCGTCTTGTAAAGTCATGTCTCTGTTTGTGTTCTTGACTTTTGGAACAGCAACAATGATGTATTTTATGTCGTTTTATTTGATGAGGCAGTATCTCTCTATTGCATTTTTATCTTTGGCGATAGTTTTCTATAAAAAAAATAATGAAAAAATAAACAAGAATGTTGTATTGCTATATTGTATTGCATTGTCAATGCATATTGCTTCTTTGATTTTTTTACCCGTTTTCTACAAATATAAGAGTGTAAGTAAAAAAAACGTGATTCTTTTATTTGTAATAACATTTGTTATTGGAAGCATTACGACACATTATTTTAGTGATTTTTATGCTTTGGGTGCGCTAATAGGTAAGGGACAGTATCTTCAAAACAACGCTGAGCGTTTTTATCAGTATATGATGACATTACCATTGTTTGCCTTGGGTACAATGTTTGTGTTGTTCACAGATGAAGGGCATTTAAAATTAATAGAATATAGAAGTTTGTATTTTGCTGTCGTATTTAACAATTTATTTTCGATAGTTGATTATTCTGACCGTACGATAGTTTATTTCTTATTTCCTTTGCTTGTTTTGATACCAAATGCTTTCAATTATATGAAAATAAAAATTTTATACAAGGTGGTTGCTTTCGCAGTTTTTGTAGCGTATTATTCGTATAAGTATTATAGCGTACTGAACCTTTATAGTGAAATTCAAAATGACAGCCCTGTCCCTTATAGGAGCTGTTTGTATTGATATGTGTCGCTTGAAAAAACAAACTTTAAAGAAAATGGATGTCGTTATTTGCATGTCTTTGAAAGACTGTTGGTTTTTTAGAAAAAATTTATATTTCATCAAGAAGAACATCAATCCCAATCATATTTATGTTTTGACGGACAAGAGAAACTTTAATTATATTCCAAACGTAGGTTCTTTGATAACTTGTGTGGATGAAAATGAGGTTGTTGACCATCTGACGTTCTCTGTTTGCAAATCTATTGTAGAAAAGTATTTGACAACGCAAGCTTTTGGTTGGTACTACCAACAGTTGTTGAAACTGGGATTTGCTTTAAGCAGATATGCAAAAGATGAATATTTGGTCTGGGATTCTGATACGGTACCGTTAAGCGAATTGAACTTTAAAGATGAAGAAGGGCATGATTTGGTATTAGTGAAGAAAGAACGTCATGTCCCATATTTTAATACAATAGACGGATTGTTCCATGCTCCTAAGAAAGCCCCATACTCATTTATTTCAGAACATATGCTTTTCAATGTATCCATTGTAAAAGAAATGCTTTCTTTGATAGAGGAAAAATCCCAATTCAAACTTCCTTGGTTTGAACAATGCATCGCGGTAAGGAAAGAAGATGTCGTTCAGGTTTTCAGTGAGTTTGAAACATACGGAACATTTTGCTATAATTATCATCCAGGCAAGCTAAAAGTAAGACCACTTAATACGTTTAGATTAGGCAGTAAAATATTTGGAGTGATGGCTTCACGTAAAGAAATACAAAGTTTGAGTTTCGACTTAGATACCGTATCTTTTGAAATGAGAGATTATCCTGTCTCATGGCATCGCCGTTTTGTGCAGTGCTGTATTTATTGGACTATACGTACGGTCATAAAATGCCGGGTGAAGTTTGGAAAATTCCCACTTTGATATATGTTCTAATAGCATGAAGATTGTAGATTGTCCCAAGGTGACAGTAGTGATAGCCACGTTCAATGTTGGCAGAACCATTTCATCAGCCATAGAAAGTTTGATAAATCAAACATATCCTAATTGGGAGTGTTTGGTTATAGATGGAGGCTCGAAAGACAATACGATAGATATTCTAAAGTTGTATAAGCAAAAAGAGAGTCGAGTAGATTTTATTTCCGAACCGGATAACGGTATTTATGACGCTTTTAATAAGGGGTGGAAAAAAGCCAAAGGAGAATGGATATTGTATCTTGGAGCTGATGACTTTTTATTTCCAAGCGGAATCGCAGAGTTGATGAAACATAGTGACGAAGCGGATGTCATATACGGGGATTGTGAGTTGAGGTTTGGCCACTCAAGCAAAATAAGGGGAAATCTTCCAATCACTTGTATCAAGTATCGTTTGCCTGCATGCCATCAGTCGTTTGTTATGAAACGTTCTGTCATAGAACGTTTAGGAGGATTTCGCTTGCAATATAAGGTTTATGGAGATTTTGATTTGATACAGCGTGCGTATATTGCAGGTTTCAACTTTAAGGAAACTAAATCTGTTATATCATCTTTCTTTGTTGGTGGGGTTAGTTCTGACAATATATCAGCAGAATTTGAACGTTGCCGTGTGATGAAAACAAACAAAAGCATGCCGTTGCCAGAATTATTGATAATAAAGAATATTTGCTTGAAGATGACATTGAAGCTTTGGCATATATTCAAATGACGTGGGTGAAAGGTAGGGTTTCCAATCACGTGTTGTACAATATTTAGAACAAGAAGATATGAACATCGCATTAATCATTGCCGGAGGTTCCGGCAACCGTATGGGGCAAGATATCCCAAAACAGTTTATGCACGTGGACGATTGTCCAATCATCATTCACACCATGATGTGTTTTCAAAATCACCCTGACATACAGGGCATAGCTGTGGTGTGCCTGAATGGCTGGGAGACCGTGCTTCAATCGTATGCAAACCAGTTCGGCATTACAAAATTGAAGTGGATATTCCCCGGTGGAAACACAGGCATGGAGTCCATACACAATGGTATTTATGGATTGAAAGAGGTTGGATGCGTGGGGGAGGACTTGGTGCTGATTCATGATTCAGTACGTCCGTTGTTGTCGCAAGACATCATATCAAGTAACATTGCCATTTGCAAGGCATCGGGCTATGCTGTCACGGGTATCAAGTGTCGTGAGGCGATATTGGAAAGTGAGGATGGCTTTACCTCGTGCACAAGCATTCCTCGTGACAAGCTGATACGTACCCAAACGCCGCAGACATTTAGGTTGAGAAACATCATTGCTGCCCATGAGGAGGCTAAAGAAAAAGGTATAACAGATTCTGTGGCCTCATGCACATTGATGGCGGAGTTGGGTGGCAAGGAAATGCACTTGGTGCCTGGATCGGAAAAGAACATAAAAATCACTACGGTAGAGGACTTGGAAATTTTCAGAGCCTTGAGGCATACGACTAAAGAATCTTGGTTGAAATGACTTGTTATCAGGAAGAGTTATCAAACTTTGCCCGGCTTGATTTGCCTTGGGACAGCCTGAGTGGCAGCAACATTCTCGTGACAGGAGCCACAGGTCTGATAGGAGCCTGTCTTGTAAAGGCTCTCATGCTCAATGAGCGAAAAGATTACAGCGTCTATGGAATGGGGAGAAATGCGAAAAGGGCGGCTGGCTTGTTTCAGGACTTTGCCTCCGACGCATCGTTCCATTTCATCCAACATGATGTTACTTCTCCATTGGTATCAGATATCGATTTCCATTTCATCATACATGCGGCCAGCAATGCCAGTCCTAATTTCTTCTCCCGACATCCGGTTGAAGTAATTAAGTCAAACATGAACGGAGTTGACAATCTCTTGTCGTATGGATTGCGGCATGGCATGAAAAGGTTTCTTTTTGTATCTTCCGGCGAGGTGTATGGTGAAAGCGATGGCAGAATCTTTACAGAGGATTACAGTGGATATGTTGATTGTATGTCTCCCCGTTCATGTTATCCATCTTCAAAACGTGCTGCAGAAACATTGTGCGTGTCCTATATGTCCGAATATGGGGCAGGCGTGGTCATTGCCAGGCCTTGCCATACATACGGTCCGGATTTTTCTGAAAATGACAATCGGGTTTACGCCCAGTTCATACGCAATGCACTCCGGGGAGAGGACATCGTAATGAAAAGTACTGGAAGTCAATTTCGTTCTTGGAGTTATGTGGTAGATTGTGCCTCAGCCATATTGTATATCTTGCTAAAAGGCAAAAACGGAGAAGCGTATAACATAGCTGATGAAGCATCGAACATTAGTATCCGGGAACTGGCTGAAATCACAGCTAGCATGGTTGGACGCAAGGTTGTCATGGAAGTTCCTGATGAAACTGAAAGGAAAGGATATAACCCAGTATCTAAATCTGTTTATTCCGTTGAAAAACTGAAAACGTTAGGATGGCAGCCTGCCACTTCGATAAAGGACGGAATAAGAAAGACCATCAATCATCTGCAATCAAAACCATAATCATGAAAAAGTATATTGGACGCGTATTGGGCAGGTTCTTAGTGAATTTTGCAATGTCCCGTTTTACCCCCCCCCCCTATTTCGTAATATATTACTAAACAATAGGATAGGGAAAGTTTCAAGAACTGCGGAGATTTGTAGTGATACCTATTTCACGGGCAAGCGGATTGTCATCGGTGAACGGGTTTTCATTAACAAGTTCTGCAAATTTTTCTCCCACACAAAGACGGGTTCTGACATCATAATAGGCGATGACGTTGCTATTGCCATGGGTGTCACCCTGACCACTCATACACATCAGATATCAAGCGGGAAGCGAAGGGCAGAAAGAAAGACGGTGTTTAGGCCGATAGTTATCGGTGATGGTTGTTGGATTGGTGCCAACGTGACAATCCTCCCGGGTGTCACCATTGGCAGGGGCACTGTGGTCGGAGCCGGGTCGGTGGTGGTGAAAGACTTGGATGCAAACTCCGTATACGTTGGTAACCCTGCAAGGAAGATAAGGCAGTTGGAAGGATAAGAAAGTTTTTTGAATGATAATTTGAGACAACGATGAACAATGTTCGAAAAGTGCAAATGACGCAAATGGAGATTCTCCGGGTCTTCATGGATATTTGCGAGAGACACAGATTGAGGTGGTATATGATTGGCGGTTCGCTGATAGGGGTACTGCGTCACAAGGGGTTCATCCCGTGGGACGATGACATAGACATAGGCATGCCGCGAAAGGACTATGACAAGTTCGTGAGCCTGCAAGCGGAATATCCGGACGGGTATGGGCTGACTTGTCATGGCAACACACCGGAATGGCAGTTCAACTTCTCGCAATTCATTGACAAGGAGGCCGAGATAGAGGTGCTTATGAACGAACTTCCGCGTAAGTGCCACGTGTGGCTCGACATATTTCCCATAGACGGCCTGCCTGCAAATGGGTTGCGCAGGTGGTTCCATGTGAAGCATATCTTGATGTACAGGTATTTGGTGCAGATTCCTAACATAAGGACACAGGTTGACACTCACAAGGTGGGGCGGCCTTGGCATGAGAAGTTGGTCATCAGATTGCTTCATGTGATACCCGTTGGTAAGCTCGTGTCCGTAGATAAATGCTTGTCGGCCATGCAACGCGTGTTGAGGAAACATGATTTCGACAAATCTCGGTATGCTGGTAACATGCTCGGCAAATATAGGGAAAGGGAGGTGGTGATGCAAAAATGGTGGGGAGAGCCGCGTAAGATGCCTTTCGAGAACATTACAGTGAATGTGCCGTCGAACGCAGACGCTATAAACCGTCACATTTACGGGGATTACATGAGGTGGCCTGTCGAAAAAGATCGAGTGAGCCACGACATAAAGATAATCAAGTTGAGGGACACGGAATGAAAGGCTTGTTTTCTACATTTAAGAAACTCGGTGGATGGTCGCTACTGAACCTGTGGCACAAGGCTGGGGTGCTGCCATACGCCGTGGCGCAGGTCTGTCTGACCGGTGTATCGCACAAGTCATTGGAACTTGTACGTTTAGGAGTGCAGCAGAAAATACTGCATAAGTTGAGGAAACGGTATTTGCCTGTACTGGAGGCATTTGACGAGGAATGGAAGTCTGGACAGTATGCAACGGAACAGGAAAGTTGTCCGAGGGTTTGGATTTGTTGGATGCAAGGGATTGAAAATGCTCCTAAATTGGTGCAGGATTGTTATCTATCTATTCAAGAACATATTACAGATCGTAAGATTGTACTTATAACTGCAAAGAACAGGAAAGAATATGTAGTTTTCCCCGATTATATCGAACGGAAATATGAGGCGGGGATAATTACACATACGCATTTCTCGGACTTACTACGGGTAGCATTGTTGGTCAAGTATGGCGGAACATGGATTGATGCGACGGTGTTCTGTACGGGAGGAACAATTCCAAGATATATGTTGGATAGTGATTTTTTTGTCTTTCAAAATTTGAAACCAGTGGTGGATGGGCATGTGTTGAATATTTCGAGTTGGTTCATGACTGCATGTGCGGAAAATAAAATGGTATTGGCCGTAAGGAAGTTACTTTATGAGTATTGGAAAGAGAATGATAGGTTGATTGATTATTTCCTCCTTCATCATTTCTTTTCGATGGTCATGGATTTCTATGCTGATGATTGGAAGAAAGTGGTTCCCTTTAGTAATTCCGTGCCACATATATTGTTGCTCAGGCTTTTTGAACCTTATAATAAGGAATGTTACGAGGAATTGAAACGGATATGTCCTTTCCATAAGCTTGCGTACAAGCGTAGTCCAGAAGAGTTTGCTTTGAAGGGGACTTTTTATGATGTAATATTTAATAAATAGTAGAAAACGGAATGAGTATGGATACTAATCGACAATTTACCTCCCCCATGTTAATAAAGTTAAATATAATAATGTCAATGGATTGCGTGCAGTTTCGGCTGTCGGGATTGCGATAATGCATTATCAAGCAAACATTTCTGTTAAACCAGAATTGGGGTGGTTCTCGGATAAATTGATACCATGGTTTACGTGGTTTGTAGTTTTGTTTTTTATGATTAGTGGTTTTGCTTTGTGTTGCGGCTATTATGACCGTATGAAAAACGGCCAGATATCATTAAATGATTTCTATTCAAAGAGATATAAGCGAATATTGCCTTTCTTCGGTCTGCTTTGTGTATTGGATTTAATTGTTGATTTTTCTAAGGAAAATTTGGCGCAGGCTTTCATGAATTGTACCTTGGTGTTTAATCTGTTGCCGAATCCCGATATAAAAGTGATTGGAGTAGGATGGTTCTTAGGTTTAATCTTTTTGTTTTATATGCTGTTCCCGTTCTTCGTTTTCTTATTGGATAATAAGCGTAGAGCTTGGGGTATATTCTGTATATCTTTAATCATTAATTCCTTATGTCAGGAATACTTTTTTACGGAGATTTTCGTGGATTTTAATCCAAGTAGGCACAACATCCTGTATTCGGCTCCTTTCCTGTTATCGGGTGGGTTATGTTTCCTTTATCGCGAGAGGCTGCATGAGTGGTCTGCGAAGTGGGGAAATGCTTTGTTGGTAGTTTGTTTGATAGCAAATGGTCTGTATTTTGTTTGTCCTCAATCCGAATGGACGCTTCATCAGGTTATACCCTTGATGGTTGTATTTACGTTATGGCTGATTTATGCCATGGGGGCAGAACATAAATGGTTGCATAATAGGATAATGGATTTTATAAGTGGCATTTCCATGGAGTTTTACTTATGTCATATGGTCATGTTTCGTGTGGTAGAGAAGGTTCATTTGGAAAAAATGGTTCATAATGAGAGTCTATTATTTCTTTTGACTTGTATGGCCGGAATAGGACTGGCAGTCGCGTTCTCTTATTTGGGCAAGAAAGTGATTGTCCGCTACAGTCGTTTTTAATGTTTGATTGTTGGTTGGGACACATATTCATTGATTCTTAATCCATAACATATTATATGAAAATAGCATTTATCAGCACCCGTGGCATACCGAACAACTACGGGGGCTTCGAGCAGTTTGCAGAATATATCTCCGTGGGATTGGTCCGACGGGGGCATGAAGTTGTGGTGTACTCTCCGCATTTCCATCCTTACCGTGAGTCTGACTACAAGGGGGTACGCATAAAGCATATTTATAGTCCGGAGAAATGGATGGGGAGTTCCGTGGGGAGTTTCTTTTACGATTTCCTGTCTTTACGCGATGCTTTGAAGAAGGAGAAGTTCGACATTATTTACGAAGCGGGCTATACGAGCATCGTTCCGGCTTATATCTGGTTTAATGTGAAGCGCATTAAGTATCCGCTTTTTACGACAAACATGGATGGGTTGGAATATAAACGTACGAAGTTTAACAAATGGGTGCAGAAGTTTGTATTCTGGGAAGAGCGTATGGCGGTGAAACACAGTCATTATTTGATTGCAGACAATATGGGTATCCATGATTATTATAAGGAGAAATACGGAAAAGAAAGTAAGTTTTTGGCATACGGAGCTGACGTTCATGAGGATTACGATGTGGATGTATTGAAGGAGTATGGTTTGGAAGCGGGTGGTTATTTCATCGTGGTGGCTCGTCTGGAGCCGGAAAACAACCTTTTCATGGCCATAGAGGGATATTTGGCTTCGAACCAGTATGGTAAGCGTCCGTTAGTGGTTGTGGGAAAGACGAATACGCCTTATGGAAAATATTTGGTGGAACGATATGGTCGCGATTGTAATATCCGCTTTGTGGGTGGCATATATGACTTCCGTAAACTGAATTCCATTCGTCATTATTCCTATGCTTATTTTCATGGTCATAGTGTGGGCGGAACGAATCCGTCTTTGTTGGAAGCCATGGCTTCCGGATGTTTTATTTTGGCACATGACAATATCTTCAACCGTGCGGTCTTGGGCGAAAATGCCTTATATTATGGATCTACGGATGCGGCTACGGAGATGTTGAATGGAATAGACCAGACGGTGTCTGCCCATAAAAAGGAATATACGGAACGTAATTTGGAAGTGATACGACGTGATTATTCATGGGAGAAACTGGTGGATGAGCATGAAGAATACTTCAAATGGATGTTGTCACAACGAAAGGGCGGCTGACGTTTGTCCGTAGCTGTGAGCATGGGCATGAAAAACAAATCCCCGTGAAAACTTCAACATCGTTTTCACGGGGATTTGTTTTGAGGCAAGGGCGGTTTACAATGTTTTCACCCCTTCAGCAGTGGGAGGAATCGGCTTGATGCTGCCATCTGCGTTATATTCCATCGGTTCGGCTACGATAGAGCGGCTGTAACTGGTGCCGGTAGGCAGACCGCCATTATGGCTGATGAATATCCATTGTCCTTTGAAGTTTACTATGGCCGGATGGGTCGTGTTGCTGTTTCCGGCTATTTCTGAAATTATCCCTTTCGTTTCATACGGGCCTTCAATGTGGTCGGCTACGGCGTAGGCTATTTTTTCCGGCCATTCGCTGGCGTATGTGAGGTAATATTTGCCATTGTGTTTGTGAATCCACGGTGCCTCAGTGAAAGTATGGCTTTCGTCGATATGGATGCGTTTCACCTCTCCTTCTGTTTCTATCATGTTGTCTTTCAGTTTCACGATGTAGCATTCGCGGTTACCCCACGTTAGGTAAGCCTGTCCGTCGTCATCGATGAATACGGCAGGGTCGATACAGGCCCAACTGTGGTGGGAATCGAAACAGTCCTTGTTGGTGAGCAGCGGCTTGCCTAAAGCATCTTTGTAAGGGCCGGTGATTTTGTCGGATACGGCCACGCCGATGCCGCACCAGTTGGTACTGACATACCAATAGTATTTGCCGTTGCGTTCAGCCACATGTCCGGCGTACGCCTGTTTACTGGCAGCCCATTTGAAATCTTCTACTTTCAAGGGGACTGGGTATTGTGTCCAATGCTTCATGTCGGTAGTGGAGAACACGAGCCAATCTTTCATCACGTAACCGCTTTGGTTACCGTTTTGGTCACGTCCGGCAAAAAGCCATAGTGTGTCGCCCTTGACGAGTGCGGCGGGGTCGGCTGTATGGATGTGGCGGACAATGGGGTTGCCTTGGCTTTCAAACTCGTATTTGACTACGTAGCCCCACTTTTCTTGCAAACGTTGCAATTCGTCACGGGTCAGTGAAATGACGGAACCGTGGCGCGGGAAAAAGTCCTTGGTGAACGCTTTGGGTTCGGAGAAATGGTAAAGGTCCGTACTGGTCTGGTATTCATATCGTCCGCTGGTGTACATGTCGTACATCAATACGTATTCGTCTTTTCCGTTCAGTTTGAAGATGCTCGACCCCTCCACGGGTGTCTTTCCGGCGTAAGCGTCCAGATACTTGAAGTCCTCTTTCCACTTTCCTTTCAGGCTTTTCGAGGTGGCTTGTTGGATGCCGTTTTTGATTTCCTTGCCGTTCTCGTCTTTGGTATTGCCTTTATAGAAAAGGTGGTAGGTACCGTCTTTTTCGATGATGTCGTTGTCTATGCTGCCGTATTTGGCAGAGAAAAGCTGTTTCGGCTCGCTTTCAAAGCCCGTGAAGTCCTTGTTGGCGTATGCGTAATAAGTGATGAGGCTTTTGCGGTCGTTGCGTTGCAAGGTAAAATAAATCATATATTTTTTGGCCTTGCGGTCGTAAATGGTCTGAGGAGCCCATACCCAATAAGCATCACCGAAATGTTTCGGATAATCTTTGGATAGATTGATCTTGGCGTGTTTCCAATGAAGTAGGTCGTCCGAACTCAGGAGTACGATGCCCGGGTTTTCGTTCCAACCGTTTTTAGCGGTATTCATGTCCGTGGCTACGATGTAAAAGCGTCCGTCTTCACCGCGCAGGATGTGCGGGTCGCGGATACCGCCACTTTCGCTGATGGTGTCGGAAGCGATGACGGGGCGGTTTTCGTTAAGCGCGCGCCAGTTCACTCCGTCGTCGCTGAGGGCGAAACGCAGGTGTTCCTGTTGCTTGGCATCTCCTCTTCCTTCGAAATAGGCAAAAAGATATCCCTCAAAATTAGCCGGTGTTTTGGCTTGATTCGGTGTTGTCTTTCCGTGGCTCATGGTTGTAGCTAATAACAGAGCGGCAATGATGGTTTGTTTTTTCATGTGACTGTTGTTCTTTTAAGTGTAATGTTTTTCTGTCATTTTCAGCGGCAAAACTATGAATAAAATATTGTACAAGCAAGAAAACGGGCGAAAAAGGTGTTAAATATACACGTGTTATTCCTTTTAGACGTCGTTTTGTAGAACGATGTATTTATGAGGACTTTCCGGTTTTATCCGTAAGCGAAATGGTCCACGATGAAGTTCGGCATCCAGACGCAAAGTCCCAGTCCGATGAGCAAGGCTGCAAAGACCACTAACGTAGTCTTGTCTTTCCATGACGGGAGGAGTGTGGCACGGCGCATGCGGAGGTAGGTCAGCAGGTAGCCAAACAAGATGAGGAAGATGGGAATACCGAATACCCAACTGATAACCCATCGCATTCGGGTATCGTGGTAGGCATAATTTCGTTCGATGAAATAGAATACGGTGCAGAAGTAGGTGAAATAGTATATCAAGGACGTGAGCAACACGAGGCTCAGCGTTTTTTGGAAAGGTTTCTTTTGCCAATAGGTTCCGCCCAAAATGAACAAGGCTTGCAGGGCGTAGGCTTGGAGGATGGCCGTAGGTATGTGCACGTCGCATTCATCGCTCAACCATGGGACGGGGAACGACAACGAGACTTCAGGATAGAGGAAATGTATGAAACCGATACGGGTGAAGTCGGCCAATACGGTGGCTAAACAAAAGATAGGGAAGGATATGATGGAGATTCTGAACCATCTCACAATAAACTTCTCGGCATTTGAAACCGGGAAAGTCAGGTCGGCGATGTAATCCTTCCGGTATTTTGATGTCTTAAAAAAAGTGCTGCCCGCAAAGGCCATGAAGAAATCGAAACACAGCACGGCCGTGAAGACGATGGAAAACCAACAGTCGTCTTTCCCGGACAAGGCGTTCTCCATAATCAGTTGGTAGCTGTTGTTGTCGGTTTCCATGCCTTGCCGCACTTGTTCCAATGCCACGACCACAGAGTGCGTTTTGGTGAAATCCATCCAGATGAAGAGCAGGGTCATGATACCGTAGGGGATGATGAAATAATAATAGAGTTGTGCGGCGTTTTCGCTCCAATCTTTGCGGAAATATTGGAGGAGGCGTTGGGCGTTCAATGTATTCTTGTTCATGATAAGGGTTTTTAAAGGTTGGACATAGTGTCAGAGGTGTCTGACAAATACTGCCGGTAAAAGGTTTCGAGTTCTTCCGCCGTGATGCCGATGGAACGGGCTTGCCGGAAGAAATCGTAGAGTTCTTCATTCATGAAACTTTCCCTGCGAAACGAACGGATGCGTTCCGATGCGCCCGGTTCCACGAAATAACCTATGCCACGTTGCATGCGGATGACGGAACGGGATTGCAGGAAGTCGTAAGAGCGCATGGCCGTATTGGCGTTCACCTCCACCGTGGCGGCGTAATCGCGCACGGAAGGGATACGGTCGTTTTCAGCGTACCGTTCTTGTAATATCTCATCGCAGATACGGTCGGCGATTTGCAAGTAAATGGGTTTGTTTTCCTTGAAATTCATACGCTTTTCGGATTGAGGGCATATTGGTATTTGAGGTCGTTCTTTTTCATTCTGCGGTAGGCCGACAGCCAAAAGAGGGAGGTCACGGTAAGCCAAAAGGCATGCCATACCACTTCGGCAGTCGCTGCTCCGAGCTGTTGGGGGTAAGTGTAAGGGTCGCCTTCGGCAATGAGCGAGACTCCGATCGTCAAAAGGAGGGGCAACAACAGGATTGGGCATTTGCCGAGTGCGCGGCGCAGGGGTGTCCGTCCCGTTTCGCTTCTGGTGGAAATGGCTTGGCCCAACAGACTGGTCGTGAGGAGCATCCTGAGCACAAAGCCGGAGGAGGCCGTATGAAGTCCGGAAGTAAAGAGGAGGGGACGGGCGAAGCTGTAATCCGGGAAGGCCATGTTGCAAATGATGACACGGGTGATGTCCGCTGCCAAAATAATAAGAACGCCTGCCAAAATCGAAAGAGGAACGGTATAGAGCCACCATCGGGCGAACTTCTCGAACATGGAGGCAGGGAGTAGCAAGTACCTGATGTGCTGTCCCTTGTTGTATATGGGCGCGTTCCATAGCCACGGAGTGAATATAAGGAATAGGAAAAAGAATGCCGTAACGGTGACGATCGCAGCATTTTGGTTAGTGGCCGTGTCTGTGAGGTGGGCGAACTTGTCTTCCAGTATATCCGTTGGGACGGTCTGTAGCAAGGTGGCGTTTTCCGAATATACTTTGAGGCAAGACACCGTGAGAATGACAGAGAGTAACAAGTAGCCTGCGGCGAGGGTGACGAGGCAACGTGTACGCCGGGCCGCCCAGTCTTCATGGAGCAAGACCGCGAAGCGTTTGCGGTCGAAACAAGAACAGTTCATAAGCTTAATGTTTGGGGAATTTGACATAAGTGAGGTCGGTTTTGAGGATATGGCGGTAGGTCATGTACCAGTTGAGGACGGTGCACAATAGGAAGAATGTATTCACAGGGATGGGGCGGAAGAGCCAAACATAGAAGGCTTCTCCCTGGGCGTAGCGCGAATGTACGAGGGCGAAAGGCACGAGGACAACGAGCAGGAGGACGGCGGTGCGCACGCCTGCCCGTTTCGTTTCGGAGGTGCAGATGAAAACGGACTGCGCCCAAAGCATCAGGTTGAGCAGGGTAAGCAACCAGTATGGGTGCACTCTGCCGTTCCAATACTCTGCGTATGGCAGCAGGTGGGCATAGTCCACTTGCGGGACGATAAGGCTGCAAAGCCCCACGCGTGTGAAATCGGCGGCGACAAATACCGCGCAGTAGGTCAGCAGGGCGAGTGGGACGGCATAGAGCCAACGGAGCAGAAATTGTTCGAAGGCCGACACGGGAAAGGTAAGCGTGCGGGCAGCCTGGGATGTGGCCTGTAATGCCCTTTGTGTCCGGTGGACTGTGCCGACAAGGAAGACGGCAAGAATCGGGAAAAACAGGGCACTCACGAAAGTCCAGCTTCCGTCCACGCCTTGGGCGAGGTCGGCCGATATGGCTTTCCATTCTTCCACGCGTTGGGGACTGACGTAATGGCTGAGGGCATTGGCGCGGAGCGCGCCGCGTATCGTGTAGAAGCCGGAAAACACGGTGAGGACGGCGTAAATCACTACGGCCTGCAATCCCAATGCTTTCTGTCTTTCCGTCCAGTCCCAGCGGCACAAGGCGATAAAACGTTTCCGGTTGAAAAACTGTGAATCCATATCTTTTTATTTTTCAGCATTAAACAAGGGGCAGATGGTTTCCGGGTGTGCCAGAGTGCCGTTGAAAAGTAACTCCAAGTTGATTTCCGAATCCTTGTCTTCCGGATTCGGGAGCATGACGCTGTGCCCGTTGTAGGAGGGGAGGGCATAATAAGCCTCTGAGGTTTCCGCTTCATTGTCGGTCTGCGTGAAATATAATTTATGGCAGATTTCAGTTACCGACGCATCGAGCAGTACGCGGGCGTTATCTAAGATGACCACGTGGTCGAGAAGTTGTTCCACATCTTGCACCTGATGGGTGGAAATCACGATACCGCGCGATTCGTTCATTTCGCGGATGAGGAGTTTGCGGAATTGGCTTTTGCCGGGGATGTCCAGTCCGTTGGTCGGTTCGTCCATGATGAGCCACGAGGTACGGGTGGCCAAGGCAAAGCAGATGAGTGCCTTTTTCTTTTGTCCCATCGAAAGTTCGCCGAGTTTGATGTCCTCCGGCAGTTCGAACATTTCCAGATTACGGAGCAAGTTGTCATGGTCGAAATGCGGATAGAAAGGAGCGTTGAGACGGACGTATTTTTTCAAGTTGTAGTCCGGAAGGTCGAATTCTTCGGGGATGAGGAAGAAGTCGCTCAATGTGTCCGGACGGCGCAAACGCACATCCGTGCCGTTCAGGCAGGCATGTCCTTCTGTCGGTGTGAGGAGGCCGGTCATCAGGTAGAGCAGGGTGGACTTTCCGACTCCGTTTTTCCCTAAAAGCCCATAAATCTTGCCCTCGTCGAGACGGAGGGAGCAATCGTTTAATACGCGGTTTTTCCGTTTGGAATATCCGAATGAAAGGTGTTCAATGGTCATCATAAGGCAATGTTTTATAAATTAATTAGTGTATTAGTATAATAGTACACTGCAAATATAGGACAACATTGCGGAACGTACAAATAAAAGGCGGAATATTTTTAGGGTTTTCTCTTTTTATGCTGTTTTTAACTGAAGATAGGGCGGCATGTTCCCACCTTGGATTGTCTTTGCTATCGCGAAGATAGGAGGCGGCTCGACAGTTTTTCGCTCAAAAGCAAGCTTTGGGCTTGCAACTGCTCTCGCCTTTCACTATCTTTGCAAATTCAAGACGCAAAGGAATGGAACAGAAAATAATAACAATCAGCGATGCGCGGTTGCGCGAGGCGGCTGCACAAGGAATGGATGAGTTTTTGCAGGTCTTCATCGACCGTTACCGGGAGGTTATCGGCGGAGAGTTGAATGCCGGGAACATGGGGATGCTCAATGGGGAGCAAATTTCATTGCTTGCCTATGCCCTGTTTCGTGAGGAAGTGATGGACGGAGGATTTATTCAATTGATACACAACGGCTACGGGCCGTTTATTTTCGACAATCCTTTTGCGAAAGCCATGCGGCTGATGGGGGCGCATGATTTCTCCAAACTGGTGTATAAAGGAAAGAGACTGTATGACAAATACAAGGAAGAACTGACGAAGGACTGTTCGGACGAAGAGTTTATGGCTTTGTTCGAGGCGTATCCGCAGTTTGACGACTTGGACGACGAGTTTGTGGAAATGGAAGAAGAAGTCACGGCTGCGTTGGCTTGTTATGTGGATGAACATCTCGAGCTGTTTGCCGAGGTGGTGAAAGAGTAAAAGAGGAAAAAAGATGGCAGAAAAGAAAAATAAGACCAAATCGGTGAACATCAAGAACAAACGGGCTTCGTTTGATTTCTTGCTGTTGGACAAATATACGGCCGGCATCGTGCTGACCGGTACGGAAATCAAATCCATACGGGCGGGCAAGGCCAGTCTGGTGGATACTTTTTGTTTCATCCATAACGGAGAGGTGTGGGTGAAAAACATGTATGTGGCCGAGTATTCGTACGGTTCTTACAATAACCATGCGGCACGGCGCGACCGGAAGCTTTTGCTCAACCGCAAGGAAATCCGGAAGTTGCAGCAGGACATGAAAAGTCCCGGCTTCACATTGGTGCCGACCTTGTTGTTTATCGACGAGAATGGACGTGCCAAAGTGGATGTGTATTTGTGCCGGGGTAAGAAAGAATACGACAAGCGGCAGACTTTGAAGGAAAAGGAAGACCGGCGCGAGATAGACCGGCAGGTAAAAAGGTATTAGAGTTTGAAGGCATGAGGTTGGAAGAGATTGTTAAGGAGAGGATATTGATATTGGATGGTGCCATGGGTACCATGATTCAGCGGTATGGCCTGACGGAGGCTGATTTCCGGGGGGAACGTTTCAGGGATGTGCCGGGATTGATGGCCGGTAACAACGATCTGTTGTCGCTGACGCGTCCCGATGTGATTCGGGATATCCACCGCAAGTATCTCGCGGCCGGGGCGGACATTATCGAGACGAATACGTTCAGTTCGCAACGGGTGTCGATGGCGGATTATCACGTGGAGGACTATTGTCGTGAAATCAATCTGGCGGCTTGCCGGATAGCCCGTGAGCTTGCGGATGAGTTCACGACCCGCAATCCCGAAAAACCGCGTTTCGTGGCCGGTTCGGTGGGACCGACCAACAAAACCTGTTCGATGAGTCCCGATGTGAACAATCCGGCATACCGCGCCCTGACTTTCGACGAACTGGTGGCTGCCTATCGGGAACAGATGGAAGCCTTGCTCGAAGGCGGTGTGGATGCCTTGCTCATCGAAACTATTTTCGACACGCTGAATGCCAAGGCCGCTATTTATGCAGCGGAAGCGTCCATGCAAACCGCCGGACGCAAAGTGCCGCTCATGTTGTCGGTTACGGTGTCGGATAAGAGCGGACGTACGCTTTCCGGCCAGACGATGGAGGCCTTCCTGACTTCTGTGGCTCATGCCGATATTTTTTCCTTAGGGCTGAACTGTTCTTTCGGGGCACACGACCTGATTCCCTTCCTACAAATTTTGGCTCACCGTTCACCTTATTATATATCTGTCTATCCGAACGCAGGACTGCCCAATAGTATGGGAGAATACGACCAGACCCCCGACCAGATGGCAGAGGAAATGAAATTCTTTGTGGACGAAGGTTGGGTGAATATCATCGGAGGCTGTTGCGGTACGACGGACGAGTATATCGCCCGTTTTCCGGCCTTGGCGACGCAAGGACGTCCGCATGTGCCGGCCGGAAAGGCAGAGACATTGTGTCTGAGCGGTTTGGAACAGTTTGAACTGACGCCTGAAGTGCGGTTCGTCAATGTGGGCGAACGTTGCAATGTGGCCGGTTCGCGTAAATTCCTGAGGTTGGTCAAAGAGAAAAACTACGAAGAGGCTTTGGAAATCGCCCGCAAGCAAGTGGAGGATGGTGCCTTGGTCATCGACATCAACATGGACGACGGGCTTCTCGATGCCCGGCAGGAGATGGTGACGTTCCTGAACCTGTTGGCTTCCGAGCCGGAGATTTCCCGTGTGCCCGTCATGATAGATTCTTCCAAATGGGACGTGATTACAGCCGGACTGAAATGCGTGCAGGGTAAGAGCATCGTCAATTCCATCTCGTTGAAAGAAGGAGAGGAAGTCTTCTTGGCCCATGCCCGGGAGGTGAAACGTCTTGGGGCTGCCGTCATCGTGATGGCCTTTGATGAAAAGGGGCAGGCCGATACTTATGAACGCAAGATAGAAGTCTGCGCACGGGCTTACCGTTTGTTGGTGGACGAGGTCGGTTTCAATCCCCACGACATCATATTCGACCCGAACGTGCTGGCCATAGCCACGGGAATGGAGGAACATGATAACTATGCCGTGGACTTTATCCGTGCTGCGGGATGGATTCGCCGTAACCTCCCCGGGGCGCATGTAAGTGGCGGGGTGAGCAACCTTTCTTTCTCTTTCCGGGGCAACAACTATATCCGCGAGGCCATGCACGCCGTGTTCCTCTACCATGCTTGCCGTGAGGGGATGGACATGGGCATCGTCAATCCCGCCACGTCGGTGATGTATGGCGATATTCCGTCCGACATCCTGACGGTCATAGAAGACGTAGTGCTCAACCGTCGGCCTGACGCTGCGGAACGGTTGATTGAGTTGGCCGACAAGCTGAAAGCAGAGGCCGAAGCGGCCAAGGCCGGACAGCCCGGGGCGGATGGCGGTGGGATGTCCGCGAAAGATGCCTGGCGCGGCGGCAGTGTGGAGGAACGTTTGCAGCATGCTTTGGTGAAAGGTATAGATTCCTATTTGCAGGAAGATTTGGAGGAGGCTGCACAGTCTTATCCGCATGCCGTAGACATCATCGAAGGGCCGCTCATGAAGGGGATGAACACCGTGGGCGAGTTGTTCGGAGCCGGTAAGATGTTCTTGCCGCAGGTCGTGAAGACTGCCCGTACGATGAAGAAAGCCGTGGGCATCCTGCAACCCCGTATCGAGGCCGAGAAAAAAGAGGGGGCAGCGCGTGCGGGATTGGTCTTGGTGGCTACGGTGAAGGGAGATGTGCATGACATCGGGAAGAATATCGTATCGGTGGTCATGGCCTGCAACAACTATGAGATAGTGGATTTGGGGGTCATGACACCGGCAGAAGAAATTGTGGCGAAAGCCAAGGAACTGCATCCCGACATCATCGGCCTGAGCGGCCTGATTACGCCGAGCCTGGAAGAAATGGTGCATGTGGTGGGCGAATTGAAGCGGGCCGGGCTGTCCATTCCGGTCATGATCGGCGGGGCCACGACCAGCCGTTTGCATACGGCATTGAAGATAGCTCCTGTGTACGACGGGCCGGTCATTTGGATGAAGGATGCTTCGCAGAACGCGCTGACGGCAGCCCGTTTCCTGAATCCCGACACGGAGGGAGAGGCTTTCCGCGAGTTACGCGAAGAGCAGGAACGTTTGCGTGAAAGTGCCGGAACGCGGAGTGTAGAGACCGTCTCGATAGAGGAAGCCCGGCAGAAAAAACTGAATCTGTTTTAATACTGTTTTTCGTAAGATATGAAACGCTATACCACTTATATTTTTGATTTCGACTATACCTTGGTCGATTCTTCACGGGGCATTGTGACTTGTTTCCGTCATGTGCTCGGCAACCACGGGCACACCGGAGTGACGGATACGGAAATCAAGCGCACCATCGGGAAGACGTTGGAAGAATCTTTTTCCATCCTGACGGGAATTACCGAAGCCGGGACGTTGGCGGATTACAAACGTGAATATGTGAAGGCCGCCGATGTCCACATGACTGCCAATACCTTCTTTTTCCTGGAGACGATAGAGGTTTTGGAAGCTTTGAAGAGCCAAGGAGCCGTGTTAGGTATCGTGTCCACCAAATTCCGTTACCGCATCCTCGACTTGTTTGAAAAAACAGGGCATGACGGCCTTGTGGATTTTATCGTGGGCGGAGAGGATGTGAAAGCGGCCAAACCGGCTCCCGAAGGGTTGCTGTTGGCCATCGGACGTGCTTTCGGTGGCGGGAAATCCGAGGTGCTGTATGTGGGGGATAGCGTGGTGGATGCCGCAACGGCACAGGCCGCCGGTACGGATTTTGCCGGTGTATTGCATGGCATGACCACGCGTGAGGAATTGGAAGCTTATCCCCACGTGGCTATCGTGGACGACCTTCGGGGTATCCTGCCCGTCCCGGTCTGATGTTTTTTGCACAGTATAAAGTTCCTTCACCTTAACTGTTTGTGTTTCAGAATTTATGAATATGCACACATCACGTGCCGTGAACGTCCGGTGAAGGCTCTTGTCGAAGAGGTTTCACCGTAACAGATTGGTTTACAGCATGTATGAAGGATGCGAACCCTTTTTCCGTTTAAATACTTGTACGTAGGGGAGGGAAGTTTGTATGTTGTCGTTGTCCGCTTAAAAGGCTTCCGTCAACGGGAAAATCGTTTGCCACAGAATGGAAAATCATTCTCAGGAGAACGAAAAATCGCTTGCAGGAGATTGAAAAATCGTTTGGCGCAGAACTGGTGCTCGTAAATATGAACGGCGGCCGTAATCCTAAGAGATTCCGGCCGCCGTTCATATAAGTTATGGCTTTAGCCCTTGATGTGCCTTTTGTAGTCCACCATTTTAATGGCTGTTACGGCACATTCGTCACCTTTGTTACCCAAAATGCCTCCTGCGCGGTCTTGCGCCTGTTGCAAATTGTTGCAAGTGAGCAGACCGTAGATGACAGGCACGTCGCCAGTCGTGTTCAGTTCGGCTAATCCTTGGGTTGCTCCCTCACAGATGTAATCGAAGTGAGGAGTGTCGCCGCGAATCACGCAACCGATGGCTATCACGGCATCCACCTTACCGCTTTTTGCCATTTGGGCGGCACCGAATACCAATTCAAAACTACCCGGCACAGTCATGACCAGAATATCTTCTTCGCTGACTCCATGTTTGAGCAAGGTGGTTTGCGCACCTTCCAACAACGGACCGGTGATGTGGTGATTCCATTCGCTGACCACAATGCCGAAGCGCATGCCTTTGGCGGAGGGGACGGACTTGGGGTCGTATTCTGACAAGTTATGTAAATTCGTTGCCATTTTCGCTTTGTGCTTATAGGACTTTATTCGCTTACGCGTTCGATATATTTGTCGATTTCGGCATACTGCATGGAGTTCACATACTTGGTTTTGATCTCTTTGTAGCATTCCAAAGCCTTGTCTTTCTTTCCTTGCGATTCGAAAATCTCACCGGCCTGAATCAGATAGAGAGGGCTGAGGCTGTTATTGTCTGCCTTTTTGGCTGCTTCCAATAAAGTGGAAGTCGCTTTGTCTAATTGGTCCAATTCTGCATAGCAGTTGCCCAATGCACCGATGGCAGCAGGAGACACCATGGCATCGCCGCAATTCTTGAAATCTTCCAGACGGGTAACAGCTTCCTGATATTTACCCAATTTGGCATAACTTAATCCGGCATAGAGCTGTGCCAGATTGCCGGCTTTCGTGCTTCCGTAGTCGTTTGCGATTTTCAAGAAACCGGGAAAGCCTTGTCCGTCACCGTTCAACGCCTTTTCGTAGTTGTCCGAAGCAAAATATTGCTGTCCTTTGAACATCAGTTCATTGGCTTTGGCCTCGCGCGGTTCGCTTACGAAACTCCGATAGAGGAAGTATCCGCCTACCAATACGACGATGGCGATGAAAACGTACATAATAGGCTTCTTGTATTTGTCGATGAAAGCCTCGGAAGAAATCAAAGTCTGTTCCACGTTGAGTGAATCATGCTGTGTCTTTTTGTTCGTCATTTTATTTGATGGTTTTATTATTATTTCCTGTTTTTCGTCCCGTAGTGCATGGTACGGGAATAAAGCGGAGCAAAAGTAGCGAATTTCTCCCGTTTGATGAAATTTATAGGCTATTATTTTTAGGATTCGGGGGATAAACCTTAATTTTGCAGGGTGATTTAACGGGAAAACCTACGGATGATACTGAAAAAAATTTCTGTCTTGAATTATAAGAACATAGCGCAGGTCGAGTTGGCCTTCTCTCCGAAGATGAATTGTTTCATCGGGCATAACGGTGAAGGAAAAACCAATTTGCTGGACGCTGTGTATTTTCTTTCCTTTTGTAAGAGTGCGACCAATTCCGTAGATTCCCAGAATATCCGGCACGGTGAAGACTTCTTCATGTTGCAGGGGGAGTACGAACATGAGTCGGGAGAGCCGGAAGAGGTATATTGCGGATTGAAACGTAAACAGAAAAAACGTTTTAAACGTAATAAGAAAGAGTATAAAAGATTGTCGGAGCATATCGGGTTGGTGCCGGTAGTGCTTGTTTCTCCGGCCGATGCCGATTTGATTTCGGGGGGAAGTGAGGAGCGGCGCCGCTTTATGGACATGGTGATCGTGCAATATGACCATGAATATCTCGACGCGTTAGTACGTTACAACAAGGCTTTGCAACAGAGGAACGTATTGTTGAAACAGGAGGAAGAACCCGACGAAGCCTTGATGGGGCTATGGGAAGAAATGATGGCTCAGGAAGGGGAGAAGATATACGAGAAGCGAAAGGCTTACGTGGAGGAATTCATTCCGGTGTTTCAGGATTTCTATGCGCGGATTTCCCGTGGAAAAGAGCGTGTGGGACTGCGTTATATTTCGCATGGCCAGCGTGGGGAACTGCTGGATGTCATTCGTCGCGACCGTGCCAAGGACCGGATTATGGGGTATTCCCTGCATGGTGTCCATAAGGATGATTTGGAGATGACCTTGGGAGAGTTCCCGATAAAACGGGAGGGTTCTCAGGGGCAGAACAAAACCTATTTGATTGCTTTGAAGTTGGCGCAGTTTGATTTTTTGCGCCGTACGGGAAGCCGTACCACTCCTTTATTGTTGCTGGACGATATTTTCGACAAGTTGGATGCCGACCGCGTGGAGCAGATTGTCAAATTGGTTTCCGGCGAACAGTTCGGGCAAATCTTCGTGACGGATACCAATCGTGACCATCTGGACCGTATTTTGGAGAAGACGGACGAAGACTACAAGCTCTTTTATGTGGAAAACGGGGAAATCAAAGCATGAGACGGAACAAGGCGGAATGCATAGGCGACATCATCCGGCAATATCTTCGGCAGGAAGGGTTGGAGACACCGTTGAATGAGACCCGGATGGCGGCGGCTTGGTCCGAAGTGATGGGGCAGGCTATTGCCCGGTACACTGGGGATGTTTTCGTGAAAAACCAGGTGTTGTACGTCCATTTAAAGTCGCCTGCTCTCAAAGCCAATCTGATGATGGGACGGGAAGCATTGGTGCGCAAACTGAATGAATACGTGGGAGCGCAAGTCATTCAGAGTATTGTGTTCCGTTGACAAAGACTCAAAGAATCTCGTCCATAGGGATGTCGTGAGGCTCTGTAGGAACATGCTCTACCCGCTGGAAATCGAAGCAAACTCCTATTTTATATATATTGTAATGTTGCAACCGCGTCAGTAAGCGGTCGTAAAAACCTTGTCCGCGTCCCAAGCGATTCCCTTCTGCATCGAAGGCCACTCCCGGGATGACGGCTAAATCAATGGAAGTGTAATCGGTGAAAACCTCTCCCGTAGATTCCTGAATGCCGAAAGCCCCCGTTTCGAGGTGGTCCTCAGCAGCATAACGGTGCAATTCTATATCTTTTCCTTTTACGGTTGGGAGTAATATACACTTGCGCAAACTCCAGTAGCGTACGAAATCTTGCGTATCCACTTCATCCGGCAATGAGTGGTATAGCAATATGGTACGTGCCGCGATAAAGCGCGGATGAACCGCCAAACGTCTCAAAATAGGACCTGAAAGATCGAGTATGGCAGCCCGTGAGGTCTCTTTCTTATTCTGGGCGATAAGCGTCCTTAGTTCTTTTTTATCCATAAGCATAGTCAAAACTCGGGAAAGCTACGGTATCGCAGGATGCCATAGCTTTCCCGATAAATTTTTATTTTTTATTTTCTGAGGGTGCCTTTTGAGGAGCTTCCGGAAAAGCTTTTCCTTCCTCCAGAACCTTAATTGCACGTTCTACTACAGCGTCATCGCTGTTGATGAATTCGTAGAATTGTTCTGTTTCCTTTACGTTATTGATGATAGAGGCGTAGAGGCTTTTTCTGAAAAGTTTACGTGACTTGTAGAGCATCAGGTTGCGCCGGCGTAATCCTCTGTGTTGGGCGAAGTCGGCAAATTTGCCGACTATATTTTGCCGGTCCAGATAACGGACGAGCTCTTCGTTCGTTTCCAGTTCGTTCAATTCCTGACGATGGCTGTCGGCGAAGTTGAACGCATACTGGTATATCAATCCGCTTATTAATGCTTCTTTGTAGTATGAAGTCACGTCGGAAGTGTCTTCGGGTACGAAGATGTCCGGCATGATACCTCCGCTACCGTATACCGTGCGTCCCAAGCGTGTCTTGAATTGAGGGCCGCTCTGCTTGATGCTGTCCTGCGAGAAGAACTCTCCACGTTCGTAACGTTCTATCAGGTCGTTTTCATATTCCTCTCCGTGTCCTTTTTCGTAAGGCTTTTGGATGCACCGTCCCGAAGGTGTGTAATACCGTGCGATGGTCAGGCGAATCATGCTGCCGTCACGGAATTCTATGGGTTGCTGTACCAATCCTTTCCCATACGTACGGCGGCCTATGATTGTTCCCCTGTCATTGTCTTGTATGGCACCGGCGAAGATTTCGCTGGCCGATGCCGCCCCCTCGTTGACCAATACCGTCAGGGGAAGATTGGGGAAGGCTCCGCGCCCGTCGCTTTTGTATTCTTCACGAGGAAATTTGCGTCCCTCCGTGTAGAGAATCAAACGGTTCTTGGGTAAGAAGATGTTGGCCATTTGTATGGCGGTCTGCATGATTCCCCCTGTGTTATCACGCAGGTCTATGACCAGGTTTTTAAAGCCTTTTTGATTCAGTTCGGCCAAAGCGACCAATAACTCGGGGTAGGTTGTTTCGCTGAAACTTTTGATTTTGACATATCCGGTTTCGGGGGTAAGCATGTAAGTAGCTTCTATGCTGTGTACCGGAATGTCACCTCGTGTGATGGTGTAGTAGAGGGGCTTCTTCTCTCCCATGCGCTGGATGCCTAATTTTACTTTGGTTCCTTTTTTGCCTTTCATGAGTTTCATGCAGTCTTCGGCCGTGATTTCTTTGGCCGTGATGTCTTTTCCGTCCACATTGACAATACGGTCTCCTGCCAGCAATCCTACCTTTTCAGAAGGCCCGCCTTTAATGACACTGATGATACGTGCCGTATCGTTTTGTTTGGTGAATGATACCCCGATACCGGAGAAACTTCCTTTCAGGCTTTCCACCGAGGCTTCCGCGTCTTTGGCTCGGATGTAGCCCGAGTGCGGATCCAGTTCCGCCAATATGCGGGGCATGGCTTGCTCCACGAGTTCGGTCATATTGACCGTGTCTACATATTGGTCGTCGATGATACGCAACAAGTCGTTCACCTTGTTACTGTTCGTATTGATGATGTTCAGCCGGTTTCCCGAGAAATGGTTGGCATAGAACGTTCCTATCAATATTCCTGCCACAAGGCATAATGCCAATAGGATAGGCGTAAATCGCGATGAACTATTCTGATTCATAAATACATGTTTTTTTAAAGTTCTTCTGTCGGAGTGTCCAATGGTAGGTAATGTACTTCTATACCGGCTCTTTGGAGCAGGTCGATACCGTCTGTCAGCCGGTATTGTCGGGCATAAAAAACCTTCTTGATGCCGGACTGTATGATAAGCTTGGAGCATTCGATACAAGGAGCGTCTGTGACGTACAAGGTGGCTCCTTCGCTGTTGTTTCCAGACCGTGCGATCTTGGTGATGGCATTGGCTTCGGCATGCAGTACGTAGGGCTTGGTCAGATGGTTTTCGTCTTCGCACACGTTTTCGAATCCTGCCGGTGTGCCGTTGTAGCCATCGGAAATAATCATTTTGTCTTTCACGATGAGGGCTCCTACTTTGCGTCGTTCACAGTAACTGTTTTCTGCCCATATCCGGGCCATACGCAAATAGCGCAGGTCCAATTCATGCTTTTTTTCTTCCGGAGTTTTCATGTTTCTCTCAAGCTTTGTTTATGGGTTTGATGCCGTTTCGTTTTAGCAGGGCGTCTATGGTGGGGGCTTGTCCGCGGAACCGTTTATATAATGTCATAGGAGGTTCCGTGCCTCCCTTCGACAGGATATTGTCGCGGAAACTTTGTGCCACCTCCCGGTTGAATATACCTTTTTCCTTGAACAGGGAGAAGGCGTCCGCATCCAGGACTTCCGCCCATTTGTAACTGTAATATCCGGCTGCATAGCCTCCGGACATGATATGTCCGAACTGTACGCTCATACAGGTCTCTTCCGGTTGCGGCAACAACTGTGCCGCTTCCCACGCGCGTTTTTCAAACGAAAGCACGTCTTCCTCGAAAGGTTTGTCCTGCGTATAATAAGCCATGTCCAACAGACCGAAACTGACCTGACGGATACAGGCGTATGCCGCGTTGAAATTGCGACTCTTGATAATCCGGTCGATAAGCTCTTCCGGAAGCGGTTCACCCGTCTGGTAGTGTTGGGCAAAGGTATTTAAAAAATCGCGTTCTACGGCAAAATTTTCCATAATTTGTGACGGAAGTTCCACAAAATCCCAATAGACACTCGTACCGCTGAGGCTTTCGAAGCGTGTATTGGCGAATATGCCGTGTAAGGCATGTCCGAATTCGTGTAGGAATGTTTCTACCTCTCCTAAAGTGAGTAAGGCCGGTTTGCTCTCTGTCGGCTTGGTCAGGTTCATGGTGACGGACACATGAGGACGATGATTGACGCCTTCCTCGTCTATCCACTGGTCTTTGTAGGAAGTCATCCAGGCACCGCTTTGTTTGCCTTTCCGGGGATGGAAATCCGTGTACAATACGGCTAAGAAAGTTCCGTCTTTGTCAAACACTTCGTATGCCGTCACGTCCGGATGGTATACCGGAATGTCGGTATTCTCCTTGAAGGTGATACCGTACAGGCGGGAAGCCAGTCCGAAGACGCCTTGTTTGACGCGTGACAGTTCGAAATACGGGCGTAGCATTTCGGCATCCAGATTGTACTTCTCCAGTTGTAATTTATGGGCATAATAACCGAAATCCCAAGGTTGCAGGACGAAATCCTCTCCTTCTTTTTCACGGGCCTTTCTCTCCACTTCTTTCACTTCTTCCCGTGCCGTGGGCAGGTAAGCTTCCAACAAGTCGTTCAACAGTTGGTAAACATTCCGGCTGTTTTCCGCCATACGTTTTTTCAATACGAAGTCGGCGTAGGTGGGGTAGCCCAACAGTTGTGCCCGTTCGCGTCGCAGGTTGACGATACGCTTGACGATTTCAAGGTTGTTGTATTCGTTGTCGTGCGTGCAGATGGTATTCCGTGCCATATACATTTTCCGGCGGAGTTCCCGATTGTCGGCGTAGGTCATGAACGGATTGTAGCTCGGGGCGTGCAGGGTGAAGACCCATCCCTCCAAATCCTTTTCTTTGGCAGCCAATGCGGCAGCTTCGACAGCAGATTCCGGAAGGCCGGCCAAATCCTTTTCGTCTGTCAGGTGGAGTTGGAATTTATTGGTTTCTTTCAGATTATTCTGTGAGAACTGCAAAGTCAACTGGCTCAGTTCCTTGCTGAGTGCACGGAACTTTTCTTTGTCCTCGGCCGGAAGGTTAGCCCCGTTGCGTATGAAGCCGTCGTAACTCTTGTCTAAAAGCATTTGTTCTTCAGGCGTCAATTCACGGTGGTTTTCGTACACGGCCTTTATCCGGGCGAACAGTTTCTCGTTCAGCAGGATGTTGTTGGCATGTTCCGTCAATATCGGTGACATTTTCTGTGCCAACTCGTCCATCTCGTCGTTGGTTTCTGCACTCAGCAGGTTGAAGAACACATTGCTCACCCGGCTCAGCAGGTTGTCGGGGACGCTGAATGATATGGTGTTGTCGAACGTAGGCGGTTCCGGATTTTGGATGATGGTGTCCGTCAGTTCGTCATCTTGCCGTATGCCTTCCATGAAAGCCGGTTCGTAATCTTCGAGGTGTATCCGGTCGAAAGGTGCCGTGTCGTGAGGCGTTCCGTAAGAAGAGCTGAAAAACGGATTTTTTCTTTCTTCGGTTTGGTTTTCTTGTATGATGTCCATGTCGATATTTGTATTTTTTAGAAGGCCTGAATCAATTTCTCCAAGGCCGGTATGATAATTTTCCTTCTTTTTAATAAGACTAAGTTTTCTTTTTGTAAACGGTTCAGAGCGCGTGACACGTTCATGCGTGGTTCATTGATTTGCAATCCGAGGTCTTCCATGCTGATTTCCAAAATCTTTTCTCCGGCGGGGTATACGCTGCGGGAGTGAATGAAATTGACGATACGTTTCTCCGTATTCCCTGAAAGGTTATGCCATAGCCATCTTCCCTGACGGTAGATATAGGTGGACAAGAGGTTGATCATGTTAAGCCGGAATACCTCGAAACGGCTGAACAACAAGGTTACCCCGTCTTTGGGAATGATTAGGGCGCGTATGTCTGTCTGTGCCGTATAAGTATGCGTGTAGCGTGGAGTAATGCCGTACAGAGCTTCCGGTTGTAGAGCTACCGGTGACTGTAGCCGTTCGTAGAATGCGAAACGGTTGTTGTCCGACCGAGTACGCATCCCGATGGTACCACGGAAGGCCAGTATCAACTGTCGGCAGGGGTGGTCCTGTTCTGCCAGGTTCTCTCCTTCGGCATATTGGACGATCCGGTGAGGGACAGACGTGGAAAATTGTGTCAATTCACTTTTTCCGATGCCTTGAAACAAGGGGAGGGCGGTCAAAGTGTCCAATGTAAAGTTTTCCATATCTGTCTGTTTTATCGGTCCATCATCGTTTGGAGGGCCGGGGTTGTGTACACTTGGTTCTTCCCTTTCTCGTCCGCATAGATAAGGTAAGCTTGTATGTCGGGAGTGGACTGCAATATCTTTTTAGCCTGTTCCAATCCCAAAACCATGAATGCCGTAGCGTATGCGTCGGCGGTAGCGCAGTCTTTGGCCAGTACGGTGGACGACAGAATGGAATGCTGTACAGGATAACCTGTGTGCGGGTCTATGGTATGTGCATACTTTTTTCCATCTTTGTAGTAGAAGTTACGGTAATTTCCGGAAGTGGCAATACCGAGGTCCGTGACGTTCAATATGGTTTGGATTTCATTGTTGACATTCAATGAGTCGTCTATGGGTTTATTGATGCCCACTTTCCATTTTTGTTCTTTTGGACTGAGACCTTTCACCACGATTTCCCCTCCGATTTCAATCATGTAGTTCCGGATGCCTTTACGGTCGAACAGGCGGGCTACCGCATCGCTGCCGTATCCTTTGGCAATGGCACTGCAATCCAATATTACCCGAGGATCCTGTTTCACAATCTTTCCGTTTTCCAAAGCTACCTTTTCAAATCCTACGAACGAAAGAATGCTGTCGATTTGTGCAGGAGTAAGGTCCTGCCCGTTTTTGAAGCCGAATCCCCAGGCATTGACCAACGGTGCGACGGTTATGTCGAATGCGCCGTAGGTATGTTCGCTGATGGTTTTGGCCAGTTGGAATACGTGGACGAACATGCTGTCCGGGGTAACTTCCTCATTCCGGTTGATTCGGCTAATGACCGATTCTTTATTGAAGGGAGAGAGAGAGACATCCACTTTTCGTAATTCGGCTTCGATTTCCTTTTGCAGACTCGAATCGCATTGGTAGGTTACGTGGTAAAACGTGCCGAAAATGGCTCCTTCTTCCCGTTGGAAAGGAATGTTGGAGTGTGGGCTGCGTATGGCATATATCGTGCCGATAACCAGCAGGATGAGAAAAGGCAGTTGCCAGCGTAGTTTTTTTCTTTTATCGTTCATGAGCATAAACCTAAATGTTCTATAATGATTTTAATACCGATACCTATCAGGATAAGACCTCCGATGGGGGCTATGGAGCATGGTATCTTGCGTCCGATGAATATGCCTGTTCCCAATCCGGCTATGGTAAGGGCAGACGAGATGGCGGCAATGAGGACGGCCGGAATAGCGATGGTGTCCCAACTGCTGCCTATTTGCATAAAAGCCATGGAAACCCCTACGGCCATGGCATCTATGCTTGTGGCTACGGCCAGTGTCAGGATGACTTTATAACTTAGCGGGTCGAATTTGGTTTCTTCTTTTTTTCCGAAGCCTTCCCGCATCATCTGGATGCCGATGGCAGAGAGCAATCCGAAAGCAATCCAATGGTCTATGGGAGCCAGAATACGGCTGAAGAGCGTGCTGACATACCAGCCGGCCAAGACCATTGCTCCCTGAAAGAGGCCGAACGAAAGAATCATGGTCAGCATGGGTCGCAAGACGATGTGCTTGACGATTGCGCCCGAGGTGATGCTTACGGCAAAGCAATCCATGGCGAGTGCCAGTCCTAACAATATAGCCTCTGTGATGTACATGTTTGCATGTTTTTGCCTGGGTTTAAATGTCGAATATGATGTTGAAAGTACCGCCGATACATGAATTGCCGTATTTACCGAAACCGGGCACATACCACGGAGAACCTTGCGGAGCCTCGCTGTGGCTCATACGGATTTTATAGCGTACGTTCCATCCTAAGTGGAAAATTTTCCATATTCGTGTTTCTATGCCGAAGACGATTTCTCCCCAATGGGAATTGGCCGAAAGCCCGTTGAATACGAACGGGACTTCGTTTCCCCACACCGGATCGGCGAATCCCGGAGAACTTATATCGTATTTGAAAGACGTGAAAGCATAACGTATGCCTAAATACAACCGATTGCCCGTGTACCACTTTTTAGTAAAGTTGTAGTCCATACCGATGCGGAAATAAGGTGCCTTGGTTTTGTAGGTATTGCCTGTTTCCTCACCCTCACAGTTGCTTTCCCCATATCCCAATTCAAAAACCGGAAAATATTTCTCCTTGAAATTCAAGTGTGCGGCCACTTCCATTTGCGAGTAATCCGAATTGAGGGATTTCATAACAACGCCTACGAGGTCGCCCGACAGAGCCACACCTCCGAATACGGGAGCTTCTTTCTTCGTCAGGTCTTCTACGGTTTGCTGGGCCTTCTCGCTTTCGGTCTGTTGGGCGTACGAAGCGAAAGGAAGAAGCAAGCTAATTACCGCTACGGAAATATATTTTGAAATTTTCGGATACATTATAATTGATGTTCGGATTTACAATCGAAACGGAGTCTACAAGCAGTCGGGTCCAGCGAACGGCGGTCACATGGTGGAACATCGAAGCCGGACAGGTAGGGGATTCGTAATGCGGAATATTTTCTTTGTCAATCCAAATGGTGTCTCTCCGTGTACGGCTCGTCGTATCAGTAAAGTGAAAGATGAGCGTGTCGGTTGCTGCACTGTAACTTACCGGAAGTTCCACCTCACTTCCTCGTACCAGACGGTTAATCAAAATGGAATCCGTTCCGGCAGCCGTGATCGTCAGTGTGTCCAACACTTGGATTTTGCTTTCCCCTTCATCCGTGGCGGCATAGAATCCATACGTACTGTAAACGATATTGTTTATCGGACAGTCGGTAGATTCGCAGGCCGCGACAGCAATGAAAACACCGATGCAAACCAGTGTGCGGGTTATACCTTGTAGTTTCTTCATCTTCAAAAGATGTAATCTTTATATTTCTTTTTCAATCAAGTAGTTGTTACGTTCCGGCGAATTGCGGCTGATGAGTTCTCCCAAGAAGCCGGTCAGGAAAAGTTGCGTGCCCAGTATCATTGTGGTCAGGGCGATATAAAAGTATGGTGAGTCGGTAATCAGACGGTAGGAGTTTCCGCAATACATATCGTACAGTTTGTTGACCCCGATGACGCCGGCTGCGATAAAACCCAGAATGAACATGATGGAACCTAAAAAGCCGAAGATGTGCATCGGTTTAACCCCGAATTTAGACAGGAACCAAAGGGAAATCAGATCCAGATAACCGTTGAAGAAGCGGTTCAGGCCGCCGAATTTGGTCTTGCCGTACTTGCGTGCCTGATGGTGTACCACCTTTTCCCCTATTTTATCGAAGCCGGCGTTCTTGGCCAGATAAGGAATATAACGGTGCATTTCCCCATAGACTTCAATGCTTTTCACGACTTCCTTGCGGTAAGCTTTCAATCCGCAGTTGAAATCGTGCAGGTTTTTGATACCACTGACCTTGCGTGCGGTGGCGTTGAACAGTTTGGTAGGGATCGTTTTAGACAACGGGTCATATCGTTTTTGCTTGTATCCCGACACCAAATCGAATCCGTCTGTCACAATCATACGGTAAAGTTCCGGTATCTCGTCGGGGGAGTCTTGAAGGTCGGCGTCCATGGTAATGACCACGTCGCCCTCCGCTTTCTTGAAGCCGCAATATAAGGCGGGGCTTTTTCCATAGTTACGGCGGAATTTGATGCCTTTCACGCAACTATGCTTTTCCTGCAAGTCTTCAATCAGTAGCCAAGAACGGTCGGTGCTGCCGTCATTGACGAAAATGACTTCGTATGTGAAGCCGTGTGCATTCATTACGCGTTCAATCCATGAATATAATTCCGGAATGGATTCTTCTTCATTGAAGAGAGGAATTACGACTGAAATATCCATATTTATCGGTTTTGACTGTGAGTCGTACGGCTCTTTCCGCTCAATCCGATCCACGCGGTGGGGATGGCCAGCAGGAAGCCGAACATGAGATTATATACTAAGAATTCGAAAGTCAGTTGTATGGGAGAGATACTTTTAAGTAGGTCTATGACTTGGCGGCTGACTTCGGCCGCGTCCTCTCCTGGCATCATGCTTTGCATCATGGCTACAGCTTCGGGCTGTTGCATGATGGTGGAATAAGTTTGGAGGAGCAATCCGTTGTCGATGTAGCGGAAATAAACAAACTGGGCAACTGCCATGAGCAAGGAGGCATACATGAAAATCAGCGTCGCCATCCACCACGACTGGCCGAAACGAAGGGGAAACACTTCACCTCTGAACTTCCGTATCAGGAAACCGGCTGTCACCACGGACAACAATCCGATGATGAGCCCCACGTTGCCTACGAGCGGACGGGTCAGCCCGATAATATAAAAAGCAAAACTGACAATCCACATCAGACCCACCACGGCACCGTATTGGGCGGCAAAAGCACGGAGTTGCTTGTAGCTTATTGCATTCATTATGATATATATTACATATTAGCGTGCAAAAATACGAAAAATTAGCGGAATACAGTGAACTAAACTTTCCTTTTTGTAAGACTTTAGAGGTTGGAAATGACGAAAAATGAAGTTTGTGTGTAAATGTCTGCTTGGAACATAAAAGGATTAGTTTTATCCTTTTATAAAACTTATAAGAATATTGTATATTTTTTTATTATGTATTGGACTTCCTACTAAGAGTATTTTGTTCTCTGCATCTAGTAGAAACGTATGGTATATCTTGTTTGCAGGGATGATGGGATTTGCCTTATGAAATATGCTTTTTGCATCTATATAAATAGCGTGCTTAAAATTTTCGGATAAAATTTTTATTTTCGCATTTCCGACTTCACCTTGTTTCGGTGAAATGATAAAAATAATATTGAATTTATTTTTAAGGCTATCGGATAAGCATACATAAGAATCCCATTCGTGCATGTTTTCTAATGCGCATGAAGAACATTCCGTAGAATCTATAAAAACGACTAATTTGTATTCACTGTGCTCTTGGTTTATAGGATACTCTTTTAATCCCTTATAGCATTGAAAAGAGTCAGTTGGAATAGAAATCTTTTTGCCATACAAATTTGACACCGTAGATTCTATGTTTGAGGTATTTGAATTGCGGCATCCTAGAATAGGCATCAAAAATATGAATAAATAGACAAATCTGTTCATATCTTTGATTTTATTAAATTGATTTCGTTTGTTTTGGCGTTTTCTATGAATCCCCATAATATTCCGTTTCGGATGGTAAGGCATTTAATACGTTTGACAAAGTCTGGAAAACAGAATCTGTGTGTACATTCACCCTTAAAGTTGAATTTGAGAAGTTCGTTATAACGTTTGTCCGGTCCCACTAAAACAGTGTAAAACTCATCGTTTGTAACATATAACGCATTAAATCCCAAAATGGTATTGGGAGAGGCAATCACACACGTTGGTCTAGCCCCTTGTGCTATTGAATATTCGGGTTTATAAAATCCTCTTATGGTGCTATGGGTAATTTGATTTCCGTTTAAAGATAATATTTCGAATGCAGCTCCGATTTTGGTTGTGATAACAATATGTTTCTCGTCAGGAGACACACCAAAGCAGGCCATATTGCCCCAAATAGACCAATTATTTTCTTCTGTTTCATCTAAGATGGGAAAATCAGAGTAAGTATTCAGAAGTTTGGATTTGTTGAAAATCTGAATCCTGTTTTCTGGATGGTTGCCAAAACCAATGAATCGTTCTTGAGAGAGAGGATAGACTTTGTAAAAACGATGAGCCCGAGGTTCTTCTTGATTTATGTCTTCCATTGTAAAAACATCTTTCACCCCTGGTTCTCCTTGCAAAATGTTTGAGAGTGAGAAGCAAACATTATTTCGGGATTGGAAGTCATATATGTAGCATAAACTGTCAGCAAACAGAGACGCTCCTTGTGGGTATAGGAACTCCCCCCTTGCTTTCCCCCATTCTCCAAAACTTTTTACGATATGTCCTTGGTTGATATTAATAATATGGCACATCTTGTCACCGCGATTATCATCAAATGTGAATAACAGAGAATCGTTGAGGACATGAATGGATGTGGGGTTCGAAAAGAAAGTATTACACGGTAATGTGTCTATTGTGAGGACTGTGGATTTAATACTTTCTAAAGGTAGAGCATCAAACTCTACCTTCTTGTGTTTACTTTCGCTGCATGCCAATAGTAAAAAGCATGCTGATAGCATATATCCTAAGTGTGTAGTTTTCATTAGTTGAACGAACATGAGTGTGAACCTGATAGATAACCATCCGCATATCCTTTTGCGGGAACTCTTGTTCCGCATACACCGCAACTTGCAGAACAATTGTCTTCTGGTTGTGAGCCTTGGCAAGACCAAGTCGTAACAGATTCAAAACCAGCTAATGCTTCTACATTCGTTAGGATTAAATCATTTTCAATCGTCCGAACCTGCATTGAATCATAAGTAAAATAACCAATGTAGGCAGCACTACTTAGTGCTAAAATTCCTACTAAATACTTCCAATGTTTTTTCATTTTATTTCTTTTTGTATTAACGTGACAAACATACACTTTTTATTCGGAATAACCAAATTATTTTTATACTTTTTGATGGAATATTTGTAAATCGGTTGAAAATGAGTTTTATTTCAGGAGTGCATTAAAAAAGTATATACTAATGTTTGGAACGGAAAGAAAAAGTTCCTACCTTTGCAACCGCAAACGGGAAAGTCCTGTACGGCCAGCTCCCTTCGAATCCCCCAGGGCTTGATCGCAGCAAGGGTAGTTGGTTGTAGCGGCGCGATACAGTAAGCTTTCCCACCCGCCTCTTTAGCTCAGTTGGCCAGAGCACGTGATTTGTAATCTCGGGGT